>Ga0265798_10000016_pt1 | contig 485912 bp, 448 predicted proteins | sample P3T30metagenome_FD_192430 | JGI IMG/M metagenome (GOLD analysis project Ga0265798, IMG submission 192430) | Plant litter microbial communities from East Loma Ridge, Irvine, California - P3 T30 | ecosystem: Environmental > Terrestrial > Plant litter > Unclassified | place: USA: California...
ACCGCGTGGAAGATGCCGGCACCCACCTGAAAGTGGGCGACAAGGTCGAAGCCCTGGTCATCAACATCGACCGCAAGGCACGCAGCATCCAGCTGTCGATCAAGGCCAAGGACAACGCCGACACCCAGGAAGCCATGCAGAAGCTGGCTTCGGACAACAGCGCTGCCACCGGCACCACCAGCCTGGGCGCACTGCTGAAGGCAAAGTTCGATAATAAGAACTGAGCAAGAACTAAACAAGGGTAATCCTTGACTGGAGCGAGCAGATGACCAAGTCCGAGCTGATCAACCGTCTGGCCGAGCGTTACTCCCAGCTGGTGGCCAAGGATGCGGAATATGCGGTCAAGACCATTCTCGATGCGATGACCAACGCCCTGGCGACCGGCCAGCGCATCGAGATCCGCGGTTTCGGCAGCTTTGCGCTGAACAGCCGGCCGCCCCGCATCGGACGCAATCCGAAGTCCGGCGACAAGGTGATGGTGCCCGAAAAACGGGTGCCCCACTTCAAGCCGGGCAAGCAGTTGCGCGAGCGGGTCGACGCGATGGTCGGGCAGCCGATCATCGAAGACTGAAGTCGTCTGCCCGCAGACAAGAACGGCGTCTCCTTGCGGAGATGCCGTTTTTTTTCGCATTTTGAAAACTCGTTTCAAATATGCGACACTGCGCCTTTGACGCCATTCCCACGGGACCTGCTGATGAAATTTGTCTCGACCATCGTTGGATGCATCCTGTTCGTGCTGTTTTTCAGCTTCGCGCTGAAGAACACGCACCAGGTGGACCTGCATTTTTTCCTGAACTATGAGTTGCGCGGTCCGCTGGTGCTGATGCTGCTCGCCTTCTTCGTGGCCGGCGCGGCCCTCGGCATCCTGGCCGTGACGCCGACCGTGTTCCGCCACCGCCGCGAGAGTTCGCAGCACAAGGACACCATCCAGGCCCTGCAGAGCGCCGCCGGCACCGCCGCCACCGCTCCGCAGCCGGACAGCGTCGCCCCGCGCGGTTGACCGCCGGATCCCGTAACATACCAATAAGAACCACATGGAATTTGAAATCTGGATGCTGCTCGGCATCCCCGTCTTTTTTGCCCTCGGCTGGATCGCCGCCCGCGTCGACATCCGGCAGCTCGTGTCCGAATCACGCAGCCTGCCACGCGGTTACTTCAAGGGCCTGAACTTCCTCCTCAACGAGCAGCCCGACAAGGCGATCGATGCCTTCATCGAGATCGTCAAGCTCGACCCGGAAACCGCCGACATGCACTTTGCGCTCGGCAATCTGTTCCGCCGCCGCGGCGAGACCGAGCGCGCGATCCGGGTCCACCAGAACCTGCTGTCGCGTCCCGACCTGCCGATCGAACAGCAGGTGCACGCGCAGTACGAGCTGGGCATGGACTACCTGAAGGCCGGCCTGCTGGACCGCGCCGAGGAAACCTTCAACCTGCTGGTCGACACCCAGTACGGCGTGCAGGCGCGGCGCGCCTTGCTGGAGATTTTCCAGCGCGAGAAGGAATGGCGCCGCGCGATCCCCGCCGCCGAGGGCCTGCAGGAATCCGGCGCCGGCGCCCACCACAAGGAAATCGCCCAGTTCTACTGCGAGCTGGCGCAGGACGCCATGGTGCACCTGCAGGTCGACGAGGCCAAGGCGCTGCTGGACAAGGCGCTGCAGGCCGACCGCAAGAGCGTACGCGCGATCATGCTGTACGGCGACGTCCTGACCGCCCAGGGCGACATCGAAGGCGCCCTGATGACCTGGCGCCGCGTCGAGCAGCAAAGCGTGCCGCACGTGGCGCTGGTGGCGAGCCGCTTGATGGACGGCTACCGCAAGGTCGGTAGGCCGCAGGAAGGCGTCAACCTGCTGCGCTCCTACCTGGAAGAAGCGTCATCGATTGATCTGATCGAGGTCGTGTTCAAGGCCGTCATCGAACTGAATGGCGTGGAGGCTGCCAAACAGCTGGTGGTCGAGGAGTTGCGCCGCAACCCGACCCTGCTCGGCCTGGACAAGCTGCTCGAGGCGCGCCTGATGGACGCCCCGGCCAACGTCTGGGAAGAGCTGTCGATGGTGAAGAACCTGATCCACGGCTACACGCAGAAGCTGGCGCGCTACCAGTGCAGCCATTGCGGCTTCAAGGCGCGCCAGTACTACTGGCACTGCCCCGGATGCAGCAAGTGGGAAACCTACCCGCCGCGCCGCACCGAAGAACTGAACGTCATGAACTAAGCAACGAGGTAAGACAATGAGCATCGAAATCCCGAGCCGCCTGCTGCAGGCCGACAGCTACCGCCAGGCCGAGGCCCCGCGACTCGAGGGCGTACGCCTGCTGGTGGTGGGCGACGTCATGCTCGACCGCTACTGGTTCGGCGACGTCTCGCGCATTTCGCCGGAAGCGCCGGTGCCAGTGGTGCGCATCGAACGGCGCGAAGAGCGCCTGGGCGGCGCCGCCAACGTCGCGCGCAACGCCGCGGCCCTGGGCGCCCATTGCGGCCTGCTGGGCGTGGTCGGCGCCGACGAAGCCGGCGACCAGGTCGAGCGCATCCTGCGCGATTCCAGCATCCACAGCTACCTGAAGCGCGACGACGCCATCTCCACCATCATCAAGCTGCGCGTGATCGGTCGCCAGCAGCAGATGGTGCGCATCGACTTCGAGGATGCTCCTACCGAAACCGTCCTGCGCGACAAGCTGACCCAGTTCAAGGCGCTGCTGCCGGACTACGACGTGATCGTCCTGTCCGACTACAACAAGGGCAGCCTGGTCAACGTGGCCGAAATGATCCAGGCCGCGCGCGCCGCCGGCAAGACCGTGATGGTCGACCCCAAGGGCGACGACTTCACGCCCTACCGCGGCGCCACCATGCTGACCCCGAACAAGTCGGAGCTCAAGCGCATCGTCGGCTCCTGGAAGACCGAAGAGCAGCTGACCGCCAAGGCACAGGGCCTGCGCCAGGAGCTGGGCCTGGAAGCGCTGCTGCTGACCCGCTCGGAAGAGGGCATGAGCCTGTACACGGCAAGCGAGGTGCTGCACGTGAACGCGGATGCGCGCGAAGTCTTCGACGTCTCCGGCGCCGGCGACACCGTGATCGCCACCATGGCCGCGATGCTGGGCACCGGCAGCTCGCTGGCCGAGGCGCTGGCCACCGCCAACCGCGCCGGCGGCATCGTGGTCGGCAAGCTGGGCACCGCCACCGTCACGCGCGAGGAACTGTTCCCGCATCGCCGCCGCGCCGCCGACAGCCAGGGTTCCGCTACTTGACCTGACGCAAGCGCCGGCCGTCAACCCGGCCGCGCCCGGGCCCGTTAATCGCGCGGGCGGCATGTGCCGCTCCATGCCAACGATAACGGAGAAAACCAGATGATCAAGAAACTGATGCTTGCAATGGCCACCCTGGTGGCGTCGACCGGCTTTGCGTTCGCCCAGGTGGACATCAACAAGGCCGACGCCGCCGCGCTCGACGGGGTGAAGGGCGTCGGCCCGAGCATGTCCAAGGCAATCATCGACGAACGCAGCAAGGGCGGGGATTTCAAGGATTGGGCCGACTTTCAAAAGCGAGTGAAGGGCGTGGGCGACAAGCGTGCGGCCAAGCTGTCGCAGGCCGGGCTGAACGTGAACGGCCAGGTCAAGGAAGGCGCGCCGGCCGCGGCAGCGGCGGCCAAGCCGGGCAAGAGCGCGGCCAAGCCGGCCGAAACTAAAGGCGACGCCAAGGCCGAGCCAGCCAAGGCTGCCGGCTGAGGTTTGCCGCAAACCGCTTGATTTTCACGACCAACCCCGCCCCGGCGGGGTTTTTCCTTTCTGAACCATGTTGCGCCGGCCCCATCCCATACGCCCGCGGGCATCTGGGATTAGAATGTCGTTTTCGAGTTCGCAAGGAAGCAACGAATGTCATACAAGACCATCGAAGACACGATCGGCAATACCCCGCTGGTACGACTGATGCGCATCCCCGGCGCGGATGCAGCGGCGCGCAACAACATCATCCTCGGCAAGCTCGAAGGCAACAACCCGGCCGGCTCGGTCAAGGACCGCGCCGCCATGTCGATGCTGCGCGGCGCCGAAGCGCGCGGCCAGATCAAGCAGGGCGATACCCTGATCGAGGCCACCAGCGGCAACACCGGCATCGCGCTGGCGATGGCGGCCGCGATCCGCGGCTACAAGATGGTCCTGATCATGCCAGACAATCTGTCGGTGGAGCGGCGCCAGAGCATGGCGGCCTACGGCGCCCAGATCATCCTGACGCCCAAGACCGGCGGCATGGAATACGCGCGCGATCTGGCTGAACAGATGCAGAAGGACGGCCAGGGCATCATCCTGGACCAGTTCGGCAACCAGGACAATCCGCGCGCCCACTACGAGAGCACCGGTCCGGAGATCTGGCGCGATACCGAAGGCCGCGTCACCCACTTCGTCAGCGCCATGGGCACCACCGGCACCATCATGGGCGTGTCGCGCTACCTGAAGGAACAGAACGAGGCGGTCCGCATCATCGGTGCCCAGCCCGAGGAAGGCTCGTCGATTCCGGGCATCCGCAAGTGGCCGGAAGCCTACCTGCCGAAGATCTTCGACAAGGCCAGGGTCGACCAGGTGGAAAGCGTAAGCCAGGCGGCAAGCGAGCAGATGGCACGCCGCCTGGCGGCTGAAGAGGGTATTTTCTGCGGTATTTCCGCAGCGGGCGCCTGCGAGATCGCATTGCGCATTTCGCAGACCGTGGAGAATGCGACGATCGTGTTCATCGTCTGCGACCGCGGTGATCGTTACCTGTCGACGGGCGTGTTCCCCGCCTGATGCATCTCTGGTGCCCGGCGCGACGTCTGGGCGCTGGGTCTTCCCGTTTCGGGAAATACTTCGCCCTGTCCGATTGTGTCGGAAAAGGGTGGCAATACGGTGACAGCAATGGACTGTGCGGCGGCCCTTGGTGGCCGCCGTCCGGTCCGGCGTCCACGATTACTGCTCGGCGCCGCTACCGTTGTCCTTGTCCTTCGGTTTGAACTGCTTGTCGCTGATGCGGAACTTGGCGCGGCGGTCGCCCATCAGGTAGCGCAGGTCGCGGATCGACAGATCGCTCACTTCGTGCATGCGGATCAGCAGCGAAGCGCCGACCGGCAGGCGGTGGTGGCGGATCTTGGAGATCACCGGCGGTGCGACTTCGAGGGCGCGCGACAGGGCGGCGTCGTTCTTCAGGCGCAGGTTTTCGATCAGGGTATCGAGCAGGCGGTTCGGGTTGTACTGCAGCAGCTCGTCGGATTCCGAATCGCTGTTCATGTCGATGCCGACTTGGTTGGTCATGATGTCACTATTCCTATTCTGGGTTACGGAGCTCGCGGGCGGCTTTCGATTCCGTGCAGGTTTCGAAAATGTCTACTAAATTATACAACTAATTAATAAACTAATACCTAAGAGCAATAAGATTCAGTAGCTTTCGTTGAGTTGGTTGTCTAATCGCAACAATAGCCGCAATGCAATTCTCTCATAAACTCACTGAAAAAATAATTGTTTTTACCTTAAACTTAATTGTAAAGCAATTATAGGTGCGTCGCCGCACGCTTACGAATTGAATAGTGGAATGACAAATATCGTGGGAGTATGCTTTAAGAATGTCTTATTTCTTAGGAGAACTGTTTAGTAAAAAAGGAGATACACCCGGGGGGTATATCCTTGTCACTACGACATCTGCCGGACGATTCTACCTGATTCACGTTACAAACTGATACAAAGTTTCTTGAAAATCAAGGATCAGCTACCGCGCGACAGTTTTACCGCACGGCCCAGCTCAATGACCGACATGGCATAAAAATAACTCCGATTGTATTTTGTAATAGCAAAGAAGTTAGCATTCGCCAGCCAGTACTCGGTTGCATCGGCGCCGTTCTGCAAGTCGACCAGGCCATACAGGCGCCCTTCGGGCAAGGGCGAGCGCGGCGCCACGCCGGCGCCCAGCAGTTCGTCCGGCCGGTAGCGCGCCGACAGGCCGCCCATCAGCGGTTGCCATGCCAGGCTCGGCGCAACGTCGGCCTGGAACACGGACGGCCCGGTGCTGTTGCGGTCCCAGCCATGCTCGACCAGGAAATTCGCCACGCTGCCGATGGCATCCTGGGCCGACCCGCGCAAATCGACGATGCCGTCGCCGTCGAAGTCCACCCCGTATTTCAGGATATTGCCGGGCATGAACTGGGGCATGCCGACCGCGCCGGCAAACGAACCCAGCAGGGAGAAGGGATCGATGCCTTCCTTGCGCGCCAGCAGCAGGGTGTTGGCCAGCTCTTCGCGGAAGAAAGCCATGCGCTCGCTGCGGTTGGGCGCCTCGGGATAGGCGAAGGCGAGCGTGGTCAGCACGTCGAGCACGCGGAAGCGTCCGGTGTCGCGGCCATAGATGGTTTCCACGCCGATGATGCCGACGATGATCTCGGCCGGCACCCCATAGGTCGCTTCGGCGCGCGCCAGGGTGGCGGCGTTCTCGTCCCAGAAGCGCACGCCGGCGCCGATGCGGATCGGCTCGATGAAACGCTCGCTGTAGGCGCGCCAGTTCTTCGGCTTGCCCGGCGGCGCCGGTTTCACCAGCTGCACCGCGGAATCGATGAAACGGGTCTGCTTGATGAGTTCCTGCAGCGCGGCGCGGTCGTAGCCATGGCGCTCGACCATCTCGCTCTCGAAATCCTGCACCGCCTGCCATTCGCTGAAATTGAGCTGTTCGCCATCGTAGTCGATGCGGGGCCGGGCCGCAGCGGCTGCAGTCGCTGCGGCAGCGGCGGCCGCGCCGGCTTTGACGGCCTTGCCCTTGTTGCCCTTCTTGACGGTCTTTGCCGTTTTGGCGGTCTTGCCGGCCTTGGCCTTGGCGGCCTTGGCCGTTTTGGCGGCGCCGGCGTGCTGGGTGGCGGAAGCGGCGAGGGCGGTGGTTGCGTGCCCGGCGCCAAAGGCGAGGGCAAGCAGCAGCGGAACTATGGATTTCATCGAACTCGGGACAGCAAATCTTTCAGGATCGGAAGCAGGCTGGCGGCGGGGTTGGCCTGCGCGGCCTGCGGGCCATAACGATACGCGCTGTAGCGGCGCAGGAATTCGCCGGCGGCGGCGGCCACGCCCTGGGACAGGCCGGCCGCGGCGATGCGCGCGGCATACGCGGTCGGACCTTCGTCGGGGGCGCGCGCCACGCCGAGCTGGGCCAGCCGCTGGCACAGGGCCGAGTATAGCGCATCGACCGGATCGCGCCGCCTGCGCTGCGACATTTTCCAAACTGCCAGCAACAGCAGGGCGCCCAGCGCCAGCAGCGCGGCGTTGCGCCAGTCGAGCAGGCGCCGGCGCAGGCTGTCGACCAGGCTGTGCTGGCGCTGCGGCGTATAGTTCAGCACCCACTGGTTCCAGCCGTTGTTGGCGGCGCCGATCATGTAGCGCACCCGGCCCAGCAGCGAATCCGGATCGGGCTGCACCAGGCGGCCCAGGCCGGCGATGCCGAACGGCGCCGGCCCCGGCAGCGCGCCGGCCAGGCTTTGCTGGATGCGCGCCGGCGACACCGCGGCGGTCGGGTCGACCCGCACCCAGCCGCGGCCCTGCAGCCAGACTTCGGCCCAGGCATGGGCGTCGGACTGGCGCACGGTCAGGTAGCCGTCGATCGGATTCATTTCGCCGCCCTGGTAGCCGGTCACCACGCGCGCCGGCACGCCCGCCGCGCGCATCAGGAACACGAAGGCGCCGGCATAGTGCTCGCAAAAGCCGGCGCGGCTGCCGTACAGGAAATCGTCGATGCCGTCCGGGCCCGGCAGCGGCGGCGGTTGCAGCGTGTAGACGAAGTTTTCGCCGGCAAAGCGGCGCAATACAGTGGTGACGCGCGTGGCCGGATCCGCTTCCTGGCGCAGGCGCCGGCCTTCCGCCAGCGCGCGCGGGTTGCGGCCATACGGCAGCAGCAGCCACTGGGCGCGGTTCTGCAGCTCGCCTTCGGCCTGCAAACCGTAGCGCACGTACGACGACAGCTCGTAGCGCACGCGCTGGGTGAGCGGGGCGCTGGCCTGGATCTCGAATTCGCGGCTGAGCATGACCGCGCGGTCGGGCAGGGACGGCAGCACCCGCGGCAGTTCGAGCGCGAACAGCCAGCGCGCGTTGGACGCTTCCTGGGTCACCTGATAGCGCAGCGGGCTGCCGGCCACCTCGATCGACAGCGATTGCGGATGCGCGCTGCGCGGCGGACGCGGCACCCGGGTCCACACTTGGCCGTCGAAGCTGCCCAGCACCGGGCCGCGCCAGTAGAGCTGGGTCTGGGCCGGCGCCGGACCGTCGAAGCGGACCCGGAACGCGGTCTCCTCGGACTGCGCCAGGTTCGCCATCTGGCCCGGGGCCATGGTGTCGGACAGGCCGGTCTTGCCGCTGCGGGCGTCGTCGGGCATGCCCCACAGCGGCCCGTCGATGCGCGGGAACAGGACAAAGGCGCCGGCCGCCAGCGGCGCCGCCAGCGCCAGCATCTTCCCGCCCATCAGCAGGCGCCGGCGCAGCGGCGGCACGGCGCCGGTCAGCTGGAACGACAGCTGGGCGGTCAGCAGCGTCACCAGCGAAGCCAGCATCAGCAGCGCGGTGCCGATGCTCTGCGAATAGAAGAAATTGGTCAGCACCAGGAAGAAGCACAGGAACACCACCACGAACAGGTCGCGCCGCGCATGCATCTCGAGCATCTTGAAGGCCACCAGCAGCACCAGCATGGCCACGCCGGCATCCTTGCCGAGCATGGTCTTGTAGGTCGCCAGCACGCCGGCCATCGCCAGCGCCGCGATCGGGATCAGGAGGATGCCGGGCGGCAGGCGCCGGCCGAGCAGGGTGAGCGTGGCGCGCCAGGCCAGGGTGGCGCCGCACAGCAGGGTCACCCACAACGGCAGGTGCAGCGCATGCGGCGCCAGCACCAGCAGGCTGGCCCCCATCAGCAGCAGGGTGTCCTGCTTGTCGCGCGGCAGCGGCGTCACGATGCCGAAGGCATTCATGCCGGCTGCCTTTGCGGCGCCGCGGCCGCGGCGGGCACGCCGTTGCCGGCACCGTCGATGCCGTACAGCGCCAGCGCGCGCAGGCAGGCCGCCTGGTGCGCCGCGCCGAGCGCGCTGTCGTAGTCGATGCGGCCGAGGCGGAAGGCATACGGCAGGGCACGGCCCTCGGCTTCCAGCACCCAGCGCGTCATGCGCGACAGTTTCAGTTCCAGGTCCAGCGCCGGCGGCAGGGCGTCGAAGTCGAGCACCAGGGCGGCGCGCGCGCCGCCCTCGAAGTGCTTGGTCAGCAGCTGGCCGCCGAGCGCGGGATCGAGGCGGGCCATCTGGCGCCAGGCCAGGTGGCGTAGCGGATCGCCGGGCTGGTAGCTGCGCACGCCGCCGAAATCGTCGCTGCCGGCGCTGCCGGCGCCGTCCGCGCTCGGCCGTCCCTGCATCGGCAACGGCGGCGCGTCCTGCTCGGGAAACGGATAGACCAGCGCGCGGCTGTCCGGCTGCCAGAAGCTCCAGGCGCGGAACAGGCCGAGCGGGAAGCGCGTGCTCAGGCGCACCCGCGGCGCGTGTCGCCAGCCGCGCCGTTCGGTGGCGCCGCCCAGCACCACGGCGGCGCTGCCGCCGGCGGCCACGTCGACCGGATGGCGCGGCGCCGGCTGGTCCTTGCCGCCGGCGTCGGCCTCCACCCAGACGGCATAGCGGTCGAGCGCGGTGCGGTTGGCGACGTGCAGTTCGAAGGGTACCTCGGCGCCGGCGAACACGTCGGGGGCGCGGCCGGCGCGCAGGTGCAGGTGCGCCAGGTTGCGGTAGGTGTGGAACATGTCGACCACGGCGCAGGCGGCGGCGACGAAGGTCAGCGCATAGCCCAGCCCCAGGTTGTAGTTGATGGCGCCGATCAGCAGCACCAGCAGCAGCGCGCCGAAGCCGAGTCCGGCGCCGGTGGGCAGGATGTAGACGCGGCGCTGGCCCAGCACCACTTCGCCGGCATCGCGCGCGGTGGCGCGGGTGCGCCACTGGCTGCGCTGGCGCCGCATCCAGCCCGCCAGGCCGGCCTCCTGCGAACCCGCCTTCCGTGTCATGTCCGCGTCACCCCGGCCATCTTACAGCGGCACCGATTTCTGCAGCTGCAGCACGAGGTCGCGGCTGGCCATCGCCATCCCGTGCGCCGACTTCAGCGGCCGCAGGCGGTGGGCGCACACCGGCACCAGCAGCGCCTGGATGTCTTCCGGGATCACGTGGTCGCGTCCTTCCAGCGCGGCCCAGGCGCGCGCCGCCTGCAGCAGCGCCAGCGTGGCGCGCGGCGACAGGCCTTCGGCGAACAGCTGGCCAGAGCGCGAGGCCTGGGCCAGCGCCTGCAAATAGTCGATCAGCGCGCCGGACGCGTGGATGGTGCGCAGCGCCTGGCGCGCCGCCGTCAGTTCTTCCGGGTGCATCACCGGCGCCAGGGACTTGAGCATGGCGCGCCGGTCTTCGCCCATCAGCAGGGCGCGCTCGGCGGCGGCGTCCGGGTAACCCAGCGACAGGCACATCAGGAAGCGGTCGAGCTGGGATTCGGGCAGCGGGAAGGTGCCGACCTGGTGCGCCGGATTCTGGGTCGCGATCACGAAGAAGGGTTCGGGCAGCGCCCGGGTGACGCCGTCGGCGGTGACCTGGCGCTCTTCCATCGCTTCCAGCAGGCCGGACTGGGTCTTGGGCGTGGCGCGGTTGATCTCGTCGGCCAGCAGCACCTGGGTGAAGATCGGCCCCGGATGGAAGGCGAAGCCGTTCTTTTCGCGCTCGTAGACCGAGATGCCGGACACGTCGGCCGGCAGCAGGTCGCTGGTGAACTGCACCCGGTTGAACTTCAGGCCGAGCGTCAATGCCAGCGCATGCGCCAGCGTGGTCTTGCCGACGCCGGGCACGTCGTCGATCAGCAGGTGGCCGCCGGCGAGCAGGCAGGTCAGCGCCAGGCGCACCTGCTGGTCCTTGCCGACCACGACCTGGCTGACCTGGCGGGCGGCGGCATGTAATTTGTTGAACATAGGGTTCCCTGGATACTGGCTGCACAACCGTGGTGCGCATGGTAGATTAGCGTCATCGGCAATTTTTTTAATCCCGCGTCAACATGCGTATCGGCTGATTGACCCGCTGATTCTATGCGAATACGGCAGGAAGCGGGCAAAGCAGCTGGACAACAAGCAGGGCAATAAGCGGACGATAGGATGAGCGCCGCGCGCGGAGACAAGAATGAGCACAGCAATCTACAGCCACCCGGACTGTTCGCTCCACGACATGGGCGACTGGCATCCCGAGTGCCCGGCGCGCCTGGGCGCCATCGAGGACCAGTTGATCCTGGCGCGGCTGGACGGCCTGATCGAGCACTGCAGCGCGCCGCTGGCCGACGAGGCCGCCATCCTGCGCAACCACAGCCGGGAAGCGCTCGATTTGATTCTCGACAATCTGCCGGCCGCCGCCGGTGAACATTACCCGCTCGACGGCGACACCCTGTTGTGCAAGGACAGCTACCGCGCCGCGCTGCGCGCCGCCGGCGCCGCCGTGGCCGCCACCGATGCCGTCATCGCCGGCGCCATCGACAATGCCTTCTGCGCGGTGCGCCCGCCGGGCCACCATGCGCTGCCGGATGCGCCGATGGGATTCTGCCTGTTCAACAACGTCGCGATCGCGGCGCGCCACGCGCTCGAGGTGCATGGCCTGGAACGGGTGGCGATCGTCGATTTCGACGTCCACCACGGCAACGGCACCGAGGCGTCGTTCCGCGACGACCCGCGCGTGCTGATGGCCAGCTTCTTCCAGCATCCGTTCTATCCCTACACCGAACCGGGACCGGTCACCGCGAACAGCGTCAACATCCCGGTGCCGGCCCGCAGCGACGGCAAGGTGGTGCGCCAGCTGGTCGAGGAACACTGGCTGCCGGCCCTGCACGCGCACCGTCCGCAGATGATCTTCGTGTCGGCCGGCTTCGATGCCCACCGCGAGGACGACCTGGGCGGCATGGCGCTGGTGGAAGCGGATTACGCCTGGATCACGCACCAATTGGTCGAGGTCGCGCGCCGGCACGCGCAAGGGCGCATCGTCAGTTGCCTGGAGGGCGGCTACCATTTGTCGGCGCTGGGACGCAGCGTCGTGGCCCACGTCAAGGCGCTGGCCGACCTGGACTAGGAACCGGATGCCGCCGTCGCCGTCTAATCGTTGAGTACAACGATAACGGAGGCGGTATGAAACTGACGCGCGCCATCGTGGCGCTTTGCCTGCTCGTCGCGACCGGGTTGGCGTCGGCGGCCAACTACACGCTGTGGATCAACGGCCGCGCCGGTAGCGGCGCCAACGGCGTCCCCGGCGACTACAACAACTTCTCCTACTGGGGGGCGGCATCGACGCCGGCGGGCGTCAACAAGAAGGCCGTCAACTGGGATGGCCGCAGCAGCATCGCTTCCCAGAGCGGCCGCATCCGGGATGCCCTCGACTGCTTCTGCACCGGGAACAACTGGTGCTACATCGCCACCTACAGCGCCGGCGATTTGCTGTTCGGCTACACCCTGGCCAACTACGGCGCGTCCACGCGCACGACCAGGAACGCGGTCGCGAATGGTTCCGGCGTCTGCGGCAATGCCGGCGGCACCCAGACCGGCTGGAATATCAAGTGGGTGCGCGTGGCAGCCGGTTCCGGCGGCGGGTCGGAACTGGCCGACATCGGCTCCTGGGCGGCCTCGGAACCGCTGGTGCAGGACCTGCGCACCCGCACCGCGCGCGCCATGTACAACCATAACAATACCCAGGGTATCTGGTTCCACATGTACGCCGGCGCCCGCGGCACCCTGTATTCCGGCCTGCTGCCGGGGCAGGACGACGAGGTCGAGGCCTACCACAGCGCGGGCGGGGTGTCCGGCAGTTCGGGCAGGTCCCTCTGCAACCCCGGCGACTGGTTCTGCAACGACCTGACCCTGGGCACGGCGCCGAACCAGGGCGGCAGCACCAAGTGGGCCTGGCACTCGGTGGCCTTCCGCGACGACGGCGAAGACTACGACCATTACACCGACGGGAACTGGAGCGGCATCGTCTCGGTGGTCCGAAGTGCGATGGCGGCCAGTGCACTTTAGCGTTTGATGGAGATTGACGAAACAGGCGTCCGTATCCGGCAGCGGCGCTGGCGCTGCCGGTGTCGCTGCTGTTACCGCTGTCATCGTCGCAGCCTGCCAACACGACAGCGCCGGCAATTTGCGGCGCCTCGTGTCCACGTCAATCTCAGCCGTGCAGTAATTGACACTTATATATGGCCTCTCTACATTGGACCCGGCTGTCGAAACCAGGACACGAATAGACGGGAGTGGAGAGGACATGCTTTTCATACGCACGATCATGGCGGTGTGCCTGCTCGCCGCATGCGGGCTGGCATCGGCAGCCAACTACACGCTGTGGATCAACGGCCGCAACGGCGGCGGCACGATCGGCGACTATGACAGTTTCATCTACTGGGGACCGGCGTCGACGCCGGCGGGCGTCAACAAGAAGGCCGTCAACTGGGATGGCCGCGGCAGCATCGCTTCCCAGAGCGGCCGTATCCGCGATGCCCTCGACTGCTTCTGCACCGGCGGCAACTGGTGCTACATCGCCACCCACAGCGCGGGCGACCTGATGATCGGCTACGTCCTGGCCAACCATGGCGGCTCGATGCGCACGAAGAAGAATGCCGTCGCCAACGCGTCCGGCGTGTGCGGCAACACCGACGGCGGCACCCAGACCGGCTGGAACATCAAGTGGGTGCGCGCCGCATCCGGGGCCGCCGGCGGCTCGGAACTGTCCAACGTCGGCTCCTGGACGGTCTCGGAACCGCTGGTGCAGGACCTGCGCACGGCCACCGCGCGCGCCATGTACAACCACAACATCACGCGCGACATCTGGTTCTACATGTACGCCGGCGCCAGGGGGACGGCGTATTCGGGCATCCTGCCCGGCCAGGACGACGAAGCCGTGGCCTACCACAGCGCGGGCGGCGTCTCCGGCACCTCGGGCAGGTCGCTGTGCAATCCCGGCGACTGGTTCTGCGACGACCTGGCGCTGGGCACGGCCGCCAACCAGGGCGGCAGCACCAAGTGGTCGTATCACTCGGTCTCGTTCCGCGACGATGGCGAGAGCCATAACCATTATGCGAACGGGAATTGGGGCGGCATCGTGTCCGTCGTGCGCAATGCGATGGTGACCAGTGCCTTCTAGCAAGCCAACGCCGCCACCGCGATCGCCGCAAGGATCGCCGCAACCGCCGGCGCGGTCCCGTCTGCGCCGGCTGGCGCTGCCGCTGGCGCTGGCCTTTGCTGCGGGCCTGCTGTGGTGGAGCGTGCGCGGTGGCGAGCCGGCGCCCGCCGCCAGCGCGCTCCCGGCCGGGCCGGCGCCGCCGGGGCCACCGGTCTTCGGCCGCATCGACGGCGCCGGTTTGCCGCTGACGGCCGAGCGCGCGCGGCGCCGGCGCCAACTCATGGACAACTACCAGCTGGCCGACCACACCTATTGCAGCTACCGCAAGGGCAGCCAGTACCCGGCCGGATCGCGCCCGATGCTGGAAAACGCCGACCAGAACCGGCCCAACGACCCGGTCGCGGACACCAGCCCGATGCACCTGGATGGCGGCGGCACCAACACCGCGGTGCAGCTGCAGAGCTCGCAGTCGCGCGTCTACATGGCGGCGGGCGAGACGGTGGCGTTCTCGCTGCGCGCCGTCGACGCCGAGGGCAGGGTGCCGCCGCTGGTGATCACGCGTGCGCAGGCCCAGGGCATCACCTACAACGGCGCGCGCGCCGGCCCGCAAGTCACGCTGCCCTTCGCCGACGATGGCGCGGGCGCCGATCCGGTGGCGGGCGATGGCGCCTGGACCGGCGTGCTGGCGCCGGCCCAGACCGGCCTGGCCGGCTTCAACGGCACCATCCGCACCGAAGTGCGCTACAACGCCGGCGGCAAGAGCGGGACCGTGCTGTTCGACGTGATCCACACGCCGGAATTACCGGCGGTCTGGAGCGGCGGGGTGCGCGAGGCCGTCGAGAACGGCTCGCTGAATTTCTACCTGAAGGCCGAGGTGCGCATGCCCGGGCGCTACGTCGTCAGCGGTCGCGTCGACGATGCGCGCGGACAGCCGTTCGCGCTGCTGACCTTCAACGACATGCTCGGTCCCGGCCCGAACGAGATCAGGCTGACGATGTTCGGCAAGCTGATGCGCGACCAGGAGGCGGCGCTGCCGCTGACCCTGCGCGACGTCGACGGCTACCTGCTCAAGGAAAACGCCGATCCCGACCGCGCCCTGATGCCGCGCCTGGAAGGCAAGGTCCACACCAGCAAGCCGTATGCGGCCACGGGATTTTCGGACGCCGAATGGCAGAGCGAGGAAAGGACGCGTTACCTGACCGAGTTCTCGAAGGACGTGGCGCTGGCCGGGCGCGCGCTGAAGGACTTCGATCCGGCCCGGCCGCTGCCGCCGAGCGAATGCGGGCCGCAGGCGGCGCGGCAACCTTGAATCCAAGCCGACTGTCGCGATCCGGCTGCGTTCTGCATCCTTCCACGGCGCTTTTTCCCCGATCCTGGCCGCTTGCTGCGGCCGGTAGCCGGCGCACAGCGTAAAATAGCGGTTTGAACGCAGATTATTTGAGATTACAGCATGTCGATACAATGGTTCCCGGGCCACATGGCCGCCGCCCGCAAACAGGCCGCGGAGCAGATGGAAAACACCGATGTGGTCATCGAGGTCCTGGACGCGCGCCTGCCGCAGGCGAGCAGCAACCCGATGGTCGAGGAGCTGCGCAAGTTCCGCCAGCGCCCCTGCCTGAAGGTGCTGAACAAGACCGACCTGGCCGATCCCCAGGCCACCGCGGCCTGGGCCGCCTGGTATGACGCCCAGGACGGCGTCACCGCCTACCCGATGACGACCAAGAAGCCGTCCGACGTGGCGCGCATTCCGGAACTGTGCAAGGCGCTGGCGCCGCACCGCGGCGTGCCGACCAAGCCGCTGCGCATCATGATCATGGGCATCCCGAACGTGGGCAAGTCGACCCTGATGAACGCACTGCTGAAGAAGCGCGTGGCCAAGGTCGGCGACGAGCCGGCCGTGACCAAGTCCCAGCAAAAGCTGTACCTGGACAAGTTCACCATACTGGTCGACACCCCCGGCATGCTGTGGCCGAAGATCGCGATGGCGAGCGACGGCATGATGCTGGCCGCCAGCCATGCGGTCGGCACCAACGCCGTGATCGAGGAAGAAGTGGCCGAATTCCTGGGCACGCTGCTGCTGGAGCGTTATCCGCAACTGCTCGCCGAGCGCTACGGCCTGAAAACCGAGGGCATGGATGGTGTCGGCGTGATCGAGGGCGTGGCGGCGCGCCGTGGCTTCCGTGTACGCGGCGGCGATTTCGACTACGAAAAGGCGGCCCACGTGCTGCTGCAGGATTACCGCCAGGGCGCGCTGGGCCGCATCAGCCTGGAAACGCCGCAGACTCGCGCCGCGGCGCTCGAGCAGCACCGCATCGAGATGGAGGAGAAGGCGCGCCTCGCCGAGGAAAAGGCGGCGAGAAAAGCCGAAGAATCAGCCCGCGGCAAGCGAGGAACCTGAGGTTCCGAACGTAGGGTGGACGGCTACGCCCAGGAACACGCATCCCCGCAGCCAACGCGCCGTCCACGCGGGGATACGCACCGGCTGATCCGTCGAATCCGTAGCCGGAGCCGCGTGCATTCAACCAGCAGCATCCCCGGGCGCGGCACCGAACCTGAAACTGGATACCGTCAGGCTGCCGAAAAACGCATCCTCGTGGTACACGCAGGCCGCCGTTTCATCTTCAGCCGCGCCCAGCGCCACCCACAGCGGCGCCAGGTGATCCTCGCGCGGATGCGCCTGGCGCGCCGCGGGCGCCTCGCTCCAGCGCAGCATCGCCGCGCGCCGCTCGGGTGGCGGCAATTCCAATAAAGCATACTGCAGCCAATCGTCGAAGGCGCGCGAAGCCTGCGCCCCGCCCGCGCCGAACTGGCGCAGGTTGTGGTACGACAGTCCGCTGCCGAGGATCAGCACGCCCTCGTCGCGCAGCGGCGCCAGCGCGCGGCCGGCGGCCAGGTGGACGGCGGGGTCGTAGTCATGGCGGATCGACAGCTGCACCACCGGCATGTCGGCCTCCGGATACACCGGCGCCAGCATCGAGAAGGTGCCATGGTCGAAGCCGCGCGCGGCATCCAGGCCGGCCGGATGGCCGGCATCCGAGAGCAGGGCGGCGACGCGTCCGGCCAGTTGCGGCTGGCCCGGGGCGGGGTACTGGATGCGGTAGGTGTGCGGCGGGAAGCCGCCGTAGTCGTAGATCATGCCCGGCGCCGCGCCGGAGGACACCATGAAGCCGTCCGTTTCCCAGTGACTGGTCACGACCAGCACCGCCTTCGGGCGCTGGCCGACCTGGCGCCTGATGTCGACCAGCGAGGCTTCCAGCTGGGCGTAGGCCGGGCCGTACTGTTCCTTCATCCACGGCCAGGGACCGCCGCCGTGGGAGACGAAATAGGTGGGCAGGCGGGACATGGCGGCTCCTTCGGACGTTGATGAAACGTTCATGGTAGCCGATGGCGCTGCGTCACGCTCCCGCGCGGTCGCGCGCCAGCGCCATCAGCGCGAACAGGCGCGCGCTGCGCATCCAGCCCAGCACGACCACCGCCAGCTGGGTCAGCAGGAAGGCCGCCACCGTGCCGCCGCTGCCCAGCGCCGGCACCTGCACCCGTCCCAGCGCGACCAGCGCCGCCAGCCCCAGCCCGATCGCAGTGATCACAACGTAGGCACCCAGCAGCGAGAACGGGCGGCGCAGCAGCAGCTTCACGCCGCCCCACCACGCCACCACGACCGACTTGCGGCGGCGCTCGGCGGCCAGCAGCGCGCGGCCGGCGTCGATGGTGGCGTGGGCGATCACCAGCAGGATGGCGCTGACGGCCAGCGCGATGTGGGACGCCTGCTTCGCATCGCTTTCCAGGATCTCGCTTTCCGCGCTCTTGCCGGCGGCGTCGAACGCCATGCCGGCCAGGATACCGGCGATCGCCAGCGGCACCACGGCCCAGACCAGCATGCGCAGCATGCGCGCATATTCCTGGGTGCCGGCCGCCAGCAGCGCCATGAAGCCCAGGCGGCCGGGGGCGCGCGCGGCGGCCACCGTCATGCCGGTCAGCAGCGGCGACAGCAGCAGCGTCAGCGCCAGCGCGACGATGCCGCCCGAGCCCAGCGCCGGGCCGTAGCGCTCATCGGCGCCGACCGCCAGGTCGGCGATGGCGAGCATGTCGAGTTTGCCCGCGAGCTGGGCCGCATGGATCGAATGGTCGAAGCTGGCCGACAGCATGCGCCACACGGGCAGGGCGGCCACCAGCGTGGGCAGCAGGAGCAGCAGCGCCCACCACAGCAGCAGGCGCCATTGCAGCGCGCCGCCCATGGCGCGCAGCATCAGTCCGGCGCCGAAGCGCGGGCGGCGGACCTGGTTCAGCGCATCGTTTTCCGGCGCCAGCGAAGGAGTGTCGAACAGTTGTTGGGTGCTCATACGGTCGCGATCAGGGAAAGGAGGTATTGGACGAAGGCGGCGAATTCCATGCTCCAGCGGCGCGTGGCGCTGCCGTCGGCTTCCAGGGTGCGGCTGTCGTCCAGCTTGTTGACGTCGAGGTAGTGGCGGCGCTGCGGGTCGAGTTCGGCCGAGACCGCCTTGGCCGGCCTGACCCAGCTGAACTTGCGCCAGGCTTCATTGCTGTCCCACTGCACGGTCTCGACGCTGCCGTCGGCGAATTTCACCTTGAGCGTCTGCGGCACCGGCGCGCCGTTACGGCGCAACAGCACCTCGGTGCGCCACGGGTAGGGCCCAAGGCCCGCCTTGGCGTCGGGGTGCGCCTTGTTCCACTTCTCGCGCGTTTCCTCGATGCGCTTGTCCAGGTCCGCTTCCTTGTCTTCGACGCGGCCGGCGCCTGCCTGGCGCGTGCCCGGCAGCGGCAGTTCCTCGCGGCTGGTAAGAGAAGCGATGCGGTCGTCGACGCGCGCCACGGCATAGATCTGCTGCGCGAACACCGCCTCCACCGCGGCGCGCTGGCCGCTGGCTTCGGCCAGGGCCTCGCGCAAGTCGGCCACGCTCGGGTGGCGGAATTTCCAGCGCCGGTAGTATTCCTTGAAGGCACGCTCGGTGGCCTGCTTGCCGATGCGCGCTTCCAGGTCGCGCATCACGATTGCGGTGCGCGAGTAGACCGGGCCGATGCCCTGCAGGCGGTCCCAGGCGTTCTGGCCGGGCGCGTCGGCCGGGGCGGTGCGCGGGGTGCCCATGCGTTCCACGTCGAAGGCGCCGAAGCCGGGCGCGAAACCCAGCTTGCGGCTGAGCGGCGTGGCGGCGAAGATCTGCTGGCCGCGCTCGCGCACCATGCGCAGGTTCCAGTATTCGTTCAGGCCTTCGTCCAGCATCGGCTCCTCGAATTCGTTCGAGGCCAGCAGGCCGTAGAAGTAGCCGTGGCCGAATTCGTGGATGGTGACGAAGTCGAGCGCGTAGCGGTTGATGGTGTCCGGATCGGCATTGGCAAAACCCGAGGCGGTGAAGAAGGTCGGGTATTCCATGCCGCCCGCTTCCTCGGCGTTGTGTGGCGGGATCACCACCGTCAGCGTCTTGTAGGGGTAGGGGCCCAGGGTGTTCGAGAAGTAGGTCAGCGAATCCTTGGCCGCCTTCAGCGCCGGCGCCGCGCTGGCCTTGTATTCGGGCGGGTACAGCACGGTGACCGTGACCGTCGGGCTGCCCGGGCCGGTCCAGGTGTCGACCAGGGGCTTGGCGGTGCGCTTGTCGGCGGTCCAGGCGAAGTCGTGGACGTCGCCCTGCACGAAGCGGTGGGTGCGCATGCCGTTCTTCTCGACCGGGGCGCCCTGCGGCTCGCCGGTGGCGCCGACCGTGTAGTCCTTCGGCACGGTCAGCCTGACGTCGTAGCTGCCGAAGTCCGCGTAGAACTCGGAATTCAGGTGCATTTCGTGCGCGTTCCAGCGCGGGGCGGTGGCGCCGCGCTCGCCCGGCAGTTCCAGCACGCCGATCTTCGGAAACCACTGGCCGACCAGGTGGAAGCTGCCGAAGTAGCCGGTGCGCGCGATCACGCGCGGCAGCTGGGTGTGGAAGTCGATGTCGAAGGTGGTCGAGGCGCCAGGCAGAACCGCCGCCGGCAGGTCGAAGCGCACCACCGTATGGTCGGTGCTTGGGCCGTTGTCCGGATGGACGAAGGCCCACGGCACCTTCGCGCCGCCCTGGGTCACGCTGCGCAGCGCGATGTGGCCCCATTCGCCGGCCCTGGTATCCACGCCCGAGCGGAAGCCGGTGTCGCGCTGGCGCTTTTCGGTGAAGAAGGCGCTGCCCGCGCCTTCGAAGGCATTCATGTACAGGTGCAGGTAGACGCTCCTGACCGGCACCGCGCTGCGGTTGCGCCAGGTGAGTTTTTCGCGTCCTGTGACCAGGTGCTTGTCCGGATCGAGGGTGGCGTCGATGTCGTAGTGGACCACGCGGTCCGACAGCGTGGGCTCGTTGCCGGTGCGCGCGCCGCCCCAGGCGTTCGGGCTGCTGGGCACGGTGACCGCCGCCGCGTTCGGCGCCGCCAGCGGGATGCCGTCGAGGGATGCCGATGCGGCCGCGGCGTTGGCTGCGGCCGGCTTTGCTGGCGTGGCTGGTGCCGCCGGGGCCGGGGCTGGGGCCTGTGTCGCCGCAGCCGTGGCCGGCGCGGCGCCGGACTGTGCCAGCAGGTCGGCCGTGAACGTGACGCCGGCCGCCAGTACGGCGCCGGCCGCGCCGGTACGTACGACGGTTTTCAATACGGTGGGACTGAATCGCATGCAGGGACCCCCATGGACAGGACGCGTTGTTTTTTGTGCGCCTACTATATGCGAGAACGTGGCAAAAACACCAAGCTTTTGCGATGGAATGCAGCCGGCGTGGTATGGATGGCAAAGCCGCACCTTGCGAAGGATATAATTGCGCCGTTTTGGTGCCCGCACGCGCCCTCCGCGCGTGCAGTTAAACGGGAAACACGGAGCGCTGCCGCCGCCGGCGGGGCGCCAACGTGTGCTGCCCCCGCAACGGTAAACAAGCGTCGCCGCCATGGCGACAGGCTGTCCCGACGACCACTGTGCGCAATCACAGGAAGGTGGGGCGGTCCGTCTTGCGAGCCCGGATACCGGCCAGGACAGGGGGAAGCCGGCCACGTGCCGCCGCTTCCATGGAAACCGGCATGCGGGGACGCGCGCCGGTACAACAACAAGCCACTGACAATCCAATGAATTCTGCCGCTGTATTTGCCTGCGCACCGGCGCGCAAGCCGCTCGCGCTCGCCTGCGCCCTTTCCGTTTCCCTGCTCGCCGCCGCGCCCATGCCGGCCCGGGCCCAGACCCAGGCGCCATCCACCGTCGTCGTCGCCGGCGCGCGCTTCCCGAGCGCCGAAGCACTGCAGCCGATCGGCGCCACCGTCATCACCCAGGACGAGATCCGGCGCGCCGGCGTGAACGACGTCAACGCCGCGATCCGCAAGATCGGCGGCGTGTTCGGCCGCCAGAGCCTGGATTCCTCGCCCGACTTTGCGCTCGACTTGCGCGGCTTCGGCACCAACAGCGCCCAGAACATGGTGATCCTGGTCGACGGCGTGCGCCTCAACGAGAACGAACTGGTCAATTCGGTGCTGGCGACGATCCCGATCGACAGCGTCGAGCGCATCGAGATCACGCGCGGCGGCGCCAGCGTGCTGTACGGCGAAGGCGCGACCGGCGGCGTGGTCCAGATCTTCACCCGCCGCGCCCAGACGCCGGGCACGCACGGCTCGGTGTTCGGCGAAGCCGGCCGCTTCAACCAGCACGACCTGCGCGCCTCGCTGTCCCACACCAGCGGCAACATCAGCGCCGACGTCGCCCTCGACCGCCAGGACAGCGACAACTACCGCCGCAACAGCGACTACGACCTGACCAGCCTCAGCGCCGGCGTGACGGCGCGCTTCAGCGGCGGACGCGCCGGCGTGCGCGTGGAAAGCGCGCGCCAGGACATGCGCCTGCCGGGTTCCTTGAGCCTGGAGCAGTTCAGCGCGAACCCGCGCCAGAGCCTGACCCTGCAGGACTTCGGTTCGCTCGACACCGACCGCGTCAGCGCGTTTGCCGAATACCGGCTGGGCGCGGTGGACCTGGCGGCCGAGCTGTCGCACCGCGAACGCAGCGCCAGCTCGACCTACGTCTATGGCGGCTTCCCGTCGGTGACCGAGTACGAGGGGCGCCAGGACCAGTTCTCGCCGCGCGCGCGCTGGCTGGGCGAAGTCGGCGGCATGCTGAACGAACTGGTGGTGGGCGTGGACGTGATGCGCTGGAAGCGCAAGACCACCTCCGATTATTCGCTGGCCGACGCCAGCCAGAATTCGAAGGCGCTGTACCTGCGCAATGAGCTGCGCTTCGACCCGGCCCACGAAGGCCGCCTGGCGCTGGGCGTGCGGCGCGAGATCTTCCACAAGGATTACATCGACGCGATGCTCGGCGGCGTCGCCGACAACGGCACGCAGGCCCAGAACGCCTGGGAAATCCAGGGCAGCTATAAAGTGCTGCCGCAGGTCGAGGTGTTCGGCAAGGCGGGGCAGAGCTACCGCGTGGCCAATGCCGACGAGAACAGCTTCCGCACCGCCCTGAGCCTGCTGAAGGTGCAGACCTCGCACGACCAGGAACTGGGCGTGGCCTGGGGCGATGCGGTTCGCAAGGTCACGGCGCGGGTATTCCGCCACAACCTGGACAACGAGATCTTCTACGATCCGACCCGCTTCGCCAACACCAACCTCGACCCGACCCGGCGCGAGGGCCTGGAGATCGATGCCGAGACCGCGCTCGTCGGCGACTTCCGCGCCAGCGCCCACCTGCAGCATGTGAACGCCAAGTTCACCGCCGGCCCGAACGCCGGCCGCGAGATGGTGCTGGTGCCGAAGAACGTGCTGACCGCGCGCCTGTCGTGGCTGCCTAGCGATGGCCAGTCGGCCGACGTCGGCGTCCAGTGGGCCGACCGCCAGCGCTACGGCGACGACTTCGCCAACGGCTGCGATGCGCGCATCCCGTCGTCGGTGACCTTCGACGCCCGCTACGGCCGCAGGATTGGCCCGTGGGAAATCGCGCTGTCGGGCCTGAACCTGACCGACCGCCAGTACTTCAGCTACGCCTTCAGCTGCCGCGGCGGGATTTATCCGAGCAACGGGCGCCAGTTGAAGCTGTCGGTGCGGTACGACTTTTAAGTAACTTGAAATCATCAATTCGGGGTCAGAGCACATCTTGTGCTCTGACCCCGAATTGTTACAGCGGGTAAGCAAGTGCAAAAAATAAGCCAGCGCTAAGGCTGGCCGCCGAAAAAGTGGTAATCTCGCGGTCGTTCGCTTAACCAACCCCAGAAGGATATCTATGCGTTCCCTGCGTTTTGCCTTGCTCGCCGCCAGCTTCGTCGCCAGCACCGCGTTTGCTTCGCCGACGGATCCGAAAAACGGCGTCGAATACGTGACGCTCGCTCAGCCGCAAGCGGTGCAGACCGTGGGCAAGAAGGTCGAGGTCATCGAATTCTTCATGTACCACTGCCCGCACTGCAACGCGCTGGAACCGACGCTGAACCAGTGGGTCAAAAAGCAGGGTGACAACATCGTCCTGAAGCGCGTGCACCTGCCGTTCGGCGGCCCCAACGATCCGGAAGCCCACCTGTACCTGACGCTCGAAGCGCTCGGCAAGGTCGAGGAAATGCATGCGAAAGTGTTCAAGGCCGTGCACGTGGACCGTATCCGCCTGAACAAGGACGACGTGATCATCGATTGGGTGTCGAAGAACGGCATCGACCGCACCACGTTCACCAACGCCTGGAACTCGTTCGGCGTGATGACCAAGCTGCGCCGCCTGCCGCAGATCGTCAGCGCGTACAAGGTCGACGGCGCCCCGACCATCGTCATCGACGGCAAGTACCAGACGTCGCCGGCGATCGTCTACAATTCGGTCAAGACCACCAACGAACAACAGCTGTTCGGCGCAACCCTGCAGGTGATGGACGCGCTTGTCGCGAAGGCAGCAAAAACGAAGTGAGCATGACATGAGCGACGTCGAGGGAAAAATCCTGAGAATCTATGACAAGTCCAAGCCGGAAGACGAGGACTTGTTCGAGACCAGCAACGTGAACCACCTGGCCTGGAGCCTGGTGGCCGTGCTGGCGGGCCTCGTCGTCTGGATGTGCATTGCGCTGGTGAATGCCGAAAACCAGCGCAATGCATTGATGACGCAGAAATGCCGGGACACGCTGTTCAAGGCCGAAATCGACCGCCAGTGCCTGGTCACCGTACGCTCGCGCGACCATTGGTGGGAACACCTGTGGTACGGCATCACGCACGTGCGACCGGATGTGCCGGAAAAGCAGGGTCGTCGTTGACCTTGTCGACAGCTACGGCGTCAACCACGCGCCGGCGCTGGTGATCGACGGGCGCTACCTGACCTCGCCGACCACGGTGAGCGCCAAGCAGAATACGGGGAACCGGAACGAAACGTTCAGGGCGACCTTGCAGGTGGCGGATGCCTTGGTTACCAGGGCCGCGCAGGCGAAGTGAGCGGCACCCGGACCACGAACCGCGCCCCGCCCAGCGTCGACCGCTCCACGTGTAAACTGCCCCCATGCAGCGCCACCGCCTTGCGCGCGATCGACAAGCCCAGGCCGAAGCCGCCGGTGGCGCGGTCGCGGCTGCGGTCGAGCCGGTAGAAGGGGTCGAAGATGCGTTCGCGTTCCTGCTCCGGAATGCCGGGCCCGTCGTCCTCGACCGCGATCTCGACCACGCCATCATCGCGCCGCGCCGCCAGCAGGACGTCGGACGCCGCATACTTCTGGGCATTGCGCAGCAAATTGCCGACCGCGCGCGCCAGCAGGCGCCGGTCGCCGTCGATGTCGCCCAGGCCGGCTTCCAGTTCGCAGCGCAGGCGCTGCGGGCGCGGATGCAGGCCGTCGGCGCAGTCGCGCAGCAGTGCATCGAGGTCGAGCGGTGCGCGTTGCACCGCCTGCGCATTCTCCAGCTTGCTCATCGACAGCAGTTCGTTCACCAGGTCGTTCAGCTCGGCCAGGTCGGCTTCCATCGCCGCGATGCGCCTGGTCAAGGCCGGATCGGCGGACGTCGAACCGGCGATGCGGTCGGCCAGCAGTTCCAACGCGAATTCCAGCCGCGCGATCGGCGTGCGCAGTTCGTGCGACACCGAATGCAGCAGCGTCTTTTGCGATTCCAGCAGGCCCTGGATGCGTTCGGCCATCGCATTGATGCGTCCGGCCAGCGGATAGGCCGCGTCGGCGGGTTGCATGCGGGCGCGCGCCGACAGCTGGCCGGCGCCGAACTCGTCGGCCACGCGCGCCAGCATCTGCAGGCCCTGCCAGTGCGCGCGCGACCACAGCGCGATCGGCACCAGCAGCGCCAGCGCCACGATCACGTAGCGCAGCACTTCCATCATCAGCGCGCGGCCGAGGTCGATCGGCAGGTTCCAGGCGCGGATCACTTCCTCGTCGCTGCCGATGTAGCGCTCGCCGGCCAGGTCGACGCGCCGCAAGAACGCCTTGTTGGCCGGGTCGAGCACGACCTCGCCGCGCTGCAGGGCGTCGTGGCGGCCGGCGGGCAGGGCGCTGCGCGCGGCGTCGAGCGGGATCAGATCGAAATGGACGCTCGACACTTCGCGCACCTTGTTCAGGCGGCCCAGCCATTCGTCGGCGGGGGCCTGGTCCACGTAGTGTTCGAGCAGGAAGATCTGGGCCGACGCCTGGCGCCGCGCGATGTCGTCGAGCGGATCGCCGAACAGGAACGCGAACACGAAATAGATGACGAAGGTCGCCGCCGTGATCGACAGCATGACCAGCACGAAGAAACGGAAGAAGAGGCGGTTCACGCCGCCGCTCCGCAGCTGCCGGTAACGGATAGGGAAGGCGTCGCGCTCATGCACGGGATTGTATAGGAGCAATGCCGGACTATGGTCGGCAGGCAGCGGCTTTTACAAATTGAGGACAAATGGCCGACAGTCCACGGATGAATCGCTTGCCGAGCCTGATTAAGATGAGCGTGTATCAGGTTTTCCGTTTGCCCACCTGATGCGCGGCTGACGGTGGGCTTTTTTTATTCAACAAGGGGACGTAGGAGGCAGGAAGACAAGCACGTAGAATGTTGTTTCCTTGAATCTTTCGCCTCGCACAATGAACAAGCTTCTCTTCCTCGCGTTGACGGGCACTTGCAGCGTTGCCTGGGCCCAGACCCCGGCCAGCAATCCGATGCCCGACGGCAGCCACGACATGTATGCCGGCCTCGGCGTGCAGTCGGCGCCGCGCTACGAAGGAACGCGAAGCCGCAAGGTATCGGCCTTGCCGGTGCTGCAGGTCGAATGGAGTTCCGGCATCTTCATGTCCGGCATGAGCGCCGGCATGCACCTGTCCGATTCGCCGACGCTGGAATACGGCCCGCTGCTGGCGCTGCGCCCCGGCCGCGACGACGCCGGCAATGACAATGGCATCGATGGCGTCGGCACGGCCACCTTCGGCCTTTCCGGCCCCGTCGAGAAGGCCATGCTGGTCCGGGGCGGCCGCCTGGCCGGCATGGACGACATTGGCGCGCGCCTGCAGCTCGGCGGCTTCGCCAACTATTACCTGACCCCGCAGTGGCGCCTGACCGGCAGCCTGCTGGCCGGCTCCGGCCGCGAGCGCGACGGCGTGCGCCTGGAACTGGGCGTGCAGCGCCTGGCCGCCACGCTAGGCGAGCATCACCGCGTGGCGCTGTCGGCCGGCGTCACCGTGGTCAACCGCAAGGACAACCAGACGTATTTCGGCGTGTCGCGCCAGGAAGCCGCGCGCAGCCGCTTCGACTACTACGAGGCCGGCGGCGGCCTGCAGGACGCGCACCTGGGCGTGCGCTGGAACTGGGCCTGGACGCCATCCTGGATGCTGACCTCGCGCCTGGAAGCCAAGCGCCTGCTCGGCAGCGCCAAGCACAGCCCGCTCGCCGAGCGGTCCATCCACCTGACGGTTTCGACCGCCATCGCTTACCGGTTCTGACGATGCGTCCCGCCCGCCCGCTCATCGCCTGCGCTCTCCTGCTGCTCGTGGCCCAGCCGGCCACGGCGCAGGTGCGCGCGGGCGAATGGGTGAGTTACCGGGACGCCTACCGGACCATGGTCGTGTTCGAAAAATACGGCGGGCCGAAGAATTTCCTGCAAAGCCGGCTGCAGGTGCTGCCGCAGGACCCCGGCGCCGCCCGGGATGAACTGCAACTCACGCTGGCCGGCAAGTCGACCCAGCTGAACCTGGCGCTCGATGCGCTCGGGCGCACCGTGTTCCCATTGCAAAAGGCAGCCTACGACGAGAACGCCGCCTTGGTGCTGGGCCGCAAGGACGCGTCCCTGCCACTGAGGTTCACGCTGCGCCAGCGGGTATCAATCGCGGTGCGGCCAGACGGCGACTACGACACGCTTGATCTGCGCAGCGCCTGCGCCCAGGCACTGGACTTCGCGCGCCACGTCGACGCTTCCTGGCGCAGCAGCCAGTGCGTGGGCGTGCGCTTCGTGTTTCCGAAGAAGGCCGAGGGCGGGGCGCGCCTGCGCCGTGCGGATGGCGTCGAGCAGGCGCTGCCGGCGGCGCCGGGCGCCGCGTTTGCGGACGACGCCGACGCCGGGTTCCCGGTCGTGACCTGGCGCTTTACCAGCAATGCCGAGCGCGCCCATGTGGTCACTTATAACGCGCCGCTGGCGATCGTGCCGCTATTTGAATAGGAGCGAGTCCGTAGGGTGGGCGCGGCCGCCGAGGCACCCCGTGCCCACCCTACGGTAAGATGTCACGAGCGCTCAGTTCCACGCCGACGGCGAGAACAGATACCCCTCTCCCCACACCGTCTTGATCTTTTCCGACGCATTGTCGTCGAACTTGCGGCGCAGCTTGGAGATGCAGTTGTCGATGCTGCGGTCCAGGCCGTCGAACTCGATGCCGCGCATCTTCTTGAGCAGTTCGTCGCGCGACAGCACCCGCCCGGCCGCCTCGGCCAGCACCAGCAGCAGCTTGTATTCGGTATTGCTGAGAATAGCCGGCTGGCCGCGCCAGGTGACGCTGCGGTCGTCGAGCATGACGCGCAGCGCGCCGAATTCAAGCATGCGGGCGTCCGGCGCGTCCTTGGCCTGGGTGCGGCGCAGCAGGGCGCGCAGGCGCGCCAGCAGCACGCGCGGCTGCACCGGCTTGTTGACGAAGTCGTCCGCCCCCTGTTCCAGGCCGGATACTTCGTCGTAGCTGTCCTCGCGCGCGGTCAGGATCAGGATCGGCACGTCGGATACGTCGCGGATCTGGCGGCACACCACCATGCCGTCCAGGCCGGGCAGCATCAGGTCGAGCACGACGATGTCGGGTTTGACGTCCTTGAAATGGGCCAGCGCCACGTCGCCGCGGGTCACCAGCTCGACCGAGAATTCATAGCCGGACAGGTATTCCGTGACCAGTTCCGCCAGGCGCGAATCGTCTTCCACCAACAGTACGCGATACATGAGTGTCTCCTTGAACCCGTCATTTTATAAGAGCAGGCGGGGGAGGAGATCATTTGCGGGGAAGGCGCGACAAACGGATACAGTTTGGCGACAAAACCCGTCAGTCGGCGCTGCGGACAGCCCCCGTCGCCAGGTTGATGGCCTCCACGATGCTGTTCAGGCTGGATTCGCCATAACCCCGGAATACGTTCACGATCCTGCCGTCGCGCCCGATGACGACCAGGTGCGGAATACCATTCACGCCGTATGCCTCCCGGGCCGTCTCGTCCGGATCGTAAGTCATCTCGATCTCGAGCTCGCGCAATATGCCGGCAACCTTGTGGAACGTCTTGCGGTCTTCGGTATTGATGGCGATAACGTGCACCTTGCCCTTGGCTGCCTTCTGAATACCGTGCAAGATCGGTAGCTCCTTGAGGCAGTACGGGCACCAGGTGGCCCAGAACGAAATCACCACGGCCTGGCCGGCATACTTGCCGAGCTCGACCCGTTCGCCCTTGACCGTTTCGCCGACGTAGACGGGCGCCACATCGCCGGCTTGTGAAGGCGTCGCCGCAGCGGCGATGGCTGCGCATGGAAGTGCAAGGGATGCGGCGAGCGGGACAGCCAGGCGCCGTAGTCGCGCGAAGAAAGGCATTGGATTGTTGAAAAGAAAAGAAACAGTCTAGCGCCGGGATCGCCGTATTGTCCAACGCAAGGCGGGTGGCATGAAAGACCGTTTGAAAATGACAACGGCCCGCTGCTGCGGGCCGTTGGTGATACACATTAAATCGCTGGCATTACGCGAAGTTCTGGTTCACGAAGTCCCAGTTGACGGTGTTCCACCATGCCTCGACGAACTTCGGACGGGCATTGCGGTAGTCGATGTAGTAGGCGTGTTCCCAGACGTCGCAGGTCAGCAGGGCCTTGTTCTCGGTGGTCAGCGGGGTGGCTGCGTTCGAGGTGTTGACGATGTCGACGGTGCCGTCGGTCTTTTTCACCAGCCAGGTCCAGCCCGAACCGAAGTTGCCCACGGCCGACTTCTGGAATTCTTCCTTGAACTTGTCGAACGAACCCCATTTGGCGTTGATCGCGTCAGCCACCGGACCGGTCGGCGCACCGCCGCCGTTCGGGGACATGCAGTTCCAGAAGAAGGTGTGGTTCCAGACCTGGGCCGAGTTGTTGAAGATGCCGCCTTGCGACTTCTTGATGATCTCTTCCAGGGGCAGTTCTTCGAATTCGGTGCCCTTGATCAGGTTGTTCAGGTTGGTGACGTAAGCCTGGTGGTGCTTGCCGTGGTGGTATTCCAGGGTCTCGGCGGAGATGTGCGGTTGCAGGGCGTCCTTGGCATACGGCAGCGGCGGCAGAGTGTGTTCCATGTCTTATTCCTTGATTGGTTGGAAACGGGGTGATTCTTCCGAAACGGCGTTTATTCTAAACCGGATACAGCAACGTTGCATATTTGCTCCGCCTTTTCGAAGGGTCTTTACTCCAATACGTCCTGCACGCCCGCCACCGCGATCTCGGCGCTGCCCTCGGCCAGGCGCACGCGCAGCACGTCGCGCGGCTTGATCTGGCCTGGTGAACGCAGCACCTTGCCCCTGGCGCTGCTGACGATCGCGTAGCCGCGCTCGAGCGTGCGCTGCGGGTTCAGCAGTTCGAGCTGGGCGGCGAGGGCGGACAGCGCCTCGCGCCGCGCCCGCAGCTGCCCGGCCATGCTGGCCACCAGGTGGCGCTGTTCCGACGCCAGCTGGGCGCGCATGGCGCGCGAATCGGGGCGATGGCGCGCCCAGCGCTGCTGCAATTGCGCCAGCAGCACGCCATGGCGGTTCACCGGGGTGCGCACCGCATGGGTCAGACTGCTGGCCATGCCCAGAAGTTTCAGGCGCTGGTGCGCGATCTGGGCCGCCGGGCTCAGCAGGCGGCGGCTGAGGTTGTCCAGGCCCTGGCTGGCGTCGGCAACGATGCGTTCCATCGCGCGGCGCAGGTCGCCGGCGTCGGCGGACAGCGATGCGAGCCAGTCGGCGCGCGCGGTCGCGGCCAGTTCGGCGGCGGCGGTCGGGGTGGCGGCGCGCAAATCGGCGGCGAAGTCGGCGATGGTGAAGTCGGTCTCGTGGCCGACGCCGGAAATCACCGGCATGGCGCAGGCGGCGATGGCGCGCGCCACCGCTTCCTCGTTGAAGCTCCACAAGTCTTCGATCGAGCCGCCACCGCGGCATACCAGCAGGACGTCGACCTCGGCGCGTTCCGAGGCCGTCATGATCGCCTCGGCGATCTTGGCCGCCGCGCCCTGGCCCTGCACCGGTGCCGGATACAGCACCACGCGCACGTGCAGCGCACGGCGCTTCAGTGCGGTGAGCACGTCGCGCAGCGCCGCCGCCTGCGGGCTGGTGACGATGCCGATGCTGCGCACGAACAGCGGCAGCGAGCGCTTGCGGTCCTGGTCGAACAGGCCCTGCGCCGTCAGCTTTTCCTTCAGGCGCAGGAAGGCTTCGTACAGGGCGCCGACGCCGGCGCGGCGGATCGCCTCGACGTTGATCTGGTAGTCGCCGCGCGCGCCGTACAGCGTCACCAGTGCGCGCACCTCGACCTTGTCGCCTTCGCGCGGCGTGAATCCGGCAAACTGGGCGCGGCCGCGGAACATCACGGCGCGCACCTGGGCCGCGTCGTCCTTCAGCGTGAAGTACCAGTGGCCGGAGGCTGCGCGCGTGAAGTTCGAGATCTCGCCGCCGATCCAGACCAGTGGAAACGTGCGTTCGAGCAGGCGCGCCACCTGCTGGTTGAGGGAAGTGACCGTCAGGACGGGCGGCGCGGTGTACGCCGGATCGGCATCGTCGTTGCTGAACATATGGATGAGCTAGGGACTATGTCCACAAAAGCGGTACCGGTCGATGCAGCTTTCATAGCTGCCGTAGTACGACAAGTAGGTTTTGTAAACGTTTGATTTTATTGAAAAAGCTTGCTGCCTTATTTCGATGCAGAAACAAAATTTCCTTATAGATCAAGGGCTTCCATGTGTCGGGGCATACTTGGCCACAATCTTATCCACAGAAATTGTGAGGAAGTGGAAAAGCCGGCTCTGACCAAAATTTGGGCTTGCAGATGTTTTTACAAAGCAATCAAGCACTTAGGTGCGTATCCTGAAGCTTGCTCACACTGTTTTCCACAATTTGTGTGCATACCTTGAGGCCACTTGCGGCAATCCTGTCACGGACTGCCCAAAAATAGTGCAGTAAGTCTTTTTCCTTTATATTCAAGGGCTTTGATATAGATCAATGCCTTTGCTCACAATCTTTTCCACAAAATTTGTGCAGAAGTAGAGCCCGGCTCAGTGAAACCCTGAGCCCCTGGCCACGTGGCTGATCGCAAAGGACAGGACTATACCAGTTCGGCAACATGCCAACAGCCACTGGTACGTTAGCGGTGTGTCTGAAAAACGGGAGGCTGCACCCTGCCAAACTGTGTTGGCATGCTCTAGCTGTGGAAAACACTGTGTGCATAAAATTTGTGCATGATCAAATACTCTTTTAAAATCAAAGCACTCTTTAATCATATGTGCGCTTGCGCACAATTTTGTCCACATAAATTGTGAAGAAAACCAGCGTGGCGACTGTCTGTAGTCGAAGTTCACGTGTGCTGCATTTTTCAGCGTCAAGATATATTTGATTAAAATCAAAGACTTACGCTGATCAAGTGGTGTTCCGCACAAATTTATCCACAGAAATTGTGGGCAACTACATCGTCCAGAGTATGGCGGCTACAAGCGTCCAGGCACCGATATCCTGTGCTGCCAACTTTTTGCGCACGAAGAAATACCCTTTAAGAATCAAAGGTCTTGATGGCCACGCCGGCCATTGCGCACACTTTTATCCACAGAAAGTGTGTAGAACTCTACTTGCCGCAAAGCTTGCAACACGTTACATTGCGCAATTCCTTGTCATGTTGTGTTTTCCTTATCCAGGAGTTCGTTTTGCTCGCCATTCTCCAAGCCGCCGGCTGGCCCATCTGGTTCCTGCTGATCGCCTCGATCATCGCCTTGGCACTGATCATCGAGCGCGTGATCTACCTGCGCCGCGAAAAGATCCTGCCGCGCCAGTTGCTCGATGAAGTCATCCAGGTGTATCGCAGCGGTAAGGTTACTCCGGACATCATCGACAAGCTGCAGCAGAACTCGCCGCTCGGCACCGTGCTGGCATCGGCGCTGCGCAACGTCGACGCACCGCGCGACGTGATGAAGGAATCGATCGAGGAAGCGGGCAGGGGCGTGGCCCACGTGCTGGAGCGCTTCCTCACCACGCTGGGCACGATCGCCTCGCTGGCGCCGCTGATGGGCCTGTTCGGCACGGTGGTCGGCATGATCGAGATCTTCGGCGCCCAGAACGCCAGCGGCACCAACCCGGCCCAGCTGGCGCACGGCATCTCGGTGGCGCTGTACAACACCGGCTTCGGCCTGGCGATCGCGATGCCGGCGCTGGTGGCCTACCGCCACTTCCGCGCGCTGGTCGACAGCTTCATCATCGACATGGAACTGCAGGCCGTGAAATTCGTCGACGTCGTCCACGGTGCGCGCAAATGATGGACTTCCGCCGCGGCCGCAAGCGCGAGGATCCCGAGATCAACCTGATCCCGTTCATCGACGTGCTGCTGGTGGTGCTGATCTTCCTGATGGTCACGACCACCTACAGCAAGTTCACCGAGCTGCAGATCACGCTGCCGACCGCCGACGCCGAAAAGGCGCTCGACAAGCCCTTCGAAATCAACGTCACGGTGGATGCCAAGGGTAATTACACCGTGAACAATGTGCCGGTGTCCTTCCACGGCGTCGCCGGCCTGGCCGACGATTTGAAACGCGCCGCCGGGACCGGCTCGGACGGACAGCCGCTGGCCAATCCGGCGCGCGATCCGGTGATCATCGTGAATGCCGACCAGTTTGCGATGCACCAGATGGTGATCAACGTGCTGGAAGCGGCGCGGCTGGCCGGGTATGACAAGCTGACGTTTGCTGCGCAGACGGGTGGGCAGAAGTAACTACTACGTCGTTCCCGCACTCCATTCGTCGCCCCCGCGATATTGAAACGTCGTTCCCGCCTTCGCGGGAACGACGAGTGTGACGCAGAGACGACGTTTACGGCTAACGCAACAAGATCGTAATGGCATCCTCCCTCGAATCCACGCTTACCCGCGCCTGGCTCAAGCGCGGCCCGCTGGCCCTGGCGCTGTGGCCCCTCTCGTTGCTGTTCCGGTTGCTGGCTGCGCTGCGCCTTGCCTTGTTCCGCGCCGGCGTCCTGAAATCCGAGCGCCTGCCGGTGCCGGTCATCGTGGTCGGCAACATCTTCATCGGCGGCACGGGAAAAACCCCGCTCACCATCTGGCTGGTTGAACAATTGCGCGCGGCCGGCATGCGTCCGGGCGTGATCTCGCGCGGGCATGGCGGCGGCGATGACAAGGACAGGGACGGGGCAGGGCCGGCGCGTGGCGCCGCCGTGGGTGATACCGTGCGTGAAGTGCTGCCGGACTCCAGCGCGCGCGAGGTCGGCGACGAGCCATTGCTGATCGCCGCGCGTGCCGGCTGCCCGGTGGTGGTGGGGCGGCGCCGCGCCGCAGCCGGGCGCAAGCTGCTCGAACTGCATCCTCAGGTCGACGTCTTGATCGCCGACGATGGCCTGCAGCATTACGCGCTGCAGCGCGACGTCGAAGTCGTGCTGTTCGACGGGCGCGGCGTCGGCAATGGCTGGACGCTGCCGGCTGGTCCCCTGCGCGAGCCGCCGTCGCGCCGGCGCGATGTCACGGTGGTGAATGCGCCGGAACTGACGCCGGCGCTGGCCGCGGCGGTGGGCGGCGCGCCTTACCGGATGCAGCTGGCGGGCGGCATGGCCGAACGTTTGTCCGATCCGCGCCAGCGCGTGGCGCTGCGGGATCTGCGCGGCAAGCGCATCGTGGCCGCCGCCGGCATCGGCAATCCGGGACGCTTTTTCTCCATGCTGCAGGCGGCGGGACTCGAGGTGGCGGAGCTGCCGCTGCCGGACCACCACGACTTCCTGGACGACCCGTTCAAAAGTGTAAATGCGGAGCTCATCCTGGTAACCGAGAAGGATGCAGTAAAATGTCGCCAACTTGAAAACATCAACAACGATCCACGCGTGTGGGTCGTGCCGGTGGCGGCGCAGATCGATCCTGCGCTGGCCGCCCACATTGTGGAGAAATGTCGTGGACGCCCGACTGCTTGATATCCTGGTCTGCCCCCTGTGCAAGGGACCGCTCGAATATGACAAGAAAGCGCAGGAACTGACCTGCCGCCCCGACCGCCTGGCCTATCCGATCCGCGATGGCATCCCGATCATGTGGGCCGACCAGGCCCGCAAGGTCGAGCCGGTACTGTAATAATAGACGCATGAGTTTCACCGTCATCATCCCGGCGCGCCTGGCATCGACCCGGCTGCCGAACAAGCCGCTGGCCGACCTGGGCGGCAAACCGATGGTCGTGCGCGTGGCCGAACGCGCCCGCGAATCCGGCGCCGCCCGCATCATCGTCGCCACCGACCACGCCGACATCGCAGCCGCCTGCGCCGCGCACGGCATCGAAGCCTGCATGACCCGCGCCGACCATCCGTCGGGCACCGACCGCATCGCCGAAGTGGCGCGCTCGCTCGGGTTGGCCCCTAGCGCCGTGGTGGTCAACCTGCAGGGCGACGAGCCCCTGATCGACCCGGCCCTGCTGGCCGCCTGCGCCGCGCGCATCGGCGCCGACGTCCCGATGGCGACCTGCGCCCATCCGCTCGGCGATGCGGCGGACGCCTTCAATCCGAACGTCGTGAAAGTCGTGCTCGACAAGCTTGGCCGCGCCCTGTATTTCTCGCGCGCTACCATCCCGTGGCACCGCGATGGCTTTGCCCGGAGCCGGGATACCCTGCCGGCCGCTTACGTGCCGCTGCGCCACATCGGCTTGTATGCCTACAGTAACGCCTTCCTGCAGGCCTACCCGCAGCTGGAACCGGCGCCGCTGGAATCGATCGAAGCACTGGAACAATTGCGCGTGCTATGGCATGGCTTCCCGATTGCGGTCCACGTGACCGAACAGGCGCCGCACGCCGGCGTGGACACGCCGGAAGACCTGGCAAGAGTCCAACTTTACTACCAGTCTTGATCTTGGTGGAAACAATGCCACAGCTCGTCTGCGTTAGCGCAAGCTGACGATCGATCAGCCTCGCCCTGTGGATTTCGGGCCTGTTTTTGTGGTAAGTTTCGTATCAAGTTATTCAGATATGCATCAAACTCGGTTGTCTCTGCACCTTATTGGTGCAGGGATCGCCGTTATCAAAACTTCTTAGGAAAATCCTTCATGCGTCTCATTCTGTTAGGTGCCCCTGGCGCCGGCAAAGGCACCCAAGCCAACTTCATCAAAGAAAAATACAACATTCCCCAGATCTCCACCGGCGACATGCTGCGCGCGGCGATCAAGGCCGGCACCGAACTCGGCCTCGAGGCGAAAAAAGTGATGGATGCGGGCCAGCTGGTTTCCGATGACATCATCATCGGCCTGGTCAAGGAGCGCCTGAAGGAAGCGGATTGCGCCAACGGTTACCTGTTCGACGGCTTCCCGCGCACCATCGCGCAGGCCGACGCCATGAAGGACAGCGGCGTGACCATCGACTACGTGCTGGAAATCGACGTGCCCGACGACATGATCGTAGAGCGCATGAGCGGCCGCCGCACCCACCAGCCGTCGGGCCGCGTGTACCACGTCAAGTTCAACCCGCCGAAGACCGAAGGCGTCGACGACGTCACCGGCGAGCCACTGGTGCAGCGCGACGACGACAAGGAAGATACCGTCAAGAAGCGCCTGGACGTCTACCACAACCAGACCGAAGTGCTGCTCGGCTACTACGACAAGTGGGCGCAGTCGGGCCTGCCGGGCGCGCCGAAATACCGCAAGATCTCGGGCGTCGGCCCGGTCGAGCAGGTGCGCGAAGCCGCCTTCGGCGCGCTGTCGGAATAAAGCTTTACGGGGTGGCCATTGCCACTCCCGGCTCCGGATGAGCCTTTGCCATCCGTCCAGGTTTTTGGATCAAAGTTTTGCAGTACGCATAAGGCAGGCCGTAACCGTCAACAAGTGACCAGCGCGGCTTTTCGAACGTGTAAGGGGCCTCAGGAACCGTAGCGAGCGCCAGCAATGTTGGCTGAGAAGCGCAGCTGTACGAAAGTACAGCGAGCATCGCAAGCCGACAGTGCAACGCGCAGTAGGTTATTGAGGCTCCGTTGACTTGATCAAGGAACGGGAGGGCGTATGGCAGTCACGCAGCTCTATTTCGCCGTCGCGTGCGGCGTCATCGCGGTGCTCTACGGATTGTGGTCGCGCAGCTGGGTGCTGCAGCAGGATCCGGGCACCGGCCGCATGCAGGAAATCTCGCTGGCGATCCAGCAGGGGGCCTCGGCCTATCTGGCGCGCCAGTACCGCACCATCGGCATCGTCGGCATCGTCCTGCTGATCGCCATCTTCTTTCTCCTCGGTACTTTCACTGCATTCGGCTTCCTGACCGGGGCCGTGCTGTCGGCCGCCTGCGGCTTCATCGGCATGAACGTCTCGGTGCGCGCCAACGTGCGTACCGCGCAGGCCGCCTCGCGCGGGCTGGGCGAAGCGCTGCACGTGGCCTTCCGCGGCGGCGCCATCACCGGCATGCTGGTGGTCGGCCTGGGCTTGCTGGGCGTGTCGCTGTTCTACTGGTTCCTGGCGGCGCGCGCCGACGCTGCCCTGTCGACGCATGACGTCATCCAGCCGCTGGTCGGCCTGGCCTTCGGCGCCTCGCTCATCTCCATTTTCGCGCGCCTGGGCGGCGGCATCTTCACCAAGGGCGCCGACGTCGGCGCCGACCTGGTCGGCAAGGTCGAGGCCGGCATTCCGGAAGACGACCCGCGCAATCCCGCCGTCATCGCCGACAACGTGGGCGACAACGTCGGCGACTGCGCCGGCATGGCGGCCGACCTGTTCGAGACCTATGTCGTGACCCTGGTCGCGACCATGCTGCTGGGCGCGCTGATGGTGCCGGCGGTGGGCGTCACCTCCGCCAGCGCGGCGATCGTCTATCCGCTGCTGCTGGGCGGGGTCTCGATCCTGGCCTCGATCGTCGGCTGCTCGCTGGTGAAGATCCGTCCCGGCCACAAGATCATGGCGGCGCTGTACACCGGCCTGTGGTGGTCGGCCGGGCTGTCGCTGGTCGGCTTCGCCGTCGTGACCTGGATGGTGTGGCCGGACGGCGGCATGCGCTGGTCGATGCTGGGCTGCGCACTGGTCGGCATCGTCCTGACCGGGCTGATGGTCTACATCACCGAGTACTACACCGGCACCGACTTCAAGCCGGTGCGCCACATCGCGGAAGCCTCGACCACCGGGCCCGGCACCAACATCATCGCCGGCCTGGGCGTGTCGATGAAGTCGACCGCGTATCCGGTGCTGGTGGTGTGCGCCGCCATCCTGCTGGCCTACCAGATGGGCGGCCTGTACGGCATCGCCATCGCCGCCACCGCCATGCTGTCGATGGCCGGCATCATCGTGGCGCTGGACGCCTACGGGCCGATCACCGACAACGCCGGCGGCATCGCCGAAATGAGCGGCATGCCGGACCATGTGCGCGCCGTCACCGATCCGCTCGACGCCGTCGGCAACACCACCAAGGCCGTCACCAAGGGCTACGCGATCGGCTCGGCCGGGCTGGCCGCGCTGGTGCTGTTCGCCGACTACACCCATGCGCTGGAAGCCGGCGGCACGCGCATCAGCTTCGAGCTGTCGAACCCGATGGTGATCGTCGGCCTGTTCATCGGCGGCCTGGTGCCCTACCTGTTCGGCGCCCTGGCGATGGAAGCGGTGGGGCGGGCGGCCGGCGCCGTGGTGGTCGAGGTGCGGCGCCAGTTCCGCGAGATCGTCGGCATCATGACCGGCGCCGGCCGCCCCGAGTACGACAAGGCGGTCGACCTGCTGACCGCCTCCGCGATCCGCGAGATGGTGCTGCCTTCGCTGCTGCCGGTGCTGGTGCCGGTCGCGGTCGGCATGCTGCTGGGACCTGCTGCTTTAGGCGGGATGCTGATGGGGACCATCGTCACCGGGCTGTTCGTGGCCATTTCGATGACCACCGGCGGCGGCGCCTGGGACAACGCCAAGAAATACATCGAGGACGGCAAGTACGGCGGCAAGGGGTCGGACGCGCACAAGGCGGCGGTGACCGGCGACACGGTGGGCGACCCGTACAAGGACACGGCCGGTCCGGCGGTCAATCCGCTGATCAAGATCATCAACATCGTGGCGCTGCTGCTGGTGCCGCTGCTGCCTGCGGGCGGCTGGCTGGCGGTGACCGAACCGGCGGTGGCGCAGATCCGCGCCGTGCCGCATGCGGCGCCGGCGAATGCACCGTTGCCGGCGGTTGCCGTGCCGCCGGTGGCGGCGCAAAGGTAGGGTCGACGCGGACCGCGAGTCGGCTAACCCGGCGCCCGGCGCCTGACGTTCAGCGCTCCAGCGCCTCGCGCAGCGCCGCCCCGAGCGATTCGCGGTCGGAATCGCCCTGGTAGCGCACGCCATTGATGTAGAAACTCGGCGTGCGGCTGGCGCCGTCGTGCTGGGCGCGCGCCAGGTCCGCCTGCACGCGCGGGCGGTGGCGCCGTTCCAGCACCTCGGTGCGGAAGCGCTCGACGTCCAGGTCCAGGCTTTCGGCCAGCACCGCCAGGTCCTGCTTGTCCATCACATGGTGCTGCTGTTCGAACAGGGCGTCGTGCATCTCCCAGAACTTGCCCTGGCTGGCCGCCGCCTCGGCCGCCTCGGCGGCCAGTTCGGCCAGTGGATGCAGGTCCGACAGGGGCAGGTGGCGGTAGACCAGGCGGATCCCGCCAGACTGCGTCCCGAGTTCCTCGCTCAGTTCGCCCAGCACCGCATGCGCCCGCGCGCAGTAGGGGCACTGGAAGTCGCCGTATTCGATCAGCGTCAGCGCCGCATCCTGCGGGCCTCGCACGTGTTCGTTGTTGCCGATTTCATCCACGCGTTGCATCGTTCCTCCCGAAGTTGATGGGAACATGATGGCATGCCGCCGCGATCGTTGACGCAACGTTCAGCCCGGCAATCAGTTCGGCAAACCTTGTCGACATCGTCAGGTCGACCACGCGCCGGCCCGACCTGCTGTACAGTATCCACATCAGCGGCATGTGCGGCTCCCGTTCCCGTCGTGGTTCCGGTCGAGCCCGCCGCGCCTGTTACCAACCAACCTCATGGAGTTTCATCATGTCGCACTACGACGAACAGCCGGGCACGCTCAGCACCCGCGGCCTCGCGCCGCAAACCGCAGGCGTGCCGGACCGCCCGCACGCCACGCCCGACGGCAATGCCGATGCCGAAGCCGCCGAACTGCGGCGCGCGCTGCTGATCCGCGGCACCGTCGGCAATCCGGTGCGTGTGGATGCCGCGACGCAGGTGTCCTGAAGCGCTGAAACGGATTCCAGGACCGGCAAGAGCGCGGTAGGTCCTGGAAGGCCGTTTCAGAAAACGCACATCCGGTCGGCCTCCTCGCGCAGCCACGACCGGAAATCCGGATGCGCGATCCCGATCAGCGCCTGCGCGCGCTGCCGGGCCGACTTGCCGCGCAGCTGGGCCACGCCCCATTCGGTGACGACGTAGTTGACGTCGTTCTTGCTGGTGGTGGCGTGGGTGCCCGGCGAGAGCGTCGGCACGATGCGCGAAATGCTGCCGTCCTTGGCCGTCGACGGCAGCACGATGAAGGACTTGCCGCCGCGCGAGCGGTTGGCGGCGCGCACGAAGTCGACCTGGCCGCCGGTGCCCGAATAGGGCAGGTGGCCGATGCTTTCGCTGCCACACTGGCCGAGCAGGTCGACCTGCAAACTGGCGTTGATCGTCACCAGCCTGTCGTTCTGCCCGGCGATATACGGATCGTTCGTGAAATTCGACGGGTGCATTTCCAGCATCGGATTCTGGTGCATGAATTCGTACAGCCGGCGCGAGCCGAGCGCGAAGGTCGCCACCATCTTCCCCGGCAGCAGGGTCTTCCTGCTGTTGTTCACCGCGCCCGATTCCACCAGCCGCAGGATGCCGTCGCCGATCATCTCGGTGTGGATGCCGAGGTCGCGCTTGTTCGTCAGTTGCATCACCACCGCATCCGGAATGCCGCCATAGCCGATCTGCAGCGTCGAGCCATCCTCGATCTGGTCGGCGACCAGGCGCCCGATCGCTTCCTGCACCGGGCCGATGGCCGGCAAGCCGACTTCCAGGACCGGATCTTCGTTCTCGACCAGCGCCGTCACCTGCGAGATGTGTACATGGCACTGGCCGTGCGTGAACGGCACGTTGGGATTGACCTCCAGCACCACGGCGCGCGCCCTGGCGATGGCGGCCATCGTGTAGTCGGTGCCCAGGCTCAGGGCGAAGACGCCGTGCGGGCTCATCGGCGAGGCCATGGCGAACACCACGTCGGCCGGCATCAGGCCGCGCTCGATCAGCATCGGGATTTCCGAGAAATAGTTGGGAATGAAATCGCACCAGCCACCCTGGCCGCCGGTGCGCGAGGCGCCGCCGAAGAACAGCGCGGCGTGGCGCACATGCGGCCGGCAGGCGCGTTCGAAGTAGCCGTACTTGCGCATGGCCAGGATTTGCGCGACCTGGATGTCCGAAAAGCGGCCGTACTGCTCCGACAGGGCATGCAGCAGGGTGGGCGGTTCGCCGACGCCGGTCGGCACGATGATCATGTCGCCGTTGCGCAAGTGGTTCAGTGCATCTTCGGCAGTGCTTCGTTTCGAAAGATACATTTCCTGCACGGTGTGCATGGGGCTGTCTCCTGTCGCTATTGTCGTAATGCCGCGCCTTGCTCCAGCATAGCAGGCCGGCAGGCCGGATTGATGGCAAATCGACACGCGCGCCGGGAGCAGGCGCGGCGGCCGATAATGGAAGCATGGCACCAGCAAAAAGCGGGAGAACACCATGAAACAGCAACCAACGCATGCGATGGCCGGGTGGAAAACGACACTGGCGCTGCTGTGCTGCGCCGGGCTGACGCAGCACGCCCAGGCACAGACCCAGGCCGCGCAGCCCGCCCAGGCCCGGCAAGCCGCCGCAAAGGAGCAGGGCGCCGCCACCCAGCAGCAGACCCGCAAGACCGACCAGGCCAACCGCGCCGCCGCCGTCGCCGACGAGACCAGCGCCGCCGCCGCCCAGGCCGCGCGCACCGCGCAGTCCGAGGCCGCGCAATACGAAGCCGCGCAACGCGGCAAGGACGCCGGCAGCGGCGCCGCCACGCCGCCATCCTATGGCCCGGTCCTGGCGCCGCGTGTCCAGCAGCCGGCCGATCCGGTGCGCAAGGACCCGGCCGAGGTCCACGACGAGACCGATACCCGCACGCGCCAGGCGCCGCCCCAGGAGCCGCAGGCTTCCCAGCAGGCCAGGCAACCCGCCCAACCGCGCCGCCCGGCCGCGCAGGCGATGACCGAGCCGATGGCGCCGCGGCCGCTGCGTTCGTCCGTCGATGCGTCCGGCGCAACAGCGGGTGCATCTGCCAGCGCAAGCACGGCCGTGCCGGTGCCGCCACCCGCCACGCCGCCGCGGCCGGTCACGCCCAGTTCCAGGGTGATCGGCAGTTGCCAGGGCGCGTCCTGCCTCGACACCAACGGCAACCGCTACAATGGCATTGGCGACGGCAACGCCGGCGTCAACAGCAGCGGCCGCCTGTGCACCCGGACCGGCGTCACGGTGCAATGTTTCTAGCATGGTGTTTGATGCAAAAGCTCGCTACAATCCACTGGTTGACGTTTACGTAAACGTTAAGGACTAAAGCAAAAACCTTTGGAGACAATCGCATGCAAATCCAGAACAACGTATTCATCGTGACCGGCGGCGCCTCCGGCCTGGGCGCTGCCACCGCGCGCATGATCGTGCAGGGCGGCGGCAGGGTCGTGCTGGCCGACCTGCAGGCCGAGGCCGGCACGGCGCTGGCCGCCGAACTCGCCGGCGCGCAGGGTGAGGTCCAGGCCCGCTTCGTCAAGTGCGACGTCACCTCGGAAGCCGACGCCCGCGCGGTGGTCGAGGCTGCCCAGGCCATGGGCCCGTTGCGTGGTCTCGTCAATTGCGCCGGCGTGGCCCCGGCCGCCAAGACGGTGGGCAAGGATGGCCCGCATCCGCTCGACGCCTTCCAGCGCACCATCGGCATCAACCTGATCGGCACCTTCAACATGTGCCGCCTGGCCGCCGATGCGATGGGCAAGCTGGATGCCCTGGAGCACGGCGAGCGCGGCGTGCTCGTCAACACCGCCTCGGTCGCGGCCTTCGACGGCCAGATCGGGCAGGCCGCGTATGCCGCGTCGAAAGCCGGCGTGGCCGGCATGACGCTGCCGATGGCGCGCGACTTGTCGCGCAGCGGCATCCGCGTGATGTGCATCGCCCCCGGCATCTTCGAGACGCCGATGCTGATGGGCATGCCCGAGGAAGTGCGCGACGCGCTGGGCAAGATGGTGCCCTTCCCGCCGCGCCTGGGCCTGCCGGCGGAATACGCGCAACTGGCCAAAGCCGTCATCGAAAACGTCATGCTCAACGGTGAAACGATCCGCCTGGACGGTGCGATCCGCATGCAGCCGAAATAAAGTCCGGACAAGGGCGCACCGCCGGCGCGCAGGGTGCACCGTCATCCTGCCGGGGCGCACTGTCATGCAGCGCAAATAGCCTGTCGTGAGCGCCTTGGCAATTTAGGGTAGGATTCCCGGTTGGTATTGCGCGCGGGTAGGTGCCGCGCGGCTGTTTTTATGACCGGAGAATCGATATGAATGTGAAGTTGCCCGTCCTCGTCGTCGGCGCCGCCCTGGCGGCGCTGGCGTCCCTGTCCAGCACCGCCGTCCATGCCCAGGACGCCACCCGGATCCCGCAACAGGTTCCGCAGCAGGCCCTGCAGCAGGCCCCCGAGGCCGCCAGCGGCTGGCAGGACAAGGCCGGCTGGGCCGCGCGCAAGTACATGGTGGCGGCCGCCAATCCGTTGGCCGTCGAGGCAGGCTACGAGATGCTCAGGAAGGGCGGCAGCGCGATCGACGCCGGCATCGCCACCCAGCTGGTGCTGACCCTGGTCGAGCCGCAATCCTCGGGCATCGGCGGCGGCGCCTTCCTGATGTATTACGACGGCAAGAAGGTGCAAGCCTTCGACGGCCGCGAGACCGCGCCCTCGAACGCCGACGAGCACCTGTTCCAGCGTCCGGACGGCACGCCGCTGTCGCGCACCGAGGGCATCGTCGGCGGCCGCTCGACCGGCGCGCCGGGCGTGCTGCGCATGCTCGAACTGGCGCACCGCCAGCACGGCAAGTTGCCCTGGAAGACCCTGTTCGAGCCGGCCATCCGCCTGTCCGAAAACGGCTTCAAGGTCAGCCCGCGCCTGAACAGCCTGCTCGCCGGCGACGCGCACCTCCGCAAGGACCCGGTTGCGCGCGCCTACTTCTACGGTCCGGACGGCAAGCCGTGGCCGGTCGGCCACGTGCTGAAGAATCCGGCGCTGGCGGCCACCCTGCGCGAGATCGCCGCCGGCGGCGCCGACGTGTTCTACAAGGGCCGCATCGCGCGCGACATCGAGGCCAAGGTCAAGGGCCACCCGACCAATCCGGGCCTGCTCACCGCCGCCGACATCGGCGCCTACCAGGCCAAGGTGCGCGAGCCGGTCTGCAACGATTACCGCGCGTACACCGTCTGCGGCATGCCGCCGCCGTCCTCGGGCGGCATCGCGGTGGCGCAGATGCTGGGCATGTTCGAGACGCGCGACATGAAGGCGCTGGCGCCAGGCAACGGCATCCCGGGCGCGGATGCGGTGCACCTGTTCTCGGAAGTCGGGCGCCTGGCCTATGCCGACCGTGACCGCTACGCGGCCGACACCGACTTCGTGCCGCTGCCGGGACGCGGCATCCCGGCCCTGATCGACAAGAACTACATGGCGCAGCGCGCGGCGCTGATCAAGGCGCGCTCGATGGGCACCGCTCCGGCCGGCCATCCGCCGGGCGTGGAGATGGCCTGGCACTGGGGCCTGGACAATTCGATCGAAGCGCATTCGACCTCGCACGTGGTGGCGGTCGACCAGTTCGGCGCCGGTTTGTCGATGACCACCAGCGTCGAGGATGCGTTCGGCTCGCGCCAGATGGTCGACGGCTTCATCCTGAACAACCAGCTGACCGACTTTTCCTTCGATTCGCGTGACGCCAGCGGCCCGATCGCCAACCGCGTCGAGCCGGGCAAGCGCCCGCGCAGCGCGATGAGCCCGACCATCGTGTTCGACAGGAAGACCGGCCAGTTCGTCGAGGCGGTCGGCTCGCCCGGCGGCCCTTTGATCATCAACTACGTGGCCAAGGTGCTGGTCGGCACCCTGGACTGGGGCCTGAACATGCAGCAGGCGATCGCACTGCCGAACTTCGGCAGCCGCAACGGCCCGACCGAGCTGGAAGCGGGGCGTTTCCCGGCGTCCGAGATCGAGGCACTGAAGGCGCGCGGCCACACGATCCGCATCGGCGAGCAGACTTCCGGCCTGCACGGCGTGGAGCGGGTGCGCATCCATGGCGTGCCGCTGTGGTTCGGCGGCGCCGATCCGCGCCGTGAGGGTGTGGCAAAAGGAGACTGATTTTCGCCAGAATAAATATCGGAAAGATATTTATTCACCGCAAATGCGGCAGAGTTTGCTAACCTTGCCGTGTGGATATTAATCAAAAGACCGGGCTGATCCTGAGCGGAGGCGGCGCCCGCGCGGCCTGCCAGGCCGGCGTGGTGCAGGCGATCGCCCGCATCCTGTGCGAAACGGGCTCGCCGGCGGCGCGCAATCCGTTCGCGATCATCTGCGGCACCTCGGCCGGCGCCATCGACGTACTGGAGTTTTTCGGATCATGATGGCTGGATCGATGCGGCGCGGCGCCGCGTTCATGGCGGCGCTGGCCCTGCTGGCGCTGATGCTGTTGCTGACCGGCGCGCACGCGCTCGCGGGCCCGGCGCCCACGCTGCGCTTCGAGCACCTGTCGGTGGAGGAGGGGCTGGCGCAGGAATCGGTGCTGGCGATCGTGCAGGACCCGGACGGCTTCATGTGGTTCGGCACCCAGTCCGGGCTGTCGCGCTACGACGGCTACCGCTTCACCAATTTCCGCAACGTGGTGGGCGACCCGAGGACCCTGATCAACAACTGGGTGCGCGTGCTGTACGTGGACCGCAAGGGCCGGCTGTGGATCGGCACCGACGGCGGCCTGGACCGCTTCGAGCCGTCCAGCGGCACGTTCACCCATTTCCTGCCCGACGAACCGGCCAAGCGCGGCAACGGCAACCGCCACATCCGCGCCATCGTCGACGACGGCAAGGACGGCCTGTGGCTGGCCACCGCCGACGGCCTGCAGCACTTCGACATCGCCAGCGGCCGCTTCGCGATCTGGCACCACATACCCGGCGTGCCGGGGAGCCTGGCGTCCGACAAGCTGACCTCGCTGGCGCTGGATGCGCGCGGCCGGCTGTGGGTCGGCACCTCGGCCGGCCTGGACAGCCTGGACCCGGACCTGATGCGCTTGCGCCACCACCCGTCGCCCAGCGGCGACAAGTACGACGTGATCCAGACGCTGCTGGTCGACCACGCGCAGCAGCTGTGGGTCGGCAGCATGGGCGGACTGGAACGGCTGCCGATCGGCGAGACCGGGGCGTTGCGCCGCTTCGGCCCGGCCGAGGACATCGCGGCCGGCGAGATCAGCGTGCTGTACCAGGACGCCGCGCGCCAGCTGTGGGTCGGTTCGCACGACCGCGGCCTGTACCGCTGGCTGCCGGTGGCCAACCGCTTCGAGCACCATCCGCACCGCATCACCGACAGCTACAGCCTGGGCGACAACCAGGTCTCGGCCCTGTACGCGGACCGGGTCGGCACCTTCTGGGCCGGCACCTGGTACGGCGGGGTGTCGCGCGCCGACATGGGCAGCGGCGGTTTCGCCCGCATCGTGCGTGGCGCCGACTCGGCGGTCGCGCTGGAAGACAACAAGGTGCGCGGCATCGCCGCCGGCGCCGGCGGCAAATTGTGGCTGGCCACCAACGGCGGGCTGCACCGTTTCGACCCGGCCACGGGCGAGGACGAAAGCTACCGCCTGGCGCCGGTCGACGCCGGCGTCACCGGCGACGCCATGGCCAGCGCGGTGGCGGTGGGCCAGGATGGCGCGGTCTGGATCGGCGCGCGCAACGGCCTGGCGCGCCTCGACCCGAAAAGTGGACGGATCACGCGGCGCACGCTGTCCAGGGACGTCGACGCCAACCACGTGCGCAACCTGCTGGTCACGCGCGACGGCATGCTGTGGATCGCGACCCGCGGCGGCCTGCACCGCCTGGATCCGGAGAGCGGCCAGCTGACCAGCTACCAGCACGACCCGGCCTCCAGCGCCAGCCTGGCCGACAACGTTGCGCGCCCGATGCTGGAAGACCGCCACGGCCGGCTGTGGGTCGGCACCTTCGACGGCCTCGACCTGCTCGACCGCACCACCGGCAAGTTCCGCCACTTCCGCCACGATCCGCAGGACCCGGGCAGCCTCAGTCACGACGAGGTGCACCACCTGCTGGAAGACCACCGCGGCACGCTGTGGGTCGGCACCGCGGTCGGCCTGAACCGGATGGTGCTCGGCGCCCACGGCACCCCGCGCTTCCAGCGCTACACGCGCAGCGACGGCATGGACGACGACGTCATCGCCGCGATGCAGGAAGACCTGGACGGCTACCTGTGGATCAGCACCTCGAGCGGCTTGTCGCGCCTGGACCCGGTCAGCGGCGGCTGGCGCCATTACAACGCGGCCGACGGCACCATCGCCGGCGCCTATTTCGACGCGTCCGCCATGCGCGCGGCCGACGGCACGCTCTACTTTGGCGGCAACAACGGCATCACCGCCTTCAACCCGCGTGCGCTGCACGACAACCTGATCGCGCCGCGCGCCGTGATCACCGGGCTGCAGATCTTCGGCCAGCCGGTGCAGCAGGCCCATCCGGGCCTGCTGGCGGGACCGATCGAGCGCGCCGCCGGCCTCACGCTGCCGGCTTCCGACTCGGTGTTCTCGCTCGAATTCTCGGCGCTGCACTTCGCGGCGCCGGAGCGCAACCGCTTCGCCTACCGCCTGGCCGGCTTCGACCAGGACTGGATCGGGGTCGACGCCGGCAAGCGCTTCGCCACCTACACCAACCTGGACCCGGGCAGCTACGTGTTCCAGGTGCGCGCCGCCAACAAGGACGGGGTCTGGAGCGACGCCGCGGCCTCGCTCGAGATCACGATCCTGCCGCCGTGGTGGAAGACCTGGTGGTGCCGCGGCCTGCTGGTGCTGCTCGGACTCGGCGCCTGCTACGGCGGGTTCCGCGTGCGCCTGGACGGCCTGCGGCGCCAGAAGGAACAGCTCGAGCTGCAGGTCGGGGCGCGCACCGAGAAGATCGAGCAGCAGAACCGCTTGCTCGAACGCCAGACCCACGAATTGCGCGAGCAGCAGGGCCAGGTGCGGCGCCGTACCGACGAACTGGCGCGCGCCAACGGCGCGCTGCAGGAAAACGAGGAGCGCCTGTACCAGGCCAAGCGCCGCGCCGAGGACGCCACGCGCCAGAAGTCCGAATTCCTGGCCAACATGAGCCACGAGATGCGCACCCCGCTGGCCGGCGTGATCGGCATGCTCGGCTTCGCGCTGCGCGACGCCCAATTGAAGGACGTCACGCGCGAGCAGATCCTGCGCGGCCAGGCCAACGCCCAGTCGCTGCTGGCGATCATCAACGACCTGCTCGACTTTTCCAAGATCGAGGCCGGCAAGCTGACCATCGAGAACATCGACTTCGCGCTCGACGAGGCGATCGAGCAGGTGGTCACGCTGTTCGAGGAGCAGGCCGGCGCCCACAGCGTGGGCTTCGCGCTGCACCTGGACGACGACCTGCCGCGCTTCGTGGTGGGCGACCCGACGCGGGTGCGCCAGATCCTGGTCAACCTGGTCGGCAACGCCTTCAAGTTCACCGAGAACGGCAGCGTCACCGTGCGCGTCGAGCGCCGCCCCGGCGACCAGTGGGACCCGCAGCGGCGCAACATGATCCGCTTCTCGGTCGAGGACACCGGCATCGGCATCGCCGCCGACGCGCTGCCGCGCCTGTTCCAGAAGTTCGAGCAGGCCGACGCCAGCACCACGCGCCGCTACGGCGGCACCGGCCTCGGGCTGGCGATCTGCCGCCAGCTGGTCGAGCTGATGGGCGGCAGCATCGAGGTGGCCAGCACCCAGGGCGTCGGCTCCAACTTCAGCTTCGTGCTGCCGCTGGCCGACGGCCAGGCGCCGCCCAGCGTGGTCGACCAGCCGCGCCAGCCGCATACCCACCGCCTGCGCGTGCTGTGCGCCGAGGATTATCCGACCAACCAGATCATCGTGCGCATGATGCTGGAAGAGCTGGGGCACCAGGTCGACGTGGTCGAGAACGGGCAGCTGGCGGTGGCCGCCTGCGCCCGCACCCGCTACGACCTGGTGCTGATGGACGGGCGCATGCCGGAAATGGACGGCGCCAGCGCGACCCGCCTGATCCGCGCCGGCGGCCCGCGCGAGGCGCCGGTGCTGGACCAGCACCTGATGATCGTGGCGCTGACCGCCAACGTCAGCGAGGAAGACCGCACGCGCTACCTGGCCTGCGGCATGGACGCCTTCCTCACCAAGCCGATCGACGACACCCAGCTGCACTTCCACCTGACGCGCGCGATCGAGCGCCAGCTGCAGCGCGGCATCGTGCTGGCGCCGATGCCGGAACCGGCCGCGCGCGCCGCCGCCGCCGCCGCACCCAGCACCGCCGAGCTGGACGCCATGTTCGGCGTGCTGACCGGTCCGCCGTCCCTGCCGGTGGCCGTGGCCCAGAACGCCGGCCGCCGCGCCGCCGACCTCAAGGACCGGATGCGCAGTGCCTTTGTGGCCGATTTGCCGCGCCGCCGCGCCGAGCTGGACCAGGCGCTGGCCGGCGGCGACTTCGATGCCGCCGGGCGCCTGCTGCACGGCATGCGCGGCAGCGCCGGCTACCTCGGTGAGGCCGAGCTGTACGCGCTGTGCGGCGAACTCGAACGTGACGCCGACGGCAACCGCCTGGAGGCGGTGCGCACGCGCCTGCCGCGCCTGCTGGAACTGCTGGCGCGTTTCGATGCCACCGAGGCGTGAAGCAGGCCGCATCCTGCGCACGCGTTTTCCACACGCATTTCCTACGTAATTATTCGCGTGAAGGATGGGTGTCGAATCGTGCGCCTTGATGCACTGGTTATAATTTGCTTTGGAACAATTGCCGGCAGGAGGCACGGTGCAAGTCTTGATCATCGACGACGACGTGGTGTCGCGCATGGTGCTGATGCACATCGTCAGCAGCGCAACGGACGCCGCCGGCGGCCACTACGACGTCGTGGAAGCCGAGGATGGCGAACAAGCCTGGCGCCTGCTGGATACCGGCATGCGGCCGGCGATCGTGTTCTGCGACCTGCGCATGCCGCACCTGTCCGGCATGGAATTGCTGGCCCGCACCAGGGCCGACACCCGTTTCGCCGGGCTGCCTTTCGTGCTGGCCTCGGCCGCCGGCGACGCCGCCACCATGGAGCAGGCCACCGGCCTGGGCGCGGACGGCTACATCGTCAAACCGTTCGACAGCGCGAGGGTACAGGTCTACCTGGACCGCCTAAGCACCGTTCCCGCTGCCGCGCCGGACGAAGCGCTGACCGAAGCACCCGATGCCACCGCGCGCCGCCTGGGCATCGACGGCGCGCGCCTGCTGCTTTACCTGGGCGGCCTGGAGCGCCAGTTGGCGGTCGCCGTGGCCGACGTCGGACAACTGCTGGCCGGCGGCCAGCATGACGCCGCGCGCGCCCAGCTGGCGCGCCTGCGCGATGGCTGCCGCATGCTGGGACTGGCCGGCGCCGAGGCCCGCCTGGCGGCGTTGCAGGCACAAGCCGTCCCGGACGCCGCCGGCGTGACGCGCGCACTGGAAGCTGCGCGCGCCGCCGTGCTGCGCCAGGCGGGGGCGGCGCGGCGCGCGGCGCCGTGAGGGCGCCTGACGCCGCCAGGTCGCCCGGCGCCGCAAGCGTTTAGCGTCCCGCGCTCAGCGCCGCGGCGCGCGCCGCCTGGACCACCGGCGCCGGCTGGTAGCGGTCGAAGGTGTCGGGGGTGACCAGGTCGCCGAATTCGACCGTCCTGGTGGCGATGTCGTGGTAGGCGCCCACCAGCCCCATCTCGCCGCGTGCGATGCAGCCGCGCAGGTATTCGCTGCCATGGATGATCTCGGCCAGCGAATTCTCGATGTTCTGGCGCGTCACCTGTTCCAGCAGCGCCTTGCCGTCGGTGCCGGCGTGCGGCGCGGCGCACTGGCATTGCCAGATCGCGGTGTCGATCTTGCCGGTGATGCTGCCGATGCTGTGCGCATGCTCGTTCTTCAGGGCCAGGCCGATCGCGCCGCAGCTGGAATGGCCTTTTACCACGATCAGCTTGGCGCCCAGCTTGGAGGCGATTTCCAGGCTGCCGATGATTTCCTGGTTGATGACGTTGCCGGCGATGCGGATCGTCAGCAGGTCGCCCAGGCCGGCGTCGAAAATGATTTCCGGAGAAGTGCGCGAATCGATGCAGTTGACGATCACCGCCATCGGGTGCTGGCCGGATGCAGTGGCGTCGACCTGGTCCAGGTAATACTTCTTGGTGAAGTGGCCGGCCTTGAAACGCGCGTTACCGTCGCGCAGCAATTGCAGCACTTCCTCGGGCGGCAGCTTGTCCCGGGTTTCCTTGTCCAGCGCGGGCACGAACTGGATCGGATCGTCCATCTGGTATTTTTCGCGCAGGCCGACCACGTTCAGCATGATGTTGCGTTCGGCCGCCACGACCCGGTAATCCTGGACGATTTCCAGCACGTCCTCGTCGATGTAATTGGTATTGCTGGCGTCGATCAGCACTTTCGCGCCTTCGGGAATATCCCACAGGGCGCTTTTGATGGTGGCCTTGTTCAGGAACGACACCTGGTTCGGCAATTCCATCTTGATCACGTCGCCGATGTGCAGGCGGTACTGCTCCATCGAATACGGGTGACGGAAATGGCTGCGCATCAGGAAGAACAGGCTGGTGGCCAGGCCGATCAGGACGCCGCTCAGCAAATCGGTGAGGACGATGGCGGCCACGGTGATCGCGAACGGCAGGAATTGCGACCAGCCCTTGCGGTACATGTCGCGGAACAGCGATACCTTGGCCAGCTTGTAGCCGGTCGTGATCAGGATGGCGGCCAGCGCCGACAGCGGAATCAGGTTCAGCAGCGGGCTCAGGACCAGCACGCTGGCCAGCATGAGCAGGCCGTGCAGCACGGCGGACGCCTTGGTCTTGTTGCCGGTATGGATGTTCACCGAGCTGCGTACGATGACCGAGGTCACCGGCAGGCCGCCGAACAGGCTGGCGCAGATGTTGCCGACGCCTTGCGCGACCAGTTCGCGGTTGGGCGGGGTTTCGCGCTTGTGCGGATCGAGCTTGTCCACCGCCTCGATGTTGAGCAGGGTCTCGAGCGAGGCGACGATGGCGATGGTGAGGCCGACCATCCAGACGTCGCGGTTGCCGAAGTGGGCCAGGTCCGGCAGGTGCAGGTAGGCGCCCAGGTTATTGGTATCGACCGGCGGCAGGTCCACCAGGTGCGACTGCTCGATGCGCAGGCCCGGCGCGAAGCGTTCGAACAGCACGTTGAGCACGACGCCCAGCACCACCACGAACAGCGGCGCCGGCAGCAGCTTGACATTCTTCAGCGGGGTCTTGTCCCAATACACCAGGATCAGTATCGACAGCAGGCCGATGACCAGCGCGCCCGGCGTGATCATGCCGAACGCGGTGCCGATTGCCGAAAACGTGTTTTCGCCATTCGCCTGCGCGAATGAGACGCCGTCGTCGACGCTCTGGTCATAGCCGATGGCATGCGGAATCTGCTTGAGTATCAACAGGACGCCGATCGCGGCAAGCAATCCTTTGATGACATTCGATGGAATGTAATTGGCGATGAAACCGGCGCGGAATATGCCCATTGCCAGTTGCAATACACCGGCAATCATGATTGCCGCCAGCAGGATTTCGAATGCGCCCAATTTGGTGATCGATGCCAGGACCACCGCGGCGAGGCCGGCGGCGGGACCGCTGACGCTGGTTTGCGACCCGCTGAGCAGGCCGACGATGATGCCTCCGATAATGCCGGAGATAATCCCCGAAAACAGGGGGGCGCCCGAGGCCAATGCGATGCCGAGACATAGGGGCAGGGCAACCAGGAAAACCACGATGCCGGCGGGTATGTCGTATTTGAGAGTATGAGTATTCATGGGTGCAAAGAATCGATTGGTCTGTCATGAACGCGCCGGCAAGCTTTCTCGAGTTCCGTGAATTACGGATCCAGGAGAAAACAACTGGCGTGCGTGCGCTTGAATGCCTGTGTCGAAGTTGGCGCCACCAATTTACCTTTAATAATTGGAAGGTGATTGTTGAATATCATGGCGGACATTAATGCACCATTATGATGCGCTTGGGGCTGGCGAATGGGAGGGCAATCGACGAGAAAAAGATAGCACGCGGTTTGCGCTTTCTCTTTTCTTTGAAATATTCAGTTACAAAATCGTTACAGAAATGCCTGCTGCTAATAAAACGGTTTTTGTTCCGGGTTATTTTTATTTCTTGAAGAAAAAATTAGTGTTTTAATTTTTATCGCATAAGATAATAAGTTAATTATATATCGGTTATTCTTTATTTTTATATTGTGTTAAATTTGATGGATCGTCTTGTAACGTTTTGCGTTTAAGTACAGTTGGTGCAAGTGCAGTTGGCCGGCGTACGGTCGACCGGTGTGGCAGGCGCTGAAGGAAGGAGAGGGGAGCGGCGCGTGCACCAATAAAAAAGCCGACATGCCTGCTGGCAATGTCGGCCGTGCGCCATACGATCGCCGATCAGCGCTTCTTGCGCCGCAGGAACAGACCCGCCAGGCCGAGCGCCATCAGGGCCTCGGTGCCGGGCACCGGCACTTCGGCCGCCGCATCGTTCAGTTCCAGGTTATCCACAATGAAATTGCCATTGAAGTCGATACGCAATTCGTCGATGTTGCCGGCCACCCCGGCGTGATAGGCGAAGCTGGCGCCGAGGGTCATGTCCGAGGTCCAGACCAGGCTGCCGTCGCGGTAACCCTGCAGGCTGCCCTGGGCGGTATCCCAGTCGAGCCAGTTTTCCGCCCACAGGCCGCCGAAGCTGAAGTCGGCGCCGCCATCCCTCCTGATCACGGCGGCGCCGCCGAAGTTGTTGACCATGGTGAAGCTGCCGCTCACGGCGCCGCGGCCGTACAGTTCGCCGGCAGTGTCGACCCAGTCGAGGCGGCTGGTGTCGCCGGTCGAGCCGAAGGTGTAGCCGGCATAGGAGCCGATGGCGCCATAGCTGGCCGGCGCCACGCCCGGGATGTCGTCGAAGGTGAGGACGGCGGCATTCGCGGTGCCGGTGGCGGCGCATGCGCACAGCAGGACTGCGCTGAGGAGTTGTTTGATCATGTATAGGTTCCAGTCGAATTCGGGACGATGTGGAGGCGGGCCTTACAGCTTGCCGACGCCCGCGCCCGCGGGCACCGACGTCGCCAGGCCGGCGCTCGCGCCGACGCTGTAGTTGTAGTAGCTGGCCGGCGTCGCGGACGGCGCGGTGGTCGGCGATGCCGCCGATGGCCATGGCGTGGCGCTCGGCGTGACCAGCGCATTCAGGGTGCGCACCGCATCGCTGGCGTTGACCGACACGCCGTTCAGGATGGTGCCGGTGTCATACACGTAGGCCGAGCAGTACGCGGCGCTCATGCCGGCCAGGTTGGCGCAGTTGTTGACCTGGGACGCGCTGATCGATGCGTTGATGACCTTGCCGCCGACCGCGGCGGCCGTACCGGTGATGTCGAACACGTTGTTCTCGGCATAGATCTTGGAACCCTGGCCCGAGGTCCAGCCCACGCTCCAGCCATATTCGGCGCCGCCGTTCTCGCCCGTATAGTAATTGTTGTAGATGTGGACCATGCCATAGCGCACGCGCGGCATGCGCTGCACCACGTTCTGGTAATAATTGTGGTGCAGCGTGGTCTTCAGCACGCGCGGGTTGCTGTCGTTGAGGTTGGCGGTGTCCGAGCCGCCGATCAGCGAGGTCTTGTTGTGGTCGTGGAAGTGGTTGTGCGACAGCGTGACATAGTTGGCGCTGTTGGTCACGTCCACCAGGCCGTCGTGGTGCTGCACTTCGTGCACCGCCAGGTCGTAGGGCGCCGGCCAGACCGAGGGGAACTGGTGGTCGGTGCGGTCGCCGTCCGAGAACGTGCAGTGGTCGATCCAGACGTGGGTTGCATGCTGCACCGAGACGTTGTCGTAGGCCGAATTCCAGCGGCCTCCGCTGTCGGTCGGGTCCCATTGCGGGAAGTGGTCGAAGGAATCCTCGAAGGCGATGTTGCGGATCACGACGTTGTCGACCGGGGTGGCCGCGCTGCCGCTGATCATCAGATTGCCGTGGATGATTTTCGCACTGGCGCCGATCCCGATCAGCGAGGTGTTCGACGGCACCGACAGGCGCACGATGCGGCGTTGCTGGTTGGCGCCGCACACGCGGAACGATTCCGGCACGCCGCTGGGCACGCCGGCGTACGGCGGCGCGTAGGCGGCCAGGTAGGCTTGCCACCAGGCGCCATAGCTGGCGAAGCCGTAGCCGGCGCAGGCGCTGCTGGATGCGCTGGCGGCGGCGGCATGGTCGTCGGCGCTCTGCTCGACCAGCGCCTTGTTCATGTTCAGGCTGATCGTGCCCTGGATATAGATCACCTTCTTGCTGTTGTCCAGCGTGCCGCTGAAGCTGCCATCGTCGCGGATGGTGGCCGTGTTGCCGTACAGCGCCTGGATCAGCTGGTTGCGGTTGCGCACCGTATAGGTCTTGACCGCCATCGCGCCGTGGCCGCCGCTGGTGCCGGCCTGGCCGAGGTTGTTGACGCCGACGCTGGCCCAGCCGTCCGCGCCGAGCGAGGTGATCGGCGCCGCCAGTGCCGGGCCGCCCACCAAAGTCAGCCCAACGGCGAGCCCGACGGCAAGCGCCGACAATTTCAGCGGCAGGAGGGGCCTGCCGACGTTGGTGCCGCCGATGTTTCCGCCGACGTTGCTACTTATGTGATTGCTGCTGATTTTCCGCATCCCTGTCTCCATTGTTTATAGTTGAACTGCTGGGGTCATGCAGCCGGCTTGACGCCGGTGGTAAAAATCGTTGGCGTGCGCGGGATCGCTTCCTAGCCGGACAGCACCTCGTTGCGGACCTTGCCGCCGATGGTGACGTTGCGCAGCACGACGCCCTTCGCGTTGTGCAGGAGCCAGGGCGTCTCGCCATTCACCGGCGTGCCGAAGTCGCAGTCGCTGATCGTCACGTTGGTGACCGGCAGGACGGGCGTGCCGGCCGGGCCGTTGTAGCTGCTGGCCACCGGCCCCATCACCACGAAGGCCTGGTAGCACGAGAAGCTGCCCTTGTCGGTCTTGACGTTGCCGGCCCGGATGTCCGAGATGTGGACGTCCGAGATCTCGGGCGGGCGCGACCGCACCAGATCGAAGGCCGGGCTGTAGTCGCAGTCGAAGGTGATCACGGCGCCGGCGCCGGCGGCGGCGGTGTTGGCCGGCACCGGGCCGCCCGGCAGCGGCTTGTAGAAGGCCGGCTTGAGGCGCACGCCGTTGGGCAGCTTCAGGTCGCGCACGTAGAAATGGCGCAGGAAGCCGCCGCGGTTCATGTTGGTCTTCAGGCGCACCGCCGTGTTCAGCGGATCGCTGGCCCAGTGCATGTTGCGCACGTCCAGGTGCTGGGCATAGACGTGCTCGATCCCGGCCGCCATCTCGCTGCCCAGCGTGACCGCGCCGTGGCCGCTGTTCATCACGCAGTTCTGGATCACGACGTTGCGCGTGGCGCCGTAGCCGGTGTCGCGGTTCTTGCCCGACTTGATGGCGATGCAGTCGTCGCCGGTGTTGAACCAGCAGCCGTCCACCAGCACCGTGTCGCAGGATTCCGGGTCGAAGCCGTCGGAGTTCGGGCCGATGCTCTCCATGCGCACCTTCGAGAAGTGGACGCGGCGCGAGTCGATCGGGTGGTGGATCCAGAACGGCGTGTTCACCACCTGGTAACCCTGCATCAGGACGTCCTCGCAATCGATGAAGGAGACCATCGGCGGACGCAGGGTGTGGCCCAGGCCGAACACGCGCTTCTCGACCGGCACGCCGGCTTCCGACAGCGCAGGCAGGAACTTCTCGTCGCTGCGCCCGCCTTTCTGCCGGATCCTGGTGTTGTCCTCGATGCGCGCCAGGGCGGCGGCGTCCAGGTGCGGCGCCAGCGTCGCCAGCGATTCGGGATTGCGCGGATTGTCGAGGCCCTGGTGCAGCGCGCCCGGCAGCGCGGCCTTGGGATTCATGCCCCACCAGCCGTTGCCGCTGCCATCCTCGAAGGGCACGCCGGCCTGGCCGTTCAGCACGCTCGTCCAGTCCTCGCCGGTGATGGCGATGTTCTTCTGGCCGCGCGCGTACACCATCGGGGAAAAGTTCAGGCAGTCGTTGCCCTGCCAGCGCGTCAGCACCAGGCGGCCGTTGGCGCCGCAATCGTAGTCGCCGTCGCGCGCATAGTCGCGCGGGTTGGCGCTGAACCAGACCCGGGCGTTCTTCGCCAGGTGCACGTGCACGTTCGACAGCAGCACGATCGGTCCCTTGAGGTACCAGTCGCCGGCCGGGATCAGCACCCGTCCGCCGCCGGCCTTGTGCGCCGCTTCGATGGCGGCGCGGATCGCCGGATGGCTGTCGTGGGCGCCGGCCACCGGGGTCTCGAGCTCGCCCTTTTCATCCATGGTCAGGAAGCCGGCCACCTTGCGCAGCGCGCACGGCCGGGCGCCGAAGGTCTTGATGTCGACGTCGCGCTTCGGGAAGGGCAGGGGTTTCGAGAACTGGTCGATGATCTGCCGGGCGCGCGCCCATGGATCGCCGCCGGCCTGCGCGCGCGCCAGCGGCAGGGCGCCGGCGGCGGCCAGGGTCGACAGGGTGGTGGCGGCCTTGAGCAGGGTGCGCCGGTACGGGGAGGGCGGGAGGAACGGGCTCATCTGGATCCTTTGTCGGAGATCGGATGCGCGCCGCCGCGGCCGGCAGGACACCTGGCACGGTGGCGCTGAAGAAAGGAAGTACTGCGGGAGGCAGGGCAAAGACACCAGGTGCGGCCGCGCGGTGTATCCGCGCGGCCGCACCCCGGGCCGAAACGATCAGAACTTGTACTCGGCCGAGAGGCGGTACACGCGGCCCATCATGTCGGCCAGGCTGGTGATGTAGCCGCCGCTGTAGACGCTGTCGGCGGTGATCGGCGGCCATTCCTTCGTGATGTTGTTCACGCCGGCGCTCAGGGTCACGTTCTGGATGCCGGTGTATTTCACGTTCAGGTTGAACTGGCTGTACGCATCGACCTTGGTCAGGTTGGAACCGGTGCGCGGGGTCAGGTCGGTCAGGCTGGTGTTATAGCGCTGCGACAGGGTGCTGCTGAAGTCGCCGTACTTCCAGGTGACCGACGCGGTGTGCTTCCAGCGCGGGTTGATCTGCGGCAGGCCCGCCAGGCCGGCGTTCGGACCGGCGCTGCCGTAGCGGCCATCGTTGGTCAGCACGCCGACGTTGCTCAGCCACACGCCATCCTTCTCGGCCTGGAACTCGTACTTCTGGTACCAGGAACCATCCAGCTTGGCGTCGAAGCTGCCGAACGGGGTGGTCGGGAAACGGTAGCTGGCCGACAGGTCGATGCCGCGCATGCGCGACTTGCCGCGGTTGGCCTGGCTGGCGACGATGTGGTCGATGGTGCCGGCGGCGTTGCGGATGATCAGGCTCTCATACTTGGCCGGGTTCTGCTGGATCTCGGCGATCGACACCGCGCCCAGCACGTCGGTCAGCTTCATGCCCCAGTAGTCGACGGTGAGCGACAGGTTCTTGACCGGCTCGTAGCCGAAGCCGAACGAGAAGCCGCGCGATTTTTCCGGCTTCAGGAAGTCGTTGTTGGGCGTCTTGGTCCAGTAGGTGGTCTGGACGTTGCAGACCTGGTCGCGGGTGTAGCCGTTGACCGGGGTGCCGGTGTCGGCCACGGTCGGCTGCGGGCTCGGGCACAGGACCGGGTCATCCATGGTCTGGGTACGCACTTCCGGCGTCGGGTTCTGGATGTCCATGATCGACGGCGCGCGGAAACCGGTCGACACCGAGGCGCGGGTCACCAGGTTGTCCAGCGGCTGCCAGCGGGCCGCCAGCTTCGGATTGACCGTGGTTTCCTTCAGGTCCTTGTAGTGGTCGGCGCGGACCGCGCCGTTGATCAGGAAGGTCGAGGTGATCGGCGCATCGATTTCCATCGACAGCGAGGTGATGTCGCGGTGCAGCTTCTTGGCCACGCCCTGCGGGGTCTCGCCGACCAGGTCGTTCAGCACCACGTTGCCGGAGGCGTCGATGCCGTACGAACCGTCGGCGCGGCGCAGCACGTAGTCCAGCGGCGCGTCGTAGGTGCGCGCCGAATCGCGGCGCACTTCGCCGAACACGGCCACCGTCAGGTCGCCGCCGCCCAGTTCCATCATGCGGCGCGACAGGGTGGCATCGACGCTCTGGTTGAAGGCCTTGTTCAGGCGGTAGGTGTAGTCGCGCGCCTCGATGCTGCGCAGGTATTCCAGGCCGGCGGCGTCCTGCGGGCCGAACGGGTTCAGGATGCCCTGGTCGAAGCCGGCCTGCGCCTTGGTGTACGAGATGTAGCCGCCGCCGGCGCGGGTGTCGCGCTCCGAGCGGCCGTAGTTCGCGCCGACGCGGTAGTCGAAGCCGGCGACTTCGCCTTCGGCCGACAGCACGATGCGGTCGTTGGTCTGCTCGTCGTTGCGGTAGGCCGAACCCAGTTCCCCCGGACCCCACTGGAAGTAGATGGTCCGGTTGTTCATGTTCAGGTTGCTCACCGTGCCCGTCGTCTTGGTCGGGTCGATGTACATGGTCGGCGTGTTGGCGCCGGTGTTGCTGCCCACGACCTGCGGCAGCGGGGTGATGCCCTTGCCCGGGTAGTAGCGGCTGGTGGACGGCAGCGAATAGGTGGTGAACGGCTGGGTCGAGCCCGGCGCCTGCATGCCGCGGAACTTCTGCACGGTGAAGTTGGCGTGCAGGACGTCCAGGTCGATCTTGTGGCCGCCCGGGAGGTTCCAGCTGGCGCGGCCGCTGATGTTGGTGATCTTGCTGCCGTCGCTGATGGCGTTCCAGTACAGCGGGTTGCGGAAGCAGCCGGGCGCGTACACGGCCGGGTTGTTGGCGCTCTGGTTGCCCAGCACCGGCGTCGAATACGGATCCAGGCAGCCCGACGCGAAGGTCGGGTTGTAGTTGGAGTTGGCCGCGCGCGTGAAGCCGAAGTTGGCCGCCGGGTTGGCGTTGCGGCTGTCGGGCGTCAGGCCCAGGCCCAGGGTGCGCAGCACCGCCGGGTCGTGCTGCTCGGGACGGTCGCCCTGGAACAGCGCGGTCTTTTCCTGGTGGTCGACGGCGATGTAGGCGTTCCAGCCGTCCTGGCTCAGGTTGCCCCAGCCGGCGATGGCGCCGATGCTCTTGGTCTGGCCGCCGCCGCTCATCTCGGGGGTGGCGTATTCGGCCTTGATGCTCGCGCCCTTGTAGCCGCGCTTGGTCCAGTAGTTCTGCACGCCGCCGATGGCGTCGGCGCCGTAGATCGAGGCGGCGCCGCCGTTCAGGGTATCGATGCGGTCCAGCGCCATGCGCGGGATCACGTTGACCGAGACGTACTGGTCCTGCAGCGGCTCGTTCGCCAGGCGGCGGCCGTTCAGCAGGGTCAGGGTGCGCATCGGGCCCAGGCCGCGCAGGTTGACCATCGGTCCGGCCGCGCCCGGGTTGGTGCCCAGCGACAGCGACTGCGGCTGCTCCAGCACGAAGTCCTTCAATTCGACGTTGCCGCGCGCTTCCAGCTCGGCCGCCTTGACGGTGACCAGCGGGGTGGCGCCTTCGTCGACGGCATGACGGATCAGCGAACCGGTGACCACCACGGCCTGCGGGGCGGATTCGCTGTTTTGTGCGTTGGCAGGGGCTGCCATCTGGAGCACGGCCAGGGTGACTGCGGACGCGATGGCCGCGCGCTGGAACTTGGGAAGGGGTACGGCTTTCATTGTTGTCTCCATAAGTTTGTCTTATTGGTATTGCCAATTTTTATTGTTATTAAACCAAACTATAAATTGGTCTGGCCACATTGCATAGGTTGCATGCTGGAAGCCAGCCCTGCGGAGAAGGCTGTACAGTGCGATATGCGGTATGGATGAGAAAATGTTATCGCTAACAGTGATGAATACAGGATAAACTTATCGAAAAATCGTCAATATTTAGAAAGTAAATTATGTATTGGCGAAAATTAAAGAACGATAAAAAAATATTGTGCGCGTTGCAATCAAACAACGTTCACGCAGGACGTCTGGGAAGAAGACAGATGGACGGGGCGTGGCAGGGCGGGGGACATTAAACTGGTCTGACCAGATGGGCGGCGCCGGGCGTTGCCGGCGCCGCCGACCAGGCACGACCGGCGCTTACAGGGGATGCGATGCCGCCCATTTGCGGTAGGCAGCCAGCGCCTTCGCCGGCCGGGCGCCGTACCAGGCGTAGCCGTTGCGCCGTTCCAGGCTCAGTTCGTTGACGTCGTCGTGGATGCTGCGGTCGCGGTCGCCGAAGATCGGCTTGACCACGCCCTGCTGCAGGGCGCCGATGTCGTAGTAGCGCGACCACAGCGGGCCGTTCCCGGCCTTGGCCACGCGCTGGCGTCCGGCGGGCGTGGAGGTCCAGGCGATGTCGCGCAGCGCCGCCTTGCCGAGCCAGGCGGCGCCGGCGTGGACCGCGGCCACCACGGCGGGCGAGGGCGCCGGCAGCGCCATCAGGTACTCGATCAGGGCCGCGGATTCGGCGCTGGACAGCGCCGGCGGCTCGAAATTGCGCGCGCCCACCGGCGCCAGGCTCAGGGCGTCGTGCTGCTGGCTCCAGGCGGTGCGCGCGCCGCCCACGACCACCTGGGTCGACAGGATCATGGCCAGCGCCTTGTCGAGGGCGGCGCGCGCCCGCTGCGCCACCTCCGGCGGCACGGCGCCGTAGTCGTCCTGGCGGCGCGCCACCTCGGCCAGCAGCGCCAGCACGTCGACCATCGCGTCGTCGTTGAAGGTGACCGCGTCGTGGTAGCCGCCCTCCAGCGGGTAGACCTGGGGGAAGCCGCCGTTCGGGTACTGGGCGTCCAGCAGATAGCGCAGGCCTTTCAAAAAGGCGTCGCGCCAGGCCTGGCCGGCGGCGCCCGGCGCCTGCGCCTGGATGCGCGCCAGGAAGCGCAGTTCGGTGGTGGTGGCGTTGTTGTCGATGGTGCCGACGAAGCTGGTCCCGCTCGCCACCCAGTTCTGGCCGCGCTGGCGCAGCGCGCCGTCGCGGCTGACGTTCTTGCCCCAGCCGCCGGCCGGGGTCTGGAAGCTGACGATCACGTCGGCGACGTGGCGCGCCTGCGCCGAGCCGTACCAGTCGGCCGGGCGGTCGAGCGGCATGCCGGCACCGCCGTGGTGGTCTTCCGGCGGATCGGCCGGCACGGCGGCAGCCGGTCCCGCTGCCGATCCAGGCACCGCCGCCGCGCGTTCCGCCGCCAGCGACGCCTTGTCGGCCGCGGCCAGCGCACGCGAGTGCTCCAGGTAGGCGCGCCAGTCAGCCTGCTGCGGCGCCGGCAGCGCCGCGATGCGCGACTCGGTCACCGGTTCCGGCGGCGTCATCGTGCCGATCACGGCGGCGAAGGACACGGCGGGGGCGCCCGCCAGCAGCAGCGGGATGAGGTGCTGCATCACCTTCTTCAGCATCGGATTCTTTTGCATCGGGTTCTTTCGTTTCACGTTCTTGCTCCAGTCAGGTGTCAGGCCAGGCGCACGATGCGCAGCGCCATGTAGGGGCGGCCCGGCAAATCGATGCCGCGCCCGTCCTTGTCCACGAATTCGTACAGGCCGCGCTTTCTGGTCTCGAAGACGCCGTCCACCGGCGTCACCGTCATGTTCCAGGTGTCGATGACTTCCACCCGGAAGCGCATGCCGTCGGCCAGGGCCGGCTTGGCCAGCGCGAAGTCCCAGCGCACCGGTTTCTCGCGCCCGAAGTAGCCGAGGTAGTAGTGGCCCGGCTTGCCGGCGAACGGGTAGTCCTGCCACTTGTCGATCGGCTCCAGGCCTGCGGGCGGGCTGTCGGCCAGGATCCGGCGGAAGAACGCCAGGCGCGGCGGGCTGCCCCCGCGCAGCGTGCCGCCCTTGGCCAGCCACACCAGGCCGTTCGGATCGTTGTAGGTTTCGCTGTGGCCGACGTAGGTGCCGGCGATCGCGCCTTCCCAGAAGCGCAGCACCATGTCCTCGGGCGACAGCTGGCCCCAGCGCCGTTCGAAGTTGCCCTCGTACTTGACTTCGTCGAACACGACCGGCTTGTTGTAGACGTCGCGGTACAGGACGGCGCGCTCGGCATCCTCCACCGCGGCGCCGTTCTGGATGCTGGCGTGCGTGACCCAGGGTTTGTTGTTGTCGTACAGGCGCATGCTGTTGTGGATCGAGCGCAGGTGCGCGTACGGGTCGGTCGCCTGCACCACCTGGAAGTAGCGGTCCCAGTCGGCCGCGGTCTTCATCCGCATCAGGTCGAACTCGTTGGCGATCGACCACCAGACGTTGCGGTAGGCGGCCAGGCGCGCCACCACGTAGCGCAGGTAGCGGTCGTCGACGCCGGCCGCCATGCGGTCGAAGCCCCAGTGGCCCTTGTCGTAGGGGTGGAACAGGATCAGGTCGGCCTCGATGCCGAGCGCGCGCAGCTGGGCCACGCGCGTATCCAGGCGCCGGAAGAAGGCGGGATCGAAGCGTTCGAAGTCCCAGGCCTGCGGCGCCTTGCCCTGGAACGGGTACAGCGCCGGCTCGCCCTTGTCGTCGTAGTTCGGGAACACCGCCATGCGCAGCTTGTTGAAGGGGGCCGCCGCCAGCGTCGCCAGGGTCTGGCGCTGCAGTGCTTCGCTCTGGTGGGTCCAGGCATAGCTGGTGGTGCCGACCTGCCAGAACGGGGTGCCGTCCTCGTAGCCGAAGTGGAAGGTGTTGCGGACCCGCACCGGGCCGTGGTTGCCCGGGCCCGGCGCCACCGCCGTGAAGCTTCCGCGCTTGCCATTCAGGGCAGGCCGGTTGCTGCGGGTTTCCCAGGTCCAGTCGCCCAGGCTGTCGGGCATGAAGCGCACCTTGTAGGCGCCGTCGCCATCGTAGAAGCCGGGTGCCCGCACCCGCCGCGCGCCCTGGCTGAACACGGCCGAGAATTCGACTTCGACGAAGGGGTTGCCATTCGCTGGGCCGTCGAGGGCGATCTCGATGCTGCCCCAGCGCTCGACCGGGCCCTGGGCCGGCGCCATGCCGGATGCGTTTCCGGATGCGTTATTGGCTGCATTGGCGGGTAAGTTGCCGGCCGCGTTGCCCGATGCATCGGCCGCCGCGGCCTGGCCCGCATGCGCCGATGCCAGCGGGGCGGCCAGCGTCACGCCCAGCGCCGCCAGCTGGCGCAGGACGTCACGCCGCATCGCGCGCCGCATCGCCTCGTCCTCATGTGCGGCCGTCATGGCGCACCCGCCGCGGACGATGCGGACGATGCGGGCGGCGGCGCCGGCAGCCAGCCCTTGCCGTTGTCGTAGCCGGCGAACACCGCGGCGCGGCTGGTGAAGCGCGCGGCTTCCTCGGCGCTCAGCACCCGGCCGCCGCTGCGGCGCGACAGGTCGAGCGGCTTGCCCTCGCTGTCCATGCTGTTGAATTCGTACCAGCCGGCGCCGGCGCGCGGCTGCCCGCTCCAGCCGGTGGGGGCGATGTGTTCGCCGATGCGGCAATTGATGTAGCTGACGTTGTCCCAGGTGGTGGCGGTGCCGGGCCGCGCCAGCGTGGCGGTGCCGGGCGGTACCGGGTCGCCGCTGGGGCCGGGGCCATGCGTGATGCGGCTGTTGAGGAACACGAAGCCCGGGTCGTCGCGGTTCGGGGTGCGCGCCTGGACGATGTAGCCGCCCTTGTTGCCGTTGCCGAGGGTGCGGATCTCGTCTTCCTCGAACAGGGCGGCGCGGTTGTAGCCCCAGATGAAGTCGACGTTGCCGGCGATCAGGCTGCGGTAGAACCACGACCAGCCGCGCACCAGGATGGTGTCCTGCTCGCTGATGAAACTGGCGTTGGTCGCCATCAGGCGGCCGTCGCTGGCGAAGTGCAGCGCCTCGGCCTGGCCGCCCAGCGGCTTGTCGCGCAGGGTGGTGTTGACGATGGTGAGGTTGTCGAGGTGGAGCAGGTCGGCATCCTCGACCAGGAACACCGAGCGTCCGCCGCCGGCGCCGGGCGCGCCGGCGGCCTGGCCGCTGCCCGAGCCCGGGTTCAGGCCGTCGGCGTTGCGCACCGCGATGACGGCGCCGTCGCGGCTCGCGCCGCGCAGGGTGACGTTGTCCTTGCCGCGCAGGTAGAGCAGGTCGGCGTAGCGGCCGTCGGCGATGCGGATCGTGACCGGCGCCGCGCGCGCCATGGTGCGCATCGCGTGGTCGAGCGCGCCCTGCACGGTGCGGAAGTCGGCCGGGCCGTCGTCGTCCACGCTCAACACGTCTGCGGTGGGCGGCGCGGCGCGGGTGCGGAAGGTCCAGCGCGCTGCCTTGCCGATGCCGGCGAAGGGCTTGCCGGCGAGCGTCGCGCCCTGGAACAGGCCGGCGTCGACCAGCACGTAGTACTCGGTGCCGTAGGCCAGGCGCGCGCCGTGCGGGCGGATGGTTACGGTGGCGCCGTCGACCTGGAGCGGGCTCCAGCTCACCACGCGCCGGAAGCCGTCGGCGCCGGCGCCGATCACGTTGACCTCGCTGCCGGCGCGGATCACGTCGACCAGTTTGTCGTCGGCGGCGCGGTAGATGCGCACCGAGCCGCTGGCGGCCAGCGTCGGCGCGCCGTCGAAGCGCAGCTGCAGCGGGGTGTCGACCTGCACGTCAGCGGCGCGCGGCGCCGGCAGCACGCGGCCGTCCAGCGCCGGCGCCGCTTTCGATGCTGCTTTCGACGCTGTTCCCGGCACCGTGAAGGCCGGGCCGATGTTGGCGTCAAGGGCCAGCGCCAGGTTGTTGTCGCCCGCGCGCGCGACCGTGATGGTGGCGCGGCCGGCGCGCCGCGGCGTCACCACCAGCACATCGCCGTCCACGCCGGCGCTGGCGACCGCCGGATCGCTGGAAGCGACCGTGAAGGGTGCTGCCTGCACGCCGCCGGCGCCGAACACGCGCACCGGATAGCGCTGGGCGGCGTCGCCGGCCTGCAGGCTGAGGCGGTTGTTCATGTGGACCAGCCCGATGCGCATCGGGGCCGTGCGCGCGTCGCCGATGCGCAGGTCGTCGAGCTCGAAGTCGCCGCCCAGCGCCAGCGCGCCGATGCGCCCGGGCGGCATCGAGTTCAAGGCCGGCTCGTCGCGGCCGAGGATGCGGCTGCCGTTGGCGGAAATGGTCAGCGCGCTGCCGTCGACGTCCAGGCGCAGCGTGTAGAAGCTGCCGCCGGGCGCGATCTCGGTGCCGGCACGGCCCAGGAACTTGAGTTCGCCGTCCTGCATCAGGACCATGTCCAGGCCCATGCGCGCGTTGCCGGGCGTGGCGTGCAGGCCGAAGCCGAGCCAGTTGCGCTCGTCGACCCAGCGTGCGATCACGTAGCCCTGGCGTCCGCTATTGTCGCCGGCGCCGGACGCGCCGGAAGATACGGGACGCAGGCGCGCCTCGACGTAGTAGGCCTTGCCGGTATGGGCGGCGGTGTCGGCCGCGGGCAGCAACAGCGGGCCAGCGTTTGCGCGCAGGGGCAGGACGTGGTTGCCGCCGGCCTGCATGCGCAGGATGGCGCCCGTGCCAGAGCTGGTGCCGGCGCCATTGCCGGACCATTTTGCGGCGCCGCGTTCGAAGCCGTCGCACCAGGTGGCGCCGCCGGGACAGGGCGCGCTTGCCGCACTGTTTGCGGCGCTGTTTGCCGTATTTTTTGCCGGGCTGGCGAGAGTGCTGGATACGGCGAGTAGAAGCGTGGCGCCGAGCAGGGCGGCGCCGTGGGGATACGGGGGCATGCGGAGTCTCCGGTCATGGATGGTCGCTGCGGCCTTGCGGCTGCTCGCAGGCGCCCCTCGGGGTTGCGGAGCCGATCGCCGAGTCGTGTTTTGAGGAAATGCTAACATATAGCAACACGACGGGCGACGGGCACGGCCGGTTTCACGTGAAATCGATACGGGCGCCGGTGAAATTCATGATGGCCCCGCGCGCCATGCCAGGCGGCGATTGTGGGCGCGCCGTCCCTGCGGTAGAATAGTAGCCGCATGCAACATGCGGTGTGTCGCCATAGTACAATGGATAGTACAAGGTCCTCCTAAGACTTAGATGCAGGTTCGATTCCTGCTGGCGATACCACCTTCCTCACTCAGTTTCTCCAGTTCTTTTCCCCGTTCTGCATCGTCCACTTGCTGCGTCCCGGCATTCCTTCGTTCCGGATGGCCCGCCAGTCGGTACAATGCGCGTTTTAATTCTTATTTCCGATCGCGTCCGCCTGCCGGCTGCGGTCCCGCTCACGATCATGGCTGTCATCTCTCTATCCTCCGCGCAATTGGCCTTCGGCCACGTCGCGCTGCTCGACCACGCGGATTTCTCGCTCGAAACCGGCGAGCGCGTCGGCCTCATCGGCCGCAACGGCACCGGCAAGTCGTCGCTGCTGAAAATCATTTCCGGCCGTTCGAAACTCGACGATGGCCTGCTGGTCATGCAGCAGGGCGTGTCGATCGCCTACGTCGAGCAAGAGCCGGTGTTCGACCAGGCGATGACGGTATTCGACGCGGTCGCCGGCGGCATGGGCGAACAGCAGGCGATGCTGGCCGAGTACGAAGCGCTGACCGGCCAGTTTGGCCAGGGCAACGACGACGCGCTGATGGAGCGCATGCACGAACTGCAGGTGAAGCTCGACGCCACCGATGCCTGGAACCTCGGCAACAAGGTCGAGACCACGCTGAACCGCCTGGGCCTGAACGGCGACGCGAAGATGGGTACGCTGTCGGGCGGGATGCAGAAGCGCGTGGCGCTGGCCGTGGCCCTGGTGTCGGGGCCGGACGTGCTGCTGCTGGACGAACCGACCAACCACCTCGACTTCACCTCGATCCAGTGGCTGGAAGGCCTGCTGCGCGAATTCCGCGGCTCCGTGCTGTTCATCACCCACGACCGCCGCTTCCTGGACAACGTCACCACCCGCATCATCGAACTGGACCGCGGCAAGCTGCTGTCCTTCCCCGGCAATTTCAGCAAGTACCAGGAACGCAAGGCCGAGCTGCTGGCCAACGAGGAAGTCGAGAACGCCAAGTTCGACAAGGTGCTGGCCCAGGAAGAAGTGTGGATCCGCAAGGGCGTGCAGGCGCGCCGCACCCGCGACGAAGGCCGCGTGCGCCGCCTGGAAGCGCTGCGCCTGGAACGCGCCGCGCGCCGCGACCAGCAGGGGCAGGTGAGGCTCGACATCGGCACCGGCGAACGCTCGGGCAAGATCGTGGCCGAACTGGAAAACGTGTCCAAGAGCTATGGTGAGAAGGTCATCATCAGCGACTTCACCGGCACCGTGCTGCGCGGCGACAAGGTCGGCCTGATCGGCCCGAACGGCGCCGGCAAGACCACGCTGCTGAAGATCATCCTGGGCGAGGAAACCGCCGACAGCGGCCATGTCAAGCTCGGCACCAAGCTGAACGTGGCCTATTTCGACCAGATGCGCGCCCAGTTGAACGAAGAGGCGACCCTGGCCGACACGATTTCTCCGGGCAGCGACTGGGTGGAGGTCAACGGCCAGCGCAAGCACGTGATGAGCTACCTGGGCGACTTCCTGTTCGCGCCCGAGCGTGCGCGTTCGCCGGTGAAATCCCTGTCCGGCGGCGAGCGCAACCGCCTGCTGCTGGCGCGCCTGTTCGCCAAGCCGGCCAACTGCCTGGTGCTGGACGAACCGACCAACGACCTGGATATCGAAACCCTGGAACTGCTGGAAGAACTGCTGACCGAGTACCCGGGCACCGTGTTCCTGGTCAGCCACGACCGCACCTTCCTCGACAATGTGGTGACCGAGGTCATCGTGTCCGAAGGGCAGGGCCGGTGGCGCGAATTCGTCGGCGGCTACAGCGACTGGGAGCGCGTGCGCTCGACGGCGCCGGCGGCGGCGCCCAAGGCTGCGGCGGCGAAGAACGGCGATGCGGCCAGCGCGGCAGCGGCACCGGCGGCGGCGCCCGCAGCAGCACCGGCCGCCAGGAAGGTCAAGCTGAGCTACAAGGAACAGCGCGAGCTGGACGAACTGCCCCAGCTCATCGCCAGCCTGGAAGATGAACAGTCGGCAATTGCGGCCATGCTGAACGGTCCGGATTTCTACAAGACCAATCCGGCTGACGCGCGCAGGATCAATGCGCGCTCGGCCGAGATCGAGGAACTGTTGCTCGACGCGCTGGAGCGCTGGGAACGCCTGGAAGCGCGCGCCCGCGGCGAATAATCTGAACAACAGCGTTTCCCGGTAGGGTGGGCACACCGTGTCCACCGATGGTACGCAGATGCAGTAGGCACCCGATCGATGCCCCCGGCACCCGATCGATGTCCCCGGCACCGATTGATGCCCCGGCATCAATCGCCCCCGCGGGCGCCGGCCAGGCGCCCGTCCACTGTCCGTGACGATGGAGACCCATGACCGAGCAAGACGACCGCTACGCCGCGCCCGCGGCGGCCACCCTTCCCGCCAACGCGCCCATGTTCAACCGGGCGGCCTGGCTGCGCATCCTGCCGTTTGCGGCCTATCTGTTGTTCATCGTCATCGGCGACATGCTGGAGCGCTTCGGCATGCCGTTGGACACCTTGCGCTGGCTGTATCCGGTCAAGATCGGTGTCGTCGTCCTGCTGCTGGCGCTGTTCTGGCGCCATTACGAGGAGCTCGGATTACGCGAGCTCAAACGTTTCCCCTTGTCCGGCTCGGCCATCCTGACCGCGCTCGCCACCGGCGTCGTGGTGCTGGTGCTGTGGGTCAGCCTGGGTGCCGACTGGATGATCGTCGGCTCGTCGTCCGGCTTCGATCCGCGCACGAATGGCCAGGTGGACTGGCTGCTGGTGGCGATCCGCATCGTTGGTGCCGCGCTGGTGGTGCCGGTGATGGAAGAATTGTTCTGGCGCTCGTTCCTGATGCGCTGGATCGTCGCGCCCGACTTCCAGACCGTTGAGACATCTCAACTGGGCCTCAAAAGCTTCGTTATCACCATCCTGCTCTTCGGCTTCGAGCATAACCTGTGGCTTGCCGGCATTGTCGCGGGCGCCGCGTACAGCCTGCTGTACATGCGCCACAAGAATCTGTGGTCGCCGATCCTCGCGCACGCCGTGACCAACGGCTTGCTGGGCGTCTGGGTACTGCAGACCGGCAACTGGTCGTACTGGTAGGCCGTTTCCGGGGTCTGCCGGCGCGTTTCTTCACGCTCGAAGAAATCGAAGAAGGCAGACACCATGGTGCATCCCCGCTTGCGGCCGCCGGCCGTGCTCGTTTGCGCCGCCTGTGCGCTGCTCGCCATCCCCGCCGGCGCACAGCGCGCACGCGATGGCCTGCACCTGTACGGCGGCATCACCTATGGCCATGACGACAATCTGTTGCGCGTTCCTGACGATCAGCCGGCCTTCGACAATACCCGTGGCGATTCGTGGTGGACGCGCGAAGGCGGTTTGATCTTCGACAAAAACTACAGCCGACAGCGCATTTCCGCGGTCGCCAAGCTGTCGAAAACGAGCTTCGACCATTTCAGGCAGCTCGACTACGACGGCAAGGATTTGCAGGCAAACTGGCTCTGGCAGCTCGGCAATCACCTGGCGGGCAAGATCGGTACGGGCTACCAGCAGGTGCTGGCGCCGTACACCGATTTCCGCAGCGACGAGCGCAACCTGCGCAAGAGCCGCAGCAAGTATACGGAGGGTACATGGCGCTTTCACCCGGCCTGGAGCGCGCGCGCGGGCTTCCAGCGCGACCGATACACGTACGAGCTGGTCAGCCAGCGCTTCAACGACCGCAGCGAGGATGCGACCGAGCTCGAACTCGACTACCTGGCCAGGAGCGGCAGCGAGGTCGGCCTGGTGGCGCGCCGCGTGGAGGGCAAGTATCCGTATCCGCGCCAGGTCGGCAATGTCGGCCTCAACGACAATTTCAGGCAGGACGAACTGAAGGTGCGCGTGAAATGGCTGGCCACCGGCACCAGCACGGTCGACGCGCTGGTCGGCTACACGCGCCGCAAGCAGCCTTCCTTCGGCGCCGGCACCACCAGCGGCATCGCCGGCAAGATCAAGGGCAACTGGCAGCCGCGCGGCAAGGTCACCTGGAACGCCGCCGTCTGGCGCGACTTCGCGCCGCTGGAAAGCACGGTGGTCAGCTATACCCTGAACCGGGGCGCCAGCGTCGGCGCCGAGTGGGATGCCACGGCCAAGGTCAAGGTCAATGCCGACGCCATCGCCGAACGGCGCAACTACAACGCGCGGCCCGAATTCGCGAACGTGGGCGCGCTGCGCGATTCGATCCGCACGGCCAGCGTGCGCGCGACCTGGTCGCCGCGCCCCACCGTGCACGTGACGGCCGGGCTGGCGCGCCAGACGCGCAGCGGCTCGGTGGTGCTCGGCACCGGCAGCTTCAAGTCGAACAGCATGACGCTGTCGGCCAATGTGCAGTTCTGAACCAGGCTTATGACCGTCAATGACATACCATTGATCTCATTTTTCCAGCGCGTTCTCGATCCCCTGATCGTCATGGGAACGCTGTACCTGTCGGCACTGCTGTTCCGTGAGCCGTTCTCGGGCTACCTGCTGGTCTTGATGATCCTGGCCTTCTTCATTTCGTCGGCCGTGTACCAGCACATCGACCCCTACCGTGCCTGGCGCAGCGGCCGCATGTGGGCGTACGCGCGCGACACCGTGTTCGGCTGGGGCGTGACGATCGCGGTGCTGCTGTTCCTGGGCTCGTCGAGCGGCTTCAAATACTATTACGACGAGCGGGTGATGCTGGCCTGGTTCTGCGCCACCCCGGCCATCCTGGTAATCAGCCACATCGCCGCGCGCATGGCCAGCAGGCCGGCGCGCAGCCGCGAAGTGCGCTCGGCGGTGGTGGTCGGCGCCAACGACGTCGGCCTGAAGTTCGCCGCCATCTGCGACGCACACCCGAATTTGTTCATGTCGGTGCGCGGCTTCTTCGACGACCGCGACGGCGGCCGCCATCCGGCCGGGCTGCGCCATCCGGTGCTGGGCCAGACCACCGACCTGACACAATACGTGCGCGCCCACGCCATCAAGATGATCTTCATCAGCCAGCCGATCTCGGCCCAGCCGCGCATCCGCAAGCTGATCGACGAACTGCAGGACACCACGGCCTCGGTCTATTTCCTGCCGGACGTCTACATCTTCGACCTGATGCAGGCGCGCTTCGACAACGTCGGCGGCATGCCGGTGATCGCCATCCGCGAGACCCCGTTCGTGGGCCTGAACAGCACCATCAAGCGCGCTTCCGACATCGCGCTGGCCAGCCTGATCCTGCTGCTGCTGGCGCCGCTGATGCTGCTGGTGGCGCTGGCGGTGCGCTTGAGCTCGCCGGGGCCGGTCATCTTCCGCCAGCACCGCTATGGCCTGTATGGCGAGGAAATCATCGTCTATAAATTCCGCTCGATGCGGGTCATGGAAAACGGTCCCACGGTGGTGCAGGCGCACCGCAACGATGGCCGCCTGACGCCGATCGGCGCCTTCCTGCGCCGCACCTCGCTCGACGAGCTGCCGCAATTCGTGAATGTGTTGCAGGGCAGGATGAGCATCGTCGGGCCGCGTCCGCATGCGGTGGCGCACAACGAGCAATATCGCAAGCTGATCAAGGGATACATGCTGCGCCATAAGGTCAAACCGGGTATCACCGGCTGGGCCCAGGTCAACGGTTTGCGTGGAGAAACGGCCACGCTCGACAGGATGGAGGCGCGCATCCAGTTCGACCTGGACTATTTGCGCAACTGGTCGGTGTGGCTGGACCTGTGGATCATCTTGAAAACGGTAAAGGTGGTGCTGACTCGGGAGAACGCTTTCTAAGCCGAGCTTTAAGTTTTCTAATGGAAATATGGCGTAGATTAAATTTACTTAAGTGCGATTTGAACAAACCCGTTGCCCGGTTTGCCGCTTGCACGACCCGGTGGGCTGCGTAGAATTTTAATCATATTGCAATTCTTTTTCGGGCTCGGCGCAGGCGCCTTGTCCCTGGGAAGCACGTCATGACAAAAAAAGCGCTGATCACCGGAGTGACGGGCCAGGACGGTTCCTACCTTGCGGAATTGCTGCTGGCGAAAGGCTATGAAGTGCACGGGATCAAGCGGCGCGCCTCGCTGTTCAATACCGGGCGCATCGACCACGTGTACCAGGATCCGCATGCCGAGAACAAGAAGTTCTTCTTGCACTACGGCGATTTGTCCGACACCTCGAACCTGAACCGCATCATGTGCGAGGTCAAGCCGGACGAGGTGTACAACCTCGGCGCCATGAGCCACGTGGCGGTGTCCTTCGAGGCGCCGGAATACACCGCCGACGTCGACGGCATCGGCGCGCTGCGCCTGCTGGAAGCGATCCGCTTCCTCGGCCTGGAGGAGCGGACCCGCTTCTACCAGGCATCGACGTCCGAACTGTACGGCCTGGTGCAGGCCAGCCCGCAGCGCGAGACCACGCCCTTCTATCCGCGCAGCCCGTACGCGGTGGCCAAGCTGTATGCCTACTGGATCACCGTCAATTACCGCGAAGCCTATGGGATGTACGCCTGCAACGGCATCCTGTTCAACCACGAATCCCCGCGCCGCGGCGAAACCTTTGTCTCGCGCAAGATCACGCGCGGACTGGCCAACATCGCCCAGGGCCTGGAGCAGCAACTGTTCCTGGGCAACCTGGACGCGCTGCGCGACTGGGGCCATGCGCGCGACTACGTCGAGATGCAATGGCTGATGCTGCAGCAGGACCAGCCCGAGGACTTCGTGATCGCCACCGGGCGCCAGCATTCGGTGCGGCGCTTCGTGGAACTGGCCGCGCGCGAACTGGGCATCGACATTGCCTGGGAGGGCAGGGGCGTGCACGAGCGCGGCATTGTGGAAAGCGTGAGCGGCAACCGGGCGCCGGGGGTGGCGCCGGGTCAGGCGATCGTCGCGGTCGATCCGCAATATTTCCGCCCGACCGAGGTCGATACGCTGCTGGGCGATGCGGGCAAGGCGCGCGAGCGCCTGGGGTGGGCGCCGCGCATCGGTTTCGAAGCGATGGTGCAGGAAATGGTGGCGTCCGACCTCGAGACGGCGCGACGCCACAAGCTGCTGGCATCGCATGGTTACGACGTGCCGATTTCCCTGGAGTGAACCTTGGATACGCAACCCCGCATCTATGTCGCCGGCCATCAGGGCCTGGTCGGCTCGGCCATCGTGCGCATCCTGCGCGCCCGCGGCCATCACAACCTCGTCACGCGCAGCCACGCGGAACTGGAACTCACGGACCAGGCGCAGGTGCGCGACTTCTTCCGGCGCGAAGCCATCGACCAGGTCTACCTGGCCGCGGCCAAAGTCGGCGGCATCCACGCCAACAATACGTATCCGGCGGAATTCATTTACGACAATTTGATGGTGCAGGCCAACGTCGTGCATGAAGCGTGGCGCAACGGCGTGCAAAAACTGCTGTTCCTCGGTTCGTCCTGCATCTACCCGCGCCTGGCGCCGCAGCCGATCAGCGAGGACTACCTGATGGGCGGCATGCTGGAGCCGACCAACGAACCGTACGCCATGGCCAAGATCGCCGGCATCAAGCTGTGCGAAAGCTACAACCGCCAGTACGGCACCGATTACCGCAGCGTGATGCCGACCAACCTGTATGGACCGGGCGACAACTATCATCCGGAAAACAGCCACGTGATCCCGGCCCTGGTGCGGCGCTTCCACGAAGCCAGGCTCGCCGACGCGCCGGAAGTCGTGATCTGGGGCAGCGGCAAGCCGATGCGCGAATTTTTGTACGTCGACGACATGGCCGCGGCCAGCGTCCACGTGATGAACCTCGACCGTGCGGTGTATGCCGCCGCCACCGACCCGATGCATTCGCACATCAACGTCGGCACCGGCGAAGACGTCACCATCGCCGAACTGGCGCAACTGGTGGGCGAGGTGGTCGGCTACCGCGGCCGCATCCGCTTCGATACCGGCAAGCCCGACGGCACGCCGCGCAAGCTGCTCGACGTGTCCAAGCTGAAGCAGCTCGGCTGGCAGGCCGGCACGCCGCTGGCGCAAGGCTTGCGCCAGGCCTACGACGCCTTCCTGGCGCTGGCGGACGGCGGGCCGGCAGGCGAACGACAGCGCGCCGCTGCCTGAACCCATGAACGTGGAGGCGGATCCGGAGTTGCAGATCAGATACCATCATGCGGCGCCTCAGCCGGCGTCGTATTTCATCTACCAGAGGAAACCATCTTGAACAATCACCACCTGCCCGCCATGAAGACATCGAATCCTCATTCCACCATGCCCCGGCGTGCGCTGTGCGCCGCCCTGGTCCTGGTCGCGGCCGCCCTGAGCGCCTGCAGCGACCAGGCCAAGGAAAAGAAACCCGGCCAGGCGCTGGCGAGCGTGAACGGCGAAGAAGTCACCGTGCTGCAGCTGAACGAGGAGATGCAGCGCGCCAACGTATCCGCGGCCCAGCAGGATGCCGCCAGCAAGCAGTTGCTGCAGGTGCTGATCGACCGCCAGCTGCTGCAGGAAGCGGCCGCCAAGGAAAACCTCGACCGCGATCCCAAGGTGATGCAGGCGATCGAGCGCGCGCGCGCCCTGATCATCGCCCAGGCTTACTTGCAAAAGCGCATCGGCAACCCGACGCGCCCGACACCGGCCGAGGTCGAGGCGTATTTCAACGAGCATCCCGCGTTCTTTGCCAACCGCAAGCAGTTCAGCCTGAACGAACTGGTGATCGCCGCCGGCGATTTGACGGCCGAAGTGCGCGCAGCGGCCGACGGCGCCAAGTCGCTGGAAGAGGTGGCGGTCTGGCTGGACGCCCACAAGATCAAGTATGCGCGCGGCCAGGCCGTGCGCTCGACCGCCGACGTGCCGCAGCAGATGTCGTCGAAACTGCTGGGCATGCCGAAAGGCCAGCTGTTCGTGGTCAAGGAAGGGCCGCGCGCCATGTTCATTGCCGTGGCCGAGGTCAAGGATGCGCCGGTCACGCTGCAAGCCGCCTCCGGCCAGATCGAACAGTTCCTGATGAAGAAGAAAAACCAGGAACTGGCTTCCGCCGAACTGCAGCGCCTGCGCGGCAGCGCCAAGATCGAGTACCTGAACAAGTCGATGATGCCCGATCCGCAGTCGGGCGCTCTGCCTGCCGGCAACGTCACGGGTGCGGTGACGGGCAGCGAACCCGGCGCGGCGGGGATGGCCGGGGGATCGAGCGCCATGCCGGCCGTCATGCCGGCGGTGGCGCCGGCAGACACTGGTCCGGACAAGGCGGCGCTCGACCGCGGCGTCGCCGGCCTCAAATAACCGGGCCTCAAGTAATCCGATGCGATCTTGATGCGACCTTGATCAATGAGGAGACTGAAGATGAAACGACTCGTACACTGGATGATGGCGGCGCTTCTGGCAACCGCTGCAGGACTGGCCGGCGCCGCCGACCTGCTGCTGGGGCCGGGCGACGTGGTGAAAGCTTCGGTCTACGGCAGCCCCGACCTGGCGGTCGAAACCCGGATCTCGGAAAGCGGCAAGCTGACCTTTCCGCTGCTGGGCGAAGTGCAGGTGGGCGGCCTGTCCACCCAGCAGGCGGAAAAGAAGATCGGGTCGCTGCTGGAAAAGGGCGGCTACCTGAAGAAGGCGCAAGTCAATTTGCTGGTCACGATGCTGGCGAGCCAGCAGGTGTCGGTGCTGGGCCAGGTCAACCGCCCGGGCCGCTATCCGGTGGACGGGCCGCGCAAGGTGCTCGACCTGCTGGCGCTGGCCGGCGGCATCGGCCCGGAAGGCGGCGACATGGTCAGCCTGGTGCGCACCCGCAACGGCCAGACCACGCGCGAGACCATCGACGTGGTCGACATGGTGCGCAAGGGCGAACTGAACCGCGATCATGAAGTGGCCGGCGGCGACATCATCTTCGTGGAACGCGCGCCGCGCGCCTACATCACCGGCGAAGTGCAGCGTCCGGGCCCGTTCCGCATCGAACGCGCGATGACGGTCCAGCAGGCGGTGTCGGCCGGCGGCGGGCTGACGGTGCGCGGCACCCAGCGCGGCCTGCAGATCACCCGGCGCGATGCCAGCGGGGTGGTCAAGACGGTCGATGCGAAGACGGATGACATCGTGCAGGTCGACGACGTCATTACGGTCCGTGAAAGCTGGTTCTGATGGGGCATCGATCAAGCTGCTGCGCGTCGCATCTTTCCGGTCCACCGTTTTGAGGGTTCAACATGAACGTACATCAATTCCTGCTGATCTTGCTTGCCCGGAAGAAGATCATCCTGGCGACCCTGGCGGTGACGGTCGCGCTGGCCCTGGGGTTCAGCCTGCTCCAGCCGAAAACCTACAAGGCCACCGCCAGCGTCCTGCTGAACTACAAGGGCGTGGACCCGCTCACCGGGCTCACCATGCCGGGCCAGCTGCTGCCGGGCTACATGGCGACCCAGATCGACATCATCAGCAGCAAGAACGTGGCGCTGCGGGTGGTCGATGCGCTGCGCCTGGCCAGCAGCCCGGCCGTCATCCAGCAGTTCAACGACGCCAACGAGGGCAGGGGTTCGGTGCGCGACTGGCTGGCCGACCTGCTGCAGAAGAAGCTCGAGATCGTGCCCTCGCGCGAATCCTCGGTGGTCGAGATCAGCTTCAAGGGCGCCGACCCGGCTTTCGCGGCCGCGGTCGCCAACGCCTTCGCCGACGAATACCAGAAGATCACGGTCCAGCTCAAGACCGAGCCGGCCAAGAAGGCGTCCTCGTATTTCAACGAACAATCGAAGCAGTTGCGCGACAACGTGGAGGCGGCGCAGGCGCGCCTGTCCAAGTACCAGCAGGAAAAGGGCATCGTCAGCCTCGACAGCAACCGCGTCGACGTCGAACTGTCGCGCCTGAACGATTTGTCGGCCCAGCTGGTGGCGGCCCAGGCCCAGGCCATGGAAGCCAATTCGCGCCAGGCCGCGGCCGGCAGCTCGGCCCTGAGCTCGCCCGACGTCGCCAACAATGCGCTGATCCAGACCATGCGCGCCAACCTGGCGGTGGCCGAGGGCAAGTTTGCCGACACCTCGCAGCGCTACGGCAGCAACCATCCGCACTACCTGGCCGCCAAGGCCGAGCTGGACCGCGTGCGCGCCGAACTGAGCGCCGCCACCGGCACGGTGTCGCGCTCGGTCGGCGCCAACGCCCAGGTGCTGCGCCAGCGCGAAGCCGAGCTGCGCGATGCCGTGGCCCGGCAAAAGGCCAGGGTGCTGGAACTGAACCGCGCGCGCGACGAGCAGGGCGTGCTGCTCAAGGACCTGGAAAGCGCCCAGCGCGCCTTCGACGCCGCCTCGATGCGCTTTTCGCAGACCCGCATCGAAGCCCTGTCCGAACAGTCGGACATCTCCCTGCTGAACCCGGCCGTGGCGCCGCTCGAGCCGTCCGGGCCGCGCGTGCTGCTCAATACGCTCATTTCGATGTTGCTCGGCACCATCCTCGGGGTCGGCCTGGCGCTGCTGCTGGAGCTGCTGCACCGCCCGGTGCGTTCGGGCAGCGACGTGACGGACATGCTGGGTATCCCGGTGCTCGGCACGGTCGAATGGACGCCGGTGCGCGGCCGGGCCGGCGGTATCCGCGCGCTGATGGCGCCACGGCGCCTGCTCAGGTTGCACTGACATGCGCTGAACTGAACGGAACCGAATTGAGTGGGTCGAACCGAACCGAGCGAGCCGAATCAACCTGGGACTGACGAACATGAATTCACCGATTCTCAACGCTGTCCCGGCCGACCGCGCCGGCGCCGGCCCTGCCGCCAACCATGCTGCCGACTCGAGCATGGGCGCGCTCCTGCTCGATGCCGGCAAGCTCAAGCCGGAAGATGCCGAACGCGTGCTGCGCATGCAGAAGGAAACCGGGATCCGGTTCGGGGAAGCCGCGGTCCGGCTCGGGCTGGTGACCGAGGACGACATCCAGCAGGTGCTGGCGCGCCAGTTCGCCTATCCCTACCTGCAGAAAGGGCAGGCCGGACTGTCGCCGCGGCTGGTCGCCGCCTACGAACCGTTTTCGCCGCAGGTCGAATCGCTGCGCGCGATCCGCAGCCAATTGATGCTGCGCTGGTTCGCGCGCGGGCGGCGCGCGCTGGCCGTGGTCGGCGTCGACCAGGACGATGGCGCCGCGCTGTTCGCGGCCAATCTCGCCATCGTGTTTTCGCAGCTCGGCGAGCAGACCCTGCTGGTGGACGCCAACCTGCGCGCGCCGCGCCAGCAGGACGCCTTCGCGCTCAGGCCGCGGCAGGGCCTGTCGGACCTGCTGGCCGGACGCGCCGACCTCGACGTCATCGCGCGGGTGCCGGCCTTCGTCGATTTGTCGGTGCTGCCGGCCGGGACGCTGCCGCCGAACCCGCAGGAGTTGCTGGCGCGCGAGGGTTTCCGCAACCTGAATACCCAACTCGAGAGCCGCTACGACGTGGTGCTGTACGACGTGCCGCCGTTCCAGGCCGGGGTCGACGCGATGGTGGTGGCCGGCCGCGCCGGCGGCGCGCTGCTGGTCACGCGCAAGCATCACACCCGGATCGCGGACATCGGCCGCACCGCCGAACAGCTGGCCGACGCCGGTTGCGAAGTGCTGGGCTCGGTGCTAGTGGAGTTCTGAATGGACACCGGGATACGCGGGACGAGCGACATGCGCGGGGGGCGCGCGGTGCGCGCCGGATTGCCCGAGTGGTGGCCGGTGCTGCTGGGCCTGGCGGTGCTGTTCCTGCCCACCTTCCTGTACCTGTTCAGCGGCCCCTGGATCGGCGAGGAGCAGGGCCACGGCCCCATCATCTTCGGCCTGGCGCTGTGGCTGATCTACCGCAAATGGCCGGCGATGCTGGCCGCCACCGCGCCGCCGCGCGCCAGCTGGGCCGGCTGGCCGGTGCTGGCGCTGGGCCTGGCCGCCTACCTGCTGGGACGCTCGCAAAAGATCCTGCTGATGGAGACCGCCTCGATCATCCTGGTGATGGCGGCGGTGCTGCTGGTCAAGCGCGGAGCGGCGGCGCTGCGCGTATTGTGGTTCCCGTTCTTCTTCATGCTGTTCATGGTGCCGCTGCCGAGCGAATTCGTGGCGGCGGTGACGATGCCGATGAAGATGGCCGTGTCCTGGGCCACCGAGCACATCCTGTTCGTCTTCGGCTACCCGATCAGCCGCTCCGGCGTGATCCTGCAGATCGGCCAGTATCAGCTGCTGGTGGCCGACGCCTGCGCCGGCCTGCAGACCCTCCTGACGCTGGAAGCGCTCGGTTTGTTCTACCTGAACCTGATGCGCCACCCCTCGGCCTTCCGCAACGTCGCCCTGGCGATCCTGATCGTGCCGGTCTCGTTCTCGGCCAACGTGATCCGCGTGATCGTGCTGACCCTGATCACCTATTACTTCGGCGATGCGGCCGGGCAGGGCTTCCTGCACGGCTTTGCCGGCATGGTGCTGTTCGTGACCGCGCTGGTCCTGATCATCTCGCTCGACTCGGCGCTGCAATGGACGGTGCGCCGGCGCGGGCAGGGCGGCGGCGGTTTACGTGCGAAGGAGGCCGCATGAATTTGCATCAGATGAGTGGAGTGCGCATAAACCGGAAATTCGCCGCCAGCCTGGCCCTGGGCGTGGCCATGGCCGGCACCTCGGCCCTGACCGGCGCCCTGACGCCGACCCCGGTGGCGCTTGACGCGCGCGCGCGCTTCAGCTTGGAGGCGATGATTCCCGAGCGCTTCGGCAACTGGCGCCTGGACAAGGACATCGTGCCCTTGCGGCCGGACGCGACCCAGCAGGAACTGATCGCGTCGCTGTACGACCAGACCCTGGCGCGCACTTACGTGAATTCGTCCGGCCAGCGCGTGATGCTGTCGATCGCCTACGGCAACGACCAGAGCAAGCAGCTGCAGCTGCACCTGCCCGAAGTGTGCTACGCCGCCCAGGGCTTCGACATGGTGGCCGATCACAAGGACGAGCTCGGCACCCGCTTCGGCGCGCTGCCGGTCAAGCGCCTGGTGGCGCGCCAGAACGCGCGCAACGAACCGATCACCTATTGGGTGACGATCGGCGACAAGGCCGTCAGCTCCGGCCTGGGCCAGAAGATGCAGCGTTTCCTGGTCGGCCTGACCGGCAAGGTCCCGGACGGCATGCTGGTGCGGGTATCGACCATCGAAGCCGACGCCGCGCATGCTTACCGGATGCAGGACCGCTTCGTGAACCAGATGCTCGATGCGCTGCCGGCCACGGACCGAACGCGGCTGATGGGCGCGGCCACCGGCGCGGCTACCGATGCAACCCCCAGCGCCGCTGCAACGGGCCGCCACCTCCGGTAACACGCCGATGCAGAACCTGCTCCTGTATTTCTATACCTCGCTGCCCTTCATCGTCGTCGCGCTGATGGCGGTGCTGGCGGTGATCGGCGTCGGGGTCGGCATGGTGCGCCCGCGCTATCTCGCCTACCTCTACCTGGGCGTGTTCTTCTTCCAGAACTCCACCAGCTACGGTTCGCTGGCGACGATGGTCTCGCCCGGCGTGTATGCGCGCGGCTCGGGCCTGCTGTTCTTTCCGCTGCTGCTGTGGTGCATGCTGGGCGCCTGGATCTGCGCCCGTATTTCAGCCAGCTTCGCGGCCAGCTTTGCAGCCGGCCATGCGGGAATCCGGCAACCCCGTGTCCGGACCCATCGGACGCCGCCATGCAATTTGCGGCCCTGGTTCCTGTGCTGGTTCCTGCTGCTGTGCGGGCACGTCGCGGCGGCGCTGTTTTCCAACGTGACGCTGGCGGCGGCGCTGGCGCCCTCGGGCTTCTCGAACATCGTCTGGATGGCGCCGCTGGTGTCCTTGCTGCTGCTGTCCTTCCGCAATCGCGAGGACGTGATCGAACTGTCGCGCTTCATCCTGCTGGCCGGCCTGGGCCGCGCCGTGTTCGGCGTGGGGCGCTGGGCGGCGTTCGGGGGCGATCCGAACAACGTCTATGCCAACATGAACGAGATCAAGATCAAGCTGACCTTCTTCGACATCAACGACAGCCTGCTGTGCACGATCGCGTTCGCGATCGCCGCCATCAACCTGTTCCAGGTGGCGAAGGTAAAGCGGCCGCTGTTCTGGCACGCCATCGACTGGGCCACGCTGTGCACTACGGCCGCCTGCATCGTGCTGTCCTACCGCCGCAGCGCCTGGATCGGCTTCGTGCTGGCCTTCCTGGTCGTCATGATGCGTTTCCCGCCGCGGCGCCGGCTTCACTTGGCGATGCTCGGCCTGCCGCTCATGGGCGCCGGCCTGCTGGTCGCGGCCCTGCGCCGGCTCGGCCAGACCAAGGGCGCCGGCGGCGGCCTGTCCGGCCTGTTCTACGACATGGCCTCGCAGCGCTTCGGCGCCGAGAGCGAACGCGTGCTCGAGCTGCGGCTGGCGCTGGACGATTTCCTGGCCCACCTGTTCACCGGCATCGGCAGCTGGGGCCGCTATGCGGGCTACCAGCACATTTCCTGGCAGAGCGGGCAGGACGGCGGCCTGTTCCTGCACAGCGGCGTGCTGCACATCGCGCTCAAGGCCGGCCTGCCGGGCCTGGTGCTGCTGGGCGGCACCATCTGGGCTTTCTGCGCGCTGGCGCGGCGCGCGCTGCGCACGCTGCCGCCGGACTTGCTCGGCCTGGCCACGGCGGGCGCCGCCGGACTGGCCTTCATGCTGCCCGACCTGCTGGTCGGCACGCCGTTTCCGCAGGTGCGCACCACGCAGATGCTGGCCATCTGCCTGGCGCTGCCCTACGTGGCGATGGCGGTGGGCGGCATGGCGCAGGCGGCGCGGCCGGACCGCGCCGCGCTGCGCCGGCGCTACGGCGTGGTCTACGCGCCTGCGCCGGCAACAGCGCCGGCACGCGCAGCCGCGTCGTCCTTTGCAGCCACATCGGCGTCCGCAGCGCCGGCACCCGGCACCGGACCGGCGCGCACATGAACCTCGTCCGCAACGCCCTGTCCAACCTGCTCGGCGCCGCGGTCCCGGCCGTCGTGGCGCTGGCCACGGTCCCGCTCGTGGTGCGCGGCCTGGGCGACGCCGGCTATGGCATGTATGCGCTGGTGACGGCCATCGTCGGCTATTTCGCGCTGATCGACATCAATGTCACCGCCGGTTCGGTCAAGTACATCGCCGAATTCAATGCCAGGCATGACCAGGCCAGCATCAACGAAACCGTGTTCTTCGGCCTGTCGGTGTACGCGCTGCTGGGCCTGGCCGGCGGGATCGGCCTGTTCCTGGGCGCCGATCTGTTCGTGACGCGCGTGTTCGCGGTGCCGGCCGCGCTGCAGGCGCAGGCGCACGCCACCCTGCAACTGGCGGCGCTCGGCTTCTTCATCGGGCAATTGCTGAGCTACCTGCAGAGCATTCCGCAATCGCTGATGCGCTACGACATCGCCAGCCGCATCGAGATGCTGTTCGGCGCCGGCGTGCCGCTATTGACGGTCGGCGTGCTGCTGCTGGGATATGGGTTGTTTGAAGTGGTGCTGCTGCGGGTGGTGGCGAGCAGCGTCCACTGCGGCGTGCTGTGGCACTGGGTGCGGCGCCTGCTGCCGGGGCTGGCCTGGCGCCGGCCGGGCGCGGCGATCCGCCGTGCGCTGCTGGGCTTTTCGGCGTACGCTTTTCTCAGCCGCTTCGCCACGCTGTCGTACGCGTATGCCGACAAGTTGATCATCGGCGCGCTGGTGGGCGTCACCGGTCTCGCCTATTTCACGGTGGCGTCGACGCTGGCCAACCGCATCCTGGGCCTGACCTACCGCCTGTCCGGCGTGCTGTTCCCGGCCGCCAGCGCGCTGGCCGCCAACGGGGAAATGGAGCGCCTGAACCGGCTGTACCTGAAGGCCAGCCGCTATGTCGTGTTCATCAATGCCTCGGTGCTGGTGCTGGTGGCGGTGTTTTCTTACCCCATCCTGTATTACTGGATGGATGCGCGCTTCGCCCGCGCCGGCCACTTGGTGCTGGCGGTGATGGCGGTGTCGCAATTCGTCGATTCATTGACCAGCCTGCCGTCGCTGGTCAACGACGGCATGGGTCACCCGCGTTATTCCGGCATGTTCGCGCTGGCGCGCGCCGGGTTCGGGCTGGTCGTTGTATACCTTGGGGTAGCAGGCTGGGGTATCGAAGGCGCCGCCTGGGGGCATTTGATCGCCTCCGTATTGCTGACCTGCGCCTTCCTGGCGGCGGTGCACGGGCGCACGGTGCCGGCGCGGCTGGGCGAACTGGCGCGCCATGCATACGTCCCGAGCCTGTTCGGCGTCGGCACGGTGGCGCTGGTGGCCTGCGCCGGCAGCGAGGCGTTCGACGGCGGCCCGCTGGCGCTGGTGTTGCTGTTGCTGGCCACGACGGTCCTGCTGGTGGCCTGTGCCGTGCTGTTCGTGATCGAAAAGGACGACAAGGACCTGGCATGGAGGCGTTTGAAAGGGTTATTGCCGGTGAGGAAAACGGTTTGAAGATATTGATGGTTTCGGAAGACTTGCCGGGCACGCAGATCGGCGGCCTGGGCCAGCATGTGGTGACCCTGGCGAACGCCCTGCTCGAGCAGGGGCACAAGGTCGACATCCTGGGGCGCAGCGACCGTTGGCACGAAGGCAGCGCGCGCGAGATCGGTTTCAACGGCCGCGTGCTGCCGGGCTTCGATTTCTCGCGGCCCGGCTGGAAGGAATCGCAGCTGGGTTTCTTCAACCCGGTCAAGCGGCCCTGGTTCGCGCGCAGCATCGCGCGCGCACTGCTCAAGCGCGCCGCCGACTACGACGTGGTGCACTACCACGGCCACCTGCCGATGGCGGGGCGCTACGTGCCCCAGGGCGTGAACTTCGTCCAGACCCGCCACGACCAGGGCAGCGAATGCGTGATCCACCTGCGCTTCAAGGAAAACCACGTCTGCAACGCGCTCGACGCGCGCGACTGCGCGGCCTGCATCCACCCGACCCCGAACACATTGCGCCGTTCGGTGTCGGGCCTGGCGGTGCGGCGCTACCGCTCGGAATCGGCGCAATCGTTCGCGCGCCATAAAACCATCTTCGTGTCCGATTTCCTGCGCCGCTCGTTCCTGCGCGCGGTGCCGGACGCCGATTTGTCGCATGCGCGCGTCATCCACAACTTCATCCGCTATCCGTATCTGCGCGAACGGGCGGTGAGTGCGGACCAGGTGCAGGCCGGCGAAGTGCTGCTGGTCGGGCGCATCGACGCCGGCAAGGGCTTCGGCGAATTCCTGGCCCAGGTCCAGGGCTGGCTGCCGCGCCATGCCCGCATCAGCATCGTCGGCGACGGTCCGCTGAGCAATCAGCTGGAAAGCCGCTATGCCGGCCCGCAAGTGCGCTTCCTCGGCTGGCTGTCCTACGACGAGGTGATCCGCATGTCGGCGCGCAGCCACCTGCTGGTGATCCCGTCGGTGTGGGAAGAGCCGTGCGGCACCACCGTGCTGGAAGCGCTGGCGCTGGGCAAGCAGTGCCTGGCACTGGCGCGCGGCGGCACGCCGGAACTGGCCGCCTACCAGTATTACGAGGGCCAGCTGCAACTGGCCCAGACCATGCCGCGCCTGGTGGAGCGGCTGGTCGAGCAGCTCGGACGCGCGCCGGTCACGGTGGCGCTGCCCGCGTCCTTTCCGATGGATGTGTCGTGCGCCATTCCCCGGATCATCGACTTCTATGAAGAACCCCATCCACGACCCTGAGCCGGCCCGCCCGACCTTCTCGATCGTCACCTGCACCTGGAACAGCGCCGCCACCCTGGCCGACACGCTGGCCTCGGTGCGGCGCCAGACCTGGCGCGACATCGAGCACATCTTCGTGGACGGCGGCTCGACCGACGGCACGCTCGAGATGATCGCCGCCTACCCGGGCAACAAGCGCGTGCTGCGCGACGTCGGAGGCGGCATCAGCCGCGCCATGAACCAGGGCATCGACGCGGCCAGCGGCGACTACGTGGCGCACCTGCACTCGGACGATTACTACGCCGCCGACGACGTGCTGGCCACTGTGGCCGAACGATTCGCCCGCGAGCGCGTCGACTGGGTGGTCGGCACCGTGCAGGTGCTCAAGGATGGGGAACTGATTCCGCCGTATCCGTTGCGGCCCTTCAGTTTCCGCGCGTTCGCCTCCGGCCGCGCCTGGGTGGCCCATCCGGCCGTGTTCGTGCGCCGCAGCGCCTTTGGCCGGGTCGGCATGTTCGACGAAACGCTGAGGTATGCGATGGATGTCGATCTGTGGCTGCGCCTGGGCCGCGGCGCGCGCCCGGCCACGCTCGACCGCCCGCTGACCGTGTTCCGCGACCACGCCGGCAGCGTTTCGTCGAGCAACAAGATCAAGGCGCGTCAGGAAGAGTTCCAGGTGCGGCGCCGCTACCTGCGCCAGGCGCCGCTGGCCTTCGGCATCTATTGCCTGCGTTACCTGAAGCGCATGCGCCAGCTGCGCACCGAAGCGTCCCGATCCGGCGAGCCATAAAAAACCGACAATCTTGCCGGTTTGATTTCTTAGTTTACAGACATTCTTTTCAGACAAAAAATGATCATTGCCTGACTGGACATGTTCTGGATTTGAATTTAACTCCCGGTTAAAAAACCTGTTGCCTTGCTCCAGAAAAATCATTGATTTCTAAGGGAATTTTGCCGCAAATCAATTGATGTGCGGTACTATTATTCCATAGCGAAAGTGCTTTTTACTCAAAAAGCAGCCTTGGGACAGTCCGCCAGACCGCAGCACGCGGTCGCATGCATTGGACCGTTCCCTGACGGCATCCAGACCCGCCAGCCGGCGGTGCCGGGGCGCCGCGTGGAAGTCAAGCCATCATTTCTCGGAGCAACTACATGAAATTTCATCGGAAGGGAATCGCCTTTGCGGTTTTGCTGTCGTCGCTGACATGGTCGTTCAGTGCGCATGCCGATTGGGCGCAATCCACCGATCCCCTGGTCGTCCAGCCCAGCCCGGCCAACAGCGCGGTGCAGGCGCAGAACCCGCCCGGCTTCTTCTGGGCGCGCCATCCCGCCGGCCCGGCCAGCTACGACATCGAAATCACCCCGGCCGGTGGCGGCGCGCCGATGAAGGCGAGCGTCGAGCGCAACTGGTACCTGCCGACCAAGGCCCTGGCGCTGGGCAACTATACCTGGCGCGTGCGCCCGAGCGGGTCGGGCGACTGGTCGAGCGCGCGCGCCTTCGCCATCACCAGCAAGTCGACCGTGTTCGAAGTGCCGGACAACGCCGCGCTGCGCGCACGCATCCTGGCCAAGGCGCGCCCGCGTTCGCTGCCGGCCTCGTTTACCCCGTTCTCGACCTGGAACACGGCCAAGCGGAACGAACTCGAGCCTTACCTGAGCCGCGTCGTCAACGAAGTCAAGCTGCAGACCGGCGCGCTGCCCGATTTGTCGGATGCGCGCTGGCCGATCACGATCGCGGTGCCGCTGACGGCGCAGATGGCGTCCCAGCAGACCGACGTGCGCAACCGCATCAACGAAGCCACGCGCCAGCTGGAAGCGGCATCGGTGCTGTGGCGCCTGAAGAAAGACCCGCTGCACCTGGCCGAAGCGCTCAAGCGCGGCGACCAGCTGGCCTCGCTGAACACGGGCGGGCCGACCAGCTATGCCAACCAGGACCAGGCCACGCGCCAGATCGCGGTATCGCTGATCAAGGCGGTCGACCAGCTGGGCAGCGACCTGGACGCCACCCGCCGCGCCAGGTGGCTGGACGTGGTGCGCATCCGCGCCAACGAAATCTACGGCAACCTGGCCGGCGACAATGGCCGCCTCGACCAGTTCCCCTTCGATTCGCACGGCAACACCAGCATGATCTTCATGGCGCTGATCTCGACCCTGGCGCTGGGCGACATCCCGGACGCCCAGAAGTGGTTCGACTTCGCGTACCGCGCCTACGTCAACAACCCGTCGCCGTGGTCGGGCCCGGAAGGCGGCTACGCCAACGGCACCGCCTACGCCGAATACGCGGCCGGCTACATGGTGGCGCTGTGGGACCCGATGGTGCAGGCCACCGGCGTCAACCTGTACGCCAAGCCGTGGACCCTCGGCTTCCTCGACTTCGCCACCCAGTTCACGCCGCCGGGCTCCAAGGTGCATGCCTTTGGCGACGGCGCCGAGACCAAGCCCGACCCGCGCGTGTTCCGCGCCTTTGCCAACCGCATGGCGTCGCCGCGCGCGGCCTGGTACGCGGCCAACCTGAGCGGGCTGGAGGATTCGCTGGCGGTGCTGCAGGCGCCGTATCCGATGCCGGTGGCAAATACCACGCTGAAGGTGCCGCCGTCGAGCTCGGCCTACTACCCGAGCACCGGCTGGGTCGCGATGCACAGCAACGTCGCCTCGACCGGGCGCACCTCGTTCTACTTCAAGTCCAGCCCGTACGGCTCGTTCAACCACAGCCATGGCGACCAGAACGCGCTGCAACTGTCGGTGGCCGGCCAGCCGCTGCTGGTCAAGGCCGGCTGGTACGACTGGTACGGTTCGCCGCTGTGGGGCGACTGGTACCACCAGACCCGCTCCCAGAACGCCATCACCTTCGACGGCGGCAAGGGTCAACTGGTGGACGGCTACCGCGAGCAGCTGCAGCGCAATGGCCGCATCACCGGGTTCTCGGCGCAGTCGGCCTACGACTACGCGGAAGGCGATGCCACCCCGTCGTATGGCGGCCAATTGACCATGGCGAAGCGCCAGATCTGGTACCTGCACGCGGAGAATGCGATGCTGGTGCGCGACAAGCTGGCCGCGGTGGTGGCCCACACCTACGAATTCAATGTCCATGCGCCGAGCGCGATGGCGGTCGAGAGCCCGTCCAGCGTCAGGATCGAGGCGGGCGGCCAGTCGGTCTGCCTGCGCGACCTGACCGGCAACGCGCCGTTCGCCACCTGGAGCGGCCCGGCGGCCAAGGCGGGCGTCACCGAAAGCCACGGCGCCTTCTACCTGAAGGGCGAGGCCAAGTCGACCGCCGAATTCCTGGTACTGCTGGACGTCGGCTGCAGGCGGCCGGCGGTGAAGGTGGCCGGTTCGGGTACGAGCCGCAGCGTGACCGTGGGCAGCCAGACGGTGACGCTGAATTGATGGCTCGGTCCGGCGGCTGGCCGGATCGGCTTATCCTTCGGATCAATTGATTCAGTTGGATTACGCCAGCGTGATCTATTTGGATCGAGCCAGCGGAGTTGAACTGGCAAATTTGATTCAGTTGGATTGAGCCAGTGAATTTGATTCAGATACATTGAGCTATTTGAATCGTTGATCCCGGTCGTCACCGGGCCGCAGCGAGGCTCCGTACGCGCCGCGCGCCATGCTACATTTGGCGCTCGGCGCACCAGACATCCTTCACGGCGTGCGCCCTGGAGGATTTTTTTTCGCTGTTTTTCGTTGTGTTCGCCTTTCATGGACGCGCCCGACACCATGAAACAGGTCTTCCTGATCCAGGCCCACAAAGACCTCGCCCAGCTCAACGCGCTGGTCGAGCAATTGCGCGACGACGATTTCCTGATCTACGTCAACCTCGACCGGAAATGCGAGCTCGATCCCGCCGCCGTCCACCCGTGCGCGCGCCAGGTCCGTCAACGCATCGACGTGCACTGGGGCACCTTCAGCCAGGTGCAGGCGGTGCTCAACTCGCTGGTCCAGATCGTGGCCGAGGCGCCCGGCTTCGACAAGCTGCTGTTCCTCAGCGCCCAGGACTTTCCCTTGCTCTCGAACGCCGGCCTGAAGGGGGAACTGGAGCGCCTGCGCGCCCACGAACTGCTCGACACCGTGGCCATCGGCGACGATCCGGGGCAGTGGGCGGCCGGCTACCGCTACCAGTATTTCCATTGCGAACGCGCGCCCCGGGCCGTGCGCCTGGCGGCCGGCGCCGCCAACCGGCTGCTGCACGGCGCCGGCTGTACGCGCCGCCTGCCGGGCGGGATGCGGCCGTATGGCGGGTCGTCGTGGTGGGCGCTGTCGCACGATTGCGTGCGCATGCTGCTCGACCGCGTGCGGCGCGAACCGGGCCTGCTGCGGTTTTTCCGCAGCGTGGCTTGTCCGGACGAAATGTTCTTCCAGACCCTGGTGATGAACTCGCCGTTCGGCGCGCGGGTGCTGGGCCGGAATTTCCGCCACGTACAATGGCCGGAAAGCGGTGCGCGCAATCCGAAGGTCTTGGACGACAATGACTTCGAGCGCATCGCCGCGTCGGGGGCGCATTTCTGCCGCAAGCTCGACAGTGTCGCCAGTGCGCCGCTACTGGCGCGGCTGCGCGCCTTGCATATGGCGCCGGCATCCTGAAATAATATTTCAAAATAATGCTGAAAATGAAATATTGTTTCGGCATTGAAGCTGGGTTGCCGCCATCTGCGATCTGAACCTTAGCCGTGATCTACTCGCATCCACGAGCTACCGTAACCACGATTTACCCGCCTCCGATTAAGCACGCCGCAATGGCCTGCACATCGCGCCACGCTAGAATCGATCGTCCACCTTGTCGATTCCACAAGGCATTCCATGTCCAGCCCGCCGCTTTCCATCGTCTTCATCGTGCGCGATCCGCTGCCGCCACACCGCGCCGATGTGCTGGCCCTGTTCGGCACCGAAATGCCGCGCCATGGCGTGGTCACCGAACTGGTGGGGCAGGGCGGGGACGGCGATACGGCATCGCCCTGGCCGGCCGGCGGCATGCACGTGGTGGGTTCCCTGCGCAGCCGCTTCGCCAGCGTGTGCTCGCCACTGTGGGACCTGCTGGGGCTGCTACGCGCCTTGCGCGGCGGGCGGCCGGACTGCATCCAGGTGCGCGACAAGATCGCCAGCGGCTTGCTCGGGCGCATCGCCGCCGCCGTGCTGGGCGTGCCCTTCATCTACTGGATGTCGTTTCCCATCGTCGAAGGTTTCGAGGTGCGCCGCGACGACCTCCGGTGCGAACTGCTGCACGATCTTCGGCTCGGGCGCCAGCACCAGTGCCGGCACCGGCGCAGCCATGGACTGCCCAGCCTGCACCAGCTGCGCGCGGCGCTGGTCTGGGCCGGCCATGCGTTGCGCGCCCGCGCCTCGCGCTGGGTCATCGACCGCTGGGTGCTGCCGGGCGCGCGCCACATCTTCGTGCAGAGCGACGCCATGGCCGACTGGCTGGCCGCCCGGGGCGTCGAGCGCACGCGCATGACGGCGGTGCCGATGGGCGTCGACGCCGCGCTGTTCCAGCGCGCGGCCGTGGCGCCGGCGCGGGATGCGCGCCTGGACGGGCGCCGCGTGGTGATCTACCTCGGCCGCGTGGCGCGCTCGCGCCGTTCCGATTTCCTGCTCGATGTCGCCGAGGAATTGCGCCGCAGCATGCCGGAGGCGCTGCTGGTGATCGCCGGCGATGCGCCCTCGGATGACGAGATGGCCTGGATGCGGCGCGAGATCGCCACGCGCGGCCTGGAACACCACGTGCTGCTGACCGGCTGGCTGCCGCAGCGGACCGCGCTCGGCTATGCGGTGCGGGCCGAGGTCGGCCTGTCGCCGATCCCGCGCGGCACGCTGTTCGACGTGTCCTCGCCGACCAAGCTGGTCGAGTACCTGGCGCTCGGCATACCCGGTGTCGCCAACGATATTCCCGACCAGAAACTGGTGATCGAGCAGAGCGGCGCCGGCCTGTGCGTGCCCATGGAAGCCCGCGCTTTCGCCGCCGCGACGGTGCAATTGTTGCGAGATTCTGACTCAGCGGAACAGTATGCGCTGCGTGGCCCAGCGTACGTAAAAAGCCATCGGACCTATGATATTCTGGCCCGAAACGTTGCACATACATATAAGAAAATCCTGACTGAGCAAGGCTGATGATGCCGATGTGGACTTACGCCCTGAAGTTCTCGCTGCGCTCGCTCGGACGCGAATTGTTGCGCAACTTCTGGAGCCGCACCTTCGTCTATCCGTCGCTGATCGCCAACGAGCGCTCGGCCGCCACCCTGGCCGCCTACCGGCGCCGCCGCGCCGATGCCGTCGGCATCGAGCTCGACAACGACAGCGACAGCGGCGCCACCCGCCTGCGGCGCCTGGCGGGCGGACAATGCGCCGGCCTGCTGACCAAGCAGGACGTGCGCCGCCATCCGCAGCGCCTGGTGCGGTCGCGTTCGCCGCTGCGTCCCGGCGCCTGGCTGCGCACCACCATCAAGACCAGCGGCACTTCCGGTTCGCCGCTCACCATCGTCCAGTCGGCCGCGAACCCGGTCCGCGAGGAAGGTTTCGTCTACCGCCAGCTGCGCTGGATCGGCTACCGCCACGGCCAGCGCCGCGCCTGGATCCGCGGCGACATCGTCTGTCCCGACCATCCCCATGACGGCCGCTACTGGTGCCGCGACTGGGTCGGCAACATGCTGATGATGTCCTCGTATCACTTGTCGAACCGCACCATCGAAGGCTACGTCGATGCGCTGGAGCGCTTCGATCCGGTCGTGATCCACGCCTATCCCTCGTCGGTGGCGGCGCTGGCGGCCTGGCTCGCCGCGGCCGGGCGGCGCTACCGCGGCGCGGCATTGCGCGGCGTCATGACCTCGTCCGAAACGCTCGAACCGGCGGTGCGCGCGCAGGTGGAGCAGGTCTTCGGCGTACGCGTGTTCGACTGGTACGGCCAGGCCGAGCGCGTGGCCGCCATCGGCACCTGCGAACAGGGCCGCTATCACGTGCTGACCGATTATGCGGACGTGGCCCTGCTCGACGGGGAGGATACGGACAGCGATGTGGTCAACGACGGCCGCGCCGAACTGGTCGGCACCACGCTGAACAACGCCGCCATGCCGCTGCAGCGCTACCGCACCGGCGACAGCGTGGTGCCCGACGGCGCCCCTTGTCCCTGCGGCCGCGTGTTTCCGACCGTCAAGGCAGTGATCGGGCGCCAGGAAAGGATCATCACGCTGCCCGACGGACGCATCGTGGCGCGCCTGGACCGCGTGTTCCAGGGCCACGACCGGCGCCTGCTCGAAGGCCAGGTGCTGTACCGGGGCGGGTTCGACTTCGTGCTGCGGGTGGTGGTGGCCGAGGGCTTCACCGACGCCGATGCCACGCTTCTTGCCGACAAGTTCCTGCTGCGCGTACCCGGCGCGGACGTGTCGGTGGAACGGGTCGATGCGATTGCCCGCGGGCCGAACGGCAAGTTCGAATTCATCGCCATCGCCGCTGGCGCCGTTGACCCGTCGGCAAGTGCCGCTGGTGCATCGGCAAGCGTTTTCGCGGGGCGCTGAACCGTGCGCGCACCGGCAAAAATCGTGAGGTATGATCAAAAACTCGTTCCTTGGGTTGCATCTTTTTTAACAAGAACGGCGATGTGTTTACGCTGGACGGCGGTGGCGGTGATGGCGGCGCCAGGGGCAGCAGCGGCAGGCAGGACGGGCGCATGAAGGCGCCGGCGCCGCGGGTATTGATGGTCGGCACCGCGCTCGACGGCAGGGGCGGCATCGCGGCCGTGGTATCGGCCTTGCGCCGGCATGGCCTGTTCGAACGCGAGCGGGTGCGCTACGTGGCCAGCCACAGCGACGGACCGCGGCTGGCCAAGGCGCACGGCGCGCTGGCGGGCTTCTGGCAGACCGCGCGCCTGCTGCGCAGCCATCCGGCCGTGGTGCACGTGCATGCGGCGTCGCACGCGAGCTTCCTGCGCAAGTCGATCGTGCTCCTGATCGCGCGCCGGGCCGGCAGCAAGACCATTTTTCATTTGCATGGCGGGGGTTTCCGCCATTTCGCGACCGCGGAATCCGGGGCGCTGATGCGGCGCTGGATCCGCCATACGCTGGAAGCGAGCTCGGTGGTGATCGCGCTGTCGGACAACTGGGCCCGCTTCGTGCATGGTTTCGCGCCCGGGGCCAGGGTGGCGGTGGTGCCGAACGCGGTGCCGCTGCCGCCGCTGGCGCCCTGGGGGGAGCAGGCGCCGGCGCGCATCCTGTTTTTGGGAAGGATCGAAGCCGCCAAGGGTGTGTTCGACCTGCTCGGCGCCGGGGCCCGGCTGGCGCGCGATTTTCCGGCGCTGCGCCTGGTGTTCGGCGGCGAAGGCGATGTGGGGGCGCTGCGCCGACGCGCGGCCGAGCTTGGCATTGCGGAGCGCATCGACGTGCCCGGCTGGCTCGATGCGGCCGGGCGCGACAGGGAACTGGCGCAAGCCGCCGTGTTCTGCCTGCCTTCCCACGCGGAAGGGCTGCCGATGGCGATGCTGGAGGCGATGGCGGCGGGCAGGGCGGTGGTGGCGAGCGGCGTCGGCGCCATTCCGGACACGCTGCGCGATGGCGAGAACGGCGTGCTGGTGCCGCCGCGCGATGAAGGGGCGCTGGCAGCGGCGCTGGCAAGGGTGCTGGGCGATGACGCCTTGCGCGAACGATTGGCACGGCGCGCGCGCATGACCATCGAGCAACATTATTCAACCGAGGTGGTGTGCGGGCAATTGTCTGCCATCTACCGTGAACTGGCAGGAACACAAGTATGAGCGAAGCGACAGGCATGGCATGGCTGGTGAACCGTCTGCGCTGCATGTCCGTGGCCGAGGTCGGCTACCGGATCCAGCAGGCGGCGGTGAAGGGTGTGGCGAAACGGATGCGCGGCCGGACGGCGCCGCAGCGGACCCGGCGCAGCACCACCCATCGCGGCGTCGCCGGCGACATGGCGGCCGTCGTCGCCCCGCCGCCCAGCCTGTCGCAGGCGGAACGCGAGGCCCTGCTGGCCGATGCCGACAGCATCTGCGCCGGCCACGTGGTGCTGTTCGCGGCGCGCCGCTTCGACGTCGGCATGCCTCCGCTGTGGAACCGCGACCCGGACAGCGGCGTCGTCGGCCCCTCGATCTTTGCCGGCGACATCACGATTACCGACCATGAGCAGGTCGGCGACATCAAGCACGTCTGGGAACTGAACCGCCACCTGCACCTGGTGCGCCTGGCGCAGGCCTGGAGCATCACGGGCGATCCCGCCTGGCTGCACGCGCTGCACCACCAGTTGCGCAGCTGGCTCGACCAGTGCCCGCCGCTGGTCGGTCCCAACTGGACCAGTTCGATGGAACTGGGCATCCGCCTGATGAACTGGGGCCTGGTGTGGCAGATCATCGGCGGCGAGGAGAGCGGCCTGTTCAGCGGCGAGGACGGCCAGCGCCTGCGCGCCGACTGGCTGGAATCGATCCACGCCCACTGCAGCGGGATTGCGCGCCATTTGTCGCGCCATTCGTCGGCCAACAACCACCTGATCGGCGAACTGTCCGGTTTGTACGTCGGTGCCACCATCTGGCCGCTGTGGAAATCCTCGGCGTCCTGGGCCGAGCAGGCCCGGCGCGAACTGGAAAACGAGGCGCAGATCCAGTTCTCGCGCGACGGCGTGAACCGCGAGCAGGCGTTTGCCTACCACGTGTTTTCCAGCGAATGCCTGTTCGTGGCCGGCCTGGCCGGCCAGGCCTGCGACTATCCGTTCTCGCGCGCCTACTGGACCAGCCTGCAGCGCGCACTACGTTTCCTGCGCTCGCTGCGCGACGTCGGCGGCAACGTGCCGATGGTGGGCGACGCCGACGACGGCATCGCCTTCCGCCTGGACCAGGCCGGCAGCGACCGCGCGGCCCAGCTGCTGGCGCTGGGCGACGCCGTGCTGCACCGCACCGAGCCCGAACATCCGGGCGTGCGCTGGCTGCTGCACGCGCTGCCAGGCAAGCGCCCGGAAGCCGATCCGCACGAATCCGAGACCGGCTGGGCCTTCCCGGACGGCGGCTACCTGCTGTTCGGTTCGCACTTCGGCGAAGCCAACGAAATCAAGGGGATGGTCGATTGCGGCCCGCTCGGCTACCTCGGCATTGCCGCCCACGGCCATGCCGACGCGCTCGCCATGACGCTGTCGATCGGCGGCGAGGAATGCCTGGTCGACCCCGGCACCTATTCTTATTGGCAAGAAACCAAGTGGCGCGACTATTTTCGCGGCACCTCGGCCCACAACACCGTGCGCATCGACGGACTCGACCAGTCGCTGTCGGGCGGGCGCTTCATGTGGCTCAAGAAGGCCAAGGCATCGATCGAGCGCATGCCGCAATCGCCGCACGAGTTCGACTTCCGCGGCTCGCACGACGGCTACCAGCGCCTGGCCGATCCGGTGCGCCACATGCGCAGCGTACGCTTCGACGCCGCCACCTCGACCCTGGTGGTGCGCGATGAGATTGCGGCCAAGAAACACCACCAGGTCGAGCTGTTCTGGCACTTCGCGCCCGGCCTCAGCGTGCGCCTGGACAGTTCCGGTTTGCACGTGCGCGGCAAGCGCTTTGCGCTGCAGATGCATGCGCACGGGGCCGACCTGAGCCTGGAACTGGCGCGCGCCAACGAAAATCCGCCGCTCGGCTGGTATTCGCGCTGTTATGAAAGCAAGCAGCCGTGCGACGTGCTCAAAATCAGCACCGTATCGTCCGCCGTCCCGGTCGAGTGCAGGTTTACAATAACGTTTTTCTAAGATTTATCAGGGCAGCCTGTTTCCAGGGCTGCAAGTCGCGGATGGGCATGACTGGTGTTCTTGGATCGTCGGGAGGGAAGAGCATGCTCATGTACCTGGTGGCGGGCGCCCGGCCCAACTTCATGAAGATCGCGCCGATCGTGCGTGCCCTCAAGGCACGCCCGGATGCGCCGTCGTTCAAGATCGTCCATACCGGCCAGCACTACGACCGCGACATGAACGAGGTGTTTTTCGAGGAACTCGGCATTCCGCCGCCGGATGTGGCGCTGGCCGCCGGCGGCGGCAGCCACGCCGAGCAGACCGGCCGCATCATGGTCGGCTTCGAGGCGCTGTGCACGGCCGAGCGGCCGAACGCGGTGCTGGTGGTCGGCGACGTGAATTCCACGCTGGCCTGCTCGATCGTGGCGAAGAAACTGAAAATCCCGGTGGCCCACGTCGAGGCCGGCCTGCGCAGCTTCGACATGACGATGCCCGAGGAAATCAACCGCCTGGTCACCGACAGCATCTCGGACTGGTTCTTCGTGACCGAGCCGTCCGCGGTGGAACATTTGCGCCGCGAAGGCAAGCCGGACAGCGCGATCCACTACGTCGGGCACGTGATGGTCGACAACGTGCTGTACCAGGCCGAACGGCTGGCCCAGGCCGGGCAGCGGGCCCGGGGCGACGGCTCGGACTTCGAGACCGGCGCCTGGAAGGCGCGGCAGCAGGCCGCCGGCCGGCGCTACGGCGTGGTGACGCTGCACCGCCCCAGCAACGTCGACGATCCGGCCACGTTCGCGCGCATCGCCGGTGCGCTACGCGAGATCGCCGGGGAACTGCCGCTGATGTTCCCTGTGCATCCGCGCACCCGCGCCGGCATCGAAAAGTGGGGCATCGACCTGGGGCCGGACGTGACCCTGGCCGGTCCCCAGCCCTACATGGCCTTCCTCGATGTGTGGAAGGATGCGGCGCTGGTGCTGACCGACAGCGGCGGCCTGCAGGAAGAGACCACGGCGCTGGGCGTGCCCTGCGTGACGATCCGCGAGAACACCGAACGGCCGGTGACCGTGGATGAGGGCAGCAACGTGCTGGCCGGTACCGAGCCGGCCGCGATCGTGCGCGAAGCGCACACCATCCTGCGCGGTGAAGGCAAGCGCGGCCGCCGGCCGCATTTGTGGGACGGCCGGGCGGCCGAACGCATCGTGGACGTACTGGCGAGGGAAATCAAATGACTGCGCCGACGGGGCGTGAGCGCCTGACCCTGATGGGCTGCGCCATCGACAACCTGACGATGGAGGAAACCCTGCGCACGATCGAGGGTTTCATCGAGGACGGCCGCCCGCACCAGCACGTGGTGGTCAACGTCGACAAGCTGGTCAAGGCCAGCCGCGACCCGGAACTGCGCCGCATCATCAACGAGTGCGCGCTGGTGAACGTGGACGGGATGCCGGTGGTGTGGGCCTCGCGCCTGCTCGGCAAGCCGCTCACGGAGCGCGTCGCCGGCGTCGACCTGTTCGAGGCGCTGATGCGGCGCGCCGGCGAGAAGCGCTGGCGCGTGTTCCTGCTCGGCGCCCGGGAAGACGTGGTGAGCGAGGTGGCCGCCACCTACCGGCGCCGCTACCCCGACCTGGTGCTGGCCGGCTGGCGCAACGGCTACTGGAACGGCGAGGCGGAAGAGGCGGGCGTGGCCGGACAGATCCGCGACGCCAGGCCGGATTTGCTGTTCGTGGCGATCAGTTCGCCCAAGAAGGAGCAATTTCTCGGCCGCTACCAGGCCGCGATGCGGGTGCCGTTCGCGATGGGCGTGGGCGGCACCTTCGACGTGGCGATCGGGCGCGTGCGGCGCGCGCCGCCGTGGATGCAGAAGGCGGGCCTGGAATGGTTCTACCGCTTCCTGCAGGAGCCGCGCCGCATGTTCCGCCGTTATTTCATCGATGACATGGCCTTTATCTGGTTGTTCATCAAGGAAATGAGGGCAGGGCGATAAAGATGTCGCCCTTGGGAAGGCAATACGTAGGGTGGGCACTCCGCGCCCACCGCAGCGGAACAGACTTGATTCACAAAACAGGGGAATCACGGTGCGCGCACCGTTGATACGGAAAACAAGAAAAAGCCAGCATGTGTTAGCATGGCGACAACATTTTTTTAGAAAGAAACGCATTCATGAAAATTCTGGTTACTGGCGGCATGGGCTACATCGGTTCCCACACGGTGGTGGAACTGCAGAATGCCGGCCATGACGTGGTCGTGTTCGACAACCTGTCCAATGCCGACCCGTCGGTGCGGGAACGGGTGAAACGCATCACCGGCAAGGACTTCGACTTCGTCGAAGGCGACATCCGCGACCGCGCCGCCCTCGAAGCGGCCTTCGGCGCGCACAAGATCGACGCCGTGATCCACTTCGCCGGCCTGAAGGCGGTCGGCGAATCGGTGGCGCAGCCGCTGCGCTACTACGACAACAACGTCTACGGCAGCGTGGCGCTGTTCGAGGCGATGGCCAAGGCCGGTTGCAAGACGCTGGTGTTCTCGTCCTCGGCCACCGTCTACGGCGACCCGGCCTCGGTGCCGATCCGCGAAGACTTCCCGCTGTCGGCCACCAACCCCTACGGCCGCAGCAAGCTGATGATCGAAGACATCCTGCGCGACCTGTTCAAGGCCGAGCCGGACTGGCGCATCGCGCTGCTGCGCTACTTCAACCCGGTCGGCGCCCACGAAAGCGGCCTGATCGGCGAAGAACCGAACGGCATCCCGAACAACCTCGTGCCCTACATCGCCCAGGTCGCCAACGGCCAGCGCGAGAAACTGTCCGTGTTCGGCGGCGACTACCCGACCAAGGACGGCACCGGCGAGCGCGACTACATCCACGTGGTCGACCTGGCGATCGGCCACGTCAAGACCCTGGACAAGCTGGCGCAGGGCGCCGGCCTGGTCACCTACAACCTCGGCACCGGCAAGGGCAATTCCGTGCTGGAAATGGTGCATGCCTTCGAACAGGCCTGCGGCAAGCCGATTGCCTATCAAATCGTCGATCGTCGCCCTGGAGACATTGCCAAGTGCTACGCCGACCCGACCCACGCCCGCGAGGAGCTGGGTTGGAGCGCAGAGCGTGACATCGCCCAAATGTGCGCCGATTCCTGGCGCTACCAAACTACCGCAAAATGAGATTAAGGAACGAATGATGAAAGCGATGATTCTTGCAGCAGGTAAAGGTACGCGTGTGCGCCCACTGACCTATGACTTGCCGAAACCGATGATCCCCGTGCTGGGCAAGCCGGTGATGGCCTACCTGATCGAACACTTGCGCAAGCACGGCGTGAGCGAGATCATGGTCAACGTCAGCCACCTGCATGAAAAGATCGAGGAATACTTCGGCGAGGGCGAGCAGTTCGGCGTCCAGATCGGCTACTCCTTCGAAGGCTATACCAAGGAAGACGGCGAAGTCGTGGCGGTGCCGATCGGCTCGGCCGGCGGCATGAAGAAGATCCAGGAATTCGGCGGCTTCTTCGACGACACCACCATCGTGCTGTGCGGCGACGCCCTGATCGACCTCGACCTGAAGGCCGCCCTGCTCGAGCACCGCCGCACCGGCGCGATGGCCACCGTCATCACCAAGGAAGTGCCTTGGGACAAGGTCTCCAGCTATGGCGTGGTGGTGACCGACAAGAACGGCCGCATCACCCAGTTCCAGGAAAAGCCGAAGCAGGAAGAGGCGCTGTCGAATTTCATCAGCACCGGCATCTACATCTTCGAACCGGAAGTCATCGACCTGATCCCGTCGGGCGTGGAATTCGACATCGGCTCCCAGCTGTTCCCGCTGCTGGCCGAGAAGGGCATGCCGTTCTACGCCCAGGGCCGCCCGTTCAACTGGCTCGACATCGGCAGCGTCAGCGATTACTGGGAAGTGCTGCAGAACGTGCTGACCGGCGAGGTCAACCACATGGACGTGCCGGGCATCCAGATCGAGCCCGGCCTTTGGACCGGCCTGAACACCAGCATCGACTGGAACGGCACCACGATCAAGGGCCCGGTCTACATCGGCTCGGGCGTCAAGATCGAGGCCGGCGCGACCATCATCGGCCCGACCTGGATCGGCCACGGCAGCCACATCTGCGAAGGCGCGGAAGTCGTCCGCAGCGTGCTTTTCGAGTACACTCGTGTATTGAATGATGTCACTTTGAACGAAATGATCGTGTTCAAGGACTACAGCATCGACCGTGACGGCCAGATGAAACATTCGTCCGACTACAGTTCCGACGAATGGCGCAATGCACGCGACCGCCGCCGTACCCGGCGCCGTGAAATCGCCGAAGAAACAGAGTCCACCTTGGAGAAAGTTAGCGCATGAAAATTTACCCAGTCATCCTGTCCGGCGGTGCCGGTACCCGTTTGTGGCCGCTGTCGCGCGCCAGCCTGCCCAAGCAGCTGCTGCCGCTGGTGACCGACAAGAGCATGCTGCAGGAAACTGCGCTGCGGGTGCGCGGCTGGCCGGGATTGATGGCGCCGCTGGTGGTGTGCGGCAACGAGCACCGCTTCATGGTGGCCGAGCAGATGCGCGACGTCGGCATCACGCCGCAGGGCATCCTGCTCGAGCCGGCCGGCCGCAACACGGCCCCGGCCGTGGCCGCCGCCGCCGCCTACCTGAAGGCGCTCGATCCGCAAGCGGTCATGCTGGTGCTGCCGGCCGACCACGTGATCGAGAAGAACGAAGCTTTCCGCACGGCGGTCGAGCGCGCCGCCAAGCTGGTGCAGGACGGCGCGCTGGCCACCTTCGGCGTGGTGCCGACGGCGCCGGAAACCGGCTACGGCTACATCCGCCGCGGCGAACCGCTGCCGGGCTGCGATGACTGCTACAAGATCGAGCGCTTCGTCGAGAAGCCGGACCGCGACACCGCCGAAGGCTTCGTCGCCGACGGCGGCTTCTACTGGAACAGTGGCATGTTCATGTTCCGCGCCGACCGCTTCCTGGACGAGATCGGCAAGCATGCGCCGCAGATCGCGGAAAGCGCGGCCAATGCGGTGCGCGACGCCTACCGCGACCTGGACTTCTGCCGCCTGGACGAAGCCGCCTTCGCTGCCAGCCCGTCCGACTCGATCGACTATGCGGTGATGGAACACACCCGCGACGGCGTGGTGGTATCGAGCGACATCGGCTGGAGCGACGTCGGTTCGTGGTCGGCGCTGGCCGACGTGCAGGCAAAGGATGCCAACGGCAACGTGCAGCGCGGCGACGTCTACCTGGACAACACCAGCAACACCCTGGTGCGCGCCGAAAGCCGCATCGTGGCCGTGGTCGGCGTGCAGGACCTGGTCGTGGTGGAAACCCGCGACGCCGTGCTGGTCGCGCACAAGGACCAGGTGCAGCGCGTCAAGAACGTGGTCGAGCACCTGAAACTGCAGGCGCGTACCGAGCACCTGTACCACACGCGCGTCTACCGTCCGTGGGGCTACTACGAGGGCATCGACGCGGGCGATCGCTTCCAGGTCAAGCGCATCACGGTGAAACCGGGCGAAAAGCTGTCGTTGCAGATGCACCACCACCGCGCAGAGCACTGGATCGTGGTGTCGGGCACCGCGCGCGTGACCTGCGGCGACAAGGCGCAGCTGCTGTCGGAAAACGAATCGACCTACATTCCGATCGGCACCACGCACCGCCTGGAAAACCCGGGCAAGCTGCCGCTGCACCTGATCGAAGTGCAGTCGGGCAGCTACCTCGGCGAGGACGACATCGTCCGCTTCGAGGACGTCTACCAGCGCGCATAAGCGCGGGCAGGCAGGAAAGCAAAGGGGCGGCGCGTATGCGCCGCCTTTTTTTCGCAAGTTCGTTTGCAAGTTCTCCAGGTCTACAGTGCGAAGCCGGCCACCCATGCGGCATACAATGCAGCGTCAGAACCCATCGGGGGATAGCTATGAAGAGGATCTTTGCGGCAGGCGGCGCGGCGCTGGCACTTGGGCTGGCGGCATCCGGACAACCGGCGGCGGCACAGGAGGGCGGCCTGCTGGACGGGGACAGGCAGGCCCAGCTGGAACGCTGGCTCGGGGCCGGCGAACTCAACTTCGACAACGTCTACACCCGGCAGCCCGGCGACACCTCGGTCGACTTCCACGCCGGGGCCGACGGCAAGGGCGCGACCTTCACGCTGCTGGAAGTGACCAACGACGGCGGCGCCAGCTTCCTGGTCGGCGGTTACAATCCGCAGAGCTGGGCTTCCAATGAAGGCTGGCACGAAACCGAGCGCGACTGGCAGCGCACGGCCTTCCTGTTCAATTTTACCGAACCGGCGGTGTACCGCCAGGTGCCGGCCACCTACGTGCTGCCCAGCCAGGGCCAGCGCCAGACCTTCAATGAACTCCAGTTCGGCCCGGTGTTCGGTTCCGGCCCCGACTTGTTCGTCAACGACCGCCTGGACACTGCGCTGTCCTGGCAACTGAGCTACGGTAACCCGGCCGAGGAAAGCCTGAGCATCATCGACCGCAGTTTGCGTGGCCAGACCGTGCGCGTCGACGCCATGGAAATCGTGGCGATCTCGCCGATACCCGAGCCGGGTGAAGCCGCGATGCTGCTGGCCGGCATCGGGGTGCTGGGCGCCGCCAGGCTGCGGCGGCGCGAGCGAAGCGGGCTTGCAGGCTGAGCTTGCCATGGCTTGCATCCCTTGCAAGCCATGGCATGATGGGCGGGAGCCATTCGGCTCCCGTTTTCTCGACTGCCGACGCCCATGAGCCCGACTCCCCGCAGCGCGCGCCATCCCCTGTTCATACTGTTGTTCCTCGCCATCCTGCTGGCGCCGGCGGTCGCCGATGCTGCGCCGGGCCTGCAGCCGCACCATCTGGCGATCGTCATCAACGATGCCGAGCCGGACAGCGTGGCCATCGGCGATTATTACCGCAAGCGCCGCAACATCCCGGCGCAGAACGTGGTCCACGTGCGCATTCCCGGCAGGCCGCATGAGATCAGTCCCGCACGCTTCGCCCTCCTGAAGGAAGAGATCGATGCCCGCCTGGGGCCGCAGGTACAGGCGGTGCTGATGATCTGGACCGCGCCGTACCGGGTCGGCTGCAATTCGATCACCGGCGCCTACAGCCTCGGCTTCGACGCCGCGCAATGCGCCCGCACCTGCGCCGCCGGCCATCCCAGCCCATATTTTAATTCTGCCTCTACGCAGCCGTACACGGACCTGGGCATGCGCCTGTCGATGCTGCTGCCGATCGAATCGGTGCGGCAGGCGCGCGCGCTGATCGACCGCGGCGCCGGGGCTGGCTTCCGGCTGGCGCCGGCCAGCGCCTATTACCTGGCGACATCGGAAAAGAGCCGCAACTCGCGCGCCGTGTTCTTTCCGCCGCCAGGCCGGATCGAAGCCCTCAAGCTCACCACGCGCACCCTGCAGGCCGACATGCTGGAGGGCGCGCGCGACATCATGGTCTACCAGACCGGCATGGCCCAGGTCGCCAAACTCGAGACCCTGGATTTCCTGCCGGGGGCGCTGGCCGACCACCTGACCTCGTTCGGCGGCGATCTGCTCGGGAGCGGGCAGATGAGCGGGCAAATGAGCAGCCTGCGCTGGCTCGAGGCCGGCGCCACCGCCAGCTACGGCACCGTCACCGAGCCGTGCAATTACTGGCAGAAATTCCCGAACCCGGCCGTGCTGCTCAAGCATTACGTGCAGGGCGACAGCGCCATCGAAGCCTACTGGAAAAGCGTGGCCTGGCCGGGGCAGGGCGTGTTCATCGGCGAACCGCTGGCGGCACCGTACGGCCGGACCGGCGCGCGGCGGCCGCGATGAACCGGGCTGTTGAGGCATTTAGTCAATACGGTCAACCCGGTTGATCAAACTTTTGATGCTTTTTTACAAAATTAGTCCGATCGGACTAATCCGTGGTCATGATGTTGTCAATCTGCGCATTTAATATCCACACGTTAAGTGTTTCACCGACAACCTTGTCTTCCCTATCCCAGGAAACCATGACCATTCGTCTACCCCACACCATTCCCGGCCGCATGACCGTTATCGCGGGCCTCGTTGCCGGTCTCTCGTTCTCGGCTGCGGCCCTGGCCGCACCGGGTCCGGTCGTCATCAGCCAGGTCTACGGCGGCGGCGGCAACAGCGGCGCCACCCACCAGAACGACTTCATCGAGCTGTTCAACCGCAGCTCGAACCCGGTCAGCATCGATGGCTGGAGCGTGCAGTACGCGTCCGCCACCGGCAACAGCTGGGCCCAGACGCGCCTGACCGGCACCCTGCAGCCGGGCCAGTACTTCCTGGTCCAGGAAGCCGCCGGCAACGGCGCCGGTGTGGCCCTGCCGCAGGCGGACGCCAGCGGCACCCTGGCGATGAGCGGCACGGCCGGCAAGGTTGCGCTGGTGAACAACCAGACCCTGCTGAGCGGCACCAACCCGACCTCGGCGGCAGTGGTCGACCTGGTCGGCTTCGGCTCGACCGCGAATGGCTTCGAAGGCACCGGCCCGACCCCGACCCTGGGCAATGCCGTGGCCGCACTGCGTGCTGGCAATGGTTGCACCGACACTGACAACAACAGCGCCGACTTCGCCACCGGCGCCCCGAACCCGCGCAACGGCGCCAGCCCGCTGAACCAGTGCAGCGGTGGCGGCACCGATCCGGGCCCAGGGCCGATCGCCGCGCCGATCGTGCTGAACTGCCCGGCCAGCATCGCCGGCAACACCGGCACCGCCCTGTCCGGCCTGCTGCAGGCCAGCGACCAGGACAGCATCGTCAACAGCGCCACCATCACGGGCGGCGCCGTCAACGGCATCAGCCTGACCGGCTTCACGCCGGCCTCCGGCACCGGCGCCAGCGCCTCGGTCAACCTGTCGGTCGCGGCCGGCGTCGCCACCGGCAGCTACCCGGTCGTGGTGACCTTCGCCAACGACGGCGGCCAGAGCGCCAGCTGCACGGTCAACGTCGTGCTGTCGGGCGTGGTCTCGATCCCGCAGATCCAGGGCAGCGGCGCCACCAGCCCGTTCGCCAACACGGTGCAAACCACCACCGGTGTCATCACCAAGAAACTCGCCGGCGGCTTCTTCATCCAGGACCCGAACGGCGACGGCGACCCGACCACCTCGGACGGCATCTACGTGTTCGGCGGCAGCACTACCGCGGCCGTCGGCGACCTGGTGCGCGTGACCGGCACCGTGGTCGAGTACACCCCGAGCGGCGCACCGCGTTCGTTCACCGAATTCTCGAACGTCACCTCGGTGACCCGCGTCGGCGCCGGCCCGGCCATCACCCCGGCCAACATCGTGCTGGGCAGCGAAGACCTGCGCCGCTACGAAGGCATGCTGGTGCGCTTCACCAGCCCGCTGACCGTGAACGGCAACAGCTACCTGGGCGACCGCGGTGAACTGGTGCTGAGCAATGGTCGCCGCGAAACCGCGACCAACCGCTATCGCGCGGGTACCCCGGAAGCGATCGCACTGATCGCCGCCAACCAGCAAAACCGCGTGATCCTGGACGACAACATCTTCGTCACCCCGGAACACATCCCCTACCTGGGCGAAGACCAGACCGTCCGCGCCGGCGACACCGTCACCGACCTGGTCGGCGTGCTGGACTTCGGTTCGATCGGCGGCGGCGGCGGCTGGTACAAGCTGCAGCCGAACGAGACCCCGGTGATCAGCCGCACCAATGTGCGCCAGCCGGCGCCAGTCGTCGCGGCCGGCAACGTGAAAGTCGCCAGCGCCAACGTGCTGAACTTCTTCACCACCTTCACCAACGGCGGCGACGCCTGGGGCCGCACCGGCCAGGGCTGCACCGTGGGCAGCACCACCCGCGCCAGCAACTGCCGCGGCGCCGACAACATGGCCGAGTTCATCCGCCAGCGCGACAAGATCGTCAACGAGCTGAAAGCCATGAACGCCGACGCGGTCGGCCTGATGGAAATCCAGAACAACGGCGACACCGCGGTATCCTACCTGGTCGACGCACTGAACCAGGCCGTCGGCTACACTGCCTACGCCTACGTGCCGAAGCCCGCCGCCACCGGCACCGATGCGATCCGCGTCGCCATGATCTACAAGCCGGCCGTGCTGAGCCTGGTGAACGGCGCGCTGTCCGACAATAACGCCGTCAACAACCGTCCGACCATGGCCCAGACCTTCAGGCTGAACAGCAACGGCGAGAAATTCTCGCTGGTGGTCAACCACCTGAAGTCGAAGGGCAGCTGCCCGAGCTCGGGCGCCGGCGAAACCGACAGCGGCGACGGCCAGGGTTGCTGGAACGCCACCCGCGTCGAACAGGCCACCCGCCTGGCCGATGTCTTCATCCCGCAGGTCGTGGCCGCCGCCGGCGACACCGACGTGCTGGTGGTGGGCGACATGAACTCGTACGGCCACGAAGACCCGATCGCCTACCTGACCAGCAAGGGCATGGTCAACGAGCTCGAGCGCTTCGTGCGTCCGAACGGCATTCCGTATTCGTACGTGTTCAACGGCGAAAGCGGCTACCTCGACCACGCGCTGGCCAGCGCTTCGCTGGACCGCCAGGTGGTGGGGGCGACCGAATGGCACAACAATGCCGACGAGCCGGATGCGATCGACTACAACCTGAACGACACCGCGGATGATCCTTACGTGAACAATGCCTTCCGCGCTTCCGACCATGATCCGGTGATCGTCAGTCTGAACCTGGCCGGTCCGAACACCGACGTGACCGCGAGCATGCGCATTTCGCGCTCGGCTTACAACATCAACCGCCTGACCGGCAAGTACACCGGCACCGTGACCATCACCAATACGACCGGCGCCGCCATCAACGGTCCGCTGCAGTACGTGCTCGAAGGCCTGAGCACCGGCGTCACGCTCGACAATGCCAACGGCATGGTCAACGGTTCGCCGTACGTGACGCTGCCGTCCGCCTCGCTGGCGCCGGGCGCGTCGGTCACGCTGAACGTGAGTTTCACCAACCCGAACAAGGTCGTGGTCGGCTATACGCCGAAAGTCTCGACCGGCACTTTCTAAAGGATGTCATCCATGTTTAACCTCAAGAACCTGTTCTCCCACGCGCTGCTGGCACTGGCGCTGGTCTCCGGCGGCGCCATCGCCGGTCCGACCTACCACGTGAGCATCGCCACCAACAGCTTCAGCGGCAGCGGCGAAGTGGAACTCGGCTTCAACGGGTCGTCCACCACCGACCTGTCGACCGCGGTGATCAGCAACTTCAGCAGCAACTTCGGCGCTGTGACCTACCTCGAGGGCACGTCGGGCAGCGCCGGCCTGTTCACCATGAGCTCGCCGCAATCGTGGCTGGTGCGCGCGGTCGGCTTCGGCGGCGAATTCAGCTTCGACGTCGCCTTCGACGCCGCTACCGCCGGCTTCGACGAGACCGCCTTCTCGGTCAGCCTGCTGCAGGACCTGAGCTACCTGGCCGAAAACGTCGTGCGCATCTCGATGTACCCGGGCCAGGACCCGGCCGTCTCGGTCAGCGACATCGCACTGGTGACCCCGGTCACGCCTGGCACCCCGGGCAGCGACGTGCCGGAACCGGCCGAATGGGCCCTGATGATCACCGGCCTGGGCCTGATGGGCGTCATGCGCCGCCGCCGCGCCTGAACGCTGGCGTACTGAAGGCGCAAGCCTGAAACCACCCGGCCATCACGGCCGGGTGGTTTTGTCTTACCCAATCTGTATCCTTTTCACCACTGCCGGCCGCATGCGCCGCGCATCATTATTTTCCCCTCCGAAATCTTTGGAAGCCGCTTGCCCCTAGGCGCGCCGGGCAATCACGATTTATTCGCGAAAGCTCTTAATTCCAAAGGGAAATCATATTGTTCAGTCGGCGTCCCTTCCTGCATATTAAAATCTGCTTGCCGTAAAGATATTGCTTAGGAAATCCAATGGCTGCACATATCCTCGTGGTCGATCCCGATTGCGCTACCCGCCAGTTGCTGGAGCTGAACCTGACCCGCGCCGGGCACGACGTTGCCAGTTGCCTGGACGCCGAATCGGCGCTGGTGCTGGCCGACGACGCGCTGCCGGACATGCTGCTGCTCGAATGGGACCTGCCCGGGCAATCCGGCGAAACCCTGATCCGGCGCCTGCGCGCCCAGGCCGGCACGCGCGAACTGCCGATCATCATGGTGTCGGCGCGCTGCGGCGAGCACGACAAGATCCTGGCGCTTGAATCGGGCGCCGACGACTACCTCACCAAACCCTTCAATCCGCGCGAACTGCTGGCGCGCATGCAGGCGGTGCTGCGCCGGCGCATGCCGCACGTATCCACCGATGCGGTGCAGATGGCCGGCCTGCGCCTCGACCCGAGCACCCAGCGCGTGATCGCCGGATCGCGTCCGGTGGCGCTGGGGCCGGTCGAATTCCGCCTGCTGAATTTCCTGATGCACCATCCGGAGCGGGTGCATACGCGCTCGCAACTGCTGGACAAGGTGTGGGGGCGCCACGCCGTGCTCGACGAACGCACCGTCGACACCCACGTCGGGCGCCTGCGCAGCGCGCTGCAGCCGAGCGGTCACCAGGAACACATCGAGACCGTGCGCGGCACCGGCTACCGCTTCGTGGCCTGGAACGCGCGCGGCGGGCTCGGCTGGTCCAGCGCGGCGTGACGGGGCGTCATCGGTAAGTGGAACCGGTCGTCATCCTCAGCCGCCTGGAGCAGGAATACCTGCTGCGCGCGATCGAATCGGGCCTGCGCGTGGCCAGTTTGCGCCAGTTCTTCCTGTGGACCCAGGGCCAGGTGCAGGCGCTGCTGCCGCACCAGGTGCTGGCCTGTCTGCAGTTCGCGCCGGGCGGGGCGCTGCTGCGCCTGGAATGCGTGCATGGGACGGTGCTGTCGACGGCGTCGCTGGCGGCGCTGGCCGGACGCGGCGACGGCCTGGCGCTGCGCATCGCGCGTCACTGCATGCAGGGAGGACGCCTGCCGGCCCTGGCCGATCTCGGGGCGGCGGACGCGCAGGGGACAGGAACGCCGGGGACATCCGCCCAGTGGCCTTCCCACAATGCGCTGGCGGGCTTTCGCGCCGAGCTGGCGGCAACCGGCTTCGACAGCGTGCTGGTGCACGGCACCGGCCAGACCGCCGAGGGCGCCACCGTGTTCGCGCTGTTCGGCCTGCCGATGCGGCCGAATGCGCGCCATGCGTATTTCCTGGAATTGTTGCTGCCGCACCTGCACCTGGCGCTGGTGCGCCTGCCCTTACCGTCCGAGCGCGGCGCCGCCCCGGCGCGGGCGCTGAGCACGCGCGAGGCCGAGATCGTCGGCTGGCTGCGCGAAGGGAAGAGCAATGACGAGGTCGGGCAGATCCTCGGGATCAGCGGCCTGACCGTCAAGAACCACCTGCAGCGGATCTACCGTGCGCTCGGGGTCAGCAACCGCGCGCACGCGCTGGCGCGCTGCATGGAATTGCGCCTGCTGGAAGACTAAGATTCCCCTGGATTACGAGCTGGCGGCTTCGAGGGCGGCGCGCTGCATCGCGGCGTAGCGGTAGGCTTCGGCGTTGCCGTCGATGATGCGCGGGCCCGAGCAACCGTCGGCGGCGCAGTCCGGCGCCGGCATGGTCGAGCTGACGGCGGCGGCCACCGGGCTGGCTGCTGCCGGGCTGGCCGGGGCAGGGGCCGCGCTGCTTGCCTGGGACGCGCCGGCGGTGGCGGTCATGACGTTGGTGACAGTGGCGGGCTGGGCGGCCGGGCTGGCCGTCGACGGGACCGTCGTGACAGCGCCTGCCTCGGCCGTAACGGCGGTCGACGCGGCCAGGGCGCCCGGATCGCCGGCGCCGCAAGCGGAGAGCAGGGTGGCGAGGCTGATGGCGAAAGCGGTATAAAGGGTCGGAAATTTCATGGTGCTCGACGAGAATACGTTCACGGATGAGTGATTGTAGTCACGTTTTCTTTCCGTGAGTCAATTTATTTCATATACTGCCTGTTAAGTTCGCCACTGCATAAGATTTTCCTAGGGAAATAAGCGAAGATAAAAGATGATATCAGGAAATATCCACACGGAAATCATAATTATTTTCAAGGCAATGTCGCGCGTATGCCACGGCTGAGTCGTTGAGGACCGACAAGGCAGCGGTGCTGGCCTGTTTTGCCTTTTCCAAAAAATATGAACCAGTTTTTTGCGGCGCTGGGCGATCGCATGCGCGAACTGTCCACGAGCCTGGCGCCGAACCTGTTCACTGCTGTTACGCGAACACTGCCTCCGCCAACCGTTGTATATCCGTTACAGCTGACCTTGTCTCTACAGGCGCGGGCCACCGCGCACGCCTTCCCGTCTCCCTATGGCGAACCGTCTCCTGCACCAAACCGGCCGGAAATCAAGCGCTGATGTGCGAGCAAAAAATGATGGACGCGAAACAAGAGTGTAAATACCATGGATTTAATTGGCCAGACCAGAATTTGTAGTGGTAGGAGCAAAACAAAAACTGGTCTGGGCAATTACATGGTCATAAAAACATCAGGAGACAAACAGCATGAATATCAAATTGCAACGCACCTGCCTGTCCACGGCCGTCGTCATGATGCTCAGCGCCTGCGGCGCGGGCGATGGCGATCCGCTTTCGGCGTCGTCGACCACCCTGGCCACGGTCGGATCGGCAGCAGCCAGCGCCAGCACCGCCACCGGCTGCGCCCCCATGGCCTTGAACGGCATCGACGCGCAAACCCTGACCGGCGATTCCACGCCGCTCCAGCTCGGCACCTACGGCACCCGCCGGCCCGGCCCGCCGGTGCTGGTCGACGGCAAGCACTCGCCCTCCAACTACCGCGTCGCCCCGGTCCTGCCGGCCTGGCAATTTGCCACCAGCGATCCGACCAACGGCGCCCTGACTTTCGAATGCGATGTGGCGCCCGATAGCGGCTGGCATGCCTACAAGCGCAACGGCAGCGGGCACCAGCAAGTCGTCGTCACCGGCGGGCGCAATGCCTTGCCCCAGCACATTTACACGGTGTACAACGGCCAGCAACTGATCGCCGCCCTGCATGAAGCCGGGCTGGCGCCGAAGATCATCCGCGTGGTCGGTCACATCGACATGCGCATGAGCGCCGCCAACACGGTGTTCAAGGAATACGAAAGCTATACCGACCAGAAATTCGGCGGCTCCATCAATATCCCGTCGAACACCACGCTGGTCGGCATCAACGACGCGCAAGGCCGCGCGGCGCGCATCACCGGCACCACGCTGCTGATCGGCAGCGAACTGCCGGCCACGCCCACCGGCAATGCCGAAGCCGACTTCAAGGCCTGGATCGCCGCCGGCAAGGATGGCGACCTGTTCCCGACCTGGACCCGCAACGTCATCATCCGCAACCTGGCGCTGGACACGCCGTGGGACGTCAATCCCGAGGATTCGGCGAATGCCTATGCGGATGGCGTCACGGTGTCGCGTTCCCAGAACGTCTGGATCGACCACATCACCATCAGCGACGGCGACACGCCCGACAAGCTGGCCAGCGACACCCGCCACGACGGCGCGCTGGACATCGTGCGCGGTTCCGACTACGTGACCTTGTCGAACAGCTATTTCACCAAGCACGGCAAGACCACGCTGGTCGGCAACGGCGACAGCGGCCGCGCCTGGAGCGACGCCGGCCGCCTGCACGTCACCTTCACCGGCCTGTACTGGCACGGCACCGCCAGCCGCCTGCCGCTGGTGCGTTTCGGCCAGCTGCACACGTTTAACAACCTGGTCGAAGGCGACACCAATCCCGCCGACAAGGACATGAAGTTCCAGGGCGGCCTGGACGTGCGCTACCAGTCCGACGTCCTGTCCCAGAACAATTACTACCTGTTCAGCAACCTGAAGCCGAAAGAAGTGGGCGGCAAGATCTCCGACGGCAAGAGCGCCATCAGCTACCGCGCCACGGGCGAACTGTTCATCAACGACAAGGGCGACGACACCAAGCCCTGGGTCGGCGGCGCCATCGACATCTCCGGCGCGCTGGTGACGGCGACCGGCCTGCCCAGCGTCGCCAACTGGACGCCGCCCTACAACTACAGCGCCTTGCCGGCCGACCAGGCCTGCGTGTTCGTGAAGAACAATGCCGGCGCCGGACGCGTGAACAACCCGTCCACGGACGCCACCTGCACCGCCGCCAGCACCGAGCCGACGCCGCCGACGACGCCGACGGATCCGACCACGCCGACCACGCCGACCACGCCGACCGATCCCACCACGCCGACCGATCCGAATCCGCCGGCCGGCCAGCCGGTCTGTACCGCGCTGTTCGAATGCGATGGCGGCGCCGGCGCGGCGTCGATGAGCGCCAGCGTGAGCGTGCCGGGATCGCATTCCTACCGCAACGGCGTGTACAGCATCACCGGTGCCGGCAACATCTCGACCGGCAGCAGCTACAACCACTACTTCAAGTACATGCCCTTGAGCGGCAACTTCGTGATGACCGCCAGGATGATGACGCAGGGCGGCAGCAGCACCGGCGCCCGCGCCGGCCTGCTGGCCACCGACTCGCTGTCCGGTTCCGGTATCTACGCCTGGACCGCGCGCTACGCCAACACCGGCGAGATCCGGCGCGCCATCAACGGCGACAACAAGTCGGTGCTGACCGGCTATTCGACGAGCACGCTGCCGGTGTGGGTGCGCATCGAGCGGCGCGGCAATGCGCTGTACTCGGCGGCTTCGCGCGACGGCGTCAGCTGGACCGAGGCGACCAGCGTCAGCGTGACGGCGCCGACGCTGTACGTCGGCATGGCGGTGTCGTCGGGCAGCAATACCGTCACCCAGACCGCTACCTTCAGCAAGGTGACGGTGGTGGGTGGCGGCGTGACCGGCATCCAGGGTCCGCGTGTGGTGAAGCTGCCTGGCGCCGGCGGCTGAAGCGCTGATTGAACCAGGGTAAATAAGCAAACGACGCGATGCGCCTGGCAGGGCATCGCGTCGCAATGACGGCGAACACATGAATCGCCACATTGCCGATGCCGGTGTCGATGCCGATTCCGCGTTACGAACCGGTCACACTGTTGTGTCAAGCTAAGCCATTGCGGCGTCCGGAATGCGACAGTTGCATGCTGAGCTCATAAATAATTTGTGGCCCGGGCAAGCTCATGGTAGCCTAGGCGAAGCTTTGCAATTAGGCAATTACTCATGCCTTGCGAAGTTATTGATAGAGTAATTTACAGAGTTACTCGGTTACAGAGTCACTAAGGAGTAGGTTGGATGCATCCAGAGCTGAACCAGGGCGCCGCCGGGCGTATTCGCCAGGCCGGTTTCACGCTGCTTGAACTGCTGGTCGTGATCGTCATCATCGGCCTGCTGGCGGCCTACGTCGGTCCCAAGTATTTCTCGCAGCTCGGCAAGTCCGAAGTGACGGTCGCGCGCGCCCAGATCGAGGCGTTCGAAAAGTCGCTGGACACCTACCGCCTGGACGTCGGCCGCTATCCCACCACCGAGGAAGGCCTGAACGCCCTGATGACGGCGCCGCCGAGCGCCGGCGCCAAGTGGAACGGCCCCTACCTGAAGAAGGTTGCGCCGGCCGATCCGTGGGGCCATGCCTACCAGTACCGCGCGCCCGGCACCAAGGGCGAGTACGAGATCGTCTCGCTGGGCAAGGATGGCCAGCCCGGCGGCACCGGCGACAACGCGGACATCAGCTCGCAGTAACGCCCGGTCCTTCACTTCCTCTTTTATTCTCCCGTCATGCAGTTTGCGGTACGCACCCTCGCGCCCGACATGAGCATCGCCAGCCTGCTGGTCGATGCGCCGGATGAGGCGGACGCGCGGCGCCAGGTCGAGGCGCGCGGACTCTACGTCAGCGCGATCGAGCCGGCGCGCGCCACCGTCTTCAAGCGCCGCCGCGGTGGCAAGCTCTCGCTCGTCCTGTTCAGCCAGGAATTGCTGGCGCTGCTCACCGCCGGCCTGGGCATCGTCGAAAGCCTGGAAGCGCTGCTGGAAAAGGAAAGCAATCCGGCCACGCACGACGTGCTGGAACGCCTGCTGGCCGGCCTGCGCGAAGGCAAGCGCTTTTCCGGCGTGCTGGCGGCCCAGCCCGACCTGTTCCCGCCGCTGTACGTCGGCATCGTGCGCGCCGCCGAAGGCACCAGCGACCTGCCGCGCGCGCTGGAACGCTACATCGAATACCAGCAGCGCATCGACACCGTGCGCGCCAAGATCGTCAGCGCCTCGATCTATCCGGTGATCCTCCTGATGGTCGGCGGCGGCGTCAGCCTGTTCCTGATGACCTACGTGGTGCCGCGCTTCGCCGAGGTATACCAGGGCGCCGGGCGCAACCTGCCGTTCATGTCGCGCCTGATGCTGGACTGGGGCCAGTTCGCCGCCAGCCATACCGCCGGCCTGCTGCTGGGCATCGCCGCGGTGCTCGGATCGGTCGTGTGGGCGGGGCGGCGCGCGCTGCGCCGCGGCGGCGTGGCGCGCCTGCTGGGGCGGCTGCCCGGCATCGGCGAACGTGCCCGCATCTATGAACTCTCGCGCCTGTACCTGACGCTGGGCATGCTCAGCGAAGGCGGCATCACCATCGTCAGCGCCATCCACACCGTGCAGGGCATGGTCTCGCCCGGCGTGGCGGGCGGCCTGCGCGCGGCCTTGGGCGCGATCGAGGCCGGACGGCCGCTGTCGGACGCCTTCGAAGCCAATGGCCTGACCACGCCGATCTCGCTGCGCATGCTGCGCGTGGGCGAGCGCACCGGCGACATGGGGCCGATGCTGACCCGTTCCGCCGCCTTCTACGACGGCGAGATCGGCCGCTGGATCGACCGCTTCACGCGCACTTTCGAGCCGCTCCTGATGGCGGCCATCGGGCTGGTGGTCGGCGCCATCGTGGTGCTGCTGTACATGCCGATCTTCGACCTTGCTGGAGACATGTCTTGAACGCCCCGAATCCCGTGGACCAGAATACCGCGCAGAACCCCGTCCTCGACGCCGCGCTGCTGGCCCAGGCGCGCGTGAAAAGCCGCCAGACCCGGCGTTCGCTGGTGGAAGAACTGCAGGACCTGTCCGGCCTGGAAGCGCGCCAGATCGTGCGCCAGCTGGCCGAACCCTTCGGCTTGTCCGTCATGGACACGCTCGAGATGTACGGCCAGCAGCCGGCCTTCGACCTGCTGCCGCTGGCGCAGGCGCTGGCGCGCCACTGCGTGCTGCTGCGCGACGGCGGCGGGCGCCTGTCCGGCGTGATCGCCGATCCGTTCGACCTCGATCTGCAGACCTGGCTGCAGGCGCGCGCCGGCAGCACGGCGGCCAATCCGCTCTACCTGCGCCTGGCCCTGGCCGGCGACATCCAGGCCTACCTGGGCAAGCAGGAGGAGTCCGCGCGCGCGGTCGACATCCTGGGCGGCGACGGCGGCGCCGGATCGTCCGAGCGGCGCGACGGCAAGAGCGCCACCGTGCTGTCCTTCGCCAGCGTGGCGGAAGCGGCCAGCCCGGCGGTCAAGGTGGTCAATTCCACGCTGTACGATGCATTGAAAGCCGGCGCCTCGGACATCCACCTGGAAAGCACCGCCGGCGGCCTGGCGGTCAAGTACCGCGTCGACGGCGTGCTCGACCACGCGGCCACGGTCGGCGGCATCGAGCTGGCCGAGCACATCATCTCGCGCCTGAAGGTGCTGGCCGAACTCGACATCGCCGAGCGCCGCGTGCCGCAGGACGGCAGCTTCCGGGTCGAGGCGGGCGGGCGCGACATCGATTTGCGGGTTTCGATCATGCCCTCGATCCACGGCGAGGACGCGGTCATCCGTATCCTCGACAAGCGCGCCATGATCGAAGCCTACGGCTCGCTGACGCTGGAAGCGCTGGGCTTCGACGCGCCCTCGCTGGTGACGCTGCGCCAGCTGGCCCAGGAAGCCTACGGCATGCTGCTGGTGACCGGCCCCACCGGGTCCGGCAAGACCACCACGCTGTACGCGGCGCTCACGGAAATCCATAACGGGCGCGAGAAGATCATCACCATCGAAGACCCGGTGGAATACCAGCTGCCCGGCATCCTGCAGATCCCGGTCAACGAAAAGAAGGGACTCACCTTCGCCAAGGGCCTGCGCTCGATCCTGCGCCACGACCCGGACAAGATCATGGTCGGCGAGATCCGGGACCGCGAGACCGCGGAGATCGCGGTGCAGTCGGCGCTGACCGGCCACCTGGTCTTGACCACGGTCCACGCCAACAACGTGTTCGACGTGTTCGGGCGCTTCACCCACATGGGCATCGACCCCTATGCCTTCGTCTCCGCGCTGAACGGCATCTGGGCCCAGCGCCTGATCCGCATGAACTGCCCGCACTGCGCCACGCCGTACACGCCGGACGGCGCCGAGCTGGCCTCGGCGCACCTGGAGCCGGGCGAGGTGGGCGACTACCTGTTCATGCGCGGCAAGGGCTGCGGCGATTGCCGCGGCACCGGCTACAAGGGGCGCCGCTCGATCGCCGAGATCCTGACGCTGAACGACGAGATCCGCGAGCTGATCGTCGACAAGCAGCCGATCCGCCGTATCAAGGCTGCCGCCGCCGCCAACGGCACGCGCAGCCTGCGCCTGGCCGCGCTCGACCTGGTCAAGCGCGGCGCCACCACGATCGAAGAAATCCGGAGGGTCACGCTGCATGCGTAGTTTGCTCGGTTCCTGGTTCAAACCCCGGCTCGGCCAGGCGCTGCGCATCGGCGTCGCGCCGGACGGCCTGGCGCTGGTGCGCACCAGCAGCTGGCACCACGAGCGCGCGCTGCTGCTCGGCCAGGCGCGCGCGGGCGGCGCCGACGCCGAATCCGTCGCGGGAGCGCTGGCGATGCTGCTGGGCGAGCACGAGACCGCCGGCTGGCCGGTGACGGTGGTGCTGTCCGACGACCTGGTGCGCCTGTGGCAGGTGACGCCGCCGCAGGGCGGCGGCCGCATGGCCGACCTGGAAGGCGCCGCGGCGCTGCGTTTCCAGGCGCTGTTCGGCGCCAATCCGTCCGGCTGGCGCGTCAAGGCCGACTGGAGCACGGCGCACCCCTTCCTGGCGTCGGCGGTGCCGCTGGCGCTGCTGGACGCGCTGAACGGCGCCGCGCGCAGCCACCGGTTCCACCTGGTGGAAATCGTGCCGCAGTTCGTGGCGGCGCTGAACCAGTTCCGCAAGCTGCGCCGCCCGGGCGCCTGGTTCGGGGTGGTGCACGGCGGCGTGCTGAGCGTGGCCGCGTTCGACGGCAGGCAACTGGCCGCGGTGCGCACCACGCCGATCCCGCTAGGTGCCGACCGCGACTGGCTGGAAGGCCACGTGGCGCGCGAGGCGCTGCGCGTGGGCCTGGGCCGGCCCGAACGCCTGCAGGTGTGCGGCCCGGCGCCGCAGGGCTGGGCCAGCAGCGCCGGCCGCCTGAAATTCGCCTGTACGCTGTTCGAGGACGAGACCGACCCGCTGTGGCCGGACAGCGCGCGCCTGGCCCTGACCGGGAGGGCGCCATGAAGAAGGTGCGCATCGATTTCGCGCCGCCGAGCCTGCGCCGCGCCGTGTTCCGCGCGCCGCCGCTGGCCTGGTCGCTGCTGGGCATGACGCTGGCGTTGTCCGCGCCGCTGGTGTCGACCGCCCTGAAGTACCGCGACGAAATGCGCGAGCACGAGCAGCGCCTGGCCGCGGCCCAGGTGCGGGTGCAGGCGGCCGCCGCCGCCGCGCAGGCGGCGGCGCCGCCGGTGCGCGCGCCGGTGCCGGCGCCCCAGGCCGCGGCCGTGAACGCCGCGGTGATGCAACTGAACCTGCCATGGCGCGGCCTGCACGATGCGATCCAGTCCGCCACCCCGGCCAGCATCGCGCTGCTGGCGCTGGAGCCGGATGCGAAGAAGAGCCTGCTCCGCATCACCGCCGAAGCGAAAAGCAGCGACGACATGATCGGCTACGTCGCCCGCCTGCAGCAGGAAGACTGGTTCGGCGCGGTGGCGCTGGTGCGCCACGAAATCAACGACCAGGATCCGAATCGTCCGATCCGTTTCCAGATCGACGCTCAATGGAAGGCGGCCCAATGAAGCAAGCGAACCTGGCCGGCCTGTCCCTGCGCCTGCAACTGTGGTTCAGGCATGCGAATCCGTTGACGCTCGCGGCGGCGGCGCTGCTCCTGCTGTGCGCCGCGGGCTTTGCCTGGGTGCTGCTGTCGCTCGCGTCGTTGCGCGAGGAAGATGCGGCGTTCAAGGCGCGCGGCCTGCGCGAGGCGGCCCTGGCGGCGGCCGCGAAATCGGGTGCAGCATCGAACACAACCGGGGCCGGTGGCGTGGCGCCGCTGCTGGTCCCGGCCAGCGCGCCGGTCGACAACCTCGATGCCTTCTACGGTGCGCTGGGCCAGCGCCGCCAGGCCGAGCAGCAGGTCAAGACCCTGTTCGGCCTGGCGGCCAGGAGCGGCCTGGTGCTGAGCCAGGGCGAGTACAAGCGCGCCTGGGACCGCAACGCGCGCGTGCACACCTACCAGGTGAACCTGCCGGTGAAGGGCAGTTACGCCGCGATCTGGCAATTCGCGCTGGCGGCGCTGGCGGCGATTCCGTTCGCCTCATTGGACGACATCAGCTTCCGCCGCGACAATATCGGCGACCCGGCGGTGGAGGCGCGCCTGCGCCTGACCCTGTATCTGAGCGATACCATGACCGATACCGTTGCCGACGCCGGCGCCGGAGGCGGACGATGAAGCCGCGCCATATCGCACTGGGCGCCGCGCTGGCGGGCGCCGCGCTGCTGGTGATGTTCGGCGAGCGCGCACCCGACACCGACGTGGCGGAAGCGGTCGAGCGCCCGGCCGCACGCGCCGATGCGGTGCTGGTGCCGACGTCCAGCCTGAAACCGGTCTCGCCGGTGCCTGCCGCATCGGTATCTACTGCAGCGGCCTCCGCTGCGCCTGCATCCGTGCCCGCTTCGGCCCCGACCCCGGCAAGCGCCGCGGCTTCGGCGCGCGGCGCGGGGCAGGGGGGCGGCGCCTCCGCTTCCGGACAGCAGATCCTGGCCCTGGTGCCGCGCGACGTGCTGATCGGCAACAGCGACGGCCGCTTCGGACAGGGCGGGAATGACGCGGCCGGCGTGTTCGGCAGCCAGAACTGGACCCCGCCGCCACCGCCGCCGCAACCCGCGCCGCCGCCCCCGCCGCCCTCGGCGCCGCCGCTGCCGTTCACCTTCATCGGCAAATCGGTCGGCGCCGGCGCCTGGGAAGTCTACCTGGCGCGCGGCGACCGCACCTACGTCGTGCGTGCCGACACGGTCATCGACGGCACCTATCGCGTGGATGCAATCGCGCCGCCGGTCCTGACCCTGACCTACCTGCCGCTGAACCAGGTTCAGCAGCTCAATATTGGAGTATTCGAGTGATTGCCCGTCCCCTGCCGCACCTGCGTCGATTGTTGGTCCCGGCCGCGCTGGCCATCCTGCTGAGCGGCTGCGCGGCCCAGCAGGCCTACCGCGAGGGCAATGAACTGGTGGCCCAGGACAAGGTCGAAGCCGGCCTGCTCAAGTACCGCGCGGCGCTGGCCGCCGACCCCGACAACGTGACCTACCGCGCCGCCTACCTGCGCGCGCGCGACGGCGCCACCAATCGCCTGCTGACCCAGGCCGACCGCCAGCTGGCCGCCGGCAACGCCGCGCTGGCGCTGCAGGATTACGGACGGGTGCTGGCGATCGACCCGGTCAACGACCGCGCCCGCGCCGGCCTGCGCCAGGTCGACGCCGAGCGCCGCCACGCGCAATCGATCGAGGAGGCGCGCGCCGCGCTGGAGCGCAAGGACTACGAGGGCGCGCGCCAGCGGCTGAACCTGGTGCTGACCGAGCGCCCGACCCACGACCGGGCGCGCCAGCTGCTGGCCGAGGTCAACGAGCAGGCCGCGCCGGCGCCCGCCGAAGCCGGGCTGGCGGCCGCATTCCGCGCCCCGATCAGCCTGGAATTCCGCGATGCGCCGATCAAGCAGATCTTCGAAGTCATCGCGCGCCACTCGGGCCTGAACTTCCTGTTCGACAAGGACGTCAAGACCGACCAGCGCGCCTCGATCTTCCTCAAGAACAGCACCGTCGAGGCGGCGGTCTACTACCTCCTGATGAGCAACCAGCTCGAGCGCCAGGTCATGGACGGCAACACCATCCTGATCTATCCGAACGTGGCGGCCAAGCAGAAGGAATACCAGGAGATGACGGTGAAGACCTTCTACCTGGCGAATGCCGACGCCAAGGCGGTCGGCAACACCCTGAAGACCATCCTCAAGTCGCGCGACGTGGTGGTCGACGAAAAGCTGAACCTGGTGATCCTGCGCGACAGCCCGGAAGCGGTCAAGCTGGCGTCCCAGCTGGTGGCGCTGCAGGACGTGGCCGAGCCCGAGGTGGTGCTCGACGTGGAAGTGCTGGAAGTGCAGCGCAACCGCCTGCTCGACCTGGGCGTCGACTGGCCGACCAGCCTGAGCTTCTCGCCGCTGACCGGCGCCACCGGCGCGATCACGATCGACCAGCTGCGCGCGCTCAACAGCGGCACCATCGGCGTGACCGGCGTCTCGGGTGCGATCACCGCCAGCAAGACCGACGGCGATTCCAACATCCTGGCCAACCCGAGCATCCGGGTGCGCAACAAGGAAAAGGCCAAGGTCGTCATCGGCGACAAGCTGCCGACCTTCACCACCACCATCTCGTCCGGCGTGGGCGGCTTCGCCTCGGACTCGGTCACGTATGTGGACGTCGGCCTGACCCTGAACGTGGAGCCGACCATCTACCTGAACGACGAGGTCGGGATCCGCATCTCGCTCGAAGTCAGCAGCCTGGTCGATACGGTCAGGTCCAGCACCGGCACCACGGCCTACCGCATCGGCACCCGTTCGGCCGCCACCATGCTGCAGCTGAAGGACGGCGAGAACCAGGTGCTGGCGGGCCTGATCCGCAAGGAAGAGCGCAGCAACAGCACCAAACTGCCCGGCGTGGGCGACGTGCCGCTGCTGGGCCGCCTGTTCGGTAGCGTGGAGGACACCAATAACAGGACCGAGGTGGTGCTGTCGATCACGCCGCACCTGGTGCGCAACATCCAGCGCCCGCCGGCAGGCAGTTCGGAATTCAGTGCCGGCACGGAGGCCAGCTTCCGGCGCCGTCCGGACACCGCGGTGCGGCTGCCGGCCGTGCTGCCGGGACGCCAGCAGCCGGGCCAGATGGGACATACCGGCCAGCCGGCGCAGCCGGGCCAGGCGCTGCCGCGGGTGGGATCGGCGCCGGCCATGGTCCCGGCACAGGCGGTGACCGTCAACCCGGTGGTACCGCAGGCTCAGGTGCCGGGGCAGGCGCGGGTGCCGGGCCAGATGGTGCCGGCCACCAGCGTCAGCGCCGCCGGCGCGCTGCCGGCCGCGGCGCCCTCGGTGCCGGCGGGCTCGCTGCCGGCCGCGTCGTCGGTGCAGGTCACGCCGATCCCGGATCCAGGCGTGACGCCGGCGCCGGCATCGACCGCTGCGCCGGCGGGCGCCGTACCGGGGCTGGACCGGCGATGATGTCCTGGCGGCGCGGCCGCACGCGCGGCTTCACCCTGATCGAGCTGCTGGTGACGCTGGCGATCCTGGCCCTGCTCGGCGCGATGGTGGTGCCGGTGGGCCAGACCGTGGTCCAGCGCCGCCAGGAGGCCGAGCTGCGGGCCTCACTGCGCGAGATCCGCGCCGCCATCGACGCCTACAAGCAGGCCGGCGACGAAGGCCGCATCGCCAAGGCGGCCGGCGCCACCGGCTATCCGGTCAAGCTGGAACTGCTGGTCGAGGGCGTGGTCGACCAGCGCAACCCGAAAAAGACCAAGATCTACTTCCTGCGCCGCCTGCCGCGCGATCCGCTGCGCGCCGACCCCGAGCTGTCCGACGCCCAGACCTGGGGCAAGCGCAGCTACGCCAGCGAGGCCAACGAACCGCGGGAAGGGGACGACGTGTACGACGTGTATTCGACCTCGACCAGGCCCGGCCTGAACGGCATTCCCTACAACCGCTGGTGAGCACGATGGCCATCACATCTTCAAGCGCTTCAAGCACCCTGCGCGCGGTCCGGCGCGCCGGCTTCACCCTGATCGAACTGCTGGTGGTGCTCGGCATCGTGGCCCTGCTGCTGACGCTGGCCGTGCCGCGCTACTTTCCGAGCGTGGACCGGACCAAGGAGACCATCCTGCTCGACAATCTGCGCAATACGCGCGCCATCATCGACCAGTACCACGCCGACACCGGGCGCTACCCGGAATCGCTGGAACAGCTGGTCGAACAGGAGTACCTGGCAGCGCTGCCGTTCGACCCGATCGCCGACAGCGCCACCACCTGGGTCATCGTGGCGCCGGAAGAGGGCGAGTCGGGCGCGGTGTACAGCATCCGCAGCGGCGCCGAAGGCAAGGGACGCAACGGCAAGCCCTACGCGGAGTGGTGACGGTGGCGCCGTCGCCGTCGCCGTCGTCGCCGTCGTTTCAGCGGCCGCGCCAGGCCGGCTTCACCTATGTCGGTCTGATCGTGCTGGTGGCGATCATCGGCCTGGTCGGCGCGGCCGCGCTGAAGGTCGACGCGCTGCTGCGCCGCGCTGCCGCCGAGCGCGAGCTGCTGGAAATCGGCGCCGCCTTCAGCGCCGCCCTGCGCAGCTACGCGGATGCGACCCCGCCGGGCCAGCCGCAGCAGCCGCCGACGCTGAAGGAATTGCTGAAGGACCCGCGCTTTCCGGGCACGCGCCGCCACTTGCGCAAGATCTTCGTCGACCCGGTCAGCGGCCGCGCCGAGTGGGGCATCGTGTACACCGGCGGCGACACCGGCGTGCTGGCGGTGTACAGCCTGTCGAACGCGAAGCCGCTGAAGCAGGCCAACTTCGATGCGCGCTTCCAGAACCTGGAAGGCAAGGAACACCTGTCGGAATGGAAGTTCGGCGCGGCCGGGCAAGCCGTGATGCAGCCGGGACAGGGACAGAATGGGGCGAATGGGGCGAATGGGGCGCCAGGTGTGCCGTTGCCGGGGCAGCAGCCGGGTGGGCCGCTGGATGCGAATGCGGCGGCGAATGCGCCGGCGTCGCTGTTCCCGAACCGCACCGTGCCGGGCCAGCCGGCGCCCGCCAGCCCGGCGCCGCCGCCCGTGCCGGCCGATCCGCCGGCCGAGTCTCCTGCCGAATCATCCGACGAGCCGGCCGCCACGCCGTCCGAGGCGTCCGGGGACGGCGACGACACTGAACGCAAGGGCAACGAGGAGGCCGATCCGCCGGCGCCGGTCGAGCGCTAGCGCCGGGCGGGGTATGAATGCAACACCGAGACGGCAGCCAAAAGCCGCCGCACGGCGCCGGTTTGTTGTCCGGCTAATTGTCCGGCTTACTTCGCGCGGCGCATGAAGTGGCGCGGACGGAAGCCCAGCGCCATCAGCACCGCGAAATACACGGCGGCGCTGACGCCGATGATCAGGAGCAGGGCGCCGACGCGCAGGAAGGGATGGGCGCGCATCGCGGCCCAGTCGAGCTGGGCCTGGCAGAACCAGGCCACGGCGCCCATCACCGCCACCGCCAGCACCACTTTCAGGAAGAAGCCGAGCCAGCCGGCGTGCGGGGTATAGATCCGGCGCCGGCGCAGGCCGGCGTACAGGAACACGGCGTTGATGCAGGCGCCCAGCCCGATCGACAGCGCCAGGCCGGCCACGCTGAGCAGCGGCACGAACACCATGTTCATGAGCTGGGTCGCGACCAGCACGCCGATCGCGATGCGCACCGGCGTGCGGATGTCCTGGCGCGCGTAAAAGGCGGGGGCCAGGATCTTGACCAGGATGATGCCGAGCAGGCCGGCGGCATAGGCCATCAGCGGGGCGGTGGCGGCGATCACCTGTTCGGCCTGGAAGGCGCCGTAGTTGAACAGGGCCGCGATCAGCGGTTCGGACAGTGTGGCCAGCCCGACCGCCGCCGGCAGCGCCAGCAGGAAGGTCAGGCGCAGGCCCCAGTCGAGCAGGGCCGAGTATTCGGTGATGTCGCCGTCGGCGTTGGCCTTGGACAGGCTGGGCAGCAGGACGGTGCCGAGCGCCACGCCCAGCATCCCGGTCGGGAACTCCATCAGGCGGTCCGCATATTGCAGCAGCGAGACGGCGCCGTCGCCCAGGTGCGAGGCGATGTTGGTGTTGATGAGCAGGCTGATCTGGGCTGCCGAGACCGCGAACACGGCCGGGCCCATCTTCTTGAGGATGCGCCGCACGCCGGGGTCTTGCAGGCCGGCCAGCGGGTTGAAGGACAGGCGCGGCAGCATGCCGATGCGCTTCAGGTAGGGAATCTGCAGGCCGACCTGCAGCACGCCGCCGACCATGACCGCCACCGCCATCGAATAGATCGGCACCTCGAAATACTCGACCAGGAACAGCGAGAAGAAGATCGAGGACAGATTCCACAGCACCGGCGTGAAGGCCGGGATCTTGAATTCGCGCCAGGTGTTGAGCACGGCCCCGGCCAGCACCACGAAGGACATGCACAGGATGTAAGGAAACATCACGCGCGTCATGAAGACCGCCTTGTCGTAGCCGTCGCCTTCCAGGCCGCCGGCGATCGCCATCAGGATCAGCGGCGCGCCGACGATGCCGAGGATGCTGACGAGCAGGGTGGCCCAGACCAGGGTGTTGGCGACGTGATCGACCAGCGACTTGGTGGCGGCGTCGCCTTTTTGCGACTTGTATTCGGCCAGAATCGGCACGAAGGCTTGCGAGAACGCCCCTTCGCCAAACAGGCGGCGCAGCAGGTTGGGCAGGCGGAACGCGATGTAGAAGGCATCGGTGTACGGCGAGGCGCCGAAGGCGCGGGCGAACAGCGAATCGCGCAGCAGGCCGGTGATGCGGGACACCATCGTCATGCTCGAAATGGCGGCCAGGGTCTTGAGTAGGTTCATAGCCAGCGATTATAGCTGGGCAATTATTGAAATGAGAATTGCTCTGCGATGAATACTTCGCTATAATCGAAGGCTGTATTGAATTAAGTTAGCAGACACACGTTTGGCAGGCACTGATTGGGCCGGTTCGAGACGCTACTGTTTGCAAACGCAACTTGACCCCGATTAGGAAATTCCATGGCAAATACCGCACAAGCACGCAAGCGCGCTCGTCAAGCAGTTAAGCAGAACGCACACAACTCGTCGCAGCGTTCGACCCTGCGTACCGCAATCAAGGCAGTTCGCAAGGCCATCCAGGCTGGCGACAAGGCAGCCGCCGCTACCATCTTCCAGCAATCCGTGTCGACCATCGACAGCATCGCTGACAAGAAAATCATCCACAAGAATAAGGCCGCTCGCCACAAGAGCCGCCTGGCTGCCGCGATCAAGGCCCTGTCGGCCTAAGCTCGCACAGCGTTCCGGGTGCGCGGTTCACGCCGCGTTGCCCGATACGGATGAAAACCCGCCCGACCCCTGGTCCGGCGGGTTTTTTACTGGCGCGTCGGGGACTGGGCAGGCAACTTCGGGGCAACAGCGAAGTTCGGGGTCAGAGCACAAGCCGCGCTTGTGCTCCGACCCCGAACGTCCCGAAATTTTTCTTGTGCTCTGACCCCGAAGTTCGAGGTCTACTTGCAGCCTTGCTTGCGCCCGGCGCCGAGCGCGGCGGCCGGCACTTCCATCCATTCGCCCGGCATCAGCGGATGGGTGGCCAGGGAGAAGGGCCCGATGCTCGAGCGCACCAGGCGCAGCGTCGGCAGGCCGACCGCGGCCGTCATGCGGCGCACCTGGCGGTTCTTGCCTTCTTCCAGCGTGATCGCGATCCAGCTGGTGGGCTTGTCCTGGCGTACCCGGATCGGCGGGTTGCGCGGCCACAGCCATTCCGGTTCGGCGATCAGCATCGCGCGGCAGGGCTTGGTGACGAAGTCGCCCAGGTCGAGCGGCGCCTGCAGGCGCGCCAGCACGGCCTGGTCGGCGACGCCGTCCACCTGCACCAGGTAGGTCTTGGCTTCCTTGTGGTCCGGGTGGGCGATCTGGTGCTGCAGGCGGCCATCGTCGGTGAGCAGCATCAGGCCTTCGCTGTCGGCGTCGAGCCGGCCGGCAGGGTAGATGTTGGGAATCGTCAGGTAATCGGCCAGCGATTCGCGCTCCGGTTCGCGCGAAAACTGGCACAGCACCTGGAAGGGCTTGTTAAATAAGATCAGGGACATGGTGCGAAGACGTGGGATGCAAGGTGGCAGGTCCGGCGCCCGCCAGCGCGGCGTTAAAATGTGGCGCGGTGCGGGATACTGGTGCATAATTTGTGCCGCTTCTTGTATCTTATACAAGACCATCGGCGGTAGCCGATATTGTAATGTAGATTGCAGACCCTGCCGGCCGGCATTGTCCCTGGCCCGCTTGCGTCCATTCCGGAGAGCATGATGTACGAACATATCCAAGTACCCAGTGACGGCCAGAAGATTACCGTCAATGCCGACTTCACGCTGAACGTGCCGGACCAGCCGGTCATTCCCTACATCGAAGGCGATGGCATCGGCCTGGACATCGCGCCGGTCATGCTGAAGGTCGTCGATGCGGCCGTGGCCAGGGCCTACAAGGGCGAGCGCAAGATCCACTGGATGGAAATCTTCGCCGGCGAAAAAGCGACCCGGGTCTATGGTCCGGACGTCTGGCTGCCGCCGGAAACGCTGGACGCGGTCAAGGATTACGTGGTCTCGATCAAGGGGCCGCTGACCACGCCGGTGGGCGGCGGCATCCGTTCGCTGAACGTCGCCCTGCGCCAGGAGCTCGATCTGTATGTCTGCCTGCGCCCGGTGCGCTATTTCCGCGGCGTGCCGTCGCCGCTGCGCGAGCCGGAAAAGACCGACATGGTCATCTTCCGCGAGAATTCGGAAGACATCTATGCCGGCATCGAATGGGCCGAGGGCACCGAGGGCGCCAGGAAGCTGATCGATTTCCTGGTGAAGGAAATGGGCGTCAACAAGATCCGCTTCCCGGACAGTTCGGGCATCGGCGTCAAGCCGGTGTCGCGCGAAGGCACCGAGCGCCTGGTGCGCAAGGCGATCCAGTACGCGATCGACAACGACAAGCCCTCGGTCACCATCGTCCACAAGGGCAACATCATGAAGTACACCGAGGGCGGTTTCCGCGACTGGGCGTATGCGCTGGCGCAGAAGGAATTCGGCGCCGCGCTGATCGACGGCGGCCCATGGTGCAAGTTCAAGAATCCGAGGACCGGCCGCGACATCACGATCAAGGATTCGATCGCCGACGCCTTCCTGCAACAGATCCTGCTGCGCCCGGCGGAGTACAGCGTCATCGCCACCCTGAACCTGAACGGCGACTACATTTCGGACGCACTGGCGGCGCAGGTCGGCGGCATCGGCATCGCACCGGGCGCCAACATGTCGGATTCGGTCGCGATGTTCGAAGCCACCCACGGCACCGCGCCGAAGTACGCGGGCAAGGATTACGTCAACCCGGGATCGCTGATCCTGTCGGCCGAGATGATGCTGCGCCACATGGGCTGGCTTGATGCGGCCAACCTGATCATCGGCTCCATGGAGCGGGCGATCCAGTCCAAGTGCGTCACCTACGACTTCGCACGCCTGATGGACAGCGCTACCCAGGTATCGTGCTCGGGCTTCGGCGACGTGATGATCGAGCACATGACGGCTTGAGCGTCATTGCGGCCGCACAGAAGCCTCGTCCGTGACGGGGCTTTTTTTATTTTGGTGGTATAAAGATGAAAAGCGAAAGCGAAGCGCCGGGAGTGGCTGGGCAGTGCTGAGTGGCGGCGTCTGGCGCAGCGGCTGAGGAGCTGCGCCAAAGAAAAAAACCCCGCCGAAGCGGGGCTTTGGCTTCCGAGGGGAATGCTTACATGCCCTGGATATTGGAAGCTTGCTTGCCTTTCGGGCCTTGCGTGACTTCGAATTGGACTTTTTGACCTTCTTTGAGGGTCTTAAAACCGTTCATGTTGATTGCGGAGAAGTGCGCGAACAAATCTTCGCCGCCGTCATCTGGGGTGATGAAGCCAAAGCCTTTGGAATCATTGAACCACTTAACAGTACCTGTTGCCATAAAATAACTTTCGATTAAAAACAAATCACACGAGCCATAAAAGCAAGAAGCTTCTTGCCCCCTCCTCAGCCTGCTCACTTCTTATCAACAAGTACATAAGTACATGTCAATAACTGCATTGTTGGTGCAATAATCCGGCAAGTCAAGCGCTTTTGAACATGTGTTGTAAAAACTTTCACTGCGGATAGAAATCAAGCTCTTGATTTTCGCAATTGGGTCGCCATCTGCGCACGGTTAGGAAAACGCGTAAGATGGAAAGCAAATGGACACGCTCTGATTGCGCTCTGATTGTTAACGTACGCACGAACACCGAAAGCATTTTAGAATACCCTTATGGCAACCAAGCACGATACCGAACAACTGCTGGAGCGGCAGACCGTCAAGCCACCCCCCCTGTACCAGGTGGCGCTGCTGAATGATGACTACACGCCAATGGAATTCGTGGTCGCCATTATCCAGGAGTACTTCAACAAGGATCGCGAAACGGCGACGCAGATCATGCTTTCCGTACATCGCCATGGCAAAGGCGTGTGCGGTGTGTTTTCCAAAGATATAGCGTGTACCAAAGTGGAGTTTGTATTAACGCATGCGCGCAAGGCAGGCCATCCCCTGCAGTGCGTGATGGAGGAAGTATGATTGCGCAGGAATTAGAAGTTTCTCTACACATGGCCTTTGTCGAAGCGCGGCAGGCTCGGCACGAGTTCATCACGGTCGAACACCTGTTGCTGGCGCTGCTCGACAATCCGTCGGCCGCTGAAGTCCTGCGTGCGTGCGCGGTCAATATCGAAGATCTGCGCAAGACCTTGACGAATTTCATCGGCGACAATACCCCGACCGTGCCGGGCACCGGCGAAGTCGATACCCAACCGACGCTGGGCTTCCAGCGCGTGATCCAGCGCGCGATCATGCACGTCCAGTCGGCGTCGAACGGCAAGAAGGAAGTCACCGGCGCGAACGTGCTGGTGGCGATCTTCGGCGAGAAGGATTCGCACGCCGTCTACTACCTGCACCAGCAGGGCGTGACCCGCCTGGACGTGGTCAATTTCATCTCGCACGGCGTGCGCAAGGACCAGCAGATCGACAGCCAGAAGGCGTCGGAAGGCGTGGAAGAAGCGCAGGTCGAAGGCCAGGCCAAGGAAAGCCCGCTGGATCAGTTCACCCAGAACCTGAACAAGGCTGCCGCGGACGGACGCATCGATCCGCTGATCGGGCGCGAGGAAGAAGTCGACCGCGTGATCCAGATCCTGTGCCGCCGCCGCAAGAACAACCCGCTGCTGGTGGGTGAAGCCGGCGTGGGCAAGACCGCCATCGCCGAAGGCCTGGCCTGGCGCATCGTCCAGGAGGACGTGCCCGAGATCCTGCAGAACGCCGTCGTGTTCTCGCTCGACATGGGCGCGCTGCTGGCCGGCACCAAGTACCGTGGCGACTTCGAGCAGCGCCTGAAAGCCGTGCTCAAGCAGCTGAAGGACACGCCGAACGGCATCCTGTTCATCGACGAGATCCACACGATCATCGGCGCCGGTTCGGCTTCGGGCGGCACGCTCGACGCTTCCAACCTGCTGAAGCCGGCCCTGGCCAACGGCCAGCTCAAGTGCATCGGCGCGACCACGTTCACGGAATTCCGCGGCGTGTTCGAGAAGGACCACGCACTGAGCCGCCGATTCCAGAAGGTCGACGTCAACGAGCCGTCGGTCGAGCAGACCGTGCAGATCCTGCGCGGCCTGAAGTCGCGCTTCGAAGAGCACCACGGCGTGAAGTACTCGTCGTCGGCGCTGTCGACCGCGGCGGAACTGGCGGCGCGCTTCATCAACGACCGCCACCTGCCGGACAAGGCGATCGACGTGATCGACGAAGCCGGCGCGGCGCAGCGCATCCTGCCGAAGTCGAAGCAGAAGAAGACCATCGGCAAGACCGAGATCGAGGACATCATCGCGAAGATCGCGCGGATTCCTCCGCAAACGGTCAACCAGGACGACCGCAGCAAGCTGCAGACCATCGACCGCGATTTGCGCAACGTCGTGTTCGGGCAGGACCCGGCCATCGACGCGCTGGCCTCGGCCATCAAGATGGCACGTGCCGGCCTGGGCAAGCAGGACAAGCCGATCGGTTCCTTCCTGTTCTCGGGTCCGACCGGCGTCGGCAAGACCGAAGTCGCCAAGCAGCTGGCCTTCATCCTCGGCATCGACCTGGTGCGCTTCGACATGTCCGAGTACATGGAGCGCCACGCGGTGTCGCGCCTCATCGGTGCGCCGCCGGGCTACGTCGGCTTCGACCAGGGCGGCCTGCTGACCGAGGCCATCACCAAGAAGCCGCACACCGTGCTGCTGCTGGACGAGATCGAGAAGGCCCATCCGGACATCTTCAACATCCTGCTGCAGGTGATGGATCACGGCACGCTGACCGACAACAACGGCCGCAAGGCGGACTTCCGCAACGTGATCATCATCATGACCACGAACGCGGGCGCCGAAAGCCTGACCAAGCGTTCGGTCGGCTTCGTGGATTCGAAGGCGGCGGGCGACGAGATGGCGGACATCAAGCGCATGTTCACGCCGGAGTTCCGTAACCGCCTGGATTCGATCATCAGCTTCCGCGCGCTGGACGAGGAAATCATCCTGCGCGTCGTGGACAAGTTCCTGATGCAGCTGGAAGAGCAGCTGCACGAGAAGAAGGTGGAAGCGGTCTTTACCGAGAAACTGCGCAAGTTCCTCTCGAAGAAAGGCTTCGACCCGCTGATGGGTGCGCGTCCGATGTCGCGCCTGATCCAGGACATGATCCGCAAGGCGCTGGCCGACGAGCTGCTGTTCGGCCGCCTGGTCAACGGCGGCCGCGTGACGGTGGACCTGAACGAGAAGGACGAGGTGTTCCTCGAGTTCCCGGAAGGGGGCGATGTGCCGCCGCCTCCGGAGCCGGTCGAGACGGTCGAGATCGAGTAAGTATCCATGGCCTGCCGGCGTAAGCCGGCAGCCCATCAAAAAGCCCGCTTCGCGCGGGCTTTTTTTCGTTGACTGTACGCCGCTCAGATCGCCGCCAGCGCCCTCGTCAAATCCGCGCGCTGGTCTTCCACGTGCTCGATCCCGACCGACAGCCGCACCAGGCCGTCGCCAATGCCCAGCTGCAGGCGCTGCTCGGCCGGGATGGTCGCATGCGTCATGATGGCCGGATGCTCGATCAGGCTCTCGACGCCGCCCAGGCTTTCGGCCAGCGTGAAGATTTCGCAATGCTCGAGGAAGCGGCGGGCGCCGGCCAGGTCGGAGTCGAGGTCGACCGAGATGATGCCGCCGAAGCCATGCATCTGGCGCCGCGCCAGTTCGTGCTGCGGATGCGAAGCCAGGCCGGGGTAGTGCACCCGTTTCACCCTGGGCTGTTGCTCCAGCCATTGCGCCAGGTCGAGCGCGTTGGCATTGCTGCGTTCCACGCGCAGCGCCAGCGTCTTGATGCCGCGCAGCACCAGGAAACTGTCGAAGGGACCCTGGATCGCGCCCACCGCATTCTGGATGAAGCCCAGGCGTTCGCGCCAGCTCTGGTGGCGCGCTTCCTTGCCGACCACCGCCACGCCGCCGATCACGTCCGAGTGGCCGTTCATGTACTTGGTGGTCGAGTGCACCACGATGTCGACACCGAGTTCGAGCGGTCGCTGGTTGACCGGGCTGGCGAAGGTGTTGTCGCACACGGTCAGGATGCCGCGCTCGCGGCACAACCGGGCGATGGCGTGCAGGTCGGCAAGTTTGAGCATCGGGTTGGTCGGCGTCTCGACCCAGACCATCTTCGTTTCCGGACGCAGGGCGGCGGCCAGCGCCTGCGGGTCGGTCAGGTCGGCATAGGCGAAGTCGTGGCCGGCGCTGTGGCGGCGCACACGCTCGAACAGGCGGTAGGTGCCGCCGTACATGTCGTCGCCGGCCACGACGTGGGCGCCGGCCGGCAGCAGTTCCAGTACCGCGGCGATGGCCGCCAGGCCCGAGGCGAAGGCAAAGGCCGCGCCGCCGCTCTCGATGTCGGCCACGCAGCGCTCCAGCGCCCAGCGCGTCGGGTTGTGCGAGCGGCCGTAGTCGAGGCCCTTGTGCACGCCAGGGCTTTCCTGGACAAAGGTCGAGGTGGCGTAGATCGGCGGCATCACGGCGCCGGTGGTGGGATCGGGTGCCTGGCCGCCGTGGATGACGCGGGTGGCCAGGCGCTTCTTGTGCAGGTCGTTCGTATCGTTCACGTTGGCGATCTCAGGTCAGGGTGCGGCGCAGGTGGTTGAGCAGGTCGAAGCGCGTGATCAGGCCATAGAAATGGGTGCGGTCGGCAATCACCGCGGTCAGGCCGCGGTCGAGGATGTCGCGCAGTTCGCCCATGCCGGCGGAGGGCGCCAGTGTCTGCAGCTCGGAAGTCATGGTACCCGACACCGGCGCGCCGAAGCGCTCGCGTTCGCTGGTGACGTGCAAGAGCAAGTCGGATTCGTCGATCAGGCCGACCAGGCGCCCGCGGTCGACCACCGGCAACTGGGCCAGGTCGGCGCTGCGCATGCGGTTGAAGGCGGTCAGCAGGGTGTCGGTGGGGGACACCGTCACCACGTCGCCGTCGTCGAAGCGGCGCCCGATCAGGTCGCGCAAATCTCCCAGTCTGGGGCGCTGCAGCAGGCCCTGGTCGACCATCCAGCCGTCGCTGTAGACCTTGGTCAGGTAGCGGGTGCCGGTGTCGCACACGAAGGTGACCACGCGCTTCGGGCTGGTCTGGGCGCGGCAGAAGCGCAGCGCGGCGGCCAGCAGCGTGCCGGTCGAGGAACCGGCCAGGATGCCTTCCTGGCGCAGCAGTTCTCGCGCGGTGTTGAAGCTTTCCTCGTCGCCGATGGAATACGCGGTCTTCACGCGCGACAGATCGGCGATGGCCGGGATGAAATCCTCGCCGATGCCTTCCACCGCCCACGAGCCCGAGACCTCGGACAGCTCGCCGGTCCTGATGTAGTCGGCCAGGATCGAACCCTTCGGATCGGCCAGCACGAATTCCAGGCCCGGCTGCGCCTTTTCGAAAAAGCGCGACAGGCCGGTGAGGGTGCCGGACGAGCCGACGCCGACCACGATGGCGTCGACTTCATGGTGCATCTGTTCCCAGATTTCCGGGCCGGTGGTGGTTTCGTGGGCGCGCGGATTGTCCGGGTTGTTGAACTGGTCGGCGAACCACGCGCCGGGGATCTCGCGCGCCAGCCGCGCCGCATAATCCTGGTAATACTCGGGATGACCCTTGCCGACGTCCGAGCGGGTCAGGTGGATCTCGGCGCCGAGCGCCTTCAGGTGCAATACCTTTTCGGCCGCCATCTTGTCGGGCACCACCAGCACCACGCGGTAGCCCTTGATGCGCGCCACCAGCGCCAGGCCGAGCCCGGTGTTGCCGGCCGTGGCTTCCACCACGGTGCCGCCGGGCAGCAGGCGGCTGTCGGCCTCGGCTGCCTCGATCATGGCGCGGCCGATGCGGTCCTTGATGGAGCCGCCGGGATTCTGGGATTCGAGTTTCAGGAACAGCCGGCAAGGGCCGGTGTCGATGCGGGTGACTGCGACCAGCGGCGTATTGCCGATCAGGGAAAAGATGGCTGCCGATGATGGCGGTTGCATGTCTTGCATGTTCGTCTCCGGGACGACGGATCGCGGCTTGGTGCAGCGGCCGGGATCGCGCCAGTGCTGCGCGGCGCTTCGTGGGCGCCGCTTGGAAAGCTGGCGTCGTTCGGGCGCCAGGCCGAGGTGAAAAAAGCATCATAGGCTTTTTTAAACGGAACGGCTTGGGGGATATTAAAGCGTCCGACGTATTAATTTCCCACCTTTAACCTGCGCCACAAGGTCGTCCGGCTGATGCCCAGGTGGCGCGCAGCGGCGTCGCGCTGGCCGCCAAAGCGCGCCAGCACCTCGGCCGCGCTTTCCTGGCGCGCAGCCTGGGCCGGGGGCTGCGCCGGGGCCGGTACAGACTCGGCGCCAGGCGGGGAGGGCGCGTCCGGCGCCGCCGCACCGCCCAGTTCCGGCGCAATGCCCAGCATAAAGGCCGGGCTCAAGGCCTGCAGCGGTTCGGCCGCCATGAACAGCGCCAGCCGCTCCATCAGGTTGCGCAGTTCGCGCACGTTGCCGGGCCAGGCATAGGCTTGCAGCAGCGGCGCGCACGCCTTGATTTCGGCTGCCAGGTTCGGATGCGGGCGCGCGTCCAGCGCCGCCAGCGCATGCTTGAGCGACCATTCGGCCAGCGGCGCGATGTCCTCGCGCCGGGCACGCAGCGGTGGCAGCGCCAGGCGCAGCACCGCCAGGCGGTAGAACAGGTCGGCCCGGAAGCGGCCCTGGCGCACGCGCTCGTCGAGGTCGCAGTGGGTGGCGCTGATCACGCGCACATCGATCGGCACCGGGCGCGTGCCGCCCACGCGCATCACCTCGCGCTCCTCGAGCACGCGCAAGAGGCGCGTCTGCAGGCCGAGCGGCATCTCGCCGATCTCGTCGAGGAACAGGGTGCCGCCGTTGGCCGCCTCGAACAGGCCTGCATGGCCGCCGCGCCGCGCACCCGTAAAAGCGCCTTCCTCGTGCCCGAACAGTTCCGATTCCAGCAGCGACTCGGCAACCGCCCCGCAGTTCACCGCCACGAACGGGCGGTTGGCCCCGCGCCGCGGGCTTTCGCGGTGGATGGCCTGGGCCACCAGTTCCTTGCCGGTGCCGGTTTCGCCCTGGATCAGCACCGTCGCCGGCGAGCGCGCATACAGCACCACGCCCTGGCGCAGGCGTTCCATCGGCGCCGACTCGCCGCGCAGGTCGTTCAGGCCGCGCCGCGCCCGGCGGGTGTCGGTGGCGGCGGGGCGCCGGGTGCGGCCGGCCTCCAGCTGCGTCAGGCGCGCCATCTCGAGCGCATCGTCGAAGGCGCGCCGGATCGACGCCGCCGAATACACGAACACCGCCTTCAGGCCGGCTTCCTCGGCCAGGTCCGTAATCAATCCGGCGCCGACGATGACCTCGATCCCGGCCGCCTTCAGTTCCCCGATGCTGGCGCGCGCGTCTTCCTGTGTCACGTAGGTCCGCTGTTCGATCACCAGGCCGAAGGTGACCGCGAATTCGGCCAGTTCCGTCAGCGGCTTCTGGTACTGGATCACGCCGATTTTCGACGACATCCGGCGCGCGCGGGCCAGCGCCTGCATCACGTCGAAGCCGCTGGCCTGCGCCACCACCACCGGCACCGACACCCGTCCGCGCAGGTAGGCAGCGTTCGAGCCGGCCGAGATCACGACGTCGCAATGCTCGCTCGCCATGCGCTCGCGGATGTGGCGCGCGGCGTCGTCGAAGCCCAGGTGCAGCGGCTCGATCTGGGCCAGGTGGTCGTATTCGAGGGTGATGTCGCGGAACAGGTCGGACAGGCGCGAGACCGACACCGTCCAGATGACGGGTTTGCCGGCCTCGCCGGCGGCATTGCGGGTGAAATGGGTCATGTTTCAAGTGTAGTGCATTTCACGGCGGCTGTTTCACGCTGAAACACGAGATGGCATGCATTCCGGGTTGGGTCGTAAGAATCGGGTAAGGGGCGGCGCTTAGGATCGTTACCAGCCCTCAAGCGCCAAGCTGGGTACTAATAGAACGATAGGAGACCACCATGGAACAAGACATTGTTCAACGGGTCAAGGCTGACCCGAATTACCACAAGCTCGTCAAGACGCGCTCGCGCTATGGCTGGATGCTGGCCTGGAGCGTGATGATCGTGTATTACGGCTTCACCTTGCTGAACGCCTTCGACAAGGAATTCATGGCGTCCAAGATCGGCGCCGGCGTCATGTCCTGGGGCGTGCCCCTGGGCCTGTTCGTGATCCTGTTCACCGTGGCCGTCACCGGCATCTACGTGCGCCGCGCCAACCGCGAATTCGACGCCCTGACCGACGCCATCCACAGGAATGTCGCCCAGCAGCCGCCGGCTGCACCTTCAGTAACCCAGCCGACCAAGGTACGCGCATGAGCATCCGCATGACCACCCCCATCCGCCGCACCGCCGCCCTGGGCGTCGCGCTGGCTTCCCTGGCCGCAGCCGGCAGCGCCATCGCCGCGCCCGACCTCGGCCAGGCCACCAAGCAAGCCACCAACTGGACCGCGATCGTCATGTTCGCGGTGTTCGTGCTGCTGACCCTGTTCATCACCAAGTGGGCCGCCAAGCGCACCCGCTCGGCATCCGACTTCTATACCGCCGGCGGCGGCATCACCGGTTTCCAGAACGGCCTGGCGATTGCCGGCGACTTCATGTCGGCCGCTTCTTTCCTCGGCATTTCCGCCGCGGTGTTCCTGAACGGCTTCGACGGCCTGATCTACGCGATCGGCTTCCTGGTCGGCTGGCCGGTGCTGACCTTCCTGATGGCCGAGCGCCTGCGCAACCTGGGCCGCTTCACCTTCGCCGACGTGGCCGCCTACCGCTTCGCCCAGAAGCCGGTGCGCATGTTCGCCGCCTCCGGCACGCTGGTCGTGGTGCTGTTCTACCTGATCGCCCAGATGGTCGGCGCCGGCCAGCTGATCAAGCTGCTGTTCGGCCTGGACTACTGGATCGCCGTGGTGCTGGTGGGCGTGCTGATGATGGTCTACGTGCTGTTCGGCGGCATGACCGCCACCACCTGGGTGCAGATCATCAAGGCCGTGATGCTGCTGGCCGGCACCACCTTCATGGCGTTCTCGGTACTGTCGCTGTATAACTTCAGCCCGGAAGCGCTGTTCGCCAAGGCTGTCGAAGTGCACGCCAAGGGCGATTCGATCATGGGACCGGGCGGCTTCATCAAGGATCCGATCTCCGGCATCTCGTTCGGCATGGCGCTGATGTTCGGCACCGCCGGCCTGCCGCACATCCTGATGCGTTTCTTCACCGTCCCGAGCGCCAAGGAAGCGCGCAAGTCGGTGTTGTGGGCCACCACCTGGATTGGGTACTTCTACGTGCTGGTGTTCATCATCGGCTTCGGCGCGATCGTGCTGGTCGGGACCAACCCGAACTTCAAGGATGCCGCCGGCAAGCTGCTGGGCGGCGACAACATGGCGGCCGTGCACCTGGCCAACGCCGTGGGCGGCGACATCTTCCTCGGCTTCATCTCGGCGGTGGCCTTCGCGACCATCCTGGCGGTGGTGGCCGGCCTGACCCTGTCCGGCGCCTCGGCCGTGTCGCACGACCTGTACGCTACCGTCATCAAGAAGGGCCAGCCGGCCCCGGGCAGCGAACTGCGCGTGTCGAAGATCACCACCATGGCGCTGGGCGTGATCGCCGTGCTGCTGGGGATCTTGTTCGAAACGCAGAACGTCGCCTTCATGGTGTCGCTGGCCTTCGCGATTGCCGCCTCGGCCAACTTCCCGGTGCTGTTCATGTCTGTCCTGTGGAGCAAGTGCACTACCCGCGGCGCCACCGTCGGCGGCTTCCTGGGCCTGATCACGGCGGTCGGCCTGACCGTGGTGTCGAAATCGGTGTGGGTCGACGTCTTCCACAACGACGCGGCGATCTTCCCGTACACCTCGCCGGCGCTGTTCTCGATGTTCGTCGGCTTCTTCGGCGTGTGGCTGTTCTCGGTCACCGACAAGAGCCCGCGCGCCGCGATCGACAAGGCCGGCTTCGAGGCGCAGGAAGTGCGTTCGGAAACCGGGATCGGGGCGTCGGCCGCATCGGCCCACTGAGCGGCCACTGATCAACTTTTTGATCATCTCGTCGGGCGTTCGCGCCCGATGCCCGGAACCCCGCCTCGTGCGGGGTTTTTTTATTGTCCGAACGTTTCGCATGCCGTCCTGATGTTTCATTATGAAACACCGTGAAACGCAGATGTGCCGCAGGATTGTATCGATGAGTTCGCTTTGACGCGCCAAGTCCTTGATATTCGAGACCGAGTGGCATCGGGAATGCCTGGCACGCCGCTTGCATAAACCCAGTCATTCCATTCAATCCAACGCATCGAAAGGCAACCATGAGCCGATATTCCGCAGGCGCCGCATTCCGCCAGGCCGTCCGGGAAGAACACCCCCTGCAAGTGGTGGGCGCGATCAACGCCAACCACGCCCTGCTGGCCAAGCGCGCCGGCTACCGCGCCATCTATTTGTCCGGCGGCGGCGTGGCCGCCGGTTCGCTGGGCCTGCCGGACTTGGGCATTTCAAGCCTGGAAGACGTGCTGATCGACGTGCGCCGCATCACCGACGTGTGCGACCTGCCGCTGCTGGTCGACGTCGACACCGGCTTTGGCGCCTCCGCCTTCAACGTGGCGCGTACGGTGCGCTCGCTGATCAAGGCCGGCGCCGGTGCCTGCCACATCGAGGACCAGGTCGGCGCCAAGCGCTGCGGCCACCGTCCGGGCAAGGAAATCGTCAGCCAGGGCGAGATGGTCGACCGCATCAAGGCCGCCGCCGATGCGCGCACGGATGACGATTTCGTGATCATGGCACGCACCGACGCGCTGGCGGTCGAAGGCCTGGACCGGGCCGTCGAGCGCGCGGTGGCCTGCGTCGAGGCCGGCGCCGACATGATCTTCCCGGAAGCGATCACCAGCCTCGAGATGTACGCTGCATTCAAAAAGGCGGTGCGGGTGCCGATCCTGGCCAACATCACCGAATTCGGCAGCACGCCGCTGTTCACGGTCGAGGAATTGAAGGGCGCCGACGTCGACATCGTGCTGTACCCGCTGTCGGCCTTCCGCGCCATGAATCGGGCGGCCGAGAACGTCTATGCCGCGATCCGCCGCGACGGCACCCAGCAGAACGTGATCGACACCATGCAGACCCGTGCGGAACTGTACGAGCGCATCGACTATCACAGCTTCGAGCAGAAGCTCGACGCACTGTTTGCCCAGAACAAAGCTAAATAAGCATCCGAGGAGATTGACATGAGCGAAGCCAGCAAGACCGACACCCCAACCTTCAAGCCGAAGAAATCGGTGGCCCTGTCCGGCGTCACCGCCGGCAACACCGCGCTGTGCTCGGTGGGCCGTTCCGGCAACGATCTGCATTACCGCGGCTACGACATCCTGGACGTGGCGGACAGCTGCCAATTCGAGGAAATCGCCTACCTGCTGGTGCACGGCAAGCTGCCCAATGACGCCGAACTGCGCGGCTACAAGGCCAAGCTGAAATCGCTGCGTGGCCTGCCGCAGGCGGTGAAGTCGGCGCTGGAAGCGTTGCCGGCCGGCGCCCATCCGATGGACGTGATGCGCACCGGCGTCTCGGTGCTGGGCTGCGTGCTGCCGGAAAAGGAGGATCACAACATCGCCGGCGCGCGCGACATCGCCGACCGCCTGATGGCCTCGTTCGGTTCGATGCTGCTGTACTGGTACCACTACAGCCACAACGGCAAACGGATCGAGGTCGAGACCGACGACGATTCGATCGGCGGGCACTTCCTGCACCTGCTGCACGGCTTCGCACCCAAGCCGGAGTGGGTCAAGGCGATGCACACTTCGCTGATCCTGTACGCCGAGCACGAGTTCAACGCCTCGACCTTCACCGGTCGCGTGATCGCCGGCACCGGGTCCGACATCTACTCGGCCATCACCGGCGCCATCGGCGCGCTGCGCGGCCCGAAGCACGGCGGCGCCAACGAAGTCGCGCTGGACATCCAGAAGCGCTACGAGAACGCCGACGAAGCCGAGGCCGACATCCGCAACCGCGTGGCCAACAAGGAAGTCGTGATCGGCTTCGGCCACCCGGTGTATACGATCTCGGACCCGCGCAACAAGGTCATCAAGGAAGTGGCGCGCACCTTGTCCTCGGACGCCGGTTCGATGAAGATGTTCGACATCGCCGAGCGCCTGGAGTCGGTGATGTGGGAGGTGAAGAAGATGTTCCCGAACCTGGACTGGTTCTCTGCCGTGTCGTACCACATGATGGGCGTGCCGACCGCGATGTTCACGCCGCTGTTCGTCATCTCGCGCACCTCGGGCTGGTCGGCGCACGTGATCGAGCAGCGCATCGACAACAAGATCATCCGGCCGAGTGCGAATTACGTGGGACCGGAGGATCTGCAGTTCGTGCCGCTGGCGGAACGGAAGTAAGATCTAGACAAGGCGGCATCCAAGGACGGTACCGCAAACATACCGTCGTCCCCGCCTGCGCGGGGACGACGAGTTATCTCAGAGCTCACCATGAACAGTAATTACCGCAAACCCCTGCACGGCACCAACCTGCATTACTTCGACGCGCGCAGCGCCGTCGACGACATCCAGCCCGGCGCCTGGGACAAGCTTCCCTACACCTCGCGCGTCCTGGCCGAAAACCTGGTGCGTCGCTGCGAGCCGATGGCACTGGTGCCGTCGCTGAAGCAGATCATCGAACGCAAGCGCGAGCTCGACTTCCCCTGGTTCCCGGCGCGCGTGGTCTGCCACGACATCCTGGGCCAGACCGCGCTGGTCGACCTGGCAGGCCTGCGCGACGCCATCGCGCTCGAAGGCGGCAATCCGGCGCTGGTCAATCCGGTGGTGCCGACCCAGCTGGTGGTCGACCACTCGCTGGCGGTCGAGTGCGGCGGCTTCGATCCGGACGCTTTTGACAAGAACCGCGCCATCGAGGACCGCCGCAACGAGGACCGCTTCCACTTCATCGACTGGACCCGCCACGCCTTCCAGAACGTCGACGTGATCCCGCCCGGTAACGGCATCCTGCACCAGATTAACCTGGAGCGCATGAGCCCCGTGGTGCAGGTGAAGGATGGCGTGGCCTTCCCCGATACGCTGGTCGGCACCGATTCGCATACGCCGATGGTCGATGCGCTGGGCGTGATCGCGATCGGCGTTGGCGGCCTGGAAGCCGAGAGCGTGATGCTGGGCCGCGCTTCCTACATGCGCCTGCCGGACATCGTCGGCGTCGAACTGCTGGGTGCGCCGGGACCGGGCATCAGCGCCACCGACATCGTGCTGGCGCTGACCGAATTCCTGCGCCAGGCTAAGGTGGTGTCCGCGTATCTCGAATTCTATGGCGCGGGCGCGGCCAGCCTGACGCTGGGCGACCGCGCCACCATCTCGAACATGGCACCGGAATACGGCGCCACCGCCGCCATGTTCGCGATCGACGCCCAGACCATCAAGTACCTGAAGCTCACCGGCCGCGACGACGAGCTGGTGAAACTGGTCGAGCTGTACGCGAAAGAAACCGGCCTGTGGGCCGACAGCCTGGCGCAGGCCGAGTACGAACGCGTGCTCCAATTCGATCTGTCGAGCGTGGTGCGCAACATCGCCGGGCCGTCGAACCCGCACAAGCGGGTGCCGACCTCGGAACTGGCGGCGCGCGGCATCGCCGGCACGGTGGACAACGAGCCGGGTTTGATGCCCGACGGCGCCGTGATCATCGCCGCCATCACCAGCTGCACCAACACCAACAACCCGCGCAACATGGTGGCCGCCGGCCTGCTGGCGCGGAACGCCAACGCGCGCGGCCTGCTGCGCAAGCCCTGGGTGAAAAGTTCGCTGGCGCCGGGCTCCAAGGCGGTGGCGCTGTACCTGGAAGAAGCGGGCCTGCTGCCGGAACTGGAAACGCTGGGCTTCGGCATCGTCGCCTTTGCCTGCACCACCTGCAACGGCATGTCCGGCGCGCTCGACCCGGTCATCCAGAAGGAGATCGTCGAGCGCGATCTGTACGCGACCGCGGTCCTGTCCGGCAACCGCAACTTCGACGGCCGCATCCACCCGTACGCCAAGCAGGCATTCTTAGCCTCGCCGGCGCTGGTGGTGGCGTATGCGATCGCCGGCACGATCCGCTTCGACATCGAGAAGGACGTGCTGGGCCTGGATCTTGATGGCACGCCGGTGCGCCTGGCCGACATCTGGCCCGACGACGCCGAGATCGACGCCGTGGTCGAGCAATCCGTGCAACCGCAGCAGTTCCGCAAGGTGTACGACGTGATGTTCGCGCGCACCGAGGCGGCGCAGGAAGCGGTGTCGCCGCTGTACGAGTGGCGCCCGATGAGCACCTACATCCGCCGCCCGCCGTACTGGGAAGGCGCGCTGGCCGGCGCACGTACGCTGGCAGGCATGCGGCCGCTGGCGGTGCTGGGCGATAACATCACGACCGACCACCTGTCGCCGTCGAACGCCATCATGCTCGATTCCGCGGCCGGCGAATACCTGGCCAGGATGGGCTTGCCGGAAGAGGATTTCAATTCGTACGCGACCCACCGCGGCGACCACCTGACCGCCCAGCGCGCGACCTTCGCCAACCCGACGCTGAAGAACGAGATGGCGCGCAATGCGGATGGCAGCGTGCGCGCGGGCTCGTTGGCGCGCATCGAACCGGAAGGGCAGGTCACGCGCATGTGGGAAGCGATCGAAACCTACATGGCGCGCAAGCAGCCGCTGATCGTGATCGCCGGCGCCGACTATGGCCAGGGCTCCTCGCGCGACTGGGCCGCCAAGGGCGTGCGCCTGGCCGGGGTCGAGGCGATCGTGGCCGAGGGTTTCGAGCGCATCCACCGCACCAACCTGGTCGGCATGGGCGTGCTGCCGCTGGAATTCCAGCCGGGCGTGACGCGCCTGACCCTGGGCATCGACGGTACCGAGACCTTCGACGTGGTGGGCGAACGCATGCCGCGCGCGACCCTGACGCTGGTGATCCGGCGCAGGAGCGGAGAGACCGTCGAGGTGCCGGTGACCTGCCGCCTGGATACGGCGGAAGAGGTGTCGATCTACGAGGCGGGCGGGGTGCTGCAGCGGTTTGCGCAGGATTTCCTGGCCTCGACCAAGGTGGCTGCTTAATCACTGACGATGAATTGAACCCCAACATATGAACCGTCGTTCCCGGCATTGCCGGAAACGACGCCCCGCGACACCAACATCGTCGTCCCCGCGGAGGCGGGGACCCAAGCTTTGCCAGCACCTCGACAACTCACGCAGAACTTGGGTTCGCGCCTCCGCGGGAACGACGGGAATGGATAACACTGATGGCCCATATTTCGCAAATCAAAATCCCCGCCGTCTACATGCGTGGCGGCACCAGCAAAGGCGTGTTCTTCCGCCTCCAGGATCTGCCCGAAACCGTACAAACGTCCGGCGAAGCGCGCGATAAATTCCTGATGCGCGTCATCGGCAGCCCCGACCCCTACGCCAAGCAGATCGACGGCATGGGCGGCGCCACCTCCAGCACCAGCAAGACCGTCATCGTCGCCAAGAGTACGCGCCCCGGCCACGACGTCGACTACCTGTTCGGCCAGGTCTCGATCGACAAGCCCTTCGTGGACTGGAGCGGCAACTGCGGCAACCTGTCGGCGGCGATCGGTCCCTACGCAATCAGCAACGGCTTCATCGACCCCGAACGCATCCCGCAGAATGGCACGGTCACGGTGCGCATCTGGCAGGCCAACATCGGCAAGACCATCGTCGCCCACGTACCGGTCACGGATGGCCAGGTGCAGGAAACCGGGGACTTCGAACTGGACGGCGTGACCTTCCCGGCGGCCGAGGTCCAGCTCGAATTCATGGACCCGGCGGCGGACGAGGAAGATGGCGGGGGCGCGATGTTCCCGACCGGGAACCTGGTCGACGATCTCGAGGTGCCGGGCGTCGGCATCCTGAAGGCGACGATGATCAACGCCGGCATCCCGACCATCTTCGTCAACGCGGCTGACATCGGCTACCGCGGCGACGAGCTGCAGGACGCCATCAACGGCGACCCCAGGGCGCTGGCGATGTTCGAAGCCATCCGCGCCTGCGGCGCCATGCGCATGGGCCTGATCAGGCACGTGGAGGAGGCGGCGCGGCGCCAGCACACGCCGAAGGTGGCTTTCGTCGCGTCGCCCCTTGACTATGTGGCGTCCAGCGGCAAGCGGATCGCGGCCGGCGACGTCGACGTGCTGGTGCGCGCGCTCTCGATGGGCAAGCTGCACCACGCGATGATGGGCACGGCGGCGGTGGCGATCGGTACCGCCGCGGCGATTCCCGGCACGCTGGTCAGCCTGGCGGCGGGCGGACGCGCGCACGCAGCGGTGCGTTTCGGCCATCCTTCCGGCACGCTGCGGGTGGGCGCCGAGGCGCGCCAGGTCGACGGCGACTGGGTGGTGACCAAGGCCGTGATGAGCCGCAGCGCGCGCGTGCTGATGGAAGGCTGGGTGAGGGTGCCTGGCGACGCCTTCTGACACCGTAGCGCGGATGGCGCCGCTGCGGCCGGCGTGGATCAATCCAGCGTCGCGATCACCGGCGTGTGGTCGGACGGCTGCTCCCACTTGCGCGGTTCGCGGTCGATCGTGCAGGCGCTGCAGCGCCTGGTCAGCGCGGGCGAGAGCAGGATGTGGTCGATGCGCAGGCCGCGGTTGCGGCGGAACGCCATCTGGCGGTAATCCCACCAGCTGTACTGTTTCTCGGGCTGCTCGAACAGGCGGAAGGCGTCGGACAGGCCCAGGCCGAACAGCGCGCGCAGCGCCTCGCGCTCCGGTTCGGAGCAGTGGATCTGGCCGGCCCAGGCTTCCGGATCGTGGACGTCGCGGTCTTCGGGCGCGATGTTGTAGTCGCCCAGGATCGCGAACTGCTCGTGCAGCGACATTTCTTCACGCACCCACCGGTTCAGCGCGGCCAGCCAGCCCAGCTTGTACTCGTACTTGTCGGCGCCGACCGCCTGGCCGTTCGGCACGTAGGCGCAGATGAAGCGCACGCCCTCGATGGTGGCCGCGATCAGGCGCTGCTGCTCGTCCGGGTAATGCGGGTTGTTGCGCACCACGTCGGCGATCGGGAAGCGCGACAGGATCGCCACGCCGTTGTAGGTTTTCTGGCCGCTGAACACGACCTGATAGCCGGCGGCGTTGATCTCGGCCAGCGGGAACTTGTCGTTGGTGAGCTTGGTTTCCTGGATGCAGAGCACGTCGACCGGATTGGCGGCCAGCCATTGCAGCAGGTGCGGCAGGCGGACTTTCAGCGAATTGACGTTCCAAGTGACTATTTTCATGTGCTTGCTTCGGTTGGCATGCCGGACCGTCCGGCAAATATTTGCGCAGTATCAAGCTTGAGGGCAAATCTTGCAACGACAGACCGGATTGGTATTTATGCGTATTAGTGCGTATTTAGCACGACACAATTGTCGTTATTTGCGCTAATTGCAACAGAGATGTCGTAGAATTATTGTTCAGTAAATAAAGAACAGTGTTTGTGCTAGCAAGCTCGGCCGAACTGTGACAAGATGTAACAATCACAGCAAGAGAAGAAGCGTTTACGTATCGTCTCCTTCTCGGGAGAAAAAAATTGCAGTATGCCAATTTATATTGTGGTATTGTTATATTTCTTCGGAACCAAGTATTCGTCAGCAATTCGTTGCTTTGATACTGGAGCCCGGACTGGAGCTGCCAACCGGTCTGTGGCAGGTGTGTAACGATTGCGGATCCGCAGCAGGATTTGCACACAGCTTTATAAAGGACAGCAATGCGCCAAGCATTTGAAGCATGGGCCCAACGCGATGGCCACATCGTTCGGCGTCGTGAAGACAAGCCCGAGGAGTACCTGGTATTTGAAACCCAGCGCCGCTGGCTGATCTGGCAGGCCGCCCTGGCCCATGGCCAGAAGGCCGCGGCTGAAGCGCCGCAGAAAGCGGTGGAGCAGCCGCAAAAGATGCTGGCCGATGAAGCCGCCGTGCGCAACCGCGTGCTCAACGAGGTGCTCGACGCCTTCAGCGAACTCGACGATAACGCCGGCGTCGAAGGCATCGTCAAGGTCATCCAGAGCCTGAAAAAGAAAAGCCGCGCCCAGGTCGAAGAAAAGGTCTGATGCGCTTCCGCCACTACAAGGGCGGGGTGTACGAGCTGGTCTGCGAGGCCGTGCTCGAGGCCGACCATGCGCCCGTCGTGGTGTACCGCGGGGCGGATGGCGCGACCTGGGTCCGTCCCAGGGATGCTTTCTTCGAATCGGTCGAGGTCGACGGCGTACGCATGCCGCGTTTCGCGCCGCTCGACGATGCCTGATTATCTACGCATCCCGGCGATCCCGGGATGCCTACGTTTGCACTGCCCAAGTCTCGCCCGCACCTGCAACACATCTGTCGCGCGCCTGCCGCTCGTCTGCCGTACACTGGCGGGTATTCGATCCGGGTTGATGCCATGACCAGTTTCCCTATCCGTACCCTGTGCGCCGTCGTGGTGCTGGCCGCCGCCGGCTGCGTGACCGTGAGCGATTCGCCGATGCAGCAGCTCGAGGTGCACACCATCCTCGGCCACCGCGAAGTGGCGGGCGTCGGCTGCGTGCTGTCCAACAGCGCGGGGCGCTGGTTCGTGGTGACGCCGGGGCGCGTCAGCGTCGAGCGCAGCCGCGACCCATTGGCGGTCGATTGCGCGCGCGAGGGCGCCGGCAGCGCACGCGAACAAATCGCATCGCGCAACGAATCGCGCCTGGATACCGACAAGCTGATCGGCAACGTCGTCGTCAGGGCCGGGCTCGATCGCTACATCGATACCCGTGCCGGCACCGGCTATGCCTATCCGGCGACGCTGACCGTGATCATGCGGCCGCCGCAGGCTGCGGCTGGCGAGGGGCAGGGCGGGCGGCAGCCGGCGTCTGATGACGTGGTGTTCTGAAAAACGTCGCCCCGTCAACAACACGTCGTCCTGCCAAAACACGCCGTTCCCGGCACTGCCGGACACGATTCCCCGCGTGGAAATACGTCGTCCCCGCGTGCGCGGGGGCGACGGTTTGGAGCTAATGCCCCTGTTTACACGCGATTCAACAGGAACGTAGTCAGCAGCGGTACCGGACGCCCGGTCGCGCCCTTCGCCGCGCCGCTCTTCCAGGCGGTGCCGGCGATGTCCAGGTGCGCCCAGGTGTAGTTGCGCGTGAAGTTCTCCAGGAAGCAGGCCGCGGTGATCGAGGCCCCGCCCGGGGTGCCGATGTTGGCCAGGTCGGCGAAGTTCGACTTCAACTGCTCCGCGTAATTCTCGCCGATCGGGAAACGCCAGGCCGCGTCGCCGGCCTGCTTGCCGGCGTCCATCAGTTCATCGGCCAGGGCGTCGTGGGCGTCGTCGTGGCGGGTGAACAGGCCCGAGGTGTGGTGGCCCAGGGCCACGATGCAGGCGCCGGTCAGGGTCGCGATGTCGACCACGGCGGCCGGCTTGAAGCGCTCGGCGTAGGTCAGGGCATCGGCCAGCACCAGGCGGCCTTCGGCGTCGGTATTCAGGATCTCGATGGTGGTGCCGTTCATCGCGGTGACGATGTCGCCCGGCTTGGTGGCGCGGCCCGACGGCATGTTCTCGCAGGCGGCGACGATGCCGATCACGTTCAGCTTGATGTTCATCTCGCCGATCGCGCGGAAGGTGCCCAGCACCGAGCCGGCGCCGCACATGTCGTACTTCATCTCGTCCATGTTCGGACCGGGCTTGAGCGAGATGCCGCCGGTGTCGAAGGTGATGCCCTTGCCGACCAGGACCACAGGGGCTTCCTTGGCCTTGCCGCCCATGTGCTTCAGGACGATGAACTTCGGCGCTTCCTCGCTGCCGCGGGTGACCGACAGGAAGCTGCCCATCTTCAGCGCTTCGAGCTGCTTGCGGTCCAGGATCTCGACGTCGAAGCCGTATTCCTCGGCCAGCTTGCGCGCGGTGTTGGCCAGGTAGGTCGGGGTGCAGACGTTCGGCGACAGGTTGCCCAGTTCCTTGGTCAGGTTCATGCCGTTGGCGATCGCGATCGACTGCGCCAGCGCGGCCTTCGCCTGCGGGGTGGCCAGCGGCACGGCCAGCGCCAGCTTGCGCACGCCGGTCGGGGCCGGGTCCTTCTTGCTCTTCTGGACGTCGGTGCGGAATTCGGCGTCGGTGGCGGCCAGCACGATGCTGCGCACGGCCCAGTTCAGGTCGCGGCCTTTCACATTCTCGACCGGGAATGCGATAATGGCATCCTGCGCGCCCAGCGAGGCGAAGATCTTGAGGGTGGCCGAGACGGCGCCGGCGAAGCTTTTCTCGCTGACCGCTTCATCGGCGCCCATGCCGACCAGCAGGATGCGCGCGGCGGTCACGCCGGCCACGCCGCGCAGCAGCAGGGTGGAACCGGGCTTGCCGGAGATATCGCCCGACTTGACGGCGGCCGCAATCTCGCCGTTCAGATCGAGGGCTTTCGCGGCCTCCGACAGTTTTTTGTTCTCGAACACCGCCACTGCCACGCAGCCCGATTTGGCTGCCGCCAGCGTGTTTTTTGTGTCGAATGCTTTTATGCTAAAGTCCATTTGATTCTCCGTTTCGTGTTTGCGACGCGTACTGCCTAACCTGCAATTATAACTATCGAATGATTTTCCGACGCGCCCTACAGCGTGAATTGGCCAGCGTTGCCGGCGCCACCTTCACCGTCCTGTTTTCGATCCTCGTCACCTGGACCCTGATCTCGATCCTCGGCAAGGCCGCGGGAGGCAAGGTCGCATCCGGCGACGTGCTGGCGCTGATCGGTTTTTCGGTGCTGAATTATCTGCCAACTATCATCACTCTCACCAGCTTTATTTCCGTGATCGCCGTGGTGACGCGCAGCTACCGCGACTCCGAAATGGTGGTGTGGTTCGCCTCCGGCCAGTCGCTGGCGGGCTGGATCCGCCCGGTGATGACCTTCGGCCTGCCGCTGGCCGTGGTGGTCGGGGCGCTGGCCCTGTTCGTCACGCCCTGGGCCAAGATGAAGAGCGCCGAATTCGTCCAGCGCTTCGAGAAGCGCGAAGACCTCAAGCGCGTGGCGCCCGGCCAGTTCCGCGAGTCGACCTCGGCCGACCGCGTGTTCTTCGTCGAAGGCAGTACCGGCGGCTCGACCGTGGTGCAGAACGTGTTCGTCAACAGCATCGACCGGGGCGGCAACTCGATCGTGGTGGCCAAGGAAGGCGTGGTCGAGGCGGGCGAGAACGGCGGCCAGTACCTGGTGCTGAAGAACGGCCGCCGCTACATGGGCAAGCCGGGCCAGGCCGATTTCCAGTCGATGGAATTCGAGCGCTACCGCATGCGTGTCGGCACCCAGGTGCCGGTGATCGGCGCCGACATGTCGGCCGACGCGATGACCACCGCGGCGCTGCTGGCGGTACCCAACCAGTACACGCGCGCCGCGCTGCTGTCGCGCATCTCGGCCCCGGTCACCTGCGTGGTGCTGCTGCTGCTGGCGATCCCGCTCGGCTTCGTCAATCCGCGCGCCGGCAGCTCGGCCAACCTGATCCTGGCCCTGCTGATCTTCTTCACCTATAACAACCTGATCAAGGTGCTCGAGAACAGCGTCAAGAACGGCAAGGTGGCCTTCGCCATGGGCTGGTGGCCGCTGCACCTGTTCGCGCTGCTGACCGTGCTGGCGCTGTTCGCCTGGCGCCTGAACGTCAACCACCACCTGCACCCGATGGTGCTGCTGAACGCCTTCAAGCGCCGGCGTCTGCTGCAGAGCGCCGAAGCGCAGGGAGGCGCGAAATGAAGGTCCTGCAACGCTACTTCTTCGTCAACATCGCCCAGGCCGTGGCCTTCGTCATGGTGGCCCTGCTGGCGCTGATCGCCTTCATGGACCTGACCGGGGAACTGCCTTCGGTGGGCAAGGGCGGCTACCTGATCCAGCACGCCTTTTTGTACGTGCTGCTCTTGATCCCGGGCCACGTGTACGAAGCGATGCCGGTGGCGGCCCTGATCGGCACCATCTACACGATGGCGCAGTTCGCCCAGAGCTCGGAATTCACGATCATGCGCGCCTCGTCGATGTCGACCCAGATGGCGGGCTGGATGCTGTTCAAGATCGGCATCTTCTTCGTCGTGATCACCTTCATCTTCGGGGAGCTGATCACGCCGCGCAGCGCGCCGTTCGCCGAACGCATCCGCCTGTCGGCCAAGGGCGCCGCCGTGTCGTCCGAGTTCCGCTCCGGCATGTGGACCAAGGACACCGTCCACAGCGGCGGCATCAAGGGCCCGGTGACCGGTTCGCGCTTCTTCAACGCGCGCCAGATCCGCCCGGACGGCCAGCTGATCGATCTGCGCCTGTACGAGTTCGACAACGGCATGCGCATGCGCTCGCTGATCACGGCCGCCAGCGCCACCTTCAGCGGCAACGGCGTCTGGCGCCTGCGCGACGTCACCGAGACCCTGTTCACCAACAGCCGGGTGCTGCCGGCGCCGGGCGCCCCGGCCGCCAGCGGCGAAACGATCCAGAGCCGCTATGGCCAGGACACCGCCGCGGTCACCACGCGCAAGGTGGCGGAACTCGACCTGGTGTCCGAGATCACGCCGAAGATCCTGTCGGTATCGCGCCGCGATCCGGAGCGCATGTCGGCCAACGAACTGGCGGTCTACACGCGCCACCTGGCCGAGAACCGCCAGGAGACCGAGCGCTTCAAGATCGCCTTCTGGAAGAAGCTGATCGACCCGCTGGCGATCTTCGTGCTGATGGCGCTGGCGCTGCCCTTCGGCTACCTGCACACGCGCAGCGGCGGGGTCAGCCTGAAGATCTTCATCGGCATCATGATCGGGGTGAGCTTCATCCTGATCAACACGCTGTTCTCGCACCTCGGCGTGCTGTCGACCTGGCCCGCCTTCGTCACCGCGGCGGCGCCCAGCCTGCTGTTCCTGCTGCTGGCGATCGGCGCCCTGCGCTGGGTGGAGCGACATTGATGGAGTCAAGCATGCAAACCCGTCCGGACCGCGCGCTGGTCCTGTTCGCCCACGGCGCGCGCGCCGCTTCCTGGGCCGCGCCGTTCCAGCGCCTGCGCGCACTGACGGCCGAGCGCCGTCCCGATTGCGCCGTGTCGCTGGCCTTCCTCGAACTGATGACGCCCAGCCTGCCCGATGAAGTGGCTACGCTGGTGGCGCAGGGCGTGCGCGAAGTCGCCATCGTCCCGATCTTCCTGGGGCAGGGCGGCCACCTGCTGCGCGACCTGCCGCTGCTGCTCGATGGCCTGCGCGCGGCGCATCCCGGGGTGAGCTTCACCACGGTGCCGGCAGTCGGCGAGGATCCGGACGTGCTGGCTGCGATGGCGGCATATTGCGTCGCCGCGCTGCCCGAGTAATCTGCAGGTAGGCGCTTGGTGAGTGCTCACTGAGCGTCCGCTGCCGGGTATCCGGTTCGTTAACTCAGTTGTTGCCAGTGCATTTTGTACAGCCAACTGCGTTATCTGCCGAATCATGTTCCGTTTGGTTTTGGTGTCACATCCGCAGACAAGGAAATTCCCATATTGCATTTAAATTTGCATTGGAGAATCATGCTCGTCTGTATCAACCGAACCGCGAGCCATGAGCACCCCATCTTCCCTCATCTATGTCCGCCCGGGCTGGGCAAGCCATGCCTGGAGCTATGCCGGGGCGACCATGCCGTCCGGCGCATCGGCATCGTCTTCCGCAGTGATGGCGGTGGCCTTCGATGCCTCCGCCAGCCTGGGCCAGGCCGCAGCGCGCGGCGATTTGCAATTCAGCCTTGACGCCGGCAAGACCTGGACCGCCTACGCGCTCCCGGTCGACGGCGAGGGCGCCTGGGTCAGCGTGGCCGGCACCGTGTGGCGCTTCGCGGACCGCAGCGGCGCCGACACCGCCACGCCGGACAGCTTCAATGCCCATTACCGGCTGCAGGACGGCAGCACGGTGACGCTGCAGACCACCGTCATTCCCGATACCCAGCCGGTCGGCCTGACCGGCCAGAACGACATCCTGTTCACGACGATGCAAGCGGGCGCCGTGGCCGACCTGCTGGCCCCGATCGACAGCGGCGCCATGACCGGCGGACGCTGGACCATCGACGGCCAGTCGCAGCCGGGCCTGTTCTCGATCGCCTACGATCCCGCCACCGACACGGGCGCGCGCCTGGTGATCGCCGACGGCAGCCGGCTCCCCGCCAGCGGCGGCGCGGCGGCGGTCACGGTCCACTACTACGACCGCTACCAGCTCGACACCGGCGGCAACCCGATCGCCGGCCAGGGTGTCACCCGCACGCTCACCTACACGGTCGAAGACGGCGTCACACGCGATTTGTCCGGCTTTTCGGATGAAGCCAAGCTGGGCGCGGCGGCCAGCCTGGAAGGCGCCAGTCCGGCGCTGGCCAGGCTGTCGAACGGCGGCCTGGTGGCGGTGTGGCAGGGCGCCGATACGGCGCCGGGCGGCGCCGGCCTCGGCCTGTGGGCGCAATTGCGCGACGGCGCCGGCCATGCGCTGGGCGGCGCCTTTGCCCTGACCCCGACGGGTGACGCCGCCATCGAAGGCCAGCCGGCCGTGACGGCGCTGGCGGACGGCCGCTTCGCGGTGGCGTACACGGTGAATCATGGCGGTGCAGCGCAGGTCGCCTATCGTGTCATCGAGGCCGGCGGCCGCGCCGGTCCCGAACACGTGCTCGACGCCGGCGCATCCGGGGACGCCGCCATGCCGGCCATGGCCACGCTGGCCGACGGCAGCTTCGTGGTCGGCTGGCGCAGCGCCGGCGCGGTGCACGTGCAGCAGGCCGGCGCCGACGGCGCGCCCATCGGCGCGGAACACCTGCATGCGGCGCTCGGTTCGGCCTACAGCCCGAGCCTGGCGGCGCAGGCGGGCGGCGGCTGGGTGGTGGCCTGGGGCGAGATCAACGACGGCAACGTGTACGCCGCCATGGATGGCAACGGCGGCCACGGCGGCAACAGCGGCGCGCCGTTCACCGTCAACACCGACGGCTATGCGGCCAGCATCACCACCGCGGCCCCGCTGCCGCACGTCACCGCGCTGGCCGGCGGCGGCTTCGTGGTGGCCTGGGACAGCTACGCCAACGACCCCTACGGCTTTTCGATCAGCGACATCTACTTCCAGCGCTACGACGGCGCCGGCAACCCGGCCGGCGACGCCGTGCAGGCCAACGTCGCCTCCGGCGGCGGGCGCTACGACGCCGCCATCGCCGCGCTGTCCGACGGCGGCTTCGTGGTGACCTGGCAGGGCGCCGACGGCGACGCCAACGGCATCTTCGGGCGCCGCTTCGATGCCGGCGGCCACGCGGTCGATGCGCAGGAATTCGCGGTCAGCCAGGCGCGCGCCGGCGACCAGCTTGGCCCCGACGTGGTGGCGCTGGCCAACGGCGGCTTCGCCACCGCATGGACCGAGCGCGCGCCGGACGGCAGCATCGCTGTCGAGGCGCGCGTGCTGCAGGGCGAGATGGTCAGCGCGCCGGCCGCCGCGCCGGCGGACGGTGGCGCCCACCTGGACGCGGCAACGCCGGCCGTGCCCGTGACCATCAGCGGCGGCGCCGGCCATGATACGCTGGCCGTGCCCGGCGGCCAGGTCCGGCTGGACGGCGGGGACGGCATGGACCGGGCGCTCTACGCCGGCGTGCGCGCCAGCTACACCATCGCGCACGAAGGCGCCGGCTTCTCGGTCTCGGACGCCCAGGGTAATTATGCGTCGCTGGCCAACGTCGAGCGCATCCAGTTCGCCGACCAGATGGTGGCGCTGGACATCGGCGGCGTCGGCGGGGAGGCCTATCGCCTGTACCAGGCCGCCTTCGACCGCACGCCGGACAAGGGCGGCCTGGGCTACTGGATCGCGATGATGGACGAGGGCCAGGACCTGGAAGGCGTGGCCGCCAACTTCGTCGACAGCCCCGAGTTCCGCGACCTGTACGGCGCCAACTCGACCGATGCGCAGTTCGTGCAGGCGCTGTACCACAACGTGCTGCACCGCGCGGCGGAAGGGGCCGGCTACGATTTCTGGATGCAGTCGCTGCAATCGGTGTCGCGCGCCGCGGTGTTGACCAACTTCAGCGAAAGCGCGGAGAACCAGGCGCAGGTGATCGGCAGCATCCAGGACGGCATCAACTACCTGGACTGGCACTCTTGAACGCCAGGGGCCGGCGCTGAATATCGACGATGCTTGCGCCGGCTCATGGCCAACCTTGCTGCGGCCCTTTGACAGATAGCGCCCCTGCGCCGACACTGCCGGATGCCTCCAACGCCACCGGAACCGGCCATGCCCACCACGCTCAAGCACTTGTTCGCCGCCGTCCTGCGCGCGCTGTCGTGTTTGCTTTCTCTGCGCCTGCCGGCGTCGCGCGCCCTGGTCGAACTGCGCTGCGCGCGCCGCCTCGACCGGATGACGCAGCGCCTGCTGCACATGCGCGCCCGCATCGACACGATGTCCGGCCACCTGGGCAGCGGCGCGCTGGAGGGGCCGTTGCGGCTGCTGGCGGCCGATGCCGACGGCAGCCTGCGCCGCATGCTGGCCGGGCTGCGCGAGGAGGTCGGCACCATGCGGCGCGACGTGGCGCTGTGGCACATGCGTGAATGCGGGGGGCGCACCGGCGCCCGGCTGGCGGCGGCGCTGGCGCGCCTGAACGGGATTGCGCTCGATACCTGGACGGCGGCCCTGCGCCTCGAAAAGGAACTCGACGACCACGAGAAGCTGTGCCGGGGCGGCGCCGGCTGAGACAGCGTCAGCCGGCGGCCGGATCGGGCGCCTGGTGTTCGCGCCGTTGCAGCGCTTCGCCGATCATCACGAGCATCGGGCCGTGCGCCATGTCCAGGCCGTGGGCCAGCGTGGCCAGCGTCAGGCGCAGGATGCGCTGGTCGGAACGGCTGCAGTTTTCCACCACCACCACCGGCAAATCGGGGCGCCGGCCTTCGGCCAGCAGGCGCTCGGCGGTGGCGGCCGCTTCGCGCCCGCCCATGTACTGCACCAGGGTGTCGGTTTCGGGCAGGGCCGGCGGTGCGGCGGGCCGCTGGTCCGGCTGGTCGTGAGCAGTAGTGGAAGTGAAAAAGGCGACGCTGCGCGCCACGCCGCGCTTGGTCAGCGGTTGCCTGGTCGCGGCGGCGGCGGCCACCGCGGTGGTGATCCCGGGGACGACCTCGACCTCGATCCCTTCCAGCTCCAGCGCGCGCAATTCCTCGTCGGCGCGGCCGAACAGCATCGGGTCGCCGCCTTTCAGGCGCACGACGCGCTGGTAGCGGTGCGCGCAGTCGACCAGTTGCTGGTTGATGACGGCCTGTGCGGTGGAGCGCTGGCCCGAACGCTTGCCAACCGAGATCAGCTCGGCCTGCGCGCACAGTGCCAGCATCTCGGGCGTGACGAGCGCGTCGTACAGCACCACCTCGGCCTGGGCCAGCAGGCGCGCGCCACGCACGGTGATCAAATCAGCCGCGCCGGGTCCGGCACCAATCAAATAAACCTTCCCCAGCGCTGCCATACCACCCTTTCTATCGATTACGCGTCCAGCCTGATCATACCTGCGGCAACCGTCTGGTGGGTCACTTCGTCGATCAGGATGAAGGCGCCCGTTGCGCGGATGTCGTCGTAGGCATCGGCCGCGAGCGGCTGCTGCACCGCGATCTGGATGCGTGCGATGTCGTTCAGCTTCAGGCCTTCGGCCGCGCTTTCCACCGCCTTGCGCTGCTGGGTGTTGACGTCCAGGATGGTGTCGATCGCCTTCACCTTGGCCATGGTCTGGCGCGTGCCGTGCTTGATCCAGTACTTGCGGCGCAGGTCCAGCGGCTCGTCGGCCATCCAGCACACGTCGGCGCTCACCTGCTTGAGCAGGGTGGCCGGCTGGGCGCTCGATGCCAGCACGTCGCCGCGCGAGATGTCCACGTATTCGTTCAGCAGCAGGGTCACCGACTGGCCGGCCACCGCTTCCGGCAAGGAGCCGTCGAAGGTGACGATTTCCTTGACCGTGGCTTCGACCCCGGACGGCTGCACCACCAGCTTGTCGCCGACCGAGACCTTGCCCGACTCCACCCGGCCCATGTAGCCGCGGAAGTCGTTGGCTTCGTGGCCGTTGTGGCGCGCCACCAGCTGCACCGGGAAGCGGAACGGGGCAGTGTGGGCCTCGTCGTAGACGCTCAGGCTTTCCAGCAGCTCGATCAGGGTCGGGCCCTGGTACCAGGCCATGTTCTCGCTTCTGTCGACCACGTTGTCGCCGGTCAGGGCCGACAGCGGGATCGCGGTGATGTCCTTCAGGCCCAGGCTTTGCGCGAATTCGGCGTAGGCGGCCACGATGCGGTCGTAGACGGCCTGGTCGTAGTTCACCAGGTCCATCTTGTTGACGGCCACGATCACGTGCTCGATCTGCAGCAGGTGGGCGATGGTCGAGTGGCGCTTGGTCTGGACCAGCAGCTCCACCGAGCCGTCGTCACCGAGCTTCACCTTGGACACGTCGATCAGGATGATCACCGCATCGGCGGTCGAGGCGCCGGTCACCATGTTGCGGGTGTACTGCTCGTGGCCGGGAGTGTCGGCGATGATGAACTTGCGCTTCGGCGTCGCGAAGTAGCGGTAGGCCACGTCGATCGTGATGCCCTGTTCGCGCTCGGCTTCCAGGCCGTCGGTCAGCAGCGACAGGTCGATGGTGTCGCCCACGGTGCGCTTGTGCTTGGAGCGCGAGACGGCGGCCAGCTGGTCGGCGAAGATGCCCTTGCTGTCGAACAGCAGGCGGCCGATCAGGGTGCTCTTGCCATCGTCGACGGAACCGGCGGTGATGAAGCGCAGCAAACCGCTTTCGTTCGTGGTGTTCAGTGTTTCGATCGGGGCGTTCATCAGAAATATCCTTGCTTCTTGCGTTTTTCCATCGACGCTTCGGAGGTCTGGTCGTCCATCCGGGTCGCGCCACGTTCGGTCACCTGGGTGATCGCGGTTTCGGCGATGATGGCGTCGACCGTCGACGCATCGGAGGCCACCGGGCAGGTGCAGGAGATGTCGCCCACGGTGCGGAAACGCACCACGCGGGTTTCGACTTCCTCGCCGTCGCGCGCCGGGGTCAGCGGGGTCAGCGGCACCAGCAGGCCGTTGCGCGGGATTACCTGGCGCTCGTGCGCGAAATAGATCGGCGGTAGGGCCAGCTTTTCGCGGGCGATGTATTGCCAGACGTCGAGCTCGGTCCAGTTCGAGATCGGGAACACGCGCATGTTCTCGCCCGGGTGGACGCGGGTGTTGTACAGGTCCCAGAGTTCCGGGCGCTGGGCCTTCGGGTCCCACTGGCCGAATTCGTCGCGGAACGAAAAGATGCGCTCCTTGGCGCGCGCCTTTTCCTCGTCGCGGCGGGCGCCGCCGATGCAGGCGTCGAAGCCGTGCTCGGCGATGGTTTCCAGCAGCGTCACGGCCTGGGCCGCGTTGCGCGAATCGGTCTGCGGGTTGCGCAGGCGCACGGTGCCCTTCCTGATCGACTCTTCGACCGAGCCGACGATCAGGCGCTCGCCCAGCTCGGCAACGCGGGCGTCGCGGAAGGTGATGACTTCGTCGAAGTTGTGGCCGGTGTCGATGTGCACCAGCGGGAACGGGAATTTGCCCGGACGGAAAGCCTTTTCGGCCAGGCGCAGCAGCACCACCGAATCTTTGCCGCCGGAGAACAGTAGGGCGGGGTTGGCGCACTCGGCCGCCACTTCGCGCAGGATGTGGATCGCTTCCGATTCGAGGGCGTCGAGGTGGCGCGCATTGACGTCGCCGAGCGCGCTGGGGGTGTCACTGAAAGTCGTCATGATGTGCCTGTTTATGCTGCGGTCGCCTGAATGCGTTCAGGCGGCCACGGATTTGATTCGAATTAATTTACCATCCACCAGGTGCAGGCCGCACTCCTTCGAGTCGGCGCTTTCCCACCACCAGCGGCCGGCGCGCACGTCCTCGCCGGGCCGGATCGCGCGGGTGCAGGGTTCGCAGCCGATCGACGGGTAGCCGCGGTCGTGCAGGACGTTGTAGGGCACCGTGTTGGCGCGGATGTATTCCCACACGTCCGCTTCGCTCCAGTCGGCCAGCGGATTGAATTTCTGCATGCCGTGCGCGCGATCGTCTTCCTGCACCGCCAGTTCGGAACGCGTGGTCGACTGCGAGCGGCGCTGGCCGGTGATCCAGGCCTGGTGGCCGGCCAGGGCGCGCCCGAGCGGCTCGACCTTGCGGATGCGGCAGCATTCCTTGCGCATCTCGACGCTGTCGTAGAAGGCGTTCAAGCCGTTCTTGCCGACGTATTCCTCGACCAGTGCCGGCTGCGGCTTGTACAGCTTGATCGCGTGGCCGTACTGGGCGCGTACCTTTTCCAGCACGTCCAGGGTTTCCTTGTGCAGGCGGCCGGTCTCCAGCGAGAAGATGGTGATCGGCAGGCCGGCGCGCAGGATCAGGTCGGTCAGGACCATGTCCTCGGCCGCCAGGCTGGAAGCGAACGTGGCCGGCGAAAAATCGCGCGCGATACGCTCCAGGATGCCGCGGGTTTCATTGACTCGTGCGTTCAGGTCGCTCATTTGAGTCCTAATATTGTTTGAATACCGTAGGGTGGGCACCCCGTGCCCACCCTAGGTTTATTGCGTGTTCAGATACCTGCGCCGGTATCGACGTGCTCGGGCGGCACGCCGCGCGCCTGGCGCCGGAACAGCGGCACCGGCTGGTCGACCGATGCCTGGTAGGTTTCCGAAAAGACACTCAAACCCTTCAGCGCGTCGTGGATGTTGCGGTCCTGGCGCGTGGCGTAGGCGTCGAAGCCGCAGCGGTACATCTGGAACAGCTGGTCGCGCAGCACGTCGCCGATGGCGCGCAGTTCGCCCTGGTAACCCAGGCGGCGGCGCAAATTGTAGGCGATCGAGTAGCCGCGGCCGTCGGTGAATTTCGGGAAGTCCACGGCGACCACCGCGAACTGGCCCAGGTCGTCCTTGACCGTGTCGGCCAGTTCGTCGGACGCGAACCAGATGCCGATCTGTCCACCGTTCTGGGCGCGCGCGGACAGCGTCTCGCGCTGGGCCAGCCAGACCGGCACCGGCACGATGATCTTGCCTGCCGGGACTTCGACGCTCTCGGCGGCCTGGCCCTCGTCGAGGCGCAGCACGCTCCAGTCGTCGTCGACCACTGCGCGACCCTTGATGATCTGTGGGTGTTGATTAAGCATAGTGGTCTTCTCCAACCAGTTTGCCCGCCGGGATCGGCGTGGCGTACACATATTCCTTGAACGGCGCGACGCCCAGGCGCTGGGCCACGTCGACGAAGCGCTCGCCCTCGACGCGGTTGCGCACGTAGACTTCGAGCAGGCGTCCGACCACTTCCGGCATCTGCAGCGCCGAGAACGACGGGCCGATGATCTTGCCGATCGCCGACTCGTTGCCCTGCGAGCCCCCGATCGACACCTGGTACCATTCGCTGCCATCCTTGTCCACGCCCAGGATGCCGATGTGGCCGACGTGGTGGTGGCCGCAGGCGTTGATGCAGCCCGAGATGTTCAGTTCGATGTCGCCGATGTCGTGCTGGAAGTCGAGGTTGTCGAAACGCTCGGCAATCGCCGCCGCGATCGGGATCGATTTCGCGTTGGCCAGCGAGCAGAAGTCGCCGCCCGGGCAGGCGATGATGTCGGTCAGCAGGCCGATGTTCGGCGTGGCCAGGCCCTTCGATTTCGCCAGCTGCCACACTTCATGCAGCTTCGACTGCTCGACGTCGGCCAGCACCAGGTTCTGCTCGTGGGTCACGCGCAGTTCGCCGAAGCTGTACCTGTCGCCCAGTTCGGCCACGAAATCCATCTGTTCCGCGGTAGCGTCGCCCGGCGGCACGCCGGTCTTCTTCAAGGACAGCACGACCGAGGCGTAGCCCGGCACCTTGTGCGGCTTGACGTTGCGCTGCAGCCAGTTGGCGAAGGCCTTGTCGTCCGCGTGCCGGGCCTGTGGATCGATCGCGTCCAGGGTCTTGTACGGCTTCGGATTGAACCAGACCGCCACGCGCTCGAGTTCCTCGCGGGTCAGCGTTTCCGGACCATCCTTCAGGTCGGCGAACTCGGCCTCGACCAGGCGCGTGAATTCTTCCACGCCCAGCGCCTTGACCAGGATCTTGATGCGCGCCTTGTACTTGTTGTCGCGGCGGCCGAACTGGTTGTACACGCGCATGATCGCTTCGGTGTAGGTCAGCAGGTGCGGCCAGGCCACGAATTCGTTGATCACGCTGCCCAGGATCGGGGTACGGCCCATGCCGCCGCCGGCCATGAACTTGAAGCCGACTTCGCCCTCGGCGTTACGCACGGCGGTCAGGCCGATGTCGTGGATCGCGATCGCGGCGCGGTCTTCGACGGCGCCGTTGACGGCGATCTTGAACTTGCGCGGCAGGGCGATGAACTCGGGGTGGAAGGTGCTCCACTGGCGCAGGATTTCGGCGTAGGGGCGCGGATCGACGATCTCGTCGGCCGCCACACCGGCGAACTGGTCGGTGGTGGTGTTGCGGATGCAATTGCCCGAAGTCTGGATCGCGTGCATTTCCACCGATGCCAGGTCGGCCAGGATGTCCGGCGTCTGTTCCAGCTCGATCCAGTTGAACTGGATGTTCTGGCGCGTGGTGAAGTGGCCGTAACCGCGATCGTATTTCCTCGCGATGTGCGCGAACATGCGCATCTGCGCGGTCGACAGCAGGCCATAGGGCACCGCGATGCGCAGCATGTAGGCATGGCGCTGCATGTACAGGCCGTTCTGCAGGCGCAGCGGCAGGAATTCTTCTTCGGTCAGCTCATCGTTGAGACGGCGCTGCACCTGGTCGCGGTACTGGGCGATGCGTTCGCGTACGATGAGATGGTCGTATTGGTCGTAACGGTACATGGTCGGGTCCTGGTGGGCGGGCCAGAATCTGACCCAATAAACTATGGAGAATATTAATAAAACTTAGCTATATTCCAAACTACTGAGAATTTATTTGCTTATATGAGCCTGCGGTATAAGCAAGCTTGTAAAATGCGGGGTCAGGGATTGATAGACAAATAAGGGCAATGAACTTACACCAACTACGCTTCGTCCGAGAGGCGGTCCGCCAGAATTTCAACCTGACCGACGCCGCCAAGGCGCTGTTCACTTCCCAGCCGGGCGTGTCGAAGGCGATCATCGAGCTCGAGGAAGAACTCGGGGTCGACATCTTCACCCGCCACGGCAAGCGCATCCGCGGCCTGACCGAGCCGGGACGGCTGGTGCTGAGCTCGGTCGAGCTGATCATGCAGGAGATCGACAGCCTCAAGCGCATCGGCAAGGAATACGCCGCCCAGGACAGCGGCAGCTTCACCATCGCCACCACCCACACCCAGGCGCGCTACATGCTGCCCAAGGTGGTGCAGGCGTTCATGGTCAAGTTCCCGAAGGTGAGATTATCGCTCCTTCAGGGGAATCCGCGCCAGATCGCCGAGATGGTCAAGAACGACCAGGCGGACCTGGCCATCGCCACCGAATCGATCGCCGCCGTCGACGGCCTGATCACGCTGCCGTGCTACCAGTGGGAACACGTGGTGGTGGTGCCGCCCGACCACCCGCTGACCCGCTCCAAGGCAATTTCCCTGGAAGAGATCGCCGGCTACCCGCTGATCACTTATGATTCCGCCTTTGCCGGCCGCAGCAAGATCGACCATGCCTTCGAACTGCGCAACCTGAAGCCGGACGTGCTGCTGGAAGCGATCGACGCCGACGTCATCAAGACCTACGTCGAGCTCGGCATGGGCATCGGCATCATCGCCGGCATGGCCTTCGATCCGGAACGCGACCGCAACCTGCGTGCGATTCCCGTGGGCCAGTTGTTCGGCATGAATGTCTCGCGCGTGGCGGTGAAGCAGGGCGCCTATTTGCGCAGCTATATCTATACCTTCATCGAGCTGCTGGCGCCGACGCTGAACCGCAAGATGGTGGAGTCGGCAATGCGCGGCACGAGCGATAATTACGAGTTATAAAAAGTATTGAGCAAAACATGACTGATCAGAACGACAAGGACAGGGACGCCGTCGCGCGTTTCTACGCCAGGACCGCCGAAGGCTACGATGCGCGCTACGAAGCGCGCGAAGACGATGAACAGGACGAGGACCGCCTGGCCGACCTGGACGAGGTGGCCGACGGCATCGCCGGCCTGGTGGCAGGGCAGACCGTGCTGGAACTGGCTTGCGGCACCGGTTACTGGACCGAGGTGCTGGCCGACCATGCCGGCCACGTCATCGCCACCGACATCAACGAGGCGATGCTGGACCAGGCGCGCGAACGCGGCCTGCCCGACGACCTGGTCACCTTCCGCCAGCTCGACGGCCTCGACCTCCCTGCGGACCTGGTGCCGGACGGCGTGGACAGGATCGGCGTGGTCTTCATCGGCTTCTGGTGGGCGCACCTGACCCGCGCCCACCAGGAGCGCCTGCTGGCGGGCCTGCGCAAGGCGGTCGGCAAGGACGTGCAATTGATCGTGCTCGACGACGAGTACGTGGAAGGCGTCAGCGGCACCATCGCGCGCACCGATGCCCAGGGCAACACCTACCAGTTCGTGAACACGCCGGACGGCGAACGCTTCGAGCTGCCCAAGAGCTACCCGACCGACAGCGCGCTGAGGAAGCGCCTGGCGAATGCGGCGCGCGAGATCCGCGTTGCGCGCTGGGATTCGTGCTGGGTGCTGACCTGCCGGCTGAAATAAGCGCATCTTACGAAACAATGAACAAACGCGGCGGCAGGGATGGCTCCCTGCCGCCGCGTTTGTTTTTCGTAGGGTGGGCGGGGCCGCCGAGGCTCTCCGAGCCCACCTTTCACAAGATCAAACCCCGATCAGAAGCTGTGACGGATACCCAGCGACAGCACGTTCGGATCCGCGCCCACGGTGGCGGCAGCCACGCTCACCGACGACGAGGTCAGGCCGAACTGGCCGGTGGCGTTGTTGTCCGCGCTGGCGTAGGTGGCGTACAGGTTGGTGCGCTTGGACAGCGAGTAGCTGTAGGCCAGCGCCCAGGTATTGCCCTTGGCCGAGCCCTGCTTCTGCTGCTGGAAGTTGGCGTACACGCGGTGGGCGCCGAACGGCAGCGAGCCGCCGATGTTGGCCTGCTTGTACTTGGCCAGGGCAGGGCGCTCGGCCTGCATCCAGTTGGCCTTGATCTCGAAGCCGCCGAACTGGTCGAACTTGTAGGCGGCGCCGATGGCCGATTCCTTGTCTTCGTCGGTCGTCACGCGCTTGATCTGCTGGTAGGCCGCGCCCACGTACAGGCCGCCCAGCGTGTATTCGGCGCCGATGCCCCACAGGTCGCCCTTCTCGAGGACCGCGGTCTCGGCGGTCTCGCCGGCGCCGTAGGCGGCCAGCAGCTTGAAGCCGGAGAAGCCTGCGCTCTTGTAGTTGATCGAGTTCGACAGGCGGCGGGTCAGGCGGTTGGTGGTGGTGGCGCTGGCGTTCGGGAAGGCATTGGAGAAGGCCGACAGGTTCGAACCGTAGAAGCCCTGGCCGAAGGCGTCGCTGGCGGCGGCGATCGAGGCGACCGGCGAGTATTCGCGGCCCAGGGTCACGGCGCCGAAGGCCCCTTCCAGGCCGACCACCGCGCGGCGGCCGAACAGGGCCGAATCGCCGGCGCCGGTGTCGATCGAGGTGCCGGCTTCCAGGTTGAAGATGGCCTTCAGGCCGTTGCCCAGGTCTTCCGAACCGCGGAAGCCGAAGCGGCTGCTCGACTGGTTGCCCGAGTTGACCACGGTCTGGCGACCCACCGGACCATCAGTGTCCTGGGACGAAACGGCGGCATCGACGACGCCGTACAACTGCACGTTGGATTGGGCGGCAGCGAACAGTGGGGTAGCGGCGACCAGGGCGATGGCCAGGCGTTTGAGTTGCATTCAGGTTTCTCCAATAAGATGTCAGCGAATCCAGAGTGCTTGTTGTCTTGATATCGGGCAAGCGCACTCTTGATGGTCTGGCATCTTATCGAAGGCATATTTCCGTTTGATGACAAAACAAACTGTTGTTCATGTGCCACAATTGCCCTGTCATCCACCTGTCACACCAGGTGGCCGGCCATCGGCAGCACGATGTCGATCCGGGTACCGGGCGGGTCTTCGGCGGCGATCGTGATTTCGCCACGCATCGCCCAGACCCGCTCGCGCATGCCGATCAGGCCCAGCGATTCGGCCTTTTCCATGTCTTCAGGGCGGATGCCGCGGCCATCGTCGCGGATCGTCACCAGCAGATCGCCGTTCAGGCGGAACAAATTCATGGTCACGCTGCCGGCGTCGGCATGGCGGGCGATGTTGGTCAGCGCTTCCTGCACGATACGGAAGATGGCCGTGCTGGCGGCGTCGTCCAGGCGCAGCTCGGCTTCGTCGGCCAGCAGCGTGCAGGGGATGCCGTAGCGTTCGATGAAGTCGTCGCGCAGGCCCAGCAGGGCGAAGTACAGGCCGCCCTCGTCGAGCGAGCGCGGGCGCAGGTTGCTGGCGATGCGGCGCAGCGAGGTGATCGCCGTCAGCAGGTTCTGCTCCATGCCGTTCATCAGGCGCAGGCTGTCGGGCGTAATGCCGTCGGTATGCTGCAGCAGGGTCAGGTCCATGCGCAGCGAGGCAAGGATCTGGCCGAGGTCGTCGTGCAGTTCGCGCGCGATGTGGGTGCGCTCCTCTTCGCGGATAGTCTGCAGCGCCGCCGACAGCTGGCGCAGCTGGTCGTGCGAGCGCGTGAGCTTTTCCTGCACGTGCTGGCGTTCCGACACGTCGCGCATGATCACGGTATAGAAGGCGGCGCCGTTGCCGGCGCGCGAGATCGAGCCTTCGAGCGGAAAGCGGCGCCCGTCGGCGCGCAATCCGGTGACCGCGTAATCGGTGGCGCGGCGGCCGGCGCGGCCGCTGCCGGCGCGGAAATAATCGGGCGGACCGTCGGTCACGTCGCCGGGCGCATCGATGTAGCGTTCGAGCGAACTGCCCAGCATCTGCTCGACGCTGGTGCCGAACAGGGCCGCCGCGGCCGGATTGGCCATGACGATGACGTTGCCGGAATCCGCCGAGATGATGGCGTCGCTGGCATGTTGGACGATCTGGTGGCTGGCCGGCACGGTGTCTGGCTCCTGGGGGCGCCGTCCCAGCGTGCGGCCGGCGGCCATCCCCAGCAGGAAGCAGCCGAGAGGCACGGCTGCGGGCAGGGCGGGCCAGCCGGCATGGCGCGGGCGGCGGGGTCGATTCATGGGTAGGCCTGTCGAAAACGACCCGCCGTGCGGGTCCGGCATCTACCATACGCGCCACGGCCGGGTTCCGGCTTGAGGCCCGACAACCGGCCCTGGCCGGCGTTGCATTCTTACATCTGCTTGAACAGGTGCAGGAAGCTGCGGCTGACTTCGAGCTTGTCCGGACGGCCCTTGATCAGGACCAGGTGGCGCCCGCGGATGTCGCGCGTCACGCCTTCGATCGCGTTCACGTTGACCAGGGTCGCGCGGTGGATCTGCCAGAACAGCGAAGGGTCGAGTTCCTCGGCCAGGTCGCGCACCGGCTTGCGGATCAGCGCCTCGAACTTCTCGGTCTGGACGCAGGTGTATTTTTCGTCCGAGCGGAAGAACAGGATGTCCTCGACCGGGATCATGCGCAAATCCTGTCCAATGCTGGCCTGGATCCATTGCAGGTGCTTCGGCTTGGGCGCGCCGATCTTTTCGGCCAGCTGCGACAGCATGGCGGTGACGGCATCGTTCACGTTCCCGCTCATGTTGGCGTTCATGTTCGCGTTTACCGGCGCGCCGGACGGCGCCGCCAGGCGCTCCTTCAGGCGCTCCACCGTGATCTTGAGGCGCTCCGGCTCGGGCGGTTTCAGCACGTAGTCGATGGCGCCGCGCTCGAAGGCTTCCACCGCGTACTGGTCGTAGGCGGTGACGAACACGATGCGGCTGGCGTCGCCGATGTCGCGCGCCGCTTCCATGCCGGTCTTGCCGGGCATGCGGATGTCGAGGAAGGTGAGGTCGGGCCGGAGCCGGCCGACCAGCTCGACGGCTTCGTCGCCGTTCTTGGCCTCGCCGATGATTTCCAGTTCCGGCCACACCTGGGACAGGCGGGTGCGCAGCAGGTCGCGCATCAATCTTTCGTCATCGGCAATGATTGCGGTAGGCATGGTCGGAACGCTGGGATGAGATGGATGTGTCAATTATTCAACGAAACGTCGCGTCAGGCAATAGGCTTATTTGGATGCCAGCTGGTAGGGCACCTCGATGGTGGCGATCACGCCGCTGGGGCTGTTGGGAGAAATGTCCAGCCGGCCGGCCTCGCCGTGCAGCAGCTTCAGGCGCTCGCGGATGTTGGACAGGCCCAGGCCGGTGCCCTTGCTGGGCATCACGCCGAAACCCACGCCATCGTCGGCCACGGTCACGCGCAGCCGGCTGTCGACGATTTCCGCGGTCACGTGCAGGTAGCCGCCCTCGGGCTTGCATTCGAGGCCGTGCTTGATCGCGTTCTCCACCATGGACTGCAGCATCATCGGCGGGAAGGCGGCGCTGCGCAGGCCGTCCGGCACGTTGATCGCCACGCTCAGGCGCTCTTCCATGCGCATCCTGAGCAGGTCGAGGTAGGACCTGACCATGTCGACTTCACGCCCCAGGTTGGTGACCAGGTTGTTGTCGCGCATCTGCGGCAGCACGGCGCGCAGGTATTGGATCAGGGTGCGCTGCATGTTCGAGGCGCGCGGCGGGTCGGTCTCGATCAGGTGCTCGACCGAGGCCAGGGTATTGAACAGGAAATGCGGCTCGACCTGGGCCTGCATCGCCTGCATCCTGGCTTCCGACAGCTGGCGCTGCATCGATTCGCGCTCGGCCGCCGCGGTGGCGGTCTGCATTTCCGCCTCGGCGCGTTTCTTGCCGCCCACCAGCGCCTTGGTGCCGAACAGCGCCAGGATCAGCAGCCACACGAAGCTGGTGAACCAGGTCGAGGCCTGCTTGTGATAAGTCCTGGCCTTGGCCTCGGCGGCATTGTCGACCGCCGCCTCGATCGCATCGGACAATTCCTCGCTGATCTGCGGCGGCAAATCGATGTGGACTTCCTCGCCGTTGGGGCCGCGGATGGTCTTGGTGGTGGAATGGCCGGGTTTCGAGGGCTCGGGCGGCGTGGGCGGGCTGGGTGGCGTGGGCACGGCGTCGCGGGCCTCGGCGGCGGCCTGTTCGGCCTGCTCGGCGCGGGCCGCCGCATCGGTTCCGTTGCCTTCGGCTTCCAGCGCCTTCTGCGTCGCCGCTTCGGCCTTGGCGGCTTCCGCTTCCGGGTCGATGTTGAGGTTGGTGCCCTGGCGGTTGCGGTTGCGCGAATTGAAGCGGATGCCGCTGTCGTCGATGGTGATGGTGGCTTCGTCGCGGCGCGCGGCGCGTTCGCTGCGGCTGATCTCTTCCTCGCCGCCGGAGAACAGTTCATCCTGCAGGATCTGGCCGGCCACCAGCATCAGGGCGGCGAACAGCAGGAACTTCCACCACGACAATTGCGTGACCCAGGTGGCCACCGCGTCGAACCCACGGTGCAGCGAGGTGAGGGCGCCGGAAAACGCCTGTTGGGTGGAACGCGATGTGGGCATAAGGGTGGATCTTGATAATGAGTAAATAAACAGCCTGCCGTCGGCAGTGGGAAAGCGCGATGCAGGCCGCATTCCACCATCACTGTTGGAATGTCGCAACTTTAATATCGTTGCCAGCCGGCCGCCAGCGCCATGCGACAGCCTGCAGGATTCCTGACCTGGATTGCATGGCATGACGATTCCGCCGCATTTTGGCGGTAAAAACTGTCATTTGGAAATATTGCACGGTATGATGAACCACGTCCCGTCCTTCTCATCCATGAAAGGGGTTGCCGATGTCTGCCGTTCCTCAACGCTACCGTCTCGTCACCCGCAGCGACTTCGATGGCCTGGTCTGCGCGGTCTTGCTCAAGCACCTGAACCTGATCGACGACATCCTGTTCGTCCATCCGAAGGACATGCAGGACGGGAAAATCGCCGTCGGCGCACGCGATATCACTACCAACCTGCCGTACGTGGCCGGCGCCCACCTGGCCTTCGACCACCATTCGTCGGAAACCATCCGCAACGTCGGCCGGCGCGACAACCACGTGATCGATCCCAGGGCGCCGTCGGCGGCGCGGGTGGTGTACGACCACTATGGCGGCACGCGCGCCTTCCCGGCGGCCTGGCGCGACATGATGGATGCCGTCGACAAGGCCGACGCCGCGCGCTTCACGCGCGAGGAAGTGCTCGACCCGAAGGGATGGCATCTGCTGAACTTCCTGATGGATGCGCGCACCGGCCTGGGCCGTTTCCACGAGTTCCGTATCTCGAACTACCAGCTGATGATGGACCTGCTCGAATACTGCCGCAACCACGGCATTGCCCAGATCATGGCGCTGCCCGACGTGCGCGAGCGGGTCGATCTGTACTTCGAGCACAACGAACTGTGCAAGCAGCAGATCCGGCGCTGCGCCAGGGTGCACGGCAACCTGGTGGTGCTCGACCTGCGCGAGGAAGCGGTGATCTATGCCGGCAACCGCTTCCTCATCTATGCGCTGTTCCCGGACACCAACATCTCGATCCACGTGCTGTGGGGCCTGAAGAACCAGAACACGGTCTTCGCCACCGGCAAGTCGATCCTGAACCGGACCTCGAACACCAACATCGGCGCCCTGATGCTGGAGTACGGCGGGGGCGGGCACGAAAATGCCGGCACCTGCCAGGTCTCGAACGACATGGCGGAAGATGTGCTCGGCGCACTGATCAAACGCATCACCAGCGAAGGGTAAACCGCTCAGGCGGGGGCGCTTGCCATCAACAGCTGCTGCGCGGCGTCGGCGGGCAGCGGCTCGCAGAACCAGATCCCCTGCAGCTGGTCGCAGCCGAGCGCCTTCAGGCTCTCCATCTGCGGCCGGGTTTCCACCGCTTCGCCCACCACTTCCATGTTCAGGTTGTGGCCGATGTCGATCAGGCTCTTGGCGATCGCGCCGCCGCCTTCGTCGATGGCCTGCACGGTGCTGCGCGACAGCTTGACCTGGCTGGCCGACAGTTGCTGCAGGTAGCCCAGGTCGCACAGGCCGGTGCCGAAGCCGTCCACCGACAGGGCGATCCCCATCTCGCGCAGCTGTTCGGCCAGTTCGCGTCCCAGCGCCGGATTGCGGATCAGGCTATCCAGGCGGATGTCCAGCTGCAGGCTGTGCGGCGCCAGCCGGTGGCGCTCCAGGCGCGCCGCCAGGCCGGCGATGAAGCCGGGCTGGCTGTATTCGCGGTGCGACACGTTGACCGTCACCGGCACGCCCGCGCTATTGGATCCGACCGCGGCGCCGTTCAGCCGGGCGGCAAAGGCGCAGGCTTCGTCCAGTACGCGCTGGCCGATCTGGACGATGACGCCGTTTTCCTCGGCCTCGGTGAGGAAGCGGCTGGGCGGCAGCACCCCGTGTTCGGGATGGCGCCAGCGCAGCAGCGCCTCGAAGCCGGTGATCTTGCCGGACTGGATCGAGACGCGCGGCTGGTACACCAGGAACAGTTCGTCGTGGTCGAGGGCGTCGCGCAGGCCGAGCTCGATCTTGCGCTTGGCTTCGTTGCTGGACTTCATGTCGGCCGAGAAGAAGTGGACGTCGTTCTTGCCGTCGGTATTGGCCTTGCCGTGGTACATGGCGACGTCGGCGGCGCGCACCAGCTCGGCCGCGGTGCTGCCGTCGTGCGGGTACAGCGAAACGCCGACGCTGGCGCCGATCGGGATTTCCTGCCCGTGGAAGGAGACGGGAATGGCGAAGCTCTGGCGCAGCCGCTCGACCATGCGCAGGGTGAAGCGCAGCGAAGGCTGGTTGGCCAGCACCAGCACGAATTCGTCGCCGGACATGCGCGCCACCGTGTCGCTGTCGCGCATCGACGCCTGCAGGCGGCGCGCGACCACCTTCAGCACCACGTCGCCGGCTTCGTGGCCATGGGTGTCGTTGATGGCCTTGAAATCGTCCAGGTCGATCAGGACGGTGGCCACCAGCGACTTCTGGCGCTGGGCCAGGTGCAGCGCCTGCTCCAGCCGGTCCCACATCAGGTTGCGGTTGGCCAGGCCGGTCAGGGGATCGTGGTTGACTTCGTGCTCGAGGTGGTCGGTGCGCTGCTTGAGCGCGGTCACGTCGTTGATCACGCCGATGAAGTGGGTGAAGGCGCCATGCTCGTCCTGCACCGGGGTGATGTTCAGGTCGTTCCAGAACAGGTCGCCGTTCTTGCGCAGGTTGCGCAGCACCACGTTGAGCGCGCGCCGGGAGGCGATCGCATCGCGCAGCATGCCGCGCTCGTGCGTGTCCATGCCGGGCGCGGCCATGAAGCGCGCATCGCGCCCGACCACCTCCGCGGCCGGGTAGCCGGTGATGCGCTCGAAGGCCGGGTTCACGTATTCGATCACGTTGTTGCCGCCGGCGCAGCGGGTGATCAGGATGCCGTTGCTGGCCGCATGCAAGGCGCGCTCGCGCAGGCGCAATTGCGCTTCGCGGGCGCGCCGCTCGGCGATGTCGACGCCCATCCCGAACAGGTAGTCGCCGCCGTTGACGCTGATTTTGGAGCCGCGCACCAGCATCGGGGTCTCGCGTCCGCTTTTCGCCACGTAGTCGACCTCGAACTTCATTTCCTTGCCTTCCTCGAACACGCGGCGCATGCCCTCGACCAGCAGCGGACGCTGCGGCAGATCGAGCAGGTCGACGGCGCGCGCCGCCGCCAGTTCGTCCGGCGCCAGTTCGGTCAGTTTTTCCAGGTTGTGGTTCCAGAGGACGAAGCGGCCCGCGCGGTTGATCACGTAGAAGGTGCCGGGAAACAACTCGACCACCGACGACAGCGGCGTGCGCGCCACCCGCACCGATTCCGGTGCGTCGCGTTCGTAGTGGGTGGCGACGGAAACGGCCAGCCCGCGCGGCGCGGCGCCGCCGTCGGACTGCGGCGCCAGTTCCAGGCCGGCATGGAAGATGCGGCCCTCGGCGCAGTGCAGTTCCACCGCCAGCCGGATATTCCCGCCGTGCCCGGACAGCGTGCGCAGCGCGCCGCGCCAGGCGCCGTGTCCGCTGGCGAGCAGGGTGGTGACGGGACGGCCGAGGACATCGGCGGCGGGCATGCCGAACAGGCTGGCGCAACCATCGTTCCAGGTGGATATGTTGCCTGCCTCGTCGGCCATGAAGACGGCCCGGGCCGGTGCCTCGATCTCGAACATGCGGCGCTCCCGTGCAATTGAACTGAAGTCAACTGGAGTTGGACAACACGGCAGACATTCCGTTCCGTTGGGAATGCCAATAAAAGAGACGGAGAAAAATGTTTTGCTGATAAAAAACGGCGCGGATATCCGCGCCGTTCGACCATCCGGGCATGCCGGCCGCGTCAGGCGGCGGCTTCCTGCCGAACGGGCAGGGCGACCTGGTGGTCGACGCTGAACTGGTAGTCCTCGAACACGTGCTGGGCCGACAGGATCTGGTAGTTGCCGTCGGCCAGCTTGTGGGTGGTGTCCTTCAGGCGGTAGGTGGTCGAGCCGCAGGTCCAGCACTTGAAGTTGCGCATGTGGGTGCACAGGCAGGTCTTGTCGAACACCTGCACGTTCTTCTGGTCCGGATTGGCCATCACTTCGCGGTTGTACGAATTGATATAGGCACAATTGCCGGTAGCGTCCAGCAGGTAGCCGTAGGATTCGCAGCCGGGACGGATGCCCGAACCGATCGCCGGCGTCTGCTTCAGCATGCGCATCGGGTAGCCGGTCGGCGACACGCCGTTGACGATGATGTCTTCCTCGCTGGCGCGGAAATATTCCTGCTTGACGTCGTCCGGCAGGCCGCATTCATGGGTGACGGTGAAGCGGGTTGCCACCTGCACGCCGCCGGCGCCCTTTTCCAGGAAGCCGGCCGCGTCCGAACCGGTGAAGATGCCGCCGGCGGCGATCAGCGGGATGTCCAGCTGCTCGGCCTTCATGAATGCATGGATCTCGTCCATGATCGTGTGCAGGTCGTATTCCTTCCAGTCCTCGATGCCGAAGCCGAGGTGGCCGCCGGCCAGCGGGCCTTCCACGACGATGTAGTCGGGCAGGCGGTTCAGGCGCGAGACTTTACGCAGGAACAATTGCAGTGCGCGTACCGAGGACACGATGATGCCCAGCTTGGCGTCGCGGAAGCGCGGGTGATCCTTGATCAGATCGAACGAACCCAGGTGCAGGCCGGCCGACATGGTGATGCCGTCGATGCCCGCGTCCAGCGCCGCCGACAGGCGGGTACGCAGGGTTTCCTTGGGCGCGTTCATGGTCAGCTTTTCCATGCAGTTCACGAAGACCAGGCCATCGCCCTTCTTCGCTGCCATGGTGGCGCCGACGTGCAGGCGGGTGGCTTCGGCCAGGCGGTCGAGGTCGAACTGGACCACCGACTTGTCCATGTTGTTGATGTTGAACTTGTACAGCTTGGTCTTTTCCTTGACGAAGCTGGTATCGAACTTGCGGTCCGACACGTCCGGCACCATGGCGTCGGAAATGTGGCCGATGCCGCCGAGGCGCGCCGCTTCCAGCGCCAGCTCGGACGTCGAGATGTCCACGCCCATTCCGCCGATCATGATGGGCACATATTCCTTGTTGCCCAGACGCAGGCGGAAATCATCAACACGTTTCATTGCTATCCTTAACCAACCCTAAACTGTTTATCGCCCTCCATTTTACCCCAAGGGGCGAAGGTCTCAGAGCACCTTTTACCGCACGGTCGTACTCTTATCCGTCGTTCCCGCGCAGGCGGGAACCCAAGTTCTCGGAGTTACCGAGGTGCTTGCAAAATTGGGTCCCCGCTGGCGCGGGCACGACGTTCAAGGATGCAGACGGCGTTGGTGTTCAGTCCCGGAAGTTGTTGAACGCCAGCGGCAGATCCTTCACGTCCTTGCGCAGCAGCGCAATCGCTTCCTGCAGGATGTCGCGGTCCTTGCCGGTAACGCGCACGGTATCGCCCTGGATCGAGGCCTGTACCTTCATCTTGCTTTCCTTGATCAGCTTGGTGATCTTCTTGCCGTCCTCGGTCTCGATGCCGTTGCGCACCTTGAGCACCTGCTTGACCTTGTCGCCGCCGATCTTCTCGACCTTGCCTTCGTCCAGGAAGCGGACGTCGACCTTGCGCTTGGTCATCTTGTTCAACAGGACATCCTTGACCTGGCCGATCTGGAAGTCGGAGTCGCCGAACAGCGTGATTTCCTTGTCCTTCTGTTCGACCTTGGCCGAGGTGCCCTTGAAGTCGAAGCGGGTTTCGATTTCCTTGCTGGATTGATCGACGGCATTCTTGACTTCAACCATGTCTGCTTCGCAGACCACATCAAACGATGGCATTTGTTTTCCTTGTGTTTAACTTGTTTTGCGGGGTGCAGTATGCCGATATTGTAACGGACAACGCGGCGGCAAGTCCGTGGCGCCTGCCGGCAAGCTGCCCATCAGCTGCCCGCCGGCGGTTTGCAACTATAATCGGGCACAAACTTCCGACCCCAGCCATGCAAGACCAGCCCCTTTCCCCAGTTTCCATTGCGCACGACGTTACGCTCCAGTCCTTCAACACCTTCGGCCTGGCGGCGCGCGCGCGGCGCTACCTGCGCGTCACCGACCCCTCGCAACTGGCGGCCGTCGCAGCCGACCCCACCCTTGCCGCGCTGCCGCGCCTGGTGCTGGGCGGCGGCAGCAACCTGCTGCTCACGCGCGACGTCGACGCGCTGGTGCTGCACATGGCATTGGAAGGCAAGGAGATCGTCGGCGAGACCGCGGACGCCATCCTGGTGCGCGCCCGCGCCGGCGAGAACTGGCACGGCTTCGTGCAATGGACCCTGGCGCAGGGCCTGGGCGGGCTGGAAAACCTGTCGCTGATCCCTGGCACGGTAGGCGCCTCGCCGATCCAGAACATCGGCGCCTACGGGGCCGAAATCAAGGACAGCTTCCACGCATTGACGGTGTTCGATTTCGCGACCGGCGCAATGCGCGCCATGGATGCGCGGGCCTGCCGCTTCGGCTACCGCGACAGCATCTTCAAGCACCCGGAAGGGCGCGACCTGGCCGTGCTGGACGTGACCTTCGCGCTGCCGCGCGCCTGGGCGCCCAACCTGCGCTATGCCGAACTGGCGCAGGCGCTGGCCGCCGAGGGCATCGTCGAGCCGACGCCGCGCCAGGTCGGCGATGCGGTGACCGCGATCCGGCGCCGCAAGCTGCCCGACCCGGCCGTGATCGGCAACGCCGGCAGCTTCTTCAAGAATCCGGTGGTCAGCGCGCAGCACTGCGCGCAGCTGCGGCAGGCCTGGCCCGACCTGGTGCACCACACCCAGCCCGACGGCAGCGAAAAGCTGGCGGCCGGCTGGCTGATCGACCGCTGCGGCTGGAAAGGAAAAAACCTGGGCCGCGCCGGGGTCTACCCGAAGCAGGCGCTGGTGCTGGTCAACAATGGCGGCGCCACGGGCGACGAGGTGCTGGCGCTGGCGCGCGCCATCCAGCACGACGTGCAGGAACGTTTCGGTGTCCGGCTCGAGCCGGAACCGGTAACGATATAGGGCGCCGGCGCGCGGACGAACTCAGCGCGCCGGCGCGGCGACGATCCGGTTGCGGCCGTCGCGCTTGGCCTGGTACAGCGCGTTGTCGGCGTCCGCGATCAGCTGTTCCATGCTGCCGGTTTCGCCCGGCACCAGGCAGGCGGCGCCGATCGACATCGTCACCGCGCCGCAGTCCGTCTGCGGATGGGGCAGGGACAGGTGCTCGAGCTGGGAGCGGCAGGATTCGGCCAGCACCAGGGCGCCGGCCAGGTCGGTGTCCGGCAGCAGGATCGCGAATTCCTCGCCGCCGTAGCGCGCCGCCAGGTCGGCCGGGCGCTTCAGTTGCCCGGTCAGTACCGACGCCGCCTTCTTCAGGCACAGGTCGCCGGCCGGGTGGCCGAAATGGTCGTTGTACAGCTTGAAGCTGTCGACGTCGCACAGCAGCAGCGACAGCGGGCTGCGCTGGCGCCAGCCGCGCTGCCATTCGACCCGGATCGCTTCATCGAAGCGGCGCCGGTTGGCGATGCCGGTCAGGCCGTCGAGCGCGGCCAGGCGGCGCAGTTCCTCGTTGGCGCGCGCCAGCTGCTCTTCGCTGTCGCGCAGCGAGCGGTAGGCGGCGTCGCGCTGCAGGCCCTTGATGTAGCCGCTCGAATGATGGCGGATGCGCGCCACCAGCTCGACCTGGTCGGGCAGCTTGACCAGGTAGTCGTTGGCGCCGACCGTGAAACCGTGCGCCTTGAGCTTGGCTTCGTCCTTGGACGACAGCACGATCACCGGCACGTCGCGCAGCGCCGGCTGCCCGCGGTAGCCGCGGATCAGCTCGAAGCCGTCGACGCCCGGCATCACCAGGTCCTGCAGGATCACGGTCGGGCGCACTTCCAGCGCGGTGGCCAGCGCCGCGTGGGCGTCGGTGACCGTGTGGAATTCGATGTCCGGGTGCGCGGCCAGCATGCGCCGCACCGCCTCGACGATGATGAGCTGGTCGTCGACCAGCAGCACACGCACCTTGTAGGTGGCGTCGCCCGGGACGGTGATGGAAGAATGGCTGGCTACGGGCATCTGTATTGACTAAATGGGGTGGTTGAGCAAGAAATCACGCCTGATCGGCCATTTTACCCAACAATGCCGGGCCGATGTGTTCCAAAGACAGGATATGTTGGGCCGCGCCCAGTTCGGCGGCGGCTTTCGGCATGCCGTACACGGCGCTGCTGGCCTGGTCCTGGGCGATGGTGGCCTGGCCGGCGCGCCGCATCGCCAGCAGGCCGGCGGCGCCGTCGCGCCCCATGCCGGTCAGCAGCACGCCGGTGGCCGCATGCTCCCAGTACTGCGCCACCGAATGGAAAAACACGTCGATCGAAGGGCGGAAGATTTCCTCGCGCGGGTGTTCATCGTACATCAGGCGCCCGCCCGGGCTCAGGCGCAGGTGGTCGTTGGTCTGCGCCACCTGCACCACGCCGCCCTCGGGCGCCTCGCCGCCGCTGATCGCGCGCACCGGCACCGGCGCCTGGTCGCCCAGCCATTTCACCAGTTGCCCGGCAAAGGCGGCGTCGATGTGCTGCACCACCACGGCCGCGGTGTCGCTGGGGGGACGCCAGCGCGCCAGCACCTGCGCCAGCGCGACCGGGCCACCGGTCGAGGCGCCGATCGCGACCAGCCGCCGCACCGGGCCGGCCGCCGCCGCAACGCCGGCTGCGGCGCCTGCGCCGTTGGCGGCGTTGCCCCGGATCAGCTTGCCGATGGTGCGGATCTTGGCCAGCAGCGCCGCGTCGCCGCCGCTTTGCCCCAGCAGGACCGGGGTCGCGGTCACGTCCAGCGCGCCGGCGCCGAGGGCGCGGAACACCAGGTTGACGTTGTCCTGCGGCGCCGCGGTCACGATCAGGATCGCGCACGGGGCGCGCTGCATGATCCGGCGCGTGGCTTCGACCCCGTCCAGCTGCGGCATGGAGAGGTCCATCAGCACCAGGTCGGGCGGCAGGTCGACGCACAGGCGCACGGCGTCGAGGCCGTTGCGCGCGATCCAGGCCACCCGGTGCTCGCCGGACGCGAGCACGGCGCGGCGCAGCGCCTCGGCCGCGGTCACGCTGTCGTTGGCGATCGCGATCCTCATGGCTGCGCCTCCCCGATCAGGTCCTGCACGGCGTCGAGCAGGGTGGCGTCGTGGAAGCTGCCCTTGGCGAGGTAGTAATCGGCGCCGGCGTCCAGGCCGCGCGCGCGGTCTTCGGGACGGTCCTTGTACGACACGATCATCACCGGCAGGGCGCGCAGGCGCGGGTCCTGGCGGATGCGCCCGAGCAGGCCGATGCCGTCCAGGCGCGGCATGTCGATGTCGGTGATCACCAGGTCGTAGTCGGCCGCGCGCAGGCTGTTCCAGCCGTCGATGCCGTCCAGCGCGACATCGACCCGGTAGCCGCGTCCGGCCAGCAGCTGGCGCTGCATCTCGCGCACCGTGAGCGAGTCGTCCACCACCAGCACGCGACGTGCCCCGCGCGCCCTGGCGGCGCCTCTGCCGGCGCCCTTGTCGGCCGCATTGCCCGTCGCATTGCCCATGAATCCCAGGCCCAGCGTGGCGCCCTGGTCGAGCAGGCGCGCGATCGACAGCAGCAGGTCGGGCACGTCCAGGATCAGCACCGGCGCGCCGTCGTCGAGCAAGGCGCCGGCGGCGACGTCGCGCAGCTTGCCGAACACCGGCTCGAGCGGCTGCACCGACAGGTTCTGTTCGCCGCGCACGGCGTCCACCACCAGGCCATAGCGTTCGCGGCCGGCGCCGATCACGACCACCGCCAGCGCATCCTGCGCATCCGGCGCCGCGCCTTCCAGCTTCAGCACCTGATCGGCCGGCACCAGGCCGACGTGGGCGCCGTCCATGTCGAAGTAGGCGCGTCCCGACAGCGTGCGCACGTCCTCGCGCGCCAGGCGCAGCACGCGTTCGATGCGCGCGATCGGCAAGGCGTACGCTTCGCCCGCCACCTGCGCCACCAGCGCGCGCACGATCGACTGGGTCAGCGGCAGCGTGATCACGGTGCGGAAACCCGCGCCCGGCATCGATTCCGCGCGCACCCTGCCGTCCAGGCGCTGCACCGCCTCGTGCACCACGTCCAGGCCGACGCCGCGGCCCGAGATCTCGGTGGTGCCCTCCTTCAGCGAAAAACCGGGCAGGAACAGGAATTCCATCAATTCCTCCAGGCTCAGCGCATCGGCGAAGGCGGCCGGCGCCAGCTGGCGCGCGGCGGCGGCGCGGCGGATGCGCTCGGGGTCGACGCCGCGGCCATCGTCGCCGACCTCGATCGCCAGCATGCCGCCGCGGTGGCGCGCCTCGATCCGGATCGTGCCCTGCGGCGGCTTGCCGGCAGCGATGCGTTCCTGCGGCGTCTCCAGGCCGTGGTCGAGGGCATTGCGCAGCAACTGGTTGAGCGGCGCCTCGATGCGCGCCAGCACGACGCGGTCGACCAGGGTGTCGGCGCCGTCGATCGCCAGGCGCGCCTCCTTGCCCAGGCTGCGCGCCAGGTCGCGCACCATGCGCGGCAGGCCGTGCACGCCCTCGCCGAAGCGGCACATGCGCAGCTCGCGCACTTCGTCGACCAGGCGCGCCGACACGGTGGAGGCCTGGCGCTCGTGGCTTTCGGCCTCCAGGATCAGGCGCTGCAGGTTGTCGCGCAGCGGCCGCGCGCGCTCGAGCGCCAGCTGCGCCAGCTCGGCCAGGCGCGGATCGCCGCTGGCCTTGACCGCGTCCTGCAGCCGCTCCAGCGCGTCGTGCAGGCTGCGCTGCTGGCGCTTGTCGCGCTGCAGGGCGTCGATCCAGGGGCGCAGCCGGCCGGCGTGCAGGCGCGCCTGGCTGGCCAGGGCCAGCAGTTCGTCGCTGGCGGCGTTGGCGGGCGGCGCCGGCGTGGTTGCGGCGGCGGAGGTGGACACGGGCGCGGGGGCGGCGCTGGCGGCCGCCGGGCCAGCCAGGGCGACTGGCGGGGCGGCCGGTCCGGATGCTGGTGCGAATGCGGACGGGGACGCGGATCCCGATAAGGCGGACGGCGCGGGCACGGGTGTGGGGGCGGCAGGCGTCACCGGGTAGGGCGCCGGGGTGGCCGGATATGGAACCGCCGCCGCAGTGAGCGCCGGCGCGGCAGGCGCCGGCTTGCCGGCCGATGCGCCGGCGCCACCGCCTGCGCGCAGCGCCGCCAGCGCCTCGAGCAGGGCATCGGCGCGCGCCTGCGCGTCGGCGCCGGCGTCGCTTGAGGCCAGTTGCAGCATCAGGTCGACCCCGCCGAGCAGCACGTCGGCGCCGGCGGCGCCGATCGCCAGCCGGCCATGCTGGGCATCGACGAACACGTCTTCCATCGCATGCGCCACCCGCACCACGGCGTCCAGCGCCACGATCGCCGCCGCGCCCTTGAGAGAATGAGCGGCGCGCATCATCGATTCGAGCAGCTGCGGGTCGGCGCCGCCGCGTTCGAGCTGCAGCAGGCCGTCGGTCAGCACGCGGCCCTGGTCGCGCGCCTCCATGCGGAACAGGTCCAGCATCGAAAAGCTGCTCAGGTCCTCGTCGTCGAAGCTCATCGCAGCAGTCCCTGCAGTTGCGCCATCAGGCGCGTGGCGTCGAGCAGCCCGGCCTCGATGGCATCCGCACGCACCACGCCCTCGATATACGGTGGCGGCGCATGGCCGACGGTGGCGGCGGGCGGTTGCAGGGCGGCGCGGGCATAGCGCAGCACGCCGTGCACCTCGTCCACCGGCAGCGCGAAGCGCTGCGCCCTGGCGCTGTCCGGATCGGCCAGCACCAGCAGGCGAGCAAAGGCATGGCGCCCGGCCGGCGCGGCCGCATCGTGATCCTCGATGGCGAGCAGGCGCGCCAGCGACACCGCCGGCAGCAATCGGCCGTCGACGCCGACCACGCCGAGCAGGGCGCCGCCGTCGCGGTGCGGCAGGCGGTGCAGCGGCGCGCGTGGCGCCACCGAGGCGGCCAGCGCCAGCGGCACCGCCAGCCATTCGCGGCCAACCCGGAACGCCATCGCGGCGGCGTCAACGGCGACGGCCGACGCCAGCGGGCGTGCCAGTTCGCGTGCCCAGGCGTCGCGGTAGGCGGCGTCGACCGGTTGTTCCAGCAATTGCCGGGCGGCGTCGGCGGAGGTGGGCGGCATCATGGGGCAGCGCTCCCGCGGCGCGCGAAGATGCGCCCGGCGCGGCGGCGGAAGGCGGCGCCCTGGCCGGCGTCGCCGAGCCGCTCGTGCAGCAGGGCCAGGCTGCACAGGGCGTCGTAGTGGCCGGGGTCGAGGTAGACGCAGCGCCGCCAGCAATCGTCGGCGCCGGCGGCGTCGCCCCGGCAATCGCCGATCATCCCCAGCAGGAACCAGGCGGCGGCATCGTCCGGCGTGGCCGCCAGCACCGCGCGGCAGGCCGCTTCGGCCTGCGCCAGGCGGCCGGCGTCGGCGTCATGCTGGGCTTGCGCCAGCAGGGCCTGCGCGGCCGGGGCCGGCGTGGCCGAGGACGAAGCCGCGGCAGGGGCCGATGCGGGGATGCGTGCGGCCGGGGCGAGCGCTGCCTGGCGGGACGCGCCTTGCAGGTAGCGGGTGGGCAGGACTGCGGCTGGCGCGGGCGCGGGGGCCGGGGCCGGGGCAGGGCGCTGCTGCGCACCCTGCTTGCGCAGCGCGAAGGCGGCGTCCAGCGAGGATGGCGCGAAGCCGTGGCGGCAGAAGGACGGCGCCTCGGCGTGGCCGGACAGCAGCAGGCCGTCGTCGGCCAGCAGCGCGTGCAGCGCCTGCGCCGCCAGGGCTTGCCGCTCGTTGCCGAAATAGATCAGGAGGTTGCGGCAGAAAATCAGGTCGTAGCGATGTGCGCCGCCGGCCTCGAGGTCGAACAGATTGCCCTGCCTGAAGTCGACGTAGGCGCGCGGGGCGGCGGCGATCAGGTGCTCGTCGCCGCTGCGGGTGAACCAGCGCTCGCGGAAGGCCAGCTCGGCGGTGCGGAAGGCGTTGCGGGTGTAGCGGCCTTCCCTGGCGCGCGCGATCGCGGCCTGCGACAGGTCGACGGCGTCGATGCGGCACTGGCCCGGGGCGATGCCGGCCTGCAGCAGCGCCATCGCCATCGAATACGGTTCCTCGCCGCCGGCGCAGGGCAGGGACAGGATGCGCAACTGGCCGGCGCCCTGCGGCCGCGCCGCCAGGCGGTTCTGGATGAAGCGCAGCGCCGCGTCGAACACCTGCGGGTCGCGGAACATCCAGGATTCGGGCACCACCACCAGTTCGACCAGCGCCGTGAATTCGCTTGTGCCGGGCGCCGCCACGTAATCTTCGCGCCGCGCGATGCCGGTGTGGCGCATGCGCTCGCGCACGGCGCGCTCGACGTCGGCGCCGCTCAGCGCCAGGCCGGTCTGCTCTTCGAGCAGGGCGCGCAGGTCATGTGCGCCGGGCTTGCCGGTCAGCGATGCCGGCGTCATGCCCGTGCTCCCCTTGTCGCCGCTGCCGGCACCGGCGCCGGCGCCGTTGCCTGCGGTTCCTGCGCGCCGCCGGCGCCGAACAGCAGCGCCGCCACCTCGGGCGCCAGCATGCGGGCGGGCTCGATCAGCTGCAGCATGCCGGCGTCATCCGCGGCGGCATGCGCCACCTGGCCCAGCCAGGGCGCGCCCAGGATGCCGGAATCGACCGGCGCGGCGCCGAGCGCCGCCACGCCGGCCACGTGCTCGACCTGCAGGCCGAGGCGGCGCAGGGCGCCGGCGGCCGGCACCTCGACCAGCAAAATGCGGGTGTCGTAGCGCACCGCCTCCGGCGCGGCGCCGGCCAGGCGCGACAGGTCGATCACCGGCACCGGATCGCCGTGCAGGTCGAGCAGGCCGGCCACGTAATGCGGCGCCCCCGCCAGCGCGGCCAGGCGCGCCGCCGGCAGCACCCGCTGCACCGCGCCCAGCGGCAGCGCGCAGCGTTCGCGTCCGATATGAAACACCAGCACCTTCACGCTCATGCCCGCTTACATGTTGACGGCGAAGTTGGCCACCGACTGCTGCAGATCGCCGGCGGCGTACTGCAGCTGGTGCACGGCCTCGCTGGTGGCCTTCAGCGAATCCACGGTCTGCTGGCTGGCGTCGGACAGCTGCGTCATGGTCCCCGAGATCTGCGAGGCGCCCACCGCCTGCGACTGCATTCCCTGCAGCACCAGGTCGAAGCGCGGCGCCAGCTTGCGCACCTGGTCCATCATGCCGGACAGCTGCTCGGCCACCATGCGCACCTCGCCCACGCTGCGCCGGATCTCTTCCGAAAACTTGTCCATGCCCATGACGCTGGCCGACACCGCCGACTGCATCTCCTTGAGCATCTGCTCGATGTCCCAGGTCGAGACCGAGGTCTGGTCGGCCAGGCGCCGGATCTCGCTCGCCACCACCGAGAAGCCGCGGCCCGCCTCGCCGGCCTTTTCGGCCTCGATCGCGGCGTTCAGGGACAGGATGTTGGTCTGGTCGGCCACCTTGGTGATGGTGACCAGCACGCCGTTGATGTTGCTGGCCTTTTCCGACAGGGCGGCCAGCTTGGCGCCGATCGAATCGGTGGCCGCCACCATCTTCTGCATGGTCTGGTCCATGCGCTGCAGGTTGTCCTGGGCGTCGGCGGTGGCGCGGGTGGTGTAGTCGGCCACTTCGGTCGCTTCTTCCATCGTGCGCAGCAGCTGCGAGGTGTTGGCCGAGATCTCGCGGGTGGTCGAGAGCACCTCGACGCTGGTCTGGGCCTGCTCGATGCCGGTCGCCTCCTGCTGGCGCGCGGAGGCCGCGATCTGGGTCGCCGAGGTCGTGACCTGGATGCCGGCGCGCTGCACGTTGGTGACCAGGCTGCGCAAGTTGTCGAACATGGTCGCCAGGCCTTCGCCCAGGCGGCCGATGGCGTCCTCGCCGCGGATCGCGACGGTGCCGGTCAGGTCGCCGCGCGCCGCCTTCGATACCACGCCCAGCAGTTCGTCGACCTTGGCGCGCAAGGTATTGGTCGCGGCCAGTTCGCGCGCCTGGTTGTCCTCGATGGCCTGGGCCATGCGGTTGAATTCCAGCGCCACCAGGCCCAGTTCGTCGCGCGAGTTGACGTCGGCGCGCGTGCCCTGGGCGCCGCCGGCGATGCCGCGCGCGGCCTCGGCCAGGCTGGCCAGCGGGCGCGAGACGGCGCGCACCAGCAGGGTGCCGATCACGATCGCCAGCAGCACGCATACCACGCCGCCGGCGCCCAGCACCAGCGTCATGCTCCGACGCAGGCTGGCGGCTTCCTGCTGGCGCTGGCCCAGCAGGCGGCTTTCCTCGGCTTCGACCTCGGCCAGCACCTGGCGCACGCTGGCCACGGTGGCGCTGCCTTTCATGACCGCCGCTTCGGCCTGGCCCGTGACCGATGCCATCCCGCCGGCGCCGGCGCGGCGCCGCAGCGCAATCTGCTGCGTGACCGCCTGGTCCATCCATGCGCCCAGCAGCGGCTCGATGCGTTGCAGGCGCTCCTGCTGGGCCGCGTTGTCGCGGGTCAGGTCGAGCACGCGCCGCAGGTGGCTGCGGGCGCGCGCGTAGTCGTTATCGATCGGCGCCGCCAGGGTCTCGTTGCCGGTCAATACGAAACCGCGCACGGACGACTGGACCTGCAGCATCGCTGTCGTCACGTGGTTGGTCTCCAGCAGCACCTCGAGCGAATGGCGGTCCCATTCGTTGGCCTCGGACAGCCGGGAAAAACTGTTATACGCCATCAGGATCAGGAACAGTATCAGGGCGACGATCGCACCGAAGCCGATGCTCAGTTTGTTCTTGATGCTCAGGTTGGACAGCATGCGTGCTCCGTGTTTCTGGGATTCTTCGCGAATGTAACATTTTCGTCGCATGCTACGGCGGAAATCGCTGTGCAGATGCAACAAAAAGTCATGCAAACAGCATTTTTGTGTCAGGCAGGCAAAATATTCGGCGTGGTCGTCAACGTTGGCGGCAACGATGGCGGCAAAGGCAGCGGCATGGCCGGGGGCAGCGGCGCCATCCCGTGACGCGCGCGGGCGCTGTTGCATTTGGCGTCGCCGGGTTCGACTTCGCGGCAGGGGGAGGGGCGCAACGGGTAGACGCCGCAGGCGACCGCGCCGCCGGGCACGCCTTGCAGGGCGGCGCAACGCGGACGGGCCGCGTTGGTGCCGGCCATGCAGGCGTAATGCGGATTGACCTGCTCGGTCAGGGCAAGGGGCAGGCTGCGTACGTCGGCTTCGGCCCAGTAGAAGGAAACACGATAACTCATGCAGCAGGCGCCGCAGGCCAGGCAGGGATTGTCGTTCTCCGCACTCATCTCAGGCGTGCCATTTTCATATTATCGGAATGCCAATCGTAACGCGGCACGACAAGTCGATCAAGTTGTTGCTTTTGAATGCAAATGATAATGATTCTTGTTTACTTAAGGGCTGAGCCTTGCTAGAGTGCTTGACGTTTCAGCAATTATTTAAAACAACATTAATCAGACCACATGAAAATCGCCAAGCACATCCACAGCCGCAAACATGCCCCGCGCACCTTGCGTCCCGCCACCGCGGTTGCAACGACTGCAGCCACGGCCGCCGCCATCACGCTGCTGGCGCTGCCGCTGGCCGGCCACGCGGCCGACGCCGCGTCCGCCGCCGCCGCGGCCGCGGCCGTCACCGCGCCGGCGGCCGCCGACCCTGGCGCCGATGCCGCCGAGCGCCGCCAAAACCCGCACGCGGTGCACATCACCGGCGAACGCGAAAACGACTACAAGGCCGAACGCGCCGGCTCGGCCAAGTACACCGAAGCGCTGGTCGACACACCGCAGACCGTGATCGCGATCAAGAGGGAACTGTTCGAGCAGCAGGGCGCCACCACCCTGACCGAAGCGCTGCAGAACACGCCCGGCGTGGGCACGTTCTTCCTGGGCGAGAACGGCAACACCAACACCGGCGACGCCATCTACATGCGCGGCTTCGACACCTCGGGCAGCCTGTTCGTGGACGGCATCCGCGACATCGGCTCGATCTCGCGCGACGTCTTCAACATCGAACAGATCGACGTATTGAAAGGCCCGGCCGGCACCGACACCGGCCGCGGCGCACCGACCGGCTCGATCAACCTGAACACCAAGCAGCCGCTGTCGAGGAACATGGCGAACGCCACCCTCACCGCCGGCAACGAGCACCGCCGCCGCGGCAGCGCCGACATCAACCGCGTGCTGGGCGGCGGCGCCGCGCTGCGCCTGAACCTGCTCGACCAGGACAACGGCATTCCCGGACGCGACGTGGCGCGCAACAAGCGCTGGGGCGTGGCGCCGTCGCTGGCCTTCGGCCTGGACGGCCCGACCCGGCTCTACCTGAACTACCTGCACGTGAAGCAGGACAACCGCCCGGACGGCGGCGTGCCGACCGTGGGCCTGCCCGGCTACACCAGCCCGGACACGCGCCGTCCGTTCCTGACCGATGCCGACCCGGTCGATCCGCGCAACTTCTACGGTTCTCTGGCCGACTTCGACCATGTGAAGGCCGACATGTTCACCGCCATCGTCGACCACGAGTTCAGCCCGCGCCTGCGCCTGCGTAACACCAGCCGCTACGGCAAGACCCGGCAGCTGTACATGCTGAGCGCCTTCATGGGCAGTTCCGCCAACATCATCACCTCCCCCGATCCGGTGGCGCCGGCCACCGTCCGCTATCCGGGCGTGGTGACGGCGGACCCGAGCACCTGGCTGCTGCTGCGCACCAACCGCACGATCAAGGACCAGGACAACACCGTGCTGGCCAACCAGACCACCTTGAGCGCCGAATTCGAGACCGGGCTGCTGCGCCATACGCTGGTGGGCGGCCTGGACCTGAGCGACGAAAAACAGAAGAACTGGAGCTACAACGGCGGCGGCACGCTGCTGCCGGCCAATCTGTACAGCCCGGACCCGGCCTCGCCATTGTCCGGCCTGAACCTGGTGCGCAGCGGCGCCCGTACCCAGGGCCAGTCGACCACCCAGTCGGGCTACCTGCTCGACACCATCAAGATCGGCGACAAGTGGCTGCTGGGCGCCTCGGTGCGCCTGGATCACTTCGACGTCGAGTACGACTCGATCACGCTGTCGACGCTGGCCGCCAATCCGCGCCTGCCGGTCGGCACCCAGATCCCGACCCACGTCGAACTGTCGGACCAGCTGGTCAGCGGCAAGCTGTCGGTGCTGTACAAGCCGACCGAGAACAGCAGCGTGTACGCGCTGTGGGCCAATTCGAAGCAGCCGCCGGGCTCGAACCTGGTGCTGAGCACCAGCGGCAGCAGCGCCTCGAACCCGATCTTCGACCCGCAGGTCAGCATCACCACGGAAGTGGGCGCCAAGTGGGACCTGCTGCGCCACAAGCTGGCACTGAACGCGGCGCTGTACCGCACCGTGGTCAAGAACGAGGTCGAGCAGGACCCGGTCGACTTGCAGTACTACCAGACCGGCCGCAAGCGCGTGCAGGGCGTGGAACTGAGCGTGACCGGGGAACTGGCGCGCAACTGGCTGCTCAACGCCGGCTACACCCACATGGACACCAGCGTCGAATCGGGCCGCCTGATCACCGCCGGCGGGGCCAACGCCCTGACCTACACCCCGAAGAACGCCTTCACCAGCTGGACCACCTACACGCTGCCGTTCGGCCTGAAGATCGGCGGCGGCGTGCGCTACTCGGGCAAGCTGCTGCGCGGCACCGACGGCGCGATCGGCACCCCGGCCTACGCCGAGGATTACTGGGTGGTGGATGCGATGGCGGCGTACCGGATCAACCGCTACGTGGATCTGCAGCTGAACGTGTACAACCTGGGTGACAAGCGCTATGTGGCGGCGATCAACAAGAGTGGCTATCGCTACACGCCGGGGGCGCCGCGCTGGGGAAGCTTGACGGCCAACTTCCATTTTTAAGACAGCTGCACTAGAAGCCGCCGCTCCCGCAACCACCGTCGTTCCCGCAACCAACGACGGTACAAAAAAAAGCCGCTGGCCCGTCAGGACCAGCGGCTTTTGCATTCGGCGCTTGGAGTTCGGCGCCGGTGGATTACTGCCCGCGCTTCGCCCGCGCCTTGGCCGCGATCCGCATGCGCAGCGCATTGAGCTTGATGAAGCCGCCCGCATCCGCCTGGTTGTAGGCGCCGCCGTCTTCGTCGAACGTGGCGATGTTCATGTCGAACAGCGAATCGGTCTTCGAATCGCGCGACACCACGATCACGTTGCCCTTGTACAGCTTGATGCGCACCCAGCCGTTCACGCTCTGCTGGGTATGGTCGATCAGGGTCTGCAGCGCGACGCGCTCCGGCGCCCACCAGTAGCCGTTATAAATCAAGGAAGCGTAACGCGGCATCAGATCGTCCTTCAGGTGCGCCACTTCGCGGTCCAGCGTGATCGATTCGATCGCGCGGTGGGCGCGCAGCATGATGGTGCCGCCCGGGGTTTCGTAGCAGCCGCGCGACTTCATGCCGACGTAGCGGTTCTCCACCAGGTCGAGGCGGCCGATGCCGTGCTTGCCGCCCAGGCGGTTCAGCTCGGTCAGCACCTGGGCCGGGGTCATCTTGACGCCGTTCAGGCCGACGATGTCGCCGCGCTCGTATTCGATGTCCAGGTACTCGGCCTGGTCCGGTGCCTGTTCCGGCGACACGGTCCAGCGCCACATCGATTCCTCGGCTTCCGCGCTCGGGTTTTCCAGGTGGCGGCCTTCGAAGGAGATGTGCAGCAGGTTGGCGTCCATCGAGTAGGGCGCGCCGCCGTTCTTGTGCTTCATGTCGATCTCGATGCCGGCGTCTTCCGCGTACTTCAGCAGCTTCTCGCGCGACAGCAGGTCCCATTCGCGCCACGGGGCGATGATCTTGACGTCCGGCTTGAGCGCATAGGCGCCCAGCTCGAAGCGCACCTGGTCGTTGCCCTTGCCGGTGGCGCCGTGCGACACGGCGTCGGCGCCGGTCTCATTGGCGATCTCGATCAGGCGTTTCGCGATCAGCGGACGCGCGATCGAGGTGCCCAGCAGGTATTCGCCTTCGTACACGGTGTTGGCGCGGAACATCGGGAACACGAAGTCGCGCACGAACTCTTCGCGCACGTCGTCGATGTAGATGTTTTCCGGCTTGATGCCGAACTTGATCGCCTTGGCGCGCGCCGGTTCCAGCTCTTCGCCCTGGCCGAGGTCGGCGGTGAAGGTGACGATTTCGCAGTTGTAGTGATCCTGCAGCCATTTCAGGATGACCGAGGTGTCGAGGCCGCCGGAGTAGGCAAGGACTACTTTTTTAATGTCGCTCATGGGAGTTCCAATGATGGGAGGGGATGATGGTCAGCTGGCCTGGACGGGTCCAGGCCAACGATCAAGCTAGGGTGTGGTAATGATTACTTATCTTCGATACGGCCGAGCAGCAGGTATTCGATCAGCGCCTTCTGCACGTGCAGGCGGTTCTCGGCTTCGTCCCAGACCACCGACTGCGGGCCGTCGATGACCTCGGCCGCCACTTCCTCGCCGCGGTGCGCGGGCAGGCAGTGCATGAACAGGGCGTCCGGTGCGGTGCGCGCCATCTTGGCGGCGTCGACGATGAAGCCGTCGAAGGCCTTCAGGCGCTCGGCGTTTTCCTTCTCGTAGCCCATGCTGGTCCAGACGTCGGTGTTCACCAGGTGCGCGCCGGTGCAGGCGTCCGACGGGTTCTCGAAGAAGGTGTAGTTCTTCGTCTTCACCAGCGACGGATCGATGTCGTAGCCCTTCGGGGTCGACACGTTCAGGTGGAAGCCGAACACCTCGGCCGCCTGCAGCCAGGAGTACAGCATGTTGTTGGCGTCGCCGATCCAGGCCACGGTCTTGCCGGCGATCGAGCCGCGGTGTTCGTAGTAGGTGAACACGTCGGCCAGCACCTGGCAGGGGTGGTGTTCGTTGGTCAGGCCATTGATCACCGGTACCCGTGAATGCGCCGCGAAGCGTTCGATGATGTCCTGGCCGAAGGTGCGCACCATGATGATGTCGCACATGCGCGACATGACCTGGCCGGCGTCCTCGACCGGCTCGCCGCGGCCCAGCTGGCTGTCGCGCGTGTTCAGGTAGATCGCGGCGCCGCCCAGCTGGTGCATGCCGGCTTCAAACGATAAACGCGTGCGGGTCGAGTTCTTTTCGAACACCATCACCAGGGTGCGGTCGACCAGCGGGTGGTAGATCTCGTAGGCCTTGAACTTGCGCTTGATGACCTTGGCGCGCTCGATCACATACTCGAACTCGTCACGGGTGAAGTCGGAGAACTGCAGGAAGTGCTTGATGGGATTCGTGCCAGCCATTTTGTGTCGGGGATACGGTGATCGCTTGAATTATAAGCGGTTTCGCTTGCCATTCGGGAAATTAAGCATCTACAGCGGCTCAATACAAGGTTTGCGCCGATTCATGCAACAGCTGCGCATACAGCTCATGGCGCAGCGGCGCGATCTTGCCCTCGGCCAGCGCGCCCAGGATCGCGCACTGCGGTTCGGCCAGGTGGCGGCAGTTGTAGTACTTGCAGCCGCCCAGGTAAGGCTTGAAGTCGACGAAGGCCCGTTCCAGCATGCCCTCGGTCAGGTGGTACAGGCCGAACTCCTGGAAGCCGGGCGAATCGATGACGTTGCCGCCACCCATACGCTCGGGCAGGCGGTACAGGCGGGTAAACGTGGTGGTGTGCTTGCCGGTGTCGAGCGCTTCCGAGATCTCGCGCACGGCAATGTCGGCGTCCGGAATCAAGAGGTTTACAAGCGACGATTTGCCCATGCCGGACTGGCCGATCAGGATCGAGGACTGGCCGGCCAGCAGCGGCATCAGGGTGGCCACGGCATGTTCCGGATCGGCCCTGGCCGACACTTCATGCAGTGGATAGCCCATGCCGGTGTACAGCGCCGCGCGCTGGCGGGCGCGTTCCAGGCCCTCGGTGACGTCGACCTTGTTCAGGATCAGGTGGGCCTCGATGCCGGCCGCCTCGCAGGCGACCAGCGCGCGCGACACCAGGTCGTCGGTAAAGCTCGGTTCGGTGGCGATGACGATGAACAGGCGCGTGATATTGGCAGCCAGCAGTTTGCTCTTGTACTGGTCCGAGCGGTACAGCAAGGTAGAACGCTCGGCGATCTTTTCGATGACCGCCTGGTCCGCGGAGGTGCGCTTGACGTGCACGATGTCGCCGACCGCGACGTTGGTCTTCTTGCCGCGCGTGACGCATTGGATCAGCTCGCCGGCGATCTCGGCCAGGTAATGCCGGCCGTGCGCCGCGATGATGGTGCCGGTAAGTTGGTTTTGCTTCGTCATGCTGTGCCTGTGCGTCCTGCGTGGAGTGCGTCGGCCTTGGCCGCGCAGATGAAATCGTTGTCGCTGAGCCGGTTGCCGGCCGAGTGGGTGGTCCAGGCGACCGTGCAGTGACGGTAGCTCACGCTCAGGACCGGATGGTGGTCTTCATGGTGGACGATCCAGGCCAGCGCGTTCACGAAGGCGATCGTCTCGTGGTAGTCGCGGAAGGCGTACTGGCGCCGCAGCGCATCGCCCTCGACGCTCCAGCCGGGCACCGCGGGCAGCAGAGCGGCGATGGTCCCGGCATCCAGCGCCGAAGCGCCGTGGGTGCAGCGGCGCGCCTGCAGCTCGGCTGCCGATGTGCCGGGCGCTGTCATACCGCCCCCGCCAGTTGCAACTGGCGCACCCGCACCCAGGCCGGCGGATGCGAATCGTAGAAGGCCGAGTGGATCGGGTCCGGGGTCAGGGTCGATGCATTGTCTTCGTACATCTTGACCAGCGCCGATACCAGGTCGCGCGCATCGCTGTGCTGGGCCGCAAAGGCGTCGGCCTCGAACTCGTGCTTGCGCGAGGTGAACGAGGACAGCGGCGCGAACGGGAACAGGAACACCGGCAGCGCCAGGCTGAACAGCAGCAGGGCCATCGCATCGTTGGACTGGCCCAGCAGCGGCATCACGCCCAGGCCGGTATAGAACCAGGCCTGTTCCTTGAGGTAGCCGAGCAGGGCCAGGAAGGCCAGCGACAGCGCGAACATCACGACGATGCGCTTGATGATGTGCCTGAGCTTGAAGTGGCCCAGTTCGTGCGCCAGCACGGCCTCGATCTCGGGCGGCGCCAGGCGTTCCAGCAGGGTGTCGAAGAACACGATGCGCTTGTTGGCGCCGAAGCCCGAGAAGTAGGCGTTGCCGTGCGCCGAGCGCTTGCTGCCGTCCATCACGAACAGGCCCTTGGAGGCGAAGCCGACGCGCGTCATCAGGCCTTCGATGCGCGCTTTCAGGCTGTCGTCGGACAGGGGAGTGAATTTGTTGAACATCGGCGCTATGACGGTCGGGTACAGCACCATCATCAGGAGCTGGAAGCCGCTCCACACCAGCCAGGTATACAACCACCAAAGGGCGCCGGCCTCGCGCATCAGGGTCAGCACGACCCACAGCAGCGGCAGGCCGATGACGGCGCCGACGGCGGCCCCCTTGACCAGGTCGGCCAGCCACAGTTTGAACGTCATCTTGTTGAAGCCGAAGCGCTGTTCCAGCACGAACTGGCTGTAGTACGAGAACGGCAGGTCGAGCACGCCGGAAATGACGGCGAACGCCACCACCAGGCCGACCTGGTGCGCCATGCCTGGGCCGGTCGCGTCCAGCACCGCCGTCGACAGCGCCTGCAGCCCGCCCAGCAGCGTGAAGCCGATCAGCACCAGGCCGCCCCACAGCGCCGAGAACAGGCCGAGGCGGGTCCTGGCGACGGTGTAGTCGGCCGCCTTCTGGTGCGCGGCGAGCGGGATTTTCGCGGCGAATTCGGCCGGCACCTCGCCGCGGTGGCGCTGCACGTGGCGGATGTGGCGGCTGGCCAGCCAGTAGCGCAGCGCCTGCGTCAGCAGGAAGAAAAAGACGAACAAAACCGAAAACGAGAATGAAAGCATTCTATGCCTGTGAGAAAATGCCGTTTAACTTGGGGGAGCGTCTGCTCCCACAGATTTATTGCTGATTCAAAGAGAGAATTATGTCACAACAGAGCACCCCGGCCGCCACGCCGCGTCCCAACGAATTCAACCTGGTCTGGCTCGACATGGAAATGACCGGCCTGGACCCGGACAACGACCGCATCATCGAAGTCGCCGTCGTGGTCACCGACCCGGACCTGAACGTCATCGCCGAAGGTCCGGTCTTCGCGATCCACCAGAGCGACGAGACGCTGGACAAGATGGACAACTGGAACAAGGGCACGCACGGCCGCTCCGGCCTGATCGACCGCGTCAAGGCCTCGACCGTCACCGAAGCCCAGGCCGAGCAGGAACTGATCGCCTTCCTGAAACAGTACGTCCCGGCCAACAAGTCGCCGATGTGCGGCAACTCGATCTGCCAGGACCGCCGCTTCATGGCGCGCGGCATGCCGAAGCTGGAAGCCTTCTTCCACTATCGCAACCTGGACGTGTCGACCCTGAAGGAACTGTGCCGCCGCTGGAAGCCGGAACTGGCGTCCGGCTTCAAGAAGGCCCAGAAGCACACCGCGCTGGCCGACATCATCGAGTCGATCGAAGAGCTGCGTTACTACCGCGAACACTTTATCAAACTCTAAGCCCGAAGCGCCAGCGAGCAGGGCGAGGCCGCGCGGACACAATTGTGTCATGCGCGATTGCAATTGTTAATGACCCGCCCGGCTAGGTATGCGAGAATCGGGCCATGGTTGATATTCTGCGTACTACCGCCGGCGCCGGCGGCGACAGCGAAGTGCGGCGGCTCCTGCGCGAATGCGACTGGAGCGCGAATCCGCTTGGCCCGCCCGAGGCCTGGCCGCCGGAGCTGGCGACGGCGGTCTCGATGGCGGTCAGCTCCACCTTCCCGATGTTCGTGGCCTGGGGCTCGGGGCTGATCTTCCTGTACAACGACGCCTATATCCCGGTCCTCGGCGACAAGCATCCCGCCGCCTTCGGCGCGCCCTTCCACCAGGTCTGGTGGGAGATCTGGTCCGACCTGGGGCCGATCGCCGACCGCGCGCTGTCCAACAAGTCGGCCTATTTCGAGGACAAGCCGCTGCTGATGGAGCGCAAGGGCTATCCCGAGCAGACCTACTTCACGTTTTCCTATTCTCCCTTGCACGACGGCCGCGGCCAGGTACAGGGCATGTACTGCACCTGCATCGAGACCACCGACCGGGTCCATGCCGAGCGCCGCGCCGCCTTCGAACTGGCGCTGGCCGACGCGCTGCGCCCGCTGGCCTCGGCCGACGAAGTGATCCAGGCCGCCAGCACGCTGCTGGGCCAGGAGATGGGCGTCGAGCGCGTCATGTACGGCGAGGTCGACGACGTCTACAACACCTTCCACGTGGCGCGCGACTGGCGCCGCCCCGGGCTGGCCAGCCTGGCCGGCAATTATTTTTCCATCGATGCCTTCGGTCCCGAGGTGGCGCGCGCCGGCCGCGTCGGGCAACCGATCGCTGTCGAGGACACCGGCGCCGACCCGCGCACCGGCGCCTTCCGCGAAGCCTTCACCGCGATGGACGTGGTCGGCTGCCTGCTGGTGCCGCTGGTGAAGTCGGGCCGCCTGCACGCCTTCCTGGCGCTCGGCAAGACCAGCCCGCACCGCTGGAGCGAGGCCGAGATCGCGCTGGCGCGCAGCATCGCCGAGCGCATGGGGCCGGCGGTCGAGCTGGCGCGCGCCCACGCCACCCTGCGCGAGGAGCGCGACCGCAGCCAGACCATCTTCGACACCATCAACGAAGGCGTCGCGCTGCTCGACTGCGACTGGAACGTGCTGCAGATGAACGCCGAGGGCCTGCGCCTGTCGCGCCGCACGTCGCAGCAGGTGCTCGGCCGCAACCAGTGGGAAGTGTGGCCGGAGTCGGTGGACACCGATACCGGCCGCATGTACCGCAAGGTGATGCGCGAGCGCGTGGCCGGCAACGCCGAGTACCGCCACCAACTGCCCGACGGCGGCGAATGGTGGTCCGAGGTACGCGCCTACCCGACCACCGATGGCGGCATGGTCTCCTTTTTCCGCGACATCACCGAGCGCAAGCAGGCCGAAGCCAAGCTGCGCGCGGCCGACCAGAGGAAGGACGAGTTCCTGGCGATGCTGGCGCACGAATTGCGCAATCCGCTGGCGCCGATCAGCGCCGCCGCCGAGCTGCTCAAGATCGGCCGCCTCGACGAGGCGCGCGTGCGCCACAGCAGCGCCATCATCGGGCGCCAGGTGCGCCACATGACCAGCCTGGTGGACGATTTGCTGGACGTGTCGCGCGTCACGCGCGGGCTGGTGACGCTGGCGCGGGCGCCGGTGGCCGCGCGCACCATCGTCGACGAGGCGATCGAGCAGGTGCGCCCGATGTTCGAGGCGCGCCGCCAGCGCCTGGAAGTCGACCTCGCCGACCCCGACGCCACCGTGCTGGGCGACAAGGCGCGCCTGGTGCAGGTGCTGGCCAACCTGCTCAACAACGCCTCCAAGTACACGCCAGAGGGCCGCTGCATCGAGGTGGTCGCCGGCGCCGGGCCGCAGCTGCTGCGCCTGGCGGTGCGCGACGAAGGCATCGGCATGGAACCCGCATTGACCACCCACGTGTTCGATCTGTTCACCCAGGCCACGCGCTCGTCCGACCGTTCGCAGGGCGGCCTCGGGCTGGGGCTGGCGCTGGTCAAGAACCTGGTCGAGCTGCACGGCGGGACCGTCAGCGGCGCCAGCCCGGGCCTGGGGCAGGGCAGCACCTTCGAGGTGATGCTGCCGCTGATGCATGCGCTGGCGGCCGCGGCGCCGCAGCAGGGCGGCGGCACGGGAGGGGCGGACGCCCACCCGGCCGCGCTGCGCCTGCTGGTGGTGGACGACAACGTCGACGCCGCCGCCACGCTCGGCATGCTGCTGGAAGCCTGCGGCTACGAGGTGGCGGTGGAGAACGCGTCGCGCCCGGCGCTGGCGCGCGCGCTGGCCGAACAGCCGGATGCGGCCTTGCTCGACATCGGCCTGCCCGACATGGACGGCAACGAACTTGCGCGCCGCCTGCGCGCCGATCCGCGCACGGCAGCCATGGTGCTGGTGGCGGTCACCGGCTACGGCCAGGAGCAGGACCGCCGCATGGCGCTGGAAGCCGGCTTCGACCATCATCTGGTGAAGCCGGTCGACATGGAAAAGCTGGGGGAAGTGCTGGCCGCGGTGGTGCAGGCCAGCGCTTGAGAACGTCGTCCCCGCGAAGGCGGGGGCCCATGCTGAATGTCAGGATTTGGTATTTCGAAGCAGCTCGGATGCTTCAAAAATAGGGGCTTCGGAAGCTCAGCTTGGGTTCCAGCCTGCGCGGGAGCGACGATTCAACGCATCTGCGTGTAATTGACCGGCACCCAGCGGTACCCCTTGCCCTGCGCCGTGATATGCCCCAGCCCCGGAAACTGCAGGTGGGCAGCGCCGACCAGGTAGCCGGCCCTGGCGGCATCGTCGAACACTTTCCTGCGCGCGGCGTAAGCGGCTTTTTCGTCGCTGTCGAAGCCGATCGTCACCTGCGGGCTGTCGAACTGCACCGCGCCGACGTGGATCAGGTCGCCGATCAGCATCAGCTTCTGGCCGCGGCTCTCGACCACGTAGGCGGTGTGGCCCGGCGTGTGGCCCGGTTCCGGCAGCGCCGACACGCCCGGCACCAACTCGCCCGCGCCCTCGATCGCCTTGAACTTGCCAGCCTGGACGTAGGGATTCAGCGCCGTCATCGCGCCCTGGAACGAACCCTTCTTGTCGGCTGCGGCCTTCTCCATGTTGGCCTTGTTCAGCCAGAAGTCGGCGTCCGCCTTGCCGGCACGCACGACCGCGTTCGGGAACACACGCTGGCCATTGCTGACCAGGCCGCCGACGTGGTCGCCGTGCATGTGGGTGATGTAGATCTCGTCGATCTGCTCTGGCTGGTAGCCGGAAGCCTTCAGGTTGTTGACGAACTTGCCCAGCGTCGGGCCGAACAGGGCGCCGGCGCCGGTATCGACCAGCACCAGCTTGCTGCCGGTGTTGATCAAGAAGGCGTTGTCCGAGGTCTCGGTCGGCACCTTCAGGAAGTGTTTTTCCAGCGTGGCGCGGGTGGCTTCCGGCTTCTGCTTGAGCAGCTGGTCCATCGGCAAATCGACGGTGCCGTCATTGATCGGGGTGACTTCGATGTCGCCGACCATGATGCGGAAGAACCCCGGCGCCGGGGTCTTCACCATCGGGGCGGCGGCCTGGGCCGCCGGCAGGCTTGCCGCGACCAGGGCGGCCAGCAGGGTCGTCTTGAATGCGTTGAGCATGTTCTGTGTCCTTCATGTTGAGGTCAGGCGCGCGCGTGCGCGACTTGCTTATCGTACATGAATGTTCAAGAACAGGGTGGCGTTGGGTCAGGGGCGCGACACAGGTTCAGGGCAGGTAGGGAATGGTGAAGACGCCGTGCAGGGCGCGCAGTTCGGCGCGGTGCACTTGCGCCAGGCGGGTCAGGATGGTGGCGCCGGCCGGCAGCAGGTGCACTTCGACGCGGCGCCGGTCATCAAGGTTGCTGCGCCGTTCGACCAGGCCGGCGGCCTCGCAGCGCGTGACCAGCGCCACCACGCCGTGCTGCTTGGCCTGCAGGCGCTCGGCCAGCTCGCCCACCGTGGCCCATTCGCGCCCCGGAAACCCCTTGACGTGCAGCAGCAGCAGGTATTGCAGGGGCGTGATGCCTTCGCGCTGCACTGCGGTTTCCGAGAAATGTTCGTAGCGCCGCAACTGGTAGCGGAATTCGGACAGGGCGGTGAAGTCGGACTTGGCGAGGGGAGAATCGGGTGGGCTCATGCGGCTTGCCTTGCTGGGAAGGCGGCAAATATATCATAAAGTGATACAATTGCGCACTCGCATTTTTGCGGTTCCGATCCTGTCAAATCATTCAATCAACATGCTGGACTCAAGTGTGGAATGGCTGCGCTCCTTCGTGCCGCAGCCCAGTACGGTGTCGCGCGCCGAACGGGCGCGCGCGGTGGCGGGGGCCCTGGTCGGCCTGTTCGTGACGTATATCCTGAGCGACATCGCGACCGGCGGCGGCGGAGTGCCGCTGGCGCTGGTGGCGCCGATGGGGGCGTCGGCGGTGCTGCTGTTCTGCGTGCCCGCCAGCCCGCTGGCGCAACCCTGGTCCGTCATCGGCGGCAACACCATCTCGGCCCTGATCGGCGTGGCCTGCGCCAAGATGGTCGGCAACCCGATGCTGGCGGCGCCGCTGGCGGGCGCGCTGGCGATCTTCGTGATGTTCTTCCTGCGCTGCCTGCACCCGCCGAGCGGCGCAGTAGCCCTGACCGCGGTGCTGGGCGGCCCGGCGGTGCAGGCGGCCGGGTTCAAGTTCGCGTTGATGCCGGTCGGCCTGAACTCGGCCCTGATCGTGCTGGTGGCGCTGGTCTTCAACAACCTGACCGGACGGCGCTATCCGCATACCCAGCAATCGGCGCTGCGCAACGCGCACGCCACCCGCGACCCGGTGCCGACCGCGCGCCTGGGTTTCACGAAGGAAGACCTGGACGCGGTGCTGGCGCATTACGGCCAGGTGCTGGACGTCAGCCGCGACGACCTGGAAGACATCCTGCTGGAAACCGAGATGCGCGCCTACGAGCGGCGCTTCGGCGTGGTGACCTGCGCCGCGATCATGTCGCGCGACGCCGTGACCGCCGCCCCCGGCACGACGCTGGCCGACGCCTGGCGCCAGCTGCGGCGCCACGGCCTGCACGCGCTGCCGGTGCTGGATGCCGAACGGCGCGTGGTCGGCATGATCGGGCAGGACGATCTGCTGCACCACGTCGGCCTGGACGATTACCAGACCCTGGGCGAACGCCTGCGCGGCCTGTTCGGCCATGTGCTGGGCGTGCGCGTCGACCGTCCGGCCACGGTGGCCGAAATCATGCGCGCGCCGGCCACCACGGTCCGCTTCGACGAACCGATCGCCGAACTGGTGCCGGCGATGGGCAACCGCGGGCTGCATCACATTCCGGTGGTGGATGGGGATGGGGTGTTCGTGGGGATCGTCAGCCAGTCGGATCTGCTGGCGTCGATGTTTGAAAGCCGGCTTCGGCAGTAGGGGTCAGAGCCCACCCAGGCAAAACCGGGCTCTGACCCCTGCGGCTCTGACCCCTACCCGCAGCACTTCTTGTGCTTCTTGCCGCTGCCGCACGGGCAGTCGTCGTTGCGGCCGATTTTCGGCTCTTCGCGGCGCACGGTGTCGATCGGGCCCTTGCGCAGCGGCAGCCAGTAGCGGTAGATGCCCGGCAGGTTGGCTTCGATGTCGAGCGCCAGCTTGTGCGCCTTGCGCGGGTCTTCGACCTCGGCCAGTTCGCTTTCCTCGATCTCGTCGGCGCCCAGCAGGTAGATCGGGCGCATCAGCGGGCCGGCTTCCGAATCCCAGATCGGATTCCAGGCGTCGGCGCGCAGTTCCAGGCCTTCCCAGAAGCCCCAGCACCAGCCCTCGGGGTCGATCAGGGTCTCGCCTTCGTAGTCGTGCTCGACGTACAGCGGTTCGAATTCCTTGGGCGCGACCTCGAAGGTGATCAGCACTTCGTTCATGAAGCGCATGATCAGGTTGATGATGCGCTGTTCTTCCTTCGGATTCTTCCACTTCGGCGCGACACCATCCTCGCCCCACACGCGCGGCAGCCATTCGGCCGGCATGATGGTTTCCGGTCCGACCGCGATCGCGGTCAGGTAGCCGTGCAGCGTGTCCATGGTCATCGCGTCTTCGCCGCAGCGGTCGGACAGCAGGAAGTTGTCGAGGTCGTCGAATTCTTTTTCGGTCAGGGGTTGTTCGAGTTGCATTGTTGCTTGATGTCGGTACGTTGAATCCACCAGTGTACCGCCTGCGCCGGCGGATGGACACAAAAAAGCGTGCTGGCGGGGCCGATAAAGCGACGCGGCTGCCGGCGAGATGCCGGCGGTCGCGTCATGCTGCATCACACTGCATTGCGCGCCAGGCAGTGGCGCGGCGCCGGTCCGGTCAGTGCTTGCCGGCGAACGCCTTCTTCAGCGCATCGGCCGCGTACTGCTCGGCATCCTTGGCCTTGGGCACGACCGCGCCCATGCCGAAGAACTCGTGCGTCACGCCCTGGTACAGCTTGTAGTCGACCTTGACGCCTTCCTGCTTCAACTTGTCGGCATAGGCCTTGCCCTCGTCCAGCAGCGGGTCGATCTCGGCGGCGACGATGGTGGCCGGCGGCAGGCCTTTCAGCGAGGCGTTCTTCAGGGGCAGCGCATACGGGCTCTTCGGATCGGCGCCGTAGTGCTTGAAGAACCAGGCCATCATCGGCTTGTTCAGCGGCTTGGCGTTGGCGTTGCGCGCGTACGACGGCCGGTTCATGTCGTTGTCGACCGCCGGATAGACCAGCAGCTGGTGCACCGGCAGCTGGGCTTTCTTGTCGCGCGCCATCAGCGACACCACGGTCGCCAGGTTGCCGCCCGCCGATTCGCCGCCGACCGCCACGCGCGCCGGGTCGCCGCCCCATTCCCTGGCATGCTGCAGCGTATAGGTGTAGGCTGCGTAGGCGTCTTCCGGCGCGGCCGGGAATTTATGTTCGGGTGCGCGGCGGTAGTCGACCGAGACCATGATCGCATTCGCCATTTTCGCCAGGGCGCGCGGCGAGGCGTCGTACACCTTGGTGTCGGCGATCACGAAGCCGCCGCCGTGGTAGTACAGCATGACCGGGAACGGGCCCTTGCCCTCGGGGATATAGACATGCAGCGGGATGCTGCCGCCGCCGGCGGCCGGGATGCTGACGTCCTTGACCGTGACGCCGGCCTCGGGAGCGGTGCTCTTGCCCATGTCGGTCAGTACCTTCTTGACGGCGTCGGCCGGGGTCGGCTGCAGGCGCGCTTCCTCGGGCGACAGGGTTTCGATCGGCTTCGGGTTCAGCGCCTTCTGGGCGTCCAGCACTTTCTGCATGGCCGCGTCGGCTTTCGGCGGCCGGGCGGCCTCCTGGGCGCCGGCCACGTTCCAGACCAGGGCGGCGGCGAGTGCGGTGAGGGGCAGGGTCGTTTTCATTATCGTGTTCTCCATATTGGGCAGCATGGTGTGCGAAACGCGTTCAGGTGCTGAGGCTTCATGAAACCGTAGAGCTCGCCATGCTTCGGTGCGCTTACGCACGGTGCGTCCGGAATCGCGTCGCAATGCTCATCAAATCCGGCAAAATAAGCCCCGAATCTCGGCTGGATTCCAGGGCGGGCCGCGCTGGATGTGCAGGCGATGCGCAAATTCGACAAACCGGCTGGCGCCATGCACCGCCGCGCCGCCGGCCTTACAATGGCGGCATGGATATTCAATCTGATAATCAAGCGGACGAAGGTGGCCAACCCGGCGCCGCTCCGGCCCAGCACCCCTTCGCGCGCCTCGACCCGCTGATGGTGCTGGACGCCGTCGACAGTGTCGGCCTGCGCGGCGACGGCCGCCTGCTGGCCCTGAACAGCTACGAGAACCGGGTCTACCGCGTCGGCCGCGAGGAAGGCCAGCCGGTGGTGGTCAAGTTCTACCGGCCCGGACGCTGGAGCGATGCCGCCATCCTCGAAGAGCACGCTTTCGTCGACGAACTGGCGCAGCAGGAGGTGCCGGTGGTGCCGGCGCGCGTGCTCGACGGCCGCACGCTGCACGAGCACGGCGGCTTCCGCTTTGCCGTGTTCCCCAGCCGCGGCGGGCGCGCGCCCGAGCTTTCCGACCCCAGCACGCTGGAATGGATCGGCCGCTTCATCGGCCGCATCCATGCGGTGGGTGCGGTCAAACCTTTCGTGGAACGGCCGGCGCTGAACCTGGACACCTTCGGGCGCGAACCGCGCGCCTGGCTGCTCGGCCACGGCTTCATCCCGCACGAACTCCTGAGCGCCTATACCAGCGTGCTCGACCAGGCGCTGGACGGCGTCGCACGCTGCTTCGCACGCGCCGGCGACTTGCCGCTGCTGCGCCTGCACGGCGACTGCCACGCCGGCAACGTGCTGTGGACCGGCGACGGCCCGCACTTCGTCGACTTCGACGACAGCCGCATGGGCCCGGCCGTGCAGGACCTGTGGATGCTGCTGTCGGGCGAGCGCCAGGACATGGTGCGGCAAATGGGCGACGTGCTGGCCGGCTACGAGGACTTCTGCGAATTCGACCCGCGCCAGCTGTACCTGGTGGAAGCGCTGCGCACGCTGCGACTGATCCATTACTCGGCCTGGCTGGCGATGCGCTGGGACGACCCGGCGTTCCCAGCCGCCTTCCCCTGGTTCAATACCCAGCGCTACTGGCAAGACCGCATCCTGGAACTGCGCGAACAGATCGCGCTGATGGATGAGCCGCCGCTGTGGCCGGTCTGACCGGCGCGCGCCGGTCGATATTTTGCCAAAATGCCAAATTGGACCGGGTTTCCGGTCCAGCTCGGCGTGACAGGTTTCGTGGCATTCCGGCATAATCGATGCCAGGATCCGCCGGGTCCGACAATTCCCTACCGCGAGACTTCCATGACCGACCGCAGCGCCCCACAACCGCACGCCGACACCGCGCATGACGACACCGATTTCACGATCGACCTGATGCCCGCCGCGCCGGAACCGGTGGCTGCGGGGCCCGTCGCTGCGCAGTCCGCCGCACCCGGCGCCGAGCCGCAGCGCGAGGAATCGGAAAAGCGCGCGATCCAGGAAGGCATCGCCCGGGTCGAGGCGGAAGCCAAGGCGGCGGTGGCGGCCGAGAACCGCGCCCATGCGGAAGCCCGTGCGCGCAGCCTGGCCGAGGAACGCGCCGCGATCGACGCCCAGGCCGCGGCGGCGGCGCTGGCCAATGCCCAGGCGTCCGAGGAAGCGATCGAAGCCAACCGCGACCGCATCGAGACCCTGCGCGCCGCCGCCAGGGCCGCCGCCGAGCGGCTGGACGCGATGCGCCAGGAAACCGCCGAGCTGCGCCAGCGCGTGGAAGCCGACACCCAGATCCGCCTGGCCGCCGAGGCGCGCCTGCGCGCGGCCGAGGATGCCCGCAAGCGCGCCGAAGAGCAGGCCCGGACCGATGCCGACATTGCCGAGCGCGCCGCGCGCGAAGCCGACGAGCTGGCCATGCGTTCCGAGCATGCGCGCATGCAGGCGGCCGAGCGCGTCGCCGCGGTCCATGCGGCGCGCGAGGAAGTGGCGCACAGCGCCAGCGCCGACGCGCGCGTGGCGATCCTGGCGCGCGAGCGCGAACGCGCCGAAAAGGCCGCGCGCCAGACCGCCGAGAAGCTGGCCGAAGCCGAGGCCGAGGCGCTGGAACTGGCGCTGGCGCGCGAGCGCGCCGACCAGGTGGCGCTGGAATCGAGCTTCGCGCGCGCCGCCGCCGAAGCGCGGGCGCTGGAAGAGGCGCGCGCGCTGGCCCACATCGAACAGGAACGCGCGGCGATCGCGCTGGCCCAGGCCGAGTCGGAGCGCACCGCCGCCCAGTCGCTGCGCCTGCGCCTGCAGACCGAAAAGGAATTGCGCGACGCCGCCATCCACCGCGAACGCCTGGAACAGACCGCCGCCGCCAGCGCCGAAGCGCGGCGGGAGGCCGAGGCGCGCATCCTGGCCGCCACCGAGGCGCGCATCGAGGCCGACCGCAAGCTGCGCGACGTGGCGCTGGAGCGCGCCGGCGCCGAGGAACGCGAGGCCGAGCAGATGCAGGCGCGCCTGGAAGCCGAGCGCGAGGCGACGGCGCACGCGCGCCGCCGCGCCCAGGCCGACCAGCTGGCCGAGGAAGCGGCGCGGCGCGACGCCGAAGAGCAGCAGCGCGAACGCCAGCTGGCCGAGGAGCGCGCGGCGCTGGCCCAGGCCGCGAGCGAGGCGCGCGCTGCAGCCAACGCAGCGGCCCAGGACGCGCTGGCGGCCGAACGCGCCGCCGCGCAGGAAACGCTGGCGGCCGAGCAGGCCGCAGCCCAGGAAGCGCTCGCGGCGGCGCAGTCGGCCGCGCGGGAAGCCCTTGCGGCCGAGCGGGCTGCGGCACAGGAAGCGCTCGCCGCCGCACGCGAAGCCCTCGCCGCCGAGCAGGCCGCGGTGGAAGCCGCCCTGGCGGCCGAGCAGGCGGCGGCGCAGGCGACGCTGGCCGCCGCCGCCGAACAGGCCGAACTGCAGCGCCAGGCCGCCGTCCTGGCCGAGCAGCGAGCCCGCGACGCGCAGGTGCTGGCCGATGCCGAGCGCGAACGCGTGCGCGCCGAACAGGCCGCGCTGGCGCAGCAGCAGGAACGCAGCGAAGCCGAGCGCGCGCGCGCCGCCGCCGCGCGCGCGCGCGCCGAGGCCGACCAGGAACAGGCCATGCTGGCGCGCACCCAGGCCGAGGACGATCGTCGCGCGCTCGACATGCAGCAGGCGGCGCTGGAAGCGCGCCGCGCCGCCGCCGCCCACGCGGCCGCGGCGGCGGCGCACGAGGAAGCGCTGGCCGCCGCCGAACGCCTGCAGGCCGAGCGCGAGGCCGAGCAGGTGCGCGTACTGGCGGCGCGCGCGGCCGAGCTGGCGCGCGCCGAGCAGGAGTATGCCGGCATGCAGGCACGGGCCGAGCAGAAGCATGCCGCCGAACTGGCGCGCCTGGAACAGGAACACGTCGGCGTGCTGGCGCGTGGCGAACGCGCGCACGTGGCCGCGCTGGCGCGGATCGAACAGGAATACGCCGCCGAGATCGAGCAGGCGCGCGCCGAGCGCGCCGCCGAGGAAGAGCGCCAGCAGCGCCTGGCCGAGGACGTGCTGGCCGCCGAGCGCGCCGGCGCCGATGCCGCGCGCGAAGCGCTGGCCCTGCTGGAACAGAAGCTGGCGGCCCAGCGCCGCCAGGCCGACGCCGACGCCCGCGCCAACGAAGCCGCCGGCGCGCGCATGGCGTCCGAACACGCCGCCGTGGCCGCGGCCGAGGCGCGCGCCAAGGCGGAAGAGGAACGGGCGCAACTGGCGAAGATGCGCGAACTGGCCGAACAGGCCGCGGCCCAGGCCGCGATCGACAAGCGCGAGGCCCAGCGCGCGCTGCTGGAACACGCCCAGCACGCCGCCGACATGCAACGCAAGACCGCCGAGACGACCGCCGAGATGGCCGAGGCCAAGCGCCGCCTGGTGGACCTGGAAATGGTGCGCCAGGAAGAGCAGGTGGCGGAACTGGGCGCGCTGCGCGTCCAGATCGAGACGCGCCAGGCCGAAGCCAAGCAGCGCGCCGAATCCGAAGACCTGGCGCGCGAAGTGCTGGAACGCTTCTCGCAGCAGCCGTCGGCGGCGCAGGCCGCGGCGCGGCTGGCCGATGTGGTGGCGCGGCAGCGCGGGATCGACGAGCGCAAGGTGAAGGACGAGTAGACCCGGCGTGAGGGGGGCGAGCAGAGATACGCCGTCCCCATGCCGAAACCGTCGTTCCCGCGCGAGCGACGGCATCAATCGCTCACCTTCCCCCGCAGCGCCTTGGTCCGCCCATCGCGCGCCTTGCCCTCCAGCCGCCTGCGCTGCGACCCGCGCGTCGGCTTGGTCGCCTTGCGCGGCGCGGCCACGTGCGCCGCCTGGTCCACCAGTTCCTGCAGGCGCCGCAGCGCGTCGAGCTTGTTCTGTTCCAGGCTGCGCGACTGCTGCGCCTTGATCACCACCACGCCGTCGCGCGTGATGCGCGCGTCGTGCAGCGCCTGCAGGCGCGCCTTGACGCCTTCCGGCAATGAGGACGCCCTGACGTCGAAGCGCGCATGCACCGCGCACGACACCTTGTTGACGTTCTGGCCGCCCGGCCCCTGGGCGCGGATGGCGATGAATTCCACTTCGTCCGGATCGAGCGTTACCGCCATCGCACCCTCACGGCCGGCGCGCGGCGCGCTTGTCGCGGAAGAAGATCCAGGCTTCTTCGGCGGTGTCGACGTCGCGGTTCATGGGGCCGACCAGCTTGCGCAGCCACCACGGGAAGTCGTCGTCCTTCGAGGCCGGCACGTGGCCGCCGCCGTCGATGCGCAGCAGCTCGACCTGCACCCGGGCCGGGTCGCCGCCCCAGACGTAACGGGTCGCGAAGGTCGGGTCGGCAGGGCGCAGGTGGGGGATGCGCGCGGTGTACGGCCCGTCGCCCAGGCCGGCCAGGCGCCGCCACACCGCCGCCGATTCCTCGGCGCCGATGCCGTTGCCGCGCTCGCGCAGCAGCCAGTTGCCGATCTTGCCGCCCTTGTAGGGGGCGATCGGGTCGGCGGTGCCGTGGGTGACGAACACGGACAAGGGCTGCGCCGGCGCGCGGCAGCGGCTCCGGGCCGGCATCAGCGCGCCCTGCACGCCGATCGCGGCCAGGCGCGGCGCCAGTTCGATGCCGAGGCGGTAGGCCATGGCGCCGCCGTTGGCGCTGCCGAACACGTAGATGCGCTCGGGATCGGCGCCCAGGCGGTGCACCGCGGTATCGATCAGCTCGGCGATGAAGCCGACGTCGTCGCTGGCGGCGTTGCCGGCGGCATCGTTGCCGCAGTCGTTCCAGGCGGTCTTGTTGTCGCTGCCCTTGTTGCCGTACGGTGCGATCAGCATGATGCGTTCGCGCTCGGCCAGCCGGATCCAGTCCTGCGCCCGGTAGCCGGCCACCGATTCCAGGCCGACCATCGTCTCCGCGCTGGCGCCGTGGCCGTGCAGCAGGATGACGAGCGGCCGGTTGCTGCGCGCCAGCCGGTCCGGCTCGACCACGATGTAGCGGCGCAAGCCTTCCGGGCGCGCGATGCTCCAGTCCATGATGGTCGAGGCGAAGGCGGGGCCGGCGCACGCGGTCGCCAGGATGCCGCAAGCCAGCGGCAAGGCACGGCGCGTGCGCGATGTCAGGGACCGCCTCATCTGTCAAAGATGATCATGGCGGCGCGATGTTCATGCCTTGTCATGTTGGCCAGTGATATGTAAAGCATTGCATATCACATCCTGTGATTCTTTTTACGGATTACTCGGCGAAGTCGGGTTGGCGCCGCCGATCACTGCCTTGTCGGCGAAGTAGGACGTTTCGCCGAAGCAGTTGGTCGGGATGCCGACGTGCTGCGAATAGGTGATCTGCACGCGCTGGCCCATGGCCGCCTGCAGCTGCTGGACCACGGCCTCGTCGCGCACCGTGAAGGCGAAGCGTTCGGGAATCGCGCCCGGCATGCTCGACAGCAGGATCTCGCCTTCCCATGTCTTGCACAGCCAGCCCTTCTTCGACAGCTTCTGCAGGTAGCCGGCCCGTTCGCCTTCCGAATACGACCAGCTCAGCACGGTCCACATGTAGAGCGCGAACAGGGCGATGGCCGCAATGATGACGGTGACGAGGACGGTGCCGACGCGGCGGCGGGAGGTGATGGGCATGGTCGGGCGATCGATAGGTGGAAGGGACGTAAGACGGATGTAAAAGGGTGCAAGAAAGGCGCACGGTAGCGCGCGCCTATTCTGCCATGGGTTGACGGATTGTCAAAACACCGATGGCGCCGGCCGAGTCAGCGTATCAAACCCGCGTATCGACCCCGGCCTGTCAAACCCGACGTCTCAGACGTTCACGCCGAACGAGCGTGCCAGCGGACCCAGGCCGCCGTTGTAGCCCTGGCCGACAGCGCGGAATTTCCATTCGCTGCCGTAGCGGTACAGTTCGCCGAAGATCATGGCGGTCTCGGTCGAGCTGTCCTCGGACAGATCGTAGCGGGCGAGTTCGCGCTCGCCTTCCGCGTTCAGGCAGCGGATGAAGGCGCGGCCGATCATGCCGAAGTTCTGGCGGCGCTGGTCGGCTTCGTGGATGGTGACGGCGAAGGTGATTTTCTCGACGTCGGCCGGCACGCGGCTCAGGTCGACTTCCACGCGCTCGTCGTCGCCTTCGCCCTGGCCGGTGCGGTTGTCGCCGGTGTGCTGGACCGAACCGTCGGTCGACTTCAGGTTGTTGTAGAAGATGAAGTCGGCATCGCCGCGCACCTTGCCGTCGCCGCGCAGCAGGAAGGCGCTGCCGTCGAGGTCGAAAGTGGCGCCGTCGGTCGAGCGCGGATCCCAGCCCAGGCCGATGATGACCTTCTTCAGGTTAGGATCTTCCTTGGACAGGTTGACGTTGCCGCCTTTCTGCAGACTGATTGCCATCGTGTTTCCTTTTTGGTTGGTTAGCAAAGCGAACGGTTCAGGTGGCCGATTCCAGTTCCATGCGCCGCTTGTAGCGTACCGACGACCACAGCGACACCAGGATGAAGGCCACGCCGGACAAACCGGTGAACCATTCCGGAATATGGTACTCGACACTGGCGAACATGATCAAAGCCAGGATGCCGATCGCGTAATGGGCGCCGTGTTCGAGGTAGACGAATTGCTCGAGCGTGCCCTTGTGCACCAGGAACACGGTCAGCGAACGCACGAACATGGCGCCGATCGCCAGGCCCAGCATGATGATGACGACGTCCTTGGTGATGGCGAAGGCGCCGATCACGCCGTCGAAGCTGAACGAGGCATCCAGCACTTCCAGGTAGAGGAAGCCGCCGATGCTGCCCTGCGAGATCATCTTGCCCACCGCGGGATCCGATTCCTCCTCTTCGAGCAGGCCGCTGAGCCAGTCGACGCCGACGTAGATCAGGAGGCCGACCACGCCGGCGATGAGCACCGGCAGCTTGCGCTCCTGCGGCATCAGGCTCATGCAGCCGAACACGGCGAGCAGGGTCAGCAAAATGGCCAGGCCTTCGGTACCGTACTTGCCGATCTTTTCTTCGATCCAGCCCAGCCAGTGAAGTTCCTTTTCCTCATCGAACAGGAAATTCAGGAAGACCAGCAGCAGGAAGGCGCCGCCGAAGGCCGCGACCTCGGCGTGCTTGGAGACCAGGTTGCGCGCATACTCGTCGGGATCGGTGATGGCCATGTGCCAGACGTCGACCAGGCCCAGGCCGGTCGCCACCGAGACGATCAGCAGCGGAAACACCAGGCGCATGCCGAACACGGCGACCAGGATGCCGACCGTCAGGAACAGCTTGCGCCAGAATTCGTTCCAGTTGCGCAGCACGGACGCGTTCACCACCGCGTTGTCGAAGGACAGCGAGACTTCCAGTACGCCGAGCACGGCCGCGATCCACAACGCTTGCAGCAATCCGGCGCTGCCGCCGTGCTCGAAGCCCCACCACGCCGCCAGCGCCAGCAGGACGGCGGTGACCGCGAACGACAACCTGAAATATTGCATTGAATACCCCCTTTATTGTTTTAAATGCCACACTGGACTGCATATTACCCGCAACGCGGGTGTGCGGGCGCATTGGATGTCGCTCTGGACAAGTGCTTCTGCGATAATTCCGGCCGGCATCTCCTAACACGCAACGATTGGAACCCCATGGACCTGACTTATCTGCTGACCCCCGTGCTGACCTGGCTGGCGGTCGGCCCGATCAAATTCCTGATCAACAGCGCGCGCCAGCGGCGCTGGGCCTTCAACCTGATCGGCAACGGCGGCTTCCCGAGCAACCACAGCGCCACCGTCACCAGCATGGCGACCCTGATCGCGCTGCGCGAGGGGATGGGGCACCCGGCCTTCGGCGTGGCCGTGACCCTGTGCTTCATCGTGATGATCGACGCCAACAGCCTGCGCCAGCACGTCGGCCGCCATGCCGCGGCGATCAACCGCCTGGCCGCGGGCAAGCCGGACTTCAAGGTGCTGCGCGAGCGGATGGGACATACGCTGGTGGAGATCGGCGGGGGGATTTTTACGGGAATCGTGATGGGGAATGTGGTGTATCACTGGCTGGTTAAATAAGAGTTACCGTCTAAGCTGTCGTTCCCGCGCAACCACGTCGTCCCCGCCTTCGCGGGGACGACGGGTAAGTGGCACTCGCTGTTACGAATCCGCAGTACCTCCACGCTGTCACCCGGACGTCCGCCCGTCCGCCTGTCGCGCATTTCATACGCTCCCCGCCGCAGTTCATCCCGTCATTTCGCAGTTCATCCCACCATTTCCGCGCTTTGCCGATCCGTCAATTGACGGTAGTGACGGCCTCATTGATACTGCGCGCTGGCTTTTTGCATTCCAAGAGCCGCTGACACAAGCCCCATGGCTGCGTTGCATTCGTCTCGCCGTACTGGCGTACTGTCTTCGACGATGCGCCTTGCCCTGGAGCTTGTGTCAGCGGCTCTGTTTCTACATACATATAAAAGCGTCCAATCCAGGGAGATCCACGATATGCTGCGCAAAACTCTATTCGTCCTAGCCATTGCCTCGGCCCTGGCGGCCTGCGGCAAGCCCGGCCAGGACGCCGCCAAGCCCGACGCCAAGCCGGTCCAGTTGCTGGTGTCGCCGGAAGACGTGCTGACGGTACAGAGCAATGCGCTCGCTTCCGGCCCGGTCATCACCGGCTCGATCCAGCCCGAACGCAAGGCCGACCTGCGCGCGGAGGTCTCGGCCGTCGTGCTGCAGGTGCTCAAGGAGAACGGTGAGCCGGTCCGGCGCGGCGACGTGCTGGTCAAATTGGACGAAACCTCGATCCGCGACAGCCTGATGTCGGCCGAGGAAGCGATGCGCGCCGCCACCCAGGCGTTCGAGCAGTCGCAGCGCGCGCTGGAGCGCCTCAAGACCCTGCGCGCTTCCGGCATGACCTCGGCCCAGGCGCTGGACGACGCCGAAGTGCGCCGCAACAGCGCCCAGAGCGAAGTCTCGGCGGCCAAGGCGCGCCTGGTGGCGGCGCGCCAGCAGGTCGGCCGCACCCTGGTGCGCGCGCCCTTCGACGGCATCGTCTCCGAGCGCAAGGTGTCCGCTGGCGACACCGCCGCCATCGGCAAGGAACTGCTGAAGGTGATCGACCCGACCAGCATGCGCTTCGAAGGCAGCGTCTCGGCCGACAAGATCGCCGCCGTCAAGGTCGGCCAGCCGGTCATGTTCCGCATCAACGGCTACGGCCGCCAGCAGTTCAGCGGCATCGTGCGCCGCATCGACCCGTCGGCCAACGACGTCACGCGCCAGGTCGAGGTGCTGGTCGGCTTCGCCGACAAGAACCAGCCGCGCGTGGCCGGCCTGTACGCCGAAGGCCGCATCGACGCCGAGGTGACCGACGCCCTCAGCCTGCCGGAGGCGGCCGTCGTCAAGGCCGGCGACAAGACCTTTGCCTGGAAAATCAAGGGCGGCGCCATCGCCAAGGCCGACCTGACCCTGGGCACGCGCGATCCGCGCAGCGGCGACTACGAGATCAAGGGCGGCCTCGCCGTCGGCGACACCGTGCTGCGCCACCCGAGCTCGAACCTGAAGGATGGCCAGAAGGTCGAGATGGCCGCCGCCAAGGTCGCCAGCGCACAAGGGAAATAAACCATGTTCCTTTCCAATTTCAGTGTCAAGAAACCGGTCGCCACCATCGTGCTGATCGTGGCGATGATGGTGCTGGGCCTGTACGCGCTGTCCAAGCTGCGCGTGAACAACGAGCCCGACGTCCAGATCCCGATCCTGGTGGTGACCGTCCCGTACCCGGGCGCCTCGCCCGAGACCAGCGAACGAGAAATCGTCAACCGCCTCGAGAAGCAGATGCAGGCGATCAGCGGCGTGACCGAGGCGCGCGCCTATGCCAACGAGGGCAGCGCCACCGTGGTGCTGCAGTTCGATTTCAAGCGCAATTTGATCGAAGCCTCGGACGACGTGCGCAACGCGATCGCCGCGGTGCGCTACAAGCTGCCGCTCGAGATGCGCGAGCCGGTGCTGCGCCGGGTCGATCCGTCGGCCCAGCCGATCATGAATCTGTCGCTGAACTCGACTTCCCAGAGCCACGCCGAGCTGTCGCGCCTGGCCGAGGACGTGCTGGCCGACCGCTTCCGCGGCGTCGACGGCGTGGCCGACGTGCAGGTCGGCGGTTCGCTCAAGCGCGAACTGTCGGTGCTGCTGCATGCGGAAAAGCTGCGCGAATATAACGTCTCGGTGAACGAAGTGACCAGCGCGCTGTCGCGCCAGAACACCAACGCCCCGGTCGGCAAGGTGCGCGGGCCGCTGGAAGAGAAGGGCATCCGCCTGGTCGGCCGCATCGAGCAGCCCGAGGACTTCTCGCAGGTGGTGGTCAAGCGCAACGGCGACACCGTGGTGCGCCTGAACCAGGTGGCCGAGATCAGGGACGGTTTCGCGGACGTCGACAGCCTGTCGGTCCGCAGCGGCAAGCCGGACGTCGGCATCTCGATCATCCGCTCGCGCGACGCCTCCACCGTGTCGATCGCCAAGCGGGTCAACGAGATGGTCGCCGAGGTGCGCAAGGAACTGCCGCCCGGCACCAGCCTGGAAGTGACCTGGGACGGCGGCGAATCGGCCCAGAGCAGCCTGAACAACGTGATCGAATCGCTGGTGTTCGGCGCCGTGCTGACCATCTTCGTGGTCTACGCCTTTTTGAATTCGTGGCGCTCGACCCTGATCACCGCGCTGTCGCTGCCGACTTCGGTGCTGGCGGCCTTCATCGCGGTCTGGCTGTGCGGCTTCACGCTGAACTTCATGACCCTGCTCGGGCTGTCGCTGGCGATCGGCGTGCTGATCGACGATGCGATCGTGGTGCGCGAAAACATCGTGCGCCACATGGAAGAGGGCGAGGACCGCCGCACCGCGGCCCTCAACGGCACCGCCGAGATCGGCATGGCCGTGGCCTCGACCACCTTCTCGATCATGGCCGTGTTCATTCCGGTGGCCTTCATGGGCGGCATCGCCGGCGAATGGTTCCGGCCGTTCGCGCTGACCGTGACCTGCTCGGTCGCGGTGTCGCTCCTGATCTCGTTCACGCTCGACCCGATGCTGTCGGCCTACTGGGGCGACCCGCCGGGCCACCACCATGCGCCGAAGAAGGGCCTGGAAAAGCAGCTGGCGAAGTTCAATACCTGGTTCGACCACCAGGCCGACCGCTACGGCAACGTGATCGCCTGGGCGCTGCACCACCGCCGCTGGATGGCCGTGATCGCGGTGATGTCGCTGCTGGCGGCCGTCGGGCTGCACGCATGGAAGGGCGGCATGGCGTTCCAGCCGAAACAGGACCAGGGCCAGATCAAGATCGAGGTGCGCACGCCGGCCTCGTCCTCGGTCGAGTATGCGCGCCTGAAGATGGAAGAGGCGGCGCGCATCGCACGCACCCTGCCGGAAACCAAGGACACCAACAGCACCATCAACGTCAACGGCGGCTCGATCTACGTCGACATCGGCAAGCGCCGCGAACGCAAGCGCACCGCGGCCGAGGTCGCGGTCGATTTGCGCGCCAAGATCGGCCGCCTGGTCGGTGCCGAGTACGTGGTGATGGACGACCTGTCGGGCAACGGCAAGCCGGTATCGATCGACTTCACCGGTCCCGACTCGCGCAAGCTGATGGAAATGACCGCGCTGTACATGGAGAAGCTGCGCCAGGTGCCGGGCGCGGTCGATGTCACGCTGTCGCAGCAGGATCCGAAGGACGAGCTGCAGATCGAGATGGACCGCGGCCTGGCCAACTCGATGGGCATCGCGGTGGGCGACGCCGCCAGCGCGCTGCGCGTGGCCTTCGCCGGCATCGAGGTCGGCGACTGGGTCGACCCGACCGGCCAGAGCCGCGACGTGGCGGTGCGCCTGCACCCGAGCGACCGCGTGGGCACCGACAACATCGAGCGCCTGCCGATCCCGGTCGCCGGCACCAACATGATGGTGCCGCTCGACCAGATCGCGCGCATCACGATGGGCAAGGGTCCGGCGGCGATTTCGCACCGCGACGGCAAGCGCGTGGTCACCGTCACCGCCAACGCCCAGGGCCGCTCGAACGGCGAAGTGATGGCCGACGCGATGAAGCTGGCGAAATCGATGGACTTCCCGCCGGGCTACGGGCTTGCGGTGGGCGGCCAGAGCAAGATCATGAACGAGGTGTTCACCGACATGGGCATCGGTTTGATCTCCGGCATCGGCCTGATGTACCTGATCCTGGTGATGCAGTTCGGTTCCTTCACCGCGCCGCTGGGCGTGATGATGTCGCTGCCGCTGTCGCTGATCGGCGTGGTGGTGGCGCTGATCCTGACCGACAATACCCTGAACATGATGAGCATCATCGGCGTCATCATGCTGATGGGCCTGGTGGCCAAGAACGCGATCCTGCTGCTGGATGCGGCGCGTGCGCGCGAAGCCGAAGGCATGGACCGCGAGGAAGCGCTGATGGAAGCCGGCCGCGCGCGCCTGCGTCCGATCCTGATGACGACCTTCGCGCTGATCGCCGGCATGCTGCCGGTGGCGCTGGCCCTGGGCGACTCGGGCGAGTTCTACCAGCCGCTGGCGATCGCGATCATCGGCGGCACCATCACCTCGACCGTGCTGACCCTGCTGGTGGTGCCGACCTTCTATGACAGCATCGAGATCGCGCGCGACCGCATGGTGGCCAAGTTCCATCGCCGCGCCGAGCGCATCACGCCGCTGCCGGCGTTCGTGATGACCTTCGTGGAAGCGCTGCTGACGCTGACCTTCGGGCGCCTGCTGTTCCGCCTGTTCATGAAGGCGGGGCGTTTCGCGCTGCGCCGTGGGCGTCCGGCTGCGGCCTGATGGCGGGGCACTGAAAAGGGATGCCTGAAAGGCGTCCCTGAAAACAGAAGGGCCTGCATCGCTGCAGGCCCTTTTTTCATGGTTCGTCGAAACGGCATGCACTAGGGCCGCATCTGCCGCACCCAGTGCATGCCGTAACGATGCATGGCGTATTCAATGCCAGCCCGGATGGCTGGCAAAGCCGGTGCAAAGGGCCGCGCCCGACCCTTTGCCAATACGCCATGACGATTAGCGGCCGGAGCCCGAACCGCCGGTCGAACCGCTGTTGGTGGTATCGGCGCCAGTGCCGCTACCTGCCGTGCCCGAAGTGCCCGAGGTACCCGACGAGGTGCCGGTGCCGGTGGTGCCGGTGCCGGTTGCGCCGCCGGTGGTGCCGGTTGCATCGGTGCCGGTGCCCATGGTGCCGGTGCCGGTGGTGCCGGTGCCGGTTGCGCCGGTGCCGGTGTCGCCCGTGGTGCCGGTTGCGCCGGTGGTACCGGTCGCGCCGGTGCCGGTGGCGGTGTCACCGGTGGTGCCTGCGCCGCCGGTGCCGGTGGTGCCCGAGGTGCTGCTCGGCGCGGTCGCCGACGTATCGCCGGTGCCGGTCGTGCTGGTGGTGTCGTTCTTCTTGCAAGCGGCCAGGCTTGCCAACAGGGCTGCGGCGAACAGAATTTTCGAAGCGTTGTTAAGCGTTTTCATTTGTTTTACTCCTCGTTCACGTCTATTTTGTGCCGCCGTCTCCAGGTGAGGCGCTGGAGGGTCGGCGGCGCCGGTAAGGTCCATCATCGGGCCGAAGCACTCTGGTGGAACCATCAGGGAACCGACGCAATACGCGGCCCCGGTCGGTGCACGAATTCGACTGTGCTGATTAGACTGGCCCTGTTCGGGTCAGTTCGTCGAATTGCGTACTCTTGCTTTCATCCGCGGTACGGCATGCGGATCAGATAGGAGTCAAATTATTAACTTCAACCCCCAAAGGGCCTCGCAAACCTACTGCGCGTTGCAGTTTTGGACTGCGATGCTCGCTGTACTTTCGTACAGTTGCGCTTCTCCTCCAAAACAGCTGCCGCTCGCTACGGTTTTCGATACCCTTTCAAAGTCCCTCAAACCTGCTTGCGCAGATCCTCAGGACTCCTTCAATCCGCCGGCCGTTTCGCCGGCAGCTTGTTCCAGCAACGCGGGAATTTCGTCAGGCAATTCCCGCGCCAGATAACCCAGTCTTCCGAACCGCTTGGCCAATTGCTCGCCGGCGCGCGCATGCAGCGCCACGCCCCAGCTGACGGCCTGCGTGAGGTCGGCGCCGCGCGCCGCCAGTCCGGCGATGATGCCGGCCAGGACGTCGCCCGAACCGGAGGTTGCCAGGCCGACGTTGCCGCCTTCGTGCTGCCAGCGCTCGCCGCCGGGCGCCGCGATCACGGTGCGCGCACCCTTGAGTGCGACCACCGCGTTCCAGCGCTGCGCCGCCTCCACCGCATGACGGTCGGGCGCGGCGCAGATCTCGTCCTTGTCGATCCCGGTCAGGTGCGCCATTTCGCCCGCATGTGGTGTCACAAGAACAGGAACGTTGAAGCGGAACGGTTCGTTGACACCATCCGGTGGATAAAGTATTGCGCCCATTGCATTGGCATCCAGCATGACGCTGACCTTGCCGCCTTCCAGGCGCGGCAGCAGGGCATGGACCAGGGCCGCGGTTGCGGTTTCATCCTGCATGCCCGGGCCGATCAGGATGGCGTTGATCTTGCCGGCCAGCGGATCGAGCCTGGACACGGCTTCCACCGTGAAGCCGCCGGCCTCGGTTTCTTCCAAGCCCAGCACCAGCGATTCGGGAATGGCCAGCGCGACCAGCTGGGCCACGCTGCGGCCGGTGGCGATGGTCAGCTTGCCGGCGCCGGCGCGCATGGCGGCGGTGGCGGCAAGGATGACGGCGCCCGGCATTTCGCGCGATCCGCCCAGGATCAGCACGTGGCCGCGTTCTTCCTTGTCGGCGTCATTCGAGGGCACGTTCAGGGGCCAGCTGCGCAGCAGGCTGCTGTCGATGTCGCGCGGACGTGCGTGAGTGGTGTGCGTCATGGTAGGTTGTGGAATCACGCTTTGGCCGCGGCCGGCATGTCCTTGCTGGTGGTGACCGGCGTGCCGGTGTCTTCGAGCGGCGCGACGAAATTCACCAGGCGCACCGCCAGCTTGCCGCGCTTGCCCAGCGCGGGATCGAAGCTGTATGAAGTGACCGAGCAGTTCGGCACGTCGCCGGCGCGGTCGTGCGCCAGGATGGTGGCTTCGTCCATGCGCTCGAGCAGGTAGCGGAAGCAGTTGACGATGACCTGGTGCGCCACGATCAGCACGCGGTCGCCGCAGTATTCGCGGGTCATGGTGTCGAGCACGCCGCGCAGGCGCAGGATCACGTCGCACCAGCTTTCGCCGCCGGGCGGACGGAAATAGAACTTGCCGACGTGGTGGCGCTGCTCGTACAGGTCGGGAAACTGCTGGGCGATGCCGTGCGTGGTCAGGCGGTCGAGGATGCCGAATTCCTTTTCGCGCAGGCGTTCGTCGGCATGGACCGCGAGCAGTTCCTCGCGGTTCAGGCGCTGCATCAGGAATTCGGCGGTCTGGGCCGCACGCACGTAGGGCGAGTGCAGCACCACGTTGGGCTGCTGGTCGGCCGGGAGTTCGGCAAACCATTTGCCCAGCGCCTGAGACTGGCGCTCGCCAAGTTCGGAAAGGGGCACGTCGACGTCGCGCTCGGCGATGTCGATGCGTAATCCGGCGGCGGCTTCGGCGGCATCACGCGCGACGTTACCCGCGCTCTGCCCATGCCGGACCAGCCAGATTTCCTGTGGCCACTTCTGTTCCATCACCCGCCCGTTTGTGTTTTTGACATGACTTCATCATAGACGGATTCTGCGGGAACTCAGCGCACGATTCCCCTGGAAAACGTGCGCGGGTGACGCGACAGTACAACAGGCGGGAAAACAGGCTCAGGCGACCTGTTCGTCTCCGTCAAGATTCATTTCCGCGTCGCTATTAAAGACCTTCATGTCGGTCTGTCCGAGGACGCGGCTGGCGATGGTGCCGGCGGTGATCGAACCGTTCACGTTGAGCGCGGTGCGGCCCATGTCGATCAGTGGTTCGATCGAGATCAGCAGGCCCGCCAGCGCCACCGGCAGGTTCATCGCGGACAGCACGATCAGCGCGGCGAAGGTGGCGCCGCCGCCGACGCCGGCCACGCCCACCGAGCCGATGGTGACGATGCCGATCAGCGGCAGGATGAAGCCGGCGCTCCACGGGTCGATGCCGACGGTGGGGGCGATCATCACGGCCAGCATGGCAGGATAGATGCCGGCGCAGCCGTTCTGGCCCATCATCGAGCCGAACGAGGCGGCGAAGTTGGCGATGCCTTCCGGCGTGCCGAGGCGCCCGGTCTGGGTCTGCACGCTCATCGGGATGGAACCGGCCGAGGTGCGCGAGGTAAACGCGAAGGCCAGCACCGGGAACACCTTGCGCACGAAGCGCGCCGGGTTTAGGCCGACGCCGGCGATCAAGAGCAGGTGCACCAGGAACATCAGGATCAGCGCGCTGTACGAGGCCAGCACGAAGCTGAGCAGGTTCAGGATGTCCTGCAGGCTGGAGCTGGCCAGCACCTTGGTGATCAGCGCGAACACGCCGTACGGGGTCAGGCGCAGCACCAGGGTCACCATGCGCATCACGATCACGTGGGCCACGTGCACGAAGTGGCTGAACGATTCGAACACGTCCGGCTTCTTGCCGGCGATGCCGGTGGCGGACACGCCGATGAAGATCGAGAACAGCACCACCGCGATGGTCGAGGTGTCGCGCGCGCCGGTCATGTCGAGGAAGGGATTGGCGGGGATGAAGGACAGCACCATGTTCGGGATCGACAGCGCCTGCGCGCTGGACAGCTTGCCTTCCAGGTACTGGCCGCGCGCGATCTCGGTCGCGCTCGAGGTCAGGCCGACCGCAGTGAGGCCGTACAGCTTGGCCATCAGGATGCCGATCGCGGCGGCGATGGCGGTGGTCGCCATCAGGGTGCCGATGGTCAGCGCGCTGATCTTGCCGAGCGAGCTGGCGTCGCGCAGCTTCAGGATGGCCTGGATGATCGAGACCATGATCAAGGGGATGATGATCATCTGCAGCAGCTTGACGTAGCCGCTGCCGACCATGCCCAGCCAGGCATTGGTGGCCGCGATGATGGGCGCGCCGTTGCCGTAGACCGCCTGGAAGGCGGTGCCGAGCACGATGCCCAGGCCGAGGCCGGTGAAGACGCGTTTGGTGAAGGACACGTGGCGCTGCTGCAGCACGTACAGCAGCGCGCACACGGCGAGGGCGATGGCCAGGTTGACGATCAGTAGGAGGCTCATGGGGTCCTTGGGAAAGGTCGAAATCTGCACGCATCCGGCGCCTCTGCGACCTGCCGGCGGGCGGGTCCGGGTTTCGTATATGCGTACAGGAAATATAAGGAAGGCATTTTATAACCAATCAAATGGAATTGCTTGAGGCCGGGGCTTTTGAGAATAGGAATGCCGTGCGGGTACGGGCCTGCCCCTCCAAATATTGTTGACACGGCTGGTCGAACTTGCAAGACTCGGCAGCCGACCCTGGGAGGAACAATGGCTGCCGTGTTCAGACTGCTGTGCCTGGTATTCATGTGGTGCGTCACGTGTTGCAGCGTAGCCCGGGCCCAGACCCGGGTCGAAGCGTTTTCTCCCGAAGGCCAGGTGCGTGAAGTGCGCCAGGCCGGCGCGCGCTTTTCCGCGCCGATGGTCGCGTTCGGCGATCTGCGCGCGCCCGCGCCGTTCCGGGTCGACTGTCCGGTGCCGGGGCAGGGACGCTGGGTCGACGAGCGCGACTGGGCCTACGATTTCGAGCGCGATTTGCCGGGTGCGGTGGCCTGCCGCTTCACCCTGGTCGATACGGCGCGCGACCTGGCCGGCCAGCCGCTGGCGGGCCAGCGTGCCTTTGCGCTGACGACCGGCGGCCCGGCGATCCTGGAAGCGCAGCCGGGCGAGGGCGCGACAGGCATCGACGAGCAGCAGGCTTTCCTGCTGGCGCTGTCGGCGCCGGCGAGTGCCGAGAGTATCGGTCGCCACGCATGGTGCCGTCTTGACGGCATCAACGAACGCATCCCGGTGCGCCTGCTGGATGGCCAGGCGCGCGTACAGATCCTGCTGCAGAACACCTGGTTCGTCGGCCAGGCGGCCAAGCGCGCCGGCCTGCGTGATGAACAGAAGCCCTTTACCGGCGCCGCGCTGCGCAGCCTGGAGCGTGCGGGGCGCCTGCGCGAGCTGGTGCTGCTGCAATGCGCCCGCACCCTGCCGGCCGGCGCCAAGGTGGGCCTGGTATGGGGCGCAGGAATCGCTGGCGGCGACGTGGCTGCTCGCATCACCACCAGCGAGGACCAGGTGCTGGCATACCGGGTGCGCCCCGACTTCATGGCGAAACTCGCCTGCGAACGGGTCAACGCGCGCGCCGGCTGCATCCCGTTCCAGCCGATGCGCCTGAACTTCAGTGCGCCGGTCAAGGCGTCCGAGGCCGGCGCGGTCTACCTGCAGGGACCGGGCGGCAGGCGCTGGCCGGCCACGCTGCCGAAGGACGAGGCGCGCAACCCGTGGGTGAGCGAACTGGTGCTGCCCGGACCGTTCCCGGAACAGGCGCGCCTGACGCTGCACGTGCCGGACGGCTTGAAGGACGATGCCGGCCGCCCGCTGCTGAACCGGGAACGCTTCCCGCTCTTGGTGCGCACCGGCGATCAGCCACCCTTGATCAAGTTCGCGGCGCCGTTCGGCATCATCGAAGCGAAAGGAGAGCGCCTGCTGCCGGTCACGGTGCGCAACGTCGAGGCGCAGCTGGCGGGACGGATCGCCGGCGGCGGGAACGCGGGTACGGACCAGGAAGCGGCTGGCGGCAAGGGCGCCGCCGGCGCCAGCATGCGCCTCGGCGCCGGCAGCGAGCGCGAGATACTGGCCTGGCTGCGCCGCATCGCCGGACCCGGCCTGGAGCCCACGCAACCCGCGGGCAAGCAGCTGGAAACGTCGATCTTCGCGCGCGTGCCGGCCGCCTCGGTGCAGCGCTTTACCCTGCCCAAACCGCACGGCCGCCGCGCCTTCGAGGTGATCGGCATTCCGCTGCGCCAGCCGGGCTTTTATGCACTCGAACTGGCCAGCCCGCGCCTGGGCGCCGCGCTCGATCCCGGCGGACGCACCGCCTACGTGCGCAGCGCCGCGCTGGTCACCAACATGGCGGCGCATGTCAAGCTGGGCGCGCAATCCTCGCTGGTGTGGGTGACTTCGCTCGACAAGGGCGCACCCGTGCCCGGCGCCCGGGTCGAGGTGCGCGACTGCGCCGCAAAACTGCTGTGGCAGGGCGTGGCGGACGCCAGCGGCATCGCGCGCATCCGCAAGGAATTGCCGCGTGCGGGCTGCCGCGGCAGCAACGCGTATTTTGTCAGCGCGCGCAGCGGCGATGATTTCACTTTTACCCTGTCCGACTGGCAGCAGGGCATCGAAGCCTGGCGCTTCAACCTGCCCACCGGCAGCCGCGACGAGGACAGCCGCATCGCCGCCACCGTGTTCGACCGCAGCCTGCTGCGCGCCGGCGAAACCGTCCACATGAAGCATTTCCTGCGCCGCCGCACCCAGGGCGGCTTCGCCATGGTCAAGGCCACGGACGCGCCGCCGCGCCAGGGCGAGGACTGGCGTAGCGGCGAGCTGGGCCTCGACAAAAACGCGCGCCCTGGCAAGGCCTTCCTGATCCACCAGGGTAGCGGCGAGAAGCAGGCATTCGACGTGCGCTGGGATGCGGGCGGCACGGCGCAGGGGGAGTGGACGATCCCGGCCGACGCCAGGCTCGGCGTGTACGAGGTGCTGCTCGGCGGGCAGGTGTCGGGCCGTTTTCGCGTCGAGCAGTTCCGCGTGCCGGCCATGAAGGCGGTGCTGAGCGGCCCGCGCCAGGCCCAGGTGGCGCCGGCGGCGGTGACGCTGGACGCGCAGGTGGGCTACCTGAACGGCGGTGCGGCCGGGCTGGCGCCGGTCAAGCTGCGCAGCGTGGTGCAGGACAGCGGCGTGCAGTTCGCGGACTACGACGACTTCACCCTCGGCGCCGGCGACGTGCGCGAGGGTGTGGTGAGCAGCGGCGCTGATGAAGCCGATGAAGGCGAGGACGATGGCGCAGCGGACGGCGTGCAAGGGCCGGACGGCCAGCGCACCCAGGATGCCGCGCGTACCCAGGCGCTGCAGCTGGACCGGGGCGGCGGCGCCCGCATCACGGTCGGCGACCTGCCGCCGCTGGAGCGTCCGAAAAGCCTGCTGGCCGAGTTGAGCTACCAGGATGCGAATGGCGAGACGCTGTCGGTATCCACGCGCGTGCCGCTGTGGCCGGCGGCTTGGGTGGTCGGCATCCAGCCGGATGGCTGGCTGCTGGGGCGCGACAATCTGAAATTCCAGACGGTGGTGCTGGACGTGGCCGGCAAGCCGGCGCCCGGCGTGGCGGTGACGGTCGACGTGTTCCGGCGCACCACGTATTCGCACCGCCGGCGCCTGGTCGGCGGCTTTTATGCGTACGAGAACAGCAGCGAGATCAAACGCGTGGACGAAGCCTGCAGCGGCGTCACCGATGCGCGCGGGCTGCTGGCGTGCGACGTCCGTGCCCCGGCCGCGGGCGACCTGATCCTGCGGGCGCGCGCCACGGACCCGCAGGGGCGCGTGGCCGCTACCCATCGCGAGATCTGGGTCGCCGGCGACGGCGAGCAGTGGTTCGCGTCCAGCGACAATGACCGCATCGACCTGCTGCCCGCGCAGAAGCGCCACGAGCCTGGCGACAGCGCCAGCTTCCAGGTGCGCAGCCCGTTCCGCCGCGCCACGGTGCTGGTGACGGTCGAGCGCGAGGGCATCCTCGATGCCTACGTGCGGCGCCTGTCCGGGAGCGACCATGTGCTGCGCATCCCGGTCAAGGCCAGCTATGCGCCGAACGTGTTCGTGTCGGCGCTGGTCGTGCGCGGGCGCGTGGCCGGGGTGCCGCCGACCGCGCTGGTCGATCTCGGCAAGCCGGCCTACAAACTCGGCATCGCGCCGCTACGGGTCGGCTGGGGCGCGCACGAACTGAAGGTGGAAGTGGCGGCCGACAAGGCCGTGTACAGGGTGCGCGAGCAGGCCGAGGTGACGATCCGCGTCACTGCGCCCGGCGGCGCCAGGCTGCCGGCCGGGACCGAGGTGGCGCTGGCCGCCGTGGACACCGGCCTGCTGGAGCTGATGCCCAACACCAGCTGGAACCTGCTGGAGGCCATGATGCGCGAGCGCACGCTGCAGGTCGAGACCTCGACCGCGCAGATGCAGGTGGTCGGCAAGCGCCATTTCGGACGCAAGGCATTCCCGCACGGCGGCGGCGGCGGGAGAAGCGCCAGCCGCGAATTGTTCGAGACCCTGCTGCTGTGGCGCGGCAAGGTAGCGCTGGATGCCGAGGGCAGGGCGCGGGTGCGGGTGCCGCTGAACGATTCCTTGAGTGGTTTCCGCATCGTTGCGGTGGCCAGCGGCGGCGCCGGTTTGTTCGGCACCGGATCGACCGACATCCGTAGCAGCCAGGACCTGATGCTGATGTCCGGCCTGGCGCCACTGGTGCGCGAGGGCGATACGGTACGCGCCGGTTTCACGGTGCGCAATGCGTCGCAGCAGGCGCTGAAGGTGCGCCTTGGCGCCAGCGTCGGCGCCCCGGCCCCGGAGGATGGCGCCAGGGCGCAGCGCCGCCGCCTCGAGCCGCAGGACGTGACGCTGGCGCCCGGCCAGTCGCGCGAAGTCGGCTGGTCCTACCAGGTGCCGGCCGGCGTGACGGCGCTGGAGTGGGAGCTCAAGGCCGATGCGGGCGGCCAGGCCAGCGACAGCCTGCGCGTGCGCCAGCAGGTCGGCGCCGCGGTGCCGGTGCGCACGCTGCAGGCCACGTTGCTGCAGCTCGACGGCGAACAGGCGCTGACCGTGCAGCGCCCGGCGGACGCGCTGCCCGGACGCGGCGGCATCCGCACTACGCTGCGCGCGCGCCTGGGCGACGATCTGCCCGGCGTGCGCGACTACATGGGCGCCTATCCCTACACCTGCTTCGAGCAGCGCACCTCGCGCGCGGTGGCGCTGCGCGACAAGGCGCTGTGGAGCGCGACCGTGGCGACGCTGCCGGCCCACCTCGACGGCGACGGCCTGGTGAAGTTCTTCGCGCCGATGAGCGAAGGCAGCGACACGCTGACCGCCTACGTGCTGTCGATCACGCACGCCGCCGGCTATCCCGTGCCGTCCGAACTGCGCCAGCGCATGCAGGGCGCACTGACCGCCTTCGTCGAAGGCCGGATCACGCGCGGCACGGGTCTCGCCACCGGCGAGCTGGCGGTGCGCAAGCTGGCCGCGCTGGAAGCGCTGTCGCGCGAGGGCCTGGTGCGACCCAACATGCTCGACAGCCTCACGGTCCAGCCCAATCTGTGGCCGACGTCCGCGCTGCTCGACTGGTACCAGGTGCTGGCGCGCACGCCCGGTTTGCCCGAGCGCGACGCGCGGCTGGCCCAGGCGCGCCAGGTGCTGCGCGCGCGCCTGAACCTGCAGGGCACGACGCTGGGCTTCTCGACCGAGCGCGGCGACGCCTGGTGGTGGCTGCTGGTGTCGAACGACGTCAACGCCAACCGCCTGCTGCTGGCAGCCACGGACGATCCATCCTGGCAGGCCGACATCGGCCGCCTGGCGCGCGGCGCGCTGGGACGGCAGCGGCGCGGCCACTGGGACACGACGCTGGCCAATGCCTGGGGCGTGGTGGCGCTGGACCGCTTCTCCAGCAAGTTCGAGGCGGCGCCGGTGACCGGCACGGCGCAGCTGACGCTGGCCGCCTCGGGCAAGGAGAACCCGCGCGCGGCATCCCGCAGCAGCCCGGTCCCGTCGACGCTGCTGCTGCCCTGGCCGGAAGGGCCGGCCCGGCTCACGCTGCGCCACCTCGGCGGCGGCAAGCCTTGGGCCACGGTGCAGAGCCTGGCGGCGGTGCCCCTGGCGAGTCCGGTGTCCTCGGGCTATCGCATCACGCGCAGCGTCACGCCAATCGAGCAAAAGAACAAGCCGGGCTGGTCGCGCGGCGACGTCTACCGCGTGCACCTCGACATCGAAGCCCAGGCCGACATGACCTGGGTGGTGGTCGACGACCCGATCCCGGCCGGCGCCAGCGTGCTGGGCAGCGGACTGGGACGCGATGCGCAGATCGCCACGAGCGGCGAGCGCCGTGGCGGCCTGGCATGGCCCGCATTCGAGGAACGCACCCATGCGGCTTTCCGCTCGTATTTCGAATTCGTGCCGAAGGGGCGTTGGCGCGTGGAATACACGGTGCGCCTGAACAACGAGGGCCGTTTCAGCTTGCCGCCGACGCGGGTCGAGGCGATGTACAACCCGGAAGCCTTTGGCGAGCTGCCCAATGCGCAGGTGGTGGTGGGTCAGTGATGGCGGCAATGTGGACAGGCTCCTGCCGGCTGCTACTGCGGAAGGTGCGGCGGCGGGTATTGCGTGCGGCAGTGCTGCCCGGGCCTTCAGTCGTGTCGGGAAGGATCGTGCTGCTGGCGTTGCTGGTGCTGATTGCGCCGCTGGCCCTGGCCGCGGTGCCGACCCCGGCCCAGGTAAAAGCGGCCTGGCGCCCGTCCGAGGCGCGCCTGCTCGACCGCCACGGCGAAGCGCTGGACACGGTGCGCATCGACATGTCGGTGCGGCGCCAGCCCTGGGTGGCGCTGGCGGACATCTCGCCGGCGCTGGGCCGCGCCGTCATGCAGGCCGAAGACCAGCGCTTCTTGGAACACGGCGGCATCGACCTGCGCGCGGCCGGCCAGGCGGCCTGGGACAATCTGTTGCGCGGCCAGGGGCGCAGCCGCGGCGCCTCGACCATCACCATGCAGCTGGCCGGCCTGCTCGACCCCAGGCTGGGCGCGCGCACCGCCGGCCGCAGCTGGGGGCAGAAGTGGGACCAGGCGCTGGCCGCGCGCGAGCTGGAAGCCGGCTGGACCAAGCCGCAGATCCTGGAAGCCTACCTGAACCTTGCGAGTTTTCGCGGCGAACTGCAGGGTATCGGCGCAGCGGCGCGCGGCCTGTTCGGCAAGGCGCCGTCGGGCCTGGACGCGGGCGAAGCGGCGATCCTGGCCAGCCTGCTGCGCGCGCCGTCGGCGCCGCGGCAGGTCGTGGCCCGGCGTGCCTGCGCGCTGGCGCACGAGGTGGGAAACAAGATGGCCAATGAGCCGGCGCAGAAGGCCCGGCCGGCGGCCGATTGCGCCGCCATCGAATGGCAGGTGGGCGTGGCGCTGGAGCGCAGCATGGCCGTCCCTGCACCCTCGCCGCTGGCGCGGCGCCTGCTGGATAAAAACAGGACGCTGGTGCGTAGCAGCCTGGATGCCGGCCTGCAGCGCTTTGCATCAGGCGCGCTGCGGCGCCACCTGGCCGAGCTGGCCGAGCGCAACGTCGGCGACGGCGCCCTGGTCGTGCTCGACAACGGCAGCGGCGAAGTGCTGGCCTGGGTCGCCAACAATGGATCAGGGGAGGTCGACGGCGTGACGGCGCTGCGCCAGGCCGGCTCCACGCTGAAACCCTTCCTGTACCAACTGGCGATCGAGCGCGGCCAGCTCACCGCGGCCTCGCTGCTGGACGATACCCCGGTCGGCATCCCCACCGTCGGCGGCCTGTACGTGCCGCGCAACTACGACCATGCCTACCGCGAACTGGCCAGCGTGCGCACCAGCCTGGCCAGCTCGCTGAACGTGCCGGCGGTACGCACGCTGATGCTGGCCGGCCTGGAGCGCTTCCACGGACGCCTGCGCGCGCTGGGTTTCACCAGCCTGGACGAGGATCCGGACTTCTACGGTTATTCGCTGGCGCTGGGCTCGGCCGACGTCAGCCTGCTCGACCTGGCCAATGCCTATCGCACGCTGGCCAACGGCGGCCTGCAGGGCAGCGTGACGCTGGCGCCGCGCGCGCCCGGCCCATCGGGCGGCGCCGCAGCCGATGCCGTTACCGCCGCCAGCGGCGAAGCCGCACCGAAACGCCAGCGCGTGCTCGATGCGCGCGCCGCCTTCATCGTGGCCGACATCCTGTCCGACCGCGCCGCCCGCAGCACGACCTTCGGATTGCGCAACGAGCTTGCCACCGGCTTCTGGAGCGCGGTGAAAACCGGCACCAGCAAGGACATGCGCGACAACTGGTGCATCGGCTTCTCGGACCGCTACACGGTCGCGGCCTGGGTCGGCAATTTCGACGGCCGCCCGATGTGGGACGTGTCCGGCGTGGCGGGCGCGGCGCCGGTGTGGCGCGACGTGATGGACTACCTGCACCGCGACCGCCCAAGCCGCGCGCCGCAGGCGCCGGCCGGGCTGGTGCAACGCAGCGTGACGTTTGCCCCGGCCATCGAGCCGCCGCGCGTGGAATGGTTCGTGCGCGGCACCGAGACCGCGCGGGTGGAAGCGCTGGCGCCGGCCCAGCGCCTGCCGAAGATCCTGTACCCGCAAGCCGGCATCATCGCGCTCGATCCCGACATTCCGGCCGGCCTGCAGCGCGTTGGCCTGCGCGCCCAGGGTGGGCATGGCCTGCGCTGGCGGCTGGACAAGGTGGAATTGGGCGCCGCCGACCGGGACATCGCCTGGACGCCGGTGGCGGGAGAGCATGCGCTGGCGCTGGTGGGCCCGGATGGGCGCAGCGTCGACGAGGTGCGCTTCGAGGTGCGCGGTGGTCAGATCGCGTCCAGCTTGTCGAGCAGCAGCGGCGGGTCGGCCAGGTCGCCCAGCGGCGCCAGCGAGGACAGCGGCGTGTACAGCGGCGAATCCGAGCGGTAGGGCACGCGGCCGGACGGCACGTGCTTGGCGGCCGGGTCCAGGTGCAGGTCCTGGTCGTCGAAGAAGATGTGCGGACTGAAGGCCTTGACCACCTTGGACTTCTGCATGCCGCCCAGGAAGAAGATCTCGTTGACGTACACGCCCCAGTGACGCAGCGTGTTAATCACGCGCATCTCGGCCGGCGCGCTGCGCGCGGTGACGATAGCGATGCGCACCGGCGACACGTCGGCGCCGAACGGCAGGCTGCCCTGGAGCTTGGCGAGTTTACGCAGCAGGTTCGCATACGGACCGTCGTTCATCGGCTCCTTCTGCTTTTCGTTCTCGATCGTGTGGAAGCGGTCCAGGCCCTCGGTCTTGTAGACCAGTTCGCTGGCATCGTCGAACAGCACGGCATCGCCGTCGAAAGCGATGCGGACCTGGTCGTCGGGCGGCGCGTCGCCGCTGGGCGGCGGCTTGAGGATGGCGGCGGCCGCGGCCTGGGCGTCGATGACGCGCTGGGCATCCTCGACGTTGGTGGTAAGGAACAGGTCGACTGCGAAGGCATCCAGGTAATCGACCACCGAGCGCCCGCCCGTAAAGGCATGGCGCGAGATCGGCAGGCCGCGCGAACGGATGTTGTTGAAGACGCGCATCCCGGTTTCCGGGCTGTTGCGCGACATGACGACCACCTCGACCAGCGGTTTCGACTCGGACGCGGCATAGCGGTTCAGGCCCAGCAGGGCGCGCACCAGCGCCAGGCCGGTGCCGTCGCGCAGCGGCTCGTTTTCGCGTTCGAGCATGTGGGCCCGGTATTCGTCGAGCGTATTGTTCGGGTTCTTCGCGTACTGCGCTTTGTAGACGGCATCGGCTTCGGCCAGGTCGAACAGGGCGGTGGCGGAAATGCCGACCACGAGGGTCTCGGAAAGGTCCAGGGGCATGGCGACGATGGAATCAAGAATGGTTGAGTGTCGGATGGTAACCGACGAGCAGGTCGGAACCGGTTTGGCTTCATAAGATTATTGCTTAGGAAAGGTGTCTGCTCGGAATCTCCAATTATTGTTGAGTTTAAGCAACTCGGTGGGTGCAAGCTGTTTTCCTTAAATAGGAATGATTCGCATTTACAAGCTGTGAAAAGTGGGCTACAGTAAATCCATCTTTTGCAAGTCTCGCGAAGGGAAACAGCGATGTGCGAACACGACAAGAAACAGCCCAGGAACCATGCCTGCGCCACCCCGGCCGTACACGACGATGCCGCCGGTTCGCGCCGCCGGCGCCTGTGGGAACTGCCGACCAATTGCCACTGCCCGATGATCGGCGTCTGCCTGCCGTTGACGATGCTGCGCAAGCTGGTGAACAAGCTGCTGGTGCGGCCGGTGGAAGGCGACGACTACGACGTCCACGTCTGGGCCGTGCACGAATGCGCCACGCGCAACCGGCTGTCGGAACTGCTGCAGCGCACGCTGGATGAACGCTTCGCCGTCGTGCTGCGCCAGTTCCGCGCGTTGCGCGATGCGCCGGCCGTGCTGCAGGCCTGGCGCCAGGCGGTCGAACGCGGCGACGTCGCCGGCGCCTTCTGGGCCACGCTGACCCATCCGCGCTGCGACACCGCCATGATCGAAGCCGTGGTGCGCGACATGCACATGATCCAGCACCAGGCCGGCGCCAGCGCCCGGGTCGACCTGAACCGCTTCGCCGAGCTGCAGAAATCGAGTGGCGCGCTGGCGCTGGAACTCGACCAGACACGCGACAAGGCCGCGCGCGCCGCCGAGGCCAGGGGCAGGGAAGTGGTGAAACTGACCGAGCAGACGGTGCAGCTGCGCGCCGAACTGGCGCAGCGCGACGTCGTCATCGACAGCCTGCGCCGCGAACTGGACGCCCTGCAGGCGGCGCTGCCCGACATGCGCGACCGCGAACGCCTGATACGCCGCGTCGACGAACTCGAAACGCGCGAGCAGGCGCTGGTCGACAAGATGGCCGAACTGCGCCAGCGCTTTGCGCGCGAACGCCAGCAGGCGGCGGAGACGTCTTTGTCCTTATCTTCGACGAACATGCCCGATGTGCCCGCCCGGCCGCTGCTGCGCGCGCCGTTGAACCTGGCAGACAAGACCGTGCTGTGCGTAGGCGGGCGCAGCGGCAACGTGCCGAACTACCGCGAACTGCTGGAACGGGAAGGGGCGCGCTTCATGCACCATGACGGCGGGCTGGAGCAGGCGAGCGAGCTGCTCGATACCAGCCTGGCGGCGGCGGACCTGGTGATCTGCCAGACCGGGTGCATCAGTCACCAGGCGTACTGGAGGGTGAAGGATTTTTGCAAGCGCAATGGCAAGCGGTGTCTGTTTGTCGACAATCCGAGTACGTCGAGTTTGTCGGTTTGTCTGAGGAAGGTGGCGGAGCCGGTGGTGAATTGAAACCGGCCCAGCAGAAAACAAAAACGCCAACCCGAAGGTTGGCGTTTTTGTTGAATCTTGGTAGGCCGTGCGGGATTCGAACCTGCGACCAACGGATTAAAAGTCCGCTGCTCTACCAGCTGAGCTAACGACCCGAAAGAAGCAAAATTATAGGGTCTATCTGGGCCGCTGTCAAATCCTCATCTGTCGCGCGTCAAGGCAGGGCCGCCAACCCATCACTTCAACGCCGCCAGCCTGTCCTTGGCCGCCTGCGCCGCGGTCGACTCCGGGAACTTCGACACCAGCTGCTGCAGCGCCTTCTTGGCGTTGTTCTTGTCCTTCAGCTCGGTGTAGCTGGAGGCGATGTTCAGCATCGCATCCGGCGCCTTGGCGCTGCTGCCGTAGTTCGACACCACCGCCTGCTGGGCGGCGATCGCGTTCTTGTAGTCGCGCTGGGCGTAATAGGCGTTGCCGAGCCAGTACTGGGCGTTCGAGGCGTAGGCCGAGTCCGGGTAGCGGCGCACGAAGTCCTGCAGGGACGTGGCTGCGCCCTTGTAGTCGCCGGACTTGAACAAATTCATCGCGTTGTCGTAGGCGCTCTTTTCGCTCGGCATGACCTCGGCGGTCTGGCCGTCGATGGTTTCCTGGCGCGGCTCGAGCTTCTTGATGCGCGCGTCGAGGTCGGCGTACAGGTCCTTCTGGCCCTTCTGGGCGGTGGCGATCTGGTTCGCCAGCACTTCGAGCTGGCCGCGCAGGCGCGCGATTTCCTGCATCGTCTGTTCGTGCTGGTTCAGCATGTCGACGCCGACCGACTTGTCGGCCTTGGCGTCGATGCGCGCCTTGACGTCGGCATCCAGCGCGGCGACCTTGGCGCGCAGGTCGAGGATGGCGCGGCGCGCTTCATCGTCGTCGAGCAGGCCGGCGCTCGCCTGCAGGGGCAGCCAGGCAGCCAGGGCGAGGGCGACGGCCGCGAGGCGGGACTGGGACAGTTTGATCATCTTCGACTCTTTCTCAATACCTTGAATACAAATGGAAACGGGGCGGGAAGCAGTCTGCACTGCATCCCGCCCCGCTGTCAATCAGCTGTCAATGACGAGTTGTTACCTGCAGTCCCGACAGCGTCCTGCTTATTGGTAGACGATGTCGGCGCGGCGGTTTTCAGCCCAGACCGATTCGCCCGAACCGGTGGCTTTCGGCTTTTCTTCGCCCAGCGACACGGCTTCCATCTGGCCATCCGACACGCCCAGGGCGGCCATCGAACGGCGCACGGCTTCGGCGCGCTTCTGGCCCAGGGCCAGGTTGTACTCGGTGCCGCCGCGATCATCGGTGTTACCCTGGATCAGGATCTTGCGCGAGGTGTTCTTGGTCAGGAATGCCGAGTGGTTCTCGACGACCGCCTTGCCGTCGTCACGGACGACGTAGCTGTCGAAGTCGAAGTACACGCTGCGGTTCGCCAGGACGCCTTTCGGGTCGTTCAGCGGATCGACGTTGCCGGTCTCGACCGGACGGATGTCGCGCGGGCTGGTGTCGGCCGGCGGGGTGGCGGCGGTGGTCGGCGATTGCTCGACGACCGGTGCCGGCGTTTCCAGTTTGGTCGACGAGCAGGCCGACAGGACGGCCGCGGTCATCGCGATGAGTGCTACGCTCTTGATATTGCGCATGGGTTTTTCTCCTGGTCAAAAAATATATTTACTTCATAAACGGGCCCCAGCTGGGCTCCCGGATGTTTCCCGCCTGAGTGCTCAAGCGTTGCTTGATGCGCCCGTCAACCGACACCACAGCCAGCGAGACACGCCCGCCCCCTTTGGTGGCATACATGATGTATTTGCCGTTCGGCGAAAAACTCGGTTCGGAAGCCCCCTCGGCCAGGCGCTGTTCCTGGCCGCTGGCCAGGTCCATCGCATACAGGGAGAAACCCCCATCGCGTTGCGAAATCCAGGCCAGCGTCTTGCCGTCCGGGGCCACGCGCGGGCTGATGTTGTAGCTGCCATTGAACGTGACGCGGCTGGCCTGGCCGCCGCCCACGCTCATCTTGTAGATCTGCGGACCGCCGCTGCGGTCGCTGGTGAAATAGATGCTCTGGCCGTCGGCCGAGAACTGCGGCTCGGTGTCGATGCCGTTGCTGTTCGAGACGCGGCGCATGCCGCTGCCGTCGGCGTTCACGACGTAGATCTGGGTGTTGCCGGTCTTCGACAGGGCCAGCGCCAGGCGCGTGCCGTCGGGCGACCACGACGGCGCCGAGTTGCTGCCCTTTTCATTGGCGACCACGGTGCGCTGGCCGGTCACCAGGTTCTGCACGTAGATCACCGGCTTGCGCATCTCGAACGAGACGTAGGCGACCTTGGTGCCGTCCGGCGACCAGGCCGGCGAAATGATCGGTTCCTTGCCGTGTGCGGCGACCTGTTCGCCTTCGCCGTCGGCGTCCGCCACCACCAGCTTGTAGTCGCGCGCGGCGCGGTTTTCCTTCACGTAGGCGATGCGGGTCGAGAACACGCCGCGCACGCCGGTCAGCTTTTCGTAGACGTCGTCGGCGATGCGGTGGGCTTCCAGGCGCGTGTTGCGGGCGCTCACCGCGTCCGACAGTTGCGAGAGCTGGGTCTGCTTGACGGTGTCGAGCAGCTTATAGCGCACCTGGAAGCGGCCATCGGCAAGGCGCTGGACCGAGCCCACCACGAGGGCGTCGGCGCCGCTGGCCTTGAAGGCGGCCAGGTCGACGCTGGCAGTGTCGGAGATGGCCTGGCGCGCGTCGATCACCTTGAACACGCCGCTGCGTTCGAGGTCGGCGCGGATGATGGCCGATACCTGTTGCGGGGCCACCGATTCGTCGGCGAAGGCCGCCACCGCGACCGGGATCTGGTTGCTGCCCACGCCGGCGATTTCGACGCGCAGCTGGGCATGGGCGGCCACGCCCATCAGCAGGGTGGCCGAAAACAGCAGGGTATGTAGTTTCTTCATAAGTCTCTCAGCAATGGTTGGGGTCTCTGCACGCGATCATTGCAGGTCCTTCATACGGAACTCGATCACGATGGATCGCTCTACCGTACCATCTTTCTTCTTTGGCAGTGGGGACGATTTGGTGATGCCTTTTTCGACGGCATCGTCGAAGGCCGGCACGCCACTGCTCTTCGTCTTGCGCACCGAAATGATTTCGCCGGTCGGCAGCTGCTCGACGCGGAAAGTGGCGGTCGGATTGCCCGGTTCGTCGGTACTGCCGGCGTACGAGGTATTGCCCTTGACCTTGGCCGTGATGGCCGCGGTATAGCCCTTGTCGATGCGCGGCGCGCTCGATTGCGCGGCGTTGCCGGTGCTGCCGGTATTGCCGGCGCCGGCCATCAGGCGTTTCATTTCCTCGTCGCGCGACTTGGCCAGCTTGGCTTCCTCGGCCTTTTCCTTCGCCGCTTTTTCCTTCGCCGCCTTTTCCTTGGCGGCTTTCTCGGCCTTTTCCTTCTCGGCCTTTTCCTTGGCCGCCTGCTCGGCTTTTTCCTTCTTCGCCTGCTCGGCTTTCTTTTCCTCGAGCTCGCGCTTTTCCTTTTCGGCCTGTTCCTTCTTGTCGGCCAGCGCCTTGGCTTTCCTGTCGTCTTCGCGTTTCTGCTCGACGCGTTTCTGCTCGAGACGCTTGTCTTCGGCGCGTTTCTGCTCGGCCTCGCGTTCACGCTCCAGGCGCGCCTCTTCCTGGCGCTGCTCTTCCTTGCGCTTCAGTTCTTCCTTGCGTTTCTTTTCGCGTTCCAGGGCGATGTCCGGCACCTTCGGCTGCGGCTTCTCGACCGGCGGCGGCTCTACCGCGCGCGGCATCGGCGGCGGCGGCGCCGGCGGCGCCGGTTCGGGTTCCGGCTGCGGCTCGGGTTCGGGCGCCGGCGTGGGAGCAGGGGGCGGCGGCGCGGCGGTCTGGGTCTGCATGTCCCAGACTTCGGCCTCGACCGCGACCGGCGTGTTGTTCTGCCAGCTGACGCCGATCCACAGGAAGGTCAGCAACAGGGCGTGCACGCCCACCGCCAGGCCGATCGACGGCCAGCGGTTCGGTTCGGGCGGCACGTGGTAGGGCGCGCCGTTTTGGTCTTGCTTCGTTGCGGACATCAGTTCGTCTTCACTTGGTGGCCAGGCCGACGCGGTTGATACCCATCTTCTTGGCTTCCGAGATCAGCTGGATCACGTCGTCGTATTTGCTGTCGCGGTCGCCCGAGATCAGGACCGCGTAGTCGGGGTGTTCCTCGTGGATCGCGCGCAGGCGCTCGATCAGCGCGGCGCGGCCGGACACGTCTTCCAGCGCACGCGGCGTCTTGCCGTTGATGCCGATCGCCAGCTGGGCGTTTTCCTTGACCGCGATCTGGATGTAGTCGTCCGGCGGCTGGGTCGAGCGCTCGGCGCTGGGCAGCTTGATTTCGTTCGGATTCTGCGACTGCGGTACCGCCATGAAGATGATGAGCAGCACCAGCATCACGTCGATGTAGGGCACGACGTTGATCTCGGACTTGAGCTTGCGGCGGCTGCTGCGCAGGTTGCTGTTGAAAGCCATGTCGGTTCCTCGCTGCGCCGATCAGCGCGACTGGCGCTGCAGGATGTTCGAGAATTCCTCGACGAAGCTCTCGAAGCGGATCGCGAGGCGGTCGATGTCGTGGGTGAAGCGGTTGTACGCCACCACGGCCGGGATCGCGGCGAACAGGCCGATGGCGGTGGCGATCAGCGCTTCGGCGATGCCGGGCGCCACGGTCGCCAGCGTGGCCTGCTGCACGCTGCCCAGGCCGCGGAAGGCATTCATGATGCCCCAGACCGTGCCCAGCAGGCCGATGTACGGGGACACCGAGCCGACCGAGGCCAGGAAGTTCAGGTGGGTGTCGAGCGAATCGAGTTCGCGGTGGAAGGCGGCGCGCATCGCGCGGCGCGAGCCGTCCAGCACGGCGCCGGCTTCGAGCGCGTCGCGCGAAGCCTGCTTGCCCTTGATGAATTCGCCCATGCCGGCTTCGAAGATGCGCGCCAGCGGACCGCTCTGGTCGCGCTGGCTGCTGGCGCTCTGGTGCAGCGTATGCAGGTTGCCGCCGGCCCAGAAGCTGCGCTCGAACTGCTCGGTCTGGCGGCGGGCGGCGCGCAGCGCGAACACCTTGCGGAAGATATAGGTCCAGCTGGTGACGGACACGGCGAACAACAGCAACATGATGAGCTGCACCAGGACGTGTGCGTGGCGGATCAGTTCAATGAAGGAAAGGTCTTGGACTGCGTTCATCGGTGTCTTTTTGAAATGGTTTATTCAGGCGGCCCGCATTTTAGCAGCGGCGAGGTCGGGAAGGGAGCGTGGGCGCATCGTGGCCGCATCGACGCAGCCGACTTTCACGTCGGCAGTCGACAGCAGGGTATCGCCGCGCCACGCTTGCTGGGCGAACTGGACCGAGGCGCGGCCGAGTTTTTCGACGCGCAAGCACAACTTGATTTCATCGTCCAGGCGCGCGGCCGCGCGATAGTCGACGCTGGCGCTGCGCACGACGAAGGCGGCGCCTTCCTGCGCCAGCAGGTCGTGCTGGTTGATGCCGAGCGCACGGAGCCATTCGGTGCGCGCCCGTTCGAAGAACTTCAGGTAATTGGCGTAGTAAACGATCCCGCCGGCGTCGGTATCTTCGTAATAGACCCGCACCGTCCAGGTAAAGACTGAAGGCATTTGAGCTGCCATAAATGAAAACGGGAAATATTCTACGCCATTTCGAGCGCCAGTATGTACGTTGGCGTACATATTTGTCTTACAAGACTGGCCGTTTCATGGCTGTGATTTTTTGGGCAATGCAGGACATTGGACCCGACATTGTCATGTTAAGCCAACAACTGTAACACTTTTTCACAAGATAGGGTGTTATGGCTACGTCGTAGAGCCGTCGTTCCCGCCTGCGCGGGGACGACGTTAGTGGCGGGGACGACCTGCCAGGGCGCGAGGCTCAGCCGCGCTTGATGTTGAACGGCGAAAACCCCTGGCAAGTCGGCATCATCTCGATCGAGTTGACGTTGACGTGCGGCGGCAGGGTCGCGATCCAGTAGGCGGTGGCGGCGATGTCTTCGGCGCTCAAAGGCTGGGTGCCTTCGTAGACCTTGGCGGCGGCCACATCGTCGCCCTTCATGCGCACGTTCGAGAACTCGGTGCCGCCGCACAGGCCCGGGGCCAGGTTGGTGGCGCGCACGCCGGTGCCGACCAGGTCGGCGCGCAGGTTGAGCGTGAACTGCTCGACGAAGGCCTTGGTGGCGCCGTACACGTTGCCGCCCGGGTAGGGGTAGTGACCGGCCACGGAACCGAGGTTGATGACCAGGCCGCTGCCGCGCTCGACCATGGCCGGCAGCAGTGCGTGCGTCATCGTCACCAGGCCCTTGACGTTGGTGTCGATCATCGTGTCCCAGTCGGCCAGCGGCACTTCATGGGCCGGCTTGGTGTTCAGCGCCAGGCCGGCGTTGTTGATCAGCACGTCGATCTGGCGCCAGGATTGCGGCAGCATCGACAGCGCTTCTTCGATCGAGGCCCTGTCGGTGACATCCATCTCGATCGGCAGGGCCGACTCGCCCAGCTCGGCGGCCAGGGCGTCGAGGCGTTCCTTGCGGCGCGCCGCCAGCACCACCTGGTGGCCGTTCTTGACGAAAGTGCGCGCCATCGCGGCGCCGAAGCCGGCCGATGCGCCGGTAATGAAAACGATCATGATGAGGTTCCAGGGCAGGGTTTAACCATAGGATTGTAGCCGAAATGACCATGCCCGTCAGGCGCCCATGCGGCTTGCAGGGCGGTCATCGGTTTCCTTGCTTCCCGGCCGTGACATCCCTTACAATCGGGAGTTCCTTTTACGTCTCACGTAACTGGCGAAAACCGCAGGCCGCCGGCCCGCGGCGAAGGTGGGCTTCCACCGGGGAACGTGAGATGCCGTTTTGCCGTTCGCCTGGGCAGCCACCGATTGGTACGCGCTTGGCTCGTGTGCGGCTCCCGCCTGGATCCAGCGTCTCCCATTGCCTGGTACTCTTATCGATTGGAGTTTTTTCATGTTTGCAAAAGATCACACGCTCGCCAAGGTTGACCCGGAACTGTGGGGCGCCATCCAGAAGGAAAACCAGCGCCAGCAGGACCACATCGAGCTGATCGCATCCGAGAATTACACTTCCCCGGCCGTGATGCAGGCGCAGGGCTCGCAACTGACCAACAAGTACGCCGAAGGCTACCCGGGCAAGCGCTACTACGGCGGCTGCGAATACGTCGACGTCGCCGAGCAATTGGCGATCGACCGCGTCAAGGAACTGTTCGGCGCCGAAGCCGCCAACGTCCAGCCGAACTCGGGCTCGCAGGCGAACCAGGGCGTGTTCTTCGCGATGCTCAAGCCGGGCGACACCATCATGGGCATGTCGCTGGCCGAAGGCGGCCACCTGACCCACGGCATGGCGCTGAACATGTCTGGTAAATGGTTCAACGTCGTCTCCTACGGCCTGACCGAGCAGGAAGACATCGACTACGAGGCCATGGAAGCCTTGGCCCGCGAGCACAAGCCGAAGATGATCATCGCCGGCGCCTCCGCCTTCGCGCTGCGCATCGATTTCGAGCGCTTTGCCCGCATCGCCAAGGAAGTCGGCGCCTACTTCATGGTCGACATGGCCCACTACGCCGGCCTGATCGCCGCCGGCGAGTACCCGAACCCGGTGCCGCACGCCGACTTCGTCACCTCGACCACCCACAAATCCCTGCGCGGCCCGCGTGGCGGCATCATCCTGATGAAGGCCGAGCACGAAAAGGCCATCAACTCGGCGATCTTCCCGGGCATCCAGGGTGGTCCGCTGATGCACGTTATCGCCGGCAAGGCCGTCGCGTTCAAGGAAGCGCTGTCGCCGGAATTCAAGGCTTACCAGCAGCAGGTGGTCAAGAACGCCAAGGCGCTGGCCGATGCGCTGATCGAGCGCGGCCTGCGCATCGTGTCGGGCCGTACCGAAGCCCACGTGATGCTGGTCGACCTGCGCGCCAAGGGCTTGACCGGCAAGGAAGCGGAAGCGATCCTGGGCCAGGCACACATGACCTGCAACAAGAACGGCATCCCGAACGACCCGCAGAAACCGTTCGTGACCTCCGGCATCCGCCTGGGCAGCCCGGCCTTCACCACCCGCGGCTTCAAGGAAGAAGACGCGACCAGGGTCGGCCACCTGATCGCCGACGTGCTGGACAACCCGCACGACGCCGCGACCATCGAGCGCGTCAAGGGCGAAGTCAAGAAACTGACCGACAAATACCCGGTCTACGAAGTCTAAGTGGTTGGGGTCTCGATAAACCTGCTGCGCGTTGCAGTGTCGTGCTGCGATGCCCGCTACGGTTTCTCGAGGCCCCGAGATGTTCCTGGTGCCTTCGGGCGCCGTTTTTTCAGCAGAATTTGTTCAGCAGAATCTGCCCAGCAGCAGGCGCTCCATGAAATGTCCGTTCTGTCAGCATGAAGACACCCAGGTCCTCGATACCCGCGTATCCGAGGAGGGCGACGCCATCCGGCGCCGGCGCCGCTGCGTCCAGTGCGACAAGCGCTTCACCACCTACGAGCGCATCGAACTCTCGATGCCGATCATCGTCAAGAAGGACGGCAGCCGCACCGAGTATTCGCCCGACAAGCTGCGCGGCAGCCTGATGCTGGCCCTGCGCAAGCGTCCGGTCTCGGCCGAGGCCATCGACGCCGCCGCCGCCTCGATCGAGGAAAAGCTGCTCACCAGCGGCCGCCGCGAGGTCGACACCGGCCACGTCGGCGAACTCGTGATGCAGGAGCTCAAGCGGCTGGACAAGATTGCGTACATCCGTTTCGCGTCGGTCTACAAGAACTTCGAGGACCTGTCGGAGTTCCAGGAGGCAATTGCGGAAGTGGGGCAACCGCGCAAATAAACCACCGTCCATCTTCTCCCGATTTAGTTGCACCCACACGCTTGACCCAGCGCACCGCCCAGTCGGGCCCGCTTGTATATCTTCGCAGCTCCCGTTTCCATGACTGCGGAGAGCCTGCATGCGTTGTTGTCGTTCCCGTTTTGCCAGCGTCCAATTTTCCTGCCCCGGCTTCACGCTGATCGAAGTGCTGGTCGCGCTGTTCGTGGTCGCCGTCGGCATCGCCGGCGCCGCGAGCGTGCAGGCGATCGCATTGCGCACCGGCCGCGACGCCGCGCGCCTGGCCGAAGGCGCCCGGGTGGCGGCCACCCTGGCCGAACGCATGCGCGCCAATCCCGCCGCGATGGCGCTGCCCGATGCTGCCAATCCCTATCTCCAGCTCGACTACTACGCGGCCGCCGGCGCGCCCGCAGCGGCACTGCCGTGCTACGGCGCCGCCTCCTGCAGCCCGGAGCAGCTGGCCCGATTCGACCTGATGGAAACGGCCGAGGCGCTGGCGGCGCGCTTTCCCGGCGCCCGCATGCGCGCCTGCCGTGACGCCGCCACGCCCGACGCCAGCACCGGCCTGTTGCCCTGGTCCTGCGACGAACAGCCCGGCGCGCCGGTTGCGATCAAGCTCGGCTGGCATGACGGCCCCGGGGACGCGTCCGCGCCGCGCGTGCTGCTGGTGGTGGCGGGTGGGCCATGAGGCGCATTGCGGCGATCGGGAGGATGTCCGTCGCGGCATGCGCGGCGGCCCCTGCCATAAGGCGGCAGTACCGCCAGCGCGGCCTGACCCTGGCCGAGATGATAATCGCGCTGGCGGCTGGCCTGGGCGTCGTGCTGATCGCCACCCGCCTGCTGGTGCTGGGCAACGGCGCCTACGCCGCGCAGATGGACGGGGCGGCGCTCGACGACGGAGGACGCTATGCGCTGGCCCTGATCGGGCACGCGGTACGCCAGGCCGGCCACGTCGACCCGGCCCAGCTCGACTTCGGCGGCAGTGCCGCGGCGCCCCCGGCGCGCCTGGCCGGACTCGACGCCCGCTCGCTGGCCAGGACCACGCCGGACATCGCCGATCCGCTGCCGGATGCCGTCAACGGCAGCGACGTGCTGGCGCTGCGCTTTCCCGGCGCCGGCGCCATGCCAGACGGCGATGGCAGCGTCCTGAACTGCGCCGGCTTCGCGCTGGCGGACGGCGAGGAAGGCTGGAGCATCTTCTACGTGGCGCGCAACGCCGAAGGCGAGCCGGAGCTGCGCTGCAAGTACCGCGGCGCCACCAGCTGGAGCGCGGATGCGGTGGTCGGCGGTGTCGATGGTTTCCAGGTACTGTACGGCATCGACACCGACACGCCGAGCGACGGCGTCCCCAACCGCTACGTCAACGCCGCTGCGATCGCGGCGCTCGATGCGGCGCTGGGCCTGGGCGCCGACGACGACGCGCTGCGCCGGCAGACCCACTGGAAGCGCGTGGCCAGCGTGCGTGTCGGCCTGCTGCTGCATGGCGCCAGGGCGACGCGTACCGAACCTGGCAATGCCGGTTTCGACCTGTTCGGCGCGGCGTATGCAGCGGCAACTGGCGGCACGGACCCCGGCGCCTCGCTGCAGGAAGCCGGGATGCCGCTCGCCCTGCGCCAGCGCGAGCGGCGCCTGTTCACGATGACGGTGGCCGTGCCGTCGCCGGCGCCATGATGCGGCCGCATCGACGCCAGCGCGGCCTGGCGCTGGTCTGCGCGCTGTTGCTGATGCTGGCCGCCATGCTGCTGAGCGTTTCGGTGGCGCGCACCGCGTTCGGTTCGGTGGCGTCGGCGCGCCAGGAGCGCGACCGCATCGTGGCCCACGCGGCGGCCGAGGCGGCGCTGCGCGATGCGGAAAAGGACCTTGCCGGCGGCGCCCAGCCGGCATCGGCGCGCGCCGGCTATTTCGCCGTGCCCGCTGGCGGCGCTCCAGGCGCCGCCAGCACCGGCTTCGTCGCCGGCTGCGGCCGCGGCGCCGACGACCTCGGCCTGTGTCTGCCGGCGGTGTCGCCATTGCCGCCGGTCTGGCAGAGCGTGGACCTGGCGCAGCCGGACAATCCGGTGCTGGTGCCCTACGGCCGCTACACCGGCGCGACGCTGGCGAGCGGCAGCGGCATCCTGCCGGCGCGGCCGCCGGCATATCTCATCGAAAAGCTGGATCCTGGCCCGGCCGCAGCGGGGGCGGGCGCTTTCTACCGCATCACTGCAATCGGTTTCGGCACGAATGCGACGACGCGCGTCGTGCTGCAGCTCGTCTACCGCAAGCCGGCGGCTGGTGCGCCACCGTCCGGCGCCGGCGGCACGCCCGCTGGCGGTAACGATGATGACGGCCCTGTCCCTGGCGCGAGCGAGGTAGCTGATGCACCGCCCCAGCCGCAGTCCCCGCAGTTGCCCGCCGGCCGCATCGGCTGGCGCGCCATCGCCAACTGGCCGGAACTGCATGCGCAGGCCCAGCAATGAGCAATGCAGCGACAACCAGCGATAAACAACGACAAGAACAGGAGACACGATGTACGGAAGAGGTGGTTTCACCCTGATCGAAGTGCTGATCGTGATGGCGATCCTGGCCATCCTCGGATCGCTGGCCTATCCCAGCTACGCCGGCCATATCGTGCGCACCAAGCGCATGGAAGGCAAGGTGGCGCTGTTCGAGGCGCTGCAGCGGCAGGAGCGCCACCATGCCCAGCACAACAGCTACTTCGCGTTTTCGGCGGACGCGCCGGACGCACCGGGTGCATCGGGCGCGGACGAGTCCGTGGCCCAGGATGTCCGGTGGTGGTCCGGCGCCACGCCCGGCGCCAGCGCCTACGAGCTTGATGCCTATGCCTGCCCCGGCCGGACGCTGGACGACTGCGTCGAGATCCGCGCCCGGCCGGGTACGGCCCGGGTCGACACGCGCTTTCGCGATCCCGATTGCGGTGCGCTGACGCTGGACAGCCTGGGCCGGCAGGGTGCCCAGCCGCAAGGTGGCGCCGGCGGCGCCGGCTGCTGGCCATGACGCCGGCGCGGCGCCATCGGCCCGGCTTCTCGCTGGTCGAACTGATGGTCGCGCTGGCCGTGGCCGGCGTGCTGCTGGGCGTGGCCGCGCCCGACCTCGGCGCCTTGCTGCGCACCCAGCAATTGAAAAGCGCCAGCGGCGATTTGTTCGCGGCGATCGGCATGGCGCGCAGCCAGGCGCTGGCGCGCGGGCAGGTGGTCAAGCTGCTGCCGCTCGATGCGGCCGGCGCCGACTGGACGCGCGGCTGGCGCATTTTTGTGGACCGCGACGGCGACGGCCAGTCGGGCGCGCTTGACGACATCATCGCCGAGCACGGGCCGCTGCCGGCCGGGCTGGCGATCGCCTTCGCCTTCACCGGCCCTGCGCCGCCTTACTATATCGCCTACAATGGCGCCGGGCGCAGCTGCAAGGACACCAACAGCGCGGCGGCGCGCTACGGCACGCTGTCGCTGTTCCACGGCGGCGCGATCCGGCGTATTAAAATCAACATGCTGGGCCGGGCGCGCGTCTGCGATCCGGCGCGCGACGACGCCTGCGACGGCGCCGCGGCGCCGCCGCCGTCGTGAGCGGCGGTCCGGCATGGAAGCGAAACAGGCGGAATAGAGATAGTGCAGATACTGAGCGATACCGACGGCATGGCGCTGGCCCTGGAATGGGCCGCCAAGGGCATGTACATCACCGCGCCGAACCCGCGCATCGGTTGCGTGATCGTGCGCGACGGCCGGGTGATCGGCGCCGGCCACACCCAGCCGGCCGGGCAGGCGCATGCCGAGATCCAGGCGCTGCGCGACGCCCAGGCGCGCGGCGAGGACGTGCGCGGCGCCACCGCCTACGTCACGCTGGAGCCGTGCAGCCACTACGGCCGCACGCCGCCGTGCTCGAATGCGCTGGTGCAGGCCGGACTGGGGCGGGTGGTGGCGGCGATGGTCGATCCGAACCCGCTGGTGGCGGGGCGCGGGCTGGCGCAGCTGGAAGCGGCCGGCATCGCGGTCGGTTCGGGCCTGCTGGCCGAACGCGCGTATGAGTTGAACATCGGCTTTTTCACGCGCATGCGCCATGGCCGCCCGTGGGTGCGCCTGAAGACCGCCGCCAGCCTGGACGGCGTGACCGCGCTCGACAGCGGCGAGAGCCAGTGGATCACCAGCCCCGAGGCGCGCGCCGACGGCCACGCCTGGCGCGCGCGCGCCAGCGCGATCCTGACCGGCATTGGCACGATCAAGGTGGACGATCCGCAGATGACCGTGCGTGGCATCGATACGCCGCTGCAGCCGCGCCGCGTGATCGTCGACAGCCGCCTGGACATCGACCCCGGCGCGCGCATCCTGCAGGGCGAGCCGTGCTGGATCGCGGCGGCCATCCCCAACCCGGACAAGGAAGCGCTTCTGCGCGCCGCCGGCCACGAGATCATCATGCTGCCGAACGCGCCCGGCAGCCCCTCGGCCAAGGTCGACCTGGCGGCGCTGATGCTGGAGCTGGGCCGGCGCGAGATCAACGAGCTGCACGTCGAGGCCGGGTCCAAGCTGAATGCGTCGCTGCTGCGCGAAGGCTGCGTCGACGAGCTGCTGGTCTACCTGGCGCCGACCCTGATCGGGCCGGGGCAGGGCATGTTCGCCCTGCCGCCGCTCGACCGCCTGGCCGACAAGCCGGCGCTGCGTTTCCACGGCGTGAGCCAGGTCGGCCCCGACCTGCGCATCATGGCGCGCCTGGACGCCCGCGCGCACGGCACCGCACACCCCACTTCGAACAACCCTGAGGAATAAGCTGTATGTTTACTGGAATCGTCGCTGCCGTCGGCAGCATCAAGTCGGTCACCCCGCTCGAAGGCGGCAATGACGCCGGCGTGCGCCTGGACATCGACGCCGGCGGCCTGGGCCTGGCCGACGTCGCGCTGGGCGACTCGATCGCCATCAACGGCGCCTGCATGACCGTGGTCGAGAAGAACGAGCGCGCCTTCGCGGTCGACGTCTCGCGCGAGAGCCTGAACCGCACCGCCGGCCTGGACCAGCCGGGCGAAGTGAACCTGGAAAAGGCCCTGACCCTGGCCGAGCGCCTGGGCGGCCACCTGGTGTCCGGCCACGTCGACGGCCTGGGCACGGTGCACAGCTTCGAACAGGTCGGCGAATCCTATAAACTGGTCGTGGATGCGCCTGCGGAACTGGGCAAGTTCCTGGCCTACAAGGGCTCGGTGGTGGTGAACGGCGTGTCGCTGACCGTCAACAACGTCGAGGACGTTCCCGCCGCCGGCACCGATGCCGCCTGCTGCCGTTTCTCGATCAACCTGATTCCGCACACCATCGCGGTCACCACGCTCAAGCACCTGCACGCGGGCGCCCGGGTCAACCTCGAGATCGACCTGATCGCGCGCTACGTCGAGCGCATGCTGAGCGCGGCCAGGGTGTAAGCCGATACTGCGGCCGCCAGCCCTGCCGCATGGCCGGGCGCTGTGTACTGCGTGCGACGCCGGATGCGCGCAGTACACCGGCTGCGCTGTTTTTGCTCGTTCATCCAGCTTGTTTCTTGTTAGTATTCTCTATTTGACAACGACCCGTTTGTCCGGATGGAGGGGAACATGCAATCACTGACGAGCGGCGTCGCAGTCATCACCCACAATGGCTTGAAGTACCTGCCTGAACAGCTGGACAGTGTCGTCGCCCAGACCCGGGTGCCGGACCATATCGTGGTGTCCGACGATGCGTCCACCGACGGTACCTGGGAATACCTGCAGGCATGGGCGCAGCGCTGCCCGGTCCGGGTCACGCTCATCCGCAACGACAGCCCGCTGGGGCTGACCGGCAATTTCGAGCAGGCGATCGGTGCGGTCGAGGCCGACATCGTCTTCTCGGCCGACCAGGACGACATCTGGCACCCCGACAAGGTGGCGCTGCTTGCTTGCGTTTTCGAAACCCAGCCGGACGTGCTGCTGGTACATACCGACGCGACCCTGGTCGATGCGCAAGACCATGACCTGGGCACGACGCTGCTGGGCGAACTCGGCCTGTCGCGCGCCGAGCGCGCATCGATCCGCAAGGGCAGGGCCTTCGACGTGTATTGCCGCCGCAATGTCGTGACCGGCGCCACGGCCGCCTTCCGCAAGTCGCTGTTGCAGGCGGCCTCTCCCTTTCCGCGCTCGATGTATCACGACACATGGCTCGCCTTCATGGCCGGCGCCATCGGCCGGGTGCACCTGCTGGAGACCCCCACGATCCGCTACCGCCAGCATGGCGGCAACCTGGTCGGCATGAAGAAGCTCGGGCCGCTTGCCCGGCTGCGCAGCCTCTGGTGGGCGATGAACAGCACGTATTCCTTGGGCCAGGAGGTGGGGCACATCGCCGATTTCCGCGCCGACGTGCATGCGCGCCTGGCGGCGCACCGCGGCGTGCCGCCGCGAAACGTGGCGCTGGCGGCCGAGGCGCTCGCATTCGCCAGGCGGCGCGGCAACTTGCCGCGCAATCCGCTCCTGCGCGCCGGCGCCGTGCTGCGTTGCATGTCCGTGCGCCGCTATCAACGGTTTTCCAACCGGCCGTGGTCGGACGCCCTGCGTGACGTACTGAACAGGTAAGCCATTTCCCCCTGGATGCCTTAGACTGCCCGCTGGCAATTTGACAGCGCGGCAGCACCCGCGTGCGTCCGTACGGCGCATTGCCGATTCCGATCCGAACAAGAACAAGGACAGACATGACCCGAGAGAAGACGCAAGAGACAGGGCAAGAGAAGACGCGAGTGAGTGCAATGCGCTGGCGCCGCGCCGGCACCCTGCTGGTGCTGCTGGCCGCCGCCGGAGTGTGTTCGGCCGAGGCGGCCGGGCTGCGCAGCTACCGCTCGCTGGCCATGACCGCCGATGGCGAGCGCATCGCGGCGGTGGAGACCGTGGACGGCGAACCCAACGCGCCGGCGCGTGTCATCGTGCGCGAAAGCAGTAGCGGCCGCATCGTCGCCAGCTACGAGAACGCCGGCTGCACCCAGTGCCGCTTCGACGCGCCGGCCTGGTCGCCGGACCAGGCATCGCTGGCGCTGGTGGTCGGCGATGCGAGGGCCGGCACCGCCACCGTGCACGTCCTGCGCGACGGCAAGATGACGCCGCTGGCCACGATCAAGGGCGTCGCCAACGGCGTGCGCTGGTCGCCGGACGGGCGCCAGATCGCCTTCCTGGCGACGGTCGGCGCCAGGAAGCTGACCGGCGCGGTGGAGGCGGGCGCACGCCAGGTCGGCGAGATCGGCGTCGCGGGGGAAGAGGACGAGCAGCGCATCGCCATCATCCCGAGCAGCGGCGGTGAGGTGCGCCTGGTGTCGCCAGCCGACACCTTCATCTATGAATACGACTGGACCCCGGACGGCAAGGGCTTCGTGGTCACCAGCGCCAAGGGCAACGGCGACAACAACTGGTGGATCGCGACCCTCGGCCACGTGGATGCCGCTTCCGGCCGCCTGCGCGTGCTGGCCGCGCCGAAGATGCAGATGAACATGCCGCACGTGTCGCCGGACGGGAAGACGGTGGCCTTCATCGGCGGCCTGATGAGCGATTTCGGCTCGGTCGGCGGCGACGTGTTCACGGTGCCGCTCACGGGCGGCGGGTCGGGTGGTGAATCGGGCGTCGCTGCGCCAATCGACGTGACGCCGGGCTACAAGGGCAGCTTCAACGGCATCACCTGGCGCGGCAAGGCGCTGCTGGCCTCGGTGCTGGCGGGGGCCGATACCGGTGTGGCCTCGATCGACCCGGTGGCGCGCAGCGTGCGCCTGCTGTGGAAGGCACCGGTGACGGCGGCCGGCTCGCGCGACGGCCGCTTCGTGTTCAGCGCCGACGGCAAGGTGGCGGCCTCGGTGCACGAGGATTACGAGCATGGGCCGCGCATCGTCGCCGGGCGCCTGCCGGAACTGGTGCCGATCACGCGCGACAACGAGGGCTTCGCGCCGCAGGTCAAGGCGCAGAGCATCGCCTGGACCCATGAAGGCTACAACGTGCAGGGCTGGCTGGTCGGACCGCGTACCGTCGATCCGAACAAGAAATACCCGATGATCGTGCAGGTGCACGGCGGGCCTGCATCGGCCGTGACGCCGCGCTACGTGGCCGAGGGCGGGGCCGGCAACAGCCTGGTGCGCGAACTCGTGAACAAGGGCTACTTCGTGTTCTTCCCGAACCCGCGCGGCAGCTATAGCCAGGGCCTGGCCTTCTCCAGCGCCAACAAGCGCGACTTCGGTGGCGGCGACTGGCGCGACATCCTGGCCGGCGTCGATGCGGTGCTGGGGCAAGCGCCGGTGGACGGCGCGCGCCTGGGCCTGATGGGCCATTCCTACGGCGGCTTCATGACGATGTGGGGCGTGACCCACAGCCAGCGCTTCAAGGCGGCGGTGGCCAGCGCCGGCATCGCCAACTGGATCAGCTACTACGGCCAGAACGGCATCGACCAGTGGATGGTGCCGTTCTTCGGCGCCACCATGTACGACGACCCGGCCATCTACCGCGCCGCATCGCCGATCGAGTCGATCAAGTCGGCGCGCACGCCGACGCTGGTGCTGGTGGGCGAGCGCGACGTCGAGTGTCCGCCGGCGCAGTCGCAGGAGTTCTGGCACGGGCTGAAGGCGCAGGGCGTGCCGACCTCGCTGGTGATCTATGCGGACGAGGGGCATGCGATCCGCAAGCCGGAGCACCAGCGCGACCAGCGCGAACGTACGCTGGCGTGGTTCGACCGCTACCTGAAATAGGCGTGGGCACCCTGTGACGTTCGCACATTGCTGATATCTGGTGGGCTCGGGGCGCCCACCCTGCAGATTATTGGGCGCCCTGTTTTTCGGGATTCAAGACCACCTGCACGTAGTTTTCCAGATTCAGGTAGCGCTGCGCCGCCTCCCGCACGTCGGCCGTGCCCAGCGCCTGCACCTCCTTGTCGAAGGCGAGCAGGGTGGCCGGGTCGGTGCCTTCGGTCAGCGAGGATTGCAGGATCGCCAGCCAGTAGCCGTTTTCCTGCATCGAGCGGCGCCAGGTCTGCAGCCAGTTGGCCTTGACCTTGTCGAGGTCGGCCTGTTCCGGCCCCTTGGTGCGCATGTGTTCGATCTCGGCGAAGATGGCGGCCAGCACCTTGTCGACGTTCTGCGGGCCGGTGGGCAGGGTGACGCCGACCGTGTAGTGGCCGTACGGGATGCGCGTCATCGATCCTTGCATGCCGCCGCCGTAGATCAGGCCGAGCCGTTCGCGCAGCACCGCCATGATGCGCAGGTTCATGACTTCCGTCAGCGCCGACAGGCGCAGTTCCTGCGCCTCGCTGACCTCGGCCGGGCCGGTGAAGGTCAGCGACACCGTGCTGCGGTCCTCGACGCCGCTTTTGACTTCGCGCTTGACCACGCCCTTGACCGGCCGCAGGCCGTGGTCGCGGTAGGCGGTCGGGATCTCGGGCGTGGGCAGGCTGCCGAGGTAGGTTGCCAGCAGCGGCTTGATGGCCGCCACGTCGAAGCTGCCGACGACGATGAAGGTCAGGTCGCGCGCGCTGGAAAAGCGCTGGCGGTAGATGTCGATCGCACGGTCGAGGTCGATGCGGGCGAAGTCGTCGGGGCGCGGCGCACGCGGGGCGCGCGGGTTGTTGCCGTACAGGGCGGACAGCAGGGTGTCGCCGAACAGCGCGCCCGGCTGCGCCAGGCGGTTGCGCGCCAGTTCCACCTGCTTGCCGATAAACGATTTATACAGATCTTCGTCGCGCCGCACGCCGGCGAACTTCAGCCAGGTCATCTGCAGCATGGTCTCGACGTCGGCCGCGCCGGCGCTGCCGGCCACCACGTCGGTGTTGTTGCCCAGTCCCGCGCTGACGGCGGCGGCCTTGCCGGCCAGGATCTTGCGCAGGTCGAGCGGCGAGAAATCCTTCAGGCCCATCGCGGCCACGATGTTGTCGGCGTAGCGCGCGTTGAGCACGTCCCCCTCGTCGAACTGGCTCTGGCCGCCGAAGCGCACCGCGCTCATCAAGACCTGGTCGTTGCGGAAGGTGGTGGGTTTCAGGATCACCTTGACGCCGTTCGACAGCGTCAGGCGCGTCAGGCCCAGGCGCGGGTCGCGCGTTTCAGCGGTGATGCGCCCGGGCGCCGGCGGCTGGTCCATCAGCGCTGCCGCCACCGCCTTGTCGGCGTGGGCCTGGACTTCGCGCGCCTCGGCCGCATCGACCACGGCCAGCAATTGCTCGCCGGTGGGCAGCGGCTGGCTCGCCAGGGGCGTTGCAGCCTGCGTTGTAGTCCGTGGCCGGCCGGTGTAGATCACAAGCTTGCCGGAGTCGGAGGGAATCGTGCGGCGCGCGTAGGCGTTGACTTCGTCGAGCGTGATGCCGGGCACGAGTTCCTTGACGTAGCGGTATTCGGCTGCGATGCCGGGAATCGATTCGCCTTCCAGGAAGTTACGCATGTACTCGGCCGCGTAGACCGCCGAATCGGTCTTGTCGCGTTCGATCCAGGCGCGCTCGTAGGTACGGGCCAGGGTCTTCTTGACCCGCTCCAGCTCGGCGTTCGTGAAACCGAAGCGGCGCGCGCGTTCGTTTTCCTGCACCAGTGCGTCGATGGCCGCGGTGGCGCCGCCGGCGCCGAGCGCGGCCGCCGCATTGTACGAGCGGTAGCGCGGCGTCAGGCGCCCGAGCGCGCTGCTGGCGCCCATGAAGGGCGGCGCCGGCAATTGCGACAGTTCCTGCAGGCGCTGGTTGAGCATGCCCGAAAACAGGATCTCGACCAGTTGCTCGCGGTAGCCGCCGATGGTGGCGCGCTCCTGGAAGGGCTGCACCGGATAGCGGATCAGGATCGAGGCCGGGCCGGCTTCCTTGTCGGTGACGATCAGCGCTTCGGAATCGCGCCGTTCCGGAATCGCGGCATAGGTGCGCGGGCGCGGGCGTGCCGGGTTCTTCAGGCCGGCGAAATGGCGCTTGACCAGTTGTTCGGCCTGGGCCGGGGCGATGTCGCCGACCACCACGACCGCCATCAAATCCGGCCGGTACCAGTCGCGGTAGAAGCGGCGCAGGGCGTCGGGCGTGAAGCTGCGCAGCGTGTCTTCCTTGCCGATCGGCAGGCGGTCGGCATAGCGCGAGCCGTTGTAGATCTTCGGCAGCAATGCTTTCTGCATGCGGTCGGCCGCGCCTTTGCCCAGGCGCAGTTCCTCGAGCACGATGCCGCGCTCCTTGTCGATGGCTTCGTCGTCGAAACTCAGGCCCTGGGCCCAGTCCTGCAGCACCAGGAAGGCCTGGTCGATGTCCTGCTTGCGCTCGGCCGGGACCGGCAGCATGTAGACGGTTTCGTCGAACGAGGTATACGCGTTCAGGTCGGCGCCGAGCTTGACGCCGATCGACTGCAGGTAGGACACCAGTTCGTGCTTCCTGAAATGGCGCGAACCGTTGAAGGCCATGTGCTCGGTGAAGTGGGCCAGGCCGCGCTGGTCGTCGTCTTCCAGGATCGAACCGGCCTTGACCACCAGGCGCAGTTCGAGCTTGCGCTGCGGCTTGCGGTTCTGCTGGATGTAATAGGTCAGGCCGTTGGCCAGCTTGCCGACCTTGACCTGGAGACCGATGGGCAGCGGATCGTCCAGGCGCAGCGGCGCGGCGGCTGCCAGCAGGGGCACGAAGAAGGCAACGGCGATGACGGTGATGCGGGCGAGGCGGGTGAGCATGCGACGCTGTCCTTGGGCATGAAAAAACCATTGTACATCGTGCAATGTGGTAGGCGATTGTGCGCCGGCAGAGCGCATGGCGCCATGGATCGGCTTTTGTTTTGTTGTCAGTGTGCAACGAGGCCGCGTGCGGCGGGGATGCCCGAACCGCTCCGGAGCCGCGTTTACCGGCCGCGAAACCGTTGAAGGGCGGTAAATCCTTTAAAATAGCGGATTTCCGCAGCCGCCGCACCGTACCGAGGAACCCGCATGCCCATCTCCACCACCCAGGAAATCGTCGACGAACTGCGCGCCGGGCGCATGGTCATTCTGGTCGACGAGGAAGACCGCGAAAACGAAGGCGACCTGGTGCTTGCCGCCGATTTCGTCACGCCCGAAGCGATCAACTTCATGATCCGCCATGCCCGTGGCCTGGTCTGCCTGACCCTGGCCGAGGAGATCTGCGACCGCCTCGAACTGCCGATGATGACGACCCGCAACGGCACCTCGTTCGGCACCAATTTCACGGTGTCGATCGAAGCGGCCGAAGGCGTCACCACCGGCATCTCGGCGGCCGACCGCGCACGCACCATCCAGGTGGCGGTGGCCCCGGATTCGAAGCCGGAAGACCTGGTGCAGCCGGGCCACATCTTCCCGCTGCGCGCGGTCAAGGGTGGAGTGCTGATGCGCGCCGGCCATACCGAAGCCGGCTGCGACCTGACCGAAATGGCGGGCCTGACCCCGGCCTCGGTGATCTGCGAGATCATCAAGGAAGACGGCACCATGGCGCGCCTGCCGGACCTGCTCGAGTTCGGCGCGGAACACAATATCAAGATCGGCACCATCGCCGACCTGATCCATTACCGCAGCCAGACCGAGACCCTGGTCGAGCGCGTGGCCGAGCGCCAATTGTCGACGGTGCACGGCGACTTCCGCCTGATCGCCTTCCGCGACAAGCCGAGCGGCTGCGCCCACCTGGCGCTGGTGCACGGCACGCCGTCCAGCGACACGGAAGCGCTGGTGCGCGTGCACCAGCCGGTCTCGATCCTGGACCTGCTGGACAGCCGCGCGACCACGCACTCGTGGAACCTGCCGGCGTCGATGCAGGCGGTGAAAGCGGCCGATGCCGGCGTGATCGTGCTGCTCAACTGCAGCGAGACGGCCGAGCAACTGTTCGCCCAGTTCGAGGACAAGCCCGCCGCCCGCCCGGCCGGCCGCGCGGCCAACCTGGATTTACGCACCTATGGCATCGGCGCCCAGATCCTGAAGCAGCTCGGCGTGCGCCGCATGAAGTTGCTGGCCAACCAGCGCAAGATGCCGTCGATGACCGGCTTCGACCTCGAAGTGACGGGATACCTGGCAAAGCCGGAAGCATAAATATCGGACGTGCCGCGCCCACATTACGCGGTACCATTCACCCATTCATTCACAAGCAAAGAGAACAAGAGGCTAAGCCATGACGGTAGGAACTTTTGAAAGCAATATGGCGGGCGAAGGCCTGCGCATCGGGATCGTGCAGGCGCGCTTCAATGCGGACGTCGGCCACGGCCTGCTGTCGGCATGCCTGGCAGAACTGAAACACCTCGGCGTCGCCGACGAAGACATCCTGCACGTGACCGTGCCGGGCGCACTGGAAATCCCGCTGGCCCTGCAGAAGATGGCCGAAACCCAGCAGTTCGACTCCCTGATCGCGCTGGGCGCGGTGATCCGCGGCGAAACCTACCACTTCGAGCTGGTCTCGAACGAGTCGGGCGCCGGCATCACCCGCGTCGGCCTGGATTACGGCATGCCGATCGCCAACGCCGTGCTGACCACCGAGAACGACGAGCAGGCTGAAGTGCGCATGGCCGAGAAGGGCGCCGACGCCGCCCGCGTCGCGGTCGAGATGGCCAACCTGCTGCTCGCCCTCGACGAGCTGCAGGCCGAAGAAGAGTAAGCATCAAGCATCAAGGTAAGAACATGACTGATAAGAACGTGCACGCCAACCCGAACAAGAACCGCACGCCGCGTCACCGCGCGCGCGAGTTCGCGTTGCAGGGCCTGTATCAATGGCTGCTGAACAATGAGCCGGCCTCGACCGTCGTCGCCAACATCCGCTCGGCCCACGGTTTCGACAAGGCCGACGCCGAATACTTCACCGAACTGCTGCATGGCGCGATCGCCCAGTCGGTCGAGCTGCGCGAACTGCTGGCGCCGACGGTCGACCGTCCGGTCGCCGAACTGTCGCCGATCGAGCACGCGGTACTGCTGCTGGGCGCCTGGGAACTGAAGAACAAGATCGAGATCCCGTACCGCGTCGTCATCAACGAAGCGGTGGAACTGACCAAGTCCTTCGGCGGTATCGATGGCCACAAGTACGTCAACGGCGTGCTGGACCGCCTGGCCGGCAAGCTGCGCCAGGATGAGGCTGCTGCGGATTCCAAGCGTTAATTAGCGCCGAGCACTATATACAGTGTAGTGAGGTGAAAAGCCGCCGCGGGAAACCGGGGCGGCTTTTTTATTGCCCAAAAATGAAAGCCACCGCGGCTCCCGCCGACAGTGGCTTTCGACCAGGGACTGGTACTTGCGTAATTCGTTACAGGCCGGCGACCGTGTCGCCGGCCTGGCTCGCGCCTTGCGCGGTCGCGCCGCCGGTGTCCGCCTTCGGGGCGGCGGCCTGCTTCTGGGCCAGGGCCGGGGCCGGGGTAGCCGGGGTGTAGATCGGCACGTTCTTGCCGGTGGCAACCTGCTTCAGGCGGCGGTATTCGGCCAGCACTTTGGTGCCATAGCCCGAATCGTCGTCAAAGGCGCCGGCGCCCACGTAGCTCTTCAGGCCGCCTTCGACCGAGCCGGTGCGCTTCACGTAATCCTTCAGGATCAGGGCGCCGACACGGATGTTGGCGACCGGATTCAGGGCGGCTTGGGCGCCGCCGAGTTCCTCGAACTTGTCACTGTGGACCTTGGACATGACCTGCATCAGGCCTTGTGCGCCCATCGGGCTTTCGGCGAACGGGTTCAGGCCCGATTCGATCGCCATCACGGCCAGGATCAGCAACGGGTCCAGCTTGATCTCGTGCGCCGTGCTGTAAGCGGTAGAGACCAGCATGTTGGCGGCGTCGCCGGCCACGCGGTAGCGGCGCGACAGCCAGTCGGTGACGTACTTCTGCTGCTTGCTGTTGCGCCCGGACGCCTTGGGCGTGGCGTTCGCCACTTCCACGGCTTCCTCCTTGACCACCGCCGGCTGGGCAGGGGCTGTCGCGACCACGTGCGCGGGCACGCTCGGATGCGGGCTCAGGAAATTCGACACCTGTTTGGCGAATTCCGGACGAAAGTACAGCAGGGCAAGCATTGCAACTGCGGAAAAACCGAATACGGTCAGCGTATGTTGTGCGGTCGTCATAATACCGCGTGCCGTTTTGATCACGGAAGCAGACCACGTGATTGGCTGGCAAGCCATGTTTTGGACGAGCCTTGCGCTCGTACCGATGAAGCGATGGATCATCGTCTCTCCTTTGTCGCGGGAAAAGCGTCCCCGGCGTGGCGCGCGAGCGCTACGTTGAGGCCTACTTGTACCGTGCATCAGAAAACCGTCCGTCGCCGCTCTTGCGGTCGACCAACGCCGTCATTGCTTGCTACAGCTGGGTCGCGCTGCGATGGAGGCGCCCAGTGGCTAACAACTGTCTCGGGGTTAGGTTGGGCAGACGCCCAGTGAAAACACTCCTACAATGTCATTGGGGCCCCGACCCCGTGAAAGAATGAGACCGGCTAAAATCACGTCCTGGACGGGCCTGCCTCACTTGGTAGCCGGATTGTAGAAGCTCGTTTATATCAAGTCAATACTAGCACTATCGTGCGTTATTACTTTTAAATCTAACATTTACTGGTCAGCTCATCAATTCCTTGGCAAATCAACTACTTGCCGCCGATTGTTCGATCTTCCCAAAAGATGTAAAAAAGAATTAAAAAATCGATGAACTATTCAGATTTACGTGATTTTATTGCTAAATTGCAAGGAATTGGTGAGTTAAAGCAAGTTTCGCTCCCCGTTTCAACCCATTTGGAGATGACCGAAGTGTGCGACCGGACCCTGCGCGCGGCCGGTCCGGCGTTGCTGTTCCAGAATCCCACGGACGCAAAAGGCGCCCCGCACGCGATCCCGGTGCTGGCCAACCTGTTCGGCACGCCGCGCCGGGTGGCGCTGGGCATGGGCGCGGACGACGTCGGCGAATTGCGCAAGATCGGCCATGTGCTGGCGCGCCTGAAGGAGCCGGAGCCGCCCAAGGGATTCAAGGACATCATGGACCTGGGCTCGCTCGTCAAGGCGGTGTGGGACATGTCGCCGAAGGAAGTCAAGGGCGCGCCGTGCCAGGACATCGTCTGGGAAGGAAAAGATGTAGATTTGTCGCGCCTGCCGATCCAGCACTGCTGGCCGGGCGACATCGCACCGCTGATCACCTGGGGCCTGGTGATCACCAAGGGCCCGAACAAGAAGCGGCAGAACCTGGGAATATATCGCCAGCAGGTGCTGGGACCGGACAAGGTCATCATGCGCTGGCTGGCGCACCGCGGCGGCGCGCTCGATTTCCGCGAGCATTGCATCGCCAATCCGGGCAAGCCGTATCCGGTGGCGGTGGCGCTGGGCGCCGATCCGGCCACCATCCTGGGTGCGGTGACGCCGGTGCCGGACACGCTGTCCGAATACCAGTTCGCCGGCTTGCTGCGCGGCCAGCGCACCACCTTGACCAAGGCCATCGGCAGCGAACTGCGGGTGCCGGCGTCCGCCGAGATCGTGCTGGAAGGCCATATCTATCCAGACGAGAACCACCCGTCCGGCTTCGAGCATGCGCTGGAAGGTCCGTACGGCGACCACACCGGTTACTATAATGAACAGGACTGGTTCCCGGTGTTCACGGTCGACCGCATCACAATGCGGCGCGACCCGATCTACCACTCGACCTATACCGGCAAACCGCCGGACGAGCCGGCCGTGCTGGGCGTGGCGCTGAACGAAGTCTTCATCCCCTTGTTGCAGAAGCAGTTTACCGAGATCACGGATTTCTATCTGCCGCCGGAAGGCTGCAGCTATCGCATGGCGGTGGTGCAGATGAAGAAGCAGTACGCCGGCCACGCCAAGCGCGTAATGTTCGGGGTCTGGAGTTTCCTGCGCCAGTTCATGTATACCAAGTTCATCGTGGTCGTCGACGAGGACGTCAACGTGCGCGACTGGAACGAAGTGATCTGGGCCATCACCACGCGCGTCGATCCGACCCGCGATACGGTCATGGTCGACAATACGCCGATCGACTACCTCGACTTCGCCTCGCCGGTCAGCGGCCTGGGCAGCAAGATGGGCATCGACGCCACCAACAAGTGGCCGGGCGAGACCAACCGCGAATGGGGTACGCCGATCGCCATGACGCCGGAAGTCAAGGCGCGCGTGGACGGGATCTGGCAGCAGCTGGGCTTGTAAGAAGAGGGCGCAATTGCGCCTTCTCTATATAGTATGCGCGGCGCATGCAGCCGCCGGCGCCAGGTGCTTCCGGCAGGAAAACCAGGAAGTTTGCCGGCCGCCATCCGGTCGGTTATAATGGTCGCTGGCGGGCCCCTGCGCATTGTGGCATGGTTTACCTGGTCAGGTCGGGAACGAAGCAGCCAAAGCCGTTCACCGCAAGTGCCGCAGATCAGGCTCGCCTACTTCATTCCAAAAAGCTGCCCACGGGCAGCTTTTTTCATTTTGACCTCGCCTGGCCAATGTTGGCTCTGTAGTTGGCTGTACTGCCCCGGTCTACGGTAAAATCCCGGTATGTCCTATCAAGTCCTCGCCCGTAAATATCGTCCCCGCAACTTCGAAACGCTGGTCGGCCAGGAGCACGTGGTCCGTGCACTGACCCATGCGTTGCGCACCGGGAGGCTGCACCACGCCTATCTGTTCACCGGCACGCGCGGGGTGGGCAAGACGACCCTGTCGCGCATCCTGTCCAAGTCGCTCAACTGCGTCGGACCGGATGGCCAGGGCAGCATCACGGCCGAACCCTGCGGTTCGTGCGAACCCTGCCGCGCGATCGATGCCGGCCGCTTCGTCGACTACGTCGAGATGGACGCGGCCTCGAACCGCGGCGTCGACGAGATGGCCCAGCTGCTGGAGCAGGCGGTGTATGCGCCGAGCAATGCGCGCTTCAAGGTCTACATGATCGACGAAGTGCACATGCTGACCAACCACGCTTTCAACGCGATGCTCAAGACGCTGGAAGAACCGCCCGAGCACGTGAAATTCATCCTGGCGACCACCGATCCGCAAAAGATCCCGGTCACGGTGCTGTCGCGCTGCCTGCAGTTCAACCTCAAGCAGATGCCGCCGGGCCACATCGTCGGCCACCTGGAGAACATCCTCGGCCAGGAAGGCGTGAGCTTCGAGCAGCCGGCCCTGCGCCTGCTGGCGCAAGGCGCCCACGGTTCGATGCGCGACGCGCTGTCGCTGACCGACCAGGCGATCGCCTATGCCGCCGGCGCCGTCACGCTGGATGCGGTGCAGGGCATGCTGGGCGCGCTCGACCAGTCCTACCTGGTGCGCCTGCTCGACGCCCTGGCCAGCCAGGACGGCGCCGACCTGATGGCGGTGGCCGACGAGATGGCCAGCCGCAGCCTGTCGTACAACGGCGCGCTGCAGGACCTGGGTACACTGCTGCACCGGATCGCGCTGGCGCAGACGGTCCCGACTGCGCTGCCGGACGACCTGCCCGAGCTGGCCGACATCCAGCGCCTGGCCACCTTGTTCGACCCGCAGGAAGTGCAGCTGTATTACCAGATCGCGGCCCATGGCCGCAACGAGATCGGCCTGGCGCCGGACGAATACGCCGGCTTCACCATGACGCTGCTGCGCATGCTGGCCTTCCGTCCGGGGCAGGGCGGGGCCGAGCAGGTCGCGGCGCCGGCCCCGGCGGCGCTGGCGCGTGCGCTGCCTGCGGGCAGCGCCGCCGCCGGGGCGCCGGCCGGCCGCGCCGCAGCCGCCGCTGCTGCTGCGGGTGGCGGTGCTCCGGCCAGCGCACCGGCGCGTCCGGCGCCGCCGGCAGCCGTCCGTCCGTCCGGACCGCCGTCCCCACCGCAGTCTGCACATTCCCTGCCATCGGCGCCGTCCGCGGTCTCGGGGGCGAATGCCGCCCCGGCCATGACCTCGGCGCGTGCCGCCATCAATGCCGCGCTGGAAGCGGCGCGCGCCGCCTCGCGCAGCCCGGCCGGTCCGCGCCGCACGCCGGCCGGACCGCCCGAGGCCCAGGCCGCCGCGCCGGACGCGCCGCCGCCCGCGCCGATGCCCGCCGCTGCACCCGCACCGGTACAGCCATCGGCGCCGCCGGCCGCGCCGCTGCGCCCGGCCGCATCGGGGGCATCGAACGCACCAGGCGCATCGGCGCCGTGGGACAGCGCGCCCAACGGCAATCCGGCACATGGCGGCGCCCGGCCGCAGCCGCAGGGCATGGCGCGCGCGTCGCAGGCGCAATCCCAGGCCCAGCCGCAGCCGGCGATGCGCGCCCAATCGCATGAGCGCGCCGGCGAGCAGGCCGTGGCCGACGACGAGCCGCCGGCCTGGGTCACCGAATTTTCCGACGACAGCGCCGTCGCTGCCGCCGCTCCAGTGGCCGAAGCGCCGGCCGTGAGCGCGCCGCCGGTGCGCCAGGCCGCGCCGGCCCGGGCCCCGCATGCCTACGTGATCACGCCGGTGCCGGCCATCGGGTGGGACGGCAACTGGCCGGCGCTGGCGGCCACGCTGGCGCTGCGCGGCGTGTCGCAGCAGCTGGCCATGCAGACCGAGCTGATCGAATGCGTGCCTGACGCCGGCGCCGTCACCTTCCGCCTGCGCGTGCCGGTCGACACCCTGCGCGCCAGCGGCAACAGCGACAAGCTGTGCGCGGCGCTGCAGGAGCACTTCCCGGCGCTGCGCGTGAACGTCGACACCGAGATCGGCCCGGTCTGGTACACCGCCAGCGCCGAAGCCAAGGCGCGGCGCGAGCGCCTGCAGCAGGAAGCGGAAGACATCGTCGACCAGGATCCGTTCGTGCAGGAGATGGCGCGCACCTTCGACGCCTTCGTGGTGCCGGGCTCGGTGCGTCCGATCGTGTCCTGAGCGGCCTGGACATCCTTTTTTTGAATCACCGTCGTATTTTTTGGGAGAACACACCATGATGAAGAACCAGCTCGCAGGCATGATGAAGCAGGTCCAGTCCATGCAGGACAACATGAAGAAGGCACAGGAACAGCTGGCCCTCATCGAAGTCGAAGGCCAGTCGGGCGCCGGCCTGGTCAAGGTCGTCATGACCTGCAAGAACGACGTCAAGCGCGTCACCATCGACCCGTCGCTGCTGGGCGACGACCGCGACATGCTGGAAGACCTGGTCGCGGCCGCGTTCAACGACGCCATCCGCAAGGCCGAAGCCACGACCCAGGAAAAGATGAGCGGCCTGACCGCCGGCCTGCCGATCCCGCCCGGCTTCAAGATGCCGTTCTGATTTAACGGATTTTATGTCCAAGTCGCTCGACTTCCTGACCGAGGCCCTGCGCCGCCTGCCGGGCGTCGGCCCGAAGTCGGCGCAGCGCATGGCCTTCCACCTGCTGCAGCACGACCGCGAGGGCGCCGCCATGCTGTCGCGCGCGCTGTACCAGGCCGTCGATTCGGTGCATCACTGCGCCATGTGCAATACCTTTTCCGAGACCGAGGTCTGCGACCTGTGCTCGGACGAATCGCGCGACCATGCGCTGCTGTGCGTGGTCGAAACCCCCGCCGACCAGATCATGATCGAGCAGACCCTGACTTGGAAAGGGCTGTATTTCGTGCTGATGGGACGGCTGTCGCCGCTGGACGGCATCGGTCCCAAGGACCTGCACCTCGACAAGCTGGTCGGGCGCGCCAACGATGGCGTGGTCAATGAGGTCGTGCTCGCGACCAATTTTACAAACGAAGGCGAAGCCACCGCCCACTACATCAGCGAGATGCTGAAGGCGCGCGGACTGAAGGTCAGCCGCCTGGCGCGCGGGGTGCCGGTCGGGGGGGAACTCGAGTACGTGGACGCCGGCACTATCGCGCGCGCCATGCTGGACAGGCGCAGTGCATAATGGGCTACCCATGAGGCCGTTGACAATCGTATTGACAGGGTGCTGCTGAAGTAGCTGTCCCGGTTGATTGCGCGCAAACCGCGCGTCAGGGCCACTGTTATCGTGGGCTGACCTTGACCGGATCTCCAGAATGCACCTTGTCGACATCACGATGTTTTACGCGGCCGAAGGCGGCGGCGTCAGTACCTACCTGAATGCCAAGGCGCACTGGCTCGCGCGGCGCAGCCGCGTGCAGCACACCATCATGAGTCCCAACGTGGAAACCTGCAGCCATGCGGTGCCCGCGATGATCAAGATTCCCGCCGCCGGACTGCCCGGCTTCCACGGCTACCGCATGCCGCTGTCCGTCGGCGGCCCGGCGCGCCTGCTCGAAGCGGCCCGGCCCGACCTGGTCGAAGCCGGCGACGCCGGCCACTGCGCCTGGGCCGCGCTGCGCATGCGCAAGCGCTACGACATCCCGGCCGTGGCCTTCTACCATTCCGACCTGCCGCGCCTGGTGCAGCCGCGCCTGGGGCGCTGGATCGCGCGCGGCACCTGCCGCTACCTGGCCAACCTGTACCGCCAGTTCGACCTGGTACTGGCGCCCAGCCGCGTCATGGTGCAGCAGCTGGAATCGATCGGCGTGCACGGCGCGGTGCACCAGCCGCTGGGCATCGACAGCAGCGTGTTCCGCCCGCAGCGGCGCGACCCGGCCCTGCGCGCCAGCCTGGGCCTCGATCCGGACACGCGCCTGCTGGTGTACGCCGGGCGCTTCACGCCGGAAAAGAAGCTCGGCGTGCTGGCCGCGGCGGTGCGCAAGCTGGGCACGCCTTACCACCTGCTGCTGGTCGGCGGCGACGGCCTGCCGGAATGCGTCGCGCCGTTTGAACGCATCACGCACGTGCCGTTCAAGCGCGACCAGCGCGAGCTGGCGCGCCTGCTGGCCAGCTGCGACGTGCTGGTCCATCCCGGCGATTGCGAAACCTTCGGCCTGATCGTGCTCGAAGCCATGGCCTGCGGCTTGCCGGTGGTCGCCACCAACGGCGGCGGCGTGGCCGAACTGGTCGACCACGACACCGGCATCCTGGCCGAGCCGAACAGCGTGAACAGCCTGGCCGGCGCCATCGAGGCCATCTACGGACGCGACATGGCGCGCATGGGGCAGGCCGCACGGCGCAAGGCGGCCGAACACTACGACTGGAACGAAATCTTGCCGCAGGTGCTGGGCCGCTACGACGGCCTGTTGTCCGGCTACCCGCGTGCGCAGCTTGCATCGGAGCGTATCTGTGTCACAGATTGAACCGCCCACCATCCCCGGCGCCGCACTGGCCGCAGCGGCTGCACCTGAGGCTGCACCTGCGGCCCTTGCTGTCCCGGCCGAACCGCAACTGCTGTGCGTGTCGATCCATGACGTCGCGCCCGCCACCTGGCCCGACTGCCTGCGCCTGGTGCAGGCGGTGCGCGCGGTGGCCGACATCCCGCTGACCTGGCTGGTGGTGCCGCGCTACCACTTCCGTCCCGAACGCTCGCCGGGGATGGAAGCCTGTCTCGACGTGGCGCTCGGGCGCGGCGACGAACTGTGCCTGCACGGCTACAGCCATCTCGACACCGAGGAAAACAGCGGCGGCCTGCGCGGACGTTTCCTGCGCAACGTGTACACGCGGCGCGAAGGCGAGTTCGCGGCCCTGAGCGAAGCCGAGGCGCGGCGCCGGCTCGAGCTCGGCATGGAATGGTTTGCCGAGCGCGGCTGGAAACCGGCCGGTTTCGTGCCGCCGGCCTGGCTGCTCGGCGAGGGCGCCTGGCGCGCGCTGCGCGCCTCGGGCTTAGACTACACCACGACCTTCAGCCACTTCCATTGCCTGAAGGGCGGCCGCGCCGTGCTGTCGCCGTCGATGGTGTACGCGGCGCGCAACCGCAGCGGCCGGATCGTGTCGCCGCGCGTGGCCGACGCCACAGCTGCCATGCTGGCCAAGAAGCCGCTGGTGCGCTTCAGCCTCCATCCGCCGGACGCGCGCTATCCCGAACTGGTGCGCCACATCCAGCATGTGCTGGAACGCCTGCTGGCCCAGCGCGACGCCGTGACGAAGGCCGAGTGCGCGCGCCGCCTCACCACGGCCCCCACCAGCCCCCGGCCCCGCGCCAGTGGTAATCCGGACCCCAGCCCGCGTAGTAGCCGGGAGTCGGTCCATAGCGCTGCAGATCGTTCTTCGTACTGAGGTTGATCACGCAGCTGCGCCACGGATCCGAATTGGCGGCGTAGCCGAGGCGGATGCAGGCCGGGCCGTACTCCGCCATCATCTGCTCGACCTGCACGCGCGCACGCGCGGCGCGTTCCTGCGGGGTGCTGCAGGCCGCCAGCAGCGCGGGCAGCGCCAGCACGGGCAGGATCCTCAGTAGCGGCATCTTCGGTAGCGGGATCATTGAACGCATGACGAGTCCCCTGGAAATGATGGACGCGCAGGCGCCCCTTATCTTCAGGGTAAGGCAAGCCGACAGCTGTTCTCCAACGCCGCTCAAACGAGTACGTGGAACAAAATTGTATCTGGTCTGTCGTACCGGTCGCTCAGCCATGGGTTTTCTGGCAAGATGCGCAATGTTTTTGATTCAAGCAAGAGGAAGTACGCATGCAACAACGTAAGTGGGTGACCTGGAGCCGCCGCATCCTGGTGCTGGTCGTCGCCCTGGCGCTGCTGGCCATCCCCGGCGCCTGGCTGTTCCTGCGCGCCAGCCTGCCGCAACTGGATGGCCAGCGCCATTCGCCGCTGCTGGCGGCGCAGGTCACGGTGGAGCGCGACGCCGATGGCGTCCCCCTCATCAGCGGCGCCAACCGCCTCGACCTGGCCTATGCCACCGGCTTCGTGCACGGGCAGGAACGCTTCTTCCAGATGGACCTGCTGCGCCGCAGCGCCGCCGGCGAGCTGGCCGAGCTGTTCGGCCCGAAGGCGCTGGCGGTCGACCGCGAGCATCGGCTGCACCGCTTCCGCGCCCGCGCCGCCGGGGTGCTGGCGCGCATGACGCCGGCCGAGCGCGGCTTCATCGAACGCTACGCCGCCGGCGTCAACGACGGCCTGGACGCGCTCGGCGCCCGCCCGTTCGAGTATGCGCTGACCGGCGCGGCGCCGCGTCCGTGGAGCGCGGCCGATTCGATGCTGGTGGTGTGGGCGATGTACTTCGATTTGCAGGGCAACCAGGAAGCGCGCGAGCTGGCGCGCGGCTGGCTGGCCGGGAACCTCGATCCGGCCCAGCGCGCCTTTTTGCTGCCCGAGGCGAGCCGCTGGGATGCGCCGGTGGACGGCCCGCAGGCGGCGCCGGCATCGGCGGCCTGGGCCTTGCCGCTGCCGGCCCGCGCGCCCGCCTGGTGGGGCCGCAAGGACGCCGTCCCTCCCAAGCAGGTGGCCGGCATCGGTTTCACCGACGCGGTCGGCAGCAACAACTACGCGGTGGCCGGCACCCGCACCGCCAGCGGCGCGGCGATCGTCTCGGACGACATGCACCTCGGCCTGCAGCTGCCCAACACCTGGTACCGGCTGGCGCTGCGCTTTCCCGATGCCCAGGGCGTGCCGCGGCGCGTGGTCGGCGTCAGTTTGCCGGGCGCGCCGCCGCTGGTCATCGTCGGCAGCAACGGCCAGGTGGCCTGGTCGTTCACCAACAGCTACGCCGACACGCTCGACCTGGTGCGCCTGGAGCAGGACGACGCGCACCCGGGCCAGGTGCGCACGCCGAACGGCTGGGAGACCCCGAAGGAGCACACCGAGGCCATCCTGGTCAAGGGCGAAGAGCCGCAACAGCTGGTGGTGCGCGAGACCAGCCTGGGGCCGATCCGCGAAGCCGGCGGCGTGCGCTACGCCGTGCACTGGGTCGCGCACGATCCCGCGGCGCTCAACCTGAAGCACCTGGCGCTGGAAACCGCGTCCAGCCTCGACGAGGCATTGAACGCCGCTACCGCCGACGGTATCCCGGCCCAGAACATCGTGCTGGGCGATGCCCGCGGCAACATCGGCTGGACCATCGCCGGCGCGCTGCCGCGCCGCAGCCAGGGCGGCGTGGCGGTGTCGTTCCCGCTGGCGGCAAGCGGCACGGTGCCGACCTGGGACGGCCTGCTCGACCCGGGCCTGCATCCGCGCGCGGTGAATCCGGCGGACGGCCAGCTGGTGACCGCCAACAGCCGCCAGCTGGCCGGGGCCAACGCCGACGTGCTGGGCGACGGCGGCTTCGACCTGGGCGCGCGCACGCGCCAGCTGCGCGAAGGCTTGCGCGAACTCGGCGACAAGACCGACGTGCCGAAGGTATACCGCGCCGCCCTCGATGACCGCGCCCTGTACGTGGCCGGCTGGCGCCAGCGCGCGCTGGCCGCGCTCGACGATGCGGCGCTGGCCGGCCACCCGCAGCGCGCCGAATTCAAGCGCCTGCTGAACGACAGCTGGAATGGCCACGCGAGCGTGGATTCGGTCGGCTACCGCCTGGCGCAGCAGTTCAGGTGGTCTTTGTACGACCTGCTGTTCGCCGGCGCCAACGCCGAGATGGCCAAGCTCGATCCCAAGTCCAGCATGCAGCGCGCCACCTCGCGCTGGGCCGACGTGGTCGCGCGCCTGCTCGACGAACAGCCGGCGGCCTGGCTGCCGGCCGGCTACGCCAGCTGGCAGGCATTGCAGCTGGCCGCGATCGACCGCACCATCGCCAGCGTGACCGAGGATGGCGCGACCCTGGCGGAAGCGACCTGGGGCCGCCGGAATACGGCCGCGATCGCGCACCCGATCTCGAACGCGCTGCCATCGCTGCGCCGCTGGCTGGGCGCACCGCCCGACCAGCTGCCGGGCGACGCCAACATGCCGCGCGTGGCGGGACCGAAGTTCGGCCAGTCGGAACGGCTGACGGTGTCGCCGGGGCGCGAGGAGGAGGGATTGTTCGACATGCCGGGCGGGCAGAGCGGGCATCCGCTGTCGCGGTTCTTTTTACGCGGGCATGAGGATTGGGTGAAGGGGACGCCGAAGCCGCTGTTGCCGGGGAAGGCGGCGCATACCTTGGTGTTTTCGAAGGGGGAGCAGTAAGGTAGTTCACGTTGTACCCGCTACCCCTCGTCGTCCCCGCCTGCACGGGGACGACGAGGCTTATTTTGCCGAAAACGGCACCCACAACTGCTGCAGCATCCCCGTCACCGTATCCGCCGGCGCCGGCCGGCCCAGGTAAAAGCCCTGCACCAGGTCGCAGCCGTATTCCTCCAGCATGCCCAACTGCTCGCCGGTCTCGACCCCTTCGGCCACCACCACCATCTTGAGTCCGTGCGCCATCGCGATGATGGCGCGCGTGATCGCGGCGTTCTCGGAATCCTGCGGCAGGCCGCTGATGAAGCTGCGGTCGATCTTCAGCGCGCGCACGTCGAAACGTTTTAGATAATTCATCGACGAGTAGCCGGTGCCGAAGTCGTCGATCGACAGGTACACGCCGATGCCGCGCAGCTGCTCCAGCGTGGCCAGGGTCGCCAGCGCGTCGTCCATCAGCGTGCCCTCGGTCAGCTCGAGCTCGAGCAGGCGCGGGTCGAGGCCGGTGTCGTGCAGGGCCGAGAGCACGATCTGGCTCAGGTTCTCGTCCTTGAACTGCTTGGCCGACAAATTCACCGCCATGCGCACCGGACGGCGCGCCAGCTTCTGCCAGTTACGCGCCTGGATGCAGGCGGTGCGCAGCACCCATTCGCCGATCGGGACGATCAGGCCGGTGTCCTCGGCCAGCGGAATGAACTCGGTGGGCGAAACGATGCCGCGCTCGGCGTGGCGCCAGCGCACCAGCGCCTCGACGCCGACGATCTCGTTGGTGCGCACGTCCAGCTGCGGCTGGTACAGCAAATACAGTTCGTCGTTCTGCAGCGCGCGGCGCAGGCCGACCTCCAGCTTCACGTGACTCATGATCTGCATCGTCAGCGACGACGAATATAGCTTGGCGTTGTTCTTGCCGCAGTTCTTGGCGTGGTACATCGCGGTGTCGGCGAATTTCAGCAAGGAGGTGCAATCGTCGCCGTCTTCCGGGAACAGCGAGATGCCGATGCTGGCGGTGACGAAGATCTCGTTGCCCTCGATGATGAAGGGCCGCCGCATCGCATCCTTGACCCGGTGGGCCACGTTCAGCGCATGCTCGACCCGCTCCAGGTCCGGGATCAGGATCGTGAACTCGTCGCCGCCCAGGCGCGCCAGGTTCGTGCCCTGGCGCGCCTCCATCTCGCTGCGCGTCACCACTTCGCCGCGCGACAGCAGGTCGCTCGGGCGGATGGTTTCGCGCAGGCGCTCCGATACCTGCTGCAGCAACTGGTCGCCGACGTTGTGGCCGAGCGTGTCGTTGATGCGCTTGAATGCGTCCAGGTCCATGAACAGCACCGCGAACTTGCGGTTGCCGATCTTCGAGCGCTGCAGTTCGCGCTCCAGCATCTCCAGGAAGGCCTGGCGGTTCGGCATGCCGGTCAGGCTGTCGCAATACGCCAGGCGCCGGATCTGCTCTTCGGCGCGCTTGCGTTCGCTGATGTCGCGCACCAGGCCGAGCACCTCGGCCGGGCCGGTCGCCACCAGGCGCGCCTCGAAGTGCTGGGCTTCGCCGAAGCGGATCAATTCGTATTCGACCGAGCGCACCTGCTGCACCCGCAGCGCCATGTCGACTTGTTCCAGCATGCGCTCGGCGATGTCCTGCGGCAGCACGTCGGCGATGTGGCGGCCGACGCAGTCGTCGGCCGGGAAGGCCGGATGCAGGCCGCGGCCGGCGCGCCCGCCGTGTTCGCGCCCGATGCCGGCATGGCCGGGTTCATAGTCGAGGTAGACGCCGTCGCGCGTCATGCGGAAGAAGGCGTCGGGGATGGCGGCCAGCACCGCGCGGTTCTGGGCGTCGGCAATGCGCAGGCGCACGATGGCGTCGCTGGCGCGCAGCACGTACAGCACGCGGTGCCCGAGGATCGGCCAGTTGATCGGCTTCGAGACGAAGTCGGTGGCGCCGGCCTCGTAGGCGTTGGTGACCGCCTCCAGGTCGTCGCTGCCGGTGACCATCACGATCGGCACGCTGGCGCCGTTGGCGGCGTCGCGGATCGCGCGGCAGGCGTCGAAGCCGTCCAGGTTCGGCATCTCGACGTCGAGCAGGATCAGGTCGGGCGAGCGCTCGTGCGCGAGCTGCACGGCCTGCGCGCCGTCCCCGGCCTCGATGGCGTCCAGCCCGACGCTGTGGAGCATCTCGACCATCAGGAGGCGCATCACCGGATCGTCGTCGGCAACCAGCACGACGGCGGGTTGGCTGGCGCGGCCAGTGGAAAAGGTGGCTGGCATTTACGTTTCCTTCTCAAGGATGGCGGTGAGCGAGTTGCGGACGGCCTGGAACTCCTGTTCCATGTCGGTGAGGATGGCGCCGGCGCCTTCGGTGGTGTCGGCGCGGCCCAGGTGTTCCATCTCCTTGCACAGCGCGGCGAGGGCGTCGGCGCCGACGTTGGCGCTGGCCGATTTCAGCGTGTGCGCGATGCGGCGCACGTGGCCGGTGTCCATGCCGTCGATGGCGCGGCGCAGGGTCGAGAGCTGCTGCGGCGTGTCGTCGACATAGGCCGCGACCACCTTCTGCACCAGCGCGTCGCCGCGCGCGCGCGACAGCATGCGGATCTTTTCCAGCGCCGCGCGGTTGATCACATCGCGCTGGATCACCTCCACCGATTCGGGCGGCAGGCGCGGGACTTCGTCGTCGTGGTGCACGGTGGCGGCCAGCGGCATCGCGATCCAGCGCCCGATCACGGCGGCCAGTTCCTGCAGGGTGAAGGGCTTGGACAGGTAGTCGTCCATGCCGGCGGCCAGGCATGCTTCGCGGTCGCCCTGCAGCGCATTGGCGGTGATGGCGATGATCGGCAGCACCCGGCCGCGCCCGGCCTCGCGCTCGTCGCGCCGGATCGCGGCGGTGGCGGCGAAACCGTCCATCACCGGCATCTGGCAATCCATCAGTACCGCGTCGTACTGGTGATCTTCTTTTGCCTGCACCGCCAGCAGCGCATCCTGGCCGTTGCGCACGGCGTCCACCTGCAGCTCCAGGCTTTCCAGCATCGCCTTCGCCACTTCGATGTTGACCGGGTTGTCCTCGGCCAGCAGCACCTTGCGCGCGCGCGGGTGGCCGGCGTCGCGGTTGGGCCGTTGCGGCGGCATGAAGCGCGGCGCCGGCGCCACCTGGCCGCGCGGCCGGGTCGCCAGGCAGGCGAACAGGTCGGCCGCGCGCGCCGGCTTGATCAACTGATAGGCCACGCCCGCTTCGCGCCGCTGCACCGGGTCGGCCGCCAGCTTTTCGGGCGAGAACAGGATCAGGCGCGTCGCACGCGTGCCGGCTTCGGCCTTGATGCTGGCCGCCAGCAGCAGGCCGCTGGTGCGCGCCAGTTCCATGTCGAGCACGGCGGCGTCGTAGGGATGGCCGTCGCGCGCCGCGTCGTGCAGGCGCTCCAGCGCTTCCTCGGCGCTCTCCGCGCCGTCGCATTCGACGCGCCAGGCCGCCAGGTGGCGCTCGAGGCCGACGCGGCTGGCCTCGCGCTCGTCCACCACCAGCACGCGCAGGCCCTCGATGGTGTGCTGGTGGTCGCCGGGCGCGTCGGGGTCGACGCGGCGCTTGTCGAAGGCCACCGTGAACCAGAAGATCGAGCCCTGCGGCCGGCCGTTCTCCACGCCGATGGCGCCGCCCATCAGTTCCACCAGCTGCTTCGAGATCGCCAGTCCCAGGCCGGTGCCGCCGTACTTGCGGGTGGTCGAATCGTCGGCCTGCGAGAAGGCTTCGAAGATGCGCCCGCGCGCCTCGCGCGAGACACCGACGCCGGTGTCGTGCACCTCGAAGCGCAGCATCACGGCCTGGTTGTCCTCGCTGGCGATGCGGATCCGGGCCAGGATGCGGCCCTGGTCGGTGAACTTGATCGCGTTGCCCAGCAAGTTCGCCATGATCTGGCGCAGCCGGTTGGGGTCGCCGCAGATCGCCACCGGGATGTCGTTGGCGATGTCGAAGTGCAGAGTGATACCCTTGGCCTCGGCCTGCGGCGTATAGACGGTGTGGATGTCGTCCAGCAGGTCCCACAGGTTGAAATTGATGTACTCGACGGTCAGCTTGCCGGCCTCGATCTTGGAAAAGTCGAGGATGTCGTTGATGATCACCAGCAGGTGCTCGCCCGACTGCTTGACCAGCTGGGTGTAGCTGCGCTGGGTGTCGGTGAGCTCGGTCCCGAGCAGCATCTCGGTCATGCCCAGCACGCCGTTCATCGGGGTGCGGATCTCGTGGCTCATGGTGGCCAGGAAGGCGCTCTTGGCGCGGCTGGCCGCCTCGGCCGCGTTCTTGGCCCGTTCCAGCTGCTCGGTGCGGACCGACACCTGGCGTTCCAGTTCGTCGCGGTGGTGGGTCAGCGCCTGGCCGCGGCCCTCGGCCTGGGCCAGCATGTTGTTGAAGCTGTCGATCAGCGTGCCCAGCTCGTCGCTGCGCTGGTGGGCGATGCGCAGCGTGTAGTTCTGGCTGGCCGACACCTTTTGCGCGGTGTTGATCAGCTTCGCGATCGGATCGGCGATGCTGCGCCGCACGCGCCGCGCCAGCAGCGCCGCCACGCCCAGCGCCACCGTCATCGCCGCCGCCATCACGCCCAGCGCGCGCAGCAGGCCCAGCCACATCGGCAGCTGGTCGGCTTCGATCATCACCGCGCCCAGCGGCGGCAAGCCTTCGCCGGCGCCGACCACGCGGTAGAAGCGCAGGGCCGGCTGCCAGGGGCGGCTGCCCTGGCGGTTCATTTCCTGCAGCGCTGCCGGATCGAGCGCGGCGAGTGGCTCGGGCGGCTCGGACGGCTCGGGTTCGGCTGCTTCGGCTGCAGATGCAGACCCGGATGCGGCGGCCGGCGCCGGTTCCGCCGGGGCAGCGGCGGCCGCCTGTCGCGGCGCCGCGCGCCAGACCGCGAACGGCTTGCCCTTGCGGTCGTACAGCACGGCCGCGGTGACGTTGTCCTGTTCCCCCAGCGCCGCCAGGATCTGTCCGGCCAGGCGGCGGTCATTGAACTGCAGGGCATCCAGGCTGTTGGCGGCGGCCACGCCGGCCAACGTGGCCAGCTGCTGGCTTTCCGACCGGCGGTAGGCGAGCACCGAGCTCACCGCGAACGCAATGTAGGCGACCAGCAGCGCGCTGCCTGCGGCTTGCAGGCAGATGCTCGTCAGTTTCTGGTTGAGGCTGGAACGCTCGAAGTTCGGCATGGTTCGGGCTTGGCGGGCAATCAGCGCTGCGAACGAGCCCGTCAGACATGGGCTCACCATGCAGGAAGGAAAATTCCTGCAAGAAATGACTATAGGTGAGGCCCTCGGCGCGCCGTTTGCGCGGCGTCAACGGGGTGGGAAGGAGGGGGAAGGGGAGGGAAGGATTGGGCCGGCGCGACGCGCCAGGCCCACAAAACAGGGAATCAGCAGCAGCCGCCGCGCTTGCCGCTGCCGTAGCGGGCTTCCTGGCGCTCGCGGAAAAACTCCTCGTAACTCATCATCGGTTCACCCGGGTGGGTCTTTTCCATGTGCGCCACATAGGTGTCGTATTCCGGCAGGCCCACCATCAGGCGCATGCTCTGGCCGAGATAGCGGCCGGCCTGCGCCAGGGTGTTGCCGGCTTCCACGAGCGCGCCGAACATCACTGCACCTCGGCCACGGCCGGTTCCTGGGCCACGTACGGCGTTTCCTTGACGCTCGGACGCGCTTCCCGGTTGGCCGCCAGGATGGTGCGGATACCGTACGCCAGCACCGCCAGCACCACCACCATGAAGAAGCCGCACAGGGCCGCGTCCAGGTAGTCGTTGAAGATGATGCGGTTCATCTCCGCCGGGGTCTTGGCCGGGGCCAGCACCTGGCCGGCGTCGAGCGCGGCCTGGAACTTCTGGGCATGGGCGACGAAGCCGATCTTCACGTTTTCATGGAAGATCTTCTGCCAGCCGGCGGTCAGGGTGCACAGCAGCAGCCAGACGGTAGGCACCATGGTCACCCAGCCGTATTTGCCGCGCTTCATCTTGAACAGCACCACGGTGCCCAGGGTCAGCGCGATACCGGCCAGCATCTGGTTGGCAATGCCGAACAGCGGCCACAGGGTGTTGATGCCGCCCAGCGGATCGACCACGCCCTGGTACAGGAAGTAGCCCCAGGCCGCCACGCACAGGGCGGTGGCGATCAGGTTGGCCGGCAGCGAATCGGTGCGCTTGAACGAGGGCACGAAGGCGCCCAGCAGGTCCTGCAGCATGAAGCGGCCGGCGCGGGTGCCGGCGTCCACCGCGGTCAGGATGAACAGCGCCTCGAACAGGATCGCGAAGTGGTACCAGAACGCCATCATGGCCTTGCCGCCGACGACGTTCGACAGGATGTGCGCCATGCCCACCGCCAGCGTCGGGGCGCCGCCGGCGCGCGAGATGATGGTGTGCTCGCCGACATCCTTGGCCATCTGGGTCAGCATGTCCGGGGTGACCACGAAGCCCCAGCTGGAGACCGCGGCGGCGGCGCTTTCGGCGGTGGTGCCGAGCAGGGCGGCCGGGCTGTTCATGGCGAAGTAGACGCCCGGCTCGATGGTCGATGCGGCCACCAGCGCCATGATGGCCACAAAAGACTCCATCAGCATGCCGCCGTAGCCGATGAAGCGGGCGTGGCTTTCGCTCTCGATCATCTTGGGCGTGGTGCCCGACGAGATCAGCGCGTGGAAGCCGGACACGGCGCCGCAGGCGATGGTGATGAACAGGAAGGGGAACAGGCTGCCTGACCAGGCCGGGCCGGTGCCGTCGATGAAGCGGGTGATCGCCGGCATCTGCAGCGTCGGCGCCACGAACACGATGCCCAGCGCCAGCGCCAGGATGGTGCCGATCTTCAGGAAGGTCGACAGGTAGTCGCGCGGGGCCAGCAGCAGCCACACGGGAATGACCGAGGCGACGAAGCCGTAGCCGATCAGCATCCAGGTCAGCTGGGTGCCGGTGAAGGTGAACATCGGGCCCCAGGTGGGCGAATCGTGCACCCACTGGCCGCCGACGATGGCCAGCATCAGCAGCACGAAGCCGATCAGCGAGACTTCACCGATGCGGCCGACGCGGATGTAGCGCGAATAGATGCCCATGAACAGCGCGATCGGGATCGTCGCCATCACGGTGAAGCTGCCCCAGGGCGAGCCGGTCAGCGCCTTCACGACGATCAGCGCCAGCACCGCCAGGATGATCACCATGATCATGAAGGTGCCGAACAGCGCGATCACGCCCGGGACCTCGCCCATCTCGGACTTGATCAGGTCGCCCAGCGAGCGGCCGTCGCGGCGCATCGACATGAACAGCACGATGAAGTCCTGCACCGCGCCGGCGAACACCACGCCGGCCAGGATCCACATCATGCCCGGCAGGTAGCCCATCTGCGCGGCCAGCACCGGGCCGACCAGCGGGCCGGCGCCGGCGATCGCGGCGAAGTGGTGGCCGAACAGCACGTAGCGGTTGGTCGGCACGAAATCGAGGCCGTCGTTGTACTTGTAGGCCGGGGTCTGGCGCCGCGCGTCCAGGCCGAACACCTTGTCGGCGATGTAGCGGCTGTAGAAGCGGTAGGCGATCAGGTAGACGCAGACCGCGGCCATGACCACCCAGACCGCATTGATGGTTTCGCCGCGCTTGAGCGCGACGTATGCGAGCGACGCGGCGCCCACGAGCGAAAGCGCAACCCATCCGAGCTGGCTTGTTAGACGTTTCATTGGTGACTCCTCCGATGATATTTTCGAGCCTGCCCGGTCGCCGCCGGTTTCTGGAACACCGATATCTTGTTATTTCCGGCGTCCGCCCATATTTGGTGCACGGTGCAGGCTATTGCTCAGTATCTTGCACCGGTTCGCGCGCAACAAGCGCATGATTACGGAGTGCCTGCGTACTAGTACGTAGACGCCATGGTATGCCATGGCCTTGGCCGCTGATCAATCGTACAATCTCATGTTACGACCAAATCAACGCGCACGGCATGAACACGGCATGAAGTTACGGCAGAAACTCATTTTCCTGGCGATTGCCCCGCTGATCATGTCGCTGTGCGCAATTGCCCTGTTCGTAAGGCAACAAGCGATTACCCTGGCCCAGGAACAGCACGCCACCATCCAGCAAGCCTACCTGGCCAGCAAAGAGGCCGAACTCAAGCACTACGTCGAACTCGCCTCGCACGCCATCGCCCACCTGACCGCCTCCGGCCGCGCCGATCCCGCCACGCTGGCCGAGGCCAAGCGCGTGCTGTCCTCGCTCAGCTTCGGCGATGACGGTTACTTCTTCATCTACGACATGCAGGGCCGCAACCTGATGCATCCGCGCCAGCCGGAACTGGTCGGGCGCGATCTGTCGACGCTGCGCGACGCCGACGGCAGGCCGACCATCCGCAACCTGCTCGACGCGGCCTGGACCGGCGGCGGGCTGGTGCGCTACAACTGGGTCAAGCCCTCCACCGGCCATGCCGCGCCCAAGCTCGGCTACGTGACGACGATCCCGGCCTGGGGCTGGGTCATGGGCAGCGGCCTGTACCTGGACGACGTCGCCGTCGCGCTGGAACGGGTCGATGCGCGCCAGTCGCGCAACATCGAAGCCACCATGCTGTGGATCGCCGGCGTGGCGATCCTGTCGGCGCTGGCGATCGCGGTGTCCGGGCTGGCGCTGAACGTCAGCGAATCGCGCGTGGCCGACGCCAAGCTCAGGGCGCTGGCCCAGCGCGTGGTCGACTCCCAGGAACAGGAGCGGGCGCGCCTGGCGCGCGACCTGCACGACGGCATCAGCCAGTGGCTGGTGTCGATCAAGCTGCAGATCGAGGCCGGCATCATCCGCCTGTCCGGCAACCCGGAGCAGCAGCACCAGGCGCGCGCCAGCTTCGAGCGCACCGCCGAGGAACTGAACAAGGTGCTGGGCGAAGTGCGCCGCATCTCGCACAATTTGCGCCCGACGCTGCTGGACGACCTCGGGCTGGCGGCGGCGCTGGAACACCTGGCCCAGGAATTCGCCCAGCACAGCGGCACCCCGGTCGAATTCTCGAGCGACGACGGCCTGGAGCAGCTGGCGCCGGAAGCCGGCACGGTGCTGTTCCGCATCGCCCAGGAAGCCCTCACCAACATCGAACGCCATGCCGGCGCGCGCCGCATCGCCATGTCCCTGGTGCATGCGCGCGGCTGGCTGACATTGACCATCGCCGACGACGGCGCCGGCTTCGACGCCGAAAGCGTCGCCACCCACCCGCAGCGCGGCATCGGCCTGCGCAACATGCTGGAACGGCTGGAAGCGATCGGCGGCACCCTCGACATCACCTCATCCCGGGCCGGCACCACCGTGCGCGCCGGCGTGGAACTGAAAGACTGAACAAAGCAACCCATGAGCATCGACACTCCCCAGCAAGCTACCACGAAAAATGTCCACATCATGCTGGTCGACGACCACCCGCTGGTGCGCGACGGCCTGCGCGCGCGCCTGGAAGCCGTGCCGCACTTCTGCGTGGTGGCCGAAGCCGGTTCCGGCACCCAGGCGCTGGCCATGGCCGACGGCGTGCGCATCGACCTGATCCTGATGGACATCACCATGCGCGACGGCAGCGGCATCGAAGCCACGGCCCAGCTGAGCCGGCGCCGCCCGGACATCGCGGTATTGATGCTGTCGATGCACGACAAGCTCGAATACGTGACCCAGGCGATGCAGGCCGGCGCGCGCGGCTACGTGCTGAAGGACGCGCCCGGCAAGGACATCGTGCTGGCGATCGACACCGTGATCGCCGGCGGCATCTACTACAGCGCCGCGCTGGCGCGCCAGCTGGCGCAGCCGGCGGCGCAGGACAACCAGCTCACTACGCGCGAGCAGCAGGTGCTGCAGCACATCGCCAACGGCGAATCGAACAAGCAGATCGCGCGCGAGCTTGATTTGTCGGTGCGCACCGTCGAGACGCACCGCCTGAACATCAAGCGCAAGCTCGGCATCGAAGGGCAGGCCGAGCTGATCAAGTTCGCCGTCCAGCACGCGCATTTCGGCACGGTTCCCAGCTACTGATCCTTGCCGCGTACTGATATTTGTAAAATCGGCTGTTGCGAAAACACAAAGAGTTGCTTTCGGATAATGGCTGAACTATATTAGACGGGTAACGACTCATGCATACTCACTGATGGCTTCAGCTCCGCCCCCGTTGCTCGACATACGCGCCGTCGCCAATACCCGGAACGCGTGGGTCGCGCTGCTGTTCAAGGGCGGCGCCGAAGACGACGCCAGCGCGGCCATCGACGGCCCCGTCCTGCAGTCGCTGTTCGGCACGCCCGAGCTGCTGGCCGCCACCGCGCCGCTGGACTGCATCGTGCTGCTCGATTCCCCGTCCGTCCTCACGCCTGCCATTCTGGAGCCGATGCCGCCCGAGCGCGTGGTGCTGGCCGTGCGCGCGGCCGCGCTGGCGGAAGATGGTATGGGAGAGGACATCGTGCGCCACCTGGCCGGCCTGCAGCGCGAAGGCTACCGCATCATGCTGGACGGCGCGCTGCCGGACGGGACGGCGCGCCCGCCGGCGCTGCAGATGCTGTCCGTCGACTGCGCCGCCGGCCTGCCGCCCGCAGGGAGCGCCCCGGCCTGGTTCGGCCCGCACCTGGCACACGGCGTCGACGGCAGCGCGCAACTGCAGGCGTGCCGCGATGCCGGCTTTTCCTGGTTCGCCGGCGACTACGCGCTTGAAACGGGCTACGACGACAGCGACGACGCCGGCAGCTCGCGCAAGCGCCTGCTGGCCATGCTCGCGCTGCTGGCGCGCGACGCCGATGCGCAAGAACTGGAAGCCCAGTTGAAACAGGATCCGGCGCTGTCCTATCACCTGCTCAAGCTGGCCAATTCCGCCGCGTTCTCGGACGGCGTGCCGGTCACGAGCTTCGGCCAGGCCATCGGCCGCCTCGGCCGGCGCCAGCTGCAGCGCTGGCTGCAACTGCTGCTTTACGCGCACCAGCGCCCGGACGGCACGCCGAATTTGCTGCTGCCGCTGGCGGCCTGGCGCGGCGCCATCATGGAAACGCTGTGCCGGATCGAGGGCGGCGACAGCGCCGACCAGGACCTGGCCTTCATGGCCGGCGTGTTTTCCCTGCTGGACCGCCTGCTGGGCGTGCCGCTGGGCAGCCTGCTGGCCGACCTGCGCCTGCCCGGGCACGTCGAGGCGGCGCTGCTGCGGCGCGAAGGCCCGCTTGGCGCGCGCCTGGCGCTGGCCGCGGTGTCAAGCAGCGATGCGGGTGCGCTGGCACGCGCCGGCGTCGACGACTCGACCTGGTGGCAGGCCCGACTCCAGGCACTCCAATGGGCGATCGAGGTGGCACGCAATGTCTGACAGTCCGCTTTCTCCGTCCGCCGACCTGGTCGGCAGCAGCGCCGCCGTGTGCGAAGCGGTCCTGACCCTGCGCGGCGACGCCCTGCATGCCGAACTGGGACGCATCGCCGCCGCCCTGCTGGCCAGCCCGCAGGCCAGCTATCAACCCGTTGATGACGCCCCCACGGCGCCGCAGGGAGCGTTGGGTGCGGGCGCGCTGGTGCAGGAAGTGCGTATCGGCGGCGAATGCCTGGGCCGCTATGAAATCTCGGGCCGCGCCTACAGCATGGAAGACTGGCGCCAGCTCGAAGCCCTGGCTGGCCTGACCGGCACCCTGCTGCAGGTGCACACGCTGGCGCAGCGCACCACCCACGCCTTTGCCCAGGTCGAAGCCCAGCTGGCGCAGCAGTCGCAGATCCTGGACCACATCCACGAATCGGTGATCACGCTCGACCGCACCGGCTACATCACCAGCTGGAACAAGGGCGCCGAGCACCTGTTCGGCTACTCGGCGCTGGAAGCGGTGGGCCGCCACGTCCTGTTCCTGTACGCCGACGACAACGAGGACGGCGAAGCGGACCTGCGCGACGCCTTTGCGGAAGAGGGCGGGCGCATGATGGAAGTCCGCCGCCGCAAGAAGTCGGGCGAGGTGTTCTGGGCCAGCCTGTCGCTGTCGCCGCTGTGCGACCAGTACGACCGTCCGACCGGCCTGATCGCCTACCTGACCGACATCACCGAACGAAAACGCGCCGAAGAACGCCTGTACCACCTGGCCTATTACCAGGAACTGACCGGGCTGCCGAACCGCACCCTGTTCGGGCGCCTGGTCGACCAGGCCCTGGCGGTGGCCCAGCGCAACGACGCCACCGCCTGCGTGCTGTTCCTCGACCTGAACCGCTTCAAGCTGGTCAACGGCACGCTGGGCCGCCCGGTCGGCGACGAACTGCTGCGCCAGGCCGCGCGCCGCCTGCGCGCCACCCTGCGCGAAGAAGACGTGGTGGCGCACCTGGCGGGCGACGAATTCGCGGTCGGCCTGTTCGACATCCGCGAGCACTTCGAAGCCACCACCGTGGCCCAGAAGCTGCAGGCCGCGCTCGACGCCCCGTTCCTGATCGACGGCCACGACCTGCGCATCGGCGCCAGCGTCGGCATCGCCGTCTACCCGCAGGACGGCCAGGACGCCGAAACCCTGCTGCGCATGGCCGACATCGCGATGGAACGCGCCAAGGAACAGGCCGAGAACCCGGACCACAGCGTGGCCTTCTACCGCCTCGACATGAACGAAGGCATGCAGCAGCGCATGCAGGTGGAATCCGGCCTGCGCCACGCCCTCGGCAATGGCGAACTGGTGCTGCACTACCAGCCCAAGTTCGAGATCAAGGGCGGCCGCCTGATCGGCGCCGAAGCGCTGGTGCGCTGGCAGCACCCGCAGCGCGGCATGGTGCCGCCCGGCGAATTCATCCCGCTGGCCGAAAGCACCGGCCTGATCGTGCAGGTGGGCGAATGGGTGCTGGAACAGGCCTGCGCCCAGGCCGCGATCTGGCAGGGCGCCGGCCTGCCGCCGTTCCGCCTGGCGGTGAACGTCTCGGCGCGCGAATTCACGGCGTCGCTGCCGGGCCGCGTGGCCGACACCCTGCAGCGCTACCAGCTGGCGCCGTGCTGGCTGGAGCTGGAGATCACCGAGAGCACGCTGATGCACGACATCGAGGACGTGATCGGCATCATGGACCGCATCAGCGCGCTGGGCGTGGCGCTGTCCCTGGACGACTTCGGCACCGGGTACTCGAGCCTGTCCTACCTGAAGCGCTTCCCGATCGACACCTTGAAGATCGACCGCTCGTTCGTGACCGGCATCCCGCTCGATCCGAGCGATTGCGCGATTGCCGGGACCATCATCGGGATGGGGCGCAAGCTGGGGCACCGGGTGATTGCGGAAGGGGTGGAGACGCTGGAGCAGCTGGAGTTCCTGCGCAAGGCGGGGTGCGACGAGGTGCAGGGGTATTTGCATGGGAAGCCGCTGCCGGCGTACGAGTTCGAGACGGGGTTGCGGGAGAACTGGTTGTTGATTGCTTCGGGGCCGGGGTAAGGGCCGGGCGTTCGGTTGGGTGTGTGTTTGCCTGCCCGGTTGGCAACAGTTTATGTATAATGCGGGTCGCTGGAAGCGTGGCCGAGTGGTTGAAGGCAGCAGTCTTGAAAACTGCCGACGGGGGAACCCGTTCGTGAGTTCGAATCTCACCGCTTCCGCCAGAATTCGTGAAAAGGCCCTTGTTTTTCAAGGGCTTTTTTATTTTCTTGGCAAGGAAATTCACGTCCCGTCGCCTGCTGATTTTGCCTATTGATTGAGCAGTTGCGGAAACGATTTCCGCAACTCGCGTCACTTCGTTGGCTTCACGGACTCGCCCGCGCGGCGATAAACCCGCTTCGTGATCTGCTTGTCGGTGTGCCCGAGCAGGCTGCTGGCGTCCTCCAGGCTGGTCATTTCGCTGGCCGCTTTCGGGCGGATGTCGCGGAACTGGAACGCCTTGATGCGCTTCGCCAGGTCGGCCTTGCGGGCCTTCTCCGCGCCTTTTCCCGCCTCCTTGCGCGCCGCCTCGAAGCGATCACGCAGCATCTTCATCGTGAGCAGCTGCCCGCGCTCGGCGCAGATCAGCTCCCCACTCATCGACTGCAGCGGCCGCGCCAGGAGTCGGTCGACGCACGCGCCCAGCTCAGTCGGCTGGCCGTCGACGTGCAGCCGGATGCGCAGCACATGCCGGGTCTTGTTCTGCCGGACGTGCAGCTCGTCGTTCCGGATGTCGTGCTTGCTCATCTTCAGGACGTCGGCCGGGCGCTGGCCCGACAGGTAGCTCAGGTCCATCGCATCGCGCAGCACCTGGCCGCCGGCCGCGTACACCGCATCCCACACGTCGGCCTCGGCGTAGTAATCGCGCGGCGCCTCCTTGTTCTTGCGCACGCCGCGGCACGGGTTGTCCCGCTTCGTGAATCCCCACTCGCGCGCCATATTGAAGACGTGAGAGAGCAGGGCGATCTCGCGATTGGCGCGTACCGGCGCCGACCTCGCGTCCCTGTATCGCGCGATGTCCTGCGGGCTGATCGCCTCGATCGGCGCGCTGTCGAACAGGGGGCGCAACTGCGCCAGACAGAGGCGATTCTCTCGCTGCGTTGACGGCTTCTTCTTCGGCAGGATGTCGCGCTCGTACTGGTCGAAGGCGTACTTCATGAGCGAGGCATCCGGTGGAACCTCCTTACACTCGAGCTCGGCCCACTTTCGGACCGCTGCGTGCAGGTCGGTGCCGAGCGGGATCTCCTTGCGATTGCCCTTTTCGTCGCGGCCGTTGTAGTAGTAGCCGATCCAGGTCTCGCCGGATTTCAATTTTCTTTTCCGCGCGAGCATGCGCGGCGGCAATTTCCTGCCGGTAGTTTTCGGGCGCATCGATTACCTGTTATCGAACCTTGGAAAAATCCGGCTGCCAACCGCTCGTCTCCGGCGCGGCCAGCTGCGCCGGATTGATGCCGGCCAGCTTCAGCCTAGCGTAGAGCCGGCCGATGATCGGCGCGCCGGCGCGGTTCCGGATAAAAAGCCAGCCATTATTGGACAGCCATTCGATCTGGTCGTTTTGACGCCGGCACCCCGAGATTTCCGAGATCTCGTCGGCGCTCAGCGTCTCGGACGGCAGTTGCATTTCAAATATTGCACCCATACTGTCTCCTATTCCATTCCTGATTCTGGCCGCTGCCGACGCTCCCTCGGCGGCGCGGACTCCCCATAGCCCGGCCGCACCGTCCCCGGTATAGCGGGGACGGGCCCGGTCGCCGACGCCGGCCGCGCGCGGCGGTCGCGATCCTGGCGCCGCACGCCCACCAGGCTCATGAGCCAGTCGCGGCACTGGCGACGCTCGCCTTTTCGTTTGTCAGGCATTGCTCGAACCTTCCTTCGCTACTGGCTGCGCGAGTGCTGTCCGTTCTGCTGCGGCGCCTGCTTCGTATGCTATTTTTACCAGGGCATGCAGACGGCCTGTATCGCGCTGCGCCCATACCAGCATCGACTTACGCACGTCGGTTTCGATGGATGTCCACCAGTCCAGATGGCTGCGCGGCGCCCGCTCTGCTTCGTTGCCCTTGTCAGGGCAGGGTTGGGTATGGTCAGCCATGGGTTAGCTCCTGTGGGGCGTCCTTAAATTCTCCGCACACATGATGTCGCGGCGTCATGATGTGGCCGGCGCCTGGCTGAATGCTGTAGCTGGTCGCGCCAAGCATCGCGAAGCGTTCTTCGCCAGATACCGGCACCGACCGGATGCACTCACCGACTACTGAGTTGTGCCACCGCCACCAGTCGCAGCCAGCGCAGCATGGGCCGTTGGCCTTGTAGAACGAATCCACGATAGCCTGCGTGCGCTCCCACCTCAACGCGGCACTCACTTGTCGCGCTCCTGCTTGGCGGCCGACATGGCGGTGATCTGCGCGTCGATCGCTTCATCAACGGTTTCGCGCGCGAATTTGACGTTTTTGAAGGCTGAGCCGACCGACAGATAGAAGGCGCAGATGCCTGGCTCGCTCTTGTCGCGCAGCCAGCGATACCGCGCCGCATCCTTTGCATCATCTGCCGGCGCTGCGCCCTGACTGGCCGTGCTGGTGGCGGGTGCTCTGGCGCGCCACTCAGCCAGCTTTTCGGCTAGCCGGTCGCGCAGCGGGTCCGCGCCGGGTTCCATGCTGGCAGTGGTTGCGCGCCCCAGGAACACCATGACCCTGCGCGCCAGTTCGCTGTCGTCCACCGTGTAATTGTCCGGCAGACCGTCCGCGTCCGCAGCGGGTATTCTGTCGGCGCAGCTGGCCCGATTACTGTCGAAGCAGGCTTGTTTGTGAACCAGGTCGTACCGCATGTCCATCAAGTCAGCACGCCACACGATGCAGGCTTGATCCGGCACTGGCCACGGTTGCTGGATCACGAAAGCGCGTTCCAGCCGGTCATATGCTTTCGCGCGGTCTTCTTGCTCCATGGCGAACGGATGGACGCGGCCCAGCATGTCCAGCATTTCGTCGGTCGGATCGGCCAGGCCACCCGCGTTGGCAGCGGCAGCTTTCTCGCTCTGTGCCGGCTGGGCTGCGGCTTGCTGGGCGAGAGTGACGCGAACCATTCTCGCGAAAGCCAAAGCGTCGAGCGTGTGCAGCTTTTCACCAGACTTCGTGATAACCCACGTTCCATTGACAGTCCAGCTCAACTCGCTAACGATTTCCAGGAGCGCAGCCTTATCTTCTTCGGTCACAACCCGCGCGACTTGCTCCACATCCCATGCGGCAGAAACTGGCTTCGCCACTACCGGCAGTGCAGCGCGGCGGGCGAGAGCGATAAGTTCCAGCGCGGCGACAGGGTTGACGGCGGCGATAAAGTCGGCATTGGATTTGGGGCAGGCCACATCGCCGTAACCGCGATGCGCAGTGCCGTGCAAAACGCCTCCATCTTTTCCGTCCGCGCCGGTAAGGCGGGTAGTGCTGTTGCTCGTCCACCAGGCCCAAGGGCCCGGCGTCGCCGCGCGCGCCAGTTCTTCCAGCTTGTCCAGTTCAGCCGCTGAGAGCCGGTCTATTCCGGCCAGGGTGGCGGCCGGGGTGTTGGTGGTATTCATGGCTCAGTCCTCGCAGTCTTTTTCCATATCGGCCAACTTGGCCAGTGCGCGCTCGACGAGCGCCGCCTGTTCTTCGTCACTGGAAACCGGGACCGGCACGAAGTTGACGCCCAGCTTGACGAATACGTTGGCGAGTTCGAGCGCCTTGCGCAGCTGGGCTGGGGATGCGCGCTCGATCACGATGCATCTCCTTTCGCTGCGGCCTGATCGCCCTTGCTGGCGGTGCGCAGGGCGCGGCGTGCCCACACCCATACCGGGCCGTCTTCGGTGTTATGGATGGAGAACGTAAACCAGCCTTCACCAGCAGGCGCTTCGGGTGCCCAGCTGCTCGCATCGCATTCGCCGCGCTCGAACCATGCGTCGTACAGTGGATGCTCGGGGTAGCTCTCCAAGCACTTGTATTTCACCTCCAGACCGACGGCTTTTACCCAAGCGCTGAACGACTTGTGATCTTCATCGAAATTCGGGATGCCCGGGTGCGACCACCAGCCGTTTTCGTCGCGCTCGACTGGCATAGGGCCAATCTCAAAACGCGCCCGCACCTCGGATGGATTGAGTGCTGGAGCGGCGAGAGGGGCGACATAGCCGCTGTGCTTGTCGAAGTCGTAGCCCTTGTCCCACATTTCGGGGCGCTCGGCGCGTTCGCCAATCAGATAGCTCATGAAGTCAGCTTCGTATCGCACTCGGTCCGGGTATTCGGACCGCGAGAACGTGTAATGGTCCGTGCCGAAGAAGTCCGCGCCTTTTCGCATCAGCGTGGCGGTAAAATTGCTCTTACCATTCGACTCGGGCATGGCGCCATACCAGACAGTCAGATCAGGCTTCGCGGAACCCGCCGTGCCCTGCGCCACTGGAGCGGCGAGGTAGGCGCGAGCGCGAGTCACCAAGCATTCGGCAGTGTGCTCATCCCCGTCCGCCTGGCTGGTTTGGCAATCGGCGCAGTACATGGTTTCGCCGTCGTACCCCCGCTCCGCGTAGCCGGCCGCAGCTGCTTTTACGCACTCCATCACGATGGGGTCAAGGGAACCCGCCGTGCTCGGGTTATCTGCCGATGCAGTAGTGCCGATGCGCTGGATGGTCACGACCCCGTCGCGCCGGCCGATGATCCGGAACGGCTGGTTTTCCGGCATTGCATGGGCGAAGTCTTCGAACAGGCCGCCTGCGTACTTGATGCCGTGGATTTCCACGATGTCGCGCGCCTGGTCGTACTTGAACCAGTCCGGCGCGACGTTGATGCCAGCTTCAGCCGCGGCACGCGCCCGGCGCAGGCCGTCGACCACGCCTTCCAGGTTGGATTTCTCCGATTCCAATTGCTTGATGCAGGCGCGCAGGGATTCGGTGTCCCGCGGGGTTTTCTCGCTCTCGTTCGACATGGTCTGCTCCTGATTATTTGGTTGTGTCGCGCGGCTGGTCTGCGCCGGCGGGCGCCGGCAGCGCGGCCTCGGTAGCGCGGGCCTTGCGCTCGCGCTCGACGGCAGCGTCGTGATCCAGCTGGGCGAGATCCGCGTAATACCGTCGCGACCGGATGGCGCGCGGGTAGGTCGGCGCCGACTGGAGGATGCGCCGGCGCTTCATCCCCGCGCCTCGCCGCCCAGGGCCTCGACCAGGTCGACCAGCATCTTGGCCAGCTCGCCGGTCATCAGCATCATGTCGTTGTCGAAGCGCTCGTCGTCGCTGTAGGTGACGGATTCGCCTTCCTTGATGACGTCGAGCGGCTTGATGCTCTTGATCGCCAGGCCCTCGGTGAGCACGAACGAGATCCGGCTGTTCCAGGTCATGGCCAGGCGCCGGCACTGCTTGCCGCCGGCGATATGGCGACGAATGTCTTCCGGATCCAGCGAGTGCTTCACGTAGCGCACGGTCGCGCGGCTTTCACCGGTGGCGCGCAGCTCGGTGTCCTGGTCGATGGTGAAGTTGTAGGGCGCTTCGTCGGTTTCGAGCCAGGCGGTCATCATGGCCGTCGGCGAGCTGTGCACGCGCACCGATTCCAGCGGCATCTTGTCGACCGCCTTCAGCAGCAGCTTGATCACGTCGTCGGCCTTGCTCGGGCTCGGCGTGTCGACCACGAGCCAGCCGTTGACCCGGTCGATCCAGACCCGCGTGGCGCCGCGGATCGAGAACGCGCGCGGCAGCAGCTCGTCGGCCACGCGCTCCTTCAGTTCCTTCATGGCCTTCTTCCCAGGCGGGAAACCCTGCTGCTCTTCCAGCTCGGTGGCCTTGGCCTTCGCGACCTGGTTGATCACCGAGCCCGGAAGCAGCTTCTTCTCGGTCGCCAGCTGCAGCAGGTACTGGCCGTTCACAACATGCACGAGCGGCGTGTCGGCGCCGCGCGGCGGCTCCCAGCCCTGGCGCAGCAGCGCGGCGCTCGACGGCGGCGTGAAGGCCTGCGCCTGGAGCGCGGCGGCCAGCTGGTCGGCGGTGAATGCCCAGGGCGCAGGCAGGCGGTAAAGCTGGAGGTTTCGAAACCACATCTCTTGGAACTCCTTCGTTTTCGTTATTGGTGTGCGATGAAAATTCGGTACTCGGGCTCGGCCTGCTGGAGCGCCAGATCGTCGGCGCGCTGGACCTCGGCCAGCAGGATGAGCAGGGCGGCCAGGCCCACGAGGGCGGCGCCGGCGCGGCGGATCACAGCGACACCGCCCGGCTCAGCGCGATCAGGACGGCCATGGCCAGCGCTGTGCTGCAGCAGACGGCATACCGGAACATGCGATTTGCAACCTGGTGGCGGCTCATTGCGGCCCCGCCGGATCGAGCAGCGAAGCCAGGCAGATGACCAGGAACAGCAGGGCCAGCATCAGGCCCGGATGGCGGTCGGTGTCTTCGATACGGTGCAGCAGCAGGAAGCGGATCATCGTGAACTCCGGTCTATTCGTTGTGCACTGGCGCCGTGCCGGCGGCTCGATATCGAGCGAAAGGGTTACTGCTGCGCGGGCCTAGCGATTCGCCCAAGCACCGCGCCGTCGGGCAGGCGATACCAGTCGAACAGCACGTCGATCGGGACCTGCGTCTTGCGCTGAATTTGGTCCAGCGTGTCCAGCCTCACCCCGACCTGCTTTCCTTTGCTCAGTCGCGTGACGACAGCCGGCTCGATGTCCAGCAGGACCGCACACTGGTGATGGTTGCGTGCGCCGGTCCACTGCATGACGCCCTCGATGATGTGCTTGGCGGTCATGGTTATTGGCCCGCCCGGGCTTCGAGCTCGGCGATCGCGGCGCGCACGATCGCGGCCATCGTTGCCGCATCGGGGCTCGGGTGTTCGCAGTAGCGCTCCGTGGTGTTGCGCCGGCGGTTGCCGGTGCCGGCGGAAACCGTGCCTTCATCCTGGTCGTGGACGATGGTCAGGCCCAGCTCGACCTGCAGCGGTCCGGCGCCGGACCAATCGCGACGCCAGCACGGCGGCGGGGAGGGCTGCGCTCCGGCGAACGACAACCGCGGCTGCCCGCCGAGCGAGAATGCGTGGCCCATGCGCGCCGCCTGAATGATCGGTGCCGTTTGGGTCAGCACGATCGGCGGGTTGAAGCGGCGGCGGAATTTCGGATGCAGGAACGCGAGCTTGATCTCGTCCTTGACGCACTCGGCCAGGTATTCATGCTGCCATTCGATTTGCGTGCTCATTGCGGCTTGTCCTTGTTGGTGTCTGCTGCGTCGAGCAGCGGGTTTTGGCCGTGGATCACCTGCTTGCTGAATCCACTCATCAGATCAGCCGCGTCCGGGTAGTCCGCCTCCAGGCCGCCAGTCAGATAGGCGACAAACGCGACCAGGCGCTGGTATTTGCGACCGTAGTAGTCGCTGGACGGATACTTCGCATCGCCCTCGTTTGCTGCATTAATCGAGCGCTGGACCGCATCACGCATCTGCTTCTTGTTCATGGTCAGGCGCCTCCCAGCAGGTTCCAGCCGGCGCAGAAAGCGATCGCCAGCGCGGTGACCGTCCAGCCGTCGACGAAGACGTCGTAGGCCGTGCGGTTGGGTTTCGTGGTGCTCATGCTGCTCATCGTGTCCTCCGGTTCGTCATCCCGCGCTCTACCTCAACCATGTGCCAGCCCAGCTGGCGCCGAATTTCTTCCAGGCTCGGCGGCGGCCTGTTCTCCCTGCTGCGCTGGTGCATCCAGCTGCGCACCACTTCTCGGTCGGGCTTGCTGGACTGCTTCATCGCTGGCTCCTGGTGAGGTTGCTGCGTCGATGTAGGTACTTTAGCGTACTAAATAAATGACTGCAAGCTCTTTCTTTAGTTTGCTAAAGTTTGTGCTATTATGATTCCGTCGCCTAAATTCTTGGCGGCAGCAAGCCTGGAGCAGGGAGGGGAACTCCGACGCGAACGGCCCAGAGAGCAACCGAGCTGACGGATTCAGCCGCCCTACATGCAGAAAACACACAGGTGTAGGGGGATAGGTGAGACTGCGACCTGGTGAAAGAAACGGGGGGGCAAGGGTGAGACTCACACAGGGTGGCGAAGAGAGAGCCCTGTACCCGAAAGTCTGTCGGATGGTGCCTCGGGCGCGCACGCGTGCCTGTCGAGCTAACACCTGAAGGAAGCGACCACGTACGCGCTCGCGCTCGCGCTCGTACGCGTACTAGCTAAAGCTTGGGGGCTGGGGGCTAAAGAAAAAAAGTAGGCAACAAGAAATAAACCGCCGAGCGCAAAGCGCGAGAGCTTTACGAAGTAAAGCGTGCAGCGAAGCGGCGCAGTAGAAGCGTGATTGATTAGGTAACAGATGCGTTATCTAAATTCTGAGCATGAGTTATCTAATACGCGCGAGGGCGCAGGAGGGCTGGAGGCGATGACCAAATTGAATGTGCCGTACGCGGAAAAAGATGAGGCGCGCCGCCTGGGCGCCAGGTGGGATGGGGAGCGGAAGACCTGGTACGCGCCAGCTGGGTCGATGCTCACCACGTTTGAGCGCTGGCTGCCGAAGTTCGATTTGAAATCGCCGCGCGGCACACGCAAGCCACGGAAGCGCCGCTCAAAGTAGTGCCGGCCCAGGCGCTACCGTACGCGAAAGCCGGCGCCCTGGGCTTAAAAAAGCCCGCTCGAAGCGGGCTGGCTGTCAGTTAAAGGTTTTACTTTGGCGGATTGGGTGGCTGAGTCGTAAACGATGGCGGTGTTGGCACAGTGGCGTTCGGAACGGTGATAACGATCGGCGCTGGCTGAACTGCAGGTTGTGCAGGTGCTTTATCTGATGTTTTTGAGAAAGTGATTACAGCACCAAGTATTGCAATGCCAAAACCAACAACCCATCGCGTGACTTCGATCGTCCCCTTGTGAGAATCGCCTCGAATATTGGCCATCTCAGCCTTGGCGTCCCCCGCTTGTTTAGCCATCTCGGCTCGAATTTGGGCCATCTCGATACGCATGTCGCTTGACTGTCTCTCCATTGCTGATGACAGTTCGCTTGACTGCCTCTGCATTGCGGCGGATAAGTCTGCAAATCCAGTTTTGATGCTTGTGTCAAAGTTCGCTAGGCGAGCCTCTACCTTGGCTTCAGAGGCCGCGAGCTTCGCGTCTAATTCTTGTCGAGTGAGATCAGTCATGGTCTTATGATTGTGGCGAGCAGCCGATTTGTCAACCTGTTCGCCCAAAGGAAGAGCTTTGCTGAATTTTGCACGCATAGTCTCAAGGTTGCCTTGCTGAAAATGAGTCATTCATCATCCCCATCATCAAGACTTTTTCTCGAGGGTTTGCGTGACTTCATCCAATTCATTAAAGCCAATGAATCCTGTCCCCTGATAAAGCCGCAATTCGAGCAAATTAAATATAAAACCCTTAAAGTTTGCGTTGTGGGCTCTCCATCCAAAGCGCTCAAAGGATGTTTAGCCAGTATAGGCGCCAAATCTTCATCATCCTCAGCTTCTTTAACATCTTCTAGGCCGCTATCGTTTGAGGGGATGATCCAGCTGTCGCTGCCACAGTAAAGACATCCCTCTTTACACCCTTTTTCATTAAAAAATTTTGTTATGTCGTTGCCGGTAATTCTCATAATTAGTGAGTTTCTATTGTTATCGGTGATCGCCAAAATTGGCAATTTAATCCTATTTTGCGAGCATTATTAAAGCCACGAGGATACGCCACCATGATGCGAGCACGTCCCTCTCCGATGCTGGCTGAAGCTGCAGGTTCCATCACGGCACTTCGCGCTCGCGCCAGCCGGCACCTGGTCGTGGGCTGACCGGGTCGGAGAGTGCACTTCGTTCCCGTCCTGGTTCCGGTAGTGGCGATGCGAGAGCAGCTGGGCTTCGTCTGGCTCGGCGCGCGGGTGCGTGGGCGACCTGGCCGGCTCGGCCGGCGCCGCCAGCTGGTGACGGGGCAGTGGCGCCGGATCTGGCGCGCGCTGGGCCTGGGCGACCGATGCGCACAGCGCGAGCCCGAGAAGGCACTTCCGTGCGAAGGCTAGATCGCGGCGCACAGCTCACGCACTTTTGTCTCGCCATCAGATGCGCTGTGCAACGCCTGCATTACGATCCCATCCTTGATGAAGAAGTAACTCGGCAATGCGCCTGTGAATCCCCCGTAGCCGTTCTTGGCGTTGATCGTGGCGCACGTCGCCCAGCCGAACTGCCCTGCGTTGCCGAACCCGTACCAGGACTTCGTCAGCGGCCGATAGAAGTCATATTTGGCATCGCTCGGATCTCGCATCCTGGCGTCCATATAGCTCCTGATCATCTCCTGGTAGTTCTCCGGCGCCGGGCCATAGTCAGCGGCTGCCAATTGCTGAGCCGTCGGCCCAGTTGCGCAGCCAGCGATCAAGAGGGGAATGGCGATCAGTGAGAGGTTGCGCATGCTAGTGAGGGGAGAGGCGGCATCATCGCGTGCCGTATCGCTCGCGCGAGTATATCGCTTTTACAATGTAGAAATACTCACGAATTGTTGCGTTCGAGTTGAGATGGGCGGACGTAAAAAAGCCCGCTTGAGGCGGGCGTTGCTCCCTTGGTGCTTCGACATCGTGGCCTACTTGCTGGGGGCTCCCGTCCCCGGAGACCGGCCGCTGGGGTTGCGCTGGGCATCGTCGAGGCGCTGCTGCATCTGCTTTAAAAGCGCCGCTGTCTCTTCACTCTGACGCTTCACCTCGGCCTGCGCCGCCGACGTGCTTTTCCCGGATTCAAACGACGCAACCATATTGGATAAAACGGTGGCATTGAAGGCTGCAACTCCCAGCACAATAGCCAGTACCGTGCTGATCGCGGTAATGATGATAGTGGACTTGAGTCCCCCTAATGATGCCTGGGTCTCGCGCTGACTTTCCTCAATGCGCGAAAACCGATCATCGGTACGTAGCGACCGCTCCTCCATGCGACCCACAAAGCCATCAATGCTCGCTTGAATGGCTGCAACTCGCCCATCCATCCTGACTTCAATGGTTTCCAGCTTTGCGTCTACCTCTTGTCGGGTAAGGTCGGTCATCGGTCTTTGCGTGGATTGTGCTGCATGGTCACTTCGATCATAGCTCGCGCCGTTGCTGCGGTCAAACGAGGACAGGCCGGCCTCTCTTAGGTGTCGAATCTCATCATTGAGATAGCGCAGGTTATCAGCTTCCATGCTTGTCCTTCAATTCTGCCGCGAGAATATTCGCAACCACCTGGAGTGTGCTGTTTTGGACTGTTAGTGCGTCAATGGTTGCCTGTAGCGCATCCACAAGAGGCTGGCGCTCCGGATTGGCTGGTAGTAGTTTTGCAATCTCAACCAGGGCAGTAATAGCTCGAGCCTGAGTTGTTTGCTGCGCACTAAGCAATTCGAGCAGCGCAGTTGTTGATGCAACGTTCATATGGATCCTATTTTTCGCGCGATCGGTGGTATTCACGCGCGCCGTAGCGTCTCAAAGTCGTCCGGTGACAATCCGACCCGGCTGATAGACAACTCGGCCAACGATGTTCATCTGCCCGCTTCGCACGTTGATCGGCTTGAAGGCCGGGCTCAAATAGTTCAGATACCACTGACCGCCGCGCTCTACTAGCTGCTGGACGCAGGCCTCGCCGTTCCAGTTCACTGCATACACTTCGCCGCTGCGTCGCACTGTGTCGCTGGCGTCGATCACGATCCAGTCATCCTCGAATAGCATGGGCTCCATGCCTTGGTCTCGGACCTGGAGCGCAATCAGCGCGGCCGGGTCGACCTTCAGTTGAGAAACCTCGGCAGCTGGCACTGCAATGACATCGCCAGCTTCCACGGCAGGTTCGGTTTCGAAGCCCGAAATGCCGGCGCGTAGTCGCAGTCGCACACGTCGAACGAACCTAAAGTCGAGCGCTATATTGCTGAGTGTCGTCATACGCTCGGCCGGAATGCCGATTTAGGGATGTGGCCGAGCACCAGATGCATCTTCATGATGTCCTCGCAGTCGATCACGATGTTCGGATAGTCCTTGTTGACCGACTCGAAGCAGGCCTGCTTGTCGCGAACCCAGAGCAAGCGCTTGATCATGCGCCGGCCGTCATGCATCAAGACGATCACCTCGTCGCTGGGCAGCACCTCGGCGCACGGATCGACGCCAACAAATTCTCCAGGGAGATAACGAGGGCTCATGCTCTCACCGCGAACCCGAAGTGCATACGCCTCAATGCACGATGTATACCAAGCCATAAAACCGTCAGGGTGATCAGGGTGGAAGTCGTCGATGTGCAGCAGGCCATCAGGCCCTGCCTGTACGCGCCCCGCTACCGGGATGAGTCGCGGTGTGCCGAGAATCTCAGGCCCATCCTCGACTTCCGAATCGTCGACTAACGCCCCTGGCCTGTACTTTGGCAGCTTCCCATCGGTTATCCAGTCCAAGCTGAACTTGGTTCGACCGAACGCTTTCAGCGGCTTCGGGCCGAGTTTTGTCCTGCCCGAAAACCATTGGGTCACTAGCCCCTGAGAAACACCGCAAAATTTTGCCAACTCGGTGCTGTTCGCCAGGCCAAGTTCTTTCATCGCCTCTTCGAGGCGTGTTGCCAGATCGTTCATGTTTAGCACTCTAAATGTTTTTAGCTTTAGCGTGCTTGCAGAAATTACTTTAGTAAGCTAAAGTAACTACATGAACAAACAGCTGACGCCCGACGAAATCATCGATGCCCTGGGCGGGACATCAAAAGTTGCTGAGTTGAGTGACGTGACTGATTCCGCTGTGTCGCAGTGGAGGGTCAACGGCATCCCAAAGCATCAGATGAAATTCCTTCGGCTGGCGCGTGCAGCTGTGTTTGCTTCTCTTGAGGCGCAGGTTGACTCTGACGACCCGCGGCGCCGCGCAACTGATTAGCCCGGCGCGCCCCGCAGTAGATCGTGACCAGGCCGGCGCCGCTCACGTGGAGCGACACGGCAATCAGATCAAGGTTCATCAGGACGAAAGCTTGGGTAGCGGGCATTTGTTGGGCCTCGAATGTTGTCAAAAATCAGTGTTGCTAGATTAACTTTCTAAATAGAAAAAGTCATGAAACAGACGCCTCAATTCCTGGCTCCAGTCGTAATTCTCCGTGCGGAGGTCGAGGCCTGGCGCACCGCGGGCCGCATGAGCCGTGAAGCTGTGGCGATCGCCATCGTCGAGAAGCACAAGGAAAGCGGCGCCGACCTCGCGACCGAACTCTCGTTCGATTACGAGGGTAGCGACACCTTCGCTCGCGCCCGCAAGTCGGCGCAGAAGATTTTCCGCTGGCTGGACGAAGGCAACCTGCCGGCCAACATGATCCCGTCGATCCTGGCCGCACTGCCAGCGGAGCGGCAACTGGCTGCGCTGAACCAGATGTTCACCCCGATGGGCATCGAGGCTCGCTCGATCGAGCAGCGCCCGGCCGCAGGCTTCGACGTGCTCAAGCACCTGCGCGCCGTGATGAAGGAGGGCGGCGAAGGTCAGATGGCACTGGTCACTCTGCCGCCGGATGCAAGCCACGCCCATCGCCTCGCCGTGCACAAGGAACTGGCCGAAGCAGCGCATGCGTTCTCGAATGCCGCTGACGAACTTCTGGCTGACGCGACGGCTCAGGACGCCCTGGCGCGCGCCTCGATTTCGAAGTGAGCAGCACCCAGGCGGCGGGGCATGCCGCCACCAATACCAACACCACCAGGAGAAAAGCGATGAGCACCGCAGCTGCAGCAGCACCGGCCGAGACGGCTGAATCCTTCAACCCGGACCCGGGCGCGCTGCTCGACCACCTGATCAAGCACCTGGCCCTGAAGAACGACGCGGCCCTGGCGCGCGAGCTTGAAGTGGCGCCGCCGGTCCTGAGCAAGCTGCGCCACGGCCGCCTGGCGGTGGGCGCCACGATCCTGATCCGGATGCACGAGGTGAGCGACATCTCGATCAGGGAACTGCGCGCGCTGGCGGGCGATCGCCGCGCCAAGTTCCGCTCCGACGTCAAGGGCGAGTAGACCACTCCCCAGCAATACCACGATAAACCAGCCGCAGTCCCGAGGAATGCGGCACATCAGAGAAGGAGGGTAGATGGATCAAAAGAAGGGCGACCAAGTGCCGGCGCCGGCGAGCCACGAAGAACCGGAGCCGCACCACGTCATGAGCAGCGAGAAGTGGGAACGCATCAAGGCCGAGATGGCCGGTAAGCAGAAATGACAAAGCCCGGCTGCAACCGGGCTTCGGTAAAGCTAAACATCAAGTGAGGATCGAATGCTAACACAAAAAAACGCGCCGGCATCACAAGCCGGTGAGGATCAAGCTTCAGGCGACTTCGCTGCGCGCCTCAAGCATCACAAAAACACCTGGGCCGGCATCCAGGCGGCCCGGCTCGACGCTGGCGCCGGCGCCGAAGTGGTGATCGCGCAGGCCTGGTCGGTCAAGCCGCCGGCCGTCGACAACTCGTCGCTCACCGCGGCGATTCTCGAGCAGAAGCACAAGATGCTGGCTGGCGATGTCCTCTACGTCACCGAGGTCCGTCGCCACGTCGTAACGGATGCCGATCTGAATGCCGCGGCCCATGCCGTGATCGGCGGTGCGCAATGATCGCCCTCGAAGCCATGCTGTTCGCGCGCCACGTGCACGCCGGCCAGGCGCGCCGCTACACCGGCAACCCGTATGCCGACCACCTGGCGGAAGTCGCAGGGATCGTCTCGACGGTTGCTGCGGATCACGCGCCGCGCGACTGCGTCGCCGGCGCCAAGGGGCAAATCGAGCGAATGGTCGCGGTGGCCTGGCTGCACGACTGTGTCGAGGACCAGGGCATCACCGAGGCCGAGCTCACGGAGCGCTTTGGCAGCATTGCGGCCGGCGCCGTGATGCTCCTCTCCGACATGGAGCAGGGTAACCGCGCCGAGCGCAAGGCCGCGTCCAGGGCGCGCCTCGCTGCGGCGCCGGGCTGGGTCCAGACCATCAAGGTTGCGGACATGATCAGCAACACATCCTCGATCGTGCAGAACGATCCGAAGTTCGCCGTCACCTACCTGGCCGAAAAGCGCCTGATGCTCGACGTCCTGACGCGCGCCGACGAGCGCCTGGTCGCTGTGGCGCGCCGCCAGCTTGCGGGAGCTTTAGCATGAGCACCCTGACGAAAGAGCAGTTCCAGAAGGACGTCGCTGACCACCGGATGCAAATCATCCGCGACGACGGCGTGTACCGCCACGTCCGCTTCCAGCAGCCAGGCTCGAGCGACATGTACTTCGACCTGATCACCTGGCCGGGTTGCCTGTGCTACACGGGCGACATGGGCACCTACGTGTTCCAGCGCACGACGGACATGTTCGAGTTCTTCCGCCGCCCGGCGCATTGCCGCTACACGATCGACGTGCGCTACTGGGCCGAGAAGGTCGAGGCCGGCGATAAGTCGAGTCGCGGCGACGGCATCAAGGAATTCAGCAAGGCGAAGTTCGACGCCAACGTGCGCAAGGAGCTCGAGGACTTCATCAAGCGCGAGATGGAAGAGGCGGCGGAGCACGGCGAGACCGAGCTGTGCACGTGCGCCATGAGCGACCTGCGCGCCGAGGTCGAGAACGACGTGATCAGCGCCGACGACAACGACATCCGCTGCTACGACGCGGCCAACGACTTCAAGTTCGACGGCAGCAACAGCGATGCGTGGGTCGCGCTCTATGGCGACGCCCGTTCGTTCGACTTCACGGACTTCTGGGAGGTCGACCACACCGAATACACGCTGCGCTTCCAGTGGTGTTGCATGGCCCTGTCCTGGGCGATGCAGGTCTACGACGAAGCCAAGGCCGGCGCTCCGGCAGAAAGCACCGAGGTTCCAGCATGAGAATTACCGTCATCCTTGCATCCGGCAAGGTCTCCTCGGAAGAAGTGATTGCCGAGCCTTTCGGCATCGATGGGTGCGACGAGAAATTCGCTGTGCACCGTTCGATCGGCGATGGCTTTTACGGTAGCCCCTGGACTGCCACGCACGTCGAAACAGGGCTCTGCATTGCTCATGGCGACACGATCGACGGAACCATCGAAGCCGGTCGCGCCGCATGGAAATCCAGGACCCCGGAGGAAATCGCCGCCGTCAAGGCGCGCCGCGCCACCGAAATTGCCTTACTCCGCGCCAAAGCAGGAGGCCTCCAATGAGCCGCACCAACCACGCAATCTCCACCCCCACCGCTGCGCGCCTGGCGAACCTGCGCAAGCTGGTAACCGCGCTGCAGGTCAACCAGCTCTCGCGCACCGAGATCAGCAACCTGCTGCAGGTCGGCGAATCGTGCGCCCGCGCCTATATCAAGGAGCTGGGCGACAAGGTCGCGGTGGTGCGCCACATCGGCCGCACCGACACCCCGCGCTCGGTCGGCGAGCCAGTCTACTGCCTGGCGATCGCCGCCGACCAGGTGCAGGCGTTCCTGGTCAGCCTCGCCGCCGCACCGCGCCGGCATGGTGGTCGGGCTCCCGACATCGTCATCGCAGCACGCCAGCCCGGCCGTCGTTTCCACATCCTAGCCGACGACACGCACTACGCAATTCGCGTCAGCCGCGCGCCGGCGATGCGTGATCCGCTGGTGGCGGCGCTCTTCGGCGCGGCCGCAGCTTCCGTTCAACCTCACAATGCCGGGAGGGCATGATGGGTGCATTTTGCGTATTCGGCGTGAGCCGGTCGGCGTGCCGCAAGGTGGCCGAGAAGAATGTTCCGACCTGGGATTCGCAGGCAAAGCGCTCGCTGTCCGCGCCGGAGTGGGGTGCGCGTGTCGCAGCCGAGACTGAGCGCCTGTTCGAGCAGACGGAAAAGCAGGTTCGCATCTCGCCTGAACTCGACGCGCCGCAGTTCTGCCACGACTGGATCGCATCCCAGCCGGGCGAGGTCAAGCTCACGCGCCTGATGTACCGCGGCCCGAAGATCGACAAGCACGGCGCCGCCGTGGTGCGCGACGGGGTGCCGGTGCTCACCTGGTTGCCGTACGACGAATCAATGGTCGTGGCGCGCCCATTTGGTGAGCCAGCTCGCATGGAGGCGCGAGCATGAACGGCCGAATCGTTTGCCAGTTCAGCTGCGGCGCCGCCTCGGCAGTCGCAACCAAGCTGACACTCGCCCAGTTCGGGCGGTCGCATGATGTTCAAATCATCAACGCCTTCATCAAGCAGGAGCACGAGGACAATCGTCGCTTCTTGGCGGATTGCGAGAAGTGGTTTGGGCGTCCGATCACCGTGCTGCGCGACGAGAAGTATGGTGCGTCAACTGTCGAGGTGTTCAAGCGTAGGCAATTCATGAAGGGGCCGAACGGCGCGCCGTGCACCACCCAGCTCAAGCGCAAGCTGCTGGACACCTGGAAGCAGCCGGGCGACGTGATTGTGTTTGGCTTTACCGCCGAGGAAGCCGACCGCCTGGACGACTTCCGTGAGCGCAACCCGGATCGCCCAGTGATGGCTCCGCTGATCGACGCAGGTCTAGGCAAGGAAGATTGCAAGGCGATGGTCCAGCGCGCCGGCATCGAGCTGCCGCTGATGTACCTGATGGGGTATGAAAATGCTAACTGCATTGGATGCGTGAAGGGTGGCGAGGGCTACTGGCGCGCGATCCGCCAGGACTTCCCTGAACAGTTCGAAGAGCTCGCGCGCGTGCAGGAAGAGATTGGGCCAGGCGCATATATCTTTCGCAACCGCCAGACCAACGAACGCTACTCCCTGCGGGACATCCCGGTCGGCCCAGCCCGGCGCAATGACAAGCTCCCAAGCTGTTCGTTCTTCTGCGAGCTGGCGGAGCAGGAGTACGCCGCATGACCTACATCCACCACTCTGCGCCGCGCTGCGTCTCCTGCGGCCAACTGCAGGGCCTGCCGCACGCCGGCGGCTGCAAGTTTGCAAAATATTCGATTCGGAGGGTCGCATGACGACCAACATCATCCAGGTCACCCCAAGCAAGAACGCGGCGATCTACGAAGCGTCACTGATCATCCTGAAGTGCGGCCCGATGCTGCGCGTCGAGCTGTTCGCCGCCATGGACTTCGGCCCGGAAAAAATGCGCGAGACGAAGCTGCGCGCGGCATTCGACACCGACTGGCTGCGTGAGACGCCGTCCGGCCACCTCGATCTGACGGACTACTCGAAGCGACAGCTGGTGCGCGAGAAGCCGAAGGCGCCGTACGTCGGCCAGGCGGCGCCGCCGGCGTACCGCGGCAACGTGTTCGCCGGCCAGGGCCTGAGCAAGCGATACATCCCGAACCGCCGCGGCCCGCGCGCGGACGTGCCGGCCTGGTCGGTGAAGCCGGACGGCTACAACATCAAGAGCATTGGCGGAGGTGACGCAGCATGAATGAGCAATTCAAAATCGGCGAGATCGTCATCCTCGAATGCGATCCAGCGGCCACGCCGAATCGCGCACTCCTGCGCCTTCGTGGCGAGGAGGTCGAGGTTGTCGGGCCGCTTGAGCTGTACGAGACCGAAATCGGCGAGATCTATTTACATGCGATCTGGCATGCATCAATCGGTCTGCTGTGGGCCGCGCCGCACGAGCTGCGCCGCAAGCGCCCACCCACCACCGGCGAGGACATGATCCGCGCCATGTTCGACACCCCTCCAGTCGAGCGCCGCCGCCCGGTAACCGCATGGCAGGCGCAGTACGACACCGCGCAAGCGCTGATGGCGATGGGCGTGCGCGTCAAGCCTGGCAAGTGGCCGGTGGAGGTCGCATGAAAGAGCGACCAATCCTCTTCACCGGCCCGATGGTCCGCGCCATCCTGGACGGCAGCAAGACGCAGACACGGCGGATCGTGAAGCCTCAGCCATTCGACCGCAGCTATTCGAGGCACGATCACCGCATGGCCTACGCAAGCGGCCGGGTGGCCGACGGCGACGAAATCGACGGCTTCTACGCCTACAGCACGAGCAGCGGCGGCGAATGGCGCGCGCGCTGCCCCTACGGCCAGCCCGGCGACCGCCTGTGGGTGCGCGAGACCTGGCTGGAAGACCCGGAAGACGATGGCACCTGGCACTACACCCAGTACATGGGCTGCAAAGGATCGCCACTGTCGGAAATCCCGAAGAAATTCCGGAAGCCCGAGCACTGCATCTACCGCGAAGGCTGGGACGGCGTCGACCTGCGCTGGCGCCCGAGCATCCACATGCCGCGCTGGGCCAGCCGCATCCTGCTGGAGATCGTATCGGTGCGCGTCGAGCGGCTGCAAGCCATCGGCGACAACGACGCGCTGACGGAAGGCGTCGAGCGCGTCGAGAACAACTACGGCAACGGCCCGGCCTACTGCGATTACGGAATGAAGAACCAGGACGATACCGCGGAATGGTTCAACAGCCCGGTCGACAGCTACCAGTCGCTGTGGGAGAGCATCAACGGCGCCGGCAGCTGGGACGCCAACCCCTGGGTGTGGGTGGTCGAGTTCAAGCGGGTGGCGCCGTGATGAATCGACCGCATTTCATGCGTTTAAAAGTCGTCGCTGCCCAGTTGCAAAATTTTTTCTGCCGGCGTGACGTCAAGCTTTCTACGTGCAGCGTTAGCAATTACGGCATGGTTTTCTTCGAATATTCCGAAAATATGGCGGTCCGGGATGTGGCTCATCACAGTCAGGGCGCTACGAGAAATAACCGCATGACGCTTCTGATCGCCGAATTGAATGGTGAAGGAAATGTACTCCTCATCGCCGGAAAGATGCTGCTTCGAAATTTGATAGTCAGTGCTCATACTGATGATCAGGCTGGTTGCAATAAAGGTATCGTAGCATGATGCGCCGCTCACCCCTCAAGCAGAGTGGCCCGCTCGAGCGCAAGACGCCGATGAAGTCCAACGGCTTCGCCCGAGCGGATCGCAAAGAAGCTCAGGTGGTCGCGAAGTTGCGCCGAGCAATGGCGCCGGCCGCTCCCGAGTTCCCGCGAAACCGGGAACCGAAGCCGGCCAAGCTGCCCAAGCCGATGAAGTCACGCGGGATGAAAGGCCGCCCACCGACCGCGGAGGAAGCGCGCTTCATGGACCGCATGGGCAAGTTGCCGTGCATCGTCTGCCTCAAGGATGGCTGGCTGATCCATGCGGTCAGTCTCCACCACATCGACGGGCGCACGAAGCCAGGCGCGCACTTCCTGGTTCTCCCGCTGTGCGGGCCCCATCACCAACAGGACGACACCGACCCGCGCGGCCGGATCAGCCTGCACGGGCGGAAGAAGCCGTTCCAGGCCCGCTACGGCACCGAGCGGGAGCTGCTGGCTGAATGCATAGCGATGCTCGAAAGCGATATCCGTGACGATCACGAAAAAGATTTGGAGGCAGCATGAACCGCACTATCACCGTGTACGCCGAAGTGCAGGTAGAGGTGGACCTGCGCAAATTCTCAACCGAGACCTTGATGGACGAGATCAAGGATCGCGGCGAGATGAAGCTTCACCAGGGGCTTGTCGCGCTTGAGGAGGAGCGAGAGCGCGAGATGGAGGAGGCGAGCAACCGCGACGAATGGGTTCGCATACCCGGCCTGCAAAGCGGCGAAAAGCATCCGCTGCACAACGTCTACTACGCCCTCAAGTTCGGCAAGCCAACGCACGCGCTAGACCTGATGCGCGACTACGTCAGTGACCAGCTTGGAGTAGTGCTGTGAGTGCGACGAAGAAGCCGCGCAACAAAAAATATCGCCCGCGCGCGGTCTCGACGGCCGGTGGCCTGACGGTCGTCGCCGCGGCGTACGCACGCGGCGAGGATGCCGCTCCGCTGACCGGCACTCAGCTGCAGGACCTGGGTCTGGCGTACTGGCTGAGCCTGGAGCAGTTGCGCGTCGGCGACGCCAGCGAGGAGGCTTGGTGCTGCATCGTCACTGCGCTCAACATCGGCATGGCTTTGGCCGAGGGCGGCGTCGGCGCCGAACACGAACAGGCATTCAACGACGCGCTGGCCGGCGCCTTTCGCGCAAAGACCCGCAGCGCCAAGACGGGCAACTTCCGCCTGGACGGCGACGCGATGCGCGACATCGAGGTCGCGCTGGCGATCCACGACGCCCAGATGGAGGCGGCTAACCGGTCCGAGGTCATCGCCGCGATGAACCTGGTGCGCCAGCGGGTGGAAGAGGGCAACGTCTACGAGGCTGCCGCCTGACGCGGCGTCAATAGAAGGAAAGGAAACGACATGGGAAGCATGCTGAACCTGCAAACCACCGGCGCCGCCGGCGAACAGACGATGTCGAGCCGCGAGATCGCCGACATCTGCGAGGCGCGCCATAACGACGTGATCGTCACAATCGAGCGCCTGATCAACGAAGGGGTTTTACGACTTGGTCGTAATACTGCACGGCAACACCTTCCGGATGGTGGCGGCCGGCCGACGATGGTCTATGACCTGGAGAAGCGCGACTGCCTGATCGTCGTGTCCGGGTACAGCGCCGCGCTGCGCGCCAAGATCATCGACCGCTGGATTGAACTGGAGGCCCGCGCGGCGGCGCCGGTCGAGATGTCTCGCATGCAGATTCTCGAAATGGCCATGCAGTCCGAGCGTGAGCGCCTGGCCCTGGCTGAGCAACTGGCCGCCGCGGCGCCGGCCGTCGAGTTCGTCGGCCGCTACGTGCAGTCGACGGGCCTGATGACCTTCCGCCAGGTGGCGAAGCTGCTGAAGGTGAAGGAGCCGGAATTCCGCCAGTTCCTGCACTCGGCGAAGATCATGTACCCGCTGAACGGCGAATGGACCGCGCACGCCCAGCACATCGAGGCCGGCCGGTTCGAAGTCCGCGCCGGTACCGCGCAGAGCAACGGCCATGCCTACAGCACGTCCAAGTTCACCGCCAAGGGCGTCGAGTGGATCGCCGGCGAGCTGGCGAAGTGGCAGTTGAAACAGCGGCAGGAGGAGGCGAATCATGCAGCTTAGCCGCGAAGCCCTGCGCGAGGCCGCCGCGCGCCTGCCGGCCGTGCTGGTCCCATCGGAAACACTGCTCGAGCTGCTGGACCTGGCCGACCGCGCGCCGAAGCGCCGCAAGCCGCGCGATACCGAGCAGCAGGACAAGGATGCCGCCGAGGACGAGAAGTGCGCGCGCTGGCTGTTCGACGTCCTGCGCGGCACGATGCCCAAGGCCCGAGAGCCGAACTTCACGGCTTGGGCCAAGGATGTGCGGCTGATGCGCGAGCGCGACGACCGGACCCGCAAGGAGATCTGCGAACTGTTCCGCTGGGCGCACGGCGATTCGTTCTGGTGTTCGAACATCCTCTCGCCCGCGAAGCTGCGCGACCACTGGGACCGGCTGTCGATCCAGCGCGCCAAGGCGGCCGAACCGAAGCAGCGCGGCGACTGGTGGAAGTCCGACGCCACGCGGCTGGCCAAGGCCATCGAGGTCGGCGTCGGGCCGGCGCACTTCGGGGAATCTCTGGACAGCTGGGAGGCGCGCATTCGCGCCGCGATCGACAACGGCGGCAAACCGCCGGCGCCGCCGCGTCTCGCGCCGGTCGTCACGCCGCCACCAGCCGCCCCGGCGCCGCAGCCAGCGCAGGCCGAGCGCCGCGCACCTAAGCCCGAAGGCATCGGCGCACTGCGCGACCTGGTGCGGCGCGGGCCGCCGCCGGCGAGGGTGGCATGACGCAACCGGTCGGCGACATCTGCGCCCACTGCAAGCACTTCAAGATGAAGGAATACCCGGACCACGCCAAGGTGGGACTGGGTCGCTGCATGGGCTACGACAAGGACTTCACGAAGCTGGCCAACCCGTTCCACGCCTGGAGCACGAAGGCCTGCAAAAGGTTCAGCCAGGATTGGGCCGGCCGCGCCGCGCGCCAGGCGTGGATCGACAAACAAACGGCGCAAGCCGAACAACCGAAACAGGAGTGAGATGGACGAAAAAGGGATGGCGGCAAACCGCCGCCTGGCCGAGCTGCTGGGCTGGACGGAGATCGTGAACGTGGGCGGCGCCTGGCTGGGCCGGCCGCCAGGCGGCGCGCCAGCATCGCGCGAGCAGGCGAGGGTGCCGGACTGGAGCGTCGACTGGGCGGCGTGCGGACCGCTGCAGGCAAGCTACGTGCGCCGGTTGCGCGTGACCATGTGCCGGGTGCTGATCGGGATCGTGCCGAATGGGCCGGGCGAACATGACCACGTTGTCGAGCGCGACGGCAGCGAGAGTCGCGACCAGATGATCCGGCGCGCCATCGTCGCGGCCGTCACTGCGCACCTGGAGGCGCGCCAATGAAGCAGCAGCGCGCGCTCCAGGCGCTGGGCCGGCTCAAAGTCGGCGCCATGAATAAGACCGAGGCCGCCTACGCCGCCACGCTCGAGCAGCGCCGCGCCGCCGGCGAGGTGGCCTGGTTCAAGTTCGAGGGGCTCAAATTCCGCCTGGCGGACAACACCTTCTACACGCCGGACTTCGCGGTGATGTTGGCCGACGGCGCGCTGGAGGCTCACGAGGTAAAGGGCTTCTGGCAAGACGACGCGCGCGCCAAGATCAAGATCGCTGCCGACCTGTACCCGCTTCGATTCGTGGCGATCCGGGCGAAGGCGAAGAAGGACGGCGGCGGCTGGGCGGTTGAGGAGTTTTAAACTTAATGACCGTATGTCATTAACTTGACGAAAGACCGTCTAAGGCGTCCGGGGGTAGAATTTTCTTCGCTTCGTGCATAATTAGCTGCGCGCGTCTAGGGCCAGTTTTTCTACTCAGTTCTTTTGATATTTGACTTGCGCTCATTCCCTGACTTAACATTTTTTGCACCAACGCAACCCCATCTAATATGTTCATTTGTTTAGGAATGGAAGTCCCTAGGGTGGCAGCAAGACTTTCACCTTCTGTTGGGAATGGCCATGCCGTTGGGGGCTCGGCTATAGGACGCTGGATTTGGCGATCCTCGATCGAGCGCATCCGTTGAGACAAGCCGCGAGTGCTTTCAAGGATTGCCTCAAGGATTGATGTATCACTCTTCGTTTCAATCTTCGCTTCCTGTGGTATTTGTTCGAGCATGGCTTTAAAGTTTGCCTCGAACTGTGGCCAAAATGCCTCAAAAACAGTGCTTAGAGTGTTGCTATCGAGTGGCGATTCAAGAGCGGAGTTCAGTGTTGCGGCTAGGCTCATCATTCCATCCTTGGTTGGAAGAGTATGGTTGAATTGAGCTAGCGGATCGCGAATATCTGAAGTGCCAAGGTCGACCAGAAACGTGCAAACTTTGGTGGTTGTCAAGCCTTTTGCTAGAGCTCCGGCCTCGAACAAAATCCAAGGCGCGTTTTTATTCTCATGTGTTAGGCAAATAATTCCAACTGATGTGTCTTTTAATTCATTATTTATTTCTGAGAACCAAACGGCACCGCGGCCAATGCCTCTAGTGGAAATCCATGGGCGAGAAGCCTGAATGACACACTTTATCCAGTCATGTAGTAGCTCAGCTGCCGCCTTGCTGCGATCTCCGGACCAGCTCATGAATACTTTCATCTTGCCTCCAATATGGTTGTAATTTTCATCAGGCAATAATACCACGTTGTAATTTAGTAATGTTCGTGCGCGGAAAGGATTTTAATGCCTCATGGTAAGCTCGCCCCACTTACCTAGGAGCAAGCCATGTTCGCCGAAAAGTACCTCGCCGCCCTCAACGCCACCAACCTCCGCGACGATGAGCAGCACCGCCAAACCGAAGCTCTCGCCGCCGCGGCGTTCGCGGACATGACGGGCGGCTCGGGCGACATGTTCGGCTCGTTGCTGGCCCGCGCCAAGTACGCTGACGGCGTGCCGCGCAAGACCTTCGAGGCCGGCTGCGGCAACCTGGCCGTGCTGCTGCGCGCCTGGACCCAGGTGGTGTCGAAGAAGGGCTTCGACCGCAAGTGGATCAACATCAAGCACGAGTGGGACATCGGCGCGGCCTACGGCATCTACAAGAAGATCGCGCTGCATTCGCTGGCGCACTGGCTGGGCGGGGAGTGCAGCCAGTGCAACGGCACGAAGATCAACGCCGGCCGCGCGTGCGCGCACTGCGCTGCGACGCCGGGCCGCGAACCGATCCAGGGCGGCGCGCTGGAGCGCGAGCGCATCGCCGACATGGTGTCGGACCTGGAAGGACTATACCAGGCGCACGGTGCGCGGGCCGGCGCCAAGCTGCGCAAGGCGGCGTAGTATAGGCGCTATATAGTAAGATAGCGGTTTGATAACGCTAATAATTGTGATATGACGCCGTTCTTTGCCTTAATCAGCGCAGTGCCGAACGTGATTTGGTCTGGCTTGCTTGCATCGGCGGTGACTCTTGCTGGGGTGCTGATTGCAGACTGGCGAAACACCATACGTCAGCGCAGACAGCACAACTTCGACGCGGAGCAAGCGCGGATTGATCGAACGATGGATATCAGAAGGGAGGTGTATCTGCCCATGGCTGCCGCCCTAACGAAGTTGCAGAATCACATGTTTAGCATGGCCATTACAAAGCCGAGTGACTCCGGCTCTAGCCCAATGGCAGAGTTAGGAGAGGCGTGCGCGAAGCTAGCGATGGTTTCTACAACGACAACTGCAATTCTTGCTCAGCAACTGGTGTCAAATTATTCTTCTGCATATATGAAACTTGCTCCTCTGAGCATGAAAATTAGTGATGCAAGGACTGATGCAGAAGTGCATAAAGCACTTAGAGAAAAGGCTCAGCAAGAATTTGACCGAGTTACACTCGAGATAAATAAGTTCCTTGAGTCGGCAAATCGAGATGAGGCCGTATTTAATGCTATGCGTCGAAACCAGCAGATCTCCCTTGATCAGTTAAGGCATCACCAAGAACTGGAGTCGAATGCGCTGCAACGGGTTTCTGTAGAATTCGGAATGTATGCTCGGCAAGCAATGGAGCTTCTTCCTGCGCTTAGCGAGGTGAGCATTCCAGTTTTAGTTCAAATTCGCGCTGAGCTAGGTCAGGACACTGATGTTGACGAGCTTAGCCGGGCAATGCGTCAAAATCGGGAAGTTGCCATTGCAGGGTTGCGCGGGTTCCTTGACAAAATGGACACCTTAGTAGGAAGCCAGAGCTAGTTGTATACGGATGAGAAACAGCGTATTATGCAGTATTCCACAGTTCCCTCGATCCACGTAATGCGCGCTCCGGCGCCACCGTCACCCGAGGCAGTCGAGTTACCCGGCCCGCAGTAAAGCCGGCGCTCGCCTGTAAGAATCGTGATACAGCCCGCCACCTCGGCGGGCTTTGTCGTTTACGCGCCACTTTGCAGATAGCTCTGGGCGCCAGTAGGCGGCAATCGAAGCGCAGCGCGTCGGCACCGCTGCATGGACACTCAGCCAGAATGGATTTCTTTGGGAAACCCTGCCACATGGGAGCTTCGACGTAACGCCACCGAGGTGCAGCGGTTCGGCTCCGCTGTCCACCATTCCGACTGTTGAAAAGCGCAAACGCTGCCACATGCGAGCCTCGGCGCCTGACTGGTGCGAAACCAGTCACCACGCCACCGCTGATTGCTCAGCCACACGACTCACTCCGCGCCGCCTGGCTATACGAGAGGCCGGGACGCGCGGAGGGAGTAGTCAGCGGTGGCGTGGTGAATGCGCAGGCTGATGCGCTAAGGCTCAACGGAGTTGCTACCTAGTGAGCCTGTCTAGCAAACGTGGCGGAGATCAGCGCCGGCCGCCATAACCCATATGCGGGCGTAGCTCAGATGGTAGAGCGCGATCCTTCCAAGTTCGATGTCGCCGGTTCGAGTCCGGCCGCCCGCTCCAGCGTCTCCGTCCTCGGCAATTCCAAGGACTTCGCCGCCTGTCGCAGCAATGCGCCGGCGGCTTTTTTATTTGAGGTTCACATGAAACGCAAGGTCGCAATCAAGTCCTCCTCGATGCCGACGCGCTCGCCGCTGGCGAGTGCCGCTCTGCTCTGGCTGCTGCTGGACCGTCTCGGCGCGCCGCTCTGGGCATATGGCGTCATGTGGACGATCGTTGGCCTTGCCGCCATCGCGTGGATTCACTGCCTCTGCACGACCGAGGAGCGCGACGTCCCCGGCTTCGGCGAGAAGAAATCATGAGCATTACCGTCGAAGCAGAGCGCGCCTGGCTGATGATCCTGGTCCAGATCGAGCAGAACCGGAGCGCTATTCGCTGGGGCCGGCCATGAGCATCGACCTGCCCACCGTCTACCGCGACCAGATGGTCCGCGCAGTGATCGGCACCCGACCGGCGATGCTGGCCGAGACGGCCGACGACGCCGCGCTCGTGCGCCTGGCCCAAGGCCTGGCCGAATACGAGATGGCGAAAGAGCTGCTGCGCGCCAAGGGCTACGGCCGGCGCGGCATGGGTCTGCTCGACATGATCAAGGCGCTGCCCGAGGCGCCAGCCAACCGCAAGGAATCCCGATGAGCACGAACAATACCGTCATTCACATGCGTCTCTACTCGCTGCTCTTCTGGTACAGCAGCAACCGGCGCAATGGCCAGACCCGAATCCAGGCCCTGCGCGGCGCCTGGGCAATGGCCAACGCAAAGTGGACAGTCAGCGACGTCGTGATCGGCAATGCGACCATCGGCGCCACAGGCACGATGAACGTCGACGCGGCTGTGATTTCGAGCCATCGTCAAAGCAAGGGGTCGATCGAATGATCCTCGGACACCAGCTCAGCAAAGGCCTGATCGATGCGCTCGGCCTGCCGTCGATGACGCGCGGCTTCACGCTGCGCTGCTACACGGGCCAGGCCGTTACGGTCGAGTGCGAGTACTACCCTGACGGCAGCTTCCAGACAGCGCTGGCCCAGTACCAGCTGGTGCAGCGCAAGTCCGCAGCCGGCGCACCGCAGGCCGAGCCGATGAACTTCGATGCCTGGATGACCACGCGCACCGAGCGCGCACACCGCCAGTTCATCGAGCGCACGTCGCAGCACCTGCCGCACGAGCGCACGCCCGAGCAGATCGCGTCCTACGTGCTCGGCGTCTCGCTGGGTGGGATCGACTGACCATGCCCAAGCTGAAGACCCTCAAGCCTCGCCTGCAGGTGGCGTCCGGCCGCCTGCCGACGCTCGCACCCGCCAGGCCGGACACGGTCGAGCGCGTGCGCGGCTGGCGCGGCGTGAAGGACCGGAACCGCGTCCGCGAGCGCGACTGCGGCCTGTGCCAGCAGTGCAAGCGCGACGGCAAGACCAGCGTGGGCGCGGCGGTCGACCACATCATCCCGCTCTGGAAGGGCGGCAGCGACGACGACGGCAACAAGGAGCTGCTCTGCACGCCGTGCCACGACGCCAAGACGACGCGCGAGGCGACGGAGCGGGCGCGCGGGTACTGAAGCGGAGCATGGGCGCCCTGCGGCTGCTGGCCCGCCTGGCCGGCCTGCCTGGGCCGACCCAGCCTGCATGGGGCAGGGGGGGTGTTGTAAGTCTACAACGCCTCCCGGCCCGACACCGACTAGTACCTCACGCGCAGAAAAAAGTCCCCTTGGAGGAAATTGTTAATGGCTTTAACAGGCAAAAAGCGAGCCTTCGCCGATGCCGTTTTGGCCGGGTTCTCGAATAAGGAAGCGGCGATTCGCGCCGGGTACAGCGAAAAATCTGCGGGCCCAGCCGGATCTCGACTTGTTAAAGAACCGGATGTTAAAGCCCACCTCGAGGCGCATCGAAAAAGCGCCGACGGCGGCACCAAATCCGCGCCGGCGAAGTTCGTGCCGCTGGACGAGGCGATCGACATCCCGCCCACTGCCGACCCAGTCGAGTTCCTCACCAAGGTCATGAACGAGCCGGCCGCCGACCTGCGGCTCCGGATCGATGCGGCCAAGGCCATGCTGCCTTTCAAGCATCAGAAGCTGGGCGAGGGTGGCAAGAAAGACCAGAAGCAGGATGCGGCCAAGAAGGCGGGCGGCGGCAAGTTTGCCGCTACCGCGCCTCCGAAGCTTGTCGCTGCGGGCGGGAAGAAGGTCTAAATGATGGAATGGACAACAGCTTGCCCTGACTGGGCGGCGCGCCTGCGCGCTGGCGAAACGATTATTCCCCCGCCGATCTTTCCTGAGCAGGCCGAACATGCGCTCGCGATCTTCAAGCAACTCAAGATCGTCGATGCACCCGGCAGCCCGACGTTCGGCGAATCCTGCGCGGAATGGGTGTTCGACCTGGTGCGCTGCATCTTCGGCGCCTACGATGCGGAGACCGGCCGGCGCCTGATCGTCGAGTTCTTCGTGCTGCTGCCAAAGAAGAACTCGAAGTCGACGGTCGCGGCCGGGATCATGATGACCGCGCTGATCCTGAATTGGCGCAAATCGGCGGAATTCTCCGTGCTGGCGCCGACGGTGGAAGTGGCCAACAACGCATACAAGCCAGCGTGGGACATGGTGCAGAGCGACGAGGAACTCGACGCCCTGATGCATGTCCAGGCTCACGTGAAGACAATCACGCACCGCGAGAGTCGCGCGACGCTCAAGGTGCTTGCAGCGGACCAGAATACGGTCGGCGGCAAAAAGTCAGTCGGAACCCTGGTCGACGAGCTTCACCTGTTCGGCAAAATGTCCAGCGCGGAGAACATGTTTCGCGAGGCATTGGGTGGCCGTGCGTCGCGCCCGGAAGGCTTCGTGATCTGGCTGACCACCCAGTCTGACGAGCCGCCAGCTGGCGTGTTCAAGCAGAAGCTGGAGTATGCGCGGAAGGTACGCGATGGCGAGGTTGTTGACCCGTCATTTGTGCCGATCATCTTCGAGCACCCACCCGAGATGGTGAAGTCAGGCGAGTGCCTGCTGCTGGAGAATATGGCGATGGTGAACCCGAACATCGGGTTTTCGGTCGACCAAGTCTTCTTGGAGCGAGAATTCAAGATCGCCGAGCAAGCTGGGCCCGAATCGTTCCGCGGCTTCATGGCGAAGCATGCCAACGTCGAGATCGGCATGAACCTGCGCTCGGATCGCTGGGCTGGTGCAGACTTCTGGGGGTTTCCGGTCGACGAATCGATCACGCTGGAATCGCTGCTCGAGCGCTGCGAGGTTGCGGTCGTTGGTATCGATGGGGGTGGCCTGGATGACTTGCTTGGACTGTGCGTCATCGGTCGCACAAAGGAAGCTGAGACCTACTTTCAGCCGCCGCATCGAGACGAATTTGACCGAGTGATAGCCGGGCAGCAGGTCACGAAGAAGCGATGGGTCTTCTGGGCGCACGCCTGGGCCCACCGCATCGTGCTTGAGCGGCGCAAGGAGATCGCGGCGCGGCTACTCGACTTCGAGAAGGATGGCGACCTTACCTTGGTGAATACACCTGGCGACGATGTCGAGCAGGTTGCAAGCCTGATTTGCCGGATCCGAGATGCCGGCTTGCTCCCGGAGGATAAAGCGATCGGCGTCGACGCCTCGGGCATTGGCGACATCGTTGACGAACTGATCACCGAAGAGCGCGGCATCGACATTAAGCAGATCGTCGCGATCTCCCAGGGCTATAAGCTCAACGGCCCGATCAAGACCACGGAGCGGAAGGTGGCCAGCGCGCAGTTGGTGCACGGCGGCCGACCGCTGATGGCTTGGTGCGTAGGCAACGCCCGCATTGAAGACAAGGGCAATGCCATCCTGGTGACAAAACAAGCCTCCGGCAAGGCGAAGATCGACCCGCTGATGGCGGGGTTCTGCGCCGTTTCGCTGATGGCGCTAAACCCCGTCGGCATGTCGGTAGGATCAATTTACGACCAAGGCATAACGATATGACCCCACTGGACTGGATCACGCTGCTCGTCGGCGTCATCGGCCTCTGCCTGCTGACCGCCGGCGCTGCGCTGATTTACCAGCCCGCCGGCTTCATCGTGCCCGGCCTGGCCCTGATCTTCTGGTCGTACATCGTCGCCCGTGGCGGCAGCAAAGGGTAACGGATGTTTCTTCGACAGTTTTTCTCTGGCCAGACCGTCAGTGCTGGCGGCGGATGGCTGTCCGGACTTGGTGGCACGCGTTCCGATGCCGGCCCGGTCGTCACGCCCGAAAGTGCGCTGGCGCTGACGGCGCTGCAGGCCTGCGTCACGCTGCTCGGCGAGAGCGTCGGCCAACTGCCGGTCGAGCTTTTCCGCCGCAAGGGCGATGGCAAGCGCGAATCGGCGCGCGACCACAAGCTGTACCGGGTGATCGCCTGGGAGCCAAACGAGTGGCAGACGCCAATCGAATACCGCGAGCAAAGCCAGCTCAAGGCCGGCCTACACGGAAACTCGTACAGCAAGATCATTCGCGATTCCGACGGCACACCGACCGCGCTGCACCCGATCGACGGCTTGGTCACGGTGTACAAGGGCGGCGACCTGCGGCCGTACTACCGCATCGACGGTGGTGATCTGCTGCCGCAGCGGATGATCCACCACGTGCGCTGGGCCGGCTTGAACAGCTATGTCGGCCTGTCGCCGGTCATGCTTCATGCGAACGCCATCGGGCACGCCCAGGCGATCCAGCAGTACGCCGGCAAGTCGTTCCTCAACGGGACGGCGCTGTCGGGCGTCATCGAGCGGCCGCGTGAGAGTGGCGCGATCAAGGATCAAGGCATCATCGACCGTCTCGTCGAGCAGTGGGCCCAGCGGTACGGCGGCAGCAGCAACGCCAAGAAGGTGGCGCTGCTGCAGGAAGGGATGACCTTCAAGGCGCTGTCGATGACGAACGTCGACGCGGAGCTGATCCCGGCCCTGAAGCTGTGTGCACTCGACATCGCTCGCATCTACAAGATCCCGCCGCACATGATCGGTGAGCTGGACAAGGCCACGTTCTCGAACATCGAGCACCAGGGCATCCAGTTCGTCATCTACACCCTGCTGCCGTGGATCAAGCGGCACGAGCAGGCCATGATGCGCGACCTGCTGCTGCCCAGCGAGCGGGCCGAGTACTACATCGAGTTCAACGTCTCCGGCCTGCTGCGCGGCGACCAGAAGTCGCGTTACGAGGCGTATGCGATCGCCCGCCAGTGGGGGTGGCTTTCGGTGAACGACATCCGACGCCTCGAAAACCTGCCGCCGATCACGGGTGGCAATACCTACCTGCAGCCGCTGAACATGGTCGACGCCGCGAACCCGCACGCCGACCCGCGCGCGAAGGCTCCGCCACCGGACGCGAAAGCCACGCCGGAGCAAGTCAAAGAAATCGAAGGAATGCTTGCATGAAAAACCGTTTCCGCCTCACGAGCCTGATCTTCAATCAGCCGCAGATGGTGACCGAGGCGATGCTCGACCAGGTCGCGCAGTGGGCCAATCAGGCGATGAGCCTGAACATCGTCAACCTGAGCGTCAACGGTGCCCAGCCGCAGATAATGGAAGACGACGAGCCGTACGAAAGCTCGGCCGCGCGCTGACGAGGCGCGCCGCCAGGCCATCGCCGACACCGGCGTTGCAGTCATCCCGATCCACGGCGTCCTGGTGAGCCGCAGCACGCAGCTGAGCGTGTGCGAGACCATGACCAGCTACGAGCAGATTCGCGCCCAGGTGGGCACGGCCCTTGCGGATCCGGCGGTCGAGCACATCGCCTTCGACATCGACAGCCCTGGCGGCAGCACGACCGGCGCCTTCGAGCTGGCCGACTTCCTGTTCGAAGCCCGCGGCATCAAGCCGATGACCGCGATCGTCAACTTCAGCGCCTATTCCGCCGCATACCTGATGGCGTCGGCCATCGGCGACGTCTCGATGTCGCGCACCTCCGGCGTCGGCTCGGTGGGCGTGATCGCCAAGCACATGGACCTGTCGGCGCGCAACGAGCAGCAGGGCGTGAAGGTGACCACGGTCTACGCCGGCGCGCACAAGAACGACATGAGCCCGCACGAGCCGCTCACCGAGCAGTCGGCCAAGTTCCTGAACGACATGGTGCAGAACTACTACACGCAGTTCGTCGACGCCGTGGCGCGGTACCGCGGCGTCGGCGCTGACGCAGTGCGCGGCACCGAGGCCGGCGTGTTCTTCGGCCAGGGTGGCATCGACGTCGGTTTCGCTGACCGCATCGAGACGCCGCAGGCCGCGGCCGATCGCGTGGCGGCAAGTGCCCGCGCAGCGCGCGCGGCGCGCACTACGAAATCATCTTCCATCGGCGCCCGCGCGAAAGCGATGGCGCTCCAGACCCAGATTTGACCGCGTTCGCGGGACAAGCAACCAGGCCGCCCTCGAGGCGGCTTTTTCTTTTCTAGGAGAGGCAATATGCCCACCATCAATGAGCTCCGCAGCGAACGCGCCAAGGTCAACGCCAGCGTGCAAGCACTGGCCAAAATCGAAGCCGACGGCGGCGCCCTGAGCGCCGAGCAGCTGACCGAGTTCGCTGGCCTGCAAACCAAGTTTGCCGACCTGACCGCCCAGATCACCCGCATGGAAGCGGCCGAGACAATCGCGGCGGCCGCCGCGGTGCCGGTCGACCGTGCCCTCGGCGCAGCTCACCAGCCAGCCGCGCCGCCGGCCGCCGCCAGCATGCCGGCCACCCCGCGCACCCCGGAAGTTCCGGGCGCGAAGATGTCCCGCATGGTCCGCGCGCTCGTCATGGCGCAGGGCAACCAGCAAATGGCAGCCCAGTTCGCAGCGAAGCAAGGCTTCGGCGACGATGTCGCGATGGCCCTGAGTACCCTGACTCCGGGCGCCGGCGGCGTGCTGGTACCGCAGAACATGGCGCGCGAAGTGATCGAGCTGTGGCGCCCGAAATCGGTCGTGCGCAGCCTGGGCGCGCGTAGCCTGCCGCTGAACAACGGCAACATCACCCTGCCGCGCCTGAAGGGCGGCGCAGTCGTCGGCTACATCGGCACCGAAACCGACATCCCAGTCACCGGCCAGCAGTTCGATGACCTGAAGCTGTCGAGCAAAAAGCTCGCAGCCCTGGTCCCGATCTCGAATGACCTGCTCGGCTATTCCGGCTCGAACCCGAACGTCGATCGCATCGTCGTCGACGACCTGGCCGCATCGATGGGCTCGCGCGAAGACAAAGCCTTCATTCGCGACGACGGTACCAACAACACGCCGAAGGGCCTGCTGGCCTGGGCGCTGCCCGGCTTCAAGTTCGCGGCGTCGGCCGGCGACACGCTGCAGAAGATCGAAACCGATCTGAACAAGCTGATCCTGGCGCTGGAAGGCGTCAACGCCAACATGGGCAGCCCGGGCTGGATCATGTCGCCGCGCACCTTCCGCTTCCTGGAAGGCCTGCGCGATGGCAACGGCAACAAGGTCTATCCGGAAATGAAGGACGGGAACCTGAAGGGCTACCCGATCGGCAAGACCACCCAGGTGCCGAACAACCTGGGCGCCGGCTCGAACCAGTCGGAAATCTACTTCGTGGACTTCAACGACTGCTTCATCGGCGAAGACGAAGATCTGCTGATCGACTATTCGAAGGAAGCGACCTACAAGGACGAGGGCGGCAACGTCGTCAGCGCCTTCCAGCGTGACCAGACCCTGGTGCGGGTGATCGCCAAGCACGACTTCGGTCCGCGCCACGTCGAATCGATCGCGATCCTGACGGCTGTCACCTGGGGCGCGTAACGGCGCCTAATGCCGGCCTGCTGCGGCGGGTCGGCCCCTTATCCCTCAAATAGGAGCTGATCATGAAATCGGTCAAATTCATCAAGCCCTGGAAGATTTACAGCCCAGGCGACATCGCCGGCTTCGAGCCCGAGCTGGCGCAACAGCTGGTTGACGGTAAGGTGGCGCAGCCGCACGAAGCGGAAGCTGAAAAACCGGCCGAAGGCGAAGCCAAGCCGACCAAGACCACGAAGTAACCGCGCGCCGCGCTGCCGCTCCTCCAAAAACAGGAGGCCGGCCGGCGCACCTGGCGCCGCCCTGTCGGAGATCGACATGACCCACCTCGTGATGACCCCGCACGTCTCCTTCATCCGCGTCTATGACCAGCCGGATGGCTACGAGAAGAGGGTGCCGTACCTCGGGATCCTGGCGGTGACCCACCTGACCGACACCACCGTCTACGTGCATGGCGCCGTCGGCCAGATCACCCGCCAGGCGCACGACCAGGCGCTGGAAATGCTCCGTGCGCAGGGCGTCACCACGGTGATGTATGAGCGGCGAGGGCGCATGAAAACCAAGACGCTGCCGGCGATCGCCGCGTAGCCAACCGGATAACGAAAGGCCGCCATGGCGATCCAACCCACCGACATTCAATTCCGCCTGTCCGGCGGCGCTTCGAACGCTTCGCCGGCGGCTTCCCTGGGCGGCGCCAAGTCGAGCGTCGCCGCTGACGCTTCGATCTTCGACGACGTCTCGTCCGCCGAGGCGGCCGCCGGCGACGTCGAGTACCGCTGCGTCTACGTGCACAACAGCCATGCCAGCCTGCCGCTGGTTGGCGCGGTGCTCTGGATCCCATCGAACACCCCGTCGACCTCGACCACCGTCGACGTCGGCCTGGGCACCTCGGCCGTGAACGGTACCGAGCAGTCGGTCGCCAACGAGGGCGCCGCGCCGAGCGGCGTGACCTTCTCGGCTGCAGCCACGCAAGCTGCCGGCATCGCCCTGGGCGACATTCCCGCTGGCCAGAGCCGCGCCGTGTGGCTGCGCCGTACCGTTTCCGCCGGCGCGGCGGCGATCGCTGACAGCTTTACCATCCGTGTTACCGGGGATACCGCAGCATGAAGATTTTCGACCGGGTAAAAACCACCACGACCACGGCCGGTACCGGTCCGATCACATGCAGCGCGGCCGCGGCTTCGGTCGAATTCCGTACGTTGCCGAGCGCCGGCGCCGCTGTCGGCGACGTGTTCCCGTACTCGATCGGCGTCGCCGGCTCTGCGGAGTGGGAAAGCGGCTTGGGTACGATCACGGCCATCAGCAGCGGCGCCGCCACGTTCTCGCGCACGCCAACGACCAGTTCGAACGGCAATGCGCTAGTCAACTTCAGCGCCGGCACCAAGGATGTCGTGTGCACGCCGCTCGGCGCAACGCTGACGCGGATAGAGAACGGTACATCACTTCGCTTGGTCTTCACGTCGTCCGCCTGCGTAAGCGATGCCGATGTGTCTCTAGGCTCGACAAATCTTGGCACCGACCAGGGCGCAAAGCTGCAGGCCATCCTCGACCTGGCGCAGGGCGGCTCGCTGCACGTGATCTGGGATGGGGCCTACGGTGTCTCGCCGCAGTTCTCCGATATCGCGCTCAAGGTGCGAAGCAACACCATGATCACGGTGCTGCCGAATTGCGGCGCGATCCTGCGCGGCAGTGCCGAGGTCGCGCTGCTCGGCAACTACGATCGCACGGACGGACGCGCTGGCGTCGGCACGAACGGCGCCGGCAACAAAAACATCGCGATCATCGGCGGCATGTGGAACGGAAATAACGTGTCGTTCCGCGTGTTCCAGTTCTTCGGCGTCGACCAGCTCCTGCTGCGCGACAACAAGCTGTACAACTCGCATCACTTCCACTTTCATTGCGGGAATGTTGCCAATGTGGTGATCGACAACCCTTACGTGGATAAGGGCAGTGGTGGCGGCATCTTCGGTGACGGCCTGCACGTGTGCGGCCCGGCTAACAACATCGAGATCAACAACGCCATAATCCTCCGTTGTGGCGACGACAACGTGGCGTTCAACGCGGATGATGCCTGGGTCGGCAACACCGAGACCTACCAGCCGCGCGGGCCGATCAACAACGTCAGGCTGAATGGTCTGTACATGGAATCGCAGCTGTATGGCGTGCGGATTCTGTCGGGCGGCAGTCCGGTCAATAACGTGTTCATCGAGAAGGTGCGCGGCACTGGTGCCGGCTACTGGCTCGTGATCGACAATTTCATCCCCGCGCAGACCGCAACGACCGGCCCTGGAAATATCGGCCTGGTCGTGATCCGCGACGTGGACGTGACGGTTGCTGCTGGGGGCGATCCGGATCTGAAGGCATGCGCAGCCATCGATTGCAAAATCGATCGTCTCGTGCTCGACAAAATCCAGCGCGCCAGCACGGCTGGCAACGACTATGCGTCTGTGCGGTTCGGTCCGAAAGCCGATATCCGGCAACTGCTCATCGACGGGTACATGGGCAGCGTGGCGCTTGGTGGCCAGATTCTGTTCTACGCAGGCTCGAAGGTTCAGACCGCAAAGATCGTCAACTGCATGTTTGACTCGGCCAGCAACTTTGCCGGCTACCCGATCTTGGTTCAGTCCGGTGCAACCATCGGCCAGTTGATGGGCATTGGTAACACCGGCATGAATTTCACGGATTTCATCCAGAACAACGGCTCGATCAGCAGCCTGCGCTTCCCGTCCACATCAAACTTCATGGATGCCGGTGCCGCCTCTACGTGGAGCTTCAGTGGCGGGTTTGCTGAGCAGTCGGCATCTGCGGTCACCTATTCCGGCTCGCTTGCTGCGGTGAATACGGCGATTAAAACCACTCCCGATGCATTCAGCGCGAACATTCAGCTGTCGGCCCGCGTTCGTTTTACCGGCACTGCGGTTGACGCTTTGAATGCCGCATTAATTGTGCGCGGCGTTACACCGCAGCCTTGGGGAAATTCGGCAAATGGATATTACCTTGACATCTGCGCGAAAGGCACGCCGGGTTTTACGCTTAAGTTGAAAAACGGAACCACCGACGCGACCCTTGCGGCCACGAAAGGATCCGTGGCCATGAATACCGACTACGATGTGACGCTCGTCGCAAAGAATTCGTTAATTTCCGCCAGGGTGCAGAGGGTCAGTGACGGGTTCTGGTTGCAGGGCGATGGAAGCTGGGCAGCAACTGCCGCAACCTCACACAGCGCGACCAACACCGTCCTTGGCCCAGGCTCTGGTTTGTCCTATGGTCTTTATGGCTATGCCTACAATTTCCAAGGGGCGGCGTCCGGGTTCACTATCACTAATTTCACTGCCATCGCGGCGCCATAAGCCATGCTGGGATTCTCTCCAGTAGGCATTAAGCCGGTCGGAGCCATCCCTACTGCAGCGAGCAGCGGGGGCGGCCCGGTCTCGATTAATTTCACAGGCAGCTATGCGGTGCGGTCGGCGGTGTCGCGCGACCTGGTTGGCGCCTATGCCGTCCGCCAGGCGGTTGCCGCAAGCGTGAGCGCCGGCTATGCGGTGCGCACGCATGTATCGGCCGACCTGGCCGGCGCCTATGCGGTCGAAAGCACTGCGCCGGCGCCGGTACTGGCCTCTGTTTCGACTTCGCTGGCGTGCCAGTACGCAGTGCGCGCCGCGGTCTCGGCCAGCCTGGCGGGTGCCTACGGTGTGCGCGCCACGGTGTCGCGCAACCAGGTGTTTTCGTACCGAGCCTTGTCGGCCGGTGGCGCGCCGGATCCAGTTGACGCATCGAAGGTGCCGCCGGCCAGGGTCGTCGTCTTTGGCGGCGGCACGCGCGTCGTGACCTTCGAAGGCGGAATCAGAACAGTGAGGTTTTAATGGCAGCAGCCCCTTACCAAAAAGACGGCAAGTGGTACATCGACAAAGACCCCGAGGATAAGCGTTACTACGTGGCCGACGTGACCAACGACCTGGCGGACAGTGCCACGACCGCTGCCTCTGTCGAAGCGGTCGTCGCCGGCGTGACGGTTCTCGAGGGGCCGCAGATCCAGGGTAATCGGGTCGTAGTGAAGCTGGGCGGCCTGGATACGGCGCCAGGCGCGGTGAACTACTGCACCTTCCGCGTCACCTGCGCGAACAGCGAGCAGTTCGACCGCACGATTTATTTCAACCGGGTGGATAACTGATGATCGACGCATCGAAGCTCCCGACCGTGCCGCGCGAGGTGACCCAGGCTGCAGAAGCTGCCGGCCAGCCGCCGGTCGAATACGCTCGCGCACCAGAAGCATCCGGCCCGCAAAGCACCGGCGGCCGGCCGCCTGCAACGCAAAGGAATACCCGATGACCGCACGACTGATCATTCCGCCGGCGGCGCTGGCGGTGTCGATGGAAGCCGCGCGCCTGGCCGCCCGGGTCGACCTCGAGGAAGATGGCACCTCGGCCCTTGACTCGCAGATCGAGCAGGCCGTGCGCACGATCACCGAGAAGGCCGAGCACGAGACCGGGCGCGCGTTTATCTCGCAGACCTGGCGCATGACGCTGGACCACTTCCCGGGTGCGATCCGCCTGCCGAATGCACCGCTGGCCAGCATCGAGCACGTCAAGTTCTACGATGCCGCCGGTGCGCGGCAAACGCTGGCCCCACAGGACTACGAGGCCGACGCCGAAAACGAGCCGGGCTACGCGGTGCCGGCGCCTGGCCGGGCCTGGCCGACGACCGGGGGGCGCATCAATGCGGTCGAGGTGCAGTACATCTGCGGCTACGGCCCGGATCACACCAGCGTGCCGGATGCGATCAAGGGTTACATCCTGGCGCATGTGCAGCAGCAGTTCTCGCCGGTACCGAACGCCAAGCCGGAAAACTTCGAGCGCCTGCTCGATCGATACAGGGTGTATTTGTGAACCTGAACCACCGAATCACGCTGCGCCGGCGCGGCGCCGACCGCAACGAGCTCAACGAGCCGATCGAGGCCGCCTGGAGCGACGCCGGCACCATCTGGGCCAACGTCCTATTCCAGCGCGGCGCCGAAGTGATGCGCGCCGACGGCGACAAATCCATCGTGCAGGTCTCGATCAGGATCCGCGCGCGGGCTGACATCGACACCACGATGCGGGCGCGGTACCGGGGTGTCGAGTACGACATCAAGTCGGTTTTGCCTGACGAAGATCGCTCGTTCATGTTTTTGGTCGGGGAGAGTGTCAAATGATCGGGATCGATGCATCTGACCTGGCGCGCGTTGTCGCTGCGACGCTCGAGCAAGTGACGCCGAGCGAGGATGATCTGCGCGCCGTGGGCTTTTCTGGTGCGGAGGTATTTCGCGAAGAGGCGAAAGCCAACGCTGCCAAGAATGCCAAGACCTGGACGATTCACAAGAGCATCATTGTGAAGCGGCTTACGGAAGTGGCTGACGGTGGACGCTACCAGGCCTATCTGGTCACCGTTCGCCAGGGCTCGTGGGGCGGCGGTGATGCGTTTTACTGGAAATTCGTCGAACACGGTCACAAGTTTGTACCCAAAAACAAAAAGGTCAGCAAGAAGACCGGCCGGACGATCGGCTGGGCTGCGCACCGGCGCGCCGCGGCGCTCGAATACGGCACGGCCAGCGCGCCAGCGTACCCGTTCATGCGTCCGGCCTACGAGAGTAAGAAGGCCGCCTCGATGGACGCCATGACGAAGACGTTACAGCAGCAACTGGAAAGGAATGCGTCCTGATGACGATCGAAGCCGAAGTGCTGACCGCTTTGCGACACCTGGCCGGCGGGCAGATTTTCCCAGACGTCGCGCCTGAGGGCACGCTGCCGCCGTATATCACCTTCCAGGGCGTCGGCGGCGAGCCGGTCAACTTCCTTACCGGCGACAAGCCGAGCAAGACCAACACCCGCATGCAGGTCAACGTGTGGGCCGCGAACCGCCTTGAGGCGTCCGCGCTGGGTGCTCAGGTAGAGGATGCGCTGCGCGGCGCGACCCACCTGCAGCCGGAGGTGCTGACGGGTCGCGTCGCCACCAGCGAAGAAAAATACCGCGGAACCATGCAGGACTTCAGCCTCTGGCTGTAGCCCGGCCTGCGCCACTTCATAACCAGCCGCCTTCGGGCGGTTTTTTTATGCCCGGATCCCGGGCTCTTTACCCTGAAAGGCTTTCATGCAACTGCCAAACAACATCGCGTTCGCCGTGGCGACCGCATACGCCGCCGCGGTCAGCATCACCGCGATCACCAATGCAACCGAGGCGGTGGCCACCGCCACCAACACCTTCGCGACCGGCGACCTGGTCGAATACACCGGCGGCTGGAGCAAGCTGAACGGCCGCGTGTTTCGCCTGAAGGCGGCCACCGGCACGTCGTTCACCCTCGAAGGCCAGGACACCAGCGACGTCACGCTGTACCCAGTCGGCGCCGGCACCGGCTCGGTGCGCAAGATCACGACCTGGGTGCCGGTCGTTGGCGTGGTCACCGCCGACGTGTCGGGCGGCGATGCCAAGTTCCAGAGTGTGTCCGTGCTGGACAACGACGTCGAGGTCAGCCTGCCCGACGGCTTCTCGGCCACCACCGTCACCCTGACCATCGCCGATGACAAGTCGCTGCCGCACCACGCCGCCCTGAAGGCGATCTCGGACGGCACGAAGATCGCGGCCCTGCGCGGCATTCTGCCGGGCGGCGGCCTGCTGGTGTATTCGGGCTATGGGAGCTTCAACGAAAGTCCGAGCTTGGCCAAGGGCAGCGTGATGGCCGTGAAGGCCTCCTGGTCGCTGCAGAACAAGGTCGTCCGCTACTAAGCGTTGCCAGCCGGCGCCGAACTGTCGGCGCTGGCCTTTCCTGCCGCGGGGTCGCTCCTCGCGGTCTTTTTCTTCCTCTTCGAAAGCACAAAATCATGGCAAAAATCACCCTCAACCCGAACCCGACCTTCAAAGCCAAGGCTCCGATCCACGTGCCGGGCGGCCGTAAGGCTGAGATCGAATTCAAGTTCAAGTATCGCGATGCCGACGAATTCAAAGAGCTGATGGATGGGCTGGAAGGACGATCCGACGTCGAGATTTTGATGGACATCGCGGTTGACTGGGATCTGGACGAAGCCTTCGACGAGAAGAACGTCGAGAAGATGACCAAAAAATACATCGGCTCGGGCCGGTCCGTGTTGGCCACCTACATCGACGAATTGACGGGCGCGCGCGTAAAAAACTGATCGACGTTGTCACGGCCATGTACACGCCGGACCCGACCGCCGAGGAGCTTTCGGTCGCTGGCCTGACGCCGGAAGACGTGGCAACGTCTGTCGAAATCTGGCCCGAGAACGTGCGGGCCTACGAGCTGTTCCGCAGCATGCGCACGCAGTGGCGCATTGGCATGGCCGGTCCAACTGGCATGGATTTCGCGGTCGCCTACCGGCGAATGGACCGGATGAGGTTGATGCCGGCCGAGTATGACCGGCTTGATCAGGATTTGCAGGTGATGGAGCTCATCGCGCTACAGGTCATGCATGAGCAAGCAGAAAAGCGCGCGGAGCGCAATTAGGCTTGCTATTTGCACTAGTGTAATATTTCTCTTCCTAGAGTGGAGGGGATATGGATTGGCCTTACTTATTTATCGCAGTCGCGCTTGGCCTTTCGGCGCTGTGGGGCGTTGCAACTTGGGCGGAAGCTTACTCATTCAAAAAACGCCTATATGGCCTCGGTCATCTGACGGGAAGAACAAAGGATGAAATTATTCTGGCCGTAGGGGTTCCCAATAGTTTTTCCGCGGCCGATGGCGGTAAGGAGCTTTTGCAGTGGCAGCGGCCAGGCTATCACATTGCATTGCTTTTTTTGGGCGGCATTTGCGAGGGCGTGACACATGAGTACAACGCCTACTAGTTAATTTAGTCACCACTGAAAGCCGGCGTTACCGGTTCTTCAAGCCACCTTCGGGTGGCTTTTTTTATGGGCGAACGATGACCGAGATTGTTAATGAAGCTGTAATCAAAGTCGTCGCTGACGCTTCCGGCGTCGAGGCGGGGCTACGCCCGGTGGATAACGCGGTTGCGAAGACTGGCAAAAATCTCGAAAACCTCGGCGCTACCGCGCGAAAGACCGGCAAGATCATCGAGGATGTTGGTAGCGGTCCAGGCCTTGGTGGAGTGGGTGATAGTGCCGGCACTGCGGCCACGCAAGTCGACCGCGCGACGAAGAGCATGGCTGACTCAATCCGCCGCGCCACTCAGGCCACTGCGGCACTGTCCGCTGGCGCCAAGGGGACGGCGGAAAATTTCGCCGCCTTGGCGAGCGCGCGGGGTCTCAACATGGACACGCTCAAGCCGTATCTTGCCCAGCTCGACGAGGTGACCCGCAAGACATCAATGGCGGCCGAGGCGAAGCGCCGCCTGGAAACGAGCGACAATTTCCTAAATGGGCTGCGCGCCCAAGCGGAAGGCATTGGAAAAACTGCATTGCAGCTTGCAGCACTTCGCGCCGAAGAGCTCGGCGTTGCAGATGCGGCCCGTCCGCTCATTGAGCAGTTGCAAGCCGCTGAAGAGGCGGCCGGAAATGCCGGCGGCTCAATTGATGGGTTTGCTGCAGCCATGGCCAGCATTGGCATTGGTGGCACCATCGCTACGATTGCGCAAATTTCCGATGAATACAGCAAATACACGTCCCAGTTAAAGCTGGCCACGATTGGGCAAAGCGAGTTCGCCAATGCCCAGACATCGGTCCGCCGCATCGCAACCTCGGCTCAGTCGGACCTTTCGGCAACGGGCTCGCTGTACGCCAGCATCACCAAGAGCACTCGCGACCTCGGGATCGCGCAAGCTCAGGTCTCGAATATCACCGAAGTGGTCAGCCTTGCACTGAAAGTTTCCGGCGCATCCTCGGAAGAGGCGTCGTCGGCGATCCTTCAGCTTTCCCAGGCCTTCGCTGCCGGCGCGCTTAGGGGAGATGAGTTCAACTCCGTCAATGAGGCTGCGCCGCGGTTGATGCAGGCGCTCGCGGACGGGCTTGGTGTGCCCGCCGGCGCGCTGCGCAAGATGGCGGAAGACGGCGCGCTGACTACGTCCGTGCTCGCCGAGGCGCTGCCCCGCGCCCTGGGGGCGCTGCGAAATGAGGCGGCCTCGGTTCAAACCATCGGCGGCTCAGTGGCCGTCCTGAAGAACAACGTAATGGAGTTGGTGGGCGCCACCGCGCAATCGAACGGCGTTGTTGCGGTGCTCTCCGGCGGTATCAAGCTGCTGTCGGACAACCTGGTTCTGGCGGGCGGCGCAATGGCGACCGTCGTTGCCGTAAAGCTGGGATCGTCCCTCGCGACGATGGCAAAAGGCGCGCTGGACAACGTGGCTGCAGGCCGCGCTCTCGCCGCCACCAACCTTGCAACAGCCCAGTCGAACGTTGCGGCCACTGCAGCCGCCTCTGCCACGGCTGCCGCTCGAGTTAATGAGCTTCGCGCAGCCGTTGCGGCGGCGGATGGCAATGTCGCACTGGCCATCACCACGAATGGACTGATTCCGGCGCAGGCGCGCGCGACAGCGGCAGCTGCGGCGCATACGGCGGCACTGTCGGCTCAGGCGACGGCGGCAGCGGCGGCATCTACATCAGCAACGCTGGCGCGCAGCGCACTTGCTCTTATAGGAGGACCCGTTGGCGCGGTGATCGCAGTGCTTGGCATCGCCGCCACCGCCTGGGCGGTATGGGGAAATAAAGCCGAAGAGGCGAACGACAAGGCCGCCGCATCTACCGAGGAAACAACTCGCGACATGATTACCAGGCTCGATCAGCAGATCGAGAAGTTGCGAGAGCGGAATGAATTAGCGAAATCCGAGCCTCGGATTGCTTCGTTTGATGGAATTACGGAGGCCGACAAGGATGGGCTCGCGCGCGCCAAGGCAGCCCTGGACGCAGTCAGAAAAGGGACGGGCGAGTGGGCGAATCAGTCGATCACCATGCGGCAATTGGCTGAGATTGATCTGTTGCACGACTACGAGCTCGCCCTAAAGCGCGTGACGGAAAAACAGAAAGAGGTGGAAATCGCCACGGGTCGCACGCGTGCGCAGCAAATTGATGACTGGTATGCGCAGAACGGAACGGCGGCCCAGCGCCTCGCTGCGGAGCTCGAAAAGCTGAAGAAACAATTCGGCACGATTCCGGCGGAAATGGAAAAGTTGGTTCGCGCTAAATATGTAGACAGCGCAGTAACTAAATCCATTTCCGATCAGGCGAAAGCTGCCAAGGAATATGCCGATCTGCTCGACCGCATCAATGGCAAAGATCTGGGATTAGATCCTGAATTCCAGGGCAATCTGTCCAAGCTGTTCGCTGGATATAAGGCAGGCAAGCAGTCGCTGCAAGAATACGTAGCCACGGTCGAAGCCTACATTGGTCAGCAGCCGTTCGCAAAAAAGGTCGAAGAAGATCGGCTCCAAGCGATTGAAGACCTGAGCAAGTTCCAGGAGCGCTATTCAAAAGGACTTGAGGCAACCAGCGATATTTACGATAAAGCAATCAAGGATGCAGAGGACGAAGCGGCGCGCAATGAGGAGGCGGCCCGCACATACGGCTTGAGCAAAACAAAAATCGAGGAGTTGACACTCGCGCGCCTCGAAGATCAGCTCGCTCAACGCGCATCCCTTGGGCTAACGCTCGACGAGATCAGCATGCTCGAAAAGGTGATCGACGCGAAAAAACGCACCGTCGCGGCGCTCGGCAACATGGAAGAGATCGACGCCCAAAAGAAAGCATGGGACTCGATCGAGCAAACCGCGCACGACACCTTCGTCAGCATTTTCGACAGCGGTAAATCAGCATTCGACCGTCTACGCGACACTCTGAAAAATGGACTGCTCGACCTGCTGTATCAGATGACGATCAAGAAGTGGATCTTCAATATTGGCGCATCGGTAACTGGCGGCGCCACCGGGGTAGCGTCGGCGGCGACGTCGGCAGCAGGTAGTGCTGGTAGCTCAATGCTTAGCAACGCGCTTGGCATCTCGAGCGCGATGTCGGGCTTTGGCGGCTTTGCCGCAACCGGCTTCATGAACACGATCGCCGGCACTGGGCTTTCTGCAAGCCTGAGCGCCGGTGGCGCCTTGCTGGCAAATGGCGCGATCGCAAATGGCCTGGGCATGATCGCCGGCGCACTAGGTCCGATTGCCCTGGGTATCGGCGCCGCCGTCGCCGTTTGGAAGAAGCTCGATACCAGCGGCACGATCCACACTGGCGGCGCAGCGTCGGCCACCAGTTCCGGCATCACCGCAGTGACTGCGAAAAGCCTGGGGATGGAGAACATCAACTCCAGCACCGCAACGCAGACTATGGTGGGGCAGCTGGCGCAGGGCATCGTCGGCATTCTCGATGCGACCGCGCTCACCTTCGGCAAGACCGCCGGCTACCAAGCCGCGACCGCTTTTGCCGACGACACCAGCAAGGACGGTGCGTGGGGCTCGCTCGTGATCAGCAAGCTCGGCCAGAGCATCGTGAACTGGCAAGACACGCGCGGCAACGGCAAGTGGGCGCCGAAGACGTTTGCCGATGGCGAGAAGGGGCAGCAGGAGTACCTGGCCGCGATGGCGGCATCGGTGCGCACCGCGCTCAACCAGATCGGCCTGCCGGCCTGGGCAACCAAGATGCTAGACGATCTTGGCCAGGGCGCGACCATCGAGCAGTTGGGCGAGGTGGTCACCAGGATCAACGAGACGCAGCAGGCGCTTGTCGCCATGCGCACGCAGTTGACCGGGTTTGACAAGCTGTCCGATACCGCCGTGACGGCGATGATGCAGGCCGCCGGCGGTATCGAAAACCTGTATTCCTCGGCCAGCAGCTATTACGCGAACTTTTACAGCGACGCCGAGAAGTCCGCGAGCATCGGTCGCCAGCTTGAGGGGGCGTTTTCTTCCCTGAATCTGGCCATGCCGACGTCGCGGGCGGAGTTCCGGGCGCTGGTTGAGCAGCAGATGGCTCTTGGCGAATCGGGAGCGCCGGCCGTGGCCGCGCTGCTTTCGATGAATGCTGCCGTGGCTGAGCTGTATCCACTGGCGGATGCCGCGGCTGATTCGGTGAAAAGCGCCGCCGACATCCTGAGCGAGCGGACGAGCCTGCAGGACCAGCTCGACCAGTTGACGATGACGTCGACCCAGCTCCTGAAGAAGCAGCGCGACGCGCTGGCCGAGGCCAACCGTCCGCTCTTCGACATGATCCAGGCGGCGCAAAAGCTGACTGACACGTCGAGCGGCTTGACGACGTTCCGCGATTCGCTGCGGTCGCTGTCTGACAGCCTGGTCACCGGCAGTCTGTCGATCCTCACGCCAGAGCAGCAGTATGCCGAGCTGCGCAGCCAGTACGAGAAGACCCGTGCGGCGGCGTTCGGCGGCGACACCAAGGCGCAGGACTCCTACTCGTCCGTGTTGACGGCATTCCTGACGGCCTCGCAGAAGATCAACGGCGGGGATTCGCAGTACCAAGCCGACTTCGCGATGGGCGTGCAGGATTCGACGTCGATGGCCTCGTGGGCGTCTGGTCAGATCGACGCAGCCCAGAAGCAGCTCAACGCGATGGGCACCACGAACGCCGCGCTGGATACGGCCAACAAGATCCTCGACACGATCGCTCAGAACACGACCCCGGCCGTGGCCTCAGGGTTCGTGCTGAACAACGCGTTTGCCGCGCTGGCCGCCGCTGTGAAGTCCCTCCAGAAAAGCAACGACGGCTTGAAGGAGGAGGTGGCGGGCTTGCGCTCCGACCAGCAGGCGCAGACCGGAGACACCATCACGTCGAACGCGGAAGTTCAGCAGTCGGCGGCTCAAACCATCGTTACCGGCCTTGCGAGCACGCTCGTCCGCGCCGTCACCTCCAATCAGAAAGTAACCCTCGAATGACAATTTCTGATGCGCAATACGCTGCGTGGCTCGATGACCCGACCGCGCAGCGCGTGACACTCTACCGCGTGAGCTGCCTGGTCAACGGGCAGCCCGTGGTGCGGCGCCTGGCCAACAAGCCCTTTACCGGGCCGGCCAGCGCGCCGTATTCCGCCGACATCGCCCGCGACCTGGAGATCAGCCGTTCGATCTCCATCGAAGGTGATGCCCGGCTGTCGGCCGGCGACGTCGAGGTCTGGAACGTCAACGGCGAGCGGGATTCCTGGTTCTCGGATGTGTGGGCGAACCAGCGCGTCGAAGTCTATGTCGGCGACGCGCGCTGGGACGAGGCAGACTTCCGGCTGTCCTTCGTCGGCAACCTGGCGGACATCGCCTACGGCAACGACCGCACGACGCTCGTGCTGAAATTTCGCGACGCGCTGCAGCGGCTGAACACCCCGGTGTCGGAAGCCAAGATGGCGGACGACACGTTGTATCCGGTCGCGCTGGGCGAAGTGCCGAACATGACCCCTAAGCTCGACAGTGTCACCGGGCGGTACTACTACCACCGCGGCCCGGCCGAGGGCCTGATCGAACCGCGCACCGACGGCAAGAAGCGCTCCGCCGATGTGTCGGACGACCGGGGCAACGGCCGCTTCGCATTCAACACCGCGGTCGGGCCCGGCGCCATAACGTGCAGCGTCCAAGGTGACAAGACCGGCGGGATCTACCGCAACACCATCGCCCCCTTGATTCAGTTGCTGGCCACGCAATACGGCAAAGAGTCCACGCGGATGACGGACGCCGACATCGATGTGGCGAACTTCACCGAGTTCCATGCCGCGAACTCGCAGCCGGTCGGCTTGGGCATCATGGACCGCACCAACGTGCTGGCGGCGTGCGCGCAGCTGGCATCGAGCAAGGGCGCGCAGTTGATTCCCTCGATGCTGGGCAAGCTGCGGCTGATCCAGTACGCGATTCCGGCCGGCGCCGCCCTCAGTATCCCGCTGTCGATGCAGGTCAAGGGAACGCTGACGCCAGTCGCGCGGACGATGCCGGCCGCCGCAGTGCAGATCGGCTTCTGCCGCAACTACACCACGCAGCCCAACCTCGGAACGTCGCTGCCGCCGCAGCACAAGCAAATGCTGGCGACGGAGTGGCAAACCTACACCGCGGTCGACGAGGCGACGCAAGCGACCTACAGCTTGTACTCCGACCCGGCGCGGATCGATACGTGCCTGCTGGACCCGGCCGACGCGCGCGCGGAAGCGGAGCGGCGCCTGGCGATCGTCAAGGTGTCGCGCGCGACCTACCGCGTCGAGCTGACGCCGGCCGGCATGCTGGTCGAGCTGGGCGAGGCGCGCCGGCTGTTCGGCGACGGCTTCGGTCTCGAGGCTGGCAAGCCAGGGCAGGTCACCAGCCTGACGACCAATTTCGGCACCTATTCCGTCACGGCGGAAATCACGATTTAAGGAATCCATGGGAAGCCTTCGCATCATTTCCGACAACGCGGTCGACCGGGCGGCGCTGACCGCATCGTCCACGGCCGGCGCGCTGGTCGTGGCGAACCTGAAGACGGACAAGAAGTCGGACGTCTGGCGCGCGACCGGCGCCGCGGCGCGCCTCACCCTGGCCTGGCCGGCGCCGGAGGCAATCGGCGGCGTCGCGCTGCCGTTCTGCGATCTCTCCCCGGCGGCGACCTGGCGCGTGCGCGTGTCGAGCGAGCCGGCCAAGGCGAACCTGCTGACCTACAGCGAGGCGTTCGGCGACTCGAGCTGGGAAAAGATCGGCATGAGCCTGAACGGCGGCCAGCTGGCGCCGGACGGGACAAGCACTGCAACCGCCATCACGGCGAGCGGCGCCGATCCCTACATGAGCAAGTCGCTCACCCTGGCCGCAGGCACGCACACCTTTTCGGTTTTCCTGAGGGGCGTAGGCGGTACCGTCGGCAAGACGCCGAACGTCTGGATCTGGAACATCAACAACCTGGCCGGGTTTTCGTCGGCAGTCGACGTGCGGCCGCTGGCCGGCGGCTGGGTTCGCTACGCGGCCACCTGCAACGTCACCACCGCCGGCACCTACCGGGTGCGCGTCGATGCGCCGGATGTCGCGGCAACCAACGACGTGGTGCACGCGTGGGGCGCGCAGATGGAAAGGGGCTCGCTCTCGTCTTACTACCCGAGCGGCGCCGCCTCGGCGACCAGGCCGGCCGGCTACATCGACGGCTGGCAGGGCTACGACTACGACAGCGGCCAGGTGCTGGCGTGCCCGGCGCCGGCCATCAAGCTGCGCGGCTGGACCGCGGCGGCGTCGATGAGCGCCTATGCCTACGGCGGCGGCGCGTGCGCGCGGCACTGGCTGCCGACCGCGGTGCCGGCGCTGTGCATGGTGATCGACATCGCTGATCCGGACAACCTGCAGGGATATATCGAGGCGGCGCGCCTGGTCGCGGGCGAGGTCTGGGCGCCAACCTACGGCGCGTCGTCCGCCGCTGAAACGTTCGTCGACGCGACGGAGCACTACGAGACCGCTGCCGGTGACCTGCTGAGCCGGGCATCCACCATCCGCAGGGAGGTGCCGATCGAGCTGCGGTCCATGCCGCCGGCCGACCGCGCCCGGCTGGCCGACATCCTGCGCGCGAGTCGCGCCTACCCGATTTTCCTGAGCGTCTTCGCTGGGCATGCGGATCTTGATGTCGAGCGCGCGCATACCGTCTTCGGCAAGCGCGCGAGCGATTCGGAGGTCGAAGTCCAGGCCGCCATGCGGTACGGGACCAAGATCACCGTTCGATCAATTTAAGGAGCAGCATGGCAGCCGTAGTCAATTTCATCGACGTCACCCTGGGCGGCGCCTTGGCGCGCACGGTCAACCTGCCCACGGCCCGGATCCTGCTGACGCCGTCGGCGCCGGCGTTCCATGTGGACGCCGCAGGCAAGATCACGCCCGCGTCTATCACGTTCACCGCAACAGTGATCGACCTCGACCTCGATGCGCCACTCACCTTCAACAGCACAGGCGGCCCGCTGACCAATGTCGCCGCAACGACCGCGGTCCTGGCCGGCGCCGACATGACCGGATCGAGCGCAACCGTCATCGCCAGCGCGACGGTCAATGGCGTCCTGTACACCGGGCCCTGCACGATTTCGAAGTTCTCGGACGGCAAGGACGGCAAGGATGCCGATGGATCCAACCTGACCCCGGGCGACCTGAAAGCGATCCTCGAGGGGCAGCTCACCACCGACGAACTCAACGCGGCGCTGCGCGGGCGCATCGGCCTGATCGACGCCGGCGCCGACACCGCGGGAAGCGTGACCGCGCGCGTGAAGGCCTCGACCGACGCGGCCCTGGCCGCGATCGCGCAGGAGGCAAACGATCGCAGGACCTACGTCCAGGACTACGCCTATAGCAAGCAGGAATACAACCAGTCCCTGTCTGCGTTCGGTACCTCGATTCAGGCGGCATACCAAGGTTATGCGGACACGGCGGCCGGCAATGCGCTGGCGGCGGCCCGGGCTTATGCGCAGTCGTACGCCTACAGCAAGGCCGACGCGGACAGCGCGCTTACCGCGACGGCAAACACGCTCCGGTCCGAGTTCGCCACCCTGAACCAGGGTACTGGCGCGACCGTCGCATGGGTGCAGGAGTACGCATACAGCAAGGCGCAGGCCAACGAGGCAATCGCATCCGCCACGCAGCAGCTGAGCACGACCGTGAGCGGCCACACGACCACGCTTGAACTGCAGGGCCAGTCCATCAGCGGACTCGGCGCACAGTACACGGTCAAGATCGACAACAACGGTTATGCCTCCGGGTTTGGCCTGGCCAGCACGCCCATAAATGGCGTGCCGACCAGTTCCTTCATCGTGCTGGCGGACCGGTTTGCTGTGGCGCTGCCGGGCCAGGCGGCGAAATACCCGTTTGCCATTGGCAGGGTGAATGGCCAGCAAACTATTGCGTTCAACGGCAACATCATTGCAGACGGATCGTTCACTTTCCGCGATGCGAACGGCAAGGTGCTACTCAGCGTGGGAGTGCCGCTGGATCAGTCCCTTGCAGCGCCGGGCACGCTGAACAGCGACCTGGCGCCGGCCATCGATGCGGCATCCAGCAAGGGCGCTGCGCTGAATGATGACCCGGGCATCCTGAACCTGGACGCTTGGAATCTGACGAGCCGCGTCGAGCGCCGAGCAGGCGGCGCATTCGGTTTGTGGCACTTTGCATGCCCGGCTGGCCTCAACGAAATGGCAATCCCAAAGCGGCGCTTCACCGTGGACCCGGCCAAGACGTATGACTTGACAGCGATGCTGTACGCCGCTGGCGGCAACAGCCGGAACATGTACATCTTCGTGAACTTCATCAATGCTGCGGGCGAGCGCCTGGCCGCTGGGTGGGGCGGGACGATGTCGGGCTACACCCACGGCGGGCTGCCCGACATTGGAGTGTGGAAACGGTATGGCGGGATGTTTGGCGCGGGTATTAATGGCCGACCCATCCCGTCCGGCACCGTCGAGGCTGAAATCGGCGTGTGGTTCCAATACGAAGGCGGGCCAGGTAGCAGCCAGGTAGACCAGGCGGCACAGGACCTGCGATGCGAGGAGGTGACGGTCGCATATAACGCAGCAAAGGCCGCCGCTGATGCTCGCTATGTTGCCGATGCTGCAATCTCGCGATATGAGGCGATGTCGGCTGATGGCATTTTAAGTCGAAGCGAGAAAATAGATTTAATCGCTTTGTGGCAACAAGAAGACGCCAGTGCAGTGAAGCTTATTGCACAAGCGAATGCATTCGGTATCAGCTTTAAGAACTATCAAGATAACCGTGATGCTACGTGGGTTTATCTGAGCGGCCTGCGCCCAAATTGGAACGACACGACTCAAGACACGAATATCGATCGCGGTTACCACAATGATCGTTTCAGATTATTGGTCGAATCGCACGTTGCATTGCAAAACGAAATCGCGATGGCGGCATCGAAAGCTGCGCCGATCGGCAGCAACCTGATCAGCAACAGCGATTTCGGCGCCGGGACGACGACTGGGTGGGGTGTCGGCTATACGGAAGTGCCGCCGCAGAATTTTGCCCTTTTGCTCGATGGCGCGGGGGATGACTGGCGTGCAGCAGGCACGCATAACATCGCCATCAATCGAGGGGGTAATGCGCTCAACGGCGTGGTCGACGTCACATGTCAGCAAAACATCGCTGTCGTCGCTGGTGCGCGGTTCGAGGCAAGTGCGTACCTGGCATCGCACCGGTGCGCATCGTCGCTGAATATTCGATTTTTCAGACGCGAAGGAGCGAACGAAATCGATGTCGGGGGTGAAGTGGCGATCGCGCCACCGTTCCGATCGGGCGGCGGTCAAGACCTTAAGAACTGGGCTCGCGCGCAGGGCTTTTTCAATGCGCCGGCCAATGCGCAGTATGCCCGTCTGGCAATGCGTTCCTATGGCGCCGACGCCGGAGCGGGCGATTCCTGGTGCTGGGGAACGCAGTTCTTCATGGCTGAGGCGCAGGCCGGACAGCAGTGGTTCAGCGCATACAGCAGGGGTGCGCCAGTCGACACGCGCGCTCTTGGGTTCAACGGCGACCTGGACTCGACCAGGGGCGCGCCGGCAGGCACGCTCGTCGGAGGCGCTCTGGCGGAGCTTGTGGCCAGCCAGGCCGCATCTGTGCCGGTCATGAGCCAGGCCATTAACCAGAAGCTGCAGAAGGACGGCTACGACACGATCACCGGTCAGATCGGCCTGCAGTCAAAGTACGCGCTCGTGGTAGGCGATGCCAATCACGGCGTCTGGGTCGGCAGCGAGGGTATCGTGCTGGTGCAGAACGGCGTGATCAAGGTGACGATCCCCCTTTCTGGCGATCCGACCTTTGCCGGGAAGCTGATCGCGGCGTTCGGCACGTTCGGCGCGATCCGACTGGCGCCGGGCGGGTTCATCGCTTCCGGGGAATTCTTCCAGTTCAACTGGGCAGACGCCGGGCCGCCGGGTTTCTACTTCGGCGCCGAGGGTCTGCTGATGGGGCGCTACGAAGATGGCCGGGGTCAGTTCTTCGAGCTGCATTCGGACGGCCGACTCTACATGAACGGCTTTCGGTACGAAAATAAGCGGCTCACGCTGACCGCGCCCATCATCATAGATCCGACCTTGAACAATCCGAACTTCGGCACGTTCACCGTCGACCTGGGCGGCAACTGGTCGGGCGGCGGCAGCGGCAAATCGATCAGCCTCGGCTCACGCACAGCCACTATCGTCGGCGGCACCGATCCGAAGACGATCAAGTGGACTGTGGAAAATGCGAACGCAAACGACGGGACCAATTCCGCAAATATCTTCATCTCCGCAGGCCAAGGCACGCCCACCGTCACGCTGCGATCGAGCACCGGCCAGCCGCCGGCATTCGGTTATGCCATTTTGACCTGCACCGTCACCTCGGCAAACGGCCTGGTTGCAACCGACTCCATCGACGTAGATTCCATGCACGGATAACACATGACCCAGTACGCGAAAATTAATACCGAAGGCCACGTAGTGCTGACCATTGGCCGGCCAGTGCCGGGGGATGTCGGCCCGCACGAGCTCTGCCCGTGCCCGGATGACGATGAGGGCACCTGGCGCCGCTGCAGCGCCGGCATCGACTGGGCTGGCCGATCCAGCGAAACGGCGGTGATGATGTGGCGCGATGGCGCGCCGGCGTGGGTTGAGGTGGCGCCGCTGGCTGACGTCGCTGCGCGCGTTATTGCCGCGATGGATGCCGAAGGTGATGCAGCCCGCCTGCTGGTAATCGGCGACCCAACGAAAGCCCTGGAATACCAGCGCGCCGAGGCGCAGGCCCGGCCGTACGCTGCCGCTGGCTACCTGGGGCCGGCGCCGCCGTGCGTCGCCAGCTGGGCGCTGGCCAAGCGCTGGACCAATTGCGGCGAACCGTGGACCGGCCAGCAGGCGGCCGACGACATCATCGCCACGGCCGACCGCTGGAACGGCGCGCTCGAAGGCATCCGGGCCCTGCGCCTGGACGCCAAGGAGCAGGTTCGCGCGGTGCTGGCCGGCGCCGGCACGCCAGACGAGGTCGAGGCGATTGGCCGCCAGTTCTCCGCCGATTTATCCAACCTGATGAAAGGGCTCGCATGACATTGCGCGCTGCGTTTTACAAGGGCACCCACACCGGCCTGCCAGGCATCTACAACCGCCTGGTGCGCTGGTGGACCCGCAGCCAGTACTCGCACGTCGAGCTGGTGTTCCACGATCGCGCCGCGGCGTCGTCCTCCAACATGGACGGCGGCGTGCGCTTCAAGATCATCGAATTCGACCCGGAGAAGTGGGACTTCATTGACCTGCCATTTAGCTTGGCGCCGGCGGCGGAAGGCTGGTTCCTGAAACACATCGGCGATGGCTACGACCTGCTGGGCAACGTGCATTTCGTGCTCGGCGCCGTCGGCGACGACAAGGACCGCTGGTTCTGCAGCGAGGCTGTGGCCGCGGCGCTGGGCATGCCGAACCCCGAACGATTCGACCCCGGGACGCTACATGCGGCCCTGACCTACTTGACCCAACCCGCTACGGCGGGTTTTTTTACGCCCGCACCACAAGGAACCTGATGAAGAGCTTGACTAATTTCGAGATCGGCAGCTACGCCGGCAGCGTGTCGTCGATCGGCGCCGCGCTCACCTTCACCGATATCGGCGTCATCGTCGGCATCATCACCGCTTTGCTGACGTGCGCGGCGAACGTCATCTATATGGCGCGCCGGGACCGCCGCGAACAGCGCGAGAGCGACGCGCGCCTGGGAGTGAAGCCGTGAGCCGCGTGCGGCTGGCGGTGGCCGGCCTGTCCCTGAGCGCCGCGGCCTTCGTCGGCATCCTGGCGCGCGAGGGCTACACCGAGACCGCCGTGATCCCGACGAAGAACGACCGGCCTACGGTCGGCTTCGGGTCGACCTTCCGCGAGGACGGCGCCGCCGTGCAACTGGGCGACCGGATCACGCCGGTGCGTGCGGTCCAGCGCGCGGCCGCGCACGTGAGCCGCGAGGAAGCCGCCTTCCGGGCATCGCTGCCGGGCGTCGAGCTGACGCCAGTCGAGTACGACGTCTATGTGGACTGGGTCTACCAGTACGGTACCGGCGCTTGGGCAAAGTCGAGCATGCGGCGCCACTTGGTGGCCGGCGACTACCGCGCCGCCTGCGACGCGCTGCTGCTCTACAAGTTCTCGGGCGGCTACGACTGCTCGGCGCCGGGCAACCGGACGTGCCCGGGCGTATGGGGCCGCCAGCTGGCGCGCCACGAGAAATGCATGGGGGAGCAAGGATGAAGCGTGTGAGTTCGAAACTGTGGATGGGCGAGACCGGCTACACGCTGTTCTTCTGCCCGGGCTGCGAGCGGCCGCACGCCGTCGGCGTGAAAGGCCCCGGTGCCTGGGGCTACAACGACAACCCTGATCGACCCACCTTCACGCCATCCGTTGGCGTCAACCTGGATCGCTGGGCGCCGGACCTGCCGCGCTGTCATTCATTCGTGACTGACGGCCGCATCCAGTTCCTCGCGGACAGCGACCACGCTCTGGCTGGCCAGACCGTCGACCTGCCCGACTGGCCTGAGCGCTGGAGCGTCACATGATCTCGCGCCCGATCGTCTACGTCCTGCTGGCCGCCGCGCTGGTCGCCGGCGCCGCCCAGTACCGCGCGCACGTCTTCGGGCTGGGCGTCGCGCAGGAGTCGGCCCGGCGCGACGGCATCGACGCCGACCGCGACCGGCAGGCCCGTGCCGCGCTGGCAGATGCGAACGCGCGCGTGCTCAACGCCCAAGCCAACCTCGACGGCGCCATGGCCAGCCTGTCGAAACTTCAATCGGAGCTATCTCATGAAAAAGCCAATTCTGCGGCTCTGCAGTCTGATCTCGCTGCTGGCCGCCGCCGGCTGTCAGTCGCCATCGTTGGCGCCGGCGCCTGCCGTGCTGCTGCGGCCGAACCAGGTGAGGGTGCCGTCGCTGCCGGACTGGATCAGGGAAGCGGTCGAGCAACCGTCGATCTCGACGGCCGAGCTGCAGCAGATCTTGAATGGATGCGGCAGACCCGGGACGAAGCCATCACCGGGCTGCGAGCCTGCGTCGCCGCCTACGATGCCGTGAGGGCTGCGGTCGATGCCAAGTAGGAGCGCCGCTCCTTAGGCAATGCAAGCACTCGGGCCGCAACCTCAAGCGGCACACCGTCGGCAGCCAGCATACAGGCCACTTCCATCCAGCCGAAGCGAGGAATCAGCTTCAAGGCCTCATCGATTCGCCTGGCAGTGATAATGTCGGTTCGTTTTTCCATGGAAAGATCTTACCGATGGGTTAAATCAAACTCTTGACGTGGCGCAGGCTGATATACTGTGTTTTTGTACAGTATTTTCCAAATCATGTTCGTGCGCGTAGCTCAGCTATTCGAGTGTGGCCGGCCGCTGCCCCGGCATCGCTCCATCACGTCCCAGCCCGTCCATGTCGGCAAGTTCAGCCTGTACGAGCAACATGACCAGGCATTCCGTCGGACCGTCGTCTATGCCACCTTGTCTGAAGCCGCCACCGGCTCGCACGTGCTCCCGCGGCTGCATGATGCCGTAGTGCGCTGGGCCGGCGACGGGTGCATGACCGTCAGCGGCTTCGAGCAGGATGGGCTGACCCAGGAGTGCAGGGCGCAGTCCTGGTATGTTCAGCTGATCACCGACGACAATTCATGAAGGGTAGGTGAGCATGCAGGGCATAGTTAAACGGCTGCGGACGAACGGCGCGCGCCGACCGAAAGAGGAAATCACCGAGGATCCTGGCTATGCCGGCGAGCTGCGCGTCGGGCCAACCAATGCGGGCGTGACCGCGATCCTGATCGAGCAGGATGACGAGCGCATGCGGCCGATCATTCCTACGCTCGAGCACGCGCAGTTGGCAGTAATGCGTGTGGATTTGATGTTGCTTCGCGGTATCGAAAGGGACAAGACGGGCGCCGGGTTTGAACAAGAGTGGTCGGTCCAGATCGTCGGCTATTGAGGGCAAAATCGTTTCCGCAACCCGACCGGACAACATTGAAATTAAAGGCAAAAATCCTGCCTAAAATTCATTGGCTGCGGAAATAAAATTCAGCTAACTATTTGATTCCTAAAAGATAAGTCTGTAGACTTGAAAACTGCCGACGGGGGAACCCGTTCGTGAGTTCGAATCTCACCGCTTCCGCCAGGAAATAAAAGAAACCGCCCTTGAGGCGGTTTTTTATTGCTTGGCGGAAGCACGGGAAGCGCCTGCGCGCTTCCCGTGTGAGATTCGAAGGGCTGGGCCTGTAAGCCCAGCCCTTTCCGAATCGCCTGTTTGCTGCCTGGGGAGCGAGCAGCGTCGCGCGCCAGAGGCGCACGCTCATGCTCAATTCTATACATGGCACGCGATAAAGAGCGGGGCCTGCCTCCTGTCGCTCCTGAAATTGGTAATGCGGCGATTACAGGTGTCGTTGGTGCAACGCGTGCGACAGCGGGGAAGCCGAAGTTGGAAGCGGCTAGGGCCCATTTGCCCGGCTCATGACCGAACAAGGGTTTCCCGCGCCATCCGCCCGCGAGCGCCCGCACCGACCGGCTCCCAAGGCCGCAATCCCTGATCCTTGCTCAACCGGATACGATGCAACTTCATCGCATCGATGACATCCCCCGGTTCCGGACTGTCCACCAGAATCGGCAAGGTCTGCGACGCTTCAAGAAAGAACTGGCGCCGCATGCCATCACCCTGGTTCAGGAAGGCCTCGCGCCACCACGCGCTGATCGTATCGCTGGCACGCTCCAGCGCCGCCTGCGTCACCAGCCGGTTCGACTTCTGGAGGTTGACCTGCCGCGCCGCCGGCATCAGGTTCCATGCATCCCCGCAGGGCCACGCGGCGAACGGAAAGCAGTGATCCACGTCGTACTCGTCGCGCAAACGCGCGCCCGACCACACGCAATACACTGCTTTGCCGGCCGCGCGAATGCGATCGACCGCCGCCCTGGCAAAGCCGGTATCCCGCGCAGGGTCGACCCAGGTGAGCAGCGCATGCGCCTGCATGCGCACGTCCGACCTTTCACCGGCGCAATAGGACTCGATCAGCCTGACCCACTCCGATACCAGCACGGGCTCGATCCATACGTTGTAATGCGTCAGCGCCTGCCAGATCTCGAGCGGGATGCGAAAGTCGCCAAAGCTCCACAGGAAGGCTTCATCGATCTGCAGCGGCGACGGCGTCGGGATCTGGCGGCGCCGGCAAACCTCGAAGATCGGGTTGTCGCTGGAGGGCCAGCGCAGGTAATGTGCAGGCATGTTGCGTATCACTTGCGAAATCTCGGAAAGACTCCGGTGCAGGTATTTCGCCGTCTGCCCGTTGAATATCGAGCCGACCCGCAGCTCGACCGCGGTAACGCCGCGCAGCGAGGTAAAACTGTCGGTGACGAAGCCCGGCCCGGTGCCCAAGCGCGAGACCGGCATCTGCGGCAGCGCGTGTTCGATCAGGGGTTTGTACATGCGCAGCCAGAACAGCGATACCAGGCCGAGAGGCACGACCACGGCATCCGATTCGTAGCGGGCCAGGCCGGCCGCACTATCGGCGATGCGGGCCAGGACGCGCAGCAGCGCTATCTTGTAGGTCGACGCTTTCTCGTCTACCAGGATCAGGTGGCGCAGCAGAGGCAGGGCGCCGAGGCCGTCATCGGGAAGCCCGAGCACGACGTTGGTCCACGATACGTCACGCCGGCCCAGCCTGTCCTGGCTGTCGGTGGTGCGGACGATGCGCAGCCCGAATTGCTGGGCCAGGCCCGCCAGTTCCGGCAATGACACCTCGTACATCGCGCGCTCGGTATCGGGTGCGCCAAGCCGCAGGCTGATTGCGATGCGTCCTTTCGGCGCCAGCAGCGTTGCCAGCTTTCTCAACGCGCGCTGGCGCGCCGCCGGAGGAACGTGCATCCAGACGGCGGACAGGAGGATGAGGTCGAAACTCAGGCCGAGGCGGCGGACGTTTGCCAGGTCCGGCAGGCTGTCGGACAGCCAATGGATGCGACTGGAAGGGTGAAGCGCTTGCGCCTGGGTGCGCATGGCGTCCGACGGCTCGACGGCGACCACGTCGTAGCCATTCGCTGCGAACCAGGCGGCGTCGCGGCCGGAGCCGGCGCCCACGTCGAGCACCGTTGTGCCGGGGGCAGGAAGCAAATCGACGAGGTCTGCGTGCACGTCCGGGAAGGGCAGCGATTCGTACTGCTCGGCCAGTCGAGCCGCATGCTGTTCGTAGTGAGGAATGGATGCCATCGACGCTTGTTAATTATTTTTGAGCTACCGGACATTGTAGTCTGGACGTGAGTGTCGACAACAGGACGGTGCTGGATACTAATGTCTAAAAAATGCCAAGCGGAGCGAAAGGTATTAAAAATGCAATGGATGGGTGTACCATGCCCCAGCCATGAAAATCCTGCAAAAACTTCGCGCCATGTTCGGCCTCTCGACATCATCGTCCACGATGCTGGAAGCGCTTACCTCGGCGGACATGACGACAGACAGCAAGCCGGCAGTCACGTTTGCCCGTCCAGTTCGAGATGACGTCGCCGATGCGCGGCGGTGCGATGCAAGCGATGACCTGATCCGCTACCTGAGCCATTACAACGGCCACGTGCGCGAAGCGGCATTGAAACGGACCGCGGAACTGTCCTTGCCCGAACTACTGCCGGCAGTTCTCGAACGACTCAACGATTGGGTGCCGGCGGTCAGGCATTGTGCCTGGGAGACCCTGTTCACGCTGTTCTACGCGCTCGACGCCAGACACGTGCTGCGTGCTTTGCCAGCCGTCCAGCACCTGTCGACGAGTAAGCGTGCCGATCACAGCGCCAACATCGCCGAATTCGAGCATGCCGCCATCCGCGTGCTGGGCTCGCAGCGATTGCTGGACGAGCTGCGCAACCCGGACATCAGGACCGCGCGCGCCTGTTATCGCCTGCTTGCTAGACGTCACCTGGTCGATCCCGCTACCCTGGTCCGGCGCGTGCTGCCGGACAGCCCCGACATCATCATGGCAAGCAGCGCAGTGGACGCGATTGCCGGCTTGCCGGAGCAGGAACAGCCCGCGCTGTACCGGCTGGCGCTGCAGTCGCGCCATGGCAGCTTGCGTGCAATCGTCCTGCGCAAACTGCTGGTGGAGCCGAATGCCGCCAACGATGCGCTGGCCAAGTCCATGCTCATCGACCTGCAGGACTGGGTCCGGCTCATCGCCAGCATCTATCTTGGCAAGCGCGGCATCGACAGCGCCGCCATCTATGCGGATACCTTGCGCGCACCTGACAGCAGCAACCATGTCTTGCGCGCCTGCCTGTACGGTCTTGGCGGATTGAAAGACGTCCGCTACCTGGAGCTGGTACGCACCTTCACGACCCATGCCTGCGCACGCGTGCAGGCCAGCGCGTTTTTCGCCTGGCTGTACCTGGCGCCCGGCGAAAAGGACGAGATTGCCCGCGCCGCCCTGGCAAGCCCGTATCGTCGCGCCCGCAAGCTGGCGCTGACGCTAATGCGCGAGCACGGCGCTTATTTGCCGCCCGATGTCGCAATGCTGGCTTTCAAAACGCACGATGATGTCGCTCTGATGTTGTCGCTTGCCAGAAGCGACACCTGGCTATGGTTGGAGACGATCTTCACGCTCGAGCGTCGCTCGCGTAGGGACAAAATATTGAGGGACAGGCTGGGCGCCGAGCTGAAGACATGGTTGTTCACAACCGCCCCGACTTATGCCAAGCCTAACGATGCGCAACGGGCTTTGTTTCAGGCAGTGCAAACTATCGATGTCCTGTGCGATCTGGCAGGACAATACCAGGACCGGTTACGACAGCAACTGCATTTCGAGCTGCAGGTCCTTGTAGGTAGGGAAGCGCAAAGCCTTGCCAAACCTAACGTTCAGTAGCGAACGCATGCGGGTCAAGAGCCAGCCGGTACAGCCAAACCACATACTCATTGATCTAACCCGCCATGCATTGGCAGGGCGAGACAAGAATAAGGAGGTAGTTCCACGGGAGAGCGACATGAAACCTTCAAGAACCGCAGGCAAGTACTGGATCCTGGCAACGCTGACCGCAGCAGCCTCCCTGACCGCCATGGCCGGCAGTCCGAGAGGCGGCGGTAACGACGACAACACCAGCCGCATCCAGCGCGGCAAGGACATCGTTCCGCCCGGCGTCACGCTGAACCTCACCGGCAAGCACCGCGGCATGGTCTGGCTGGGCAGCTACCTCGTTAACACCGGCGGCTGCATCGACTGCCACAGCCGCCCGACCTATTCGCCCGGCGGCGATCCCTTCCTCGGCCAGCCGGAGCGCATCAATGCGGAATAGTACCTGTCGGGCGGCCGCCAGTTCGGCCCCGTCATCACTGCAAGCAATATCACGCCGGACTATGCGGGGCGGCCGGCCGGCCTGACGCGCGACGAATTCGTGAAGACGATGCGCACCGGCCACAATCCGCATGATCCCCCCGGCCAACTGCTGCAGGTCATGCCCTGGCCCGCGTTCGGCAAGATGACGACGCAGGACTTGCACGCGATGTATGAATACCTGCGCGCCATTCCTTCATTGCCCGACAATCCCAATCCTGGCCCCTGAAACGTTGAGTATTCATGCACCATGAATGACCTGAGCGCGGCAAGTGTCGCGGGCGTAAAAGCATGCCTATAATTACGAGACACTTGCCTTTTTTGCAGGAATTTCATGGCCTCTGAAACAAAATTCGCCAACAATGTTCGTGACCTCAGCAATGCCACCGGCGTCGACGCCGGTTTCCAGTTCGAGTTCTACTGCGAGCGCTGCAGCGACCGCTGGCGCACCCAGTTCAAGCCCTACCGCAGCGCCCAGGCCGGCGGCTGGCTGCAGAAGGGCGCCAGCCTGTTCGGCGGCATCCTCGGGAATGCCGGCTCGGTGCTGAACAGCATGGCCGAAGCCGGCTGGCACAGCGCGCGCGACACCGCCCTCAAGGAAGCGGTGGAGTCCGGCAAGCGCCACTTCAACCGCTGCGGCAACTGCCACGATTACGTGTGCGCCCAGTGCTTCGACGGCGAAAACGGCTTGTGCTTCAATTGCGCGCCGAACGTCAGGGTGGCGATCACCCGTGCGCGGGCGCAGGGCGAAGTACGCAGCGCTTCCGAGCTCGCGAGCGACGAGGGCGAGCGGCGTGGCGTCCAGCATGACGTGCGCCAGGACATGCAGCTGGTCTGCCCGCAGTGCCGCAGCGAGACCCACGGCGCCAAGTTCTGCCCCGAGTGCGGCTTCAGGATGGCGCAGCAGGTGCCATGTACCGCGTGTTCGACCATGCTGCAGCCGGGGACCAAGTTCTGCACCGAGTGCGGGGTGCGGCAGGCGTAAAGATGGCCGCGGCGGCGGTTTTCCGGGCCGCGCATCGGTATAATCCGGCATCCGCGTGATGCCTCCCGCCGCACGCTCCATCTTCCTGACCGCTGCACCTTGAACAGCATCGCCAGCTTCGTTCCCTCCGGTTTTCGCCATGACCTGCCGCGCTGGCGCCAGCTCGTCACGCCCGAGTGGCTGGCGGCACTGGTGGCCGGCGCGCCCGTCGACGCGGCGCCCGACCGGGCATGGCGCCTGTTCGAAGTCGGCTGCGGCCAGCGCGACAACTTCAGCCGGGGCCATATTCCCGGCGCCGGCTACATCGATACCGCGCAGCTGGAACACGGGCCGCTCTGGAACAAGGTGGCCGACCAGGCACTGGAGCGGCTGCTGCTCGGCCACGGCATCCGCCACGACGTCACCGTGATCCTGTACGGCCGCAATCCGCTGGCCGCCGCGCGCGCCGCGCACCTGCTGCTGTATGCGGGTGTGCAGGACGTGCGCCTGCTCGATGGTGGCTTCAACAGCTGGATGGCGGCGGGGCTACCCATCGCGCCAGGAGCAGCGGTCGGCCATGCCGCGACCGAAGACTTTGGCGCCCGCTTCCCCGCGCGCCCGGACTACCTGGTCCACATGCCGCAGGCGCGCAGCCTGCTGGCGCGCCCGGATGCTGCCCTGGTCAGCATCCGCACCTGGAGCGAATTCATCGGCAAGACCTCCGGCTACAGCTACATCGACGCGCGCGGCGACATCCCCGGCGCCCTGTGGGGCCGCGCCGGCGCGGATGGAGACGTCAACAGCATGGCCGCCTTCCATTGCGCGCAAGGGCGCATGAAACCGGCGGCCGCTATCCGCGCCATGTGGCAGGCCGCCGGCATCCACCCGGACCGCCACACGGTGTTCTATTGCGGCACCGGCTGGCGCGCGTCGCTGGCCTTCTTCTATGCCTGGCTGATGGGCTGGGAGCGCATCGGCGTGTATGACGGCGGCTGGTGCGAATGGAGCCGGGATGCGTCCAATCCGGTCGTGTGCCGGGTAGGGGCGCTGGCTGAGGGCGGCGTGCTGGCTGCCGAGTAGAGCCGTCCACCCTGCGTCATACTCTCGCCAGCGCCGGTAGCCTGTCGAACCAGGGTTGCGCCTGTTCCAGTTGATGCGCCAGCTGCAGCAGCACGTCCTCGCTGCCGAAACGCCCGACGAATTGCACGCCGAGCGGCAGGCCATCCGCGCTCCAGTACAGCGGCACGCTCATCGACGGCGTCCCGGTCAGATTCGACAGCTGGGTGAAGGGCACGAAGCGCAAATTGTCGGTGGCGAGCTTGCGCACGGTGTGATCCAGCAGGCCCAGTCGCGCCAGCACGCCCAGGATGCCGGTGCCGTGCAGGAAGCCGAGCATGGTCTTCTCGAACGGCGACGGGTCGCCGGTGCCATGCGGGACCGGCGGCGAGGCCAGGGTCGGGGTCAGGAACAGGTCATATTGCTGGTGGAAGGCGCCCAGCGCGCGCGAAAAATCATTCCAGCGGGCGAGCTGCAGCGTCAGGTCCTGCGCCGACACGCTGCGCCCCAGCGTCACCAGGATCCGGTTGGTCAGTTCCAGCTGGTCCGGGTCGGCGCCCAGCGATTGCGCATGCTTGACGGCCGCCGGGATCTGGCCGAAGTACAGGTGCAGGTAGCTCTCGGCCAGCGCCTGGCCGTCGATGGCGGGTGCGGCTTCCTCGACGGCGTGGCCCAGGTTCGCCAGCAGTGTCGCCGTCTGGCGCACGGCGGCCACCGCCTCCGGGTGCACCTCGGTGCCGATCGGCGACACGCTGGAAAAGCCGATGCGCAGGCGGCCCGGATCGCGCCGCATCGCCTGCGCATAGGGCAGGGCGGGCGGGGCGATGATGAACGGGTCGCCGGGTTCCGCGCCTTGCAGCACGTCGAGCGCCAGCGCGGCGTCGCGCACGCTGCGCGTCAGCACGCCTTCGGTCGAGGCGCCGAACCAGATCTCGCCGTTGCCAGGGCCCGCCGACACGCGTCCGCGCGAGGGCCGCAGCCCGAACAGGCCGCAGCAGGCGGCCGGGATGCGGATCGAACCGCCGCCGTCGTTCCCCGCCGCCATCGGCACGATGCCCGACGCCACCGCGGCCGCCGCGCCGCCGCTGGAGCCGCCCGGCGTGCGAGACAAGTCCCAGGGGTTGTTGGTGCGGCCGAACAGTTCGGGGTCGGTAAAGGCGCGGATCGCGAATTCGGGCAGGTTGGTCTTGCCGAAGACGACCAGGCCGGCGTCGAGGTAGCGCCGCACCACGTGCGCATGCGCGGCCGGCACCACGCGCGTCATCGAGCGGCTGCCGTAGGTGGTCGGCAGGCCGGCGTAATCCTGCACGCCATCCTTGATCAGGAAGGGGACGCCGGCAAAGGGGCCGCTGAGCGGCCCGGCGGTCTGGCGCCGCGCCTGTTCCTCCATGAGGCGCACGATCGCATTCACGCTGCCGTGCACCCGCTGGTGCTGGGCCAGCGCCAGGTCGAGCAGGGCGTCGGGCGTGACGTCGCCGGCGGCCACGTGGCGGGCCAGGGCGGTGGCGTCCAGGCTGAGGTAGTCGTCGAGCTTCATGCGGGTTCCGTATCGATGCAAGGTGTTGGTACATTAAGGTCCGGCATCTTGTCACGGAAGAATTGTTGCTGCAAGCACAGCATGCTAGGATGGTCCCATGTCCGAAGTCAGCCAACTCCTCACGACCATCAAGCGCCAGCTCAAGTTGCAGGGCAAGACCTACCGCGACGTGGCGGCGGCCCTCGATTTGTCCGAAGCCAGCGTCAAGCGCCTGCTGACGTCCGACACGCTGGGCGTCGACCGCCTGGTCGAGATCAGCAACATGCTCGGGTTTACCCTGGCCGAGCTGGCCCAGGAATCGGCGGTGACGGAAACCCGGCTGCGCACGCTCACCGCGGCGCAGGAGCAGGAGCTGGTGTCGGACACCCGGCTGCTGCTGGTGGCGGTGTGCGCGCTGAACCACTGGACGCTGCAGGACATGCTGGCGGTGTACCGACTGAGCGAGGCCGAATGCCTGCACAAGCTGCTGCACCTGGACCGCCTGCACCTGATCGCGCTGATGCCGGGCAACCGCATCCGCCTGAACGTGGCGCGCGACTTCGACTGGATCGCGGGCGGCCCGATCCGCCAGTACTTCCGCACCCAGGGCCTGGGCGATTTCCTCGACAGCCGTTTTGACAAGTCCGACGAATCGCTCGCTTTTACCCACGCCATGCTGACCGAAAGCGCGCTGGCGCGCATGCAGGCCGAACTGCGCCAGCTGCGCGCCCGCTTCGCCGAACTGCACGAGGAAAGCCTGGCCTCGCCGCTGCCGAAGCGCCGCGGCAGCGGGTTGCTGCTGGCGCTGCGCGAGTGGGAGCCGGCGGCGTTCACCGCGCTGCGACGTTGATCAGACCCTGTCTTTCCCGCCTGCGCCGGACGACGGGTTAGAGTGTTTGCTCCCACATCACCCGCCATGTCGGATGCGTCCGAAACACCGTCGTCCGCGCCAGGTAACCCGCACCGTCCCTATATATGCCGCGCTCCACATAATCCTGGTGCAGCAAATCCGACGCCGACAACCTCACCCTGCCGCTGCGTCCCAGCTTCCACACCCCATATACATCCAGCTGCCGCTTCGCCCCGCCAGCGCTGGCCAGCAGCGCACTCTGGCGCGACGCATACCGTCCGCGGTAACCGAGGGTACCGCCCACCTCAAACGGGCGGGTCCTGGACACATGATCCAGCCCCACATTCCCGCTCCACGCCGGCTGTCCGTCGATCCGGTTGTCCGGCCCAGGCACCCGATCCAGCCGCGACCAGTTGCGCGCCGCATTCACCCGCCCGGACAGCGAGCCGCGCGTGGCGCGCGCCTCGACTTCCAGCCCGCGCACGGTGGCGCTGCCGAGGTTGTCCGGGGTACTGATCCAGACGCCGTTGTTCTGGTAGACGCGGTCGAGCGTGATGTCGCGGATGCGCTTGTTGAAGGCGCTCACGCTGACCATGTCGTCCTTGCCAAAATAGCGTTCCCACGCCACGTCGACGCCCAGCGACAATTCCGGCCGCAGGTTCGGGTTGCCCTGCTGGTCCGGGTTGGTGGCGCTGTTGTTGTTGTCGACCGTGTAGCGGCGCGGCATCAGCTGCACGATGCCCGGCGCCTTGTAGGTGCGGCTGACGGCAAGGCGGAACTGGTCGCGTCGCCCTTGGGCCTGTGCCTGCGGCTTGAACAGCGTCTGCACGATCGGGCTCCACACGCTTGACCCGACATCCACCGCTGCCGCCGCATTGCCTTCGCCGCGCGTGTTCAGGTCTTCGCGCCGCAGGCCCAGGTAGGCCGACCAGGCGGGGGTCAGGTCCCATTCGTCCTGGACGAAGAAGGCGCTGCGGCGCACGGTGGCGCGGTAGCTCTCGTCGGTGGCCAGCAGTTCGGCGCCGCCGGCATCGAACTGGTGCTCGCGCCGGAATTCGTGGCGCTGCTTGCGGCCGAGTTCCCAGCCGACGGCGAGCAGGTGGCGCTCGGCCACGGGCTTGCGCCAGTTGCCGCTGAAGGTCCATTCGCGCTCGGATGGGCCGGACGCCACACGGTGGGTTTCCAGCAGCGTCCCGGCCGCATCCATGCCTCGGTACAGGAAGTCCGCTTCGCTGCGCAGGTACGTACCGGACAGCTTGGCGTTCAGGCGCGCGCCCGCGTCCAGGCGGCGCGCCCAGGCCAGGTCGGCGTAGGCGTTCAGCGGGCGCGCCTGGTAGCGCTCGCCGGCGCGCGGGAAATCGGTGGGCTGGCCGATCTCGGTGGCTTCGCGTGCGCGCTTGGCGTTGTCGACGCTGCGCTTGCGCAGGTAGGCTTGCGAGGTGAACGTGTCGACGCTGCTCGGCTGCCAGCCCAGGCGCGGCGCCAGTTCCAGCATGTCCTGCACCTGGTGGTCGAACCAGGCAATGCGGCGCAGCAGGGCGGGGTTGTCGCCCTGTTCCAGGTCGGCGGCGGTGATCGGGTTGTCGGTGCGTTTGAGCGTGGCGCCGAGGGTGTAATCGAGCGCGCCGGCGCGTCCGGTGTGCTGGGCCACCACGCTGGGCGCCGCGTAGCCGTGGGTGGCGGCCGTGCCGATTTTCAGTTCGTCCTGCCCGGCGCCGGCCTTGCGCAGCACCACGTTGATGGCGCCGGCCACTGCCTGGTTGCTGAATTCGGCGCTGGCGGCGCGCAGGATCTCGATGCGCTCGATCAGGTCCGGGCTGATCGATTCCAGCGCGAAGCCGGCCGGTGCCGGCACGCCGTTCAGCAGGATCGCCGCGTAGCCGCTGCCCATGCCGCGCATGCGGATCGCGGCCGGCCGGCCCGGCACGGCGTCGATGGTGATGCCGGGCTGGCGCTTGAGGACGTCGGCCAGGCTGGCGTCGCCGTGGCGCAGCAGTTCGTCGCGCTTGACGACGATGGCAGTGGTGGTCGAGCCGGCGCGCTGTTCGTTGGCGCCGGCGCTGATTCTCACTTGCTGGCCCCCTTGCTGGATCGCTTGCGGGTCCGGTTCAGGCAGCGTCTGGGCATGGGCGCACGTGCCCAGCAGCAGCGCGCCGGCGCTGCCGTTCAGGAAAATTCGCATGAATTGGATCGTTGGTCGAACAGGAATGACACGGGCAGCGGACAGGGCGGGCTGCCAGCCCCGTCCACCGGTTCGAAACGATTATGCGACATCTGTCACATGCTTGCAAGAAGTTTATGTGACAAGTGTCGCAGGAGGCTTGGATTCAGCGCTTGGCGCCGGGCGTCTCGATGCGGTATGCCCATGGCGCCAGGTCCAGCTTCTTCGACTGTGCCGGCTGCGCGCCGGCCAGCGCATAAGCCTGCTGCTGGTTCGACAGATTGACGGTCACCTGCACCACGTTGCCCTCCATCTGCCGGCGGAAGGCGAATACCTTGTCGTTGCCGGTATCGAGCACCTGGACCGGGGCGCCGTACTGGCCATTCCACAGCGCGCGATTGTCGTGTTTGAGCTTCAGCAGTTCGGTGTAGAAGGGCGCGTACTGGTAGGTTTTCCAGTCGATCGGATCCTTCTCGAAGAATTCGATGCGCTTGTCCAGGCCCGCTTCCTGGCCACCGTAGATCAGCGGCATGCCGGGCAGAGTGGCGGCCAGCATGGCCATCGCCTTGAAGGCCGGGCCGTAGAGTTCGACGTCGCTGCCGGACCAGGAATTCTCGTCGTGGTTGCTGGTGAAGCGCATGCGGTAGGCGCCCGGCGGGAAGGCCTTGGGCGGTTGCTCGAGGAAGGTCTTCAGGGTGCGCGCATCGGCCTTGCCCTTGGCGATATCCTTGAACAGGTCCTTGGTGTCCCAGCCGTAGGTCATGTCGAAGGCGTGCTCGTGCAGGTCCGGCTTGTCGGCCTCGGCCAGCATGAACACCGGCTTGACGCGGTCCAGCGCGGCGCGCGCCTCGTTCCAGAACGGCGTCGGCACCTTGCCGGCGACGTCGCAGCGGAAACCGTCGATGTCGGCTTCGCGCACCCAGAACAGCATCGCATCCTGCATGCCTTTCCACAGGTCCTTGTTCTTCCAGTCGAGGCCGGTTACGTCGGTCCAGTACTCGGGTTCGGCGCCGTCGGTGTAGGTGACCGGGAAGATCTCGCCCTTGTCGTTCTTCAGGTACCAGTCGGGATGCTGGACGGTCCACGGATTGTCGAAGGCAGTGTGGTTGGCCACCCAGTCGATGATCACGCGCATGCCCATGCCGTGGGCCTGCCTGACCAGGCTGCGCAAATCGTCGAGCGTGCCGAATTCCGGATTGACGGCGGTGTAGTCGCGCACCGCGTAGTAGCTGCCCAGCGTGCCCTTGCGGTTCTTTTCGCCGATCGGCTGCACCGGCATCAGCCACAGGATGTCGACGCCCATCTTTTTCAGGCGCGGCAGATGCCTGGCGAAGGCCTTGAAGGTGCCTTCCTTGGTGTACTGGCGGATGTTCACTTCGTAGATGTTCGCGTTGCGCGACCATTCGACGTGCGCCATCGGTGCGATGGCTGCCGCGGGCGTTGCGGCGGGCGCCTCGGCGGCCAGGGCGGGCAGGGCTGCGCATAGCGCGAAGGAAATTGTAGTGAGGGTACGGCCAAACTGTCTCATCGTTGTCGTTATCCTGTAGTTTAGTTACATTGAACCTAATGCAATTCTAGATCGGAACGCACCAGACTGCCAGCACGGCGTCGTGCAGATAAAGACACGATTCCGTCGTGTGTCAGATTTAACTGACAATATGTCGAGATAAATTGTGGTTTGATTTGTGCGATATTGGACAGAGAGGAAAGCTCAACAAGAGGATAACGTTAGGCGTAGAGAGGGATTGCGCCATGAACAAGTCAATCGTTGCTGGCGTCGTGCTGGGTGGATGCACGACGCTCGGATATGCCCAGGACCATGTTGCCGACATCAGTGCGGCTGGCGGACACGACATCGCCGTGTTCACCGGCGTGCCGCTGTACGAGCATGCGGGCGGTGCGGGAAATTCAGGCAAGGCCGGCAAGCTGAGCGGAGGATCGTCGCGCATCCACGGCCTGCCTGGGGCGGGTGCGGGAACAAGTGCGGGCGCCGGCGCCGGCTTCGTGCTGGGCCACCAGTACCGCTTCGAGCACCTGATGCGCGCCGACGTCGGCGATCCCCTGCACAACACCAACGTCGGCAAGGCCGCCAGCCTGGTCAACCAGGATGGACGCCTGGCCGATACGGGCGTGAACTACTACAACAGCCGGATCGACCGCCACGTCTCCGCCGACTCGTCCTGGACCGCGGATACGCTGGGCGGCAACGGCATGGCCAACCGCGCCTGGGGCATGTCGATTGGCGCCGACTACGGCAACGTGTCGCTGCGCGCGGCGCACCAGAACCGCCACGTGGCGCCGGTCCAGTTGTTCAACCGGGTCGGCACCAGCATGGCCGCCAAGAACTCGATCATCGCGGCCAACCTGCACACGCGCTGGGGCACGGCCTACGCGGCCTATGCCGCCAACCGCGGCTGGGGCAGCTCGCCGCTGTACAACCCGGACAACCCCTACGGCGCCGGCGGCGTGGCCAGCGTCTCGTCCACCGACAGCCGCGACACCCTGGTCGGCGTGGCGGTGCCGATGACGCGTTCCACCACCTTCCTGGCGTCCCTCATCCGCAAGAACGACCGCGATCTCGCCAACCGCGACGCCAACCAGTTCGCGGTCGGCGCCAGCTATGTGGTGTCGCGCAAGACCGACTTCTATGCAGCGCTGTCGCACACGGTCAATACCAGCAGCGCGGGCATCCTGATCAGCGACGCGGCGCGTCCGAACGGCAGTTCGGCGATCAACGTCGGCATGCGCCATGCTTTCTAGCGCTGCGCCTTGAAAACGGAAAAGCGCGTACCTTGTTTCCCATGTGGACCTCGACACGCCTTGACGGGCGCTTCGACGTCCTGTGTTTTATCGCAATGTTCATTGCATTGATTTGGAGGTATTTATGACTGGCTCGAGCACATTAGATCCGGATAACTTCCCGGAAGCACCAGACCGTAGCCTGGGCAAAGGCCACGGCGTCGATTCGCTCGGCCCGAGCGACATTTCCGATTCCGGCAGCGACGTCGTCGGCGGCCCCGGCTTCGCCGCCAACCTGGACGACGACCAGGTGCTGCAACTGGATACCGGCACCACCTCGGACAACGAGGCCGGCTATGCCCACGACAGTTCCGGCGCCGACATGGGCGATCCGAACATGGAAAGCGACAGCGATTTCGGCGGCACCGGCGAACGCGCCGCGGCCGGCCGCGACATCCTGGCGCGCGACGGCAACGACATCGATACCGACCATATCGAATCGATTCCGGACTTGCCGCTGACCGACGAGGATGTCGATTTCCTTGGCAGCGAGCCGCCCAAGGGCCCGGCGCCGGGCAAGTAAGCGCACGGCGTCAATGGGCGAAAGAAAGCCGGGCAGCGCAAGCTGTCCGGCTTTTTCATTGTTGCATCGGCGAAGCGGTGGGGATGCGGCTTGGCGGTGGGCTCGTGGAGCCCACCCTACACGTGATCGTTGTCGCCGCTCAGGCGTGCCAGGTACGCAGCCCCGGCTTGCGGATCAGCGTCCAGGCCGCCAGCAGGGCCCCGCCCACCAGCACGGTCTTGGTCAGGCCCGACTGCATCGCGAACGCAGTGGTGTAGCTCTGCTGGTGCACGCGGTGGCCGAGGTCCTGGCGCTCGCGTAGTTCGCGCTTCGGATCCGGCTGGTGCAGGGCGTCGCGGCGGTTCGGCGCGCTCGGCTTGTCGGATTTCTGCTGGTCGAACATGGTGCCGCGCATCATGCGGTCCAGCGAGCGCGGGATCAGGTTGCCCGCCGCCTTGACCAGCTTGGCGCGGCCGCCCACGAACAAATCGCGCTCCGGCACCTGGGCCGCATGCAGGATGGTGCGCGCCACCACGTCCGGGGCGTAGATCGGCGGCGGCAGCGTCGGCTCCTCCGCCATGTAATTTTTGGCGTGCGCCGGGAACGGCGTTTCGATGGCGGCCGGCTTGACCAGCGTCAGCGAGATCGGCGCCTTGTCCTTTTCCAGTTCCATGCGCAGCGATTCGGTAAAGGCCTTCACCGCATGCTTGGAGGCGGCGTAGGTGCCCTGCAGCGGCACCGAATGCTCGGACGCTTCGCTGCCGACGTTGATGATGGCGCCGCCGCCGTGCGCCTTGAGCTGTTTCACCGCTTCCAGCGTGCCGTTGACCACGCCCCAGAAATTGGTCTGCATCAGGCGGTGCATGTCTTCCAGCGACACCTGTTCCAGCGTGCCGAACATGCCGATGCCGGCATTGTTGATCCAGGTGTCGATGCGGCCGAAGCGCTCGATGGCGGTCTTGCCGATGCGCGCCACGTCGGCGTGGTCGCCGACGTCGGCGGCCACGGTCGCGGCTTCCACGCCGCGCTGGCGCATTTCATGGGCCAGCGCGTCGAGCGCATCCGCCTCGCGCGCCACCAGCACCAGCTTGGCCCCTTGCTCCGCCGCCATGCGCGCGGTGGCCAGGCCAATGCCGCTGGTGGCGCCGGTCAGGACGATGACTTGCTGGTCGAGTTTCTTGAGCTTGATGGACATGATGGTTCCTTTCTTGTTAGATGCCGCGCCAGGTGGCGGTACGGCGCGTCAGCTTCCAGGCCGCGAACAGGGCGCCGGCGCCCAGCAGGGCCGGCACGAATTTGTCGGCGCGCATTGCCACCGCGGTATAGGCCGAGCTTTCGGCCACGTGCTTGGACATGCCCTGGCGCTGGCGCAGCTCGTTGCGCGGATCCGGTTCGTACAGGGCGTCGCGGCGGTTCGGTGCGCTCGGGATCTCGGATTGCTGCTGCTTGAACATCGAGGCGTTCATGAACTTGTCGAGCACGCGCGGCATCGCCAGGTTGCTCGACGAGATGGCCTTGGAAGCGCCGCCCACGAACACGTCGCGCTTCGGATGCTCGGCCGCATACAGGATCGCCTTGGCCACGATGTCCGGCGCATAGATCGGCGGCGGCAGGGCCGGTTCCTTTTCCATGTAGTTGCGGGCGTGCACGGCGAACATGGTATCGATGCCGGCCGGCTTGATCAGGGTGACGGAAATCGGCGCCTCGTCCTTTTCCAGTTCCATGCGCAGGGCGTCGGTGAAGGCTTTCACCGCATGCTTGGAAGCGGCGTACAGGCCCTGCAGCGGCACCGAGCGGTCGGACAGTTCGCTGCCCAGGTTGATGAGGGCGCCGCCGCCGCGCAGCTTCATGTGCTTGACCGCTTCCAGCGAGCCGTGCACCACGCCCCAGTAGTTGGTCTGGAACAAGCGCTGCATGTCTGCCAAAGGCACGTCTTCGTTGCGGCCGAAGATGGAAATCCCGGCGTTGTTGACCCAGGTGTCGATGCGGCCGAAGCGTTCCATCGCGGCCTGGCCGATGCGCTCGACGTCCGCCGGGTTGCCGACGTCGGCCGCAACGGTGGCCACCTGCGTGCCCTTGCGCCGCAGTTCGCTGGCCAGCTGGTCCAGCGCATCGGCATTGCGCGCCGCCAGTATCAGTTTGGCGCCGGCGTCGGCCGCCAGGCGCGCCGTGGTCAGCCCGATGCCGCTGGTGGCGCCGGTGATGACCATCACCTGTTCGTTAATCTTGCGTAATTGCACTGCCATGACGTGCTCCTTCAATGATGTTGGAGAATGGCTGCGCACCGGAACTCGACAGCAATGCGTTGCGGCGAGACTGGGCAGCAGGCTTATGAATACGACAATCGTGTCCATGGCCCGGATTTCAAGTCATTTTTTAAACTCAAATAGTGAAGGGCGCCGGCTTTTTCAAGCGGGCGCCCTTCGTATGGTTTATTCAAAGACCGTCAGGAATAATTATTTGCCTGGCTGATAGATCTGGTCGAACAGGCCGCCATCCGAGAAGTGGGCTTTCTGGGCCTTGGTCCAGCCGCCGGCAACTTCGTCGATGGTGAACAGCTTGATGGCCGGGAACTGCGCCGCGTACTGCTTGGCGTAGGGCTGCACCACCGGACGGTAGTAATGCCTGGCTGCGATCTGCTGGCCTTCGGCGCTGTACAGGTACTGCAGGTAGGCTTCGGCCACGGCGCGGGTGCCGCGCTTGTCGACGACCTTGTCGACCACGGCGACCGGCGGCTCGGCCAGGATGCTGACCGACGGGGCGACGATCTCGAACTTGGTCGGGCCGAGTTCCTTGACCGCCAGAAGCGCTTCGTTTTCCCAGGCGATCAGCACGTCGCCGATGCCGCGCTCGGTGAAGGTGGTGGTGGCGCCGCGCGCGCCGGAATCGAGCACTGGCACGTTCTTGTACAACTTGGCCAGGTAGTCGCGCGCCTTGGCCTCGTTGCCGCCCGGCTGGCGCAGGGCGTAGCCCCAGGCCGCCAGGTGGTTCCAGCGCGCGCCGCCCGAGGTCTTCGGGTTCGGGGTGATGACGGAAACGCCCGGCTTGATCAGGTCGGCCCAGTCCTTGATGCCTTTCGGATTGCCCTTGCGTACCAGGAACACGATGGTCGAGGCGTACGGGGTGCTGCGCTGGGCCAGGCGCTGCTGCCAGTTGTGCGCGACAAGGCCGCGTTCGCTGATAGCATCGATGTCATAGGCCAGCGCCAGCGTGACGACGTCGGCCTGCAGGCCGTCGATCACCGAGCGCGCTTGCTTGCCGGAACCGCCGTGCGATTGCTTGACGGTGACGTTGTCGCCGGTCTTGGCTTTCCACTGGCGTGCGAAGGCCTGGTTGAAGTCCTGGTACAGCTCGCGGGTCGGGTCGTAGGAAACGTTGAGCAGGGTGATGTCGGCGGCGAAGGCGGCCGACTGGGCCAGCAGCGCCACCGCGGCAAAGGCGGCAGCAATTTTTTTATTGAACATCGTTTTCTTTCAGGCAGGGAACTGTAGGCCCCGCGGGAGATCCTCAGGGCAGGAACCCATAGCGTAGATTCCTGCTGAGCGAAAGAAAACGAATTTAAACGATGATCGTTATGAGGTTTTTAACCCGGCAGCTTCAGTGGGCTTTCGACAGAATGACCAGCCAACGCTTGAACAGCAACACTTCGACATGGCCGGCCTCGACGCCGGTGTCGCACTCGATGAGCGGGTTGACCGGGTAGAAGCGCTTGCGGAAGTCGCGCGTCACCAGGATCTCGCGGCGTCCGATGCGCATCAGGAAAGGCGTCGGGGGGTGTTCAAGGCCGAAGGAGTTGTTCAGAGTAGTCATGACGATCCCTTTTCGAGTAGTGTTGGTCAAGTGAGTAAAGAATATCATAACTACTGTATAAAAACACAGGTACTGTATAAAAAAACAGTCCACGTGGAAATTGTTGTTTTTTAACAAAGGGCTTGCGAACGACGATGTCCACTGCCATCCTGCCGCGCCTGCAGCGCTTCCTGGCCGCGCGCCTGTCTCCCGAAGGCGCCTTCGGCCTGCATCTCACCATCGGCCTGGTCCTGATCCTGCTGACCGGTTTCGTGTTCAACCAGATTGCCGAGGACGTGGTCGAGGGCGACACCATCACCGTCATCGACGCCGAGCTGGCGCACTGGTTCCATGCGCGCTCGCACGAAGGCTTCACCCGCTTCATGCTGTTCATCACCCACTGGAACGGCATCACCGGCGCCAGCATCATGGGCGTGCTGCTGGCGTGCTGGTTCTGGTGGCGCAAGGCGCATTACTGGCTGATCGTGAGCCTGGTCGCGATGCCCGGCGGGATGCTGCTGAACGTGGCCCTGAAGCACATCTTCCGGCGCGCCCGTCCCAGCTTCGACGAGCCGCTGCTGACCCTGACCACCTACAGCTTCCCGAGCGGGCACACGGCGGCGGCCACCGTGTTCTACGGCCTGCTGGCCTGCTACCTGCTGCGTCGCGTGCAGGCCTGGCCGGCGCGGCTGCTGGTGATGGCGGCCGCCACCACGATGGTGATGCTGGTGGCGCTGTCGCGCATGTACCTGGGCGTGCACTACCTGTCCGACGTGCTGGCCGCCGCCGCCGAGGGCTGCGCCTGGCTCACGGTGTGCGTCACCGGGGTGTCGACCCTGCACCGGCACCGCCTGCTGCACGGCAAGCCGTCCTGGAGCGCAAGAATGCGGCAGGGTGGACTTGACAAGCACGGGTCTGAAAACCGGGAGGCTGGCACGCGGCGGGGCGGCCGATGAAACCGGTGCACGTGATCGTCAATGCCGGCGCCGGCGCCGGACATGACGACGCCCGCGCCGCCATGCTGCGCGCAACATTGAGGGAAGCCGGCCTGGATGCCGAGCTGACCATGGCCGCCGGCGGCGAGGCGCTGATCGCGGCCGCGCGCCGCGCGCGCGGCGGCGGGGCGCGCCTGGTGGTGGCCGGCGGCGGCGACGGCAGCGTCAACGCGGTGGCGTCGCAGCTGGTCGACCCCGAAGCCGGCGCCGCCCCAAAGGGCCTGCGCTTCGGCGTGCTGCCGCTCGGCACCCTCAACCATTTCGCCAAGGACCTCGGCATCCCGCTCGACCTCGACGCCGCGGTGCGCAACCTGGCCACGGGCGTTACCACGCGCGTCGACGTGGGCGAAGTCAACGGCCGCATCTTCCTGAACAATTCCAGCCTCGGCCTGTATCCGGACATCGTGCGCGACCGCGAGAAGCAGCAGCGGCGCCTGGGGCGCGGCAAGTGGCCGGCCGCGCTGTGGGCCACGCTGGCGGCGCTGCGCCGCTATCCCTTCCTGTCGATGCGCCTGGACGTGGACGGCGAGCGTCTTGCGAGACGCACCCCTTTCGTGTTCATCGGTAATAATGCCTATACGATGCAGGGACTGGCGATCGGCGCGCGCGAGCGTCTCGACGCCGGCACCCTGAGCCTGTACGTGGCCCAGCATCCGACCCGCATCGGCCTGCTGCGCTTCGCGCTCGACGCGCTGCGCGGCCGGCTGGGGCAGGGGCCCGACTTCGACGTGCTGCACGCGTCCGGATTCGAGCTCGACACGCACCGCACGCGCCTGCGCGTGGCCACCGACGGCGAAGTCACGATCATGTCGCCGCCGCTGCGCTACCGCAGCCTGCCGGGTGCGCTCGAGGTCGTGGTGCCTGGACCGGCCAAGCAATGACATCAAAAACATGGAACGGAAACGGACATCCCAATGCGAACCCTGGTACACCTGTCTGACCTGCACTTCGGCCGCGTCGACCCGGCCCTGCTCGACCCGCTGCGCAACCTGATCCACGAGATGGCGCCCGACGTGGTCGTGGTATCCGGCGACCTGACCCAGCGCGCCAAGAGCGAAGAATTCGAGCAGGCGCGCGCCTGGCTCGACACCTTGCCCGGCCCCCAGATCGTGGTGCCCGGCAACCACGACATCTCGCTGTACAACGTGTTCCGCCGCTTCGTGCAGCCGCTCGACCGCTACAAGCGCTACATCACCGACGACCTCGATCCGGTCTACATCGACGACGAGATCGCGGTGGTGGGCGTGAACACGGCGCGCTCGCTGACCATCAAGGACGGCCGCCTGAACAAGGAGCAGGTGGAGAAGATCCGCGCCACCCTGGCCGACCTGGACCCGGCGGTCACGCGCGTGGTGGTGACCCACCATCCGTTCGATTTGCCCGCGGGTTCGGAAAACGACGATCTGGTCGACCGCGCGGCGATGGCGATGCAGGTGTTTTCCGAAAGCGGCGTCGACCTGCTGATGGCGGGCCACCTGCACACCAGCCACGCCGGCAACACCTCGGCGCGCTACAAGATCAGCGAGTACGCGGCGCTGGTGGTCCAGGCCGGCACCGCGACTTCCACGCGCGGACGCGGCGAAGTCAATTCCTTCAACGTGATCCGCATCGAGCCGCAGCGCATCGAGGTCGACCGCTATGGCTGGGACACGGTGCATTGCCAGTTCCAGCTGCTGAACACGGAAAAATTCCTGCGCAGCGGGAACATCTGGGCCGAAGCCTCCGACGGCATGATGGCCGCCGGTATTTGATCAGATCCAGTAGCCGGCCAGGTTCGCCGCCCACTCGCGCAGCCGGTCGGCCCACGGCCGGTGGCGCCACTGTTCCAGCGTCACTTCCTTGGAGTCGCGCAAGTCGTCGTTGAAGGCCAGTTCCATCGACTGCCCGAAGGCCGGGTCGATCACCACCACGTTCAGCTCGTAGTTGTGGATGAAGCTGCGGCGGTCGATATTGGCCGAGCCGATGGTCGACCAGGCGCCGTCGATCACCGCGGTCTTGGCGTGCAACACGGCGATCTGCAATTCATAGATGCGCACGCCGCCCTTGAGCAGCTTGTCGTAGAAGGCCTGGCCGGCGTAGCGGATCATGCTGTGGTCGGACACGCCGGGCAGCACCAGCTTGACGTCGACCCCGCGCCGCGCCGCGCCGACCAGGGCATCGACGATCTGCTGGTCGGGCACGAAATAGGCCGCGGTCAGGTGGATCGACTTCTTCGATTCGTTCATCGCCGTCACCAGCGATTTGTAGATCTCGTAGTCGCCGTCCGGGTTGGTGGCCAGCACGCGCAGGATCTTGTCGCCCACCGGCGCCAGCGGCGGGAAGTATTCGGCCTGGGGCAGTTCGCCGCCGGCCTGCTGCACCCACAGGTTCACGAACGACCATTGCAGCGGCGCCACCGCCGGGCCCTCGATCTTGATGTGGGTGTCGCGCCAGCCGATGTCGTCCTCCTTCTCGATCCTGACCTTCTTGTTCTTCGAGCGGAACAGCGAACTGTTGGCGTAGGTGCTGCTGATGTTGATGCCGCCCGTAAAGGCGATGCGGCCGTCGACCACCATCAGCTTGCGGTGGTCGCGGTTGTTCAATTCCCACTTGCCCTTGGCCTTGGCCGGATTGACCGGGTTGAAGATCACCACGTGGATCCCGGCCGCGCGCATGCGCGCGAAGAAGGCCGAGGGCGTGGCCAGTGCGCCGACCGCGTCGACCATCACGTTCACCTGCACGCCCTGGCCCTGCTTCTCGATCAGCACGTCGGCGAATTCCATGCCGATCTGGTCCTGGTCGAAGATGTAGGTCTCGAGGTTGATCGAACTGGTGGCGGCGCGCGCCGCGGCCATCATCTCGCGCATCGTGGCCGGGCCGTCGAACAGCAGCGAGACCTTGTTGCCGGCAATCAGGGGCACGCCGGTGGCCTGTTCCTCGGCCGCCGCCAGCGCCTTCAGGTCGACGCTGGCGGCGGCCCAGCGCCGTGACGCCAGGGCCGAGGCCTGCTTCGGCGCCAGCTGGCCGCGCTGGGTCTCGATGGTCGGGGTGGCCTTGGCCGGGACCGGGACGGTGTCGACTTCCGGCAGCGTCTTGCACGAGGCCACGACGAACAGCAGGACCACGGCCGCTAGGCCGGCGGCGGGACGCTGCCGGCGCACGCTGCGCAGCAGGGAGGCAAGACGCGGGAAGTCGAAGGGTTTCATGTTATTTGAATCCTCTGGTATTGGCCGGGTCGGGCGCGACGGTCTCGGCGTCGCGCGGGCCGACGAAGAAGTCCAGCGGCGCCGCGCGCAGGCGCCTGCCGAGCGCGCGCAGCATGCGAAAGCCATGGTTGAATTCCACCTTGCGCGCCCGCAGCGCCACCCACAGCGCCAGGCCGAAGCTGACCATCAGGTTGGTCATGCCGATCAGGGCGATGCCGAGCACGGTCCAGCCTATGGTCTCGAGGTCGACCTGCTGGTCCAGGCCGACGAAGCCGATCGCGAAATTGGCCGACGAGAAGGTGACGTGGCGGATGTCGAGCGGCAGGCCGAGCAGGAAGCCGACGGTGGCCGTGATGCCCATCAGGATGCCGAACACCAGGTTGCCCATCAGGCCGCCGAGGTTGTCCTCGACGTAGCGCGCGAAGCGCAGCGAACGATCGGCGCCCAGCAGGCGCCGCAGCCAGCGCAGCTGCTCGACGCGCTTGCCCATGCGGGTGTACAGCGCCTTGTTGTCGTAGTAGCCGGACACCAGGCCGGACACGAACAGCCAGACCCCGGCGATGGCGGCGTGGAAGATGGCCAGCGAGTAGAACGGGTGGCTGTCCTCGATCAGGTGGTGCGCCTTTTCCGGCGACACCAGGTGCTGGCCGAATATGTAGTAGTAGCCGAGCGCGAGGGCAAAGGCCATCGGGATCGTGGTGGCCAAGTTGCCCAGCACCGACGTGATCTGGGTACGGAACACCTTGTTGACCAGGGCCGCCATGCTGTCGACGTCGACGTGGCGCCGGCCGCTGCCGTGCTGGGCGCCGCGGTGCAGCGACGCGGCCAGGCGCGCCGCCGTCATCGCCGGCTGCTTGGTGGCGATGGTGAAGTGCAGCACGTGTACCAGCATGAAGCCGAAGGCGTAGTTCATGCTGTAGAGCAGGGCTTCGATCAGCGGCGCCTTGTGCAGGTAGGAGATCAGGATCTTGACGATCGCCATGCAGCCGACGATCAGGCCGGCCCCGGCGCTGGCGCGGAACATGCTGCGCAGGTCGGAGCGCCGTTCGGCGATGTAGTGCTCGCCGGTGCGGCTGGCGTTTTCGGTGACGTTGCGCGCCAGCAGGTCGACGTTGTCGCGCAGCAGGCCGCGCACCTGGTATTTGGTGTTGTGCGCTTCGGCCAGTTCCTGGGCCAGGGCCACCGCGGCCATGCGGCGCGGCGCAATCGCCGCCGCCTCGAGCGGGTCGCCTTCCCTGGCCAGCGGCATTGGATGCGAATCGGGCGCGGGCGCGGGGGCGCCGGGCAGGGTGCCGCTGACGTCGACCAGGTACAGCAGCTTGCGCAGGCGTTCGATGCTCTGGGTCAGCGCCACCAGCAGGTAGGTCAGGGCCACCGTGGTGCCGTTCGATACCGCGCCGCGGCGGATCTTGAGCACCACGTCCTCGCACTGGTCGAGCATCACCAAGAGGTGGCGCGCGTCCTCGATTTCCCCGATCTCGCCGGCCAGCAGGCGCGCGTACTGGTCGAGGTAGCTGTTGGTCTCGATGTTCTGCATCAGGAAGGGCGAATCCCCTTCTTCGATGGTGCTGTGGGCGTGCACCAGGCGCGGCTCCAGGCCCAGCGCGCACACGCGGCAGGACAGGGTGCGGATCGCGTCGAGCAGGCCGCGCAGCGTGACCTGGCGCGCGCGGTCCGCCGTGGCGTCCTGCGGCGGCGGGGCATTGGCGATGACGTCGAACAGCGCCAGCCAGTCGCTGCTTGGGATCGCGCGGATCCACAGGTAGTCGTCCTCGCGGCACAATACGCGGTCGAGGGTGTCGGACAGGTACTGCTCGTCCAGCGCCGGCGGCAGCAGGCGGTAGGCGATGCGCTTTTTCAGTTCGGTGAAGAAGCCGTCGTTGGACAGGATGCCGACGTCCGAATACAGGCTGGTGTGGCGGCGCGTTTCCAGCAACGTGGTGATGTAGCGGCGCAGTGCCCAGGCTTGCCCGGCGTCGCCCTTTAGCAGCTGGCACAGGGTGCGGACCTGGGTCTGCGCATAGGCGAAGTTGTGCGGATCGCGCGGCCGCAGGCGGTCGACCAGGTCGACCAGCAGGTCGATGCGGTCGCTTTGCGGATCAATGCGTTCGAGAATGGCGAGCATATGTGTTCTACAGCGTGGAAAACTGAGTGTACCCGCAGGCTCATGCGCGCAACGTGCGGCAGCGAACCCAGCGGGGCGAAGAGGAGTGTAGAGCTTATCGGTTACACTTGATGCACTGCATCATCACTAGGGATAATACTATGTATCTGACTTATTACAATGGAGAATGGGCTGAGGGAAACACGCCTTTGTTCGGTGCAATGGATCACAGTGTCTGGCTGGGTTCCTCGGTGTTCGACGGCGCGCGTGCGCTGCACGGCCGCCTGCCGGACCTGCGTCCGCACCTGCAGCGCGTGATCGACTCGGCCGACAAGCTCGGCCTGACCTGCCCGCTGTCGGTGGACCAGATGGAAGTGCTGGTGCGCGAAGGCGTGGCGAAATTCCCGCCCGACGCCGAACTGTACATTCGTCCGCTGGTCTTCGCATCCGAAGGCTTCCTGATCCCGGTATCGGACCGGGCCGGCTTCGCGCTGACCCTGTTCGACGCGCCGCTGCCGCCGTTCACCGGGTTTTCCGCCTGCCTGTCGACGCTGCACCGCCCGAATGCTTCGATGGCCCCGACCGACGCCAAGGCTTCCGCCCTGTACGCCAACACCAGCCGCGCGCTGCGCGAAGCCAGGGCGCGCGGTTTCGACAACGCGATCATGCTGGACGCGCACGGCAACGTAGCCGAGTTCGCGTCGTCGAATTTGTTCCTGGTGACGGCGGAAGGCGCGGTGGTGACGCCGGCGCTGAACGGGACCTTCCTGGCCGGCATCACCCGGGCGCGGGTCATGGCATTGCTGGTCGGGGCCGGCGTACAGGTCGAGGAGCGCAGCGTGAAGCCGGAAGAACTGGCGACGGCGCGCGAGATCTTCAGTACCGGCAACTACGGCAAGGTGACGCCGTGCGTGCGTTTTGAAGAACACGTCATGGAAGCGGGACCGGTAGCGCGGCAGGCGCGCGAGTTGTACCTCGCGTTCACCGAAACGACCTGATTACTTCTTCTTCACCCCCGGCGCCTGCAGGGCGCCGCAATCCGCCCCCAGCCACTTGCCGGTCACGTCCATGTCCATGGTCTGCCGGGCGCCATCGCCGCCCTGCGTCATCTTCATCCGCGCCTGGTAGCTGGTATCGCTGAGCATCGTCATCTCGCCTTCGCCGCTGATCGGCGGCCGGGTGCAGCTGAAGGCGACCCGGCCCTTGTTGCCGGATTGCTGGGTATAGCTTTGCTTGCAGTCGCCTTGCTGGACCGGGAATTCCTTGCGCGCGATCATTTCACGGGTCATGCACATCCTGGTGCGCAAGACCCCGCCCGGGGCGATGTCGAGCTGGATGCCGTTCTGTTGCATCATCTGCTCCGTCTGGCGGCGCTGTTCCGGCGACATGTTGGCCATGTGCTGCTGGGCCATCGCCATCATGGACTGCATGCGCGCATCGGGCGAGCTGACCTTGTTCGACACTTCCCACAGCCCGGGTTTCATGTCCTGCGCGTGGGCGGGCAGGGTGGCGCAGCCGCAGGCCAGCAGGGCCAGCGTCGCCAGCCGGTGTTTCATCTTCATAATTCGATCCTTGGGGTAAATATCATCGGGCGGTGTCAGGAGGCTTCGCCATGCCGGCCCAGCACCTTGCGTTCCAGGTGCAGCAGGAGCAGCACCGTCTTGGCATCGACGATCTCGCCGGTCTCGATGCGCGCCAGCGCGTCGTCGAAATCCATGTCGACGACTTCGATGTCCTCGCCTTCTTCCACCTTGCCGCCGCCCGGGCCGGGCCGCAGCGCCGGATCGTATTCGGCCACGAACAGGTGGATGCGCTCGGTGGTCGTGCCCGGACTGGGGAACAGTTGCAGCACCTGTTCCATGCGCCGCAACGCATAGCCGGTTTCCTCCAGCGCCTCGGCGCGCGCGCGTTCGGCCGGGTCGGCATCGTCGAGCACGCCGGCCGGGGCTTCGAGCAGGAAGCCATCGTGGCCATTCAGCTTGGCGCCGATGCGGAACTGGCGCGTCAGCACCACGCTGCGCCGCTCGCGGTTGTAGGGCAGCACGGCGGCGCCGCTAGCGCTGTCGTAGACCTCGCGCTGCTGCTCCTGCACGGCGCCGTCGCTGCGGCGCTGGACGTAGCCGACCTTCCTGAGCGGGTAATAGCCGTCCGAGAGGATGTCGTTGCCGGTGATGCGGATGTCGCCGTCTGCCATGGAAGCTCCTGTCGACGCTGTGGCGCCAGCATACACCGCCGGCCCGGCCGTGGCGCGCACGGCCGGCGCCGGCGCCGGGTCAGCCCTGGCTTTGCGGTTCGTTGACGAAGATCTCGACGCGGCGGTTGCGTGCGCGGCCGGCCGGGTCGTCGTTCGACGCGATCGGATCGCGCGCGGCGCGGCCCTCGACCGTGATGCGGCTCGGGGCAATGCCGCGGCCGGCCAGGTAGTCGCGCGCGCTGCTGGCGCGGTTCAGCGACAGCGGCTGGTTGATGGCGTCGCCGCCGGTGCTGTCGGTGTAGCCGATGATGGTGACGTAGGTGTTCGGGTTCTCGTTCAGCGTGCCGGCGAAGCGGTCCAGGATCGGGCGGAAGTTGGACTTGATGTCGGAACGGTTGGTGTCGAACGAGATGTCGCTCGGGATCTCGAGTTTCAGGCGGTTGTCGCTGGTCTGCGATACCTGCACGCCGGTGCCGCGGGTGGCCTGCTCCATCGCCTGGCGCTGCTGCTCCATGCGCTTGGACCAGACGTTGCCGATCACGGCGCCGGCCGCCGCACCGAGCGCTGCGCCGCCCGCGGTGCGGCCGCCGCCGCCACCGCCGGTGGTGGCACCCAGGATCGCACCCAGGCCGGCGCCGACGCCGGCGCCGGTGGCGGTGCCGCGCTGGGTTGCGCTCATGTCGGCGCAGCCGCTGGCGGCCACGGCGAGTGCGGTCGCGCACAGCGTCGAGCGAATGAATGTTGTCTTCATGATGGTCTCCTTGTCGAAGTTCAAAAAAAATATCCGTTTCGGAGTCGCGCCTTCTCCTTAGAGAGGCGCGACCTCGAAACGGATCGCTTTGTGGTGCGGATAATACAATATTGCAGCGCTAGATGCCTCGTCCACTGATCAGGCGCACCAGGATCATGATGACGGCAACGACCAGCAGGATGTGGATGAAACCACCGATGGTGTAGGAAGTGACCAGGCCAAGCAGCCACAGAACGATGAGAATGACGGCGATTGTGTAGAGCATGATAGGGTCCTCGTTTGTTTGAAACGGCGATGCGTTTGCCGTGAATCCAGTATCGAACTATTGCTGGCTACGCTCCGTTCGATGACAAACATTAGGCGATATTTTTTTGTTCTTTTCGCAAGCCCGGGATCCAGCCCATGAATCCCATCAGGCCGGCGCAGCCGATCATGCAGGTCAGCAGGCCGCCGCCGATCAGGAAGACGACGTCGTGCGCCGCCATCCCGGCATCGCCCGCGTGCGTGGACGGTCCCGCGCCCGCCAGGCCGAAGCCGCCCAACAGCAGTCCCCAGAGAATGATGCCGATCCATGCAAGGCTGTTCATGTGCTGTCCTTTCCAGTTGGTGTCCATCGCCAAGCGTCGAAATAAAGTTTCCAAAATGCAGGTTGATTCTTCACTGCATTACTTAGCCATTCCGTACGCTGGCGCACATTGCGAAAAAGAAAACAAAAACCGGGCCGCAGCCCGGTTTGTCATGAGATCCGGAACGATCAGGCGGCGCGCAGCGAGCCCTTGACGATACGCACGCGGTCGCCATGGCGCCATTGCGGCGCGCTCTTCTGGTGGAAGGTGCGCAGGCTGCCATCGTCCAGGCGCACCCGGATCTCGTAGCTGTGGGTGGCCTTCATGTTGCCCTCGACCTGGTTGCCCATCACGGCGCCGCCGACCGCGCCGGCGACGGTGGCCAGCTGGCGTCCGTGGCCACCGCCGATCTGGTTGCCGAGCAGGCCGCCGAGGATGGCGCCGCCGGCCGCGCCGACGCCGCTGCCCTGGGCGCGTGTGGTGATCTGGCGCACCGATTCGACGTTGCCGCAGTGGGCGCACCAGTTGCCGCCGGCATCCGCGCCGGTATCGGTCCCGGCGACACGGGCGGTTTTCGATTCGGTCTTCGGCGCCGGCGCTGCGATTGGTTCGGCCGGTGCGGCCGGCGCCGGCCGCGGCTGGACGGGCCCGGCATAGCCGGCGCCGGATGCGCTGCCGCCCTGGGCGCTGTAGCCGTAGGCGGCGGTGCCGGCGGCCGGGGCCGGTGCGGAGTCGCCTGGTGCAGTGGCTGGCGCCGCCGCCGTCTGCGGATAGGCGCCTGCCAGCGCCTGGCCCGCGGCCGCCTGCTGGCCCGGCTGCTGCATGCTCGCGGCCAGGGCGGCGCGGTCGGCGTCGGTCAGCTGGTTGCGGGCGCCGCCGCTGGACGACGGCAGCCAGCCCATGATGGCGGCGGTGCCGGCCGCGCAGAACACGATCACGGCCAGGGCGGCGGCGATCAGGAGCGGGTGTTGCCTGGCCCTGGCGGGCGGTGTCGGATGGGTGTTCATGGGCTGTCCTTTGCGGTGTCTGGCCGGACCGTGCGCTGCCATCGGCGCCCCTCAGTCCGGTGCCGTCATTGTCCTTGTCAACAACACCACGTTCCGTGCGTCACCGTACATACTTCGCTGTGCACAGCCAGTACGCTGGCTCAAAGTTGTTTGCAAATGTATCCACGCAGTCCCACCGTGAGGGTCCGATGAATTCTCCAGTTCCACCCATGGTCGCCGAGCACAACGCCAACCTGCTGCTGGCCGCGCTCCCGCCGGAGGAGCTGGAGCGCATTTTGCCTGCGCTCGACCAGGTGCAGGTGGAGATCGGGGCCGTGCTGTGCGAACCGGGCGACCCGATCCGCCACATCTATTTTCCGCACGATTGCCTGATCTCCCTGATGGCCGTGGCCGAGGGCCGCATGACGCTCGAGGTCGGCCTCGTCGGACGCGAAGGCATGCTCGGCGCCACCGTCGCGCTCGGGCACGACACCACCCAGGTGCGCGCGGTGGTCCAGCGGCCGGGCAGCGCCAGCCGCATCGATGCCGACCGCCTGCGCGCCGAATTCACGCGCAACCCGTCGCTGCAGCGCGTGCTGTACCGCTATACCGACAGCCTGCTGGCGCAAGCCATCCAGATTGCCGTCTGCAGCCGCTATCACGTGCTCGAAGCGCGGTTGGCGCGGTCGCTGCTGGTCACGCGCGACCGCCTGCGCTCCGACAAATTCCACCTGACCCACGAATTCCTGGCGCACGCGCTGGGCGTGCGCCGCGTCGGCGTCACCAAGGCCGCCAGCGCGCTGCAGCAGCAGGGCCTGATCAACTACAGCCGCGGCAACATCGAGATCCTCGATCCCAAGCGCCTGGCGGCGGCGGCCTGCACCTGCTACGAGATCGTGCGCGAAGCCGGGGCAGGGAGTGCGGCGCCGGTGTTTGTCTGAGAAGCGATCCGGTTCCAGCCAATTGCTCGTCGTCCCCGCGGAGCCGGGAACGACGTATGAGGCGCGGTGTGACATTCATCTGCGGCGACCACTGAATTACAAAACAAAACGCCCCGTCCAAGCGGGGCGTTGTTGCGAGGTCGGGCGACAGCTTAGTGCGTCTGCTTGACCTGGTTGCCGATCACGCCGCCGACGGCTGCGCCGCCCACGGTGCCGACTGCGCTGCCGCCAGTCAGGACGCCGCCGACCACGGCACCGGCGCCGGCGCCGATGGCGGTGTTCTTGTCCTGCTGCGACATGCCGGCGCAGCCGGTCAGGGCCAGGGCTGCGGTTGCCAGCGAGGCGGTCACGATGATGTGCTTGATGGTTTTCATATTGCTCTCCTAGGGTGGGTTACCTGCTTTTACACTTATTTCAGACGCAAATCGTTCTTGACCGATTTCACGCCCTTGACCGAACGTGCGGCCGAGGCCGCCTTGCCCACGTCGTCCGCGGACGCGACGAAGCCGCTCAGCTGGACGACGCCCTGGTAGGTTTCGACGTTGATCTCGGCGGACTTCAGGCGCGGGTCCGCGAAGATGGCGGCCTTGACGTTGCCGGTCAGGGCCGCGTCGTCGATGTAGGCGCCGACCGAGCGGCGTTCGCCGTCCGAAGCGCAGCCGGTGACGGCGCCGAGCATCAGGATCGAGCACAGGGCAGCAGTGGTTCCGAATCGTTTCATGATGAAGGTCCTTTTGCTTGTTGTTCTTGGGAGCGCGGCCCTCAAGGCCGCGCTTTCATGGTCAAAGAGTACATGCGTCGCGCGTGGCGCTCTGTACGACAAATAACACTGGCGCACTCATCGCTTTGCGGTCTGGCCCGGCGGCGGCGCCTGCGGCTTGGCGCGGGCCTTGGCCAGCAGCGACGCGCACGGGCTGGTCTCGCCCGGACCGGTATTGATCAGGGGCAGCAGGGCGGCTGCCGGCGCCGCGATCACCGCCAGCGCGGCCGCGGCGCCGCCCTTGATCGCCAGCACCTTCTTGTCGAGCGACAGGTCCGGTTTCTTGAACGTGCCCTTCACGTAGAACGGCGTGCGCAGCGTGAACAGGCGCAGTTCCTTGGTCTCGGGTTTCACGCGCAGGTTCATCTGCTCGTTGTTCAGATTGACCCAGCCGTTGATGTCGACGATCGCTTCCTCGGTGTCGAGCACGAAGGTGCGGGTCTGGGCCACGCCGTTGGTCACGGCCAGGTCCGAGGCCAGGCAGTTCAGCTGCACCTGCTTGTCGCCGAACAGCTTGGTGACGATGATGTTGCCCACGTTCAGGCCGGCTTCCTCGAGCAGCAGCTTGCTGACCACCCCCTGGCTGACCAGGCCCTTCACTTCGCCGTTCGACTTGGCCAGCATCTCGGCCACCGAATCGCCGGTCGCCGTCAGCTTGGTCTCGGCGTAGATGTCGCCGGCGGTGGCCTGCTGGATCTTCTCGACTTGCGGGAACAATTGCTTGACCTTGATCTGGCGCGCGGTAGCATCGAGCGTGGCCTTGATGGCGTCGCCCTTGCCGTTGGGGCCGCCGCTGCCGTCGAGCTTGATATGCGAATTCACGGTGCCGCCGGCGAACGAGAAGTTCAGCGGATTCAGCGTGAGCACGCCGTTGTTCATCACCAGGTGGGTGTTCAGCTTGCTGAGCGGCAGGTTGGCAGTCTTGACGATGCGCTCGGCCGAGAACTTGACGTCGGCGTCCAGCACCTTCCATTTCTCGGTGTTGAATTTCTCGACCGGCAGCGCCTTGCCTTCCGGCTGGACGTCGGCCACGCCGCGCTTTTTCTTCTCGGCGTTGGAGTCGGCGCCGACCAGCGGGCCGAGGTCCTCGAAGCGCAGCTGGCGCGACACCACATTGGCGGTCAGCTTGTTGCGCGGCTTCTGGGCCGCGAAACTGAGGGTGCCGCCGATGTCGGATTCGCCCACCTTGCCCTTGAACTTGTCGTAGGTCCAGTGGCTCTTGCCTTCCTCGCCGATGGAGCCGGTCAGGTGGCCTTCGGTGGAGAAGGCCGGCGTTTCCGGCAGCACCACGCCGGTCAGGGCGTACAGGCGCGCCATGCTCGGGCCCGCCACCTTCAGCTGCAAGTCGAGGCCGGCCAGCTTGGCCGGGCGCGTGACCGTGCCTTCGAGCGCGACGCGGTAGGGACCGCCGTGCACCTCGGCCTGGACCGGGAAGGGCGCATCCTGGTCCTGCAGCGACAGCACGGCGCCGGCCTTGCCGCCGCCGCCGACGTCGACGCCGTTATAGGTACCGCGCAATTTCCAGGCGATGCCATAGGTCGGGTCATTGCTCAGGGTGTCGATGTCGGCCGTGACGTCGGCCTTGGTGACCGCGTCCTGGAAGTGGACGACGCCGCGCGACAGCACCAGGCGCTCGAGGTCGAGCTGCCACTTCGATTCCTTTTCCTCGCGCTTGTAGGCCCAGTTGTAGTGCGCCGGATCGATGCGCAGCAGTTCGACGCGCGGGCCGTCGAAGCGCAGCACCGGGATGTTGATGGTGTGGCGGAGCAGCGCGAACGGGTTCAGCGAGAACGAGAACTGGCGCACGCTGGCCATGTCGCGCCGGGGCAGGCCGCTTGGATTGCCGACGTGCACGTCGTTGGCGTACAGGTGCGGCCAGGGGATGTAGTCGCGCCAGGTGCGCTGGCCCGGGATGATGCTCTCGGAAGGGCGCTCCCAGTTGACCGTCAGGTCGCCGTTGATGGCGAAGGGACGCTCGATGGCCTCGCTGACCTTGGCGTTGAGCCACGGCTTGGCGCGGTTCCAGTCGAAGGTTAGCAGGATGATGATGGCGATGACCGGGAGTGCGATCAGTACGCCGACGATGCTTAAAGTAATTTTCAGCGGGCGCGACATCCGCGCACCGTGGTGGGTCTGTTGGGTTGTCATGGCCGTCCTCTGGTGGGAGCTGGAGTTGAACGGAGATTAACGTAAAGGTCGGCGCGTCAACGTGCGGTGGCGCACCGTGGCGCGGCGAACTGCTGGGCATCCGTGCGGCAATGTGCGCCAGCGAACCGAACACGCCTTGCAAGAGGGTTATAACGTTACCAACAGATTGCTTGAACAGGAGAACATGATGGACAAACAGTCGATGCACCTGCCGCTGCGGGTTGCCGTCCTCGCCGCGGTCATGACGCTGGGCGCCTGCGCCAGCCAGGAAAAGACCCCGGCCACCGCCGCGGTCGCGGTCTCGCACAATGCCGTCGAGAACGCGGTGTCGGCCGGCGCGCCGGAACTGGCGCCCCAGGAAATCAATGCGGCGCGCGACAAGATGATGCGCGCCAACCAGGCGCTGGCCGCCAAGGATTACAAGACGGCGCGCGAACTGGCGGTGCAGGCCCAGGCCGACGCCAAGCTGGCTCAGAGCAAGGCCGCATCGGCCAAGGCCACCGCCGCCGCCGATGCCTTGAACCAGGACCTGCGCGTGCTGCGCCAGGAAGTCGACCGCGCCAACAACGGCCAGTAAAACAAGAATCGCGCCCCCCAGGCGCGCGAGAAAGGACCCAAGATGAAAACGCGCTCTCTCAAGCTGACCTCGCTGGCCTTCGCCGCGACCGTGTTCCTGGCGGCCTGCAGCTCGGTGCCGACCACCACGCCGACCCTCGACGAAGCGCGCGCCGATTTCGTCGCGGCCAATAACAATCCGCAGGTGTCGTCGCTGGCGGCGCAGGAATTCCGCCAGGCCAGCGAGGCGCTGGACCGCGCCAACCAGGCCGCCGCCAAGCGCGAGAGCCTGGACGACATCGACCGCCTGGCCTACGTCGCCAAGCAGCGCATCGCCACCGCCCAGGAAGTGGCGAAGGCCAGGTCGGCCGAGGCCGACATCGCCAACGCCAGGACCGAACGCGACCGCGTGCAGCTCGAGGCCCGCACCGCCGAAGCCGACCGCGCCAAGCGCGACGCCGCCGCGGCCCAGGCCCAGGTGGCGGCCGCCCAGGCCCAGGCCGCCAGCGCCCAGGCGCAGGCCCAGGCCGCACAACAGCAGGCGGCCCAGCTGGCCGAGCGCTCGGCGCGCCTGGAAGCCATCCTGGTCGAACTGCACGCGCAGAAGACCGACCGCGGCATGGTGGTGACGATCGGCGACGTGCTGTTCGGCACCGATCGCGCCGAGCTGACCCCGAACGGCATGGCCAACGTGCGCAAGCTGGCCGAAGTCATGATGCAGAACCCGGACCGCAGCGTGCTGGTCGAAGGATTTACCGACAGCACCGGCGGCGCGGCCCATAACCAGGACCTGTCCGAGCGCCGTTCGGCGTCGGTGGCGCAGGCTCTCACCAGCCTGGGCGTGCCGCGCGACCGCGTCGCCACGCGCGGCTACGGAGCAGCCTACCCGGTCGCTTCCAACGATACGGCATCGAACCGCCAGCTGAACCGCCGCGTGGAAATCGTCCTGTCGAACGAAGGCGCCGCCATTCCACCGCGCGCGGCCCAGCGCTGATCGGGCCATTCAAAAACTATTAAACGAGGAAAAATCTATCATGGAACAAGCGAAAGACAACCTGGCCCACGGCTTCGACATCGAAGAGATCCGCCGCGCCGCCGCCAACCTTGAAGATGGCGCCGTCACCGAGGGCTACGCGGCCGACCGCGAAGCCGTCGTCGCGATGCTCAACGCCGCCCTGGCCACCGAGCTGCTGTGCGTGCTGCGCTACAAGCGCCACTACTACACCGTCAGCGGCCCGAACACCGGCCACATCAAGGCCGAGTTCCTCGAGCATGCCCAGCAGGAACAGGACCACGCCGACCGCATCGCCGAGCGCATCGTCCAGCTGAACGGCTCGCCGAACTTCAACCCGGCCACGCTGACCGCGCGCAGCCACGCCGAGTACGACGATTCCGAGGACGTGCAGGCGATGATCCGCGCCGACCTGATCGCCGAGCGCGTCGCGATCGAATCGTACCGCCAGATGATCCAGGCGATCGGCGACAAGGACCCGACCACCAAGCACATGCTGACCGAGATCCTCGCCACCGAAGAAGAGCACGCGGACGACATGAGCGACCTGCTGGCCTGAACACACACCACCGATCAACCACCCCACCAACAACAAAAGGAGTACATCATGCTGAACAACATCCGCGCTACCGCCCGTGAAGCTGAAATCAACGGCAAGCTGGACGACGCCAATACCGACGTGAAAGCCCTGGTCAAGGATGCCCAATCGCTGCTGACCGCGGCCGCCGCCCTGACCGGCACCAAGGCGGACGAACTGCGCGAGCGCGGCATGCAACTGCTGGACACGGCGCTGGGCCGCGCCGGCAAGTATCAGGATCAAGCCGTCGTCAAGAGCAAGGAACTGGCGCACACGGCCGATGTCTATGTCAAGGATAACCCGTGGCGCACCGTCGCCGTCGCGGCCGGCGTGGGCCTGCTGCTCGGCGTTGCATTAGGACGTAAATAATAGAGAAAGGGGCAGCCATGGAACCTCAAGATACCGTCGTGCATAGCCCCGGCCTCATGGGTGGGATCACTGGCCTGGCGAAGAACCTGTTCGGCCTCGTGGTGTCGCGCGTGGAGCTTGCCGCGCTCGAACTGACCGAAGTCCGCAACCACGCGATCGAACTGGTGGCCATCTTCGCCGCCGCCGTCCTGTTCACCTGGTTCGCACTGGCCTACGGTACCGCGACTATCGTGGCGCTGGCCTGGGACGAAATGGGCTGGAAGATCCTGCTCGTCATGTTCATCGTGTTCGTCATCCTCACTGCCATACTGGTGGGCAAGGGACTTTCGATGCTCAAGCAGGGCAAGCTGGCGTTCCCGGAAACCATGAAAGAGTTGCGCAACGACCGCGACGCGCTGATGTAAGGAGAGCATATGAAAGATCATCATCTCAGCCAAGGGCATGGCGGCTCGCACGAAGAGCGCAAGCGCGCGCTGCTGCGCGATGGCGAGTTCTATCGTGCCGGCGTGGCGCACTCGCGCGCCCAGCTCAAGCACGCGGCGCGTCCCGAGGTCATGTTTCACTCGGTAATCGACCATGCCACCTGGGCGCTGCGCGCACGGGCCGACATGCTGCTCAAGCCGACAGGAACCAGCGTATCAGTGCTGGCACCTTATGCCCTGACTGTGCTAGGCTTTATCCGCAAGCGCCGTCTCGGCAAGCCCGCAATGGGGGCGGCCGTCGTGCTCGGCGCGCTCGGTTGGTACCTGCAGCGCAAACGTGCGCAGGAAGTGACATACTAAGGGTATCGAAAGCGCCGTCGGCGCTTTCCCGGCAGCACCAGGCGTGGATCCGTCTTGAGGACCGGTCCACGCCCTGAAGAATATGGTGGGGCTTGAGCGGCGTCGCAATCCTGGGATTCGGCGCCGTCTTTTTTTGCACTGATCAATAGCGATACACGCGGCCGTCGACGATGCGCACGCGGTTACCCACACGCAAGTCATACACGCTGTCCTGCACGACCGTACGGTATTCGCCGTTGTCGAGGCGAACGTTGACGGTGTACATCTGCTGCCCCTGCTGGTCTTGCTGGTTGCGGTTGGCTTCGACCCGGTTGCCGATCGCGGCCCCGGCAACGCCGCCGGCCACCGTGGCCGCGGTGCGTCCGCCGCCGCTGCCGACCTGGTTGCCTGCCAGTGCGCCGACCAGGCCGCCGACGATGGCGCCGGCGCCGCTGGTGCGGCCGTCGTTGTTGGCCACCTGGATCGAATCGATGGTGCCGTAGCCGGCCGCGGCGGTGTTGTCGTAGCCGCTGCGGTAGCCGTCATTGCTGCCATAGTAGGGTTGCGAGCTGTTGCTGGCGCAGCCACCAAGAAGCGCACCGGCCGCCACCACGGCGGCAAAGGTATGAGTCGCTTTCATGACTTGTTCTCCTTGCAAAGATGTGAAGTCAGGTTAAGCAGTCGGTCCTGCAGGGTCTGTGCGATGGCGCACGGTTACTTTATGCGCCAAATCCATGTTTTTTTGTCAAAAAGCCATGCCTGCCACGTCTGTGTTCGGCACCGAACAGAAATCCGCGCTACTGCAGAGTAAAACATCAACTGGGCGTACAAGAAGGAGGAATCGATGCGCACACCCCATGTGATCCTGTTGCTCGGCGCTGCCCTGGTATGGGCCGCGGGACAGGCGCACGGCGCGAGTCCGGAGGCAAAGCCGGCCTACCAGCAGGCGCGCGATACGGCCGCCGCGCACTACAAGAATGCGCGCGCCCGCTGCGATGCGCTCGCCGGCAACCCGAAGGACGTGTGCGTCGCCGACGCCAGGGCCGAGCACGTGCGCGCCGAGGAAGAAGCGCGTGCCCGCTACGACGATACGCTCAAGAGCTATACCCGGGCCCGCATGCGCATCGCCAGCGCCAACTACGAGCGCGACAGGACGCGCTGCGCGGGACTGGCCGGCAACGCCAGGGACGTATGCAGGGAACAGGCCAAGGCGGTTCTGGTGGCGGCCCAGGCCGATGCCAAGGCCGACCAGAAGACCATCGAGGCGCGCAACGAGGCGCGCGAGGACAAGCTGGGCGCGGCCTACCGCGTGGCGATGGAAAAGTGCGGCGCCTTCGCCGGCGCCGAAAAGGACCAGTGCGTCACGAATGCCAGGACCGCGTTCAACAAGTGATGCAGCAAAAAGTTAAGCAGCAAAAAAGTTGAGCAGTAATAAGGAAGCAACCGGCGGATCAATAAAAAAGCAGCAGGCAATAGACATGCGGGCACGGCCCGTACCCGGCTCACCAGAGCTCAACCCCTAGCAACAGCAATAATATCCACACAACAAAGGAGTGCACCATGAACATCACCAAACGCGTCGCCACCGCCATCTTCACCGCCACCGTCGCCTTCACCATCGTCGGCTGCTCGTCGACCCCGACCAGCTCGAGCACCGGCGAATACGTCGACGACGCCGTCATCACCGCCAAGGTGAAAGCATCGATCTTCAACGAACCGAACCTGAAGGCCAGCGAGATCAACGTCGAAACCTACAAGGGCGACGTCCAGCTGTCGGGCTTCGTGGCCCAGCCGGCGGATGCCCAACGCGCCGCCGAGGTCGCACGCGGCATCAAGGGCGTTACCTCGGTCAAGAACGATATCCGCGTAAAATAAACCGATCCGTCCACCGTCGGATCGGTCTTCTTTCCAGGTAGCACTATGCAGCTTGCCAAACCCGGCCCGGCCACAGCCGAGGCAACCGATCCCACGGTGAACGCCGCCGACGGGGAGCCCGAGACAGCGGCGCGCGCAGCCGGCCTGCTGTCGCCCGCGGGCGCCCCGACCGGCGAAGGCCTGGGCGCCCAGCACGGCGGCCTGCGCTTGCCGGCCCACGTGAATGCACGCGGGCTGTCGCTGGGCATCATCGCCACCGTCGCTTTCGTATTCGGCCTGCAATGGGCCAAGAATTTCTTCGTGCCGCTGTTGCTCGGCATTTTCATCGCTTACACCCTCAGTCCGGTCGTGCGCTGGCTCGAGCGCTGGCACATCAAGCGCGCCATCGGCGCCACGCTGGTCACCGCAATGATCCTGTTCGGCCTGGCGCTGACGGTCCAGCGCGTGCAGGGCGAGTTCTTCAACATCATCGACGAACTGCCCGCGCTCACCCACAAGATCACCAAACTCATCACCCAGGCCACCGACGGCACGCCCTCGACCATCCAGCAGGTGCAGCAGGCCGCCGCCGAGATCGAGCAGGCCGCGGCGAATGCCGGCGACGCGCGCCGTGCGGCCCAGCGCCGCGCCGCGATGGCGGCCGCCGCCGCGTCGTCGGGCTCGAGCAATTTCCGCATCATGGACTGGCTGCTGGCCGGCTCGGTCGGCCTGGCCAGCTTCATCTCGCAAGCCACCATGGTGGTGTTTCTGGTGTTCTTCCTGCTGCTGGCCGGCGACACCTTCAAGCGCAAGCTGGTCAAGCTGACCGGCCCCTCGCTGACGCAAAAAAAGGTGACGGTCCATATCCTCGAGGACATCAACACCTCGATCCAGAACTATATGTTCATGCTGCTCGTCACCAACGGCTTGCTGGCGCTGCTGATGTGGGCGGCGCTGCGCGTGATCGGGCTCGAGAATGCCGGCGCCTGGGCGATCTTCGCTGGCGTGGCGCACGTGATGCCATACTTCGGCCCGCTCCTGATCACGCTGGCCACTGGCCTGGTCGCCTTCCTGCAGTTCGAATCGCTGCGCATGGTGATCCTGGTTGCTGCGGTCTCGCTCGGCGTGGCTACGCTGGTCGGGATGGTGGTGACCACCTGGATGACCGGCAAGATCGCCAAGATGAATCCGGCTGCCGTATTCGTCAGCCTGTTGTTCTGGGGCTGGCTGTGGGGCATGTGGGGACTGCTGCTCGGCGTGCCCGTGGTGGTGGTCATCAAGGTCGTCGCCGAGCGCGTCGAAGGTATGGAAGTGGTTGCCGAATTGCTGGGCGAATAAAAAACCGGGCCGTTGCAAAACGGCCCGGTTTTTTTACGTCCGGATTTTCAGGCCCGGTTTTCCACGCTTGTCTTCTACGTCCATTTCTACGCTCAATGCGCCGGCGACGTCCGGGCTTCCGGTCCCGGTTTCGGACCCTTGGCGCCCGGCACGTCCTTTTTGCGCAGGCTGCCAAGCTGGATCGCGTACTGGCGGGCAAATTCCGCGCCCAGGAAGAAGATCTGCGCCGAGTAATATACCCAGAGCAGCAAGGCGATCAGCGAGCCGGCGGCGCCGAAGCTGTTGGTGGTGCCGCTGTTGCCGATGTACAGGCCGATCGCGAACTTGCCCAAGGTGAACATCACAGCCGTGCCCAGTGCACCGATGGTGACGTCATGCCAGGACAGCTTGATGCGCGGCAGCAGCTTGTAGATGGCGCCGAACAGCGTGGCGATCACCAGGAAACTGAATACCCAGGCCACCCAGCCGAGGATCACGGTGGCGGAATGCCACATGCCGCCCAGGTATTTCTCGACGAACGAGAGGGCGGCCGAGACCACGAGCGAGGTCATCAGGAGCAGGCCGAGCGTCAGGATCAGGCCGAAGGAGAGCAGGCGGGTGCGGATCGTGTCCCACCAGCTGGCGTCCGCCGGCGGCGGTACGCCCCAGATCTCGTCGAGGCTGTCCTTCAGTTCCGAAAAGGCGCTGGTTGCGCCGACCACCAGCAGCACCGAGGCGACGATGGTCGCGAACATGCCGCTTTCCTTGTTGCGCGCACCGGCCAGGATCGCCTGGATGGTTTCTGCGCCTTGCGGGCCGACCAGCCCGCGCAGTTCATCGAGCAATTGTCCCTGCGCCGCCTCGTGACCGTAGAAGAAGCCGGCGATCGCGATCACCAGCACCAGGATCGGGGCCAGCGAAAACAGGGAATAGAAAGCCAGGGCCGCGCCCTTGCTGGCCGCGCGGTGTTCCATCCATTCGGTCACGGCGCAGCGCATGACATGGACGACCTGGCGGGAATACGGTAACCAGTTGTTTACAGCCATAGCGCTTTCCTTTCGCTAAAAAGACGAACGCGCCCGAAGGCGCGTTCGAGGGAATCAGCTCCCATCAAGGGCCGACGCCCATTGGTTCGACAGGCGTCCTTGCGGACGCCGTCACGTCATTACTGCACGCGACGTTCGATGACGATCTGCTCGACTTCCACGCGGCGGTTCGGTGCCAGGCAGGCGATCAGCTCGGACTTCTTCTTCTGGTTGCAATCGGTCACGACAGGGTTTTCCTTGCCGCGGCCGACGGCGCGCAGACGGTTGCTGTCGATGCCCTTGGCGACCAGGTAGTCACGCACGGCGTTGGCGCGACGCTCCGACAGTTTCTGGTTGTACTTGTCCGAACCCAGGCGGTCGGTATAGCCGGTGATGTCGACGTTGGAGATCGACGGATCGGCCTGCAGGGCGGCAGCGATTTCGTCAAGCTTCGGCGCCGGGGTGATCAGCGTGGCGCTGTCGAAACCGAAGGTCTTGCTGGCTTCCAGCGTGATCTTCTCGAAGCGTGCCGGCGGCGGCGGCGGCGGAGCGACCGGTTCCGGTGCCGGCGGCGGGGCTTCCACGACCGGGGTCGGAGCCGGAGCCGGTGCCGGCTGCGGCGGCGGGCTGAATGCGTAGATCAGGCTGACGTTGGCATACTTGGTCAGCGACTTCGAGAAGCCGAATTCTTCGTCGTGCTTGAGGTTGGCCTTCACGGCGCGCACGTCGGCCTGCATCGACCACTGGTCGTTGAAGCCGACCTGGAAACCGACGCCGGCGGTGGCGTATGGGGACCAGCCGGACGCCTTGCCGAACGGGCTGCTGACGTGGTCACGCTGACCACCGACACCCAGCAGCAGGAAAGGACGGAAGTTAGAGCGCGACAGCATCAGCAGGGAGTCGACGCCGACCAGGGTCTGGCGGTAATCCTGTTGACCTTCCTGGACGCGGGCGTGGGTGGCACCGAACTGGATGTCCCACAGCGGGTGCACCGCTTTACCAAATTTCAATCCGCCGCCTACGTCCTTGTCATCGACGCCGAAATCCGAATCGGGCTTGATGCCGCTAAGGGTCGGCGCAATGTACCACGACGGGTTGACGACCTCTTGCGCCAGCGTGGAACCGGCAGAGCAGAGGATGGCCGCAGCCAGAGCGATCTTCTTCATATTATTCACAGGTAACTCCCATAAGTTGTAAAGGTACTGACATCGCATGCCGTGCAGTGATGTTGATGTCAAGCTTACAAGTCGCTCCTCGTTGAGGTCCGTGCGTTAGCGCACCTAAGGAGCGGCTGGTGTGGAAATTTTACAACTAAATACATATCACCCTGTCTATTCAGTGTTTCCGAATGTTACGAAACGGTCATATTTGGCGATTTTTCCACTTTTATTATCGTACTTGTCATTCGCATACCCGCCTTGCATCAGTAAATCAGCGCCAGAACATTTTTTTGTCCTTTCTACGATTCGTTGAGCTGTCACAAAACCGATGAGAGAATTTTCGAGTCTAACAAGCACGACCAAACAAAAAAACGACATTTATTGCATGGGTAATAAGGATTTCAACCCAAGGCGGGTTGTTTTAATGAACTTCAGAAATTTCCAGAAATGTTGGATGGCGCACAGACCAGACATGATGATGCAGGCAATCTTGTATTCAGTTAAGCGGAACCGTCGTGTTGTCAGAAGGTCATAGAACAGTCGGCGTCCGGGCCTCACCAGAATCTGTCTCTTTTTACGGAGTAAACCAATATGCATGCAGCGACTCACCACAATGCGGTGCAAGGCGACCTCAACGCAGTGCACACGTCCAGCAACTCTGCTCTGATCGAGCGCGTCCCGCCGCAGCCGACCGAACGCTCCCCGATTTCGCTGGCGCCGATTGAGCGCGTGCGGTCGACCTCGGCCACCCAGCGCCGCATCGAGAACATGCAGAAGCTGATTGGCGAGCTGCAAACCCACGAAATGCTGGCTGACGAAATCGCCTGGTTTCTCAAGTTTTCGCCGTCCGGCGCCCGCAAGTACATCCGCGACCTGCGCGAAGCCGGCGTGATCGAACTGGCGCGCTACATCGAAGGCACCGCCACCTACCTGGGCAAGGCCGTGTACCGCATTTCGCCGGACCCGGACCGCGTCAAGACCTTCCTGGGCGCGATCTGCCAGCCGAAACGCGAAGGCGCCGCCCCGCGCAAGGAGCGTCCGGGCCTGCGCGAGCAGAGCATGGCCGGCACCGGCCGCCACTTCCACATCCTGGCCGACGACACCCACTACGCCATCCGCGTCAACCGCAGCCCGGTGACCCGTGATCCGCTGGTCGCCGCCCTGTTCGGTCCGGCGCCCGGCCAGCCGGCCAAATAAGCCGTCCGGCCTCGAGGGCCGGACGCACCGGCGCCGTGTGTCGCAAAAGCGACCCCGGCGCTCCAGCCTGAACCAGACTGCGTCCATTCTGTACGCCACCCCGCTTCGGCCCGGTGGCGTTATTTTTTTGCGCCCGTCGAGCGATTTGCATTGAATAAACGGCAACGGCTCCTATATGGGTGCAAACGCGCTATCGCGTCCGTCAAGTCAACCCAGGAGAAGCCATCCCATGTTACCGAATGCCGAAGCGCTGGTAGGCAAGCCCGTTCCCCAGGTCACGTTCAAGGCGCGGCCGAACGACCAGTGGCGCGACATCACCAGCGACGAACTGTTCAAGGGCAAGACCGTGGTCGTGTTCGCCCTGCCGGGCGCCTACACGCCGACCTGTTCCTCGGCCCACCTGCCGCGCTATAACGAACTGGCGCCGGTGATGCGCCGCAACGGTGTCGACGACATCATCTGCATCTCGGTCAACGATGCCTTCGTGATGAACGAATGGAAGGGCGGCCAGGAGGCGGACAACATCACCATGATCCCCGACGGCAACGGCGAATTCACCGAAGGCATGGGCCTGCTGGTCGACAAGCGCGCACTCGGCTTCGGCAGGCGCTCCTGGCGCTACTCGATGCTGGTCAGGGACGGCATCGTCGAGCGCATCTTCATCGAGCCGGACCAGGAAGGCGATCCGTTCGAGGTGTCGGATGCCGACACCATGCTGCGCCACATCAATCCCGACGCCGAGGCGCCGGAACCGGTGGTGGTATTCTCCAAGCCGGGCTGCCCGCATTGCGCGCGCGCCAAGGCCGTGCTCAAGGCCAGGGGCATCGCCTTTACCGATATCTCGCAGGACAACCGCATCAACACCAGCGTGCTGCGCGCCGTCTCGGGACAGATGACCTGGCCCCAGGTCTTCGTGGGCGGCAGGCTGATCGGTAACGCGGATGCGGTCGAGGCCCATTTTGCGGTGGACGCCGCGCCTGCGCCCGACGCTGCACCGGTACAGGACGCATGAGCCTGATGGACACCGCGATCGTCTGCACCCTGCTGGCGGGGCTGGTGCTGGGCGCATGGCAAGCCCCGCGATGGCGCCTGCGGCGCGCACTTGCACGCCCGCTGGCGCCGGCGCAGCTTGCCATCATCGAACGCAACGTCGAGCAATACCAGGGCATGTCGGCGGACCAGCGCGCCGAACTGCAGCGCCTGGTGAAACAGTTCCTGCACCAGAAGACCTTCGTCGGTTGCGGCGGGCTCGAGATCACCGAGGAGATGCGGGTGACCATCGCGGCCCAGGCCTGCCTGCTGCTGCTGGGCCGGCCGAGCCGGGTCTACCCGGGCCTGCACGCGGTGCTGGTGTATCCGGGCGCCTTCCTGGTGCCGCGCAACCAGGTCGACGCCGCCGGCGTGGTCACCGAGACGCGCCAGGACCTGCTGGGCGAGTCCTGGGGCGACGGCCGCGTGATCCTGTCCTGGGAGCACGTGCGGCGCGCCGGCAACGAGGCCGAAGGCACGCACAACGTGGTGCTGCACGAGTTCGCGCACCAGCTCGACAGCGAATCGGGCAGCACCAACGGCGCGCCCTTCCTCGGCAGCCCGGAGCGCTACCGCAGCTGGTCGGCCACGCTGGGGCGCGACTTCGCGCTGCTGCGCCGCGACACCGGCTGGGGCTACCAGGGTGTGCTCGATCCCTACGGCGCCACCGATCCGGCCGAGTTCTTCGCGGTCGCGGTCGAAGCCTATTTCGAGCTGCCGCATGCGCTGGCGGCGCACCATCCCGAGCTGTACGCCGAGTTCAAGGGCTATTTCCGGGTCGATCCGCGCGCCTGGTTCCCGCCACCGCCGCCGGAGGAACCGGCGCCGCTGCATGCGGTCCATGGTCAATGGCAATAGCGGGCGCAGCCTGCGTGCGTTTGCGTACAGAACCGCTGAGCGCGGCGGCGCATGCTGTGTTTTCAGCCGCGCGGGCTGCGCGCCGCGCATCCATATCGATCGGGAGGAAGGCAGATGTCCACCATCATTGCAGGTCATTTCCAGCTCCAGGATGACGTCGAGCGGGCGCGCCGCGCGCTCGTCGACGCCGGTTTCACGAGCGAACGCATCAGCGGTTTCTACCTGAGCCAGCCGGGGCAGCACGACATGACGCCGATCGGCGGCGACCACCTGCATTCGCCGGGCGCCAAGGAATCGCCGGAGGGCGTGGCGCAGGGCGCGGGGGCCGGCGCCGCCGTGGGCATCGTGGCCGGCGCCGCCACCGCCCCGATCACCGGGCCACTGGGACCGGTCGTTGGCGGCCTGGTCGGAGCCCACGTCGGGTCCCTGTTCAGTTTTTCCAAGATGAAGGACGCCGGCGAGAAGGAAGAGGGCGGCCGCGCGCCGGTCGAGAACCGGCCGGCCGGGATGCTGGTTGCGGTGGCCTTCGACGATCGCGCCCTGGAAGGGCAGGCGGTCGACCTGCTGCGCGGCCTGGGCGCCCACCACATCGAGCGCGCGCAGGGCAATATCGTGAACGGCGACTGGGCCGATTTCGATCCGTCGAGCATTCCGGACATCATCCGCTGAGCTTCGCTTGCACGCGGCCGCATCTGTGGCAAGCGTGCTGAGCCTATCTTCTATTTGATACTGATCAAAGCTTGGCTTGTCCACCGTCCTAGACTCGGTCTTCATGCTGCGCACCCGGCGCAGTGTCGACGATAACAGGACAACCGACATGCAAGAAGATAAAGTGGCTTTGGTGACCGGAGGAATGGGGGGACTGGGCACGGCGATCTGCCGGCGCCTGCATGCGGAGGGGTTCCGCGTGGCGGCGACTTACTCGCCGGGCAATGCCGCGCCCGACGCGTGGCTGGCCGCCCAGCGCGACGAAGGCTACCGCTTCGCCGCCTACGAGGCCGACGTGAGCGACTATGCCGATTGCGAGTGGATGACGCAAAAGCTGCTGGCCGAGATGGGCCGCCTGGACGTGCTGGTCAACAATGCCGGCATCACGCGCGACCGCAGCCTGCGCAAGATGGAGCGCGAGGACTGGCAGGCCGTGCTGCGCGCCGACCTCGACAGCGTCTTCAACATGAGCAAGCAGGCGATCGATCCGATGATGGCGCAGCGCTGGGGCCGCATCATCAACATTTCGTCGGTCAATGCCCAGCAGGGCGCCTTTGGCCAGGTCAACTACGCCGCCGCCAAGGCCGGCATGCACGGCTTCACCAAGGCGCTGGCGCTGGAAATGGCGCGCTATGGCATCACCGTCAATACCGTGTCGCCGGGCTATCTGCGCACGAGGATGGTGGAAGCCGTACCGGGCGAGGTCATGAAAGGCAAGATCCTGCCGCAAATTCCGATAGGACGGCTGGGCGAGCCGGACGAAGTCGCCGGCTTGGTGGCTTACCTGGTGTCGGAAGATGCCGGCTTCATGACCGGTTCCAACCTGGCCATCAACGGCGGCCAGCACATGTACTGATCCTTCGGCGCCACAGCCACCGCAGTCACTGCGGCTGGCGCCGCTCGGCGCGCGTCTGGCAGGCAATGCACAGGCGCGCTTCAGGGCGCGCCGCCAGGCGCGACGCACCGATCACCTGGCCGCATTCCTCGCACAGGCCATAGCTGCCATCCTCGAACTTGGCCAGCGCATGGCGCAGCAGCTGCACCTGGACCGTGTGCTGGCCGGCCGCTTCCAGTGTCAGGTCGTTGAGCAGGCGCGCGGTGGCGCGGTCGAGCGGCGAACTCTCGACCTCGGACACGGGTAGATCGCCCGCCGCCGCAGACGCTTCCTCGACCCGCAACAGCGCTTCCAGGCGCCGTTCCAGTTCGGCCCGCAGGCGCGCGGCCTGCTCGCGGTCCAGGGATTCCATGGCAAGCCGCTCAGCCGGCGCCGGCGCCGGCGGCGGCGCGGAAGGATGGGTTGGTGCTCATCGGATGCCTCCCTATACGCGTGGTGGGTACTGCACGAGCAGTGTAGCGCGGAACAGGAAGCGTGGATACCGCGGCCGATAGCGTTGCCGGCACGGCGGCCGCGTGCCGGCCCCGGTATCGGCCCGCGGTTCAGGCTTTGGCGGCCGGAGCCGTGTGGAGGGCGATGATGTCGAGCTGGAGTTTCAGGCCGTCGACCGCAGCCAGGATCGGCAGCACCTGGCCGGTGGCGGCCGCGCCGGCCAGGCCGAGCAGGCGCGCGACCAGCGTGATGCCGTCGCCGATGCGCGTGATCTGCTGGATCTTGGCGGCGGCATCGACGGTGAGCTTGATCAGCGTCTGTTGCGGCTTGCCCAGCGACGCCACGATGCAGGCCGCCGCATCCGCATACAGGCGGTTGGCGCGCTGGCGCAGCTCGATCTCGGCGTCGAGCAGGGCGCGTGCGACCGCCTGCTCGGATTCGGGCACCTCGCCGCCGTCGTGGCGCCGGATGTCCTGCATCACGCGCTGGTGGATGCTGTCGGCGCAGGCGGACAGCTTGTCGGCCAGTTCCTCGACCTGGCGCGCGGTGGACAGCGCCTCGGCCGGCGATGGCGGTGGGGTGATGGGTTCGCTTGCCATGATCTCTCCTTCAGCGCTCATTCGGACAGGCTGTCGCGCAGGTCGATGAGCTCGCGCGCATAGGTGGCCAGCAGCTTGCGCATTTCATCGCCGCTCAGGTTGTTCAAGTTATCGCGCATCTTCTGGTGCCCGGCCGCGACCTTGGTCAGGCCCTGCAGCGCCACGTCGTAGCGCTTGTCGACCAGCTTGTATTCGGTAGCCTTGTTCAAGTAGTGAACCTTGGCCAGGGTCACCAGCACCCGGTCCTGGTTCTTGGTCGAGAACGGAATTTCGACGTCGAAGATGCCCAGCACCGTCTTCTTCTCATTCTCGTTGGTCTTGGCGTACAGCCGGGTGAGCGTGATCATGGCTTCGATCAGCACCTGCACGTCGGCATTGCCGTCGCGTACCATGGTCTGGACGCTGCGGTTCTGGTAGCCGGACGCGATCACCCGGGTCAGCAGGCGCGTCAGGGCGGTGTAGGCGGCGATGTGGCGCTGCTGCAGGCCGGATTCGCTGTTGGCCTTCAGACCGTTGCCGAGGTCGTCGATGCGCTCGGACAAGTCGTAGGTGGCGTCGCCGGACAGCACGCTCAGGGTCTGCATGTACAGCACCACGCTCTTCTGGATGCCGACGAAGTCGTCGTAGACGGCGCGCCGGCGCGCATCGTTTTCACGCGCGATGCGGTCGGCGGCCGGGGACAGGTAGGGCTGTTCGCGCTGGTAGGTGTCGCGGTAGCGGCGCGACAGCTCGCCGTAGCCGCCCAGGCGCGACGAGGCGTCGGCGAACTGGCGCACTTCGACCAGGCTGACCGGGCCGTTGGTGGTGGCGCAGCCGCCCAGCAACAGGCTGGCAGCCAGGATGAGGAAAGCGAAGAGAGCAGGAAGGCGGCGCGGGTCCATGGGTCCTTTCTGGACGGCAAAAGGCCGTGCCGGAAACATCCCATTCTTTCAAATCTTTAGCGGAGAGATATTGTCTATCGTCAAATGAACCGACTGCACGGGCGCGCCATGTGCGCTACTCCGCATGGTGTCCGGCCTTGCGCCCGCTTTAACGCCCAGCCTGGTACCCGCCTTCAAACCAGCCTTCGCGCCAGCCCAGGCCGCCGACCGTATCGCCGAGCGGGTTGTATTCGCAGCCGACCCAGCCGTCATAGCCGAGTTCGTCGAGCACCCGGAACAGGTAGGGGAAATTGATTTCGCCAGTGCCCGGTTCGTGGCGGCCCGGCACGTCGGCCAGCTGGATGTGCCGGATCAGCGGCATCAGGGCGCGCAAGGTGTTGGCCAGGTCGCCTTCCATGCGCTGCATGTGATAGATATCGTACTGCAGGAACAAGTTGTCGGCGCCGACCTCGGCGATGAGTGCGGCGCCCTGGCTGCTGCGGGTCAGGAAGTAGCCGGGCATGTCGCGGTCGTTGATCGGCTCGACCAGTACCCGGATGCCGTGCGGCGCCAGCGCCGCGCAAGCGAAGCGCAGGTTCTCGACCAGGATCGCATGGGCGCGCTCGGGCGGCACCGCCGGGTGCAGCTTGCCGGACAGGCAGTGCACCTGTTTCACGCCGAGGTCCAGCGCATACTCCAGCCCCAGCTCGACGCTGTCCTGGAATTCGCCGATGCGACGCGGATCGCAGGCCATGCCGCGGTCGCCGCCGGTCCAGTCGCCGGCCGGCAAATTGAACAGCGCCAGTTGCAAATCGTAGCGTTGCAGGCGGCCGGCGATCTGGTCGGCATCGAAGGCATAGGGAAACAGGAACTCGACCGCGTCGAAGTTGGCCGATCGCGCCGCGGCGAAGCGGTCGAGGAAACCGAGCTCGTTGAACATCAGGCTCAGGTTGGCGGCGAATTTCGGCATGCAGGGTCTCCTTGGTTGACAACCCGGCATGCTAAACGATTCCGGCGCAGGATGCCCACCCGTCAGCGCGTGGGTTGGCCAGCTGCCGCCGGGTCTGCTGCCTTATCGGCCACTGCAGCGCAGACAATGCAGTGGCCGGCTTACTGCGCCCCGCCCAGTTGCCCCAGCAGCGCCGAGGTCGCTTCCAGCTGGGCGCGCGCCGGGCCGCCGAGCGCGTTGCGGCTGACGTTGTCGACCACGACGGTGGCGTTGGTCACCAGTTCGGCGCCGGTCTCGGTGATCGAGGCGTAGCCGACACGGGCGTCGCGCGGGTCGCTCTGGCGCGTGACCAGGCCGATCTTTTCCAGCGGCAGCAACGAGCGGGTGACGCCGGACGCGGTCAGGCCGACGCAGTCGGCCAGGTCGACCCGGCGCAGGCGTCCGCCCGGCGCGCGCTGCAGCTGCAGCAGCAACTGGTAGTCGGCGAAGCTGATGCCGTGGTGGCTGCCGAGCGCGCTGTCCAGGCGGCGCGACAGGGTGGCCCAGGCGCGCGACAGGCGCAGGCAGAAGGCGGTGGTGAGGGTGTCGGTGTGCAGGGTGTCGGTGGACATGGCGGTCTCGAGGTTGTGGACGAGTACTTGAGTGGTTAAGTATATGGCGGTTTTGTAATACTTGGCAAATGCTTGAGTACTCAACTATATTGTTTGGCCACAAAAAAGCCGGCATTGTCGAGATGCCGGCTTTTCGCCAAGGTCGCCCGCGCGACCCTCAAACGTCGTCCCCGGCCTCGGCGGCTCCTTGGCGGGAACTTATGCTGAACAACAGAATCCGGTATGCCGGAAATACCGTGGCACTTCAAGGATACTGACCTTGGGTGCTCAGTATGGGCCCCCGCCTACGCGGGGGCGACGGCATTAGCGATCGCCACCACCCGAACGCGACGCCGATGCCGGACGCGGCCCACGATTCTGCGAGCGGCCGTTGCCGCCACCACCGTTGCCACCGCCATTGCCGCGACCCGCACCACCGGCACGCCCGCCACCGTTGCCGGCCGGCGCCGCGCCACGTGCGCCGCCGCCGTTCGATGCGGTGGCCGGGCTGCGCGGCTTGCCGCCGTTGCCATTGCCGCCGCCGTTGCCGTGCCCCGGACGGTTGCCGCCCGGACGGCCGCCGCGATTGGCGTGGCCCGGGGCGCCGCTGCGCAGCTGGATCGGCTGCGCCTTGGCGTTCAGGTCCGGCTCGAAGCCCGGGATCACTTCACGCGGCAGGGTTTGCTTGATCAGCTTTTCGATGTCTTTCAGCATCTGGTGCTCGTCGACGCACACCAGCGACACCGCCTTGCCGGTGGCGCCGGCGCGGCCGGTGCGGCCGATGCGGTGCACGTAGTCTTCCGGCACGTTCGGCAGGTCATAGTTGACCACCTGCGGCAGCTGGTCGATGTCGATGCCGCGCGCCGCGATGTCGGTGGCGATCAGCGCCGTCAGGCTGCCGTCCTTGAACTCGGCCAGCGCCTTGGTGCGCGCCGACTGGCTCTTGTTGCCGTGGATCGCCATCGCACCGATGCCGTCCTTGCCCAATTGCTCGACCAGCTTGTTGGCGCCGTGCTTGGTGCGGGTGAACACCAGCACCTGCTTCCAGTCGTTGGTCTTGATCAGGTGCGACAGCATCGGGTGCTTCTTGTCGCGGTCGACCGGGTGGATGGTCTGGGCGATGACTTCCACGGTCGAGTTGCGGCGCGCCACTTCGATCAGGGCCGGGTTGTCCAGCAGCTTGTCGGCCAGGGCCTTGATCTCGTCCGAGAAGGTGGCCGAGAACAGCAGGTTCTGGCGCTTCGGCGGCAGCGCGGCCAGGACTTTCTTGATGTCGTGGATGAAGCCCATGTCGAGCATGCGGTCGGCTTCGTCCAGGATCAGGATCTCGATCTTGTCGAGCTTGACCGTGCCCTGGCCGAGGTGGTCGAGCAGGCGGCCCGGGGTTGCCACCAGGATGTCGACGCCGTTGGCCAGCATCTTGATCTGCGGGTGGATGCCGACGCCGCCGAAGATCACGGCCGAGTTCAGGTTGGTGTACTTGGCGTAGGTGCGCACGTTTTCCTCGACCTGGGCCGCCAGCTCGCGGGTCGGGGTCAGCACCAGCGCGCGGATGGCGCGCTTGCTGGTTTTATTGGTCAGCGCCGCGCCCACCTTGTCGGTCGACAGGCGGTGCAGCACGGGCAGCGTGAAACCGGCGGTCTTGCCGGTGCCGGTCTGGGCGCCCGCCAGCAGGTCGCCGCCGCCGAGCACGGCCGGGATGGCCTGTGCCTGGATCGGAGTCGGAGCGGTATAGCCCGCTTCAGTTACGGCGCGTACGATGGCGTCGGTCAGGCCGAGAGTATTGAATGACATAGTTTTTCTGTATGGATCGGCCCGCCGCTTTGGAAGCGCCAGTCCAGCCGATCGGATTACACAAGACAGGGCGGCCGGTACTGGAGCCGGCGCGCCAAGACGCAGCCCGTATCGGCTGCGCGGCATTATATTTAAAAATGTTTCGCTAGGGAAATTATAGCGCGGACAATGACAGCGAGGATGATCCTCGACAAGGCAATGCCGGTGGAAGCGGGAGGCGCGGCGCCGGATGGGCGCCGGAAGCAACAAAGGCTGGCACGTGCCGGCGCGCGCGATGCCGCGAGGCCGGTCGCCGCCGGTGAATCCGGACTTACACAGCGCTATTCTACGCGAAAGCCCGGATCGAGGTGTTTCTGCGCTGCTTTTTATGCGAACGGCTTGAGGATGGCGACCATGCCGGCGAAGACTTTCGGGCCGGCGGCGATCACGTCGCCCTTGTTCAGGTACTCGGATTCGCCGCTGAATTCGCCGACGATGCCACCCGCTTCGGTCACCAGCAGCGAGCCCGCCGCGATGTCCCAGATCTTCAGGCCCTTTTCGTAGAAACCGTCGATGCGGCCGGCGGCCACGTTGGCCAGTTCCAGCGCGGCCGAGCCGCTCGAACGCACGCCGTGGCAGCGCGAGGCGACCAGTTCGTACATGCGCAGGTACTCGGCCAGCGCGCGCGGATCGGCGCCGTGGCCGGAGCCGATCAGGGCCTTGTTGATGCGGTCCGGATTGCGCACGCGGATGCGCTTTTCGTTCAGGTAGGCGCCGGCGCCCTTGGTGGCGGTGAACAGGTCGTTGCGGACCGGGTCGTAGACCACGGCCTGGGTGATCACGCCGCGCTGCTGCAGCGCGATCGAGATGCAGTAGTTCGGGTAGCCGTGCAGGAAGTTGGTGGTGCCGTCGATCGGATCGATGATCCAGACGTATTCGCTCTCATCGTTCAGGTTGCTCGACGCGCCGGTTTCCTCGCCGAGGATCGCATGGTCGGGGTAGGCCTTGAGCAGGGTTTCCACGATTGCCTGTTCCGATGCCTGGTCGACGTCGGTGACGAAATCATTGTGGTTCTTTTCGCTGACGGTGATGCGGTCGAGGTCGAAAGAGGCGCGGTTGATGACGGTCGCGGCGCGACGGGCGGCCTTGATGGCCGTGTTGAGCATTGGGTGCATAGGGCTTCCGTGAAATGCGAGCGCTCACGGCGCAGGGCATCGTGAACGCGACAACGAATAAATGAACGATGAGAATGACAAAGAGCAAAGCGGTGCCGAAACCGTTAAAATCGCCGCCGGGATGCAACACCCTGGCCCGCAATTCAACGCTTCGTCACCGCGCGATGACGCTATTTTAAATGAACCAGACCGAAACTGACACATCTCTTTTCCAACGTCTCCGCTTTGTGCTAGTGGAGACCAGCCGCGCAGGCAATATCGGGGCGGTGGCGCGCGCCATGAAGACGATGGGCTTCACCGACCTGGTGCTGGTCACGCCGCGCTGCGCCGATCCACTGAACGATGCGGAAGCGGTCGCCTTCGCCAGCGGCGCCGGCGACGTGCTGCAGGGCGCGCGCATCGTCGGCAGCATCGCCGAAGCGCTGGAGGGCTGCAATTTCGCGGCGGCGGTATCGGCCCGGCTGCGCGAATTCTCGCCGCCGGTGTGGTCGCCGCGCGAGTTTTCCGCGCACGCGGCTGCCCAGGGCGAACTGCGTCCGGCGCTGATCCTCGGCAACGAGCGCTTCGGCTTGCCGAATGCGATCGTCGAAGGCTGCAACGTCCTGATCAACATCCCGGCCAATCCGGATTATTCATCCCTGAACCTGTCGCAGGCGGCCCAGGTGCTGGCCTACGAATGCCGGCTGGCGGCCCAGGGCGAGAACCGGACCCAGACCGGCGTCGGTTTCAACGGCGAAGCGGCCAGCCTGGCCCAGATCGACGGCATGTACGCCCACCTGGAGCAGGCGCTGGTCGACATCGGCTTCCTCGACCCCGGCAACCCGAAAAAGCTGATGCCGCGCCTGAAGCGCCTGTTCGCCCGTACCGGACTCGAAACCGAGGAAGTCAACATCCTGCGCGGCATCGCCCGCCACATGCAGGGCCAGCGCAAGCCTTGATCTTCCTCAAACCGGGGTCAGAGCCCGATTTTTGGCAATATCCTGTTATTAGCTTGAGCTCCGACCCCGAAAGGAAACGACGATGAGCGTACGCCTGCTGACCCGGGTCCTGCTGCTGGCGCAGGCGGCGGCTGCGCTGGCGGCCGGGTGGGCGCTGTGGCGCTGGGGTGGGGCGCCCGCATGGCTGGCGGCGGCCGGCGGGCTGCTGGCCGTGGCGCTGGTGCGCCTGCTGATCAACATGAACAACTTCGTGCTGGCGGCGCGCTTTGCCAGCGCCACCCCGGACGAGTTCCGGCTCGGCATGGGCGCGCGCCTGCGCCTGCTGGCGGCGGAATTCCGGGCCAGCATGCTGGCCACCTCCTGGCTCATGCCCTGCGGCGCGGCGCGCACCACCGTCTACCCCGGTTCGACGCAGGCGCCGGTACTGTTGCTGCACGGCTACGGCTGCAACAGCGGCTACTGGGCGCACCTGATCCCGCTGCTGGACGCTGCGCGCATCAGCCATGCCAGCGTCGACCTGGAGCCGATCGCCGGCGACATCGACGGCTACGTATCGCAGGTGGAGCAGGCCGTCACCGCGCTGTGCACCGCCGCCAAGGCGACACAGGTGGCGATTGTCGCCCACAGCATGGGCGGCCTGGTGGCGCGCGCCTGGCTGCGCGTCCACGGCGGCGCGCGCCTGGCGCACCTGGTCACGCTCGGCACGCCGCACCACGGCACCGCGCTGGCGCGCTTCGGCCCGGGCCGCAACGCGGTCCAGATGCGGCGCAGCGCCGGCGCACCCGATGGCAACGAACCCGAAGGCGCCGGCCCCTGGCTGCGCGCGCTGGCCGCAAGCGAAAGCCCGGACCTGCGCGCGCGCATCACCTCGCTCTACACCCACCACGACAACATCGTCTCGCCGCAGACCTCGAGTTTGCTGCCGGGCGCGCGCAACATCGCTTTCGGCGGCGTCGGCCATGTGGCGCTGGGCAGCGATCCGCGCGTGCTGGCCGAAGTGATGCGGCTGCTGGCGGCGCTGGAGGTGAACGCCTGAACCACCCCGGCCCGGACCGTGCCCGCTGAACCATGCGGATGCGCCGCCTGCTGTGGCCGCGTTGCCCGGTCAATGATATCCTTGCGGGTGAATCCACCCACGCCGTCTTCCATGCAACAAAAAGCTCCACGCCGAACGCGCGAACGTATCCTTGAACTGTCGCTGCGGCTGTTCAACGAGTTCGGCGAGCCGAACATCACGACCACCGTGATCGCCGAAGAGATGAATATCTCTCCGGGGAATTTGTATTACCATTTCCGCAACAAGGACGACATCGTCAACTCGATCTTCGCCCAGTTCGAGACCGAGATCGGGCGCATCCTGACGGTGCCGGCCGGACGCCGCTCGAGCATGCAGGACGTCTGGTTCTACCTGCACCACATGTTCGAGCTGATCTGGCGCTACCGTTTCTTCTACCGCGACCTCAACGACCTGCTGTCGCGCAACCGTAAGCTCGAACTGCAGTTCAAGCAGATCCTGGCGCACAAGATCAAGGTGGCGCGCCAGTTGTGCGAAGACCTGCGCAGCGAAGGCGCGCTCGAAGCCGGCGAGGCCCAGATCGGCGCCATGGCCACCAACATGGTGGTGGTGGCGACTTACTGGCTGTCCTACGAATACGTGCGCAACCCGCGCAAGTACAGCGAGCAGCAGGCGATCGCCGATGCGCTGGCGCGCGGCTGCTACCAGGTGCTGTCGATGATCGGTCCCTACCTGCGCGGCGAGACCCACACGCTGTTCCAGCGCCTGTCCGACGATTACCTGAAAAAGCTGCCGCCGGAAGCGGCGGCCGGCGCACCCGCGCCGGCACCCTCTGCAACCATCGAAAAGAATCCATGAAATCCATCGCCGTCTATTGCGGCGCCTCGCCCGGCGCCGATCCCCGTCATGCCGACGCCGCGCGCGGCCTGGCCCGCGTCCTGGTCGAGCACAACATCGCGCTGGTCTACGGCGGCGGCAAGGTCGGCCTGATGGGCGTGATCGCCGACGAGGTGCTGCGCCTGGGCGGCGAAGCGACCGGCGTGATCCCGAAGGCGCTGGTCGAGCGCGAAGTCGGCCATGCCGGCCTGACGCGCCTGTTCGTGGTGAAGGACATGCACGAGCGCAAGGCGATGATGTCGGACCTGGCCGAAGGCTTCATCGCCATGCCGGGCGGGATGGGCACGCTGGAAGAACTGTTCGAGATGGTGACCTGGGCCCAGCTCGGCATCCACGCCAAGCCGATCGGCCTGCTCAACGTGAACGGCTTCTGGGACCGCCTGGCCGGCATGGTCGATCATATGGTGGAAGAGGGCTTCGTGCGGCCCGCGCATGCGGAGCTGCTGATGCGCGAGGCCGATCCGGACGTCCTGATCCGGCGCCTGCGCGCCGCTGCGCCGCAGCCGCAGCCAGTGCAGCAGCCTGTCGTCTGACCATCTGACCATCCGGCCGCCGCGCCGGCGCCTACCCCAGCACCACGCGGTCGCGCCCCCCGGACTTGGCCGCATACAAGGCGCCGTCGGCGCGCCGGATGGTGTCGGCAAAGGCTTCGCCGGCATGCCGCGCGCACAGCCCGGCCGAGAAGCTGACCGGCCGCTCGAGCACGACCCCGGGCGGCGCCAGCGCCGCCACCCGCGCGCGGATGCGTTCGAGCACGGCCTGGGCGTCGGCGACGGCGGTGGCGGGCAGGAGCAGCAGGAATTCCTCGCCGCCCCAGCGCGCCAGCACGTCGCCCGCACGCAGTTCGGTGCGTGCGGCCAGCGCGAAGCCGCGCAGCACGGCGTCGCCGGCGGCGTGGCCGTGGCGGTCGTTGATCTGCTTGAAGAAATCCAGGTCGATCACGGCGATGCAGGGCGGCGCCGTGCCGGCGGCCGCCATCCTGCGCTCCGCCACGGCCAGCACCTCGTTCATGTGGCGCCGGTTGGCAAGCTGGGTCAGCTCGTCGATCGTGGCCAGGGTGCGGATGGTCTCGAGCGCCGCCACCAGGTCCCTTTTCTGCGCCTTCAGGCGCGCGCGCAGCCGGGTCATCTCGCCGGTGAGGAAGGTCACCGCCAGCGAGCAGCTGGCCATGATGATGAAGGTCACGGCTTCCACCGCCGGCGGGAACTGCCGCGGGTCGCAGGCCTGGTGCCACCACATGGTGCCGCCCATGCCGAGCAGGCCGACGCAGGCGAGCAGCATGGTCTGGCGCGGCCGCAGCGCGAAGGTGCAGAACACCACCACCACCATCAGGCCCATCAGGGTCACGGCGCGCAGAGGCCCGGTGATCGAGTAGCCCCACATGTTCAGGCCGATGCCGAACACGCCCTGCAGCGCCGCCAGCACGGTCGGCTCCAGGCCGATGCGGCGGTGCGCGCGGATCAGCAGGTAAAACACCAGCAGCCCGCCGAAGGTGGCCAGCGCGACCCCGTCCAGCCCGTGCAGGCCGCGGCGCGTGACGGGGATCCGCGCGTCGAACAGCACGCCGAAGAAGATGCCGTACAGCGCCGCGGTGGCGGCCAGGTACTGCAGCATCCGGTGCATCTTCGGGTCGGTCCCGAACAGCAGGCGCGCCAGCTTGCCCATGTCAGCGCACCCGGCGCAGGGCGCCGTTGCCGTGGGTCCGGGCCTGCGCCTGCAGCAGCTCGGTGATGCGCTCGGGCGGCACCGGAGGGCTGAACAGGTAGCCCTGCATCTCGTCGCAATCGTGGGCGCGCAGGAAGTTGCGCTGCTCCTCGGTCTCCACGCCTTCGGCGATCACGCGCAGGTGCAGGCGGTGGCCGAGCGAGATCACGGCCAGCGCGATGGCCTGGTCATCCTCGCTGTCGGCCAGGTCGCGCACGAACGACTTGTCGATCTTGAGGGTGCTGATCGGGAACGACTTCAATGCCGACAGGCTCGAATAGCCGGTGCCGAAGTCGTCGATCGACAGCGACACGCCCATCGCCTTCAGTTCGCCCATCCGTTCCACTGCCTGGTTCAGGTCGCGCATCAGGAGGCTTTCCGTCACTTCCAGTTCCAGCGCGCTGGGCGGCAGGCCGGTCTCGCGCAGGGCGTTGGCGACGCGTTCGACCAGGTGTTTTTCCTCGAACTGGCGCGCCGAGACGTTCACCGACACCGTCAGCGGATCGAGGCCGGCGGCGCGCCAGAGCTGGGCCTGGCGGCAGGCGCTGCGCACCACCCATTCGCCGATGCCGACGATCAGGCCGGATTCCTCGGCCAGGCCGATGAAGCGCGGCGGCGCCACCAGGCCGTGCTCCGGATGGCGCCAGCGGATCAGGGCCTCGACCCCGAACATGCGGCCGGTGCGCAGGTCGACCTTGGGCTGGTACAGCAGGTGGAACTGGTTCGCCGCGCCCTCATCCGCGTCATGATCGGCGCGCTTGTGCGCGCCATCGTCGATGGTGGCGTCGAGCGCCTTGCGCAGGCCTTCCAGCAGCATCAGCTTTTCCTCGACGCTGGCGTTCATCTCGCGCGTGTAGAACTGGAAGTTGTGCTTGCCGAGTTCCTTGGCGCGGTACATCGCCGCGTCCGCGTTCATCATCAGGGTCTTCGGGTCGTCGCCGTCGCGCGGGTACATCACCACGCCCATGCTGCAGCCGACCTGCACCGCCTGGTTGGCGATCATGACCGGCTCGCCGACCGCCTGGCGGATCTTTTCCAGTACCGGCGCCAGCGCCAGCGGGCTGTCCTGCACGTCCGGCAGCAGGATCACGAATTCGTCGCCGCCCAGGCGCCCCAGGGTGTCGTTGCGGCGTAGGCAGGCCTGCATGCGGCTGCCGACCACCTTCAGCAGTTCGTCGCCGGCGCCGTGGCCCAGGCCATCGTTGACCAGCTTGAAGCCGTCCAGGTCGACGAAGGCCAGCGCCAGGCAGCTGCCGTTGCGCTGGGCGTTGCGCACCGCCTGTTCCAGCCGGTCGCGGATCAGGCTGCGGTTGGGCAGGCCGGTCAGCTCGTCGTGGTGGGCCATGTGGCGGATGCGCTCCTCGGTCAGCTTGCGCTCGGTGATGTCGCGCACCGTGGCCACCACGCCGCCCTCGACCCGCACCACCTGGCGCTGCAGCCAGCGCCCGATCGCCGGCGCGGTCAGCGCCTGCCATTCGGTCTCGGCCACGCCGCCTTCGAGCGCGACGCGCGCCAGTTCCTCGAACATGCCGTTGGCGCGGTAGAACGGCAGCAGTTCGCCCAGCGCGCGCCCGCGCATCGCGTCCTTGCCGATGCCGGTGAGCTGCTCGGCGCGGCTGTTGGTTTCCTCGACCACGAAGTCAAGCACCGCGCCGCCCGGGCTGAGGACGTTGCGCAGCACGAAGATGGCGTCCAGGCTGGCTTCCGACGCCGCCGCATAGGTTTCCTGGGCATGGCGCTCGCGCCGGCGCGCCTTGGCCAGCTGCCACGACCAGGCGCTGATCATGCCGACCACCGCCACCAGCAGCACGCTGGCGATCAGCGCCGCCGCCAGGCAGGTGCTGCGGTGCTGCTCGTACTCGGCCATCTGTTCGACCTGCGCCAGGCCGACCACCGCCGACAGCGGAAAACCGTGCAGGCGGCGCACGCCGGCATAGCGCGCCACGCCGTCGGCCACGATCACGCGCGCGTCGACGGCGTCGTCGCCCAGGCCGTCGAGCGCGATCCGCTGGCCCCAGCTGACCCGGTCGCCGATGCGCAGCGCGCGCGCCACGCCGTCGCTGCCGACCAGTCCCATCAGGCCCAGGTCGCCTTCGCGCGAGGGTTCGTAGGCGCTGGTGAAATAGGCCGGATCGACCTCGATCATGGCGATCCCGGCGAAGTTGCCGGCGGCGTCGTTGATGCGGCGCGAGAAATGCAGGTGCGGATCCGGCTTGGCCGAATCGCTCAGGATATTGCTGACCAGGGGACCGCCGCCATCCTCGCCGGCGTGGTGCGCCAGGAAGAAGGGCTGGTGCGAGACGTCCAGCGCCGGCACCGACGGGTTGCTGGCCACCACCTTGCCCTCGCGGTCGGCGATGCTGACCACGAACACGAGGCCGGGCGGCAGCAACTGCTGGCGGCGCAGTACAGGCAGGGCGCCGGCCGAGCCATTCATCTCGACCGCGTACTTGACCACCTTCAGGGTCTGGTCGATCGCGTTCAGGTTGCGCGCCACCTGGGCTTCGTAGGTATCGACCAGTTCGCGCGTGGCGTCGCGCGCCGCGTCCACGGCGGCGCTGCGTTCGACCTGGATGAAGTGGAAGGTCGCGATCCAGATCGCCAGCAGCGGCAGCAGCGCGAACAGCGGCAGCGAGATGTGGGTTTCGAGCGCGCGTCCGAACCAGCGCGCGGAGGAAGAGACCGGCTTGTCAGTCATGGCAGCACCTCATTGCAGCACCTCATTGGAGCACCAGCACTGCGCGCACGCTGGGATCCAGCGCGCTGCGTTCGATATAGCCGATCATGTCGGGATGGTTGGCGACCTGGCGCCGCACCGCGGCGCTGTCGGGCGCCTCGGCCGGCGGCTGGCCGCGTCCGGTGAACACCATCTTCGACCAGTAGGCCTTGAGCAGCGGCGGGGTCTTGTTGGCCACGCGCGCATAAAAGGCGTCGCGCAGCGGCGAGCCGAGGGGCTGGTCGAGCGGCACTGCTTCCAGGCCGTCCGGGAAGCGCGCGCTGCTGCCGAGGAAGATCGCCGCTACCTGGTCGGCGCGCAGCGCCGTGACCCGGCGGCGCGCCGACACGACGACCACCATGTCGGCGCCCGGCACTGTGCTATAGGCGGCAGCGCCGGCGCCGGCCATGCCCAGCGGGAGCAGGATCGCAGCGGCCAGGCGCCGCAATGTAAGGGAGGCGCCCATGCTAGTACACGAAGTCCAGGGCGACGCTGGCGACGTGGATCGCATGGCCGGCGCGGAAGCCGGGCGTCTGGTTGATCAGGGTGCCGCGCGAGCCGTCATGCGGCGTCAGGCGGTCGAACTGCAGCTTGAGGGCGCTGCTGGGGTGCCAGTCCCAGCGCAGTCCGGCGCCGAACGAGACCTGGCGCGGAATGGTGGACAGCAGCATGTCCAGGCCGGCGTTCAGCGCCGCCGCCTGGCGCGCCCCGTCATCCGGCAGGCCGGCCAGCGGCACGCCGCGATCCGCCGCCCGGCCCGGTGCGCGCACGTAAGCCACGGTAAAGTAGGGCGTGAACGCATCCTGGCGCCAGCCGGCGCTGGCGTAGACGCTGGTGGCCGCGATCAGCAGCGACGTGCTGCGGGTGCGGCTGGCCTCGGCCATCAGGAACCAGCGACCCGGGTCGTAGTTGGCGCCGATGCTGGCCACCTCGACGCGCGTGTGGTCGACCGCGTAGCGCCCGCGCAGCGCGCTGCCAGCCGCGCCGAAAGCGTCATAGGCATCGAACAGCTCACGCCCGATGCCGGCCATCGTGAGCTCGCCGCGCATCACGCTGGCGCGCAGGCTCAGGTTGCCCCAGTCGCCGGTATGGGCCAGGCCGACCAGGTGGCGCAAATGGGCACGCAACGGCGGCACCAGCGCCTCTTCGTCGTGGCCGTAGAACACCTGCGACAGGTTGCGCATGCGGCCCAGGCTCCAGCGGTAGCTGGCGTCGATGCCGTCGCTGCTGGTGAAGGGGAGCGCGCCATAGGTCTCGACCGGCGGCCGGATCCATGGGTAGGCGTAACCAACCTTGCGGTACTCGGCCGCCAGGAACATCGGCATGGCGATGCGCCCGGCGCGCAGCGCCAGTTCCGGCGTGGCCTGGAACTTGACGTTGGCCCATTCCACCCGCGGGCGGTAGCTGTTGTCCATGCCCTGTTCGCTGACCACCTGCAGCACCGCCGACCAGCGCCTGCCGGGCGCCAGGTCGAGCTGCAGGCCCAGCCGGCTGTCGACGTCGGCGCTCCAGCGCCGGCTGGCGCCGGCGCCGCTGACCTTCATCACCGACGAGGTGTAGTCGGCCTCGCGTTCGCTCGAATGCGCCGCGCCCAGCGTGCCGAAGCCGGACACCGCCAGGACCGGCAGTCCCGCGCCATCCTGTGCGCGCACGCCGCCGGCGGCGGCCAGGCCGAGCGCGAGCAGGGGAGCGAACAGGAGGGAACCGCGGGATTGGAACTGCATCTATCTTTCTCGATAAACCAACACGCTTGCGGGCGCGTAAGCGTGACGCATGAATGTAAACGCAGAGCTCCCGAAAGTCGATAGCTTTTCACTAATCTTGGTCGCCGGCGTATAAGTTGGCGGCTATCCTGTTGCGATGTGGCAACGATGACAGCCTGGAAATCGTTTGCGGGCGCGATGCTGCTGTCCGCACCACGGCGGCGCGCCTGCGGTAATATCAAGTCGACACCACTGCGAGGGCCACGCATGCCAGCTTCGAGCGTCAATCATTTCACCACCGGCGCCGCCGGTTACGCGGCGCACCGCCCCACTTATCCAATGGCGCTGGCCGATGCGCTGGCCGCCATCAGTCCCGGCCACGCGCTGGCGCTCGACTGCGGCTGCGGCACCGGCCAGTTGTCGGTGCTGCTGGCCGAACGCTTCGAGGCAGTAGTCGCCCTAGATGCCAGCGCGGCCCAGATCGCCCAGGCCGAGGCGCACGAGCGCGTGCGCTACGGCACCGCGCTGGCGCAGGACAGCGGCCTGCCGGCGGCCAGCGTCGACCTGGTCACGGTGGCCCAGGCCGCCCACTGGCTCGATCTCGATCTGTTCTACGACGAGGTGCGGCGGGTGGCCCGGCCCGGCGCCGCGGTGGCGCTGGTCACCTACGGCATCCTGCAGGTGGACGGCGATGAGGTCGACCGGATCGCCCGGCATTTCTACCATGAGGTGGTGGGGCCGCACTGGCCGCCCGAGCGGCGCCACGTCGAGGAGGGCTACCGCAACCTGCCGTTCCCGTTCCGCGAGCATTCGATGCCGGAGCTGGCGATCGAGGTGGCGTGGACGGTGGCCGACCTGGTCGGCTACGTGAACACCTGGTCCGCGGTCAGGGTGGCCGAGCGGGCGCTCGGCGCCAGCCCGGTGCCGGCGTTCGAGGCCGCATTGCGCGCGGCCTGGGGCGATCCGGAAAGCCGGCGCCGGGTGCGCTGGCCGCTGTCGGTCCGGGCCGGCAACGTGGAGGGCCCGTCCAGCTAGTCGAAATCTGCATAGGTCCGCGCCGATTATTGATAGTTGTTCATATTTTATTGCCTTTACACTTTCCGCAATAATTCGTGAAGAGCCTATGAAGATCACCAAACTGACCCTGTACCGCGTACCGCCGCGCTGGATGTTCCTGAAGATCGAGACCGACGAAGGCATCACCGGCTGGGGCGAGCCGGTCATCGAGGGCCGCGCCCGCACGGTCGAGGCGGCCGTGGGCGAACTGGCCGATTACCTGGTCGGCCAGGACCCGATGCGCATCAACGACTTGTGGCAGCTGATGTACCGCGGCGGCTTCTACCGCGGCGGCCCGATCCTGATGAGCGCGATCGCCGGCGTCGACCAGGCGCTGTGGGACATCAAGGGCAAGGCGCTCGGGGTGCCGGTCTGGCAGCTGCTGGGCGGGCTGGTGCGCGACCGCATGAAGATGTACAGCTGGGTCGGCGGCGACCGGCCGGCCGAGATCATCGCCGGCATCCAGACCCTGCGCGCAACCGGCATGAACACCTTCAAGATGAACGGCACCGAGGAACTGGCGATGATCGACAGCGCGGCCGCGGTCGACGCCGCGGTGGCCCGCATCGCGGCGATCCGCGACGCCTTCGGCTACGCCATCGAATTCGGCATCGACTTCCACGGCCGGGTGGCGGCGCCGATGGCCAAGGTGCTGCTGCGCCAGCTCGAACCCTACCGTCCGCTGTTCGTCGAGGAACCGGTGCTGCCGGAACAGGCCGAGTACTACCCGCGCCTGGCCGAGGCGACCTCGATCCCGCTGGCCGCCGGGGAGCGCATGTATTCGCGCTTCGACTTCAAGCGCGTGTTCCGCGAGGGCGGCATCTCGATCGTGCAGCCGGACGTGTCGCACGCCGGCGGCATCACCGAATGCGTGAAGATCGCCGCCATGGCCGAAGCCTACGACATCGCGCTGGCGCCGCATTGCCCGCTCGGGCCGGTGGCGCTGGCGGCCTGCCTGGCGGTCGATTTCGTGTCGCACAACGCGGTGCTGCAGGAGCAGAGCATGGGCATCCACTACAACCAGGGCGCCGAGCTGTACGACTACGTGGTCAATGTCGAGGACTTCGGCATCAAGGACGGCCATTTCGCGCCGTTGTCCAGGCCGGGCCTGGGCGTGATCGTCGACGAGGAACGCGTCATTGCCGCCAGCCGGGGGGCCGCCGACTGGCGCAATCCTGTATGGCGCCATCCTGACGGGAGCATTGCGGAATGGTGACGCCATCGAATGAACATGCGGATGCGCAGCCGGCGCTGATCGGCATCGACTGGGGCAGCAGCAGTTTGCGCGCCTGGCTGATCGGGCCGGACGGTGCCGTGCTGGACGAACGTTCAACGAAGGAGGGCGCCTCCACCCTCGTGAAGCACGAGGATTTCGCCGCAGCCCTGGATGGCGTGGCCGGCGCCTGGCGAGCGCAGTATCCGGACTTGCCGCTGCTCGCCTGCGGCATGGTCGGCAGCAGCCATGGCTGGCTGGACGTGCCGTATGCGCGCTCCCCGGCGGGGAGCCTTGAGCTGGCGGCGGGCCTGGCGCGCGCGCCGGACGACGGCCCGCACATCGTGCCGGGCCTCATGTTCGATGAACCGGGCCTGCCGCCCGACCTGATGCGCGGCGAGGAAACTCAGATCGCCGGCGCCCTGCACGCGCAGCCGGCGCTGGCGGCGGCCAGCTGCATCGTCCTGCCCGGCACCCATTCGAAATGGGCGCGCGTGGCCGACGGGCAGGTGACGCGCTTTGCGACCTGGATGACCGGCGAGTTGTATGCGGTGCTGCGCAAGGCGTCGGTACTGGGGCGGCTGATGCCGGAGGATGCTGCGGATGACCCGGATGCGTTCCTGGAAGGTGTCGACGCGGTGCGCGCGCACGGTGAACTCGGCCTGTCGCACCAGATCTTCGCGGCGCGCACGCTGGGGGTGACCGAGCGGATGCCGGCCGCGGCGCTGTCCGAGTACCTGTCCGGCCTCTTGATCGGCCACGAGCTGCGCGCGGCGCTGGCGTGGCGCGACGAGGCTGGCCTGGCTGCCAAGCCGCTGGCGCTGGTCGGCGAACCGCGCCTGTGCGCCCGCTACCAGGAGGCGCTGCGGCGCTTCGGCCACCCGGCCGGCCACGTACTGGACAACGTGGCGCCGGGCGGGCTGCTGGCGTTGGCGCAGGCGTCCGGGCTGCTGCCCGCCGCTACGCCTTGAGATTTTTGCAATACCTGTCGTACCGCAGTACCATGGCAATTGCCGGCCACGTCGTAGCCGCTTCATAACAAATAACGACATATAACAAGATACAAGCCCAGGAGATCAAATGAGCACGCACCACCCATCCGCGCGCCGGCAAGCCGCGCGGCTCGCATCCTTACGCCTTCATCGCCCACCCGCCCGCCGCCACGCCATCGCCCTGGCGGCAGCGCTGTGCGCCGCATCGTGCATGGGCACGGCCGCCGCCCAGGCCCTCGAGGCGGATGCCGCGCCGGTGCAGCAGGTCGTGGTCAGCGGCATGCGCGCCAGCCTGGAAAAGGCGCAGGACCTGAAACGCCGCGCCGACCAGGTGGTCGATTCGATCGTCGCCGACGACATCGGCAAGCTGCCCGACGCCAATGTGGCCGAAGCCCTGCAGCGCATTACCGGCGTGCAGGTCTCGCGCAGCCGCGGCGAGGGCGACCGGGTGCAGATCCGCGGCCTGTCGCAGACCCAGACCCTGCTCAACGGCCGCTCGATCTTCACCGCCGGCAAGGAGCGCGGTTTGTCGTTCCAGGACGTGCCGGCCGAACTGCTGGCCGGCGCCGACGTCTACAAGACCCCGACCGCCGACCAGGTCGAAGGCGGCATCGGCGGCCTGATCGACTTGCGCATGCGCCGTCCCTTCGACTTCGCAGGCGCCAAGGTGGCCGGCACGCTGAAGGGCACCTACGCCGACTATGCACGGGAAAAGAATCCGGAAGGCTCGCTCCTGCTCAGCAACCGCTGGAAGCTGGGCGGCGATCTGGGCGAGGTCGGCGCGCTGCTGAGCGTGGCGCACCAGAAGCGCGACTACCGTTCCGACACCCAGGAACTGGGCGCGCCGGCGCAGCTGGCCGACGGTTCCGGCATCTACGCGCCGAGCGGCGCCTACGGTTCCTACGAATTCGGACAGCGCGAGCGCACCGGCGTCACCGCCTCGCTGCAATGGCGCCCGACGCGCGAACTGGACCTCTACCTGGACGGGAATCTCACCCGCCTCGAGACCGGCACCGACACCTACGCGTTCTACGCCTCGCCCTACTGGCCGAACTGGACCGCCGAGACCAACGCCGGCGCCATGTGGCCGAGGGGCAGCGTGGCTACCGACGCCGACGGCCAACTGGTCAAGGGCACCTTCTGGGGCGCGGACATGAGTACCTCGGGCTTCATCGGCGACAACATCACCCGCACCCGCCAACTGGCGCTGGGCGGCAAGTGGCGCGGCGGCGCCTGGACCGTGCGCTCGGAACTGAACCACACCAGCAGCGACTTCGCGCGCCTGTACCAGGAGGTGCGCCTGGGCGCCTTCACCAACGACGCCGCCTTCACCTATGACCTGAGCACGCCGCTGCCGTCGGCCTATCCGGAACTGGCCAATGCGAACGATTTATTGACGCCATCCCAGTACTGGGCCAGCAAGGCGCTGTACTTCCGCCAGAAGAACGACGGCCGCGAGAACGTCTGGCGCGCCGACGCCGAGCGCGGCCTGGATACGCCCTTGCTGACGCGCGTGCGCACCGGCGTGCGCCTGTCCGACCGCCGCGCCACCAGCGCCGAGATCAACACCATCGACGACATCTGGAATGCCGCCGGCACCGGTCCGATCGCCGGCGCCGTGCCGGGCCTGGCCAGCCAGGTCGCGCCGATTCCCTACACCGACCTGCTGCACCGCGAGGGCGCCGGCACCTTCCCGCGCCAGTGGCTGTCGATCGGCAACCTCGACTGGCTGCGCGACCCGCAGGCCGTGCGCGGCGCGCTGGGCCTGGCGGTGCCGGGCTTCGACGCCGCCCAGACCTTCGACTTCTCGGAAAAATCCACGGCCTTGTATGGCATGGCCGATTTCGAATCGACGCTGGCCGGCAAGGCGCTGAGCGGCAACCTCGGCCTGCGCTACGTGCGCACGAAGAGCACGCGCGACTGGCAGGAGCTGCAAAACGGCAGCTACGTGGCGCGCCACAACGGCAGCACCGGCAACGACCTGCTGCCCAGCCTGAACACCAAGCTGGAACTGAGCGACAAGCTGATCGCGCGCTTCGCCGCCTCCAAGGTGATCACGCGGCCGAACTTCGACCAGCTGACGCCGAGCCTGTCGCTGAACGCCAACAACCGCACCGGCTACATCGGCAATCCGGATCTGCAGCCATTGTCGGCGCGCCAGGCCGACCTCACGCTCGAGTACTACATGAGCAGCAGCGACTACGTGTTCGGCGCCGCGTTCTACAAAAAGGTCGACGGCTTCATCCAGACCTCGGCCACGCCGCTGCAGTACGGCGGCACGCCATACACGCTCAGTTCCCCGACCAACGGCGAGGATGGCACCATCAAGGGCCTGGAGCTGGGCTACCAGGGCTTCTTCACCAGCCTGCCGGGCATGTTGCGCGGCCTGGGCCTGCAGGCCAACTTCACCTGGGTCGACAGCCGCGCCCCGGGGCCGCTGGCCGGCCAGCAGACCGCGCTGGAAGGCTTGTCCAGGCGCAGCCTGAACCTGGTGGCGATGTACGACTGGCAGGATTTCGCGGCGCGCCTGGCGTACAACTACCGCGGCGACTACCTCGGCGGCACCATCAACTACTACCCGGACAACGGCGTCTCGATCGCCCAGACCCCGTTCACCATGAAGGGCTACGGCATGGTCGACGCCTACGTGAGCTATGCACTCACGAAGCAACTGAAGCTGGCGCTGGACGCCAGCAACCTGACCCGCACCACGCGCCGCAGCGTGTACGGCGTCAGCGGGCTGCCGTACGGCCGCTACGTGGACGACCGCCGCTTCGCGCTCAGCCTGCACGCGGATTTCTGAGGGAGCGCCCATGGTGGACAGGCTGAAAGACAAGGTGGCCGTCGTCACCGGCTCGACCCAGGGCATCGGCCGGGCCATCGCCCGGCTGTTCCTGGCCGAGGGCGCGCGGGTGGTCCTGAACAGCCACCGCGACGACGCCGATGCCCGGGCCGTGCGCGCGGAGCTGGCCGGCCCGGATACGCTGTACGTCCAGGCCGACATCTCGGACCGTACCCAGGTCGAGGCGATGGCGGCGCGGGCGCTGGCGCATTTCGGGCGCATCGACGTGGTGGTCAACAACGCCGGCGTGAACATGTTCACCGACCCGCTGCAGATGACGTCCGAGCAGTGGCAGCGCTGCTTCGCGGTCGACCTGGAAGGGGCGTGGAACGTGAGCCGCGCGGCGTTGCCGGCCATGCTGGCCCAGGGCACGGGGAACATCGTCAACATCGCTTCGGTGCACGGGCACAAGATCATTCCCGGCTGCTTTCCCTACCCGGTGGCCAAGCATGCGCTGATCGGGCTGACGCGTTCGCTGGCGATCGAGTACGCGGCGCGCGGCATCCGCGTCAATTCGATCTCGCCGGGGCTGATCATGACCGAGAGCGCCGAAGCCTGGCTGGCCTCGTGCCCGGACCCGCAGGCCGAACGCGAACGCCAGGTGAACCTGCTGCCGGTGCGCCGCATCGGCACGCCGGAAGAGGTGGCCTACACCGCGCTGTTCCTGGCCAGCGACGAAGCGCGTTTCATCAACGCCGCCGACATCCTGATCGATGGCGGACGGTCCCAGTTGTACCACGATTGAATGCGCATCATGGAAAACGGCATGAACGGTTTATCCGGCAGCGCCGCCGGCGCGGGACCCGACATCGGCCGGCGCCGCCTGCTCGGCATGGCCGCGGCGCTGTGCGCGGCTGCCGGCGCCGGGGGCAGCATGGCGGCCGGGCTGGATGCAGGCAGGGCCACCGGCGCTGCGGCCGATGTGGCGGCAAACACGGCGGCCAACTTGGCGGAAAGCGCAGCGGCCAGGCGCGGCGGACCGCTGCTGGCCGGCGGCGACGTCTCGGCGCTGGGCTGGATGGAACGCAGCGGCGCCCGCTACAGCGACCGCGCCGGCAAGCGGCGCGACGCGCTGTCCATTTTGCGTGACGCCGGCCACAATATCGTGCGCCTGCGCCTGTACGTCGACCCCGGCAGGGGCCGCGGCAACGAGGGCTGGCACTGGCCGCAGGACTCGATGAACCTGCCCGACCTGCTGGCGCTGGCGCGCCGCAGCGCGGCCCTCGGCATGCAGATCCAGCTGACGCTGCACTACAGCGACTTCTGGACCAACGGCAAGACGCAGATCGTCCCCGCGGCCTGGCGCGTCCAGCTCGACAAATTGGCGACCGAGGAAGCACGCTTCGAGCGCCTGCGCCGGCTGGTGTTCGAGCATGCGCGCGACGTGATGGCGGCCATGAAGGCGCAGGGCACGACGCCGCAATTCGTCTCGGTCGGCAACGAGATCGAAGGCGGCATGCTGTATCCCTACGGCGCCATGACCGAGAAGAACTGGCCGCGCCTGGGCGCGCTGCTGCAGGCCGGCTACGAGGGGGTGAAGGCGGTGTCGCCGGCCAGCCGCGTCATCCTGCACCTGGACGATGCTGGCAACATGGACAAGTACCGCAATTATTTCGACCATTTGCGCGCACTGGGCGTGCAATGGGACGTGACCGGCGCGTCCTACTACCCGTTCTGGACCAAGCGCACCGTGGCCCAGCTGGCCGGCTTCGCGCGCGCAGTCACGGCGCGCTACGACAGGGACCTGTTCGTGATGGAGGCCGGCTTCAACTGGTCGCCCACGCTGCCGAATGGCCACCCGGGCCAGCTCAGCGACAACGGCCCGTATCCGGCGGCCATGAGTTCACCGGCGGGCCAGCAAGCGTTCATGGACGAACTGCTGTCGGCCATGCGCGGCACCGAGCGCGTGCTGGGCGTGCTGTACTGGGACCCGATCATGATCGAGTCCCCGGGCGTGGGCTGGGCGCTGCGCGACAGCGACGGCAGGGCGGGGCCGAACGTGGTGTCGAATACCACGCTGTTCGATTTCGAGGGGAGAGCGTTGCCGGTGCTGGATAGCTGGAAGGACTATACCCGGTAGCCTTCAGCCACGTCGTCCCAAAACCCCCGTCGTCCCCGCCCGCGCGGGAACGACGGCGGGGGATTACTTCCACCCCCGCTCAATCTCCTCCAAACTCTTCCCCCTGGTCTCCGGCAACCGCCTGAACACGAACACGAACCCCGCCACGCACACCAGCGCATACCCCCAGAACGTCAGCCCGGTCCCCATCGCCCTGTTAATCAGCGGGAAGCTGTAGGTCAGCAGGAAGCACGCCGCCCACAGGGCCGTGGTGGCCACCGCCATGCAGGCGCCGCGCGCTTCGTTCGGGAAGATCTCGGACAGTGCCACCCAGGTCACCGGCGCCAGCGTCATCGCGTAGCAGGCGATCGCCAGCACCACCAGCAGGAGCAGCGGCCAGCCCTGCCAGCCGGCCAGGTAGCAGGCGCCCAGCAGCACATAGATGACGGCCAGGCCGGCGCAGCCGAGCAGCATCAGGCGGCGCCGGCCCCAGCGCTCGACGGTGTCCAGCGCCACCAGCGTGAACACGCAATTGACCACGCCCGTGATCACGATGTTGAACAGGGTGTCGGACACCGCATAGCCGGCCGAGGCGAAGATCTCCTGGGCATAATTGAAGATGACGTTGATGCCGCACCACTGCTGCAGCACGGCCAGCACCACGCCGACCGCAAGCACGCGCACGAAGCGCGGCTCCTTCAGCACCTCGGCCAGCGAACGGCCGCCCGATTTTTCCAGCGAGGCGCGGATGGCGGGCGCGGCGTCGTCGGCATACCTGGCGCCGCCGAGACGGCGCAGGGCGCGCGTCACGCCATCCCAGTCGCCGCGCGCGGCCAGCCAGCGCGGGCTTTCGGGAATCAGGAAGCAGCCGGCCAGGAAGGCCAGCGCCGGCGCCGCCGCGGCGGCGAACATCCAGCGCCAGCCGTCGGTGCCGTTCCAGGACGCGGCGATCTGCGCGGCGCCGAATCCCGCCGGCACCGGTTCCGCGATCAGCCAGTTGGCCACCTGCGCGCCCAGGATGCCGAGCACGATCGCGATCTGGTTCAGGCACACCATGCGTCCGCGGATGGCGGCCGGTGCGATCTCGGCGATGTAGACCGGCGACAGGCCGGAAGCCAGCCCGATGGCCACGCCGCCGACGATGCGCCAGGCAACAAAAGCATCGATGCTGTGCGCCCACGCGGTGCCCAGCGCCGACACGGCGAAGATCGCCGCCGCGATCAGGAGGCCGCGCCGGCGTCCGAGCCGCTCGCTGATCACGCCGGAGCCGATGGCGCCGACCAGGCAGCCGATCAGTGCGCAGCTGACGGCCCAGGCCTGGGCTTCCGGCGTGACGAGGCCGAACCAGGCTTCGTAGAAGGGTTTGGCGCCACCGATGACGACCCAGTCGTAACCGAACAGCAGGCCGCCCAGCGCCGATACCGCGGCGGCAAGCCAGAGCGTGACGGTCGACGCTGGCCTGGGTGCCGTGGCGGCGTCGGGCGGGCTGTGCTCGTGGGTTTGCAGCATGGGGTCTCCTCTTGTTATATGAATACAGCAGACAGCATGCCACCGGCGGCCCGATGTGTCCTATGCAATATTGGCATGGTTTCAAGCCGAATCGATGTAGTTCGCGCGACGCGCGAGCGGGTAGACTCGTCATCGCTCACAGTCTAGCCACCCGAACAAATGAACCGGACACGATGAACGCCAACTTCCATCACTCCAAACGCCACATGGGCGCCGCCGTCGCCATCTTCCTCGCCAGCGTCATGCTTCCCGGCGCCGGCGCCATGGCCGACACCCTGCTCAAGGTCGACGCCAGCGCGCCGGTAGCCGCGCCGCTGCAGGGCCACCTGAAGCAGGGCAGCAGCCGCTCGCCGGAGAAAGGGACGATCGCCGCCAACAGCCAGTACCTGACGCTGGACGGCAAGCCATGGTTCCCGGTGATGGGCGAATTCCATTACACCCGCACGCCGGCGTCGGCATGGGAGCGCGAGTTGCGCAAGATGAAGGCGGCCGGCATCACCGTGGTGGCGAGCTACATCATCTGGAACCACCACGAAGAGCAGGAAGGGAAGTTCGACTGGAGCGGGCAGCGCGACCTGCGGCGCTTCGCGCAGTTGTGCCAGAAAGTCGGCCTGGGACTGGCCGCGCGCGTCGGTCCGTGGGCGCATGCCGAGGTGCGCTTCGGCGGTATGCCGGACTGGATCGTCTACGCGATGCCCACGCGCGGCAACGATCCGCAGTACATGGGCTACGTCGAGCGCTACTATGCCGAGATCGGCAAACAATTGAAGGGCCTGATGTGGAAGGATGGCGGTCCGGTGCTCGCGGTCCAGCTCGAAAACGAATACAACCTGCGCGGTCCCGGCAAGGGCGCCGAGCACATCGCCGCGTTGAAACAGCTGGCCCTGAAGGCCGGCCTCGACGCGCCGCTGTACACCGTGACCGGCTGGGACGGCGCCGTGTATCCGCCGGGCGAAGTGACGCCGATGTTCGGCGGCTATCCGGACGAACCCTGGGCCGCCAGCAAAATCGAGCTGCCGCCCAAGGAAACCCACGCCTTCCGTTTCGACACCCGCGTCAGCGGCGACCTCGGCGCCCAGACGCGCTCGCACGGGCAGGGCACGGCCGACCAGGAAATCGACAAGACCCCGTTCTTCGGCGCCGAGTACGGTCCCGGACTGCCGTTCATGTACCGGCGCCGGCCGGTGGTGTCGGCGGACGACATCGCCTCGATGCTGCCGGTGCAGCTGGGCTCGGGCGTGAACCTGCTGGGCTGGTACATGTTCCATGGCGGACGCAATCCGGAAGGCCGCACCTGGCTGCAGGAGAGCACCGCCAGCGGCGGCTACAACGACCTGCCGCTGATTAACTACGACTTCCAGGCGCCGCTCGGCCCGGACGGCCAGCAGCGCCAGGTGCTGCAGCGCCTGCGGCCGTATCACTGGTTCCTGCAGGATTTCGGCGCGCGCCTGGCGACCATGAGCGTGCGTAAACCCGAAGTCGTGCCGGCCGACCGCAAGGATCTCAAGACCCCGCGCTTCTCGGTGCGCAGCAACGGCAAGTCCGGATTCGTATTCTTCAACAACCACGTGCGCCAGTATCCGATGGCGGCCCAGCAGGGCGTGCGCTTCTCGGTGACGCTGCCCGGCGAGACGATGGTGTTCCCGAGCCGGCCGGTCGACATCCTTGACGGTGACTACTTCATCTGGCCATTCAATTTCGACCTCGACGGCGTCAACCTGCGCCACGCCACCGCCCAGCCGATGGCGCGCATCGATGGCGGGCGCGAAGGCGTGACCTACGTGTTCGCCGCCCACCGCAGGCTGCCGGTCGAATTCGCCTTCGACCGATCGCTGGCCGGCCGCGTCAAGGCCGCCGGTGCGCAGCCGGCCGAGCGCGACGGCCAGCTGGTGTTCGAGGCGATCCAGCCCGGCACCGCGGCCGCCCTCACCATCGAGCGGCCGGGCGCGGCGCCGGTGCGCATCGTCGTGCTCGGCAGCGAACAGGCCGGACGCGTCTCGATCGAGCAGGTGGCCGGCAGCCGGCGCCTCCTGATGAGCGAGCAGCAGGTGATCGTCGCCGACGGCGAACTGGAACTGCGCTCGCCCGGTGCGCCGCACTTCCGCCTCGGCGTGTTCCCGCCGCTGCCGAGGGCGCCGCGCGCATCCGTGGGCAGCACGCGCAGCGGCATGGATGGGGTGTTCCAGACGTTTGAAGCCGACCTGCCCGAGCGCCGCATCGAGGCCAGCCTGACCCAGGTGCGCCAGGCCCAGCCCGCGCCGCCGATCGCCATCGGCGGCCACGCCAAGGCCGCGCTCGAGCCGGTGCCGGAAAGCTTCCGCGCCGCGGCCGCCTGGAAGGTCAGCATTCCGCGCGAGCAGCTGAAGCAGCTGAACGACGGCGGCCTGGACGACGCGCTGCTGGACATCGACTTCGTCGGCGATTTCGCCCGCCTGTACAGCGGCGTACACATGCTCGACGACTGGTACTACAGCGGCTACGGCTGGCAGTTCGGCCTGCGCCAGGTGCAGGCCAAGCTCGACCAGCCGCTGACGGTCTCCGTCATGCCGCTGCGCGCCGACGCCCCGGTCTACCTCCCGAAGGAAGCCCGCCCGGACTTCGGCACCCAGACCCAACTGGCCGAACTGCGCAAGGTCAGCGTAACCCCGGTATATTTGTTGAAACTGAAACCGTAGATGCCGTCGTTCCCGGCATTGCCGGGAACGGCTCCCCGCGAAGGCGGGGACCCAAGCTGAGCTACCGAAAGTGAAGATGGTTGCTTATACGACCAGGCTCTTGACGCAAGCAACCAATCAAGGAGCGCACACCATGTACACCGAAAACCCACGCCTTCCCCTGGTCGCCATCCTGCGCGGCCTCGATCCCGCCGAAGCCCCGGCCATCGGCGCCGCCCTGTTCGAAGCCGGCTTCGACATCCTCGAAGTCCCGCTCAACCGCCCCGGCGCGCTCGAAGCCATCGCCATCCTGGCAAAGATGGCCCCGCCCCACGCGCTGGTCGGCGGTGGCACCATGCTCAGCTGCGACCACGTGCACGCCGTGCACGCGGCCGGCGGCCGGCTGATGGTCGCGCCCAACTGCGACGCCGAGGTGATCCGCTGCGCCGAAGACCTGGACATGTTCTGCGCCCCCGGCGTGGCGACGCCGACCGAGGCCTTCGCCGCGATCGCGGCCGGCGCCCACGCCCTGAAGATCTTCCCGGCCGAGATGGTCGGTCCGCACGGCCTGAAGGCGATGAAGGCGGTGCTGCCCGACGGCTTGCCGCTGTGGCCGGTCGGGGGCATCAAGCCGGAATCGATGGCCGAGTGGATCAAGGCCGGCGCCACCGGCTTCGGCATCGGCGGCGCGTTGTACACGCCGGGCGTGAGCGTGGGCGAACTGGCCGCGCGGGCGCGCGCCTTCGTGGACGGATGGCGCGCCGCGCAGCCGGGCCACGCCCTGCGCTAGCGGCGCCGGCCGGGCCTTGCAGGCTGTCACGCGCGGGTCTCGCCAAGCCGTTTCAGGATGGCGCATTGCCCGGCTGGGCGCGTCGAATCGCAACCTTGGCGCAGGTCGGCAAGTTGCGCATGCAATATGCGCAAATCGGCAATCTGGCGGTCGATTTCCACGATGTGGCGATCGACCAGGTCGTTCACCGCGTCGCATGGCTTGTCCGGTTGATCCTGGCAGCAGAGCAATGTCTGCACTTCATCCAGCGACATGCCGAGCGAGCGGCAGCGGCGTATGAAATTGAGCCGGTCCAGGTGGCCGGTATCGTACTGCCGGTAATTGGCCCGGTTCCTGGCTGGTGGCTGCAGCAATTGCTTTTGTTCATAGAACCTGATCGTCTCCGGCAGGCATCCCGCCAGCCGCGCCAGTTCACCAATACGCATGTTGGTATCTCCTGCTTGACCTTGTAGTAACTAGAGGGATTTTAATAGGGTCTTTGCCTGGAGACGTGAATATGTCGCCTTGCTGCTCGGGACCTTGCGGTTCGCAACCGCCAGCCCGCGATTATGCGGTGTCGCTGTTCGTGCTCGGGATGGCCCCCGTCTGGCGCTCGCGTGCGGCCTATGCCAAGGGCATCGTGGTGGGGGCGTTCGGACTGCTGGTGCTGGCCCGCGCCTTGTGGCTCGGCCTGGGGAGCCTCGTTCCCGAAGCCCATACGATGGGATTGATCAGCGTGCTGGCGCTCGGCGCGAACGGCCTGGTCGCCTGGCTGCTGTATGCATTCCGCCAGGGCGACGCGAACATGCGCTCGGTATGGCTTTGCACGCGCAACGACATGATCGGCAACCTCGCGGTCATGTCGGCAGCTATCGGGGTGTTCGGCACGAAAGCAGGCTGGCCGGATATCGTCGTAGCAAGTATGATGGCGGTTCTTGGCTTTTCGGCGGCACGCGACATCATCACACGCGCCCGTTCGGAAATACGTAGCTTGACGACTTCCATGTCCTGAACCGATGCGCCGTTGGGTCCTCATCATCCTGCTGCTGGTCTATCCATTCCAGGTCGCCCTGGCGATGGCGGACCGCTGCTGCGTGACGACCCCGGCCGGCCTGACCCATCACAGCGCCGGCGCCGGGACCGGTACGCTCGCCGGCGAACCGACGTTCGTGGCCGACGACAACGACGGTGCGCTGACCGATCCGCACTGCGCCGCCTGCGTGTTCGGGCACAGCCTGTACCTGCCATCGGAGGCGGTCGCGGTGCCGGCGCAGCGCCATCATGCGCTGGCGGTCGCATCCAGTTCTCCCTTCCTCAGTTCGCCGCCCGCTGCGCGTCCCGAACGTCCCAAGTGGACCCTTGCCGCCGCCAGCCGGCGCGCAGGATCTCACTGAAGCGATACGCGATAAAAAACAAGCGATAGCGATAAGCCGCAGGCGAGCCGAGGGCTCGTGCATCCGCTTGTCCCATCCGCGCATCTGCAGCGCATCCGCAGATGATCCGTCTCCGCTTGCCCGTCCCTGCGCGCCTGATCCGACATTGTCATCAGGAGCAAACATGCATATCCATCCCAACCGGCTCGCGCTGCTGGTTGCCGTGGCGCTCGCCATGCCCGTCGCCGCGGCGACGGAGGCCGCCTCACCAGACCGCTTAGCGCTGCCCGCCACGGCGCCGCTCGACCTGCCGGCCGCGCTGCGCCTCGCCCTCGAGCAGCCCGCGCTGCGCGCCGCCGTCCATGAAGTCGCCGCCAGCCAGGCCATCGTCGGCCAGGCCGGCAGCCTGCCGAATCCGACGCTGGAATACCTGCGCGAGGGCCAGCAGGCCGGCACCCGCACCACCACCGTCCAGATCAACCAGCCGATCGAACTGGGCGGCAAGCGCCGGGCCCGGATCGCGCTGGCCGAGGGCGCGGCCACGCTCGCCGGCAGCGAACTGGCGGCGCTGCGCCAGCAAATCCGCGCCGACGTCATCGCCGCCTATTACGCGGTGCTGGTGGCCCGGGAACGCCAGGCGCTGGCGCAAGCCTCGATCGAACTGGCGCGCCAGGGCGTCGAGATTGCCGCTAAACGCGTCGCGGCCGGCAAGATCTCGCCGATCGACGAGACCAAGGCCAGGCTGGCAGCGGTCGATGCCGCCACCGAACTGAACGCGGCGGACGCCGAGCTGGCGGTCGCCCGCACCGAATTCGGCGCGCTGGTCGGCCGTCCGCCCGAGGCCGTCGTGCTTGTCCCTGGCGATGCCGAGCGCCTGCCGGACCTGAAGCCGCTTGCCACGATGACGGCGCGCGCGCAGGCTGCGGACGCGGCGCCGGTGCGGCGTGCCCGCAGCGAGCTGGCGGCCAGGCAGGCGCAGCTAGGGGTCGAACGCGCCGCGCGCATCCCCGACGTCACGCTGTCGGTCGGCGCCCAGCGCGAGGACGAGGTCGGGCGCCGCCAGGCGGTGATCGGCCTGTCGGTGCCGTTGCCGCTGTTCGACCGCAACCAGGGCAATCTGACGGCGGCGCTGCGCCGCACCGACAAGGCGCGCGACGAACTCGCCGCCGCCGAAACGAGTGCCGCCGCTGCGCTCACCGCGGCGCACGCGCGCTACGCCCAGGCCAGGAGCGAGGCTGCGCTGCTGCGCCAGGACGTGATCCCGCATGCACAAAGCGCCTACGAGCTGACTTTGAGGGGCTTCGAATACGGCAAGTTCGCCTTCCTCGACGTGCTCGACGCCCGGCGCACCTGGCTGCAGGCGCAGGCGCGCCGCTGGAGCGCGACGCTGGCAGCCTGGCGCGCCTATGCCGACATCGAACGCCTGGCCGGCAGCGCCGGCGCCACCGAGCACGATTTACGGGAACAACCATGAAGAAGAAACAGACGCTATTGATCGCACTGCTGTGCGCGATCGCCGCCATCCTGGCCGCCCTGATGCTGTGGCGCTCACCGGCCGCGCCGGCCGGGCAGGACCATGACAAGCATGCGGCGCACCAGGATTCGCACGGCCATGACGACCGCCATGAAGAGGACAACGAAAAGCATGATGCGGCCGGGGAGGGCGCCGCCGGACCGGCGCAAACCAGCATCGCGATGAGCGACGCCCAGGTCAAGGCCAACGGCATCGCCATCGACAGCGCCGGTCCCGCCGTCATCCGCGAACACCTGCACCTGCCGGCGCAGGTCCGGCTCGATGCCGAGCGCACCGTGGCGCTGGCGGCGCCTGGCCAGGGCATGGTCCGTTCGGTGCCGGTATCGATCGGCACGGCGGTGAAGAAGGGACAGGCGCTGGTGGTCATCCAGAGCCCGGCGGTGGCCCAGTGGCGCGCCGACCATGCCGCGGCGCGCCAGCGCCTGGCACTCGCGCGCACCACGTACCAGCGCGAGAAGACACTGTGGGAGCAGCGCATCTCGGCGCGCCAGGACCTGGATGCGGCCGAATCGGCGTTGAAGGAAGCGGAGATCGCGGTGCAGGCCGCGCGCCAGCGCCTGTCCGCGCTCGGCATCGCGCCGGGCAGTGAAAGCGCGGTGTCGAGCACGGTGACCGTGCGCGCGCCGCTGGACGGCGTGGTGGTCGAGAAGCCGGCGGTGGCCGGCCAGACCGTCGACGAGACGCGGCCACTGCTCACCATCGCCGATTTGTCCCGGGTGTGGGTCGAAGCCGCCGTCCCCGCGGACAGCCTGGCCCAGGTCGGCGTCGGCATGCCGGCCCGGGTCAGCGTCACCGCGCAGCCGAAGGAGCTCGAAGGGACCGTGTCGTATGTCGGCCCGGTGCTGGGCGAAACCACGCGCATGGCCACGGCCCGGGTCACGCTGCAGAACGCGGGCCTGCGCCTGCGTCCCGGCATGCTGGCCAGCGTCGACCTGATGGGACAGGAGGCGAGGGTGGCGGTGACGGTCGCCAGCGACGCCGTCCAGACCGTCCACGAGCACCACGTGGTGTTCGTGCGCACGCCCGGTGGCTTTCGCATGCAGGACGTGACGATCGGGCGCAGCGACGGCAAGCGCACCGAGATCGTCCAGGGCCTGGCCGCCGGCGCGGCATATGCGTCGGCGGGCAGCTTCCTGCTCAAGGCGGACCTCGGCAAGGCCGAAGCCGAGCACGATCACTGAACGGGCCGACCATGTTCCAGAAACTCATCGAACTGGCCATCGCCCGGCGCTGGCTCGTCATCTGCGCCGCGATTGGTCTCGCATTGCTCGGCATCGCCAGCTACCAGCGCCTGCCGATCGACGCCGTGCCCGACATCACCAACGTGCAGGTGCAGATCAACACCGGCGCGGAGGGCTATTCGCCGCTCGAAGTCGAGCAGCGCATCACCTTCCCGATCGAATCGCTGATGAACGGCCTGCCGCACCTCGAGCAGACACGCTCGCTGTCGAAGTACGGCCTGTCCCAGGTGACCGTGGTGTTCAAGGACGGCACCGACATCTATTTTGCGCGCCAGCTGGTGAACGAGCGGCTGCAGCAGGCCAGGGCAGGGCTGCCGGCCGGCGCCCTGCCGGTGCTGGGGCCGACCGCCACCGGCCTGGGCGAGATCTTCTACTGGACCGTCGAGACGAAGGAGGGCGCGCGCAAGCCGGACGGCACGCCGTATTCGCCGGCCGACCTGCGCGAGATCCAGGACTGGATCGTGGCGCCGCAGCTGCGCGGCGTGCCCGGCGTGACGGAGGTGAACACCATCGGCGGCTACCTGAAGGAATACCAGGTGGCGCCCGACGTGGCGAAACTGGCCGCGCACGGCTTGTCGCTGGCGACGCTGGTCGACGCCATCGACCGCAACAACGCCAACGCCGGCGCCGGCTACATCGAGCGCGGCGGCGAACAGTTCGTGGTGCGCACGCCGGGCCAGGTCAAGTCACTGGAAGAGATCCGCAATATCGTGCTCGACGTGGTGCAGGGCGCGCCGATCCGGGTGCGCGACGTGGCCGAGGTCGAACTCGGGCGCGAACTGCGCACCGGCGCCGCCACCGAGAACGGGAGGGAAGTGGTGCTGGGTGCGGTCTTCATGCTGATCGGCGAGAACAGCCGCGCGGTGGCGGAAAGCGCGCGCCGCAAGCTGGAACAGGTGAACCGCGCGCTGCCGCCGGGCGTGCAGGCGCTGCCGGTATACGACCGCTCGGTGCTGGTCAACAAGGCCATCGCCACGGTGCGCAATAACCTGCTGGAAGGCGCGCTGCTGGTCATCGCGATCCTGTTCCTGTTCCTCGGGAATTTGCGCGCCGCCTTGATCACGGCGCTAGTGATTCCGCTGGCCATGCTGATGGTCTTTTCCGGCATGCTCAAGGCCGGCGTCAGCGCCAATCTGATGAGCCTTGGGGCGCTCGACTTCGGCATCATCATCGACGGTGCCGTGGTCATCGTCGAGAACTGCATCCGCCGCCTCGGCCTGGCCCAGGCCAGGGCTGGCCGGCTGCTCACGCGCGAGGAACGCTTCAGCGAAGTGGCGCTGGCCGCGGCCGAGGCGCGCCGTCCGCTGCTGTTCGGCCAGCTTATCATCGTGACGGTCTACCTGCCGATCTTCGCCCTTAGCGGCGTGGAAGGCCGGATGTTCCATCCGATGGCGATCACGGTCGTGATGGCGCTCATTGCCGCGATGATCCTGTCGGTGACCTTCGTGCCGGCCGCGGTGGCGCTGTTCGTGAACAAGGGCGTGGCCGAGCACGAAAACCGCCTGATGCACAAGGCGCGCGATTGGTACCGGCCGATGCTGGACTGGGTATTGGACAACCGCCCGGTCGCGTTCACCTTCGCGGCCCTGTGCATCCTGTTGTCCGGCATGCTCGCCACGCGCCTGGGCACCGAGTTCGCGCCCAACCTGGACGAAGGCGACGTCGCCGTGCTTACCATGCGCATTCCCGGCACCAGTCTGCAGCAGTCGGTGACGATGCAGCAGCAACTGGAAAGCACGCTGCTGCGCCAGTTCCCGGAAATCGAGCGCATGTTCGCGCGCATCGGCACGTCGGAAGTCGCGACCGACCCGATGCCGCCGAACGCCGCCGACAGCTACATCATGCTGCGCCCGCGCGAGCAGTGGCCGACGCCGCGCAAGACCCATGCGCAGCTGGTGGCGGCGATCGCCGAGGCGGCGCGGCAGGTCCCGGGCAACAACTACGAGTTCTCGCAGCCGATCCAGCTGCGCTTCAACGAACTGATCTCGGGCGTGCGCAGCGACGTCGCCGTGAAGGTGTTCGGCGACGATCCCCCCACCATGACGACGGCGGCCCAGCAGGTGGCGCGCATGCTCGGCAAGTTGCCCGGCGCGGCCGAGGTCAAGGTCGAGCAGACCGAAGGCTTGCCGGCGCTGACGCTGACGGTGGACCGCATCAAGGCTGCGCGCTACGGCCTGAACGTGGCCGATGTGCAGGAAGCGTTCGGCACGCTGGTGGGCGGGCGCGACGTCGGCATGGTGTTCGAGGGCGACCGGCGCTTTTCCATCACGGTGCGGCTGCCGGAAGGGCCACGCAACGACATCGACAGCCTGCGCCAGCTGCCGATCGCGTTGCCGGTGCATGACGAACGTGCGGATGGACGTACTGCGAGTATCCCGCTGTCCGAGATCGCCACGCTGGCCTTCGTGCCGGAGCTGAACCAGATCAGCCGCGAGAACGGCAAGCGCCGCGTCGTGGTCAGTGCCAACGTGCGCGGGCGCGATCTCGGTTCGTTCGTCGCCGAGCTCGAGACGGCGCTGGCGAGGACGAAGCTGCCGCCCGGCACGTGGATCGGCCTGGGCGGGCAGTTCGAGAACCTGCAGGCGGCCAGCCAGCGCCTGGCCATCGTGGTGCCGGCGGCGCTGGCGCTGGTGTTCGCGCTGCTGTACCTGATGTTCAACAGCGTGCGCGATGGCCTGCTGGTCTTTTCCGGCATCCCGTTCGCGATGACCGGCGGCGTGCTGGCGCTGTGGCTGCGCGGACTGCCGCTGTCGATCTCGGCGGCGGTCGGCTTCATCGCGCTGTCCGGCGTGGCGGTGCTGAATGGCCTGGTGATGATCTCGTTCGTGCGTTCGCTGCGCGAGCAGGGCCACGGTGCGGAAGCGGCGATGCGCGAAGGGGCGCAGGCCAGGTTGCGCGCGGTCTTGATGACGGCGCTGGTGGCCTCGCTGGGCTTCCTGCCGATGGCGCTGGCGACCAGCACCGGGGCCGAGGTGCAGCGGCCGCTGGCGACGGTGGTGATCGGCGGGATTCTGTCGTCGACGGCGCTGACCCTGCTGATCCTGCCGGCGTTATATACCTGGGCGCATGGGCGCCGGCGCGGCGGCGCCTTCAGGAAGGGAAAGCAGGCGGCGGGGTGAGCGCGGGCCGGTGCAGCAGGCTTGCGGCGCGGTCAGCCCACCGTGCCGGAAGCCGCCTGCGCCGGCAGGCGTGCAGGCGCCGACCTGAAGCGGTTGAACAGGCCCTGGGTCTGTCCCAGCCACATCGCGCGCGCCATGAGGAGCGGATGCAGCATTTCGTAGCCCTCCTCGAACGCCTGCGTGTACAGCCGGGCCAGCGGCGACAGGACGACGTGGTAGTCCTCGCCCAGCACCGCCGGCGCGCGGTCGAGCAGCTTGCCGAGCACGACCAGGGCCGAGGCCAGCAGCAGCCAGAAGCCGGCGCGCTTGCGCCAGCCGCGGCGAATGAACAGGTACTTGACGATCTGGATGCCGGTATACACGATCAGCGCGACGACGGCGCCTGCCGCCAGGCCCGCCAGCAGCTTTTCCCCGATCGGCGCCACGGCGCGCCAGTAATACTTGAGCGAGAGCAGGCTGCCGTGGGTGAACGCCTTGTGCCAGTCCGCTTCGCGCGCCGCGAACACCAGGAACAGCAGGGCGAACGCGGTGGCGACCTTGTTCAGCGGCCGCACGCGGGCCAGCACCGTGGCGGCGGCGAGCAGCCAGCCGAGGACCGACAGCTGCTCGAACGGACCGTCTTCGGAAAAGGCTTGTTTGAATGCCGCCGTTTCCAGCACTTGCGGCAGTGCCGCGAGCAGGATGGTGTACAGGATGACGGCCAGGCCGATCACGGTATCGGTCCGGGCGGATGGGTGTGGGCGTAGGTTCACGGTGGGTCCTTGCGGGCGCATCGGCCCCTGGCGGAGGCCGGAAAGCCGGTCATTTAGTAATTCAATTGATCTTTTTATATTGAACGTCTGGATTCTATGCCAGAAAGCGCAAGGCGGGGAACGATTTGTCTCGTCAGCCCCACAAGCGTTCGCCGCCCAGTTCCAGCTGGGTCAGGTATAGCCGCAGGTCGAACTCGTACTGGTGATAGTCGGGCTCCATCCAGCAGCATAGCTTGTAGAAGGCCTTGTCGTGCTGCTTTTCCTTCAGGTGCGCCAATTCGTGCACGGCGATCATGCGCAGGAATTCGGGCGGGGCATCGCGGAACACGCTGCCGATGCGGATTTCGTGCTTGGCCTTCAGCCTGTTGCCCTGCACGCGCGAGACCGCCGTGTGCAGGCCGAGCGCCTGCTGGACGATGCCGATCTTGCTATCGTAGCCGACCTTGGACACCGGCTCGGCGTTGCGCAGGTAATCGTCCTTCAAATCCTGGACGTAGGCGTACAGGGCCTTGTCGGTGCGCACGTCATGGGCTTGCGGGTAGCGCTGGCGCAGGTGGTCGGCCAGGCGCTGGTCGTCGATCAGGCGGCGGACCTGCTGGAGCAGATGGTCGGGATAGGCGCTGAGGTATCGTAGCTGGGACATGGGCGCGCACTGTAGCACAACGGGGGCGCAGGCGCAGCGGGACGGTCATCGCCGGGGCGATGATGGCAAGGGAAGCGGGGCCTCCCTTGCCGACAATACGGGTGAGCGAAGATGGTTGCCTGTCACTCCTCCTTGTTGCTGCCCTGGCGGTTGCCGGCGGACTTGGCCGCCGCTGCGGCGCGGTTGGCCGATTGCCGGCTTTCCCCACCCTTGCGGCCAATGTCGGCCATGTGGGCGCGATTGCGGCTGACTACTTCGCCGCCTTTCTGGCCCGCGCGGCGCGCTTCCTCGGAATCGAACTCGTGTGCCGTTCCCTTCTGATGGGCCGCCTGACCGCCCTTGCTGGCGATTTGACGCTGCTGGTTCTGGTCCATTGCAGCGAAACCGCGCTTGGCAGGCTGGCTTTTCTGCTCGTTGCCACCCGAGCTGGAAGCGCTCTTGCCGCCGTCCTTGCTTGTCGCCATATCGACCTCCTTGTGCCTGTCGGTGAACAATCAAACCCGAGCGTCATGGATGCGCTCGTGCGTTTAGAGAGGCAGGGGATGCAATAGTTCCGGCGGCTTGCACAAGGACAGTGCAGGGCAGAGAGGTAGCGCCTGCTCCTGGAAATTGCCAAAAATCGGGCTCCGACCCCGGTTTGAGGTGGCGCAGAAAAGGGGTGGATTGTTGTTGAAATGCCGAAGTTGCAACATCGTGCGACAATGGCCGATCCGTCCGTCAACTCATCCCTACTCATGACGTATCCCGAATATATCCTGACCCTGTCCTGCGTCGACCAGCGCGGCATCGTGCTGCGCGTCTCGGGCTTCCTGGCCGAGCACGGCTGCAACATCATCGATTCGGCCCAGTTCGGCGATCCGGAATCGAAGCTGTTCTTCATGCGCATCCATTTCGCGCTCGAGGAGGCAAACGTATCCGATGCCGCGCTGCGCGCCGGCTTCGAGGCGCTGTGCGCGCACCTGGGCGCCGAAGGCCAGCTGCACGACGCCGGGCGCAAGCCGCGCGTGCTGATCATGGTGTCGAAGATCGGCCACTGCCTCAACGATTTGTTGTTCCGCTACCGCAGCGGCCTGCTGCCGGTGGAGATTCCGGCCATCGTGTCGAACCACATGGACTTCTACCAGCTCGCGGCCAGTTACAATATCCCTTTCCACCACTTGCCGCTCGAGGCGGGTGCGAGCGAATCCGCCAAGCTGGCCCAGGAGGCCCGCATCATCGAACTGCTCGACACCCACCGCATCGACCTGGTCGTGCTGGCGCGCTACATGCAGATCCTGTCGCCGGGACTGTGCGAAGCCTTGAAGGGCAGGGCGATCAACATCCACCATTCCTTCCTGCCCAGCTTCAAGGGCGCGCGCCCGTATGCCCAGGCGCACCGGCGCGGCGTGAAGCTGATCGGCGCCACCGCCCACTTCGTCACCGGCGACCTGGACGAAGGCCCGATCATCGAGCAGGACGTCGAGCGCGTCGACCATTCGCTGAACGTCGAGGCGTTGACGGCGATCGGGCGCGACGTCGAGAGCGTCGTGCTGGCGCGCGCGGTCAAGTGGTTCGTGGAGCACCGTATCCTGCTGAACGGCGACAAGACCGTCGTCTTCAACTGAGATCCAATCGACCGACCAGAACAGAAAGAGCAGTACCGAATGGCCCTGAAAGCAACGATTTACAAGGCAGACCTGAGCATTGCGGACATGGACCGCAACTACTACCAGGAGCACGCGCTCACCATTGCGCGCCATCCATCGGAAACCGACGAGCGGGTGATGATCCGCCTGCTCGCATTCGCCTTGCACGCCGACCCGGCGCTCAGCTACGGCAAGGACCTGTTCGACGTCGAGGAGCCGGCGCTGTGGCTGAAGGATCTGACCGGCGCCATCGACCTCTGGATCGAAGTCGGCCAGCCCGACGAGCGCCGCCTGATGAAGGCCAGCGGCCGTTCCGAGCGCGTCGTCGTATACAGCTACAGCGCCACCAGCCACATCTGGTTCAAGGGCATCGCCAAGCAGATCGACCGCGCCCGCAACATCACCGTGATCAACATCCCGGCCGAGACCAGTGCCGCACTCGAAAAGATGGCTCAGCGTAACATGCAGCTGCAGTGCACGATCCAGGACGGGCAGGTGTGGATTACCGACGGCAACGAGACCGTGCTGGTGGAGCGCGAGACCCTGATGGCGCCGCGTTAGTGGCTGGAGCCTCGAACAACCTACTGCGCGTTGCACTGTTGCCCTGCGATGCTCGCTGTACTTCTCGTACAGCTGCGCTTCTCGGCCAACATTGCTGCCGCTCGCTACGGTTGTTCGAGGCTCTGTGACGATAGCGGGACTATAATTCGTCGGCTTTTATTACTCATCAGGTAACGCCATGTTGAAACCTTTATTCCTGCTGGCCGCCGCCAGCCTGCTGTCCGCCCAGGCCCTGGCCCAGGTCACCGTCTCCGACCCCTGGATCCGCGCCACCGTCCCGGCCCAGAAAGCCACCGGCGCCTTCATGCAGCTGAGTTCGGCCAAGGCAGCGCGCCTGGTCGAAGCGAAGACCCCGGTCGCCGGCCGCGTCGAGATCCACCAGATGGAGATGCAGGGCCAGACCATGCGCATGCACGCCGTCGACGGCATCGATCTGCCGGCCGGCCAGCCGGTCAACCTGGCGTCCGGCGGCTACCACATCATGCTGCTCGACTTGAAGCGCCAGATGAAGGATGGCGAGCAGGTGCCGCTGACCCTGACCGTGGCCGGCGCCGACGGCAAGCGCGAGAGCGTCACCGTGCAGGTGCCGGTCAGGCCGCTGGCCTACCGCCCGGCCGGCGCCGCCGCGCACTGAGAGACTGTCTCAGTATGTAGGGCGGGCGGGGCCGCCGAGGCACCCCGTGCCCACCGGACCACCGCCCCTTACCAGCTTTGGTGGACACTCGATGGATGCCCCCGGCATCCATCGCCTACCCTACGTTGCTTTTCAATTCGGCGCAGCGCCCAGGCGGCGCACGGTGCCGGAACCGACGGTCGACTTGCTGACCTGCGGGTCGCCGTAGTAGCCGACCGTGCCCGAGCCGGCCACGGTCACGTTCAGGCTGTTGCGCACCCACAGCGTGGCGTCGCCCGAGCCGGCCAGGCTGACGCTGGCGCTGTCGGCGCGCACCCCTTTCAGGTCGATGTCGCCGGAGCCGCCGATCGACACCGACATGCTGCGCGCGCTGCCGCCTTCGACTTCCAGTTCGCCGCTGCCGCCGAGGTTGACATTGAGGCTCTCGCCCTCGACGCGCTTCACCTTGATTTCGCCCGAACCGCCGATGTCGAATTTCATGCGCGCGCCGCGCACGCTGTCGACCTCGATGTCGGCCGATCCGGCCAGCGCCACGCGCTCGAGCTCGCGCGCCTGCACCACGATCTTCAGGTGGCGCGCATTGATGTTGGCGTTGCGGCGCGGACGGATCTTCAGCGTGCCATCCTCGACCACGGTCTCGATCAGCGGCAGCAGGTTGTCGTCGGCCTCGATCGTGATGCCTTCGGTATTGCCGGTGCGGACGTCGACGTCGCCCGGCAGCGCCACCGACAGCCCGTTGAAATGGCCGATCGTGCGCGTCTCGTGCTTGACGTTGCCGCTGCCGCGCACCTGTTCGCTTTTTCCCCATTGCCAGGCCTCGACCTGCGGCGCGGCCACGGCGCAGGCGAGGGTGCAGGCGGCGACCAGGACGGTACGGCGGCTGGCGTTCAGGATGGTCTTCATATGGATCTCCGTGTCATTGATGGGATTCGATGACACCATCGTAGAAGAAGCCGGCCGTGGTCGCCCGCGGTTTGCGACAAACCGCGCGAACGGCGCGCCAGGCTGCACGGCGGCGGCGTGGACCGTCATGGCGCCCCAGCGCTCCGGCGCCGCGTGCCCAGCGGTGCGGCGCGGCCGCAATGCTTCTGTTAAGGTTGGCGCATGGACGCGCTGGCCGCGTCGCTACCCTGAAGGAACCGGCATGGAACGCTTCCTGATCATCTATCGCGGCGCCCCCGACGGCTCGGCGGACGCGCCCGAACTCCACCCCGAGCGCTGGAGCGCCTGGTTCGATGCGCTCGGCGCCGCCGTGGTCGACCGCGGCGGCATGAGCCTGGGCGCGGTCGAGATCCCGAGCCGCCTGCTGGGCCCGAAGGAATCGACCAGCTCGCTGTCCGGCTATGCGATCGTGTCCGCAAGCGATTTCAACGACGTGGTCCGGCTGGCCGAGGCCTGCCCGATCTTCGACGCCCAGGGATCGATCGAGATCGCGCGCCTGTCGGGGCCTCCGGGCTGAACCGGCCACGCGTCGCGTCGCGTTGCAAGCGGCGCGTGCGGGCATTCCCATATCGGACGCCCTCTACAATTTGGCTGGTGTTGGCTACAATGCCCGGCTGGACAAATCCTCGTCCAGAAACCGCCAATCTAGAAGGGATTACACGATGAGCACGCTCCAGCCGCCGACCTATGCCGACGTCGTCCAGGCCGCCGAACGCATTGCCGGCATCGCCAACCGCACCCCGGTGCTGACGTCGCGCACCGTCAACGAGGCGTTCGGCGCCGAGGTCTTCTTCAAGTGCGAGAACATGCAGCGCATGGGCGCCTTCAAGTTCCGCGGCGCCTACAATGCGCTGGCGCGCTTCACGCCCGAGCAGCGCCGCGCCGGCGTGGTCGCGTTCTCGTCGGGGAACCACGCGCAGGCGATCGCGCTGGCCGCGCGCCTGCTCGGGATCCCGGCCACGATCATCATGCCGCAGGACGCCCCGGCCGCCAAGGTCGCGGCTACCCGCGGCTATGGCGGCAACGTGGTCCTGTACGACCGCTACACCCAGGACCGCGAGCAGATCGGCCGCGACCTGGCCGAGAAGAACGGCCTGACCCTGATCCCGCCGTATGACCACCCCGACGTCATCGCCGGCCAGGGCACGGCGGCGAAGGAATTGTTCGAGGAGGTCGGCGCGCTCGACGCCTTCTTCGTCTGCCTGGGCGGCGGCGGCCTGCTGGCCGGCTCGGCGCTGGCCACGCGCGCGCTGGCACCTGGCTGCAAGCTGTACGGCGTGGAGCCGGAAGCGGGCAACGACGGCCAGCAATCGTTCCGCTCGGGAGAAATCGTCCACATCGACACGCCGGTCACCATCGCCGACGGCGCCCAGACCCAGCACCTGGGCCAGCTGACCTTCCCGATCATCCGGCGCGACGTCGACGACATCCTCACCGCCAGCGACGACGAACTGGTGCAGTGCATGCGTTTCTTTGCCGAGCGCATGAAGATCGTGATCGAGCCGACCGGCTGCCTCGGCTTCGCCGCGGCGCGCCGCATGAAGGACCAGCTCGCAGGCAAGCGCATCGGCATCCTGGTCAGCGGCGGCAACATCGACCTGGCGCGCCTCGGGTCGTTCCTGGCCGCGTCGCAGGCTTGACGCGATGTCGTTCGAAGCATTGACCCCGGCCGACAGCGGGCCGGCGGGCACCGGACCGACGCCGGTATTCCAGAAACTGGTCGGCCTGCTGGACGGGCAGGGCGCGCGCTACCGCGTGATCGAGCACCCGGCCGCGGGCAAGTCGGAGGAAGTGGCGCGCCTCCGCGGCACCGAGGTCGGCCAGGGCGCCAAGGCCATGGCCTGCAAGCTCAAGGTGCCGGACGCGCCGGCGATCCACGTGCTGGCGGTGCTGGCGGCCGACCGCCAGCTCGACCTGAATGCGCTGGCGGCAGCCTTCGGCGCGCGCCGCGCCAGCCTGATGAGTCCGAAGGAAATCGCCGAACTGACCGGCTGCGTGCTGGGTGCGATTCCGCCGTTCACCTTCCATCCCGATCTGCAACTGGCCGCCGATCCGGAGCTGTTCGAGCGTTATGTCGAAATTGCGTTCAATGCCGGGCGGCTGGATGCGTCGATGGTGCTGGCGAGCGAGGATTACTTGCGCATCGGCCGGCCGCGGCTGGTGCGCTTGCGGCAGGGCTGAGGACGCGGCGGTGTGGAAGTTCACGCATCATCGAACTGCCACGCCGCGTTCTCGATGTACGGCTCTGACAGAGAAATACACTGACGCAGGCAGCGTCGATCGAATCGTCCTGTTACCCGATGCACCACTTTGCTACAATCCTGCACTTTTTTGGTGAGCCGGATCGTGGCCGGCAGTGCAACATGAATCTCCTGTTTTTCGTCGTGGCGTTCGGCGCCGGTATCGCCGTGTCCTTCCAGGCCGCCGTCAACAGCCAGATGGCGGCGGCGGTCGGCGCCAATTCGGTGGTGGCGGCGCTGGTCTCCTTCTTGTGCGGTACCGTCGCGCTGGGCGTGCTGGCGCTGGCGCGCGGCGGTCTGCCCGACGCGCTGGCGGCCCTGCCGAACCAGCCCCTGTGGAAATTTTCCGGCGGCTTCCTGGGCGCCGCCTTCATCTTTTGCACCGTGGTGCTGGTGCCGCGCATCGGTTTGCTGAACATGGTGGTGCTGGTGATCGCCGGCCAGTTGCTGACCTCGATGGCGATCGACCACTTCGGTCTGATCAACGTGGCGATGCGCAAGGTGTCGCCGGTGCGGCTGGCCGGCGCCGCGGTGATGATCGTCGGCGTGGCGCTGGCGCTGTTCGGCGACCGCATCGCCGCGGTGCTGCAGCGCTAGCATTGCCGATGCCGATGCCGATGCCGATGCCGATGCCGATGCCCGCGCCAGCGCCAGCGCACACGCCGGGGCCGGGGCCGGGGCCGGTGAGGCATCGTCACCCGAGATCACTGTGGCGGACAACATACGCCCGGGCCGAACAGTCAAAAATAAATTTCCAACTGGAATTTTAGGCAGGCGATGCTTTTATAATAAATGCATCGCCTGTTTCCATTCTTGACACCACGCGCCAATGGAATACCACCAGTCCTCGCAGATCCCCACCCTGTCGTACATCGAGAACGAAGACCATCCGGTGTTCGGCACGCTGGTCGAGCAGATCCTGCACCTGCTGAATTCCCGGCTGGTGTTCACCGACATCATCATTCACCAGAACAGCCCGGTGATGCTGCGCCAGCCGCGCGGCCTGGTGGCGGTGACCGATTCGCCGATCACGCGCGAAGAGCTGGAAGAATTCTTCGACGTCATCGAGCCGAACTGGGCCGACCGCATCGCCGAGCGCGCGTTCGACAGGTCGATCGATTTGCACACGGCGCGCATCCGCGCCAACTGCTTCAGCTTCCAGGGCAAGAAGCGCCTGGGCTGCGTGATCCGCCGCTTTCCGAAGGAGCCGCTGGCGCTGGACAGCCTGGGACTGCACGCGGACGAGCGCGGATTCGTGCGCCTCACCAGCGGGCTGGTGCTGATCATCGGCGACACCTGCCAGGGCAAGTCGACCACCATCGCGTCGATGCTGGACGAGATCAACCGCCGGCGCTCGGGCCATATCATCACCATCGAAGACCCAATCGAGACCCTGATCCCGCATCGCAAGTGCATCGTCACCCAGCGCGAGGTGGGCGTGGACGGCGACGTCGGAAGCTACTACCTGGGCGCGCTGGACGCGCTGCGCGAGCGGCCGGACGTGATCGTGATCGGCGAGATCCGCGATGCCGAGACCGCCCGCGAAGCGCTGGCGCTGGCCGAATCCGGGCCGCTGGTGCTGTCCACCCTGCATGCGCGTTCGACCGAGCTGGGCCTGCAGAAGATGCTGCGCCTGCTGGGCAATGCCGAGCGCCAGGGCCAGGCGCTGGCGCACGCGCTGCGCGGCATCCTGTGCCAGGCGCTGCTGCCGTCGAAGCAGGGCAACCGCTACTACCTCGCCACCGAATGCTTGAGCCCGAGCCCGGCCGTGCTGGCGATGATCGAGGACGGCGACCTGGGTGCGATCCGCGCGCACATGAATGCCGGCTTCGATCCGGGTTGCCACACGATGAACAGCGCGCTCGAGCCGTTGCTGGCGGCGCACAAGATCGGCGTGGAAGAAGCGCGCGCGGCGACCACGGACCGGATCGGCTTTGCCGAGATGGTATGAAAACAACAGCCAAATGGTAAGGTTTTGTAAGCCTTCGTTGCAAACCTTTTCAGGTTTTCGCAGGACTTGTAGCATACGCATTAGTCTAGTTCCAGAAAGAAAGTAATTTCATGGCTCCCATCCGTTCGCTCATCCTGGCGCTGTTCGCCACCGCCTGCGCCCTGCCGGCGGCCCATGCCGACAGCGTCGCCTCGTCGGCGTCCAGCACGGGTTCGGCCTCGTCGGGCAGCGTCTCCGACTCGATCAGCGGCTCCAGCAACAGCTCGAACGGCGACCAGCGCGTGACCGCCGGCCAGTACCGCGTGATCGACGTGGCGCGCGCGCCGGGCAAGCCGGACACCACGCGCATGACCATGCATGCCGTGGCCAGTGGACCGGGCCAGGATTTCTACCTCGACGTGCCGGACCGCGCCCTGGCGCAGCGCCGCATCCAGTCCGGCGACCTGGTGCAGGTCGACGAGCGCGTGTACGGCTTCGAGTTCGCCTACGCCGATACCCGCCGTCCGTTCTTCCTCGCGCTGCAGGACGACTGGTACCGCGAACTGGGCTCGCGCCAGGTCACGATCTGATGTCCGCACGGCCGGCCGCCGCGCCGGCCCGGTTCACCAAGCTTGCCCTGCCGCTGGTCCTGTTTGCCGCGCTGGGCGCCAGCGATGCGGCGCGGGCCGGCATCCCCACCTTTTGCGAGCGCGCGAACGAGGCCAGCGCCGCCGACCAGGACCGCATGCTGCGCTTTGCCGGCGCGGTCAAGCAGGAGCTGGCGCGCTCCGGCGCCGGCGTGGCGCTGGTCGCGCGCGCCGGCCTGGACCTGAGCCGCTTCGGCCTGCTGTATTCGCATGCGGGCATCGCCCTGAAGGACAATCCCGGCGGCCCGTGGGCCGTGCGCCAGCTGTACTACGCCTGCGACGAGTCGCGCCCGCGCCTGTTCGACCAGGGCATGGCCGGTTTCGTGTTCGGCGCCGATGCGCCCGGACGCGGCCACGTGGCGCTGCTGTTCCCGCCCGCCGCCGAGAGCGGGCAGCTGGAGCAGGCGGCGCTCGACCGGCGCCGGGCGCTGGCGCTGCTGGCCGGGCGCTACAGCGCCAATGCCTATGCCTTCGGTACGCGCTACCAGAACTGCAACCAGTGGGTGGCCGAGATGATCGCCAGCGCCTGGGGGCGGCTCGATGGCGGGCCCGGTGGCCAATCCGGTGGCGAACTAGGCGGACAACCCGCTGGCGCGGATGCGCCGCGCGAGCAGGCCCAGGCCTGGCTGCGCGAGCACGGCTACCAGGCCGGGCCGGTGAAGGTGCCGTCGCACTGGATGATGTTCGCCGGCCAGTTCGTGCCGCTGGTGCACGTGGGCGACCATCCGGTCGAGGATATCCATGCGCTGGCGCTGCGTGTGAGCGTGCCGGATTCGATCGAGGACTTCGTGCGGCGCCAGGCGCCGGGGACGCGGCGCGTGGAGCTGTGCCATGACGGGCGGCATATCGTGGTGCACCGGGGTTGGGAAAAACTCGGCGCCGGCTGTGAGCCGATGGCGGGGGATGAGGTGATCGCGTTTTAACGTCGTTCCCGCGGAGGCGGGAACATTTGCCGGGAACGGCTTCGGCACCACTCCTTGGGTCCCCGCCTTCGCGGGGACGACACAGTTCACGCATTTCACGCAACCCGTGCAGCGCACACATTGCTAGTCCAGCGGCACCGCCCGATACCGGTTCACCTGCGCCGGCGTGACCGCCTGCGCCGCGTTCCCCCAGCTGTTGCGCACATACGTGACCAGCGCCGCCGTCTCGGCATCGTCCAGCACGTGGCCGTACGGCGGCATGCCGTAGGGCCGCGGGTTGCCGGCGGTGGCCGGCGGGAAGCCACCGTTCAGCACGATGCGGATCGCGTTCACCGGTTCCGCCATGGTCAGCGCGCGGTTGCCGGCCAGCGGCGGATAGGCCGGTCCGCGCCGGCCGCCGTCGCCGCCGCCATTGCCCCCGATGCTGCCGCCGCGCCCATCCGCGCCATGGCAGTCGACGCAGTGCTGCTCGTACAGCTTGCGCCCCAGTTTCATGACCGGTTCCGCCGGCGGCGCAAAGGACTGGCGTTCGCCCGGCGTGGCCGGCAGCGATTTCAGATATACCGCCATTGCCCGCACGTCCGGTCCCGATAGGTGCTGCAGGCTCTGCCCGACCACTTCGGCCATCGGCCCGAACACCGCGCCCTGCGGCGATACGCCGCTGCGCAGCAGCTGGACGATGTGATCCACCTCCCATTTGCCCAGGCCGGCCTCGCTGTCGGCGCTGAGCGAGGGCGCATACCAGCCGAGGGTCGGGATCAGGCCGCCCGCCATGCCGGACGCGCTGCCGCCGAAGGCGTCGCGCGCGCTGTGGCAGGCGCTGCAGTGACCCAGGCCTTCGACCAGGTAGGCGCCGCGGTTCCATTCAACAGAGCGCGCGCCGTCCGCGGTTTGCACGCCGGGGCGGAAGTACAGCAGGCGCCAGCCGGCCAGCGCCAGCTGCTGGTTATAGGGGAAGCGCAGCGCGTGCGCCGGGTTCGCCTGGCGCACCGGCGCCAGGCTGCGCAGGTAGGCGAACAGCGCGTCGGCATCGTCGCGCGAGACCCTGGTGTAGTTGGTGTAGGGGAAAGCGGGATACAGCAGGCGGCCGCCGGGCGCCACGCCGTTGTGCAGCGCATGCCAGAAATCGTCGGCGCTCCAGGCGCCGATGCCGGTCTCGCGGTCGGGCGTGATGTTGGGCGCGACCAGGCGGCCGAACGGGGTGTCGAGCGCGCGTCCGCCGGCATAGGCTTGGCCGCCGCGCGCCGTGTGACAGGCCAGGCAGTCGCCGGCGCGCGCCAGGTAGGCGCCGCGCGCGATGTTGTCCGGCGTGGCGGCCCAGGCCCGGGGTGAGCGCGCCGCGATGAATTCGGCGCGCGGCCAGGCCGTCCAGGCCCAGACGGCGAGCGCCGCCAGCACCACGGACAGCAGCGCCGCCAGCCGATACAGGAGGCGGCGCATCATGGCTGCTCCGGGGCGCTGCCGCAGGCCAGCGGCAGGGGACGCGCGACATCCGCCACCGGGCGCGCATCGGGATGCGAATCCGGCGGCTGCGGCTCGCTCGCCAGCCAGGCCGAGATCGCCGCCACGTCGTCCAGCGACAGCCGCTTGGCGATCGCGGCCATGCAGTCCGGCGCATGGGCGCGGCGCGTGCCGGTGCGCCAGGCGCCGAACTGGGCGTTGATGTAGTCGCGTGGCAGGCCGAGCAGGCCGGGGATGGCGGGCAGGGCACCGCTCAGGCGTTCTCCATGGCAGGCGACGCAGGCTGGCACCTTCAGTGCCTCGTCGCCGCGCGTGACCAGCTGGTGCCCGCGCGCCAGCTGGGCGGCGGGCAGGGTGGCGCGGTCGAGCACCGGCGCCGCCAGGTGCTGGTTCGAGAAATAGTCGGCGATTTCGCGCAGGTAGTCGTCCGACAGGTGGTCGACCATCCAGGTCATCAGGGGATACTGGCGCCGGCCTTCGCGGAAGTTGCGCAGCTGGTTGTACAGGTAGCCGGACGGCTTGCCGGCGATGCGCGGGAAGTAACGGCGCTCGTCACCGCGGCGCGCCTGGCCCTGGCCGCCATCCGGGGCCGGCGGCGCCGAGGCGTCACCATGGCAGGCGGTGCAGGCTTTGAGGCGCTGCGCCATGGTGTCGGGCACGCCTTGGGCGGCGGCGGCGGTGGCGGCCTGCGCCGCTGCGGCGCCTGCCGCCGCCAGGCCGGCGCACAAGACGAATACGGCAGATACAGCGGCAAGTAAGGATCGCTTGAAACCCTGCATGTCGGTTCCTGTCATGGCCGGAAACTCGGCACTACGACAGCATCATACCGTGTTGCTTTGCCTTTCACGCAACATTTAGGTGTTGCAATGCATCAGGCAACGCGCGCGCCTGGGTGCGTGCCGCCGGACGGCAAGCTTACTTGGCGTCCTGGAAGGTGCGCAGGTGCGCCAGCAGGGCCGCCATCTCGCGTTCGTCGCTGATGCCCCAGAAACGCATCCTGGTGCCCGGCACCACCTTGTCCGGATCGCGCAGGAAGGCGGCCAGGGTCTGTTCGTTCCAGACGATATCGGCGTGTTTCATGGCGTCGGAATAGCCGTAGTCGGTGGTGGCGCCGGCGCGGCGGCCGAACAGGCCGTTCAGCTGCGGGCCGAAGCTGCCGCGGGCATTCGCGCCGACCTGGTGGCAGGAGGCGCAGGTCTTGAATACGGCGGCGCCGTCGACTGGTTTGTCGGCACGCGAGCAGCCTTGCAGCACGGGCAGCAGGCCGATCAGAAGGAGGGGGAGCAAACGGAGGCGGTGCGGGGTCAGGCGGAATGTCATGCGGGGATTATAGTGCGGCCCCGGTTCGCGTGCCGGGACCGTCAGTCCTGCGGACCGGGCGCGAGCGCCTTGCCGGTCGTCGGCTTTGCGGCGGCGGTTCCCGGCGCCGGGGGCGGCGGCGGATTCGCGCGCCAGTGGCGATAGATGCGCAGCGCCACGTGGGCGTCGTCGGCCGCGTACAGGATCTGCTTGTCGGTCAGGCGCGGCAGCGCCCAGTTGGTGGTGGTGATCTTGCGCGACTTCTGCAGGCGCTGGCCGAAGAAGCGCGCCACGGCGGTCTTCGCGCCCCAGGCGTTGCGTTCGCCGCGGCGCAGGGCCGTGGCCAGGTCGAGCACGTTGTGCGGATCGATGCCGAGCTTGGCGCGCAGGCGGCGCACATCGTCGCCCAGGCCGAAGCCGACCTTCAGGACGGCGGGCGACTCGAGCACCGCGCGCAGCACGGCGATGCCGGGCGCAACCGCGGCGGACTGGCCGGCCGGGGCCGCCGCGCCATCGGCGCCGTCGGCGCTAGAAACACGCGCGCCGCCGATCTGGAACAGATAGGCGTGATCGTCCGTCGCCAGCTGTACCAGGTGCGGGCCGGTCGAGACTTCGCCTTTCTGGAAGGTCGGCTTGGACTCGGTGTCGAAGCCGACCGCATCAAGCGCGAGCAGGGCGGCCAGCGCCGCATCGGCATCCTGGCCGGTGCGCACCAGGCGCACGTCGGCGAGCTTGAGGCCGGCATAAGGCGGCAGCGCGTCGTCCTGCCCGGTTTCGCTCATCGGGACCCCGCGCTCTCAGCGGCGCGCGAACTTCGAGGCCAGCTGCTGCAGCTTTTCCTGGCGCTTGCGTTCCGCTTCTTCCTGGATTGCCGCTTCGCGTTCGGCCTTCTTGCGGTCGGCTTCCTTCTTGAAGCGTTCCTGCAGCAGTTCCTTGGCGTGCTGGCGGTGGGTGTCGGTCACTTCGGCGCCCGGATTGCCATCGAGGTCGTAGCGCACGGTGGCCTTTTCCATGGCGCGCAGGTAGCGCATCGAGCCGGTGTGGATGCCCAGCGCGGCGCGCATCACCTTGCGGTTCAGGCCGGGCATGCGCGCGATCACCTGCTTGTCGATGCCGATCGCCAGCGGCAGGCAGTCGCGGAAGGCCTTGAACTGCTGCTGCAGCTGTTTGAGCAGGGCGCGCGGCGACTGGGCCTCGGCGCCCGCGCCGACGGCGGCAGGCGCGGGGGCGGCTGCGTCGGATGCGGTGTCGGCCGCAGCCGATTCCGGAGTTGAGTCCGGGGTGGTCGATTCCGGAGCGGACGTGTCGGCTGCGGGCGCGGTGCCGGCGGCGTTTTCGTTGACCTCGTGGGACTCGGCGACAGAACTAATTGTATTCATTGACTTCATGGTAAGAACAAGAAGCGGAAGGATAGCATGGCGGCGCGGCAAGGGAGAGGCTAAACATCTGCTGTGCGTCGCATTTTTAGCGGGAACATGGATTTGGAACACTGGTCAAACGCCGGCAGCGGCCGCCGGCCCGCCTCGGTGTACCATGGAAAGCGGGCTGTTCGGGGCGCGCAATCCGGGCGCATCCAAGCGTTTCTTAACGGGCACAGCCATTGGAAATCGTGTATGATCCGCCCCTTTCCTTGCGTCGGCCTGGTGCCGATGCAAACTGGCCGGGAGTGAAGGGCGGGTACGGGAGAGTATGCGAAATCCTTATATCCATTATCGGATATATCAATTATCGTTAAATCTTTCCTTAGTGCATAATATGCCTGTCTCCTCTATTTCTCCCTTGGAAAAATAGATTTCAAGCCCGTTGTCTGACGGGCTTTTTTTCGTTCTGACATGCATAACCGCGATTTCAACCTTGTTTCGTTACGCTCCTGCCCCTTGTCCGCGCCCGGCGCCGCCGCATCTTTGCGCCGCCGTACCGCCCGACCGGCCGGCGCGGTGCCACGGAGCGCTTGATATCCGGCCATTCGCCCTTAGCTAGGGCCATCCCGTTATCCCTTCCCAAGGTCCGCAGCGCGGGCCAGATGGATTATTGACTTCGCAGGCGCGCACCTCGCCTCGACTGGAGAAAGTTACATGAAAAACACCGCCAAGACATTGACACTGACAGCGAAGAAGGCGCCGGCGAAAAGCACGGCACAGCTGTCGGTGCCGAAAACCGCGACCTCCTACTTCCTCGAAACGGAAGCGGCGGCCAAGGTGACGGTGGTTAAAACGCGTTCCCGCCTGGCGTCGCTGAAGGCAGCCCAGGCCGAGGCCGAGCAGGCTGCACAAGCGCAGGCCCAGGCAGCGCAACTTCAGCCGGAGCAGTTCGACGAGGCCGTAGCGGCAGGCGCCGCCGCGGCCGAGGCCGTCGCGCCCGTGGTGGCCGCGGCCGAATCCGTGATGCCGGCCGATGCCGCGCCGGCGCCCGCCGAGCCGCTGGCTGACGTGGCCCCGGCCGTTGAATCGGCCACCGCGGCCGCCGCCGCGCCCGTCGTGCAACAGGCCGCGGTACCTGCACCCGCAACCCCGGCCGTGGAGCAGGCTGCCCCAGTTCCGGCCGCGAAGCCCGCCGCCACCGTGCTGGTGACCCCGGTCGCCGCCGTGGCCGCCGACGATGCCGATCCGATCCCGACTCCGACTGCGCCGGCCGCGCCGCCGGTGATCGTGCGCAAGCGCGTCTCGAAGCTGGCCGCCCTGAAAGCCGCCGAAGCGCCGGCCGCACCGGCCCCGTTGCCCGTCGCGCCGCAAGCGGTGCAGATCCCGCCGGCGCCGAGCGAGCCGGAGCAGCCGGCCGCGCGCATCGTGCGCACCCGCACCGCGCGCCGCATCGAGCCGACCCAGGCGAACGCGGCCCCGGCCGCCTCCACCGGCAGCGTCAGCACCACCACCGACGCCGCCGCGCTGGCCGCGATCGATACCTCGGGCTACCTGCTGCCGCAGGTGAAGGTGCCGGGCCGGCGCGGCCGCAAGCCGAGCGAATTCGTGCCTGAGAACGACGAGATCGCCGCGCTGAATGCGGTCGAGCGCGCCGAAATGAAGGCGGCATCCAAGCTGCGCGAGCGCAAGGCCAAGGGTGTGGCCGGCGTGCTGGGCGGCGAGCAGGGCTTCTCGAGCGAGGAGCTGGAAAAGCGCCGCACCCAGCTGAAGAACCTGATCAACATGGGCAAGGAGCGCGGCTACCTGACCCATGCGGAGATCAACGACCACCTGCCGGAAAACATCATCGATCCGGAAGCGATCGAAGGCATCATCGCCACCTTCAACGACATGGGCATCGCCGTCTACGAGCGTGCCCCGGAAGCGGAAATGATGCTGCTGTCGGACGCCGTCGTGACCCCGACCAGCGAAGACGAAGTCGAGGCCGCGGCCGCGACCGCGCTGTCGACCGTCGACTCCGACTTCGGCCGCACCACCGACCCGGTCCGCATGTACATGCGCGAAATGGGCGCGGTGTCGCTGCTGACGCGCGAAGGCGAGATCGCCATCGCCAAGCGCATCGAGGAAGGCCTGAAGGACATGGTCCAGGCGATCTCGGCCTGCCCGGTGACGATCTCGGAGATCATCGCGCTGTCGCACAAGATCGCCAGCGACGAGCTGAAGATCGACGATGTGGTCGACGGTTTCGTCGACCTGAACGAAGGTTCGGCGCCAGCCGCTCCGGCCGCCGCTGCGTCGTCGGACGACGAGGAAGACGACGAGGTCGAAGAGGAAGAAGAGGAAGAGAACGAAGCCGGTGGCAGCGCCGCCGCCGGTTACTCGACCGAGCAGCTGGCTGCGCTGCGCAAGAGCGCGCTGGAAAAGTTTGCCCTGATCGAAAAGCAGTTCGACAAGATGGGCCAGGCGTTCAAGAGCCAGGGCTACGGCTCGGCGCCTTACATCATGGCGCAGGCCGTGATCTCGAACGAGCTGCTGGGCATCCGCTTCACCGCCAAGGTCGTGGAAAAGCTGTGCGACACCCTGCGCAGCCAGATGGACGAAGTGCGCGCCATCGAACGCGCCGTGCTCGACATCTGCGTGAACCGCTGCGGCATGCCGCGCGCCCACTTCATCAAGGTCTTCCCGGGCAACGAGACGGACCTGGAATGGGTGCAGCGCGAAGTCGACTGCGCGTATCCGTACAGCGCGGTGCTGTCGCGTAACGCCCCGGCCATCATGGAACTGCAGCAGCGCATGATCGACCTGCAGGCGCGCGTGGCGCTGCCGCTGGCTGACCTGCGCAAGATCAACAAGCAGATGGCTGCCGGCGAAAAACGTGCCCGCACCGCCAAGCGTGAAATGACCGTCGCCAACTTGCGTCTGGTGATTTCGATCGCCAAGAAGTACATCAACCGCGGCCTGCAGTTCCTCGACCTGATCCAGGAAGGCAACATCGGCCTGCTGAAGGCTGTCGACAAGTTCGAATACCGTCGCGGCTACAAGTTCTCGACCTACGCGACCTGGTGGATCCGCCAGGCGATCACGCGTTCGATCGCGGACATGGCCCGTACCATCCGCGTGCCGGTGCACATGATCGAGACCATCAACAAGATGAACCGCATCTCGCGCCAGATCATGCAGGAAACCGGCAGCGAGCCGGACATGGCGACGCTGGCGGCCAAGATGGAGATGCCGGAATCGAAGGTGCGCGAGATCATGAAGATCGCGAAGGAACCGATTTCGATGGAAACCCCGATGGGCGAGGACGGCGATTCGCAGCTGGGCGACTTCATCGAGGACAACGCCACCCTGGCCCCGCTGGAAGCGGCGATGCATGCCTCGATGCGCGGCGTGATCAAGGAAGTGCTGGACTCGCTGACCCCGCGCGAAGCCAAGGTGCTGCGCATGCGCTACGGCGTCGAGATGTCGAACGACCACACGCTGGAAGAAGTCGGCAAGCAGTTCGACGTGACCCGCGAGCGTATCCGCCAGATCGAAGCCAAGGCCATGAGCAAGCTGCGCCAGCCGTCGCGTTCGGACAAGCTGAAGACTTTCTTGCAGAACCAGTAATAGAAGCACAGCAATAACCCGTCGTCCCCGCGCAGGCGGGGGCCCATACTGAGCCGATCGAAGTCACTCAGCATGGGTCCCCGCCTGCGCGGGGACGACGCATTTGGCGCTCCCGCATTGACCGGCGCTCTCGCATCTGCCGGCACTTCCGCATTCAGCGCTGCCACCCCCCACTTCCTGCCACATACGCAACAAGATCAGCCTTCCGTGATTTTTGGAGAGAATCCGGTCAATAAGTAATTCTACGTAATTGTTGCGTATCCCCAAAGCAATTTTGTTTCTGTATTGTATCTGCTATGTGGCGCATACAGTTTCCTATTAGAATCGCCGGCTTCGCCGCCGCCCGGCCGGGCATGCGGTGTCTGTGATCGCTAAAGAAAGCTTATGTCTGACGACCAACAATCCCAATCCCGGCGACGCCTGATCAAGAGCCTCGTCTTCGTGCCGATGGCAGCTGGCGCGGCCGGCGCCATCCATGGCGGTATGAAGAATGCCGACGCCGCCGGCACCGCGGCGCCGGAAGGCAAGCCCGATCCGTACAGCCCGACCTATTTCACCGCCGACGAATGGCGCTTCATGACCGCCGCCGTCGACCGCCTGATCCCGCACGACGAGCATGGCCCCGGCGCCGTCGAGTCGGGCGTGCTCGAGTTCATCGACCGCCACATGAAGACGCCGTACGCGGCCGGCAGCATCTGGTACCTGCAGGGCCCGTTCCTCGAGGCCGCCCCGGAGTTCGGCTACCAGGGCAAGCTGCCGCTGAAGGACATCCTGCGCGTCGGCATCAAGAATTTCGACAACTACTGCGCCCAGCAGTTCAGCGGCAAGAAGTTCGCCGACCTGGACAAGGCCAAGCAGGAAGCCCTGCTGAAGGATGCCGAAGGCGGCAAGCTGAAGTTCGAAGACATCTCGGCAAAGATCTTCTTTGCCAATCTGCTGGCCGAAACCCGCAACGGCTACTTCGCCGACCCGATTCACGGCGGTAACAAGAACATGGGCGCATGGAAAATGATCGGTTATCCGGGCATGCGCGCCGACTACCTCGACTGGGTCGAGGTGCGCGACAAACCGTATCCGATCGGACCGGTGGACCTGGCCGGACGTCGCGGATAAACAAGGATAAGCAATGGCAATCGTAAAGAATAAAGTAGACGCCGTGATCGTCGGCGCCGGCTGGACCGGCGCCATCATGGCGAAAGAATTGACCGACCAGGGCTTGAGCGTGGTCTGCCTGGAACGCGGCCCGGACCGCGACACCGTGCCGGACTTCGCGTACCCGCGCGTGGTCGACGAACTCGAAGGCTCGGTGCACCGCAAGTACCTGCAGGCGCTGTCGCAGGAAACCCTGACCATCCGTCACGGCGTGAACGACGTCGCGGTGCCGTATCGCCAGATGGGTTCGTTCAAGCCGGGCACCGGCGTCGGCGGCGCCGGCAGCCACTGGTCGGGCGCGCACTTCCGTCCGCTGCCGGAAGATTTCACCGCGCGCAGCAGCCTGGAACAGCGCTTCGGCAAGAAGTTCATCCCGGCCAACATGACGATCCAGGATTTCCCGATCACCTATGACGAACTGGAAGAGTCGCTCGACCATTTCGAATACGTGTGCGGCACCTCGGGCAAGGCCGGCAACATCAACGGCAAGCTGATCGAAGGCGGCAACCCGTTCGAAGGCGCGCGCAAGCGTGACTACCCGCTGGGCCCGAACCCGAACTACCTGGGCGCCGAGCTGTTCTACAAGGCCGCCAAGGAAATGGGCTACCACGCCTACCCGATCCCGGCCTCGAACGCCTCCGCCGCCTATATCAACCCCTACGGCTGCCAGATGGGCCCGTGCAACGCCTGCGGCTTCTGCTCGGACTACGGCTGCCTGAACTACTCGAAGGCCAGCCCGAACGCCAACATCTGGCCGGTCGTGCGCGGCCGCAAGAACTTCGAGATGCGCACCCTGGCGCAGGTGCTGAAGGTCAACCTGGACTCGGACAAGAAGAAGGCCACCGGCGTGACCTACCTGGACGCCCAGGGCCGCGAATGCGAACAGCCGGCCGACATCGTGCTGCTGTGCGCCTTCTCGTACATCAACGTGCACCTGATGCTGGTGTCCGAGATCGGCACTCCGTACGACCCGGTGACCAAGACCGGCACCATCGGCAAGAACTACTCGTACCAGAACCTGAACCGCGTGAACCTGTTCTTCGACGAGACCGTGCAGGCCAACCCGTTCATCGGCATCGGCGGCGCCGGCGCCACCTTCGACGACCTGAACGGCAAGCAGAACGACCCGACCAAGTCCGGCTTCATCGGCGGCGGCATCGTCTGGGCGCGCCAGCCGGGCGCGGGGCCAGTGCGCGGCATCGCCACCCCGCCGGGCGTCCCGAACTGGGGCAGCGCCTGGAAGAAGAGCGTCAAGGAAGTGTTCCGCCACCAGTTCTACTACGAAGTGCAGGGTTCGTGCATGTCGTATGACGACGCCTACCTGAGCCTGGACCCGACCTACAAGGATGCCTTCGGCCGTCCGCTGCTGCGCATGACCTTCGACTGGCACGACAACGAGATCAAGGCCTCGCAGTACCTGGTCGACAAGGCCCAGGAAATGTCCAAGGTCCTCAATCCGATCGCGATGAAGGGCGATGCCAAGAAGGATGGCTCGCACTACAACATCACCCAGTACCAGTCGACCCACACCTGCGGCGGCGCGATCATGGGCAAGGATCCGAAGACCTCGGCCCTGAACAAGTACCTGCAGTCGTGGGATGTGTCGAACGTGTTCGCGCCGGGCGCCAACGCCTTCCCGCAGAACAACGGCTACAACCCGACCGGCCTGGTCGGCGGCCTGGCCTACTGGTGCGCCAAGGCCATCCGCGAGCAGTACCTGAAGAACCCGGGCCCGCTGGTGCAGGCATAAGGACACGACAAGAATGACAATGAGCTCCACGAAAAAAGCCCTGGCCGCGGTGGCCGGGATCGGCGCGGTCGTGCTGGCCGGCGCGCTGGCCTACGCGCTGCCGGACACCCAGACCCGCAAGATCGAAGCGGCGCCGGCCGGCACTGCCGACCAGGCCACGCTGGTCGAGGCCGGCCGCTACGTCGCGATCGCTTCCGACTGTATCGCCTGCCACACGGCGCCGGGCGGCAAGCCCTTCGCCGGCGGCCGCGCGATCCAGTCGCCGATCGGTAACATGTACAGCACCAACATCACGCCGGACAAGTCGACCGGTATCGGCAGCTACACGCTGGACCAGTTCGACCGCGCGATCCGCCACGGCATCCGTGCCGACGGCACCAGCCTGTACCCGGCGATGCCGTACCCGTCGTACGCGAAGATGAGCGACCAGGACCTGCGCGCCCTGTACGCCTACTTCATGCACGCGGTCGAGCCGGTCAGCGCCGCCAACCACGAGAACGACATCGCCTGGCCGCTGTCGATCCGCTGGCCGATGGCGATCTGGCGCAAGACCTTCGCCAGCGACCTGGCGCCGTTCGAAGTCTCCAAGTACCAGGGCGAAGCGCTGGCACGCGGCGCCTACCTGGTGCAGGGCCCGGGCCACTGCGGCACCTGCCACACCCCGCGCGCCGCGACCATGCAGGAACTGGCGCTGGACGAATCGGGCAAGGCCTTCCTGGCCGGCGGTCCGCTGATCGACGGCTGGCGCGCGGTGAACCTGCGCGGCGACAAGGTCGACGGCCTTGGAAACTGGTCCGAACAGGACATCGTCGACACGCTCAAGACCGGCCGCAACCGCCACACCGCGGTCGTCGGCGAGCCGATGAACGACGTGGTCGCGCACAGCCTGCAGCACATGACCGACGCCGACCTGCACGCGATGGCGGCCTACCTGAAGACGCTGCCGGCCAGCGGCATCGGCAAGGCGACCTTCGCGGCCAGCGACGACACCGCCAAGGCGCTGTTCGCCGGTCATGACAGCGAGCGCGGCGCCCAGCTCTACCTGGACAACTGCGCCGCCTGCCACCGCACCGACGGCAAGTCGAACGCGATCACCTTCCCGGCGCTGCCGGGCAACCCGACCGTGCTGGCCGACGACCCGACCACGCTGATCCGCGTGATCCTGGCCGGCAGCCGCCTGCCGTCGACCAAGGAGCGTCCGTCCGACCTGGCGATGCCGGGCTTCGCATGGCGCCTGTCTGATGAGGAAACCGCGCAGCTGACCACCTTCGTGCGCCAGAGCTGGGGCAACCAGGCCCCGGCGGCCACGGCGTCCGAAGTGGCCAGGATCCGCAAGGCGCTGGAGAAGGATGGCGCCCACAAGGTCGATGCCGGCGACTCGCACTAACAGCCTGTCCTGGTAGGGGGTGCTGTAGGGTGGGCATCCCGTGCCCACCAAGGCTGACGTTTCGAAAGGCGATGCCGCAAGGCGTCGCCTTTTTTCATTTTCCAATTAGTATTGTCTAAACGTATCTTGCGCCATTATTTACGGCGCATAGGGCATATTCTGGTTCCATGACACACGTGTCAACGTGAACGGTACATACAGAAAGAGCCCAATGTCCGACGATACCCAATCTCCTTCGCGCCGGCGCCTGATCAAGAGCCTGGTCTTCGTGCCGATGGCGGCCGGCGCAGCGGGCGCCCTGCATGGCGGTTTGCAGAGCGCCGACGCGGCCGCCAACGCCCAGCCCGAAGGCAAGCCCAATCCCTACAGCCCGACCTTCTTCAATGCCGACGAATGGCGCTTCCTGAACGCCGCCGTCGACCGCCTGATCCCGCACGACGAGCACGGCCCCGGCGCGGTCGAACTGGGCGTGCCCGAGTTCATCGACCGCCACATGAAGACGCCGTACGCCGCCGGCAGCATCTGGTACATGAGCGGGCCGTGGCTCGAGGCCGGCCCCGAATTCGGCTACCAGGGCAAGCTGCCGCTGAACGACATCCTGCGCGTCGGCATGAAGGACGTCGACGCCCATTGCGCCCAGAACTTCGGCGGCAAGCGCTTCGCGGCCCTCGACCACAAGCAGCAGGAAGACATCCTGAGCGCCCTCGAGAAGAGCAAGCTGGCGCTGCCCAACGTCTCGGGCAAGATCTTCTTCGCCAACCTGCTGGCCGAGACCCGCAACGGCTACTTCGCCGATCCTGGCCACGGCGGCAACAAGAACATGGGCGCATGGAAGATGATCGGCTACCCGGGCTACCGCGCCGACTACCTCGACTGGGTCGAGGTACGCGACCGCCAGTACCCGATCGGACCAGTGGACATGGCCGGCCGCCGCGGATAAGAAAGACAAGGAACAAGAATGGCAATCATGAAGAACAAGGTCGACGTCGTCATCGTCGGCGCCGGCTGGACCGGTGCGATCATGGCGAAGGAACTGACCGACCAGGGGCTGCACGTGGTGTGCATCGAACGCGGTCCGGACCGCGACACCGTGCCCGATTTCGCGTACCCGCGCGTGGTCGACGAGCTGGAGGGCTCGGTACACCGGCGCTACCTGCAGGCGCTGTCGCAGGAAACCGTCACCATCCGCCACGGCCTCGGCGACACCGCGGTGCCGTACCGCCAGATGGGTTCGTTCAAGCCGGGCACCGGCGTCGGCGGGGCGGGGACCCACTGGTCGGGCGCCCACTTCCGTCCTCTGCCGGAAGATTTCACCGCGCGCACCAGCCTGGAACAGCGCTTCGGCAAGAAGTTCATCCCGGCCAACATGACGATCCAGGATTTCCCGATCAGCTACGACGAACTGGAAGCCTCGCTCGACCATTTCGAATACGTGTGCGGCACCTCGGGCAAGGCCGGCAACCTGAACGGCAACATCGTCGCCGGCGGCAACCCGTTCGAGGGCGTGCGCAAGCGCGAATACCCGCTCGGGCCGAACCCGAACTACCTGGGCGCCGAATGGTTCTATAAAGCGGCGAACGAGATGGGCTACCACCCGTACCCGATCCCGGCCTCGAACGCCTCCGCCGCCTACATCAATCCCTACGGCTGCCAGATGGGGCCGTGCAATGCCTGCGGCTTCTGCTCGGACTACGGCTGCCTGAATTATTCCAAGGCCAGCCCGAACGCCAACATCTGGCCGGTCGTGCGCGGGCGCAAGAACTTCGAGATGCGCACCCACTCGCACGTCATGAAGGTGAACCTCACCGACGACAAGAAGATGGCCACCGGCGTCACCTACCTGGATGCCCAGGGCCGCGAGACCGAACAGCCGGCCGACATCGTGCTGCTGTGCGCCTTCTCGTACATCAACGTGCACCTGATGCTGTTGTCCGGCATCGGCACCCCCTACGATCCGGTCAGCAAGACCGGCACCATCGGCAGGAACTACTCGTACCAGAACCTGAACCGCGTGGTGCTGTTCTTCGACGAGAGAGTGCCGGCCAACCCCTTCATCGGCATCGGCGGCGCCGGCGCCACCTTCGACGATTTGAACGGCAAGCAGAACGATCCGACCAAGAGCGGCTTCATCGGCGGCGGCATCGTCTGGGCGCGCCAGCCCGGCGCCGGCCCGATCCGCGGCATCCCGACGCCGTCCGGCGTGCCGAACTGGGGCAGCGCCTGGAAGAAGAGCATCAAGGAAGTGTTCCGCCACCAGTTCTACTACGAGGTGCAGGGCTCGTGCATGTCCTATGACGATTCCTACCTGGACCTGGACCCGACCTACAAGGATGCGTTCGGGCGTCCGCTGCTGCGCATGACCTTCAACTGGCACGACAACGAGATCAAGGCATCCCAGTACCTGGTCGGCAAGGCCATCGACATGTGCAAGGTGCTCAATCCGCTCTCGACCAAGGGCGACGCCAAGAAGGATGGCCAGAAGTACGACATCACCCAGTACCAGTCGACCCACACCTGCGGCGGCGCGATCATGGGCTCGGATCCGAAGACCTCGGCCCTGAACCGCTACCTGCAGTCGTGGGACGTGCCGAACGTGTTCGCGCCGGGCGCCAACGCCTTTCCGCAGAATAACGGCTACAACCCGACCGGCCTGGTGGGCGGCCTGGCCTACTGGTGCGCCAGGGCGATCCGCGAGCAATACGTGAAGAACCCCGGCCCTCTGGTGCAAGCATAAGGACACGACGAACATGACGATGAGTTCCACGAAAAAAGTCCTGGTCGGCGTTGTCGGCATCGGCGTGCTAGTGTTCGCCGGTGCGCTGGCCTATGGCCTGACCCCGAGCGAGACCCGCAAGATCGACACGGCCGCCACCGCCGCCGGCACGGCCGACCAGGCCACGCTGGTCGAGGCCGGCCGCTACGTCGCGATCGCCTCCGACTGCATCGCCTGCCACACGACGCCGGGCGGCAAGCCCTTCGCCGGCGGCCGGCCGGTGCAGTCGCCGATCGGTAACATGTACAGCAGTAACATCACGCCGGACAAGGCGACCGGCATCGGCAACTACACGCTGGACGAATTCGACCGCGCGATCCGCCACGGCATCCGCCAGGACGGCGTCAGCCTGTACCCGGCGATGCCGTACCCGTCGTACGCGAAGATGAGCGACCAGGACATCCGCGCCCTGTACGCCTACTTCATGCACGGCGTGCAGCCGGTGAACGCCGCCAACCGCAAGAACGACATCACCTGGCCGCTGTCGATCCGCTGGCCGGTGGCGATCTGGCGCAAGACCTTCGCCCCGGCCGACATGACGCCGTTCGACGTCTCGAAGTACCAGAGCCAGGCGCTGGCGCGCGGCGCCTACCTGGTGCAGGGGCCGGGCCACTGCGGCACCTGCCACACGCCGCGTTCCTTCACCATGCAGGAAAAGGCGCTGGACGAGTCGGGCAAGGAATTCCTGGCCGGCGGCGCGCTGATCGACGGCTGGCGCCCGATCAACCTGCGCGGCGACAAGGTCGACGGCCTCGGGTCCTGGACCGAGCAGGACATCGTCGACACCCTGCGCACCGGCCGCAACGGCGCCACCGCGGTGGTCGGCGGGCCGATGAACGACGTGGTCGCGCACAGCATGCAGTTCATGAACGACGCCGATTTGCTCGCCATCGCGAGCTACCTGAAGTCATTGCCGGCGCACGGCGGCGGCAAGGCGACCTTCGTGGCCAGCGAAGAGACCACCCGGCTCCTGAAGTCCGGCCAGGACGGCGACAACCGCGGCGCCCAGCTCTACCTGGACAACTGCAACGCCTGCCACCGCAGCGACGGCAAGTCGAACCGCATCACCTTCCCGGCGCTGCCGGGCAACCCGACCGTGCTGGCAGACGACGCGACCTCGCTGATCCGCCTGGTCCTGGCCGGCAGCCGCCTGCCTTCGACCAACCTGCGGCCGTCGGACCTGGCGATGCCGGGCTTCGCCTGGCGCCTGTCGGACGAGGAAACCGCGCAGGTGGTGAATTTCGTCCGCAACAGCTGGGGCAACAAGGCGCCGACCGTGGGACCCGGCGAAGTGGGCCGGGTGCGCAAGGCGATCGAGGAGGATGGGGGGCAGAGCCTGGATCAGGCGAATACGCACTGAGCCTTCACGTCGCTTGCACGAATCCTTGGGCAGCCTGAACGCCAGGAGGTGTTGCTTTTTTAAATCCGCACGGGTACTGATAGGAATCAGAAGTCAAAATACTTGACCTACGGCAATTATCATTCCAACATAGCCGTTTTATCCGTCAGGTCTCCCGTGCTTCCCGATTCCTTCCGCAATGCGTCGATCAAGACCAAGCTCATGCTCAGCATGGCCGCCTGCCTGCTGGTGTTCCTCGTCGTTTCCGTGGCCCTGAGCATCGTGCTGGCCGGGCGCGGCTTGCGCCAGCGCGTGGTCGAGCAGGAATTGCCGGCCGTGGTCGGAGAAATCCGCAACGAGATCCGGCACCAGATCGCAGTGCCGCTGACCGCCTCGCAGGCGATCGCCGCCAATACCTTCCTGCACGCCTGGGAAAGCGCGGGCCTGCCGGAATCCGGCGTGCCGGCTTGGCTGGCGTATGCCAACGGCATCAAGGACCGGCACAAGGCCGATGCCGTGTTCTGGGTGTCCGGCGCCACCGGCAAGTACTACACCGACAAGGGGTTCAACCTGGAGATGAAGCGCGACGATGCCGGCAACGCCTGGTTCTACGACTTCCTCGCCAGCGGCAAGCCATACAGCATGCGCATCGGCCAGAACATCGCCCACGACGCCATGATGCTCTACATTAACGCGCGCTTTGACGTGAAAACCAGTGCGGGCGAGGGCAAGGCCGGCGTCACCGGCATCGGCCTGTCGATCGAATCGATGGGGCAAAGCGTGCGCGCCTACAAGGTCGGCCAATCCGGCCAGGTCTACCTGGTGCGCGCCGACGGTGGCATCGTGATCCACCGCGATGCCAAGCTGGCCGATGGCGAACACAACATCAAGGATTTGCCCGGCTTCTCGGGCGAACTGGCGCACAAGCTCCTGACCGGAGAACGCTACGTCCACGCCAGCTATGCGGCGCCGAGCGGCAAGCGCCTGGTGGCGTCCAGCTTCGTGCCCGAACTGAATTTGTACGTGATCGCCGAAGTGCCGGAAGAGGAAGCGCTGGGCAACATCGCGCGCGACGCCACCATCGCGGCGCTGGTCGCGGCGCTGGCCGGCGGCGCCATCGGCCTGGCCGTGGTCTGGATGGTGAGCCGCGCGATCGCCGCCCCGGTGGCGCGCGCCGCCGCGCTGCTCGGCGAGATCGCCGACGGCAAGGGCGACCTGACGCGCCGCATGCCGGTCGAGACCCGCGACGAGGTCGGCGCGCTGGCGTCCGCCTTCAACCGCTTCGTCTCTTCATTGAACCGCACCATGCACGAAGTGCGCGGCAGCACGGTGGCGATTGCCGGCGCCTCGGGCGAGATCGCGGCCGGCAATGGCGACCTGTCGATGCGCACCGAGCAGCAGTCGATCAGCCTGGAACAGACCGTGGCCACGATCGCGCAGCTGACCGCCGCCGTGCAGCAGAACGCGGAACATGCGCGCAGCGCCAACCAGCTGGTGCTGGCGGCGCGCGGCCAGGCCGAGAAGGGCGGCGAAGTCGTCGGCGCGGTGGTGTCCACCATGGGTTCGATCAGCGCCAGCTCGCACCGCATCGCCGACATCATCGGCGTGATCGACGGCATCGCCTTCCAGACCAACATCCTGGCGCTGAACGCGGCGGTGGAAGCCGCGCGCGCCGGCGAGCAGGGCCGCGGTTTCGCGGTGGTGGCCTCGGAAGTGCGCTCGCTGGCGCAGCGCTCGGCGGGGGCGGCCAGGGAAATCAAGGAATTGATCTCGGCCTCGGTCGATCAGGTCGAGGCGGGCAGCCGCCTGGTCGACGGCGCCGGCGCCACCATGGCCGACATCGTCGCCGCGGTGCGCGGCGTGGCCGAGCTGATGGGCGACATCGCCGCCGCCAGCCTGGAACAGAGCGAAGCGATCGCGCGCGTCAACGGCGCGGTCGGCGCGATGGACGACAGTACCCGCCAGAACGCGGCGCTGGTCGAGCAGGCCGCCGCCGCGGCCGCGGCGCTGCAGGAGCAGTCGGAGCGGCTGGCGCAGGTGGTGTCGGCGTTCCGGCTGGAGGATGCGCGGGCGCTGGACAGCGTGCGCTGATGTAGCGCCGGCAGCCCTGCTTGCCGTGCTGGCTGCAGGTTGACCACGCTGCGCAGGCGTGCGGATGCGGGTACGCATCCTGCGGCATACTGGGGCCATGAAAACTTATTATTTCGGCATGCTTGCCATGCTGGCGGCGTCAGGCGCGCATGCCGGCCCCGGCGATGACGACGTCAGCCCCGACCGGCCCGGCTTCGCCCAGACCAGCGAGGTGGTGGGCAAGGGCAGGGTGCAACTCGAAGCCAGCGTCCAGTGGGACCGCCAGCGCGACGACGACCTCCACGAACGCACGATTTCCACGCCAACCCTGCTGCGCATCGGCGTGCATCCCGACCTCGAACTGCGCCTGGAAACCGATGGCCGCGACGTCATCCACGACGTCGATCCTGCAACCGGCGAACGCACGACCACCGTCGGTTACGCCGATACCGCGCTCGGCGTCAAATGGCGCCTGCACGAGCAGCAGGGTGCGCGGCCGTCGCTGGCCCTGCTGGTGGAAGCCGACCTGCCGAGCGGCAGCCGCCCATTGCGCGGGCGCGGCGTGCGTCCGGCCGTGTACCTGCCGGCCGGGTGGGAACTGGAGAATGGATGGAGCGTGCAGGTCATGCCGGGACTGGCGACCGAGAACGACGAGCGCGGAGCGCGTTACCGCTACGGCTTCCTGGCGCTGACGCTGGGCCGGGAAATCGGCGAGCGGCTGCAGGGTTTCGTGGAATTGGCGGCGCCGCAGATCGCGCGCGGGGAACATGGCGGGACGCAGGCGGCGATCGATGGCGGGATCACCTACCGGCTGGGCAAGGATTGCCAGCTTGATGCGTCGCTGGTGCATGGCTTGAATGGGAGGACGCCGGATCTGAGTGTGGCGGTGGGGGTGTCGGTCAGGCGGTGAGGTAGTCGACGTCGATCCCGCCGCTGCCGTCGTTCCCGCGAAGGCGGGAACGACGGTGGTAGGGCGACGGTAGTGGTGCGTTTATCCCGTGTTCCTCAGCCCCGCAGCCACCCCGTTGATCGACAAATGTATCCCCCTGTGCACCCGCTCATCCACCTGGTCCGGATCGTTGGCCACCGCCCGGTGCCGCTGGATCAGTTCCACCTGCAGGTGGTTCAGCGGATCGAGGTAGGCGAAGCGGTTCTGGATCGAGCGCGCCAGCAGCGGGTTGCCGGCCAGGCGTTCGTCGTTGCCGGTGACGCGTTCCAGGCAGCGCAGGGTCTCGTCGTATTCGGCCGAGATGCGCGCGAAGATGCGTTCGCGCAGTTCGGCGTCCGGCACCAGCTCGGCGTAGCGCGAGGCGATGGCGAGGTCGGTCTTGGCCAGCACCATGTCCATGTTCGATAGCAGGGTGGCGAAGAACGGCCACTGCTGGCCCATCTCGCGCAGCTGGGCCAGGCGCTGGTCCTGGTCGCCGTCGGCGATCCAGCCGGAGACCGCGGCGCCGAAGCCGAACCAGCCCGGCAGCAGCAGGCGGCACTGGCCCCAGGAAAAGCCCCAGGGGATGGCGCGCAGGTCTTCGATGCGGCGGGTCGACTTGCGCGAGGCCGGGCGCGAACCGAGGTTCAGTTCCGCGATCTCGGCGATCGGCGTGGCGGCGAAGAAGTAGTCGGTGAAGCCCGGGGTCTCGTACACCAGGTTGCGGTAGGCCTTGTAGGCGCGCTGCGACAGCTCGGCCATCACGGCCTCATACCCGGCCAGGCGCGCCACCGCGTCCGCATCCTCGCCATGCGGCATCAGGCCCGCTTCCAGCGTCGCCGCCACCAGCAGCTCCAGGTTGCGGCGGCCGATTTCCGGGTTGCTGAACTTGGACGAGATGATCTCGCCCTGTTCGGTCAGGCGGATCTGGCCATTGACCGTGCCCGGCGGCTGGGCCAGGATCGCGTCGTAGCTCGGGCCGCCGCCGCGGCCGACGGTGCCGCCGCGGCCGTGGAACAGGCGCAGTTTCACGTTGGCGTCGGCGAACACCTGTACCAGTTTCAGCTCGGCCTGGTACAGCTCCCAGTTCGAGGTCAGGAAGCCGCCGTCCTTGTTCGAGTCCGAATAGCCCAGCATGACTTCCTGCAGCCGGCCCTGGTGTTCGATGATGCTGGCCACCTGCGGCAGCGCCATCCACTCGGCCATGATGGCGCTGGCGCGCTGCAGGTCGGGAATGGTCTCGAACAGCGGGATCACCATCACGTCCGAGCCGCCCTGGTTCGGGTGCAGCAGGCCGGTTTCCTTCTGCAGCAGCAGCACTTCCAGCAGGTCGGAAACGGTCTCGGTGTGCGAGATGATGTAGTTGCGGATCGCGCGCACGCCGTAGCGGCTGCGCACTTCGCGCGCCGTGCGCAGCACCTGCAGTTCCGATTCGGTGACCTCGTCGTAGCTTTCGTAGGGCGTGTACAGCAGGCGCGGCTGTGCCAGTTCGGCCAGCAGCAATCTGACCTTCGCCGCTTCGTCCAGCGCCGCGTAGTCGCTTTCCACGCCGGCTTGCTTGAACAGCTCGGCCAGCACGCGCTCGTGTACGTCCGAGCTCTGGCGCATGTCGAGCGAGGCCAGGTGGAAGCCGAAGATGCGCGCCGCGCGCAGCAGGCCCTGCAGGCGCGGCTTGGCCAGGATCGCGCCGAAGTTGGCGTTTAAGGAGTCGTCCAGCACCTTCAGCTCGGCGACGAACTCGGACGGGTCATGGTAAGGATCGGCGTGGCCGACTTCCTTGCGCAGGATGTTGGTGGCGCCCAGGTCGCGCGCGGTCGCGGCCAGGCGCGCGTAGATGCCGATCAGGGCGCGCCGGTAGGGCTCGTCGCTGCGGTGCGGCGAATGGTCGGGCGAGGCGTCCGCCAGGTCCTGCAGCGCCTCGCTGGCCGGCACCAGCAGGGTGGAGGGCGACAGTTCGGCGCCCAGCGTGTGCACTTCGCTCAGGTAGAAGTCGAACACCGTGGTGGCCTGGCGCACCAGCGCGCGCTGCATGGTGGCGGCGTTGACGTTCGGGTTGCCGTCGCGGTCGCCGCCGATCCAGCTGCCCATCTGGATATAGGCGGCGTCGGCCAGTGCCGGATTAGGGGGCGCGGCGGCGTCGCGTTCCTGTACTGCGCCTGCGTCGTCATCGCCGCCATTGCCATAGTGCGCGGCCAGCTCGTCGTCGATGTCGTCGTACACCGCCGGCAGTTCACGCAGGAAGGTGCTGCGGTAGTAGGACAGGGCGTTCTCGATCTCGTCGGCCACGGTCAGCTTTTCGTAGCGCAGCATGCGCGTCTGCCACAGCGTGGCGATGCGGGCCTGCAGCAACTGCAGATTGCGCCGGTCTTCCTTCGGCGTGCGCGGCAGGTCGCGCTCGGCCAGCAGGCGCGCGATGTCGTGCTCGGCGTCCAGGATGCTCTTGCGCTGGACTTCGGTCGGGTGGGCGGTCAGCACCGGCGAGATCAGCGCCTCGCCGAGGAAGGTTTCCACCTCCCGGCGCTCGACGCCGGCCCCCTTCAGGCGCTCGAGCGCATACGCCACCGAGGACGGCTGCGGGCTGGAACCCTTCAGCAGGTGCGCGCGGCGGCGCCGTACGTGGTGCTGGTCTTCGGCGATGTTGGCCAGGTGCGAGAAGTAGGAAAAGGCGCGCACCACCGACAGGGTCTGGTTGCGCGTCAGTTTCTTGAGCAGCGTGGTCAGCTCCGCGCCGGCCTGCGGATCGTCCCAGCGGCGGAAGCGCACCGCGGTCTGGCGCACGGTCTCGACCACGTCGAATACCGCTTCGCCTTCCTGGTCGCGCAGCACGTCGCCGAGCAGGCGGCCGAGCAGGCGGATGTCTTCCCTCAGCGGCGCGTCCTTGTCGGCGCCGGCCGCGGTCTGGGTAGATGCGTGGATGGATGCTTGTAGATCTGGTGCAGCAGGTTTGTCCATTATCGAACCACAGGTTGAATTGTTGAGAACAGCTGATGGGCAACGATCATGCAAGATGCGGCGGGGCCGCTGTCGACACAGGAGGCGCGTGCTAGAATTTATGGTTCCAAGCATGAGCCCAACCGGCGCTGGCCGATCCGGGCGCAACGACAGTGAAAGAATCCGTTTTGAACTCTACCGACACGACGCCACACGTCCCCGCGAAACTCATTATCGCATCGCGCGAAAGCCGTCTGGCCATGTGGCAGGCCACGCACGTGCGCGACCGATTGGCCGCATTATATCCGCAGTGCCAGATCGACATTCTCGGAATGACAACCCGCGGCGACCAGATCCTGGACAAGACCCTGTCCAAGGTCGGCGGCAAGGGCCTGTTCGTCAAGGAACTCGAAGTCGCCATGGCCGAGGGCCGTGCCGACCTGGCCGTGCACTCGCTGAAGGACGTGCCGATGGACTTGCCGGAAGGTTTCGAGCTGGCCACCGTGCTCGAGCGCGAAGACCCGCGCGACGCCTTCGTGTCCAACGATTACGACAGCCTCGGCGGATTGCCGGCCGGCAGCGTGGTCGGCACCAGCAGCCTGCGCCGCCAGTCGCTGATCGCGGCGCGCTACCCGCACCTGGTGATCAAGCCGCTGCGCGGCAACCTCGACACCCGCCTCGGCAAGCTCGACCGCGGCGACTACGCCGCCATCATCCTGGCCGCCGCCGGCCTCAAGCGCCTGGGCCTGGAGCGCCGCATCCGTGCCTATCTGTCGCCCGAGGACAGCCTGCCGGCCGCCGGCCAGGGCGCGATGGCGATCGAGATCGTGGCCGGCAGCCGCAGCGACGGCGTCGACCTGGTGGCGCTGCTGTCGCCGCTGAACCACGACGCCACCGCGCGCGCCGTCACGGCCGAGCGCAAGGTCTCGAAGGTGTTCGGCGGCAGCTGCCAGATCCCGCTGGCCGCGCACGCCACCGTGGACGGCGACACCATGCACCTGCGCGCCATGGTCGCGACCCCGGACGGCCGCCGCAGCGCCTTTGCCGAAGGCAGCGGCCCGGCGGCGCTGCCCGAGGCGCTGGGCGAACAAGTGTCGCAGCTGCTGATGCGGCAGGATGCCGCCGCCATCCTGGCCGAGTGCAAGGCCGATGCCGCCGGCGACGCCTGAGGCGGGCGCGGGCGTGGCCGGTACGCAGTGCGCCGCCGTGACGACGGCCGCCGCTTCCGGCGCGACGCAGGATGCCGCGCCGGTGGTGGTGATCACCCGTCCGCGCCGCCAGGCCGAGCCGCTGGCGCAGGCGGTGGCCGCGCTCGGGCGCATTCCGGTCGTATTGCCGCTGCTCGACATTTCCCCGATCGACGACCAGCACGGCCTGAAGCGCGTGCTGGCCGGACTGCACGCCTATGCGCTGGTGGCCTTCGTGTCGCCGAATGCGATCGACGCCGCCTTTGCCCACATCGAACGCTGGCCGGATGGCGTGGCGATCGCGGTGGTGGGCGAGGGCAGCCGGGCGGCGCTGGCGCGGCATGGCTTGAATGACGATACCTGCCGCATCCACTGCCCGCTGGACCCGGCGCGCAGCGATTCCGAACACCTGCTGCACGCGCTCGACCTGGCAGTCCTGGCCGGGCGCCGCGTGCTGGTGGTGCGCGGCGACGGCGGGCGCGAAGTGCTGCCCGACGCCTTGCGCGCGGCCGGCTGCACGGTCGAGACGGTCGCCGCCTACCGGCGCGCGGTACCGCGGCTGGATGCGGCGCTGGCGGATGCCCTGCGCGGCTTGCTGGCCGGGCGCCACGACTGGCTGATCACCAGCTCGGAAGCGCTGCGCGGCCTGGTCGGATTGGTCCGGGCGCTCGATCCCGGCGATATCGGCATGGTAAATGTGGCAAAACTGCAACAGCAGCATTTGATCGTGCCGCACGCCCGGATCGCGGAAACCGCACGGGCACTGGGTTTCACCGAAATCACGCTGACCGGCTCCGGCGACGAGCGTATGCTTGCCGCGTTACAATCACGAGCATGAACGAACTGCCGAACAATCCAGAACAAGCAAACGCAGGCGCGCCGGCGCGCCCGCCCGAGACCCATGTGCCTCCGGCCGCGGCGGGCCCGAACGTGGCGGCCCCGAAGCTGGAGCCGCGCGTGCCCGAAGGCTCCGGCTTGGTCGCCGTGTTGCAGAAGCCGCAAAACCTGGCGATCCTGGCGCTGGCCGTGCTGCTGGCGGCGCAGAGCTGGTCGACCCACACGCGCTTCAACAAGCTGCGCGCGGAAGTGGCGCGCACCCTGCAGAAGGACAGCGCCTCGAATGCCGAGACCGCGAAACTGGTGCGCGACACCCAGGACATCGCGCGCGAACTGGAAGTGAAGGTGGGCGTGCTGGAAAGCCGCCAGGCCGAGTCCCAGAGCCAGCAGGCGGCGCTGGAACAGATGTACCAGGACGTCTCCAAGAACCGCGACGAGTGGGCGCTGTCCGAGATCGAGCAGGTGCTGTCCACCGCCAGCCAGCAACTGCAGCTGGCCGGCAACGTGCAGGGCGCCCTGATCGCGCTGCAGAACGCCGACCGCTCGCTGTCGCGTTCCGACAAGCCGCAGTTCATCACGATCCGGCGCGCCATCGCGCGCGACATCGACAAGCTCAAGGCGCTGCCTTCGGTCGACCAGGCCGGCATTGCGCTGCGCCTGGACAATGTGATCTCGCAGATCGACGGCCTGCCGCTGTTGTCCGACGAGCGGCCGGTCGAGGCGAACGCGCTGGCGCGCGTGAACGGCGGCGGTGCCGTCCCGGTGCGCGGCAAGGCTGCAGCAGCAGGTGCGCAAACCGCGCCGGCCGTGGCCGAGGCGGACCTGAGCCTGGGCCAGCGCGTCACCCAGACCTGGCGTTTGTGGAGCCAGGAAATGTGGGACGACGTGCGCCAGCTGATCCGGGTGCGCACGGTGGGCACGCCGGAAGCGCTGATGCTGTCGCCGAGCGAAGCGTATTTCGTGCGCGAGAACCTGAAGCTGCGCCTGCTGAACGCGCGCCTGGCGCTGTTGTCGCGCAACGAAGGCACCTTCCGCGACGACATCGGCAGCGCCCAGCAGATGCTGGTCAAATACTTCGACACGCGGGCGCGTTCGACCCTGGCGGCGCAGGTGCTGCTGCGCCAGGTGCAGGCCAACAACGTGTCGATCGACGTGCCGGACCTGTCGGAGAGTTTGAACGCCGTGCGCAATTACAAATCCAAATCCTGAGCCCATGCGTTTACTCCTCTGGTTAGTCGCCTTGATGGCCGCGGCGATCGGTATCGCCGTGACCGCGCGCTTCAACCCCGGCAACGTGGTGTTCTTCTACCCGCCGCACCGGATCGACCTGTCGCTCAACCTGTTCGTGGTGCTGGCGGCGCTGCTGTTCCTGCTGCTGTACGGCCTGGTGCGGGCGCTGCGCGCCACCCTCGGCATGCCGAAGCAGGTGGCCGAATACCGCCTGCGCAAACGCGAGCGCGAAGCCAACCGCGGCCTGCGCGAGGCGCTGAAGGCCCTGTTCGAAGGTCGCTTCGGCCACGCCGAAAAGGCCGCGATGCGCGCCGCCGAGCTGCCCGAGAATGCGGGCCTGGCCGCGCTGATCGGCGCGCGCGCCGCGCACCGCATGCGCGAGCCGGCGCGGCGCGACGCCTGGCTGGCCGGCATCGTTCACGACGCCAACCTCAAGACCGCGCGCCTGATGACGGTCACCGAACTGCTGGTCGACGAGCACAGGCCGGAAGCCGCGCTGGAGGCCGTGGCCGAGCTGAACGCCAGCGGCCAGCGCCACATCCACGCCCTGCAATGGGCGATGAAGGCCAACCAGCAGGCGCGCAACTGGCCCGAAGTGCTGCGCCTGGTGCGCACGCTCGACAAGCGCAACGCGCTCCACCCGGCGCTGTCGAGCCGCCTGCGCGAGCTGGCCTATGAAGCCCTGCTGTCGGAAGGCGGCCACGACGCCGAGTCGATCGCCCGCGTATGGTCGACGGTGCCGGCGGCGGAGCGCATCCAGCCCGCGATCGCGGCGCGCGCGGCGGCCACCTTCAATGCGCTCGGCCTGCACGACGAGGCGCGCGTGATCGTCGAGGATGCGCTCAAGGCCGGCTGGGACGAGCGTGTGGTGCGCGCCTACGGCGACGCCGCCGGCCCGGAAGGTTCATCGACGCTGCTGGCCCAGATCGAGAATTGCGAGACCTGGCTGCGCGCCCATCCGAACGATGCGCAGCTGACGCTGACCCTCGGTTCGCTGTGCCTGCGCCAGAAGCTGTGGGGCAAGGCCCAGCGCTACCTGGAGCAGGCGCTGTCCGATACCCTCGAGCCCGGCATGGTGCGCGCGGCGCACCTGAAGCTGGCCCAGTTGCACGAGGCGCTGGGGCAGCACGGCGAGGCGAACCGGCATTATCGGCAGTGCGCACTGGCGAACTTGTTGTAACAGCCTTTTGCATCAGGTAGGGTGGATGGGGGCTGCCAAGGCACCCGTGCTCATCGGACGAATGCTGCCGGCTGCGGCCTGGTGGATACGAAACAGGTTCCAGCTATAAGCCATAGGCATTTTTATGAAATATTATTTCAATAATTTTTATTTATTGAAATAATATTTCACATAAGGTGGGTTGCCTCTGTCATGTGGGGGCAGGCAATTGAAGCGTGGCATTCATGTTCCTTGCGCGACCTTGTGCGGCGCACAAGCCCGGTGCGATTCGCTATAATGGCCCCCTTTATTGTTTCTCCAGCAACCGATTTCCAGAACCAAGGATAACCATGAGCCTGAATAACGTCACCGCCGGCCGCGATGTGCCGAACGATTTCAACGTCGTCATCGAAATCCCGATGAACGCCGATCCGGTCAAGTACGAAGTGGACAAGGAGTCCGGCGCGATCTTCGTCGACCGCTTCATGGGCACCGCGATGCACTACCCGTGCAACTACGGCTACATCCCGAACACCATCGCCGACGACGGCGATCCGTGCGACGTGCTGGTGATCACCCCCTTTGCGCTGATCCCGGGCGTGGTGGTGCGTTGCCGCGTGCTGGGCGTGCTGAAGATGACCGACGAAGCGGGCGGCGATTCGAAGATCCTGGCCGTGCCGGTCGAAAAGCTGCTGCCACTGTACAGCAACCTGCAGAAAGTGGAAGACGTGCCGGAACTGACCCTGCGCCAGATCCAGCACTTCTTCGAGCACTACAAGGACCTGGAAAAGGGCAAGTGGGTCAAGGTCGACGGCTGGGAAGGCCCGGAATCGGCCAAGCAGGAAATCCTGAACGGCGTGAAGGCGTTCGAAGCGAAGCAGCAGTAATAAGTATTGCAGTTATCGCGGGCGGCGGCCGGCATCGATCGGATGCCGGCCGTCGCACACGGAAAAAGGCCGGCGCCCTCGGGCGGCGGCCTTTTCTTTCATTACCACCCTATATCGCGCAGCAGTGGATACGTCAGGTCGCGTGGCGGCGTCACCTCGTGCGTCAGGTCCGAATTGATCGAGGGCTCCATCAACTGGTTCGGCCTGACCTCGGTGGTGTAGTGCGACACGCTCGATCCCGGCGAAAAAATGGCCGGGGTGTACATCAGGATGCGGTTGGCGGCGTCGGTGCCGGCCAGCCGCGCCGCGTCCAGTCCCAGGCTGGCGACCACGCCCGACTGGGTGCGCGAGCGGCGCTGCAGTGCCGCCTTGATGGCCACGCCGCTGGCCTGGGTGATGCGCACCGCGGTGAGCGTGATCGACGGATCGGCGCCGCTCATGCCGGACACTTCGCCCGGCTGGTTGTCGGCCACCACCATGCCGATCGCGCCGGCAGCCTGCACGTTGCGCGCCTTGGCGACGAAGTCGCAGCTGCCGCGGTCGACCAGCGCGATATTGCCGCGCACCGCCAGCGCGTTCAAGGCGTTCAGGGGTTCGCAGGCCAGGCCGGCGCCGGTGGGCTGGTCGATGACCGGCATCAGCTGGCCGCTTACCGGCGTGGTGCTCAGCGGCGCGCCGAAGGAAGCGTCGCCGACGTCGTAGTTGCCGGCGGCGCTGCCGGACGCAGCGCCGGCAACGCCCAGGTTCGGGGACGGCGCCAGCACCTGCGGCACCGCGGCGCTGACGATCGGGCCGTTCCACGACAGGCCGCGCCAGGTGACGGCCGAGGCCACGCGCTCGGCCGGCGTCAGCTCGACCCAGGTACGGTTCAGGCGGTTGTCCAGCAGGTAGTAATCCCAGATCGAGGGCCGGTCCTGGATCTCGGCGCCGGTTTCCTCGTCGGTGAAGGTCTGGAAACCCAGGCCGTGCGCGAATTCGTGCAGCAGCACCGTCACCAGGTCGTTCTGGGTGCCGGCGTTGCGGTCCAGGCCGAGATAGAAGCCGGAACCGGGCAGGCAGTCGGGGAACAGGCCCAGGCGCGAATTGAAGCGCGCGGTGATGTGCGGCTGGCCGGGCGAGGCCACGTCCTCGCCGGCCAGCTTGCTGGCCAGCGCCGACGGATACCAGGTTTCGGTACGCGGGGCATTCTCGAAGTTGGTCCAGATCTCGGTGGCCCCGGCCGAGCCCAGCACGGCGCTGTTGGCGGTGCAGGCCAGCGGCACGAAGGACGCGCCGATGCGGATCGGCACGCTGCTGGTGAGCGTGGCGCCCCAGATGTCGGCGGCGCGCTGGAAGGCGTTCAGGCGCTGCTGGCCGAGCGTGGTGCCGGGATTGCCGCCGATTGGCGCCACCGGGGTGGCGTCGTTGAAGCCGACCCCGGGCGCGTTCAAATTGACGATCGTGATGATGGCGGCCGCTTTCGCGCTGCCGGCGCCGACCACGACGGCGCCGGCCGCCAGGGCCAGCGTCGCGAGCAGGCCGGCGGCGGTGTTGACGGCGCGTTTCAGGCCTGAGGGTTCAGCGGGCTTCATGGGTGTGCTCCTTGTGGGCGGCGGCGGCGGGGTGATGGAGGGCATCGGCGGCGGCGTCTTCGCCGTGCACGCACTGGCTGGACAGCGTGCCGTCCGGATTGCGCGTGACGACTTCGTAGACCATGCGGCCTTCGCCCAGGCGCACGCCGCGCGCGCCGGTGCGCGGATTGACCAGGCTGGCGCCCTGCGTTGCACCGGCACTGGCGGCGGACGCCGGCATCCTGGCGCGCAGCGCCTTCAGTTCGTCGGGCGTGGGAGGACGCATCTTGCCGGTCTGCGCATCGCGCACCACCACCATGCCTTCCTGGCCGGCGGCCTTGGCCTGCATGGTGAACGCGGTGAGCACGCACAGCGCGGCGAGGGCGCTGGCGGCGAGCAGTTTTTGTCTGGACATGACGGGTTCCCCTCTCATTGATGCGACATGTGGTTCGGCGTGCGGCCGGACGTGTGGCCAAGCCTGCGGCGCGCCAGGCCGAGTCCGGCCAGTCCCATGGCCATCATCATCCAGGCGGACGGTTCCGGCACTGCCGTCACCACGCTGACAGTGTCCAGGCCCACATAGTTCAAGGTATCGGCCGGGCCGACGTAGCGGAAGGCGAAGCGTCCGCTGCCTTCGGCGTTCAGGCTGGCGCTGAACAGGCTCCAGTCCTCGGGATAGCCGGCGCTGCCGCCGACGCTGCCGAGCAGGGTGCCGAACGCTGAGGGGTCGGCGCCGGCGCCGGAGGCGAAGCGCACCTCGAGCAGGTCGTTGAAGCCGGGCTCGGCGCCGTGGCGGGTGTAGAAGCTCAGCACGGTGGTGCCGGACAAATCGAGCGTGGGCGTGATCAGCCAGTTGTCGACGCTGCCGCTGCCATTGGCCGCGCCAAGGAAGCTGGCGGCGGCGTAGGCATCGGCGGCGCCGGACTGGGACGTGAACACGGCCGGGTTGCCCTGGAACCAGCCGTTGCCGGCCGGCACGCTGTTGTTCACCTGGGTCCAGCCGCTCAGGCCGGCAACGTTGCCGAAGCCTTCGTTGAGTACCTCGATCCCGGCCGCGTGCGAAGTCGTGGAGCCCAGTGCGGCCAGCGACAAGGCCGCCGTGGCGCACATGGTTTTGGCGGAAAGCCATTTCATGGGAAAGCCCTTTCATGGTAGCCAGAAGGATGGTGGACCGCTCGCGCTGGCTTGGTCGACGAGGCCATCAATGGGCTCATCATATGAGCCGAATGACAACGGGCCTTGATCTTTGACTAACGGATGGGCTGGACAGCGAAGGTATCGCCGGATAGGACGAAAGGAGGCGCGAGGCGGGCGGTGGGATCGGGAAACGCACCCCGCAGCCGTCGCGGCCGCAGGGTGGTCCGGGATGGGCCGAGGTGGGGCGCGTCAGCGCTTCAGGTAGCGGCGCAGGCGCAGCTTGCCGACGATGCCGATGGGGAAGAGGTAGATCGACAGGATGAACAGCACGCCCAGCCACAGCATCCAGCGGTCCGGATGCAGGGCCGCGGCCAGCATCGGGATGCCGGCCAGCGCTTCGGACGCCTCGCCCATCAGCGATTTCAGGTAGTTCTGCGCCAGGATGAACAGCGTGGCCCCGACCACCGCGCCGTACATCGTGCCCATGCCGCCGATCACCACGATCAGCAGGATGTCGGTCATCACCTCGAAGCCGAGCGAGGTCTTGGGGCCGACGTAGCGCAGCCACAGCGCCATCAGGGCGCCCGCCAGGCTTGCTACCACGGCCGCCAGCACGTTGGCCCAGACCCGGTAGACCACGGTGCGGTAGCCGAGCGCTTCGGCGCGGAACTCGTTTTCGCGGATCGCCTGCAGCACGCGCCCGAACGGCGAATTGACCAGGCGCAGCAGGAACAGGAACAGCAGCAGACAGCCGAAGAACACCACGTAATAGGTGACTAGCTTGCCGTCGACGGTACGGCCAAATACTTCGTTTTCCATCAGCGTGAAACCGGGCGACAGCAGTTCGGGCACGCTGAAGGTGCGCCCGTCCTCGCCGCCGGTGAAGTCCGACAGCTGCGAGGCCAGCACCGCGAACGAGGACGCCACCGCGAGCGTGATCATGGCGTAGAAGATGGCGCGCACGCGCAGCGCGAACAAGCCGATCACCAGCGCCAGCGCCACCGTCAGCGCCAGCGCCAGCACCAGTCCGGTGAAGATCACGCCCCAGGTCGGCTCGTCGACGCGCGCCAGCGCCAGGCCGACGCCGTAGGCGCCGATGCCGTAGAACATGGTATGGGCGAAGGAGACGATGCCGGTATAGCCCAGCAGCAGGTCGTACGACGCCACCAGCACGATGTAGACGCAGATCGTGGCCGCCGTGTTGAGCGGACGCGCGCCCGGGAACAGGAAGGGCGCCAGCAGCAGGCCCAGCACGATGGCGACCAGCACCGCAGCGAGCAGGCGGCTGCGCGGCAAATCGCCGGAAAGGAGCTTGATCAGCATGGTTACACTTTTCCTTTCGAATACAGGCCGGCCGGACGCCACAGCAGGATGGCGATCATCAGGATGATGTTCGACACCAGCGCCACCTTCGGCGCCAGGAAGCCGGCGTAGTTGGCCACCAGCGCCATCAGCAGCGCGCCGATGAAGCAGCCGCCGACCGACCCGAGGCCGCCGATGATGACCACGATGAACACCATCACCATGATTTCGCTGCCCATCGCCGCCGTCAGGGTTTCCTTGTACAGGCCCCACATCACGCCGCCCAGGCCGGCCAGCGCCGACCCGGCCGCGAACACGCCGACGAACAGGCGCCGGATGCGGTAGCCCATGGCTTCCACCATCTCGCCGTTCTCGACGCCGGCGCGGATCAAGAGGCCGATGCGGGTGCGGTTTAGCGTGACGAACATCGCGGCGAACACCACCAGCCCGACCACCACCGCCAGCAGCCGGTACTTCTCGATGGCGGCGTCGCCCAGGAAGATGGCGCCGCGCAGGCTGGCCGGCAGCGGCAGCGCGATGGTCTCGGCGCCCCAGATTACGTTGATCAATTGTTCTGCGACGATCATGCCGCCCATCGTGATCAGGATCTGCTTCAGGTGCTGGCCATAGACCGGCATGATCACGATGCGCTCGAAGGCCCAGCCAAGCAGGGCAGTGACCAGCATCGCCACCGTCACCGCCAGCCCCAGCACGCCGAGGTTGGCCAGCAGCGAATCGACTTCGAGCCAGCCGCGCATCGGCAGCAGCACCAGCGTGGCGGAAAAGGCGCCGACCGAGACGAAAGCGCCGTGGCCGAAGTTCAGCACGCTCATCAGGCCGAACACCAGGGTCAGGCCGCTGGCCATGATGAAGATCATCATGCCCATGGCAAGGCCGGCGACGCTCAGGGTAACCCAGGTCGGGAAGTCGACGAAGGGCAATACGGCCAGGGCCAGCGCCGGCGCCAGCAGCAGCGGGGCGAGGTCGCGCCGCACCGCCGGCAACGGCGTATCGGCGGGCGCGGCCGAAGCGGGCGGCTGGGCCGGGGCGGGCGGCGTGCCCGGGTTGACGGGGACGGTAGCGCTCACGGTATGTGCATCCTTTATTGGTGGGAGTCCAGCGACAGCCCGAGCAGGCGCTGCTGCAGCGCGTCGTCGCCGGCCAGGTCGTGCATCAGGCCGGCGTGCACGACGCGGCCGTCGTCCATCACGCCGACGCTGTCGCCCAGCGTGCGCACGAAGTTGAAGTTCTGTTCGACCAGCAGGATCGTGGTGCTGGTGTCCTTCAGTTCGCGGAAGGCCGCCATCAGGCTTTGCACGATGGCCGGGGCCAGGCCCTTGGTCGGTTCGTCGACCAGCAGCAGCTTGCGCGGTTCGACGATGGCGCGCGCGATCGCCACCATCTGCTTCTGGCCGCCGGACAGGTTGCCGGCCGGGTAGTGCCAGAATTTCTTCAGGGCCGGGAAGAAGCCGCAGATCCAGTCCACGCGCGCCGCATCGAGCGGACCGTTGCGCGCGGCCAGATAGAGGTTCTCGCGCACCGTCAGCTCGGAAAACACCGCCATGCTTTCCGGGACATAGGCGATGCCGGCGCGCGCGATGTCGGGGGTGCTCATCTTCGTGATGTCGCGGCCATCGAACACGATCGTTCCGCTGCTGGCCTTCCACAGGCCCATGATGGTGCGCAGGGTGGTGGTCTTCCCGGCGCCGTTGCGGCCCAGCAGCACCGCCAGGCCGCCGCGCGGCACCACCAGGTCCACGCCCTGCAGGATGTGGTACTGGCCGATGTGGGTGTGGACGCCGGACAGGGTCAGGATCGGTTCGGTCATGGACGAGATGCGGGCATCACCACGGGCATCACGGGTATCGTGAGTGTCAGGCGGGTTCGGGGGTGCCAAGATAGGCCTCCTGTACGATCTTCGATTGCATCACGTCAAGCGGGAGGCCATCCGCGACCAGCGTGCCGTTGTGCAGCACGATGATGCGGTCGGCCAGCGAGCGCACCACGTCCATCTTGTGCTCGACCAGCAGCACGGTCTTGTTGGCTTCGCGCTTGACCTGCTGGATCAGCTCGAGCACCACCGGCACCTCGTCCACGCTCATGCCGGCGGTGGGTTCGTCGAACATCAGGATCTCGGGTTCCAGCGCCAGCAGGATCGCCACTTCCAGCTTGCGCTGGTCGCCGTGCGACAGGGTGCCGACCCAGGCGTCGCGTTTGGCGATCATCGATACCCGCTCGAGATAATGCTCGGCGCGCGCGATGACCTCCCTGTGGCTGGACCAGACCGAGAACATGTTCAAGCCGATGCCGGCGCGGCTCTGCACCGCCAGGCGCACGTTTTCCAGCACCGTCAGGTGCGGGAACAGGTTGGTCAGCTGGAAGGCGCGCCCGACGCCCAGGCGCGTGCGGCGCGCGGCGCCCAGGCGGGTGACGTCGCGGCCGTGCACGGACACGCTGCCCGAGGTGGCCGGCAGCTGGCCGGAGATCAGGTTGAAGTAGGTGGTCTTGCCGGCGCCGTTCGGGCCCACGATCACGGTCAGGGTGCCGGGATAAAACTCGGCGCTCACCGCGTTGACTGCGACGTGGCCGCCGAAGCGGATGCCCAGGTCGCGGGTGGCCAGCGCGGGCCTGGCGGACCCGCCGGCCGCGCCGGGCTGGGTATGCTGGTCGGCCTTCATGTCAGCGCTTGTTACGGACCGGCAGCGGAATGTCGGCCGCCGGGATCTCGCGCACCAGTTCCAGCAGGTCCCATTCGTCCTTCTGCTCCTTCTTGATGCGGAAGTGGTACATCGGCTGCAGCGCCTGGTGATCTTCCTTGCGGAAGGTCATCGGGCCTTTCGGGGTCTCGAAGGGCATCCCTTCCATCGCCGCCACCAGCTGCTCGCTGTTCCCCGACGGGACCTTCTGCAGGGCGGCGAACACCGCGCCCGCCGCCGCCATGCCGCCGGCGGTGAACATGTCGGGCGGCGCCTTGTAGCGCTTCGCGTGTTCCGCCACCAGCCAGTCGTTCATCTTGTTCTTCGGGAAGCCGTAGTAATAGAAGGTCGTGCCCTCGGTGCCGGCATAGCCCTTCCAGGTCTTCATCACCGGCAGCAGGTTGCCGCCGGGGGCCAGCACGATGCCGAAGCGCTCCGGCTTCATGTCGGCGATCTTGTTCATCGGGTTCGGGCCGGCCCAGACGATGGCCAGCACGCGTGGCTGCGGCTTGTCCTTCAAGGCATTGAACAGGCGCTGGGTGGGCGCGGTGAAGTCGGTCGCGGCGAGCGGGGCGTATTCCTCGTGCACCACCTTGACCTTGCTGCCGGTGGCCGTGAGCGCTTCCTTGCCGGCCTTGATGGCGTCGCGCCCGAAGGCGTAGTCCTGGGCCAGGAAGGCCACGCTGCCGTTCTTCAGCGTCGAGGCGGCGGCCAATGCATCCTGCATCGAGCTGCGCGCGGTACGGAACACGTACTTGTTCCACTTGGCGCCGGTGATCTCGTCGGCCACGGCCGGCTCGACGATCAGCACTTTCTTATATTCCTTGGCCACCGGCAGCATCGCCAGCGCCGAGCCGGACGAGGTGGTGCCGACCGCGATGTCGACCTTGTCGTCGCCATAGGCCTCGGCCAGCAGGGTGCGGCCGAGGTCCGGCTTGCCCTGGTCGTCCTTGACGATGACGCGGATCTTGCGGCCGTTGATTTCCATCTTCCCGCCGGTCAGGTATTCCAGGCCCATCATGAAGCCGGTCTCGGTTTCCTTGGCATACGATTCCAGGATGCCGGTCTTGCCGGCGATCAGAGCCACTTTCAGGTCGGGCGCCGGTGCTGCAACCGCGGCGCCGTTGCCGAAGCTGGCGCCGATGGCGAAGGCGCCCAGCAGGGCGGCCGTCAGGGGGGGGATGCGTGTCATGTTGTCTCCTCGTCTCGGGTACGGCTGTGATGTTGTATTGCCGGTTCAGGGCACGCCGGTCAGGAAGCGTGTGATGGCGTCCAGCGCGGCCGGTTCGGTGAGCATGGGCGCGTGGCCGACGTTCGGCACTTCCACGTACTGCATCGATGGCGCCGCGCGCCGCATCCACTCGGCCTGGCGCGGCTCCAGCAAATCGGACAGGGCGCCGCGCACCAGCAGCAGCGGGCGCCGGCACGCCAGGCGCCGGAACGACATGCGGGCCGTCAGCGATGTCGGCCTGAGTTTACCGGTTTGCAGGGCAATGGCAATCTTGGGATCGTAGCGCGGCGCCAGCCGGCCATCGGCGTCCAGCTCGAAGGCGCGCAGCGCCCATTTGTCCCATTCATGCGCCGGATTGTCCGGAAAGGCGCAGGCATTGATGTCCCTGACGTAGCAGGCGGCGTCGTTCCAGGATGCCAGGCGCACCGGCTTGCCGGTGTAGCCGGCGATGCGCGCCAGGCCCTTTTCCGAGATCACCGGCCCGACGTCGTTCAGCACGGCGGCGGCGATCAGGTCGATGTGGTCGGCCGCCAGCGCGATGGTGATCAGGCCGCCCATCGACGTGCCCACGAAGACGGCGCGCGCGATGCCCAAATCGGCCATCAGCTTGGCGACGTCGCCGGCGTACACCTGCGGGTTGTAGTGGGACGGGTCGGGGTCGCGCTCGGAACAGCCGCGGCCGCGCACGTCGAGCGCCAGCACGCGCCGGCCGCGGGCGGCGATCAGCGGGGCGAACTCGTCGAAGTCGGCCGAATTGCGCGTCAGGCCGTGGATGCAGATCACGGGCAGCCGGGCCGGGACGGGCGTGGCGCGGGCCGCGTTACTCACCTGGCCTTCTGCCTTGGCGTCCGCTGCGCCATCGCCGCCGGCGGGGTAGTCGCGCGCGTACAGCGTCAGGCCGTCGGTACTGATATAGCTGATTGGGATGAACTGGGACACGCTGGCCATATCCTTTACTGAGGGCGAGGCTGGCCGGCCGGCACCGATGGGCGCCGGCCGGACCGCCTGTTGTAGTGCGAGGGCGGCGCTCAGAAGCGGTACTCGACGGTCGCCTGCACGGTGCGCGGGTTGCCGTAGAAGGCGGTCAGCGTGCCTTCGTTGCCCAGGGTGGGGAAGAAGTAGCCGGCGGTCTTGTAGCGCTCGTCGTTCAGGTTCTTGCCGTGCAGGCCCACGCGGATCCTGCCGTCGCTCCTGGTCCAGACCACGCTGGCGTCGTACAGCTTGTACGAATCCTGGTCCAGGATCGAGACGGTCTCGAACTGGTTGGTGGCGCCGCGGTAGGAGGCGCTGCCGATCAGCGCCAGGCGGCCGTTGACGCCGGCGATCGGCAGCGGGATGTCGTAGGTGGCGCGCAGGTTGGCCGAGTTGCGCGGGGTGTTCTGGAACACGCGCTGGTCGGCCACGTTGACGCCGGCCACGATGTACTCGTCGTACTTGGCGTCGATGTAGCTGTACATGCCGGAGATCGAGAAGTTCGGCGTCAGGTTGGCCACCGCCTCGAATTCGAAGCCCTTGATGGTGGCCTTGCCGGCGTTGGTGGTGAGGCCGGCGAAGCTGTCGTCGCGGCCGTCGCCGTTGGTGTCGATCGCCACCGAGCCCGGGATCTGCACGTCCTTGTAGTCGCTGTAGAACACCGCGGTGTTGGTGGTGATGCGCCCGCCGTTGAACGATGATTTCAGGCCCAGTTCGTAGGTGCCGATGGTCTCGGGCCGGTAGCCGGCGCGCGCCTGGTCGAGCGTGATGCGGGTGCCGACCACGTTCAGGCGCGGGTCGAAGCCGCCGCCCTTGAAGCCCTGGGCGTAGGACGCGTAGACGTTCTGGTCCGGCAGTGCCTTCCAGTTGAGGGCGATGCGCGGGGTGAACTTCTTGTCCTCGCGCCGCAGCTGGCCGCCCCGCAGGTCGGTGTCGGTACGGAACAGGATCGCGCCCGGGTTGCCCATCTCGGGCGAGCCGGCCAGGCCGAAGTAGATCTGGCGGTAGACGTCGGCCTCGCGCTTGTCGACGGTGTAGCGCCCGCCCAGCGACAATTGCAGCGTGTCGGTCAGGTTGTAGCTGCCGTCGGCGTACACGGCCCAGGCCTTGGTATCGACGTCGCCGCTGGTGAAGGTGCTGGTGGGCACGAGGCCGGCCAGGATGGTGTCGAACTTGTTGTAGGCGTTGGCGTCGATGTAGTAGACGCCGGCCACGCCCTGGACGACGGGGCCGTTGTAGGTCAGGTTGAATTCCTGGCTGAACTGCTTGTTGGTGTACAGCGCCGGTACTTCCATGTCGACCACCGGCAGGGCGTCGAAGTCGATCGGGGCCCATGACTTGTCGCGGCGGCTGGCGGTGATCGACTTCAGGGTCAGCTCGGGATTGATGGTCCATTCGACCGTGGCCGACACGCCGTGCTGGCGCACGTCCTGCTCGTGGCCGAGCGCGGTCATCATGTTGGCCTGGGTGTCGTATTCGTTGGCCAGGATCGGGGCGCCGCTGGTGCGGCCGACGGTCAGGCGGTGGCCGTTCTTCGGATGCGAGTCGTCCTGGGTGATGTCGCCGGCGATGCGCACCCACAGGTCCGGCGTGGCCTGCCATTCGGCTGACACACGCGCCGCGCTCAGGTCCTTGTCGTAGTTCGGGGCGCCGTTGAACAGGTTGGTGCCGTAGCCGTCGTGCTTGAACTTGGCGAGCGTGGCGCCGATGCGCAACTGGTCGTTGACCGGGGTGCTGGCGGTGATCACGCCGTTGCGTTCCTTGTGGTTGCCGAGGGTGCCCCTGAGGCGCACGTCGGTCCTGGGCGCCAGCTTGCGCGTGACGTACTTGACCGCGCCGCCGATGGTGTTGCGGCCGTACAGCGTGCCCTGCGGGCCGCGCAGCACCTCGATGCGCTCGACGTCGTAGATGTCGGCCACGGCGCCCTGGGGCCGGGCCAGGTAGATGTCGTCGAGGTAGATGCCGACACCGGATTCGAAGCCGGCCAGCGGGTCGGCCTGGCCGACGCCGCGGATGAAGGCGGTCAGGGTGGAGTTGGTGGCGCGCGACGCTTTTAGCGTGGTGTTCGGCAGCGCGGTGGCGAGCGCCACGATGTCCGGCGTGGCTTGCTTGGACAACTGGTCCGCGCTGAAGGCGGTGACCGACACCGGCACGTCCTGCAGCGATTCCTCGCGGCGGCGCGCGGTGACGACCACTTTCTCGACCTTGCCGTCGAGCGGCGCCACGGCGGCGGCGCTGTCGGTGGAAGCGACGGTGGCGCCGCTCGTGTCCTGCGCGTGGACGATGCCGGCCGCGCCGCCGTACAGGGCCAGCAGTGCAGCGACGGAACGCTTGACGATGATCCGGTCAAAGGCTTTCAGTTTCTTCTTGCTAACACACATTGGATGTCTCCTGGTATTGTTGTGGTGTCATGCGTTCCGATATTTGCCGCACGCACCGCAGTGTGCATCGAATAAATTTGGCTGAAAAGACAACATCACGCCCACCCGGTGTGCAAAAATGCACATCCATATGCACCGGGCTGGTGCCGTCATGCAGCAGGGATCAATAGCTCTAGCGCATCATTTATGTGCATGCGCAAGCCTTGTTTCGAAAACGTTGCAGCAGGAATGTGCACCGGTGCACAATGTGTCACCTTGACAAGGGACAACCTCGCCATGAATAGCCTGCCCGAGTGGACCGACCTGCGTTTCTTCCTGGAGCTGGCGCGCGCCGGCACCCTGTCGGGGGCATCGCGCCGGCTCGAGGTCGAGCACACCACGGTGGCGCGCCGCATCGACCGCCTCGAACAGCAGCTCGGCACCACGCTGTTCGACCGGTCGCGCGAAGGCTACGAACTGACCGAGATGGGGCGGGCGCTGCTGCCGCATGCGGAAGCGATGGAAGGCGCGGCGCTGGCCGCGGCCGAGCAGCTCGGCGGGGCGGAAGTGGCGGCCCACGGCGTGGTGCGCCTGGGCGTGCCGGAAGTGTTCGGGACGCGGGTGGTGGCGCCGCTGCTGCTCAAGCTGTTCGAAGAGCACCCGGACCTGTCGATCGACTTGCTGGCGCTGCCGCGCTTCGCCAACCTGGCCAACCGCGAGGCCGACCTGGGCGTGATGCTCGACCCGCCCTCGACCGGGCGCTACATGGTCACGCGCCTGGCCTCGTTCCGCTTCTACCTGTACGCGGCCCCATGCTACCTGGCCAGGCACCCTTTGATCCAAACCCAGGCCGACCTGGAGCGCCACGATTTCGTCGACTACGTGCAGGACCGCCTGGCCAGCCGCGAACTGTCCTACCTGAACGAACTCGGCTTCACGCCGCGGCGGCGGCTGTGCTGCTCGGGCATGACGGCGCAGATCGAGGCGGCGGCGCTGGGCATGGGCCTGATGATGGCGCCGCCGTACGCGGTGCCGGACGACGGGCGGCTGGTGCCGGTGCTGCCGGGCTTCTATGCCGAGCGCTCGTTCTGGCTGGCGGCGCCGGCCGATTTGTACCGGCTGCGGCGGGTGAAGGTGGTGTGGGAGTTGCTGCGCGATCTGGCGGATAACAATCCGACGCTGTGGTGGGGGAAGGGGGACCTGGGGCAGGTGGCGTGAGGCGCAGGCCGGCGCGCAAACACCCACGATCTTGAGAAATCGGAAGCGCGGCGCTCGTCTGGACTGTGTGCCATCCCGATCTCCAGGCCGCCCGATGCCAGCACTTTCACGATTCCTCGGCGCTTGCAGCCTGACGACAGGCCTCGTGCTGGGTCTTTTTACTGCCCATCCCGCCGCCGCGAACGCGCCGGACAGCGAGGCAGCCAACGAGGCCAACTACCTGCTGGTCCATTTCACCAGCGAAGTCCAGGACGGCGAACAGATCTACTTCGCCGCCAGCCGCGACGGCTACCGCTTCACCGACCTGAACGGCTCGCGCCCCGTGCTCACCAGCACGGTCGGCGAAAAGGGCGTACGCGACCCGGCGATCATCCGTTCGAACGACGGCAAAAAGTTCTACATCCTGGCCACCGATTTGCGCATGGCCAACGGCAAGGGCTGGGACGTCGCCATGCATCGCGGCAGCACGCCGATCGTGATCCGGGAATCGACCGACCTGGTGAACTGGTCGGCGCCGCGCCGGGTGGATATCGCGGGCAATATCCCGCAGGCCGGCTGCGCCTGACGATGAACATGCGCCGTTCACCTATTCGATCGGTATCGAACAGTCGCTCGGCATGCCGCAGCTGATCGTCATCGGCCTCAAGTCCAACGTTGCCCACAGCGCCACCAACGAGTGCTATCGACAAATGAAGGAGGGTGGGGCGATCGCTCCCGGAGCCCGTGTTGCCGGGCTGCTCGGCGGCGGTTTCGAGCGCCTGATCGGCGAAGCCTGTTCCGAGCAGGTCGCCGACGACATGCACTGGGCGAGATGGCTGTACAAGGACCAGCCGTTTCGCGCCTATCAGATCATCTGGCCGAGCACCACCGGGGTGTTCCCGTGGGAACCAGGCGCCAGCGAATGGCTCGTCGCGCGCCAGCCCCTGCTGGCCTGACAGCGTGGCCAACACTGCGATCCGATATCCAAGCGTTGCGTGCGCTGACGCGTGGCGCCGGATTACTTCTTTTCCCCCGGCAAAATACTGCTCAACACCTGCCGCGCCACCCCCGCCAGCATCGACCCCTGGTTCGGATCGCCCTTCACGATCGCCCCCATGAACGACTTCGCCTGCTCCAGCGTGATGTGCGACGGCAGCGGCGGCACCTCCGGGTCGGTCTTGAACTCGAGCACCACCGGACGGTCGGCGGCCAGCGCCGCGCGCCAGGCTTCGGACACCTTGTCCGGATCGTCGACGTAGATGCCTTCCAGGCCGATCAGCTGCGCGAAGCGGTGGTAGGGCACGTCCGGGATCTGCTGGGTGGCTTCGAACTTGGGGTCGCCTTCCATCACGCGCTGTTCCCAGGTCACCTGGTTCAAATCGCCGTTGTTGAAGACGCAGACGATCCAGCGCGGGTCCTTCCAGCCGCGCCAGTACTTGGACACCGTGATCAGCTCGGCCATGTTATTCATCTGCATGGCGCCGTCGCCGACCAGCGCGATCACCGGCCGCTCCGGGTGGGCGAACTTGGCGGCGATCGCATACGGCACCGCGGCGCCCATCGAGGCCAGGCCGCCGGACAGGGAATACATCTGGCCGCGCTGGACTTTCAAATCGCGCGCGAACCAGTTGGCGCAGGAGCCGGAATCGCTGGTGACGATGGCGTCGCGCGGCAGCAGCGGCGACAGTTCCCAGGCCACGCGCTGCGGATTGACCGGGCTGGCCTTGGCCATGGCGCGGTCTTCCAGTTCTACCCACGAGGCGCGCACGGCCTTTTCGATCTGGTCGCGCCATTTTTTATCGGTCTTTTCCTGCAGCAGCGGCAGCAGCAGGCGCAGGGTCTCGGCGCTGTCGCCGTGCAGGTTGACTTCGGCCGGGTAGCGAATGCTCAGCATCGACGGGTCGATGTCGATCTGCACCGCACGCGCCTTGCCTTCCTTGGGCAGGAATTCGGCGTAGGGGAAGCCGGTGCCGATCATCAGGAGGGTGTCGCATTCGCTCATCAGCTCCCAGCTGGCCTTGGTGCCGAGGATGCCGATCGAGCCGGTCACCCACGGCAGGTGGTCGGGCAGGGCGGCCTTGCCGAGCAGGGCCTTGGCGGCGCCGGCCTTCAGGCGTTCGGCCACGGCCATCACTTCATCGGTGGCGTGCAGGGCGCCGGCGCCGACCAGGATCGCCACCTTGTCGCCGGCGTTCAGCACGTCGGCGGCGCGCTGCAGGTCGGCTTCGTAGGGCACCACGCGCGGCTTGCTGTAGCCGACGCCGGACATGACGGAACCGTGCTTGTGCGGCGGGTCTTCGTTGGCCAGTTCCTGCAAATCGTTCGGCAGCACCAGCACGCTGATGCCGCGGGTGCCATGCACCACGCGCATGGCGCGGTCGACCAGGTGGCGCACCTGGGACGGCACCGACGCCTCGACCACGTAGTCGGCCACGTCCTGGAACACGCGCTCCAGGTTGACTTCCTGCTGGTAGTGGGCGCCGCGGGCGGTGCGCGCGGCCTGGCCGCAGATCGCCAGTACCGGCACGTGGTCCAGCTTGGCGTCGTACAGGCCGGTGACCAGGTGGGTGGCGCCGGGGCCGCCGGTGGTCAGGCACACGCCGGGCTCGCCCGTGAACTTGGCATGGGCCGAGGCCATGAAGGCGGCCATTTCCTCGTGGCGCACCTGGATGAAATTGATCTTGCGCTCGGAGCGGTTGAGCGCGCCGAGCACGCCGTTGATCCCGTCGCCGGGGTAGCCGAAAATGGTGCGCACGCCCCAGTCGTACAGGCGCTCGACGAAGAAATCACCGACGGTCTTGCTCATGCTTGCTCCTTGTAGTGGCGGCAGCGAATGCCAGTCAAGGAAAGCTTATCACCCACGGTTGCGGTCACGCGTTCCGTTATGGCTGTGAAAACATATTGAACGAAAAGCAACCCGCAATGTGTCCGCCACGGCCGTCAACGGAATGGATTGCGGTCGTTCAACTCGTCGATGTAATCGTCGATCCCGCCCGCTTCCTGCTTGAGGAAACGTTCGACCGCATCCGCAAACGCCGGATGCGCCAGCCAGTGCGCCGACCAGGTGCGGGTCGGCAGGAAGCCGCGCGCCATCTTGTGCTCGCCCTGGGCGCCGCCCTCGAACACCTGGATACCTTGCTCGATGCAGAATTCCAGCGGCTGGTAATAGGCGGTCTCGAAATGCAGGCAGGGCACGTGTTCCAGCGCCCCCCAGTAGCGCCCGTACAGGGTGGTCTCGTCGTGCACCACCAGCGCCGCCGCGATCGGCGCGCCGCCGCGCTCGGCGATCACCAGCAGCAAATTCTGCGGCATTTCGCGCCCGATGCGGCGGAAGAAGTCCAGGTTCAGGTAAGGCTTCGAGTAATGCTCGGCATAGGTATGGCGGTAGCAGCGCGTGAAGAAGCGCCAGTCCTCATCGGTCGCATCGACGCCGCGCACCCGGCGCAGCGTCACGCCGGCCTCGCGCACCTTGCGCCGTTCGGCGCGGATGTTCTTGCGCTTCTTCTGTTCCAGCGTGGCGAGGAAGGCTTCGAAGTCCGTGTAGCCCGCGTTCTCCCAGTGGAACTGGACGCCGCTCCTGAGCAGGAAGCCGGCTTCCTGCAGCTGCTGCGCCTGGTCCTCGGGCGGAAACAGCACGTGGGTCGAGGACAGTTCCGGCGCCCGCTGCGTGGCGCACAGCACCTCGACCAATGCGGCGCGCGCGGCGGCATCGACCGCCAGCAGGCGCGGGCCGCTCACCGGCGTGAAGGGAATCGCGGACAGCAGCTTCGGATAGTATTCCTGGCCGTTGCGCTGGTAGGCGTCGGCCCAGGCCCAGTCGAACACGTACTCGCCATACGAGTGGTACTTGACGTAGAGCGGCAGGGCGGCGGCGAGCCGCTCGTCCTCGCCTGTGCCGTCGTACAACACGATGTATTGCGGTTGCCACCCGGTGTCCGGGGTGGCGCTGCCCGATTCGTGCAGCGCATGCAAAAACGCATACGACAGGAAAGGGGTGGGTTTATCTTGAGCAATAACCAAGCCGTCCCACGCGGCCTGGCCAATCTCGGACAGAGAAGAAACGATATGCGTGCGATAATTCAAGATGACTTCCATATCAAAGGAATAAGTGGGCGTGGCGCTTCCCGTATGCATGGTATGCGAGAAGCCGGGCGCCCGCTCGCCAACGAAAGATTCTCGATGGACAAGCGATTCTTCAACCTCTACTCACACGACTTCGCCCGCGTGGCCGTCGCCAGCCCACGCTGCAAGGTGGCCGACCCCGGCTTCAACGCCCGGGAAACCATCAAGCTGGCAAAGCAGGCCGCGGAGCAGGGCGCGGTGCTGGCCGCCTTCCCGGAACTGGGCCTGTCGGCCTACACCTGCGACGATCTGTTCCACCAGCGCGCGCTGCTCGAGGCCTGCCTGGCGGCGCTCGGGGAGGTGGTCGACGCCTCAACGTCCCTGCCGCTGGCGCTGGTGGTCGGCCTGCCGCTGCGCGTGAACCACGTGCTGTTCAACTGCGCGGTCGTCGTCGCGGGCGGACGCATCCTGGGCGTGGTGCCGAAGAGCTTCCTGCCGAATTATGGCGAATTTTATGAAATGCGGCAGTTCAATCCCGCGGACAACACCGCCGTTACACAGATCGGCTTGCTCGGGCAGGACGTGCCCTTCGGTCCGGAACAGCTGTTCGAGATCGAAGGTCTTCCTTTGTTCCGCTTCCACGTGGAGATCTGCGAAGACGTGTGGGTGCCGATCCCGCCATCCTCGTTCGCCGCGCTGGCCGGGGCCACGGTGCTGATCAATTTGTCGGCCTCGAACGTCGTGGTGGGCAAGAGCGGCTACCGCCACCAATTGGTCGGCCAGCAGTCGGCGCGCTGCCTGGCGGCCTACCTGTACACCTCGGCCGGCCTGGGCGAATCGACCACCGACATGGCCTGGGACGGCCAGTCGCTGATCTACGAAAAGGGAGACATGCTGGCCCAGTCCGAGCGCTTCCGCGAGGATTCGCACATCATCTATGCAGACGTCGACCTGGAGCGCCTGTCGACCGAGCGCATGCACGCCACCACCTTCGCGCAATCGGTGCGCCGCCATGCCGACGAGGTGGCGAAGTTCCGCATCCAGCGTTTCGCGCTCGACCTGCCCCTGGACCGCGACCTGCCGCTGCGGCGACTGGTGGAGCGCTTCCCCTACGTGCCGGCCGACGGCAAACGGCGCGACGAGCGCTGCACCGAGGTCTACAACATCCAGGTGCAGGCGCTGGTGCAGCGGCTGCAGGCCTCGGGCCACCAGAAGGTGGTGATCGGGGTGTCGGGCGGGCTCGATTCCACGCACGCGCTGCTGGTGTGCGCCAAGGCCATGGACCGCCTCGGCCTGCCGCGCACCAACATCCTGGCCTACACCATGCCGGGCTTCGCCACCAGCGAGCGCACGCTGAACCAGGCGCACGCGCTGATGGAGGCGGTCGGCTGCACGGCCAGCCTGATCGACATCCGCCCGAGCTGCATCCAGATGCTGAAGGACCTCGGCCACCCCTACGCCGAGGGCAAGGAAGAATACGACGTCACGTTTGAAAACGTGCAGGCCGGCGAGCGCACCAGCCACCTGTTCCGCCTCGCCAACCACCACCATGCGATCGTGATCGGCACCGGCGATCTGTCCGAGCTGGCGCTGGGCTGGTGTACCTACGGCGTGGGCGACCACATGTCGCACTACAACGTGAACGCCAGCGTGCCGAAGACCCTGATCTCGCACCTGGTGCGCTGGGTGGCCGAAACCGGCCAGATCGGCCAGATCGGCAGCAAGGGCGCGGAAGTCCTGATCCAGGTGCTTGAAACCGAGATCAGCCCGGAACTGGTGCCGGGCAAGACCGGTACCGGAAAAGAGGAGGGCAAGCCGGCCCAGGTGACCGAGAACTTCATCGGGCCCTACGAGCTGCAGGACTTCAATTTGTACTACATCCTGCGCTACGGCTTCGCGCCGACCAAGGTGGCCTTCCTCTCGTATTCGGCCTGGCGCGACCGCGAGCTTGGACCCTGGCCGGAAGGCGGCAGCCCGGCGCGCAACCAGTACGACCTGGCGGCGATCAAGAAGAACCTCGGCATTTTCCTGTGGCGCTTCTTCAAGACCAGCCAGTTCAAGCGCTCGTGCGTGCCAAACGGGCCGAAGGTCGGCAACGGCGGCTCGCTGTCGCCGCGCGGCGACTGGCGCGCCCCCAGCGATTCCGAAGCCACCGTATGGATGGACCAGCTGGCCCGCATTCCCGACTAGAGGAATCGCCGGCTGTTAGTATGTCGAGAACCTGAAAGGAGCTTTAAATGAAACAAATTACCTGCGTGATCAAACCGTTCAAGCTGGACGAGGTGCGCGAGGCGCTGGCCGAAGTGAACGTGACCGGCCTGACCGTCACCGAAGTAAAGGGTTTCGGCCGCCAGAAGGGCCACACCGAACTGTACCGCGGCGCCGAATACGTGGTCGACTTCCTGCCGAAGGTGAAGATCGAGGTGGTGGTGGACGATGCGATGACGGAACAGGTGGTCGACGCCATCATCAAGGCGGCGCGCACCGGCAAGATCGGCGACGGCAAGATCTTCGTGCAGGAAGTGGAGCAGGTGATCCGGATCCGTACGGGTGAGACGGGGCCGGATGCGGTGTAACGCGAGATAGTTACCGCTTCAGATTCGTCGTTCCCGCCTGCGCGGGAACGACGTTCATCTCCCCAGCTTCATGTCAAACTTCCAGCAAATCAGTCTCAGCCCGCTGATGAACAGCGCGCTCGTCCACAACGCAAAGTCGTGCGACACGCCGTAAATCTTCATCAGCAGGAAAATCCAGTTCCCGATGAACGCGCAGATCGCATACGGTTTGCCATCCCGGAACACCATCGGCACCTCGTTGCACACGATATCGCGCAGCACGCCCCCGAAGATACCGGTGATCACGCCCATCATCGACGCGATGAACAGCGGCATCTGCGCATCCAGCGCCGACGACACGCCGGCCACCGAAAACAGCCCCAGGCCGATGGCGTCGGCGATCACGATCAGGCGTTCCGACACGATGTGGCGCAGGGTGCGGATCAGCGGCGATGCGATCAGCGCCAGCACGAAGATCAGGATCGCGTATTCCTGGTGGATCACCCAGAACAGGGGCCGCTTGTCGAGCAGGATGTCGCGCAGCGTGCCGCCGCCGAATGCGGCGATGAAGGCGACCGTGAAGACGCCAACGAGGTCCATGCGTTTGCGGCGCGCTTCGATGAAACCGGAAAAGGCGCCCACCAGGATCGCCATGGTTTCGATAAACGTGATGAGATGCATGCAAGGCCGGTAAGGTGGCGACCTTGCTAGATTAGCATGACGGCCCCGGCAGTGTAAGCACGGCATGCACGCGGCATGCCGTACCCGCGGCGGACAAGAAAATCAGGGCAGGGCGGCCTGCCGCGGCGCCAGCGGCAGGCGCACCATGAACACCACCCGGCCGTCCTGGTGGCGGTAGGTGATCTCGCCGTTGTGCTCGCGCACGATCTGCTGGGCGATGTACAGGCCCAGGCCCATGCCGGTGCGGTTGCGCGGGTTGTTCAGCGAGCTGCGCTTGTAGGGATTGAACAGCGTCGCTTCGGTGTCCGGCGGAATCGGCGCGCCCGCGTTCGACACGCACACCACCGCATCCGGCCCGGCCACCGCGAGTTCGATCCCGATCGCCTGGTTCGGATCGCCGTGGTGGCGCGCATTGCTCAGCAAATTGGACAGCACCTGCGCCAGGCGGCCGCTGTCGGCCAGCACGAAGGCCGGACCGACCGTGTGCAGGTCGTAGACGATGGTCGGGTAGGCCAGGCGCGCTTCCTCGACCATGTCCTCGACCAGCGGCGCCAGGTCGACGGGTTCCAGGTCCACGCCCAGGTTCAGGCCGCGGTCGATGCGGCTCATGTCCAGCACCTGGCCGATCATGCGCTGCATGCGGTTGCTGGACGACTGGATGCGCCGGCCCAGCGTGCCCTTGGTGTCGGCGCCGGAGGTCTTTTCCAGCACCATGCCGGCCATGTTGATCGAGTGCAGCGGGTCGCGCAGGTCGTGGCCGAGCATCGCCAGCAGCTGGGCGCGCGTGGCCTCGGTCTGGGCGCGGCGCGCGTTCGACACGCGCGACAGTTCGCCCAGGGTCATGCGGGCGTGGGTCAGGATGCCTTCCTCCCACGGATGGGCGCAGCCGCGCACGGTCTCGTGCCAGGCGTCGAACGAGCCGCGCGGGGTCAGGCGGGCGCCCATCGGGCCGACCTGGATGCTCTTGTCGGGCTTGCCGCCCCAGGCCACCTGTTCGATCTGTTCGGTGCGCAGCAGCAGGCACCAGCCGCCGCTGGGCGGATCGAACGGCAGGCCGAGCAGGCCGACCCACTTCCCCAGGCTGGCTTGAAAGCTCTCCGGCCATTCCGGCACGCCCTTGCGCAGCAGCAAATCGTGGGGATCCGCCGGCAGGCTGGCGACGATGCGCTCGCCATCGTCCTGGTCGATGCCGATGCATACCACGCGCCCGAACTGGCAGGCGATCATGGCCTGCGCCTGGGTCGAGGCCATCAATTGTTCGCCGTGCTTGACCAGGGCTTCCAGCGGATCTTCCTCGAGCAGCAGCGATTCCACCAGGCTGGTGCGCACCGCGGCGGCGCGTTCCACCAGCTCGGCCTCGTGATTCGCCTCCAGGCTCTGCACGGTCGAGGCGAGCACCTGGGCCAGAACGTCGGACGCCATGCGGATCGAGTATGGTACGCGCTTGGGCGTCATGTGATGGCAGGCGAGCAGGCCCCACAGGCGCCCGTTGACGACGATCGAGACGCTCATCGACGCCGCCACGCCCATGTTCTGCAGGTATTCGACGTGGATCGGCGAGGTGCTGCGCAGCACGCCGAAGCTCAGGTCGAGCGGCGCGCTGCCCGGCACGCCGAGCAGGGGCACGGCGTCGTAGGTCATGTCGGCGATCATGCGCAGGGTGTTCAGCACGTACAGCCGGCGCGCCTGCGCTGGAATGTCGCTGGCCGGATAGCGCTGGCCGAGATACGGCACCAGGTCGTCGCGGCGCGCCTCGGCCACCACGTCGCCGCTGTCGTCGCTGCGGAAACGGTAGGCCATCACGCGGTCGAAACCGGTGAATTCGCGCACCTGGCGCACGGCGGTCTTGAGCAGCCCGTCCAGGGTCTTCTGGCGGCGCACGCGGTCGATCGAGCTGTGCGCCTTGATCGCGAACAGCGCGATCGCGTCCGCGGTTTCTTCGCGCGCCTCGAATTCGGCGATCACGCGGCCCCTGTGCGCATGCACGACGCAATCGTATTCGACGCCGCCGATGGGCACCGCCGCCACCATGGGCGCGGCTTCGCCCTCGCTCATGGCGTCGAGGGTTTCCTCGATCAGTTCGGTGACGGTATCGGGCAAATCGAGCGCACCGAACGGGCGGCCGAGCTCGAACGACGCGCCGAGGCGGGCGCCGGCGTTCGCGCTCCAGCCTTCGGTCAGGCCGTCGGCCGTGAAGAACACCAATGCCCCATGCGGCTGGATCGAGCCGGGCAGGTGGATCGGCTCATCCGCGCAATTGAGCAGATCGACCCGCCGCGGCGCGGCCATGGGTTCCGGCATATTGAACTTCACTGTTTGGCTCATCCCTTCTCATGCAGGCCACCATGGCGCCGCCTGAAACGCATCTTACAAGGTTTCAATTATGCCTTGCGCATTTTATGACACCGTGCATGCTCATACAGTCGATGGGCTAAGTCCCGCCTCAGTCTTCGAGGGCGGGGCGCAACAGCACGATCAGGGCGCCGTGGCCGCCGTCGGTGCGGCCGGCCACGCAGAAGGCGATGACCTCGGCAGTCTGCACCAGCCAGCTGTGGAGCATGCCGCGCAGCACCGGTTCGCCGCCGGCCGAGCCATAGCCGACGCCGTGGATGATGCGCACGCAGCGGATGCCGCGCTTGTTGGAGCGGCGCAACCAGGCATCGACCTGGCGCCGCGCCAGGTCGCGCGTCAAGCCATGCAGGTCGAGTTCATCCTCGACTTGCCAGTATCGCTTGCGCAGCCTTTTCACAACATCCGGACCGACGCCGGGCGCCGACCAGCTCAGGGTCGGATCCTCGTCGAGCAGGCCGTCGACGTCGAAGCCGTCGGACAGCATCGATTCGGCCAGCACCGCCGCGGCTTCCTCTTCCGGCGTCAGGATGCGCTCGCGCGGCAGCAGGCCGCGCAGCTCGGCTTCCCGGGTCGGACGCCAGACGTAGCGGTCCGATTCGGGCATCTTGTGCACGTCCTTCACCGCCGCACGGAACTCGACCGCGCGCTCGCGCTCGATGCGTTCGCGCTTCTCGCGCTCGGCCTTCTCGATGGCGCGCTGGCGCTGGTCGTCCTTGAGCTTGTCGCGCAAGGATTTCAGCTCGGAAAAGTCTTTCATGCCGGCCATCGTTTTGTTTCTTATCAGTTAGCTTGACGGGGCCTCGAACGGCTCCTCGGGTTATTCCAGCGCTTCCAGGTAACGCTGCGCGTCCAGCGCGGCCATGCAGCCGGTGCCGGACGAGGTGATCGCCTGGCGGTACACGTGGTCCTGCACGTCGCCGGCCGCGAACACGCCCGGCACGTTGGTGGCGGTGGCCATGCCTTCGGTGCCGCTGCGGGTCTTGATATAACCGTTGTGCATTTCCAGTTGACCGTCGAAGATCGCGGTGTTCGGCTTGTGGCCGATCGCCACGAACAGGCCGTGCACCTTGACGTCCTTGGCGGCGCCGTCGTCGGTGGACTTCAGGCGCAGGCCGGTCACGCCGCTGGCGTCGCCCAGCACTTCGTCCAGGGTCTGGTTCAGTTCCAGGACGATCTTGCCTTCCTCGACCTTGCTCATCAAACGGTCGACCAGGATCGGCTCGGCGCGGAACTTGTCGCGGCGGTGGATCAACGTCACCTTGGTGGCGATGTTGGAAAGGTACAGCGCTTCCTCGACCGCGGTGTTGCCGCCGCCGATCACCGCCACTTCCTGGTTGCGATAGAAGAAACCGTCGCAGGTGGCGCAGGCCGACACGCCCTTGCCCATGAATTCCTGCTCGCTCGGCAGGCCCAGGTACTGGGCCGAGGCGCCGGTCGCGATGATCAGGGCGTCGCAGGTGAATTCATGCGAATCGCCCACCAGGCGGATCGGCTTTTCGTTCAGGTAGGTCGTGTGGATGTGGTCGAACACGATCTCGGTATTGAAGCGCTCGGCGTGCTGCAGCAGGCGCTGCATCAGTTCCGGACCCTGGACGCCCAGCGGGTCGCCCGGCCAGTTCTCGACGTCGGTCGTGGTCATCAATTGGCCGCCTTGCTCCACGCCCGTCACCAGCATCGGGTTGAGATTGGCGCGCGCGGCATAGACGGCAGCGCTATAGCCGGCAGGACCGGAACCGAGGATGAGGACTTTGGCGTGTTTGCGAGTGGTCATGTTGAACTTCTTTGAGGTAATGATGCCCGGAAAGTGGGGGCAAATGTCACAGGAATCAAGGGGAATCGAGCCGGAGATTATATGCGATGATGCAAACAAGCATGAATCGTGGGGCAGTGCACCAATATATCGCTTAGAATGGTTGTCTTTCGGGGATCATTGTCCTCGCAGCATCTGTTTCACTAGCATGAGCAAGAATAGCCAAACCACCGGTTCGACCTATACCCACAAGCCCCGGCCGCCCCGGCAACCCTTGCCGAACCGGCTCGTGCGCCTGTTGTCGGAGGCGCGCTGGCTGGTCACGGCCGTGGCACTGTTGTATTTTGTACTCATTTTACTCAGCTACAACAAGGCCGATCCCGGCTGGTCGCATGAGAGCGCCGTCGCCCAGGTCGCGAACCTGGGCGGCCGCGCCGGCGCCTGGCTGGCCGATTTGCTGTTGTTCATCTTCGGCTTTTCCGCCTGGTGGCTGTGCGTATGTTTTACGCGCGCCGTATGGAAAGGGTATCGCAGCCTGCACAGCCGCTTCGTTCTCGAAAAGGCGGTCGTGCAGGAGCCCGAGCACCAGGGCGAAGCCGTGATCCGCTGGATCGGCTTCTTCCTGATGATCGCCGGCAGCGTCGGCCTCGAATACCTGCGCATGTGGTCGATGAAAGTCGAACTGCCGCGCACCGCCGGCGGGGTGCTGGGCCAGATGCTCGGCCACTCCGCCCACGTCGCCTTCGGCTTCACCGGCGCGACCCTGCTGCTGCTGCTGTTGTTCGGCCTGGGCTTTTCCTGGTATTTCCAGGTGTCCTGGCTTGCCGTGTCCGAGCGCATCGGCGAAAAGATCGAATCCTGCTTCGAATGGTTCCGCCTGCGCAGCGAAGACCGCGAAGACCGCCGCCAGGGCGAAGCCGCCGCGCACCAGCGCGATGAAGCCGTGGTGCATGAACGCGTCAAGGTAGAAAAACCGGCCGACAAGCCGGCCAGGTCCTCGGGCCGGCGCAGCGCGGCGCCGGCGTCGGAATCGGATCCGCAGTCCGGCCTGCGCCATGAGCCGGCCATGGGTGCCGGTACCGATGACGGCGCGGACGACGCGGACGTGAATGCGCCGGCGCAGCCGGGCTTCTTCGCCAAGGCGATGGCCAAGGTGAAGGCCAAGGCCGAGCCGCGTCCGGACGCCGGCCCCCTCCAGCGCGCCGAGCCGAGCATCGGCGACGAGCTGGATGCGGCGCCGGCCGCCCCCGCCGCTTCCGCCGCACCTTTCGGTCCCGCCACCCCGGCCGCCTCCCAGGCTGCGCCGGTCATGGTGTCGAACCCGTTTGCGGACGACGATGACGAGGAATTCGAATCACCGCCGCGCGCCTCCTCGCCGTCCCCGGCGGCAGCGGCAAAGCCGGTACAGCCGGTACAGCCGGTACAGCCGCGGACCACGGCGCCGGCCGCGCCGGCCGCTTTGGCCGCTACTCCGCTGCCATCGGCCAGCGCCGCCGTCCCGGCCATCAAGATCGAGCCGGCGATGACCAGCGTGCCGCGCTCCGAACGCGCCGAGAAGGAACGCCAGTCGGCCCTGTTCGAGGTCAACGGCGATTCGACGCTGCCGCCGCTCGGCCTGCTGGACGAAGCGCCGCCGGCCCAGGAATCGGTTGCCGTCGACACCCTGGAATTCACGAGCCGCCTGATCGAGAAGAAGCTGTCCGACTTCGGCGTCGAAGCCACGGTCGTGGCAGCCTATCCGGGTCCGGTCGTCACGCGCTACGAGATCGAGCCGGCCACCGGCGTCAAGGGCAGCCAGATCGTCAACCTGGCGCGCGACCTGGCGCGTTCGCTGTCGCTGACCTCGATCCGGGTGGTCGAGACCATCCCCGGCAAGAACTACATGGCGCTGGAACTGCCGAACCCGAAACGCCAGATCGTGCGCCTGAGCGAGATCGTGGGCTCGAAGGTGTATGCGGACAGTACGTCCAGCCTGAGCGTGGCGCTGGGCAAGGACATCGCCGGCAAGCCGGTGGTGGCCGATTTGGCCAAGATGCCGCACCTGCTGGTGGCGGGTACCACCGGTTCAGGTAAATCGGTGGGCATCAACGCCACCATCCTGTCGCTGCTGTACAAGGCCGACCCGGCTGACGTGCGCCTGATCCTGATCGACCCGAAGATGCTGGAAATGTCGGTGTACGAAGGCATTCCGCACCTGCTGGCGCCGGTGGTGACCGACATGCGCCAGGCCGGCCATGCGCTGAACTGGGCGGTGAACGAGATGGAGCGCCGCTACAAATTGATGTCCAAGCTCGGCGTGCGCAACCTGGCCGGCTATAACAGCAAGATCCTGGAAGCGGCCAAGCGCGAGGAACACATTCCGAACCCGTTCTCGATCGTGCCGGACAATCCGGAGCCGCTGGAAAAGTTGCCGACCATCGTCATCATCATCGACGAACTGGCCGACCTGATGATGGTCGTCGGCAAGAAGGTCGAGGAACTGATCGCCCGTATCGCGCAAAAGGCGCGCGCCGCCGGGATCCACCTGATTCTTGCGACCCAGCGTCCGTCGGTCGACGTGATCACCGGCCTGATCAAGGCCAACATCCCGACCCGCATCGCGTTCCAGGTGTCGTCCAAGATCGACTCGCGCACGATTCTCGACCAGATGGGCGCCGAGACCCTGCTGGGCATGGGCGACATGCTGTACATGCCGCCGGGTACCGGCCTGCCGGTGCGCGTGCACGGCGCCTTCGTGTCCGACGACGAAGTGCATCGAGTTGTAAAACATCTGCAATCGACGGGCGAACCGAATTACATTGAGGGCATCCTCGAAGGGGGCGTGGCCGAAGAAGGCGGCGCCGACGGGGCCGTGGCCGGCGAGGGCGGCGGCGAATCCGACGCCATGTACGACCAGGCGGTGCAGGTGGTGCTCAAGAACCGCCGCGCCTCGATCTCGCTGGTGCAGCGCCACCTGCGCATCGGCTACAACCGCGCCGCCCGCCTGCTCGAGCAGATGGAGCAGAGCGGCGTGGTGTCGCCGATGCAGTCGAACGGCAACCGGGACATCCTGGTGCCGGCGACCAGCGCGGAGTAAGTCCACGCACCGCCTTGCCGCGTCCCCAGCTGATAAAAAAGGAAATCACATGAACATGAAGCTGAAGACCACCCTCACCACCCTGATCGCGGCCGGCGCCCTGGTGCTGGCCAATTCGGCCGCCGCCGGCGCGCTCGACCAGTTCAAGTCCTTCGTCTCCGGCACCAAGTCGGCGCGCGGCGAATTCACCCAGACCCAGGTCCGCAGCGCCGGCGGCGGCAATGCCAACGCCAACACGAAAGCATCCCCGCTGTCGAGCGGCACATTCGTGTTCGCCCGTCCCGGCAAGTTCATCTGGACCTACCAGAAGCCCTACGAGCAGGTGCTGCAGGCCGACGGCGACACCCTGTACATCTACGACAAGGACCTGAACCAGGTCACGACCCGCAAGCTGGGCAATGCGCTGGGCAGCTCGCCGGCCGCCATCCTGTTCGGCAGCAACGACCTGGAAAAGAACTTCACCCTGGCCGAAGCCGGCACCCGCGACGGCCTGGAATGGCTGAGCGCCACCCCTAGAACGAAGGACACCAGCTTCGAACAGATCGGCATCGGCCTGAAGGACGGCGTGCCGCAGGCGATGGAGCTGAAGGACAACTTCGGCCGCACCGCGGTGCTGAAGTTCACCAATTTCCAGCGTAACCCGCAACTGGGCGCGCAGGCGTTCAGGTTCGAGGTGCCGAAGGGCGCCGAGGTGGCGAACCAGTGATGGCGAACCGGTGACGGCGCAATGCAGCGGACGGGATCTGCTGCATTGCGCAAGCGGGGCACTGCTGGGTTAACGCCTATCCGTTACACTTGCGCTTTCGACGCAACAGCCACACATTGGCGACATGGATAATCACGATCTTTTCAGGACCGAACCTTCGCCCCCGCTGGCCGAAGCCCTGCGCCCCAAGACCATTGCCGAAGTCATCGGCCAGAGCCACCTGCTGGGCGAGGGCAAGCCGCTCAACCTGGTCTTCAAGTCGGGCCGCCCGCATTCGATGATCCTGTGGGGGCCGCCGGGCGTGGGCAAGACCACGCTGGCGCGCCTGACCGCGAATGCCTTCGACTGTGAATTCATCGCGCTGTCGGCGGTGCTGTCCGGCGTCAAGGATATCCGCGCCTCGATCGAGCAGGCCGAACAGTACCTGGCGCGCGGCAAGCACACCATCCTGTTCATCGACGAGATCCACCGCTTCAACAAATCGCAGCAGGATGCCTTGCTGCCCTTCGTGGAAAGCGGCCTGGTCACGCTGATCGGCGCCACCACCGAGAATCCCTCGTTCGAGGTCAATTCGGCGCTGCTGTCGCGTTCCCAGGTGTACGTGCTGAAGGCGCTTACCGACGACGAGATGCGCCAGCTGCTGAAGCGCGCCCAGGAGCGCGTGCTGCAGCACCTGCAGTTCGACGAGGTCGCGGTGCAGACCCTGGTCGGCTATGCCGACGGCGATGCGCGCCGCTTCCTGAACCTGCTGGAACAGACCAAGACCTCGGCCGACACCTCAGGCATCACCCGCATCACCGGCGAATTCGTCGAGAACGCCCTGACCTTGAACGCGCGCCGCTTCGACAAGGGCGGCGACAATTTCTACGACCAGATCTCGGCCCTGCACAAGTCGGTGCGCGGCTCGCACCCGGACGCGGCCCTGTACTGGTTGTGCCGCATGCTCGACGGCGGCGCCGACGCCAAATACCTGTCGCGCCGCATCGTGCGCATGGCCTGGGAAGACATCGGCCTGGCCGACCCGCGCGCGATGCAGATCGCGAACGATGCCGCCGCCACCTATGAACGCCTGGGCTCGCCCGAAGGCGAACTGGCGCTGGGCCAGGCGGTGGTCTACCTGGCCATCGCCGCCAAGAGCAATGCCGGCTACAACGCCTTCAACGCCGCCATGGCGTTCGTGCGCAAGGATAAATCGCGCGAGGTGCCGGTGCACCTGCGCAATGCGCCGACCAAGCTCATGAAGGAACTCGGCTACGGCCATGAATACCGTTACGCGCACGACGAGCCAAACGCCTATGCAGCCGGCGAAACCTACTTGCCGGACGGCATGTCCGAACCGCGCTGGTACCAGCCGGTGCCGCGCGGGATGGAAGCGAAGGTCGCCGACAAGCTGGCTTTCCTGCGCCAGCTCGATGCCGAGGCGGATTCCGGCGAATGAGCCGGTTGTCGTCCTCGCGAAAGCGGGGACCCATGCTGAACGGCCGAAGCCAGTATTTTTGACACACCGAAGGCGCTTGCATCGGACTGAATTCTGTTGCTCGGTATGGGGGGCTCCGCCTGCGCGGGGACGACGTACTTTCGGGATCGTCCCGCGCGAAAAAAGCCCCGCGACGCGCATGGCGCCGCGGGGCTTTTCCTTCTTACAGTTTATCCATCTGTTAGAAGCTTTCGTACGCACCGATGTCCGACGCGCCGCCCTTCGGGCGTGCGGTACCGAGGATGTCGGTGGTCGGCGCCGACGACGAGGTGCCCTTGTTCACGGCCGGCGACGAGCTCTGCAGGCGATAGTCGCCGGTGCCGGCCGGGTTGTAGCTGACGAACTTCGGATCGGCGCTGATGGTGCCGGTGGCGCTGCCGGTTTTCAGCGAGATCGCGGAACCATTGCCGTACACCAGGTTGTTGGCGGTGACGTTGCCCGAACCGATGCAGCTCTGGCCCGAGTAGCAGTACTGCATGATGCCCGAGCGCGGGTTCTTGACCACGATGTTGTTGATCACTTTCGTGTTCTTCATCAGGACGCCGCCCGGCGAGTCACCGGTACCGATCACGATGCCGCCACCCATGCCCGACGAGCCGTTGGCAAACACGGTGTTGTTGGCGATGGTGACGTCGGTGGCCGCGTGCCACAGGTGGATGCCGTACGAGGACGCACGGTACACGACGTTGTTCATGATCTTGCCGCCCTTGTTGGACGAGTAGATGCCCTGCACGCCGTTGCAGCCGCCCGGCGTGCCGATGTCGTGCACCACGTTGCCGATGATGTCGCCGTTCGAACCCGAATAGTTCGCATTCACCACGCCTGCGCCGCCGCCGCCGCTGCAGCCGCCGGACACCTTGATGTCATGGATGTGGTTGTTCGACACCAGGGTGTTCGAGCCATTGTTCACGATACCCAGGCGGCCGCTGCCGCTGATATCGAAACCGTTGATCTCGATGTAGTTGCCGCTGTTGGTCCAGGCCGCTTCGGTACCGGTACCGACGATCTTGGCGCCCCACTTGGTGTCCGACAGGAAGATGACGCGGTTGACCGAGGTGCCGCTGATCTTCGTCGTGATGTTGCCTGAGTAAGTGCCCGCTGCCACGTGGACGGTGGTGCCGGCCTTGGCCGCGGCTGCCGCCTTGGTCAGGGTCTTGAACGGCTTGGCCTGGGTGCCGGTGTTCGAATCCGAGCCGCTCGGCGAGACGTACAGGTGATAGATGCTGGTGGCGGCGCTGGCGCTGCCGCAGGTGGCGAGCAGGACGACGGCGCTGGAGGCGATCAGGGCGGCGGAGCGGCGGGTGAAGGTCGAGCGGGCGAAGATCGAGGCGTTTTTCATCTGGGAAGGTTCCTTGCATCAAGAAGTCATTGATACTGCTTTTGAGCGCCGGAAACTTCCTTAGTTCAATCTTTTCGTAAAAAAATTTTCCTAAAGTATGAAAATAAGATATGAAATACTGAACTGATGAGTAATATCCGTATATTGTTCAGTTCGCTAGAGTGCTTGATAATGTCTCTCGGCCGCAGGCGCAAATAAAAAGCCCGCACGAAGCGGGCTTGGAAGCATGTTTGGGAACAGGAGCGGCCACGGCTATCCGCAGGCTTGCAACGGCATAGCGCCGCCGGGTGCGACAGGCTGGATCGAGACGTGCCGGACAGTCTTCAGCGAGACCAGCTAACCATTGTTGTAGAGGACATTGTTGGCGATGACATTGCCCGAACCGATGCAGCTCAGGCCGACGTAGCAATACTGGACGATGCCGCCACCGGGATTGTCATGCACGGTGTTGTCGGTCACCCTGGTGTTTTCCAGCAAGACGCCGCCCGGTGAATCGCCGGTACCCAGCAAGATGCCGCCGCCCACGCCGTTGGCGCCATTGGCGAAAACATGGTTGCCGGCAATGGTGACGTTGCTTGCGGCATGCCACAAATGAATACCGTAGGCGGAGACCCGGTAGACGTCGTTAATGAGTATCTGGCCGCCGTTGTTCGACGAATAGATGCCCTGTACACCCTTGCAGCCGCCTGGCGTGCCGATGTCGTGCACGACGTTGCTGATGATGTCGCCGTTCGATGCCGAGTAATTGGCATTGACGATGCCGGCGCCGCCGCTGCCGCTGCAGCCGCTGGATATGGTGAGGTCGTGGACGTGGTTGTTCGATACCAGCGTATAGGAACCGTTGTTCACGATACCGAGGCGGCCAGGGCCGCTGACGTCGAAGCCGGTGATGTCGACGTAGCTGCCATTGTTGGTCCACATGGCGCCGCTACCCGAACCGACGATCCTGGCGCCCCATTTCGTATCGGACAGGAAAATGATGCGCCTGCCTGCGCTGCCGCTGGCGCCGGTGGTGACGTTGCCTGCATACGTGCCCGGGGCGACGTGCACTGTGGTACCAGGCGTGGCCGCAGCGGCGGCCCGGGTAATGGTCGCGAACGGCGCGTCCTGCGTGCCGGGATTGGCATCCGAACCGTTGGTGGCGACGTACAGGTGATCGGTGCTGGCAGCGGCAGGCGTTGTGGCTGCGGTCGCGGCGGGAGCGCGGCGCGTCCTGGCAAGCAGCTGGCTGCCTTGCGCTGTGTTCTGCGTTGTATGTTGGGCTACATCGCCGGGGCCGGCAATGGTGCTGGTAGCGCTCGTCACCGAGGCTGCGGTGCCGGCTGTGCCGCTTGCCACATCGGCGCCGCCGCAAGCGCTCAGGAGGATGGCTGTCCCGGAGGCCAGCAGGGTGGTGATGACAGGAGACGATACGGGAGTGAAAACGCTTTTCATCTAGGGAAGGTCCTCATTAAAACAGGTTGAAGGAGCTGTTTTGAAGGTTAGACACTTCCCAAGTTCAATTTATACTTACGAATATTTTTTGGAAATTAGGGACGGAAATATTAAATATCAAACAAAGAAGATAAAGGCATATTTTCTTCAGTTGATTGTTTTGAAATGCGTCGGACGTAAAAAAGCCCGCATCAGCGGGCTGTGGCGAGTATGCGTTGAAGCCTTGGGGCTGGGCAGCCCTGAGGCCGCCGCAGCATCAAACTGACTCAGCCGGTCCCTTTACGAATCGTTCCCGGATCAACGGTTCTCGAATTAATAGTTCTCGTAGGCGCCGATGTCGACCGCGCCGCCTTTCGGACGTGCGGTACCGAGGATGTCGGTGGTCGGCGCCGACGACGAGGTGCCCTTGTTCACGGCCGGCGACGAGCTCTGCAGGCGATAGTCGCCGGTGCCGGCCGGGTTGTAGCTGACGAACTTCGGATCGGCGCTGATGGTGCCGGTGGCGCTGCCGGTTTTCAGCGAGATCGCGGAACCATTGCCGTACACCAGGTTGTTGGCGGTGACGTTGCCCGAACCGATGCAGCTCTGGCCCGAGTAGCAGTACTGCATGATGCCCGAGCGCGGGTTCTTGACCACGATGTTGTTGATCACTTTCGTGTTCTTCATCAGGACGCCGCCCGGCGAGTCACCGGTACCGATCACGATGCCGCCACCCATGCCCGACGAGCCGTTGGCAAACACGGTGTTGTTGGCGATGGTGACGTCGGTGGCCGCGTGCCACAGGTGGATGCCGTACGAGGACGCACGGTACACGACGTTGTTCATGATCTTGCCGCCCTTGTTGGACGAGTAGATGCCCTGCACGCCGTTGCAGCCGCCCGGCTTGCCGATGTCGTGCACCACGTTGCCGATGATGTCGCCGTTCGAGCCCGAGTAGTTGGCGTTGACGACGCCCGCGCCACCCGAACCCGTGCAGCCGCCCGACAGGGTCAGGTTGTGGATGTGGTTGTTGGTGACCAGGGTGTTCGAACCATTGTTGACGATGCCCAGGCGGCCGCTGCCGCTGATGTCGAAACCGTTGATGTCGATGTAGTTGCCGCTGTTGGTCCAGGCCGCTTCCTTGCCGGTGCCGACGATCTTGGCGCCCCACTTGGTGTCCGACAGGAAGATCACGCGGTTGACCGAGGTGCCGCTGATCTTCGTCGTGATGTTGCCCGAGTAAGTGCCCGCTGCCACGTGGACGGTGGTGCCGGCCTTGGCCGCGGCTGCCGCCTTGGTCAGGGTCTTGAACGGCTTGGCCTGGGTGCCGGTGTTCGAATCCGAGCCGGCCGGCGAGACGTACAGGTGATAGATGCTGGTGGCGGCGCTGGCGCTGGCGCAGGTGGCGAGCAGGACGACGGCGCTGGAAGCGAGCAGGGTGGCGGAGCGGCGAGCGAAGATCGAAGCGTTTTTCATCTGGGGAAGTTCCTTGAGTCAAGAAGTCATTGATACTGCTTTTGAGCTGTGGAAACTTCCTAAGTTCAACTTTTCTTCAAAAAAATTTTCTTGGAGTATTAAAACGCCAAACGAAATTCCGAACAATAAACGGATGTTTATATATTGTTCAGCGGATGTTTCGACGGCATGAAACGAAAAAAGCCCGCGCAAGCGGGCTTCAAAGGGTGGTCAGGCTGGTCGGTACCGGTACCCGGCAGTCCTGGACTGCCGGGTATGTCAGACCGGCCGCCGGACCAGTCTGCTGGATCTTCAATCAACAGTTATTGAATCAATAGTTCTCATACGCGCCGATGTCGACCGCGCCGCCTTTCGGACGTGCGGTACCGAGGATGTCGGTGGTCGGCGCCGACGACGAGGTGCCCTTGTTCACGGCCGGCGACGAGCTCTGCAGGCGATAGTCGCCGGTGCCGGCCGGGTTGTAGCTGACGAACTTCGGATCGG